>ERZ839489.4-NODE-4-length-409314-cov-104.504463_pt1 | contig 409314 bp, 328 predicted proteins | sample MGYA00519938_ERZ839489 | MGnify/ENA primary metagenome ERZ839489 (study PRJEB31850, sample SAMEA3708846) | human gut metagenome | biome: human gut; feature: human-associated habitat; material: faeces | place: China | collected 2014 ...
ATGGGTTTCTCATGATCCGGAAGAAATTTACCAGAATACCGTACAGGTGGTGAAAAATCTGGTAGAGGCGTCCGGAATTTCAAAGGAGAGCGTCAAAGGAATCGGAATCAGCAATCAGAGAGAAACTTCTCTTGTCTGGGAAAAAGAGACCGGAAAAGCAATCGCGCACGCTGTTGTCTGGCAATGTGCAAGGGCCGCTGAAATCTGCCGCCGTGTGGAGAAAACAGGGGCGGCAGAGATGATCCGGAAAAAGACAGGGCTTGCGCTTTCGCCGTATTTTCCGGCTTCGAAACTGGCATGGCTGAAAGAAAATGTAGAAGGTGCAGAAGCACTGGCAAAGAAACATGCGCTGTGTTTCGGAACAATCGATACCTGGCTTGTATACCGGATGACACATGGAACGTCTTATAAAACGGATTACTCCAACGCATCCCGCACCCAGTTGTTTGATATTTTTGAGCAGAGATGGGATGAAGAAATCTGTCAGTTATTTGGACTGGATGCACAGGATCTGGCAGAAGTATGTGATTCGGACAGCTGTTTCGGAGAGACAGATCTGGATGGATTTTTTGAAAAACCAGTTCCGATCCACAGTGTACTGGGAGATTCCCATGGAGCATTGTTTGGGCAGGGGTGTCTGGAAAAAGGAATGATCAAGTCCACGTATGGAACCGGATCATCTATTATGATGAATATCGGGGAGACACCGGTGCTGAGCACGCACGGTGTAGTAACTTCTCTTGCATGGGGAATGCAGGGGAAAATCAACTATGTGCTGGAAGGAAATATCAACTACACGGGAGCAGTCATTACATGGCTCAAGGATGATATGGAACTGATTCAGTCGCCGGCAGAGACGGAAGAACTCTGCAGAAAGGCAGAAGCAGACGACAGTCTGTATTTTGTTCCGGCATTTACAGGACTTGGAGCTCCGTACTGGAACAGTGAAGCGAAGGGCGCTTTAATCGGCATTACAAGAACGACAAGAAAGGCGGAAATGGTGTGCGCAGGAGTAGAATGTATCGCATACCAGATTGCAGATGTGGTAAATGCGATGAGTCAGGATGCAAAAACCGAGATTCAGGAGCTGCGAGTGGACGGTGGTCCGACCAGAAATCAGTATCTGATGCAGTTCCAGAGCGATATCCTGAATCGAAAGGTGCTTGTGCCGGATGCAGAAGAGCTCTCCGGGATTGGAGCTGCTTATGCAGCCGGAAGAGGACTGGGGCTGTATGGAGATGAAGTGTTTACGCGTCTGAAACGTCAGGAATATGCGCCGAAGATGTGTGAAGAAATAAGAGTGCGAAAGTACAATGGATGGAAAGACGCTGTAAAAAGCGTATTAAAGTAAATGCTTGCGAACTTCAGAAGGTGTGTATGCAGTAAATCGTAATAAATATGGGAAATTCGGATTTCATTGACGTATTGAAGAAACGAAATTCCCATATTTTTTTGAAGAATCGGCAGAAGTGCTCTTTGAAAAAGTCAATATCGACTTAAAATAAGTTAAAAAGGCTCTAGTATCTTTGGAAAATACACCATATAATATACTTGTAAAGAGAAAAAGAGATAAAAAAGGATTAGGTGAGGAATATGAACAATACAGTAGTATTGAAAGACAGAGCATATGTCGAGAAGAAGCAGAGTAAGAAAACATGGATGGACAGAGTGAAAAAATATTTTCAGGAAAACAGAGAAACGATCATAGCAGGACTTCTCTCTATGAATGGTGATGTAAATGCGTATCGCATGTTGGAGTGGAAAGATAAATAATGGAATATACAGTTGGCAAATAATGCTCCGGGGTCGAGAGAGACTTACGGAGTTTTTTAATGGTTTTATTTAGGGATAAAGGAATTGTTTTTCATTGGCTGATGTCGTATAATAGCACAAAATGTAGTAATCTGAAGGGGTGGAGTGTATGGAAAAGGATATGACCGTTGGGAATCCAACGAAGATGATACTGAATTTTACGATTCCTCTTTTTATAGGAAATGTATTTCAGCAATTGTATAATATGGCAGATACAATCATCGTCGGAAAATTTGTAGGGGCAAATGCGTTGGCGGCAGTAGGGTCTACAGGAACGATCATGTTTTTGATCATTGGTTTTCTGCAGGGGATGACTGCCGGATTTACAGTGCCTACTGCACAGAAATTCGGAGCCGGAGATATGAGATCCGTTAGAAAAACAGTAGGTTCAGCTGCGATCCTGTCGCTCATCGTGTCAGCGATCATGACTGTGATCAGCATGGTGGGAATGAGATGGTTGCTTCATTTTATGAATACGCCGGATAATATTTTTGACGATGCTTATCGGTATATTATGGTGATCTGTGCAGGGATTTTTGCGCAGGTGTTATATAATCTGCTGGCAAGTATTCTGCGTGCGCTGGGAAACAGCAAGACACCGCTTTATTTTCTGATCCTGGCTGCGGTTTTGAATATTATTCTGGATCTGGTATTTATTATTGTGTTCCATATGGGAGCGGCAGGCGCGGCTTATGCAACTGTGATCGCACAGGGCATCTCAGGAGTGTTATGTCTGGTTTATATCATCAGAAAGGTTCCGATTTTAAGACTTACAAAAGAAGACTGGAAATTGGATGGAACATTGGTGAAGATCCAGTTTGGAATTGGATTTCCGATGGCGTTTCAATATTCCATCACGGCGATCGGCGCGATGATGATGCAGTCTTCTCTGAATATCCTGGGTTCCGTGGCGATTGCAGGATTTACGGCAGCCAGCAAGATCGAGCAGCTGGTAACACAGGCGTATGTGGCGCTGGGAACGACGATGGCAACTTATTGTGCCCAGAATATGGGGGCAGGAAAGATTCTCAGGATCCGACAGGGATTTAAAAGCGCGACATGGATGGGCTTTGCATATGCCGTTGTGACGGGGATATTTGTGATGTTTGCAGGCAAATATCTGACGCCATTATTTCTGTCAGAAAATCTGGGGCAGATCATGGGATATGTGGATATTTATCTGAAATGTGTCGGACTGTTTTTTATTCCGCTTACTGTGGTGAATGTGTATCGAAATGGAATCCAGGGCATGGGATTTGGAATTCTTCCAATGATGGCCGGGGTGGCAGAACTGATCGGAAGAGGTGTAGTTGCCATCGGGGCGGCACACTATAAAAGTTATGTGGGAGTATGTCTGGCAAGTCCTGCGGCATGGGTGCTGGCAGGCGGGCTGCTGCTTGTGATGTATTTTCATATCATGAAGAGGTACACGGAGGATTTGAGCGGCCAGAAGTAGAAAGAATTACGAAAGAGGAAAAAGATGCGCGGCAAAAGAGAAAGAACCAAAACAGTAAAGTATATATGGAGCGGACTTTTATTTCTGGCGGTCAGTGGCATTTTGACACTGATCGCAAGAATCAGTCTGTCATTTTCGGAATGGTATTCTACTTATATTTACAAAGGCCTGGTGTCTGTGATCGGGCGGTTGTTTGGGAAAGTTCCATTTTCGTTTGTGGAGCTGAGTCTTTATGTTGTGATTTTTTTGATGATTGGAACTGGAATCCATGCAGCTTTCGAGTCCAGGAAGGCAGGAAGAAAAGCAATTTGGCAATGGCTTGCGGGATTGTTTTTGGGCGGCTGTATTATGCTGTTTGTATTTGTGATCAACTGCGGCATCAATTATCATAGAGAATCTTTTTCGGAAAAATCCGGGCTCAAAATACAGACGTATTCGGTGAAAGACTTGCAAGCAACCTGTCAATGGCTGACAGAAGAGGTCAATCGTCTGAGTACACAGGTAGAGAGAACTGAAAACGGAGAGCTGCAGCTGCCGGAGGAGATACGACAAGAAGCAGTCCGGTCCATGCAGGCACTTGGCAGGCAGTATCCTGCGCTTCAGGGATATTATCCGAATCCCAAGCCGGTGCTGGTTTCAGAAATCCTGTCATATCAGAAACTGATGGGAATTTATGCGCCATTTACGATCGAGGCAAATTATAATCAGGATATGCCGTCATATGATTTTCCGTTTACCATGTGTCATGAATTGTCTCACTTACGAGGATTTATGCAGGAGGAAGAAGCCAATTTTATTTCATTTCTGGCATGCAGGGAGTCAGACATGACAGAATTTCAGTACAGTGGAACGCTGTCTGCGTGGGAGTACGCCATGAATGCTCTATACAGGGCAGATCCAAAAGTGTGGCAGGAAGTAAGAGAAGGTCTGAGCAAAGCGGCAGAACCGGATTTGCGGGCAGACGATCAGTTTTGGTCAGAATATGATGGGAGCGTGGCAGAAGTGGCGAATATGGTGAATGACACGTATCTGAAAGCAAATGGACAAAAGCAGGGTGTCAAAAGTTACGGGAAAATGACGGATCTGTTGGTTGCTTATGATCAGAGTCTTTGAAAAGAGTGAAAAAGTGATTTGAAAACGGAATATTTTGGGTTTAGGAACATAGAATAGAAGTGTAGAAAAAGTAAAAGAAAAAAAGAATAAAAAAATTTTCAAAAAACACTTGCAATTCTAATGGAGCTATGATAATATATAACTCGGTCATCACTGAAGCAGTGATACAGACAAGGCTCCATGGTCAAGCGGTTAAGACATCGCCCTTTCACGGCGGTAACACGGGTTCAAATCCCGTTGGAGTCATTTTTAGCACAGCAATGCGCTGAGTTAAAAGTCATAAGTCGTATGCCGATGTGGCTCAATTGGCAGAGCAGCTGATTTGTAATCAGCAGGTTATCGGTTCGAGTCCGATCATCGGCTTCCATCAATTGTCTTGGAAAGATGGTTATGGACCTTTAGCTCAGTTGGTTAGAGCAACCGGCTCATAACCGGTCGGTCCTGGGTTCGAGTCCCCGAAGGTCCATTTTGCTATTTTAATTACACATGGCCCAGTGGCTCAGTTGGTTAGAGCGCCGCCCTGTCACGGCGGAGGTCACGGGTTCGAGTCCCGTCTGGGTCGTTCATAAGTGGACGACGGTCGAAAGGCTATTGTGTATCTTATGTATAAATTATGGGATCTTAGCTCAGCTGGGAGAGCATCTGCCTTACAAGCAGAGGGTCACAGGTTCGAGCCCTGTAGGTCCCATTTTTTGTTTTTAAATAAAATTACATGCCGCAGTGGCGGAACTGGCAGACGCCCGGGACTTAAAATCCCGTGGGTAGTGATACCCGTACCGGTTCGATTCCGGTCTGCGGCAGATTATTATATGCTTCAATTCTTTTTTAAGAATTGAAGCATTTTTCCTTTACAGGGAATTCTTATACGCAACGTAAAAATACTTCGCGAGAATAGCACTTGCTATATTTCCGACACTTACGTTACAGCTAAAATATTGTGAGAACAATGGGAAGATGGTCAGATAATGAAAATTACCAGACCATCTTCCTGATATTCAAAAAAATAACTGTTCCTAAAAGATACAATGTCTTTTCGGTTAAATTCTCTATATGCAATAGAATATTACAGAAATGTTTTTGTTTCCGATGAGCAGGTCAGACGAGAAAGATCTGTAGATTAGAACCTGTACAAGTCTACAGTTATCGAGTAGGGTATGCAGTCTTCTCTTGAAATATGATGAATAAACTGGAACCAGTTTACTATCGACAAAACGGTTTAATATAAACTACCGCCTTCCTGATTTTTCAGATACCAATATAGAATATCAATAAAAGCAGTTACGGAAGGAGCTTTCACCAGTGGATAAGGAGACATTGCCAGCAGTTTTTCACGATTTGGCGAATTCCAGCAGGCATTGATTGCTGTTCGGATGTTACGTTCAATACAACTGTATGTAGTTCCATAACGTGCTGCAATAACCGGAAAAATAGATTTACTCATGTACAGTAAATTTTTCTGATCAGTGATTGCGAGTTCCAGTGCAGCAATCAGGAAAAAGTAACCTTTGTAAGTTCTTTTGATTCCAAGTTCAATCGGAAGATCTGCAATTATTTTTGTATTTACCATAGGAATCTCCTTTCTTAAGATTGTTTTGTTGGTCTGTATGTGTATGTGTGTTCTTTCTTATACTAATAACACGGAGAAATCAGTATTTATGTCAAAAAAAATTAGAAAAAACTGAAAAAAGTTCAAAAAGGATACAGAATGTCGTTTTTTCCTTAAAAAGACAGGGAAAACAGGAGAAAAAGGAGTATGGGATTGCGGACTGAAATGGAAAAGGGTATAATGAGATGAATAAAAGATTCTGATTAGTGACAGAAAGAATAGAGAAAATTATGTGGATAAGAACAATAAAAGGATTAAAAAATCCTAAAAAACGTATACGAGTTTCTTTGCTTATATTGTATGATATTCTTGTTATTGGGATTTCAGAGTATACGGCATTGTTGATTCGATTTGAATTCCATCCGGGAATGATAAGGAAACCATTTCTTGAGTCTATGATTCATTATACACCAATTAATATAGGGTGTACGCTGATTATTTTTGCACTGTTCAGTTTATATGAGAGCCTGTGGCGGTATGCCAGTGTTACAGAACTTTTAAACCTGGTTTTATCGTGTATAGTATCAGCAATGTTTCAACTGGTGGGAATGTATATGATGGGATACCATCTTCCAAGATCCTATTATATTCTGTATTTGTTGGTATTATTACCACTTATGATGGCAGGGAGATTTTCGTATAGACTGCTTCGTATTTTCAAGCAGAAAGTATATACAGATCATCTGGAAAAACCTATTATTACCATGGTGATCGGAGCGGGGGATGCAGGAACGTTGATTATCAAAGAACTTCAATCCAGCTACCACTTAAGTAATAAAGTGGTATGTGTGATCGATGATAATCCACAGAAAAAGAATACGAAACTTCTTGGTATTCCAATCGTAGGAGGAAGAGAGGAGATTTTAGAGGCTGTAAAACGTTATAAGGTACAGGAAATTATTATAGCCATCCCTACGATGCCTCCAAAGGATCGGAAAGCTCTTCTGGAAATCTGCAAAGACAGTGGCTGTAAACTTCGGATTCTTCCAGGGGTTTATCAGCTGATCAATGAAGAAGTAAGCATAGCAAAATTGCGGGAAGTAGAAATTGAAGATCTGTTAGGAAGAGACCCCGTAGAGACGGATCTTGGATCTGTACTGGAATATGTACAGGATAAAAGAGTACTGATTACCGGAGGGGGTGGATCTATTGGCAGCGAGCTTTGCCGCCAGATAGCAGCACATCATCCTGCATTGCTTGTGATCGTGGATATTTATGAAAACACAGTCTATGATATTCAACAGGAATTAAAACATGATTATCCGGAAATGAATCTGGTGGTTTTGATCGGTTCAGTGAGAAATACTCATAGAATCAGTAGCATTTTTCAGAAATATCAGCCGGAACTTGTATATCACGCAGCGGCACATAAGCATGTACCACTTATGGAAAATAGTCCAAATGAAGCAATCAAAAATAATGTTTTTGGTACATTAAATACAGCACGGGCTGCTTCTGAAAATGGGTGTAAACGTTTTATATTGATCTCTACGGATAAAGCAGTAAACCCTACCAATATTATGGGAGCATCAAAAAGAATCTGTGAAATGATTATACAGACACTGAATACAACCTGTGAGACAGAATTTGTGGCAGTACGGTTTGGCAATGTATTAGGAAGTAATGGAAGCGTTATTCCATTGTTTCGAAAACAAATAGAAGAAGGCGGTCCGGTAACTGTAACAGATAAAAATATTATTCGCTATTTTATGACAATTCCGGAGGCAGTTTCTTTAGTATTACAGGCAGGAGCATACGCGAAAGGCGGGGAGATTTTTGTACTGGATATGGGAGAGCCGATGCGAATCGATGATCTGGCAAGAAATCTGATCAAGCTCTCCGGATTGCGACCTGATGAAGATATTAAGATCCAGTATACAGGACTTCGCCCGGGAGAAAAACTGTATGAGGAGCTTCTGATGGCCGAAGAAGGGTTGCGAAAAACTGCGCATGAAAAAATTTTTATCGGAAAGCCTCTGGAGTTTGATCAGGAAAAATTTTTAAAGCAGCTGGAACAACTGAAAAAAGAGGCCTATCAGGATGGAAATCATATTCGTGAGTCGGTAAAAGAAATTGTAGAGACATATCAGTATCAGGAAACAGGAGAGAAATCAAAGAAGAAATAATAAGCGTGGAAGCGCCAAAAAGGTATGGAGGTGAGAACGGAAACTGATGGAAAAACAGAACCACAGTTTCCGTTTTTTAAAGAGTGATGAGAGATAACAGGAAATGGTTAGATTATGTGATTACGGTGCCGGCAACGATATTTTGTGCGCCACTTCTGGCTGGAATTGCGATATGGGTAAAGATAGATTCTCCGGGACCGGTTTTTTTTCGCCAAAAAAGAGTTGGCATTCATCAGAAATATTTTGAAATTTTGAAGTTTCGAACGATGCGTGCAGATACTCCCAAGGACGTACCGACTCATCTTCTGGAAAATCCGGATCAGTACATTACGAAATCAGGAAAATTCTTACGAGCTACAAGTCTGGATGAACTGCCACAGCTGATGAATATCTTAAAAGGAGATATGAGTCTTGTAGGACCAAGACCGGCACTCTGGAATCAGTACGACCTTCTGAAAGAACGGGAGAAATACGGAGCAAATGATGTATTACCGGGGCTTACCGGTTGGGCACAGATACATGGAAGAGATACGATCAGTATTTCCGAAAAAGCAAAACTGGATGGATATTATGTAGAACACCAGAGTACCTGGATGGATCTGAAATGTCTGTTCCTGACGGTACTTGCTGTTTTAAGAAGAGATGGAGTTCAGGAAGGTGCGGAGAAGAAAGTAAATGATACACCACTGGTGTCGGTTATTATGGCAACATATCGCAGAGAGCGAGAATTAAGCTGTGCACTGGAAAGTCTTGCAAGACAGACATGGAAGAACCAGGAGATTATTCTTGTGGATGATAATGCAGATTCGGAATGGAATGCCAGAGTAAAGAAAATTGTTGAAGGATTCCAGAGAAGATATCAGATTTCCTTAAAGTATGTGGTGAATGAAACCAATAAAGGGTCGGCGACCTCGAGAAACCGTGGTATAGAAAAAGCATCCGGGATGTATATTACATTTCTTGATGACGATGACAAATACAGAAAAGAGAAGATAGAGCAACAGGTGCGTCATATGCAGTGTGTGAAATCAAATGTATCTATTACCGATCTGGCTCTGTATCGCGAGGATGGAAGATTAGAGGAAGTGCGGAAAAGAAATTATCTGAACCCGGGGGTTATACAGGAAGAGAAACATTTGCTGGCAAAACATTATCTGTATCATATGACAGGAACGGATACACTGATGTTCGAAAGGGAGTTTTTGCTGAAGTCAGGAGGATTTCCATCGATTGACCTTGGGGATGAATTCTATCTGATGGAGAAAGTCATTCGGAATCACGGAACAGTCAGCTACCTTCCAAGATGTGATGTGAAGGCACTGGTGCATACAGAATCTGAGGGGATGTCCAGCCGAGAAAGAAAAATTGAAGGTGAAAATCGGTTATTTGCACATAAAAAGAAATATTGGGCAGATATGAGATGGGGAGAAAAAAGAAAAATTTGTATGCGCCATCATATGGTACTTGGGTATACGTATCTTAGAAACCGACAGTATCCGGCATTTGTAAAAGAAGGAATGCAGGCTTTATTATCGGCACCGTTTGCCTGTATAGCAATGGTGTGGAAAAGAAAATAAGGAATATGTCTTTATGATGAAAAAAATAGAGAATTTACTGAAAACCAGTTATGCCAGAATTACGACTTCGGAGGAACCCAATGAGAAAAAATGGGTGTTCTCTTCAGTGCATAACCGGGCATTCAATTATAATTCCAGTGCGCTTTTTGAATATGTAAAGAAATACCATCCGGAGATTCAGGCATTTTATGTAATGGAAGATCCGGTGGAACGAAAAAAACTGCAGGAGTGTTTTGGGAAAGAGTCTATTATTGATACCAGCACTATGGAAGGAATACGAAAAGTGCTGGAATGTAAAGTCTGGTTTACGTCCACTGCACCGCCGTTGTATGGGATGGGATTTCGAAAAAAATATTGTATTATCAATCTGTGGCATGGGGTACCGTTAAAAAAAATCGGGATGGAGCAGGAAAATCTGGGATGGATGACAAAGCTGTACTACAAATATCTGTTTGCGGATAATTATGAAGCAGTTGTTACTACTTCAGAAGAGCTGATTCCGGTGATGAGCAGAAGTTTTCTGGTGGAACAGGAAAGAGTTAAAGTGTGGGGACAGCCAAGAAATGATAAGTTATTTGAAAAAATAAATGTCCGGGAACAAATGCAAAAGATTTTTCAAAAAGAAAAGCTTCCGGAATTTGATTCTTTGCTTCTATATGCGCCTACATTCCGGGATGATGGGGAAACCAGACTGTTTCCGTTTGAGGAATTCCACGGAGAAAACCGTGGAAGAGCGGTAGAACAGTTACAGAATTTTCTGGAAAAAAATCAGTGTATTATGTGTATCCGTATGCATCTGTATGAGAAAGAAGGATATGAGTGGCTAAAGGCATTAGATCGTCCGGGAAGCCGGATTCGCTTTCTGAATGAGGACAGGATAGAAGATATTATGGAAGTACTGGCGATGTTTGATCTGTTGATCACAGATTATTCCAGTATTTATATTGATTATTTGTTGCTGGAACGTCCGATTTTATTTTTACCATATGACCGGGAAGCATATCTGAGGACACGGGGGTTTAATTTTGATTACGATGAGGTAACTCCGGGACCAAAACCGAAAAGTTATGCAGAGTTCTTGAATTCCATAGAGGGTTTGTTGTATAATGAAATGAATTATGTCGAAAATCGAAAGAAAATTGAAAGAAAATTTAATAAAATACAAAAACCATGTAGCGAAGATATTTGCAGAATGGTAAAGATGATGTGTATTCGATGAAAGACAGAAACGAAAAATCCCTCTGAAAAAAGTTATATTTACCAGGTATACAGGAAACAGGAGGGTGAAAGGTATAAAAAGGAGAAAAAAATGAGAAAAGTAATCACGTATGGAACGTATGATCTTCTTCATTATGGACATGTCAAATTACTGCAGAGAGCCAAGGCACTTGGAGATTATCTGATAGTTGCTTTGTCTACCGATGAATTTAACTGGAATGAAAAACAGAAGAAATGCTATTTCTCCTATGAGGAGAGAAAGAGTTTGCTGGAAGCGATCCGTTATGTGGATCTGGTTATTCCGGAAGAGTCTTGGGAGCAGAAGATTTCGGATGTGAAAGAATTCAAGGTGGACACGTTCGTAATCGGAGATGACTGGGAAGGAAAGTTTGACTTTTTAAAAGAATACTGTGACGTGGTTTATCTTCCACGTACACCGGAGATTTCCACAACACAGATTAAAAAGGATCTGGGAAAGAAGTAGGAGTTAAAAGATGAAGATTATAAAGAAAATTCGGAAAAAGAGGAGAAAACTGATTCGGAGATTCTTTAAAAGCCCGATAAAGAAACGCTTGGCTCAGTATTCGAAAACGCACCCACGTTTTCGAAAGTGCTGGAAGAAAATCCTGTATACCAAGCGGAGAATTTATTATTGGTGGCGGGGTCTTGGCGTGACTCCTGACGAGAAAACAGTAGTATTTAATTCTTTTAACGGAAAAACGTATGGATGCAGTCCGAAAGCAGTGTATGAGTATATGCTGACACAGGATGAGTTTAAAGACTGGACATTTATCTGGGCGTTTAAAAATGCAAAAAAACATCGTTTTCTGGAAGAAAATCCGAATACGATCGTGGTAAAACAAACAGCAAGAGTTTATGAAAAAAAACTGATCAGAGCAAAATACTGGATTACGAACTATCGTGTGCCGGATCATGTCTGGCCCCAGAAAGATCAGGTCTATGTGCAGTGCTGGCATGGAACACCGTTAAAACGTCTGGGATATGATCTGGAAACTTCGGAAAATGCTATCGACTCTATTGCTGATATTCGGAAAAAATATGCGATGGATGCAGAAAAATTCAATTATATTCTTTCGCCATCAGGATTTGCCAGTGAGAAATTTACTTCCGCATGGAATCTGAAAGAAACGAAGATGGAAGATAAAGTCATGGAAATCGGTTATCCGAGAAATGATTTTCTTATCAATCATACACAGGAAGATATCCGGATGATCAAAGAGAAACTGGAGATTCCGGAGGATAAAAAAGTAATTCTGTATGCACCGACCTGGAGAGACAATCAGCATGAGGCGGGTACAGGATTCACTTATGACCTGAATGTGGATTTTGATGCACTGCGGCAGGAGCTGGGCGATGAATATGTGATCTTATTCCGTGTACACTATCTGGTGGCAAGTAAGTTCTCATTTGATGATTACGAAGGATTTATCTATAATGTATCCAATTATGATGACATTAACCATCTGTATCTGATCGCTGATCTGCTGATTACAGATTATTCCAGCGTATTCTTTGATTATGGAATTTTGAAAAAGCCGATGCTGTTTTATATGTATGATCTGGAAGATTATAAGGACAGTATCCGCGGATTCTATTTTGGTATTGATAAACTTCCGGGAAAGATCATTACAAAGGAAAAAGAACTGCCGGATGCGATCCGTGACAGTATCGATAATTTTGTCTACGACGACAAATACCGGGAATTCAACGAAACCTTCAGCAAACGGGAAGATGGTCAGGCAAGCAAGCGTTTTGTAGACTGGGTATTCCGGGGCGAGAAAGGATAAGAAAGTAAATGAAACGATTTTGGAAAGACATAAAGCGCTATATGCCTTATGCAAAATATGCAACAAAATCGGGATTGAAGTCAGAAGTGGCCAGCTCACATTTGAGCTGGCTATGGTGGATTTTGGATCCTATTTTATTTATGCTGGTATACTGGTTTATTTTCATGGTGATTTTCGGACAGAAAAAAGAATATTTTCATATCTTTGTCTTTGTAGGTCTGTCCATGTGGAATCTGTTTAATAAAACAGTATCCGGAAGCGTACGGATCGTGGCGGCGAACCGGGCAGTAGTAACGAAAGTATATATTCCCAAGTATTTCCTGATCATTATTCTGCTGTTTCAGAATCTGTTTAAGATGATGATTTCTTTTGGAATCGTGATCGTGATGATGCTCTGGTCCCATGTACCGGTTTCGTATAATGTGATCTATGTGATTCCGATCTTCGTGGATCTGATTCTGATAACCTTTGGTGTGAGTGCGATACTGGCTCATTTTGGGGTTTTCTTTGATGACCTTAAGAATATTACCAACGTGGGGTTACGAATTCTTTTTTATATGTCTGGTATTTTTTATGTGATCACAGACAGAGTCAATGAAGCGATTGCCACATTGTTATTAAAGGTGAATCCCGTAGGATTTCTGATCGATGCCTGCCGGTCGTCACTGGTTTACTGTGAGACACCGCACAGAAGACTGATCTTGCTGTGGTTTGTGATCGGATCAGTATTATCGGCAATCGGTGTGGCAATCATTTATAAAAATGAAAATAATTATGTAAAGGTAATATAGAATGTGTTGCCGGTCAGCTGACCAAAGCAGAGGCCAGTGTGACAAATCTACGAAAGGATTTAAGCTATGAAACCAGGAAATGCAATTGAGGTAAAAGATCTGAAGATTACCTACAAGTGTGTAAAGTCTCTTTCTATGAGAAAAAGTCTTTTTCATCTGAGAAAGAGTAAGCTGGAAGTATATGAAGCCCTGAGAGGTATCTCTTTTGAAGTGAAAAAGGGAGAAATCATGGGAATCGTCGGAAAGAATGGAAGCGGTAAATCCACGTTGCTCCGCGCAATTGCCGGAATTTTTTCGGCGGACTCCGGAAGTATTGAACTGGAATCGGATTCTGTATCCCTCCTTTCCATCGGTGTTGGATTTCAGAAAAAATTAAGCGGACGGGAAAACATTATTTTATCGGGAATGCTGCTGGGTTTCTCGGAGCAGGAAGTACGGGATAAGATGGATGAGATTATCGAGTTTGCCAATCTGGGAAAATTCATTGATATGCCGGTAAAGACGTATTCGAGTGGTATGTATTCGAAGCTGGCATTTTCTATTACGGCGGTTCTTGAAACAGATATTATGCTGATTGACGAGGTTCTGAGCGTGGGTGATGCCAAGTTCAAGAAGAAGAGTTATAAGAAGATGCAGGAATTGATCATGGATGAGAATCGTACTGTAGTAATCGTATCGCACAGTACAGAGACGCTGGAGAAGTTGTGTACCAGTCTGTTATGGCTCCATGAAGGGGAGATTAAGATGCAAGGCGATACGAAGACTGTATTGGATGCTTATAATGAATTTATGGCATAAAGAGGCGGTTCAGAAGATAAGTAACCGGATGATGTGATTGTATGTAGAAAGACAGGGGAAAAAGATGAGTGCCTGGAAATGGATGGCCAGAATCTGCAGCAAGACTCCATGGATGAAAACATGGAGTCTTCGTGTGTATTACTGGTGGAAAAAACTGCAGTATCAGAAGGGATATGTGGAAAAGGAAGAGATCAATCCGAAAAAAGTGGTTTTTGAGGCGTATATGGGAAAAAAATATGCGTGCAGTCCAAAAGCACTGTATCAGGCGATGTGCCGGGATCCACAGTATCAGGATTGGGAGCTGATCTGGGCGTTCAGGGAACCGGAGAAGTATCGCGAGATGGAGCAGGAGCCGCATACAAAAGTAGTTCGTTATCGAAGCGGGGAATACTACCGTGCATATGCATCCGCGAAGTTCTGGGTGACGAATTCGCGGCTTCCGAGGGAACTGCAGCCGAAAGAAGGGCAGGAATATATTCAGTGCTGGCATGGGACACCGTTAAAACGGTTGGGATATGATCTGGATCATTATGCAGAAAAAAATGGAAGTCTGCGGGAAGTACAGGAAAATTATCTGGAAGAGACAAAACGGGTAACGCATATGCCATCGCCATCCGAATTCTATTCTGAAAAGATTGCGTCGGCCTTTCATCTGAAGGAAGAGGGAAAAGAGCAGGTACTTCTGGAACTGGGATACCCGAGAAATGATGATCTGGTTAAGTTCTCAGATATGGATTGTGAGAAGGCGCGCCAGGAACTGAGAATTCCGAAGGGCAAGAAAGTAATTCTATATGCACCGACCTGGCGGGAGAATCAGCATCTTCCGGGTGAGGGATATCAGTTTCAGCTGCCGGTGGATTTTAAACGGTGGCGAGAAGTGCTTGGCGAGGAATATGTGGTGTTATTCCGGGCACATTATTTTATCAGTAATTCCTTTGATTTTGAAGCGTTTCAGGGGTTTGTATATGATGTGTCGCAGATGGATGACATCAATCCTCTGTATCTGGCGGCTGACGTGCTGATCACGGATTATTCGAGTGTATTCTTTGATTATACCAATCTGAGACGCCCGATTCTGTTTTTCATGTATGATTATGAACAGTATAAACATGAGATGCGTGACTTTTACTTCGATATCCACATGCTTCCGGGCCCGGTGTTGATGAACCAGGAAGAAGTGTTGAAAACCCTGAAGAATCTACCGGATATGGTGGATAAGTATGAAAAGAAATATGCAGAATTCAATAATGTATTTAATCCACATCGGGAACGATGCAGTGAAAAGTATCTGAGAGAATGGATGAGATAAAAAAATAACACCTTTTATGGTGTTATTTTTTTATCTCATCGTATCCTTCAATTCTTTTTTTAAAAGAGCAATTTCCTGGGTTAAGTTTTTATTGGATTCTACTAATTTAGAGAGCAGAATCGTGTGGGAAAGTGCCAGTAAAAACAGCAGAATAATGGCAACCAGGAAAATCATATTGGAAGCCAGTTGAATCCCAAGACACTTGCATAAAAAGGTAAGAATCGATGGGAATAAGTCGATGATCAGCAAACAAAAATCAACGATTATCCAGGAAAGTACGTATTTGATTTCCAGTTTTTTCTTCAAAACAGAGCGCAGCAGTTTATAAAGAATAAAAACCAGTAAAACTGCCAGAATTATTTGTATCCGATATTCATGCATATGTAAACACCTCACTGAGATTTATCATCGAATCCGTTCTATCAGAATCGCAATGGTAACTTTAACCATATAATAAATGGAATTTAATGGAGAAATAGAGGAAACACCACCGGCGCGGGCACGCATAATGACAGGAATTTCCTGTACTTTTTTCTTGCGTTTCAGGACGGCAACGATACTTTCCGGTTCCGGATAATCACGTGGATACTCTTTGGCAAAGTATTGGATAATATCTTTGTTGATCATGCGGAGTCCTGAGGTGGGATCAGTGATGGTTTTTCCGGTCAACAGACGGATCAGCCAGGTAAAGTATTTGATACCGGTACGACGCAGTCCGGACGACTGAAAGCCTTCCTTGGTAATAAAACGGGATCCGATCAGCATGTCCAGTTTTTTTTCCTGCATAACCTGAAGCATCTGTTCGAGAAAGCGAGGATCATGTTGTCCGTCGCCATCTACCTGTACAGCGCAATCATATCCATGATTGCAGGCATATTTATAACCGGTCTGTACGGCACCACCGATTCCCAGATTGACAGGAAGATCAATATAGTGGAAATGGTTTTTCTCACAGATTTCTTTTGTTCGGTCTTTTGAACAGTCGTTAATTACAATATAATCAAAGTTCGGTGCATGTTCCAGAATATCCCGCACGGTCTGTTCGATACATGCTTCTTCATTATAAGCGGGAATAATAATTAAACTTTTCATTTGTTCTCCAATTCGTTTGATTTTTCACTTGATGAATAGGCGCGTGTCAGAAGCCGGGCAATCGGCTTTGGCCAGAACTTGCAAAACATCTGGAAATCTTCATTTCCACGTGCAGAATCGCCAAGAATGGCGGATGTTTCCGAGCCATCATGAATTCGGTGATACATCAGGATCCTGTTACAATAGACAAAGGCTCCTCTTTTCCTGGAAAGCAGTTCCCATGCCTGCCAGTCTTCGTCACTTCGAAAACCAGGGAAGAAGATCTGATCCGGAAGATTATCTTTTACGAAGGTTACAGAAGGACAACAGATTGGACAGCCGAAGGAAAGAACCCGTCGGCGGACAAAAATACTGTTATGAAATATCTTCAGGTGCAACGGAAGCAACATTGTACGTTTTACCTTTAAAAGCGTATTTTTATTTACAATAGCTCCGTTTCTCAGTTCTCCATAGTCTGTAAAGGCAATCAATGGATGTCTGGCAGCAGAAAGTTGCTGTAACACAGTTTCAGTATAAAGCCGATCATAAGTATCGTCCTGGTGTGCGATGGTCATCAGTTCCGTTCTGGCACTTCGGTAAGCAAACATCCAGTCCTGGGTGATGCCGGATTCTCCGTGATTGATGAAAAGCTCCAGATGGTATTTTTCAGCCATATTTTGAATGTAAGCGTTATCTGTGGAAGTGACAATAATTATTGTAGAAGGAATCGTCTGTCCAAGAAGTGACTGAATACACTCTTCCAGAAACGGACTTTCCTTATATGCACAAATGGCAAATGTGTGATTTTTTCCTGTATAATTCATTTATTTTATCCTTTTAACAAAATATCATACAAACTTTAGCTTATTTTTTAATGCTTGTCAAGGTGAGAGGAGGAATCGTAAGAATCCTTACGTTTTTTGAGGTCCATCTGTTCCAGAGTTTCGAAGAAAGCAATATCTTTCTGGCGCATCTGAGCAAGCTCCTTTTTTCGTTTCTTTTTGTGATGCCATCTTCGAATCTTCAGATAGAAGAGGAAGATCAGTAAAATTACGATCAGAAACAGGATGGAAAGCAAAAGAACAAGCATCCAGTCCACGCGGCTGTAGATCAGTTCGATTGTATGGTCGGACTGAATGGCAGTCAGCGTGATATTATTTTCTCCCTTTTTGAAAGTATACTCTTTTCCATCCACCAGGCAGGAGTGCAGAAAACAGGAGATATCCGGTGTGACGGTGGTTGTGTAAGAATCTCCACGGTAGACTGTAACCGGAGAAGTATCCACGGTACCGTTTTGGGCTGTAACAGTGATTGTATATGACGGGATCGGTTTGAAAGTCACATCAATCGTGTGATCCGAAGTCAGATCATCAAATACATAGCCGGAAGTGTCACTGGTAACAGGGACAGTGGCACCATCTACAGTGAGAGTATCTACAACGTAATGCTCATCAGGAGTAAAAGTGACAGACAAAGGTTCATGCTCTTTCCCGGATGGTGAGGTATCGATGGTTCCGTTGGTAGCTGAGGTAGAGACGGTATAGACCGGTATTTCTTCAAAAACAGCCTGTATTGTGCGATCTTCCTGCAGATCTGTGAATGTATAGGAAAGAGGATATTGGCTGACATCCACAGCTTCGCCGTCAATCAGAAGAGACTGCAGGCGATGATCGGTATCGCATCCGTAGGAGACGGTATAGGAACCGCCTTCATCGATTTCCAGATTACTGTCCGTGATTTTTCCGTTTTCCGCACTGGTTGTAACACTATGGACCAGTGGAAGGGTGGCTTCGTACAGACGGAAGCGAGTGGTACCGATGATGGCAGATGCCATCAGAAAATGTCCGGGTTCGAGCTGGCAGATGCCTTCCGGCTCGACCTCAAAGGCATCATGACCTGGCAGTGTGAGGTAATAACTTCCAATTCGTTTTTGCCGGGAGATCGAATAAACATCCAGTACATTCATATAGCCTTCCCGCTGCATATATGGAATGCTGATAATCGCATCGCCGGAAACACAAAAATCCTGGAAGGAACTGCGGCTGTAGGAAAGATGCAGATTTAATTTATCTACGATCTGAAAATTACTGTCGGTAAAATAAAAGGCATAATCGGCAATGCGGTTTGCCATCAGAACATATTGATCTTTTTCCGGAACATAGTCGATGCCAAAGAAATTAATACTTCCGTTTCCGACCTGCACTTTCCGTTTGAAATGCAAAGTGTTGGCATCAACGATAAAGATGGCTCCTGCATCAGAAGGATCGTTGGTAAAAAGACCGGCAATTGCAATCTCCTGGGTATTGGGATTGTAAGTCATACCGTTTCCATGTTCATAATCGGTTTCTGTCACACTGAAAGCATAACTGTACTGTTCTACGGGATTGCCGTCGATATCTGTGGTGTTTCGGTAGAAGGCAATCAGGGTGTCTGGATCCGTGCCTTTTTTTGACGCATTTACCAGACATACAATATATTGATCCGTGGCACACATGGACTGCAGCCAGCCTTTTTCATTTATTATAGAAGATTCTGTTACCATGCTCCAAGGAACAGTTTCCAGATCCGAAGTTTTTACAGCGGCAGATACGGTCGTATCGGAAAAGAAAAGAAAAAAGACCGTAAGCAGCATGAAAAACGGATAGTAAAAATAGTGATGTTTAAAAGATTTCATCTAACCCCTCCTGAACGATACTATTTTCAGTATACCATGAGAGAAAAAACAGGGCAATGATCAGAGCGAAGATTCCGTAAAAACAAAAAACTTGAAGAAAGAACGGATATGAGATAGAATAGTACGAATGAAAGGTAAATTTGTAATCGTTCAGAAAATGAACAGGAAGAAAATGCGAGGAGTACATAGTATTATGATAAGAAAAATCTGTAAAAAGGCGACGGTATGGCTGCTGACTGGTGTGATCGGTCTGTCAGCTGTCACGGTACAGGCGGCAGAGGTGGATAACGGGGCATCTTATCCGATCACAACAAATGCCATAGAAGGCTGGCCACAGGGCCCGGATACTTATTCGGAGACAGCAGTGCTGATGGATGCAGATACAGGAACAATCCTTTATAATAAGGGAATGGATGAAAAGAGATATCCGGCGAGTATCACAAAGATCATGACGGCACTTCTGGCACTGGAAAACAGCAATCTGGATGATCAGGTGACATTTACAGAGGAATGTCTGGCAGATCAGACATCGGACAGTGGAAATATCGGCATGCAGGTAGGCGAGGTGCTGACGATGCGTCAGTGTCTGCTGGCGTTGATGATACGGTCAGCAAATGATGTGGCAACACAGATAGCTGTGCAGATTGCCGGATCGCTAGCTGCCTTTGCAGATATGATGAACCAGAAAGCGCAGGAGCTTGGTTGTGTCAATACGCACTTTGTAAATGCCAGCGGAATGCCGGATGAGAATCATTATACAACGGCACACGATATGGCATTGATTTTCCGGGAAGCAATCAAAAATCAGGATTTTCTGGATATTATCGGTACACAGAGCTTTACGATTGATCCGACAAATATGAATCCGGAAAGTCGGACGTATTCCACGCATCATGCACTGGTGGCACAGGGAGCACCGGAATACTATGAAGGATGTTTTGGTGGCAAGACAGGCGTGACGGAAGCATCAAAAAATACACTGGTCAGTGGTGCGACAAGAGATGGAATGACACTGATCGCAGTGGCAATGCGGGCGGATGCCGGACAGGTGTGTCAGGATCATATCAGTATGTTTGATTATGGTTTTAATAATTTTCAGAAAGTAGAGGTACCGGGAGGAGCGGTCACGATACCGGAAGATGTACAGGTAAGTGATCTGACCAATACAGATAATTCCTATTATTATGGAACAGATTATTATGTGGGAAGCGGTTCCGAAGAGGTGCAGGCGGAAGAACCTTCGGTGATAGCAGCAGAAGAGACAACGCCGACACCGGAAGTAACGCCGGAATCTGCTGATTCGAACACGGGGCAGGATGAAAAAACACAGACGGTATATCGCTATGTGATCTATATTCTGGCGGGACTGATCGCAGTTACTCTGGTAGTTACGATTGTTTCCGGAATTCGAAAACATATGAAAAAGAAAAAAAGAAGGAAGAAATCCTGATGGATTTCTCCCTTCTTTTTTTCTTAATTTGTTTAAGCACCAGGAACCCATGCACCGGAACCATCTACATAATAAGAACCGATACGGGTGTTGGCTGCCATAGCGCCGGAGCCGGTCAGGTAGTACCAGGTGTTGCGAAGTTTCAGCCATCCGGTAACCATCCAGCCGGACTGATCAAAGTAATACCACTGTCCGTTAATATATTCCCAGCCATTGGTAGTGTAGCTGCCGTCCTGATGACGATACCACCAGCGGGAACCGTTCTGGATCCAGCCGGCAGATACTCTCAGGTGATCAGGAACCCATGCGCCGGAACTGTTGACATAACTGGAACCGATCCAGGTGTTGGCTGCCATAGCACCGGAACCATTCAGATAGTACCAGGTACCGCCGAGATTGATCCATCCGGTAGCCATAGCACCGGAGCCGGTGAGGTAATACCAAGTGTTGCCAAGTTTCAGCCATCCGGTAACCATCCAGCCGGACTGATCAAAGTAATACCACTGTCCGTTAATATATTCCCAGCCATTGGTAGTGTAGCTGCCGTCCTGATGACGATACCACCAGCGGGAACCGTTCTGGATCCAGCCGGCAGTGTATTTTACTTTGCCGGGAACCCATGCACCGGATGCGTTGACATAGTAGGAACCGATCCAGGTGTCAGCCGCCATAGAACCGTTAGAATACATATAATAGTAAGTATTATTTATGATATGCCAGCCGCCAGGGTACATGGCACCATTTCCACCAAAGTAGTACCAGCCATTGCCAAGATATGCCCAGCCGGTAAGCATGGCACCGGATGCGTCCATATAATACCAACTGCCTCCCAGGTGGAGCCAGCCGGTATGCATAGCACCATTCTCATCCAGATAATACCAGGTTTTTCCAAGTTTTAACCAATTGTTGCTGATCATATATCCACTGGCATTGAAATAGTACCAATGCCCATCGATACTTTCCCACTGACTGACAGGGTAAGTACCATCAGGACGCTGATACCAGTAACCATTGGTATCTTTTCTCCAGTTTTCGTTTTTGTAATATGGAATCCATACGCCATCAGCTCCGTAATATTTATTTCCAACCCAGGCAGATGTGACCATAGATCCGTCAGAATTGAAAGTATATTCGGAACCATTGATGGTATGTGTACCGGTGTACATAGCACCATCTGCCCCAAGATAATACCAGATATTATTAAGCTGAATCCATCCTGTGACCATGGCACCGGTAGAAGAGTCCAGATAGTAATAACAGCCGTTTACATAGACCCATCCGGTTGTTCTCTGACCGGAGGCATTCACATAATACCAGGCATTATTATCCTCAACGAATTGATTAGTCAGCGGAGTTGAGGAATTTTGAAAATAATAATAATTGCCATAATTATCTTTTTTCCATCCACTGCAAACTGTCGGGAAACCATTCTCGTAATAAACAGCGACTGTGGAACCATCAATATTGCCAATAGCTACCAGACTTCTTCCAGATGAAATGTTGTTGTCCAGAGACGGATTCAGATGAATCACGAGAGCGGACTGAATGCCTGCGTACCATCCAGTAGCATATAGTGGAGTACCACGTTCACCCATTGCGAGCAGTGTGTCACGGGTACCGCATTCACCGTTTATGGTGGTGTTGGTTACATAGGTATAGGTTCCTGTCAGAATTGCCATGTCAGGATTTAAGGAGCGAATGTAACCATCAGTATTGGATCCATAGGAACCGTGATGTCCGAGCTTTAATAGATTTACATGCCCAAGCTTTTTTGCAAGTTCTGTTTCGGTACCATTATAGTTGTTGATGTCTCCGGACAAGAACGCAGTAGTTCCGGTCTGCATAGAAGTTACTTTTACACCAAGACTGAAGTAATTGGCATCTGGTTGAGGGCGTGGAACATCGTAATTCATAATTTCTATTTCGAGTTTATTTTTGTTGCCTAAATAGAAGATTGGTGTGGACACATATCCTGTTTCATTTTCATAAATACTGCGCTGTCCGGATGCTGCCTTTTCATCCTGATTTGCATTAGTCGGGTCACTGTCAGTTCCGGCAACTACGCGGTCGCTGGATGGAATACTGGAAGTAACCAGATTGTCTGAGGTACCGGAGAGTGAAGAACTTACATCTTCATCCAGAATACCACTATCCAGGGGGTGGATATTCAGAGATTCTGCTGATGTAGAGGCTGTTGTTTCAGCAGAAGCATCAGCGGGTGCACAACTGAAATCATAATCAGAATCTCCAAGTTTAGAGAAAGAATAACCATCCGCTTCCGGTGTAACGGTATACGTATAAGCAGATTTGGTATCATCGTATTTGGGAATGGACTGGAACTCATAGTCCCACTGGTTCTCAGAGACTTTGGTAACAGATCCATGTTCCGATGTGGTATCGGAAGTTAACGTTACAGACTGGTTATCTCCCCAGGACAGAGTAACTGACATCGTATCCGGAGGGTTGATCGAGGCTGAATCATCATTCTGTGTGGAAGTTTCTGTGACCGGCGTTGCAGCTGTTGAAACAGTTGCAAGTGAAACTACATCACTCTGCGTTTCCGTAGAAGCGGAAAGATCTTTTATGGTTTCAGAAGAAGTTTCCGTGACAATATCGTTGTTCTGCACAGATGGTTCTTCGGTAGCAGCCGGTGCATCTGGTTCTGACTCGGATTCAGAACCAGATGAAGAATCTGATGAAATATCAGATTCAGTAGTATCAGGCTCCTGCGCCGGGACATCAGAATCATCCTCCCCTTTAAGTTCAGTGTCTGTATCTGAATCGTTCGGGGTACTCTGTTCTGGTTTCTGAATTTCTTCGGGTTCTTCGGGGACTTCCGGCTCCTCCGGCACTGTCCAGACAATGCTTCCCTTTACTGTGACTGTCTCAGGATAGAGTGGTGCATCCGCATTAAAATACTGAATGAGTGTTGCCCCGGTCTCCTTGGCAGCGGCAACAGCGCGATCATAGACATAGAGATTATCCCAATAATGTGTGGAATCAGTGATATCGCTGTCTGAATAAGGTTCCAGATAGACACGTTTTGGATGAAACGCACGGATGATTTCATCTGCAGATCCGATATGATCGCTGTGAGGATGAGTTCCTATATAGAATTCAAAGTTATCTTCTGTAACACCCATACTTTTCAGATAGGAAATCACCTGATTTTCGAATCCCAGTCCTTTGGTAATGCCTGCACGTAAAGGATAGCGGGGATCACTGCCATCTGGATAATCATTGTCTTCACCGGAGTCGACCATGCCGAATTTTCCATCACATTCGATGAGAATGGCATCGGTATTATGATTTAAGGTAAGAAAATGAATCGTGCCGTCTGTACTGTGAAAAGTAGTAGCCGCCTGAACCGTACTTATCCCAGAAGGCGATGCAAACACCAGACTGCCCGCCATACAAAGTGCCGAAACGCCACACAGCAGGTGTTTTAATCTGTTTTTCATAATAGTTTGTGAAACAACTCCTTTCCTAAAAAATAACACGCTGCAGAAAGAAAAAAATAAATAGGCAACGCGTTACATATAATCATGTCCATTATAACAGTTATAATAGAAAAATCAAGGAATGATAGAAAAACGTAAGAATGAAAACTTGTATAAAATAAGAATAAATGATATGATGAAAAACACGAAAAGAAGTAGTAAGAGGAAGGGAAAATGAACAAAAAAGAATATAAAAAATGGTTGGGTCTGCTGTGTGCAATGATCGGACTCTGTGTAATCCTTTTGAGCGTTTATTACTGGCGAATCCGGGAAACAGCAAACAGCCAGCACTCCTATCTGCAGATTGAAGCATCAGAAGAGCAGTTTCAGGACAAAACAGGATATACAGGAGTCCGTGAAATGGAGCAACAGTTTATTGTTGATGAAAATGAACTGACAGAGTTTAATGTAATGTTTCGAAAACTTGAACAACAGGCAGAGGAGCCTGTGCAGGTGGAACTTTTGAAAGCGACGGACAGAGAGCAGATCCAAAAATGGGAAATTGACGGAAATACGGTAGGGGATTACAGCTACCAGACATTTCGTCTGAGTGTTCCACTGGAAGGAATTATGGGAGAAAAGTACATTATTCACGTAACAATCCCGGAAAATTCTGCTATTGTTCCGGCGGTGACGAATTATGAGGCTTATGGAGAACATGTAAAAACCGACGGGAATGACGAGACAGGGTGTATGGTTTTTAACTTACAGGCAACAAATGCATTTTTAAAGAATATATATGCATGTGTGGGCGTAATTCTGTGTCTCTCGCTTGTCGCATTTGGGCTTCTGCTCATGCGAAAAGAAAAGAGAGTGGAGTGGTATTTTCTTGTTCTGGGACTCTTTATGGGAAGTATGTATATTGTACTTTTTCCACCCAATACGGCACCGGATGAGCACAGTCATATAGCAACAGCATATTATGATGCGAATAAGATACTGTTTCGAAATAGCGTGGATGAAGAAGGATATGTTCTGGTGCGAAAGACTGATGCACAGATTCAGGATAAAATGTCGATTTCGCTGGCAGATGCTTCCTATTATTATAATCAGCTTCTTCAAAAAGGGGGACAGGAACCAGCTGCATTGAATCGAGGACCATTGGCTGCACCATTTGTTGCGCATCTGCCGCAGGCTGTCGGAATTGCAATCGGCTGGCTTTTCCATGCAAATGGTATGATTACATTGTATCTGGGAAAAATCACAGCATTGTTGTTTTATCTGCTATGTGTTTCCTGGGCAGTTCGTTTTATGCCATGGGGAAAGATGGTAATGGCGGTGATTGCGCTGTTTCCGATGAGTCTGGAGATTGCAGCGTCGTATTCTTATGACTGTACAGTAAACGCACTCAGTTTTCTTTTCATCGGTTATACAATGTACCTGATTTATGAGAAGGAGAGGGTGACGTGGAAAGATTATGCATTTCTGACTGTTGTCGGAATGTGGATGGCACCGTGTAAACTGGTTTATATCTTTGTATGTGGAATCATCTTCCTGATACCATCGTCCAAATCAAATAATCCGCGCAGTGTGCTTGCGGGAAAAATAGGGATTATAGTTGTGATTGGAATGGTTACAATGCTTCTGAGAGGGGCAGTTGTAGCAAACCTGACGTCTGCTCCGGGAACAGGATATTCGGATATTGAAAGAGGATGGACTCTTGCCCAGATTCTGGAAGATCCGGTAAACAGTATGGGTGTACTGTTTAATACGTATTTTGAACAGGGAGAGTACTATCTGGGAACAATCTTAGGACAGTCGTTGGGATGGCTTCAGGTGAAAATTTCCTGGATAAATATTGCAGGATTTCTGTTGTGTATGGTATTTGCTTTATTTACAGATAAAAAAGCGGATTACATGACAAATAAACAGAAAGTACTGGTTGGCATGCTGTCATTGATTATGATTGGCGGAATAGTGCTGAGTATGTGGCTTGATTTTACACCGCCTCAATGGAAAAACGTAGCGGGAGTTCAGGGACGATATTTTTTGCCATTTCTGCCAATGTTGGTGCTGATGTTAAAGGGAAAACAGACACTTCGAGTGGAAAGATACAGCAAAAGAATCATGATTTCCATGTATATTCTGGAAATCCTTACAGTTTTTGATGTATGGAAAGTAATGATTGTGTAAATCTGTCTGTCAGGAAAAAATCGTTGGAGTTGAAGAATAAGAACGATGATGGTATAATAAAACATCATGGAAATCAAAATTGATTCACTGGATCAATTATTGATATGCAATGCAATAAAAACAGCAGTATCCTTTACCAGGGTACTGCTCGTTTGTGTTAAAAACCTGCTTGCAGGAGAGAATATTTTATTAAAGAGAGGATAAAAAAATGGGAAAAATTACAGTAGAAACATGTGAAATTGAAGGACTGAAAGTAATCACACCGACAGTGTTTGGCGATGAACGTGGATATTTTATGGAAACATATAATTATAATGATTATAAAGCAGCAGGCATCGATATGGAATTCGTACAGGATAACCAGTCAAGCTCCAAAAAAGGAGTTTTAAGAGGACTGCATTTTCAGATCAATTATCCCCAGGACAAACTGGTGCGGGTAGTTAGTGGGGAGGTCTTTGATGTGGCAGTGGATCTGCGCCCGGGTTCTGAAACATATGGAAAATGGTTTGGTGTTGTGCTGTCCGCAGAGAATAAAAAACAGTTCTTTATTCCAAAGAATTTTGCGCATGGATTTATCGTACTGTCCGAGTCCGCAGAATTTGCGTATAAATGTACAGATTTCTATCACCCAAACGATGAAGGCGGACTGAAATGGGATGACCCGGAGATTGGCGTAGAATGGCCGATGCCGGAAGGAATGACAAAAGAAGAACTGACCATCTCTGACAAGGATCAGAAGTGGGGAAGCTTTGCGGAGTACAAAAATCGATAAGAGGGAAATGAAATGGGAAGAAAGAAAAAGATTCTGGCCGGTATCTGCGTGTTGTGTTTACTGGTTTTAAATGTGCTGATCGTATGTCACAGAGGAAGTGTAGGCGGTAATTATGAGCTTCATCTTACGATGAACAGCGATAAGGAACAGGAGATTCAGGTCTATTACAGTGCGGCCGGAGAACTTTCAGAAAAATCAAGTCAGGTCAAGACGTATGATCAGGTTGGAGAAAGTCAGGAACTGGTTTTTTCTGTTCCATTTCAGTTTAATATGGTGCGTCTGGATCTGGGCACGCAGCCGGGAACGTTCACGATTGAAAATGTTTATCTTGGATGTAAAGATACGAAAACAGAGATTCCGGAGATGACGAATCCGAAGCTGATCGAAGGTCAGCAACTGGAGAGCCTGGAAGCTAATGACGGAACATTAAAAATCTGGACGAATGGAACAGATCCTTATGTGTGGCTGCATCTGGATAAAGAAGAACTGTATCCGGTTCTCGAGAAAGATTATACACAGAAATTGTGGATCAAAAATATTCTGATGCTGTTACTGATTGACGGTGGAGCAGTGGTTGCGTTTGTTTTCCGGAAGAAAGTATTGACACTTCCAATCGAGCTTTTACAGAACAGAAAACTGATTATGAATCTGGCAAAGAATGACTTCAAAACGAAGTATGCAGGGTCATATCTTGGAATCGTATGGGCGTTTGTACAGCCAATCGTTACGATTCTGGTATATTGGTTTGTCTTTTCTGTCGGTCTGAAAGCAGGAAATGTATCGGATTATCCATTTGTTCTATATTTGGTATCGGGTATTGTGCCATGGTTCTTTTTCCAGGATGCATTGAATGGTGGAACCAATGCACTGATGGAATACAACTATCTGGTTAAAAAAGTTGTGTTTAAAATCAGTGTACTGCCGATCGTAAAGATGATTTCCGCTTTATTTGTACATGCCTTTTTCGTTGTGTTTTCACTGGTTTTATGCAGCCTGTATGGCTATACGCCATCGCTGGCAACATTGCAGATCTTTTATTATTCGCTCTGCACATTTATGTTTACACTGGGGCTGGTATATGCGACCAGTGCGATCGTTGTATTCTTCCGGGATTTGACACAGATCATCAGTATTTTCTTACAGGTAGGTGTCTGGCTGACACCAATCATGTGGGATGTCAACATGCTGTCAAATTATCCGTGGCTGATCAAACTGTTCAAATTGAATCCGATGTACTATATTGTCACCGGATACCGTGATTCCATGCTGGGTCACGTATGGTTCTGGAATCACTGGGGATGGACCGTATACTTCTGGATCGTAACAGTAGTATTGTTTGCACTTGGTTCCTGGATCTTCAAGAGACTGAAACCACATTTTGCAGATGTACTTTAAGAGAAATCAAAGAGAGGTTTACAGATGTCAGAGATTGCAATTTCAGTGAATAACATCAGTAAGATGTATAAACTGTACGAGAATCCGATGGATCGGTTAAAAGAATCCCTCGGATTGACAAGAAAAAAAAGATATAAAGAACATTATGCTTTGAACAACGTAAGTTTTCAGGTGAAAAAGGGGGAGACCGTGGGAATTATCGGAACGAATGGTTCCGGTAAATCCACGATTTTAAAAATTATCACCGGCGTACTGAATCCCACACAGGGAGAAGTGGTGGTGGATGGAAGAATCTCCGCGTTGCTGGAACTGGGAGCCGGATTCAACGGAGAGTATTCCGGTATCGAAAACGTGTATCTGAACGGTCAGATGATCGGATTCAGCAAAGAAGAGATCGATGCAAAACTGCAGGATATCTTGGATTTTGCAGATATCGGAGATTTTATACACCAACCGGTAAAAACGTATTCCAGTGGTATGTTTGTGCGATTGGCTTTTGCGGTAGCTATTAATATCGAACCGGAAATCCTGATCGTAGACGAAGCACTTTCCGTAGGAGATGTCTTTTTTCAGGCGAAATGTTACCGGAAGTTTGAAGAATTTAAAGAGATGGGAAAAACCATTCTTTTTGTAAGTCATGACCTGAGCAGTATCGGGAAATATTGTGACCGGGTTGTTCTGTTAAACAAAGGAGAAAAACTGGCAGAAGGCGATGCGAAAGAGATGGTCAATCTGTATCGTCGTGTTCTGGTGAACCAGTATGATGAACAAGGGGAACAGAACACTGCGCAGGAAGAAACGCCAGAGGTACAAGAAGAAAAGAGTACGAAAGATCAGTTAAATCTGAATCCAAAAGTACTGGAATATGGAAGTAAATTAGCAGAAATTCAGGACTTTGCAATTCGTGATAAGTCCGGAATGGTTACGAATGTGATTGAAAAGGGAGAAGAATTTTCCGTGGATATGAAGATTCATTTTCATGAAACGATCCAGGAACCGATTTTTGCTTTCACGATCAAAGATCTGAAAGGAACGGAGATCACCGGAACCAATACGATGTATGAGAATACACCGGTAGGTACACAGAAGGCGGGAGAAACCAGACGGATCACCTTTACACAGAAGATGCCGTTAGAGGCCGGAGAATATATGCTGTGTCTGGGATGTACCGGTTACCGGGATGGTGATTTTACCGTGTTCCACCGGTTGTATGATGTATGTAATCTGACAGTCATTACGGATAAGAAAGCTGTCGGATATTTTGATCTGTTCTCAAAGGTCACGTTAAAGTAACTGAGGAGGAAAAGAATGGCAATACTGAACTTAGAGTATTATACGCAAAAAGATCTGTATTCAGATGGAGATATTGAAGAACAGATGCTTAAGATGGCAAAAGAAGGAGTAACCTGTGAGGATCTTTCCAGTGAGCAGGTTTCTTTTCCTGTGATCTATCACTTCTCAGATCTGCGAGCAAATATACTGAACTGGTATCCGATCAAAAAATCGGACAGTGTTCTGGAGATCGGTGCGGGCTGTGGTGCAATCACAGGTACGCTCTGTGAAAAAGCAGGTCAGGTTACATCTGTGGAACTCTCGAAAAGAAGAGCACAGATCAATTATTACCGCAATGAGAAAAAAGATAATCTGACCATCATGGTGGGAAATCTCAATGACATGGATTTGGGGCAGCAGTATGACTATGTGGTAGTCAACGGAGTACTGGAATATGCCATGAGCTTTACAGAGGGCGATACACCGTATGAGACATTTTTAGGAAAAATGGGTTCTTACTTGAAAAATACAGGAAAATTGCTGATCGCAATTGAGAATAAGCTGGGAATGAAGTATTTTGCCGGGGCCCCGGAAGATCATACGGACATTCCCTTCTTTGGAATCAATGGTTATCCGGGAAATCACAGTGTCAGAACATTTTCCAAAACAGAATTGCAGGAACTTGTGAAAAAAAGCGGATTTCCTTTTCAAAAATTTTATTACCCGTATCCGGATTATAAATTTCCAACGGAGATCTTTACGGATGCGTCACTGACCACCAATCATTATGGGAAAAATTATCCGATCTACACGGACAAAACTGTGGATCTGTTTTCAGAAAGCGCCGGTATCGAGGCAATGAAAAAAGAACAGATCGCGGACCGTTTTGTGAATTCTTTTCTTTTGGTTGCAGGAAAACAGGAACTTGAAGAAAAAGAAGAAATTTTATATGTAAAACTGAATCAGGGCCGCAGGAAAGAGTTTCGAACCCTGACCCAGCTGATACGGAAAGAGGAAAGTGTGTGGGCAGAGAAAAAACCACTGTGCCCGGAGGCAGAAAACTTTATAGCAGGACTGAAAAAAACAGGAGCGCAGAAACCAGGAAAAGGTTTTAGTAATCTTCCGTGCAGATATGAGAATGGGGGAATCGTGTATCCGGTATTGAGCGGGAAAACACTTGAAGACAGAATTCGTGATCTTGTGGAGAACGAACAGACAGATGAGATTCTGAGAACCCTGAAACATGTATATGAGCATGTGTTCGCACAGCGGAAAAAAGAACCGGAGTACCAGACGAAAGTTTTTAAGGAAGTGTTTGGAGAACATCCGGGCAAGGAGTATTATGAATGCGTAAGTCCGGCAAACATTGATCTGATCTGTGCGAATATCTTTGAGTTCGGAGATGATTATGAAATCATTGACTATGAATGGACTTTTGACTTCCCGGTTCCGGTTGCCTTTATCATGTGGAGAATGATCCATGAACTGTATTACCGACTCCCGAAACTGGGCGCTCTGTATACACAGGACGATATGAATCACGAATTTGGTATAGAGCCATCGGACAGCGAAATCTTCCTGGCATGGACAATGCATTTTACTTATGAATATGTTGGCAGCGATTCGCTGGATGTATACCGGAAAGAGAGAATTCCGGTGGATCTGTCAGAAACTGTGCGCGCATGTCAGGAGAAAAAGCGATTTCGCAGTAAACTGTATTATGATACAGGTTCTGGGCTTTCGGAAGAGAACAGTATTGAGACGGCGGTGGAATTGGATCGGGGAAGATTTCAGGTTACGTTTGATCTGCAGAAAGTAGAAAATATCTGCGGAATCCGCTGGAATCTGTTAAGTGATACATTCTGTGAGGTGAAAGTGGAAGTGCTTGACTGCGGATGCCATGGGGAGTTAATTCCGTTTGGTATGCGGATCGACAAGGCGGCGGATGCGGTAGTGTTCCTGAATCTGGCAGGCGGATATTTTATCCATGTGACGGATCCGTCAGAATTGAAGAAAATTACAATTTCCGGTCAAATTCGTTTTCTGTCGCAGAAAGAGATCGCAGAAGAAATCCAACTGGAAGAGGATCGAAAAGAAGCGGTACGTCGGGAAGAAGAAAGAAAACTTCAGCAGCGGATACAAAAAGAAGAACGGATAGCAGCGAAAAAAGCCGAAGAAGAGAGAAGGCAGGAAGAACTTCGGGCAGCCATAGAATTTCAGCATCGACCGAAACAGAGAGCAAAACGTCTGGTGAAGAAGATGCTTGGACGTCCTGTGGCTCCACTGGTTACAGATAATCAACAGACAGAACAGCCGGTATCGAGCTGTGTGGGAAGTATTGACAGCTTCAGCTATGAAAATAATGTGCTGCAGATCATCGGCTGGGCATTTGACCGTGCGTACGCCATGGAGAACACGCATCTTGCTTTTTTACAGAACGGGGAAGTGGTGGCGGAAGAACCGATTACTGTAGTATATCGGAGCGATGTGGCAGCTGTTTTACAGATTCCGGAGGCAGAATCCTGTGGATTTTCCTGTGTGCTGGTGGTGCATTCACCAGTGGAAACGGAAGTGGCAGTTGTTTACGACACCGTAGACGGAGAAAAAGCATATCCGTTATGCAAGATCCCTGCAGATCCGGGGTGTAATGAGATACAGGTGTATACCCTGGAGGGACAGGAGAGCATCGGCAATATTCGATATTTTAAAGAACGTTATCTGGAAGAAACGCCGGTATTTGATGCGAAGATTCCTTCGGATGAAGTGATAGATATTATCATCCCGATTTATAACGGCTTACAGTATTTTGACAAGCTGTTTGCGGGGATTGAAAAGACAAAGATGAAATACCGTCTGATTCTGGTGGACGATCAGAGTCCGGATCCGGCAGTACGGGAATATCTGGAGCGATACGTGGCAGAACATGAGGGAACGGTTCTGCTTCGAAATGAAAAAAATATGGGATTCCTCCCGTCCGTAAACCGTGCCCTTGCAATTGCAGAGCATCATGTAGCACTGGTCAATACCGATGTGGAAGTGCCGGAGGGATGGCTGGAGAGACTGATGTGGCCGATCTTTACAAAAGAAAAAGTAGCATCCTCCACACCGTTTACGACCTGCGGAACCATCTGCAGCTTTCCTAATTTCTGTGAGGATAATGTGATCTTTGAAGGCATGCCATTATGGCAGATCGATGATGCTTTTCGCCAGATCCGTCCGCAGTATGCGACCATGCCGACCGGTATCGGTTTCTGCATGGGTATGAATCTGGAAGCAATCAGAGAAGTAGGTCTTCTGGATGAGGAGAACTTTGACAAAGGATACGGAGAAGAAAATGACTGGTGTCAGCGGGCAATCCAGGCAGGATATACCAATGTACAGGTGGAAAATTTGTTTGTTTATCACAAACATGGCGGAAGTTTTTCTTCCGAAGAAAAATTACGGCTGTTAAAGAGCCATCTGGAGAGACTGGCGAAGAAACATCCGAATTATAACAGCGATACGGCAGCTTTCTGTCGGAGAGATCCGGCAAGAACGATCCGACTGTATGTGGAAACACAGCTGTTAAATCAGTTGCTGGATGTACCGACAGTTGTTGCCTTTGATCATAACCTCGGCGGTGGTGCCACGGAATATCTGATTGAGAAACGTAAACTGGCACTGAAAGAAGGAAAACGTTTCCTGACTGTCCGGTTTGACATCGATAATATGCGCTATTATCTGGAATATGAATACAAAAAATATAAGGTTCAGTATTTTGCCAAAGAGCTGGTGATGATCCTTGATGAGATTCCGAGAGTGGATGAAATCTGGATCAACGAACTGGTAACTTATCAGAAAATCTATCAGGTTCTGGATCAGATTCTTGAACTGAAAGAAAAACATCAGGCACATCTGAAGATGTTGCTTCATGACTTTTTCTTCATGTGTCCGGCGGTAAATCTGATGGATGCTCAGGGGAAATACTGTCATGGCGCGGATGCACAGATTTGTAACCAGTGCATCCCGGCAAACCGAAGCAATGCATGTCTGGACTATGAGTCCGGAATCGCATGGAGAACACACTGGAGGGAGTTTTTATCCCGGTGTGATGAGATTCTGGCATTCTCTGATGATACGGCACAGATATTTAAAAAGACCTATCCTTATCTGTATCAGTTACATGTGCTGCCACACAAACCGCATTATGTGACGGCACTGGATAAGAAGGTGAAGACGACCAGGACACTGAACATTGGTCTGCTCGGTGTGCTGTGTTATAAAAAAGGTCTGGATGTTGTCAAGGAGATGATAAAAGAGATCGAGGCGCAGAACCTGAACATCCGAATGAAACTGATCGGGGTGTCGGATGAAGAAATCGACAGTCCGGTATTCTCCTGTACGGGAAGATATACCAGAGATGAACTTCCAAGACTGACGATGGAAGAAGATATTGATCTGTTCTTTATCCCGTCTATCTGGCCGGAGACCTTCTCGTATACAACTTCAGAGATTATGTCCATGCATATGCCGGTTGCTGTATTCTCGATTGGTGCGCCGGTGGAGCGTGTAAAACATTACGAAAAAGGTCTGGTTCTGAAAGAGACGGATGCAAAATCGGCTCTTAAAGAATTGCGGGAGTTTGCAGAACATACACTAAAGTGGCAACAAATACCTGTACGCGAAAAGAAGATCCTGTTTGTGGGTGAGGAAATTTCGTTTGCTTCCCGTTACCGGGTGGAGCATTTCCGGGAACAGCTGCATTATCAGGGTTACGGATCGGATTTTTATCAGGTGGATGAGGTCAAAGATCTGGACTGGGATGCGTACCGGGCAGTTGTATGTTACCGTTGCAGCCGGGAAGATGTGGTGTGCAAGGTAGTGGAACAGGCGAAAAAAACCGGATTAAACGTATATTATGACATTGACGATCTGATCTTTGATTACGAAAGAATCTCTTATCTGCATTTTCTGACCGGAAGTGAGTATAAAGATTTTAAAAAGACGACGGAACAGATTCATTCCTGTATGGAACTGTGTGATGGCTATTTTACCTCTACTGATACACTGGCGGGAGAGATCCGAAGAGAATTTCCGGGAAAACCAGTGGTGATCAACCGGAATTGTGCAAGCATGGAGATGCAGATTCTGTCCCATGACGCAGTAGAGCAGGTGGAAAAGGACCCGGAGCATATTTCCATCGGTTACTTCAGCGGATCGAAAACTCATGATCAGGACTTTGAGGTGGCGGAAGAAGCACTTCTGGAAGTGATGAAGGAACATCCGGAGGTACGGCTGAAGCTGGTTGGTGTACTCTCTGACAGAAAAATGGAAAAATTCGGAAATAAGGTGGAAAAACTTCCGTTTATGGACTGGAAACAGTTACCTTCTGTTATGGCAGGTATCGATATCAATCTGATGCCGCTGGAGGACAGTATCTTCCATTGTAGTAAGTCCGAAAACAAATGGATGGAAGCCGCACTGGTGAAAGTGCCATCAGTGATGAGCAGAAACCGGGAGATGGAAGGTGTGATCGAAAATGGTGTGGATGGCTGGCTTTGCAGTGACAAGGAGGAGTGGAAAAAAGCGCTCACAACGCTGATCGAGGAAAAGACAGCCAGAATACAGATGGGTGAAAAAGCCCATAAAAAAGTGATGTGTCAGTATGTAACTCAGAATACAGGAAAAGATGCAAGAGAGGAATTACTATGCAGCGAGAAGTATTCGTAGTAGAAAAAGAAAGATTTGATCTTTCAGATGAGAAAATCTATCATCTGCAGGGCACCTGGCCCAAGGAACATACCGCGGCAGCGGAATTGGACGGGAAACCACTGGAGGTAAATCTGAAGCAGCAGGAGCGCATCAGTGCCCTGGAACGATTTCAGGATCTGGATCTGGTGGATGCGATCCGTGTTCAGATGGAGATTGTACTTCCTGATAAGCTGGAACAGTATAAAAAATTAGTGGTTTATGCGGAAGAGAACGGGAAAAAAGATGTCTGGTTTTCAATTCCGGTAAAACAGCTGATCAGAAGACAGGGCATGCCCCAGTATTTCATTGAAAGTTCCGAAGTGGACCGGAAACTCGGCATCTGCCGGGTGCGTGGCTGGGCAGCTTATACGAAACCGCTAAAAGTTTATCTGGAGAATTCCCGCGGAAACAGAATTCCATGTGAGATCCAGCACCTGAAACGTGTCGATGTACAGAACCAGTATCCGGAGGCAGAGGTAGGAGAAAAATGTGGGTTCTTTTTTGAACTGCACTACCAACAGCTGAAAGAATTTTATATTGTTTTTGAGGCAGGTTCGATACGGGTGAGAAGACAGATTCACCTGCAGCCGGTACAGCTTGCCGCAGAAAAGATGAATGAATACTGCAAAAAGGGCAGCCGTTATCTGAAACTGCACGGTCCGGCAGCACTTGCCCAAAAAGTGGTCGGAAAAGTGAAAAATAAAAATAAAGCCGCTGTGATCTATCAGAAATGGCTTCCGAAACATCTGCCAAGTAAAGCAGAACTGGAACACCAGCGAAAAGAACATTTTTCCTGGGAACCGACCTTCAGTGTGGTTGTACCGCTTTATAAAACACCGGAAAAATATCTCCGTGCGCTGGTGGAATCTCTGCAGGCGCAAACTTATGGCAAATGGGAACTCTGCCTGTCTGACGGAAGCGGTGCGGATTCTCCGATTCGGGAACTGTTAAAACAGTTACAGAAGGAAGAGAGCAGAATCAAAGTCATCGATCATCAGGAAAAGTTACAGATATCAGAAAATACGAATGCTGCGATCGAGGCGGCAACGGGTGAGTTTGTGGTATTTGCGGATCATGATGACGAACTGACGGCACATGCTCTGTATGAGTGTGTGAAAGTACTGAATGAGAAACCGGAAACAGAGGTTCTATATTCGGATGAAGATAAGATGACGATGGACGGACACAAGTTCTTCCAGCCACATTTCAAACCGGATTATAACGTGGATCTGCTGTGTACGGTCAATTATATCTGCCATTTGTTTGTGGCGAAGAAAACGTTGATTGATGAGGTCGGAATGTTACGCAGAGAGTTTGACGGAGCGCAGGATTATGACTTTATCTTCCGTTGTGTGGAACATGCGGGAGCGGAAAAGATCCATCATATTCCGAAGATACTGTATCACTGGCGATGCCATGAAGATTCCACATCGGAGAATCCGGAGAGCAAGCTGTATGCATTTGATGCGGGACAACGGGCGGTGCAGGCGCATTATGACCGGATCGGTGTTAAAGTGGAAGTGAGCAAGGGAGAGTTCCTGGGACTCTACCGGACAAAATTCCTGCGGGATTATGACCCACTGATCTCGATCATTATTCCGAATAAAGATCATATTGATGATCTGAAACGGTGTATCGATTCAATCGAAGCAAAATCCACATATACCAATTATGAATATATTATCGTGGAGAACAACAGCGAAGAAAAAGAAACTTTTGCATATTACGAGCAGCTTGAAGCGGTTAATCCGAAAGTGCATGTGGTGTATTATAAAGGCCACTTTAATTATTCTGCCATCAATAATTTCGGTGTGCAGTATGCCAAAGGAGAGTATTTCCTGCTGCTAAACAACGATACCGAGATCATCAACGACGATTGTTTGGAGGAACTGCTTGGTTACTGTACCAGAGAAGATGTGGGTGCTGTGGGTGCGAGACTGTATTACGAAGATGATACGATCCAGCATGCCGGCGTGGTCATCGGTTTCGGTGGAATCGCCGGACACTGTTTTGTACAGCAGAAGCGTGGATTTACCGGGTACTGCCACCGGATCATCTGTGCACAGGATTACAGTGCGGTGACTGCGGCTTGTATGATGGTAAAACGGGAAGCGTTTGAGAAAGTCGGTGGTTTGAGTGAAGAACTGCAGGTGGCATTTAACGATATTGATTTCTGTATGAAACTTCGGCAGGCAGGATATCTGATCGTGTACAATCCATATGCGGAACTGTATCATTACGAATCCAAATCCCGAGGACTGGAAGATACTCCGGAGAAAGTGGCAAGATTCAATCAGGAGATTGCTACGTTTGAGAAACGCTGGCCCGATATCCTGAAGAACGGCGATCCGTTCTATAATCCGAACCTGACCCTGGATAGCCAGGATTTTTCACTGAAACGATTATAAACAACCAAAAAAGCGGGTGCATGGTGGAAATGTACCTGCTTTTTTAAAAGAAAGGTGGAAAAGATGAATATAGAAAAGCTATGGGACAAGTACAAAGACATTATTCCGTACGGTGTCTTCGGCGTTCTGACAACGCTTGTTAATATTGTGAGCTATTGGATCTTTGCGCATCCGTTTGGCTTATCGGTTATGGTGAGTACTGTACTTGCATGGATTTTATCGGTTCTGTTTGCATATCTTACTAACAGAAAATGGGTATTTCACAGCGAAGCCAGTACAAGGGAAGAAATAGGGAAAGAGATAGTTTCGTTTTTCTCCTGTCGTCTGGCTACGGGAATACTGGACTGGGCATGTATGTTTATTTTTGCTGATCTGTGCGGATTCAATGACGTACTGATTAAATGTGCGGCAAATGTACTTGTAATCATCTTGAATTATGTGGCAAGCAAACTGGTTATTTTCAGGCATAAAGGGTGATGGAATGAAAAAAACAGTAAAAACAGTGAAAAAAGAATATGCAATATGGATTTTTGTACTTCTGGTTTTTGTATTTTATCTTTCCTGGGCGCTGGCGGCACCGTTCGATGCCTCACCGGATGAAAGTATGCGCTACCAGATCGTCGAATTTCTTGTAAAGCATGGAACCTTGCCGGATGGACGGGATCCGGAGATACGGAATGCCAACTGGGGCATCTCGTATGCGTTTAATCCAATTCTTCCTTATATGGCAGGAGCAGTATTTGCAAAGGTTGTGCAGGTATTTACGGACAGTTTTCGTGCTACGGTGATTGCGGCGCGTATGGTGAACGTCCTTCTGGGATGCGGAATGGCATGGTTTACCTGGAAGATAGGAGAACTGTTATTTCGGAAAAAAGAGACAGGAAGGCTGTTTGCAGTTCTGGTGTGCTTTCTTCCGGGAACCTGTTTTCTGTTTTCTTATATCAATACGGATGGACTGGCACTTTTTACGACAGCCTGGATCCTGTACTGCTGGTGCAGGGCGTGTAAGGAAGGATGGACCCTGAAAGTCTGTGTACAGATGGGAATTGCCATGGGATTGTGTATGTTGTCTTATTACAACGCATATGGATATCTTCTGATGAGCGCCGTATTTTTTGCAGGCTGCATGATGAAGTGTGGAGAGCAGCAATGGGACTGGCAGCAGCTGCTGAAGAAAGGCTGCCTGATGCTGGGAATCGTCTTTCTTGTGGCCGGATGGTGGTTTATTCGGAGCGGAATCCTGTATGACGGAGATTTTCTGGGAATGAAAACCTCTTCCATCTATGCGGAAAAATACGCGATCGATGAGTTAAAACCCTCCAATCGGGTGCTTCCGGTGAATATGGGAATGAGCGTTCTGGATATGATATGGTGGGTACCTGGAGAATGGCAGCATAACTGGCTGGTTACGGTACTGGTAAGCTTTGTGGGAACGTTCGGACATCTTGATATTTTTATGCCATATCTGTGGAGTAAAGTGTATCTGATCGTGTTTGCAGTGGGAATTCTTGGAAACAGCTGGAGACTGCGTCGGGAATTTTGTCTGACCACGGAATTTGTAAAAAAAGAGAAAAAAGCCGATGCAGATGGAATTCTTATCACTGAGATATGGAGAAAAAACAGATGGTGGAATATGAGAAACTGGATGCATATCTGTATGGTGGGAGCTATGGTGATACCGGTTGGATTGCTGGTGTATTATGCTTATGCAAGTGATTTTCAGGCGCAGGGACGCTATATCATGCCGATGGCGCTTCCATTTTTCTATTTTGTGACACTGGGATATGAAAACTGGAGTGAAAAACTGATCAGAAATGAAAAAATAAGCATATGGATCTGCAGGATCGGACAGGGGACAGTAGCAATTTCTGTATTGCTGACGTATGTGCTGGTATATCGGGCGGCTTATTAAGAATAACTATAAAAAATGAGCCTATACAGGAAAATGATTTCTGTATAAGCTCATTTTTTGTGCTTATTTTGTTTTTGGATAGTCAGGCATCTGGTTACGATAAAGGACTTCTTTTCCATCCAAAGACGGGATGGTCATAGAAGTGAAAAATTCATCGGTAACCTGATCCAGTTTTTTTCTGGACGGACAGGAGATATAGTACAGTGCCACATAAGGATTCGGTCCGTGGGCAATGACAGATTCTCCTTCGTGATAAAAAATCCATGGCTTTTCTACCGCAGAATGAGATGCCAGTTTCTGCGGAACGGAAAGATCACGAATCTGTAACAGGCGTCCTTGAAAATACAGGACAGCTCCGTGGCAAATCGGTTTTCGTGGATCGTGCTGATCCAGCATCTGTTCCAGTGCGGGAACATCATACAGGTAATTTAACAGCAGATCCTCGATGGAGAACCCGTATACTATATCGGTCAGTTCGTGCTCATAGCCGAAGAATCGGGCTGCGATCTCACAGACCTGGATGCCGTTTTCCGGTTTCCAGAAAAACTGCATGGATAACGCCCCCTCTTTCTGCCCGGTTTTGTCGGCGTAGCACTGTAAAAGATCGGTTGCCGGAGCAACCACCTGTTCATACAGACAGGATGGATAGACATTTCGGGTGCTGATCGGGATCTCACCCGGTCCGATGTCCGTCTTTTCGCGATCTGCGATGCTGATCACATGGACTTTTCCTTTATGTACCCAGGTCATCATATTGAATTCGTAACCGTCGTTATATTCTTCTACGAGAATCTCAGGAAGATCGGTGAAAGAAGCGGTTTCAGTGATTGCCTGTTTCAGTTCTTCAAGATTGTGTACCACATAGATGCCGCGGGAGCCATATTTATCCAGTGGTTTTGTCACCAGAGGAAAATGCAGGTGAGCGATCAGCTCCGGAGCCAATCCGGAAGTGGGAATTTTCGCAAAACCAGGGGAGGGAAGACCGAGTTCTTCGAGCAGTCCCCGGGTGGCGGATTTGTCACGATACCAGGGAAGCTGTTCCGGGTTCAGATAGCAGGGAAGACCTGCTTTTGCGGAAATATTCACCATACATTCCAGCAGAAGATCGGAAAACGAGGTGAGAATTCCGTCCACCTGTTTTTCTTTACAAAGGGCGGCGATCCGGTCCGTATCGGTGACCGGGATCACATAAGATTCGTCTGCAAAGGCACGTGCCGGACCGTCCGGGTATCCGTCACAAACGATGGTATAGATGCCCCGGGCTCTGGCTTTCTGCACCAGCTGTTCAAATTCCCCGAGGGTTCCGAGAATCAGTAAACGTTTATTCATAATAATCCTTTCTTCTAGAGCGTGTCTGAAAAAGGCTTTTCGCAAACTGGGGTTTGCAGATTGCGGAAATGATTTTTCAGACACGTTCTAAGGTTCCAGTGCATGGATCACGTCTGCGATCCGCTGCATCTCTTCGTTTCCGTAACGCTGGTCGCAGGGGAGCGGGAGAATATCTGCCGCCCACTGATATTCGTAAGATTCGGGTGCACAGTCCCGGATCACGTTGGACCAGTTGGTTGGAACAAAGATTTTTTCTTTCGCCAGGGCTTTTCGCAGTGCAATTCCGTTTTTATGATAATAAGGATAGGCGAAGGGTCCGTCCGGTGTCACGCGGGTAAAAGGCGAATCGGAGGGAAGCAGTTCTTTCAGAAATCTGTAATTTTCATTCCGTTTCTGACGGATCTGTTCGTAGTCGATGGCTTTTAATAGATTCTGTGTCAGGCGGGACATAGTGAGAATCTCCATATGATGATAGGTCGCAGCGTTGTCTAACATTTTCTGATAATACGTTCCGGCATCTTTTTCGAAACGGCCGAGAATATGTCCCATACGTTCCGCAGAGACATCCTGCTCCTTTCCGGCAGTGAGCGTGGCATCTGTGGAAAGATAGGCACCGTCACTCAGCCCGAAAAATTTGCGACAGGAATACAGAGTATCCACGCCGGGAAGCGGATGCTGAAAAAAGGCGTGGGTGTGATCCACGATAATATTTTTATAGTATTTTTTATAATAAAGAATCTTTTCATCCGTCAGCTGCCCGTAATAATTGACCAGATAGAGGTATTCCCCTGGATGAAGGGAAAGGTCGGAAGGAAGAGCCGGCGTAAGATCCTCATTCAGCGAATAGAAGTTCACGTGGATTCCCTGCCGCAAGCAGGCATCAATCACGGAGTCACAAAGGAAAAACGGAAGATAGAGCGTTTCAATCTTCCGGGATTCCAGTAGCCAGCAGAGGGCTGTACGGCCAAGATTCACTTTTGCAAGATCAGGATAGTATTCTTCCCCGTGGAAAACTTCCAGTTCCAGATATCCACCAATTTCCTGTTTCATACAATCCTCCTGTCAGACATCTTTTCTACGGATGACATAATGCGGCATTTTCTTGGATTCGTTCAGAATATTCATCAGATAAATCCCCATGATTCCAATGGAAAGCAGGGTGATACCGAAAAATGCCAGCAGTACGAGCATCAGGGAAGTCCAGCCCTCCACGGAAATACCGTAGAGGAAATAGCGGATCAGGAAAAAGATCCCAAGTGCCACACTGACCAGAAAACTGCAGATGCCGAGATCACGTACCAAAAGCAGCGGGAATGCTGAGTGGGAAGTGATATCGTAAAGCAGGTCTCTGACCAGACGGCGGAAAGAATAACCGCTTTTTCCGTAGGCTCTTGCATCATGATGCACTGGTACATTGATGATACGGTTGGAACTTAACACCAGAAGATTGCCGATCTGCGGAAGATAGGTGTTTGTCTGCAACATGGCTTCCACGAGGAAACGGCGGATCAGACGAAAACTGGTGATCTGCAGATTCGGGTCTTTTCCAAGCATTTTGGAGGTGGCCCAGACAGAAACTTTGGTTCCGAGACGGCGGATCGGTCCGTGCTTTCTGCCTTCATAGCTGGCGATGATGACATCCACATCATCCCGTTCCCTGATGGTGTTGATCAGCTTCGGGATCTCTTCCGGAGGATGCTGAAGATCATCATCCATGGTGATGATGAAATCTCCCTCCGCATGAGAGAATCCACACAGAAGAGCCGGATGCTGTCCGAAGTTTCTCGCCATCTGGATGATCTTCACACGGGGATCTTTCTGTCGAAGTTCTTCCATGATCTGGTAGGAACGGTCTTTGGAACCATCATCCACAAGGATCAGTTCAAAGGGTTCCTGCACGGTTTCACGGAAGACTTTCTCGAGACGTGTATAAAGTTCCGTTAAGGTATGTTCCGAATTATATACCGGAACAACAACAGAATATAAACTCATAGTATCTTGTATTTCCTTTCTTAAAGGGTTGTGTTCTGTGCTTCATCATATCATTTTCAATCCTTTATTTCAAGGTTTTCCGAGGAAACGGCTCACCTTGACAATGGATTTTACAACAGATATAATGGTGCAAGATCAACGCAGAAAAAAGTGGGGAGGAACAGCTTTGCAGTATAGAGAATACGATACGGAAATATTGAATCGAATCAAGGATGTGGAAAAACAGATTTTATGCAAATATATCGAAATCTGCGAAAAATACCATCTGCGTTATTTTGTGGCGTTCGGGACACTTCTCGGAACGGTGCGGCATAAAGGATTTATTCCCTGGGACGATGATATTGATGTGGGAATGCCGAGAGAAGACTATGAGAGATTCCTTCAGATTGCACAGAAAGAATGCGGGGAAGAGTATTTTCTTCAGACTGTGGATACGGATCCGGAATATCATCTGTATTTTGCAAAACTACGCATGAATCGCACTCGTTTTGTGGAAAACAGTCTGCAAAAGTCGGGAAGCATTACCGGATTCTATATTGATATCTTTCCTTACGATGAGATTTCTGATGATGAGGCAGAGATGGAAAAACAGCTGAACCGGGCGGTGCGTTGGGGCATGATCCTGAGTATCTATAAGGTCAAAGAACCACAGATCGGCCAGTACGGACCGGCAAAAGACTTTGTAATGCGATCCATCTGGCATATTCTGCATGGCGGAATGCATCTGTGCGGAATCTCTGCGGGAATGGTCTGGAAAAAGTGTAATCAGGCATTTATGAAGAAACCGGAGAAAGGAAGTTCTCGGATGACAACCTTTGCCGCAGATGCAAAAAAATGGATCATTGAGAAAAAAGAGATTGAACAGCTGGTGGATGTGCCGTTTGAGAATATCACTGTGAAGATTCCATGCGGATATGATGCCATCCTGACTAGATGTTACGGAGATTATATGAAACTTCCGGATGAAAAAGACAGGGTAAATCATATGCCTGTAGAGATTCAGTTTCCGGGAGAAGAGGTAATGACATTTGGAAAATGAAAATAAAGACCCCATCAGAGTATCGGTGATTGTTCCGGTTTATAACGCGGAAAGCTATCTTCGCATATGCCTGGACTCAATTTTACAGCAGTCCCTTGAGGAAATCGAGATCCTTGCGGTGGATGACGGAAGCAAAGATCACTCGGCGAAGATACTGAGAGAATATGAAAAAAAATACCCGGATAAAATACATGTGATTTATCAGGAAAACCAGGGCCAGTCAGCGGCGCGAAATCATGCACTGGCGATGGCATCCGGAGAGTTCGTGGCATTTGTGGACAGCGACGATTACATAGGAAAGGATTTTCTGAAGAGAATGTATAACACTGCCATAGAAAAGAAGTCAGATATGGTGATGTGCAATTATACCAAGGTGACAGAACGGGGCGAGATCATTCAGAAGTATGAGATCAATTATCAGGAAAAAGGGATTCGGATTCCATCTTATCTTTGCTGTAACCGTCTGGTAAGAAGACAACTGTTTGATACCTGGAAGATCTATTTCCGTGAAGGCGTGATCTGTGAAGATATTCCGCTGATCTTAAAACTGGAAGCCGTTGCCACAAATATTCAGACCATCGGGGACGGAGAATATTATTACCGTGCAAATCCTCAGTCGACAACATCTACGATCAAAAACCGGAAACTGGAGATGTGGCAGCTGCCTTTTGGAGAATTGCGGGATGCCATTGCATTCTGTAAAGACAAAGAGCATCCGATGGATCCACTGAAACTGGAATTTTTTATCAGCAGGATCATGACAAGTCTGTTGTTTGATACGGGAAGAGGATGCCGCAAAGAGGTGAAGGACGGGATGTGCCGGGAAGTACAGGAAATCATGGAAACCTGTTTCCCACGATGCTATAAAAATCCCTACATAAAAGTGGGATATTTTCACCAGCTTCCGGCGGTACAAAGGATCGGACCGTGGATCTTTGTGTGTGCACTCCGGGTGCACGGACTGAAACTTCTGACAAAACTGGTAGGCTGAACAAAAAGGAAAAAATGGAAGAAAAAAAAATATCAATACAAAAGAGTATTATCTGGAACTCGGCGGGAAGTATGGTATATCTGATCACACAGTGGCTGATCAGTGTACTGGTGGTCCGGCTGTCCGGAGTGGAAACAGCGGGAATCCTTACCCTTGCCATGTCGGTTAACAATGTATTTTACAGCATCGCTATGCAGGGTATCCGCAATTATCAGGTATCGGACATGAAAGAAAAATACACCTCCGGTATCTATGTGAGCAGCCGTCTGATCATCTGTATCCTTTCATTCCTGGTCTGCGTAGGTTATGCACTGATTGCCGGATACAGCTACGGATCGAGTCTGTGTATCGTTGCATACTGTCTGTTTAAGATGGCGGAGGCGTTCTATGATGTCTATGCCGGAATCTGTCAGAAAAAATGGCGGATGGACTGGATCGGAAAGTCCTGGATGGTGAAAGGAATCCTTTCATTTGTGGGATTTGTGGCGGTACTGGCAGTGACACAGAGTCTGCTGGCAGCCATTCTTGCTATGGCACTGGTTTCCTGGCTGGTGATCTTTTTCTATGATATTCCACGGGCAAAGAAGCTGGATACCATAAAGATCCATCTGAAAGAGAAAAAAAATATAACGCTGATGGCGGAATGCTTTCCGCTGTTATGTTACCAGACTATGTCATCGGTCATTCCGACGATCCCGCGTCTGGTCATGGAAAAAATTCTGGGAGGTGCAGCACTTGGTATCTATGGATCAGTTGCAGCACCCACAATGATCGTTCAGATGGGAGCATCCTATGTATTTAACCCGTTTATTACGCTGTTTGCCGAACAGTACAGCAGTGGAAATATCCGGGATTTCTGGAAAACCTTTCGCAAATGTATGGCAGCAATTTTGCTGATCAGTGTTGTCGCTCTGGGAGGAGGAAAGATCTTCGGACACTGGGGGCTGGAACTTTTGTACGGGGATGAGGTGGCAGCGCATGAAGATCTGCTGCTTCCACTTATAGGCTGTACGATCCTGACTGCCATCGTGTGGTTTTTATGTGCACTGCTTACGGTAGTAAGAGAAATCAAAGGACTGGTTATATGCAATGTGATCATACTTCCGGTCAGCTATTTTGGTGCGTATTTGCTGATACAGCAATATGGAATGCAGGGCGGAAGTATTTCTCTGGCAGTGAGTTATCTGATTGAAATCGGCGCACTCTGGTTCTGGCTGTTACGGAAGATCAAACAAAGAGAAAAACAACATATGGAACAATAAGAAAAAGTGCCTGTTATGAGGCACTTTTTTGCCTGTAATGCATATCAATAATTGCCAGTGGACCCAAGTTGATTGTAAGTGTAAATTGCAATAGAAAAGTATTCTTGAAGCGAAAGTATAAGAATGGTATAATAAGATGATATGGTATCGCTCGTAAAGACGATATACAAAAAAATAAAAGGAAAAAACAATGGAAAAAGTAAAGAATTACATACAGCTTCACTTGAATATTCTGCTGTTTTCCCTGACCAGCGTATTTTCCAAGATGGCATCCGTGCAGTATAACCGGCACGGGCTGGGAAGTATCTGGCTTTATGTGTTCCTGGCACTGATGATCGGAAACTGCGGAATCTATGCCATTGCATGGCAGCAGGTGATAAAGAAGTTTTCCTTGTCCACAGCGTATGCCAACAAGAGTGTGTACCTGTTGTGGTCGCAGATCTGGGCAGTGGTGATCTTTCATGAAAATCTGTCGGTACGGAATATTATCGGTATCCTGGTAGTTCTCGCCGGCGTATGGGTGGTGCAGCGCTATGAATAGAATGTTTATGTTACTGATGCTGGCAGGCACATTTTTTACTGCCATCTCCCAGGTACTCTTAAAACAGAGTGCCAATAAAAAATACAGCAATCCGCTGCTGGAATATCTGAACTGGCGGGTGATCGTGGCGTACGGGATCTTTTTCGGCGTATTGCTTCTGAACACCTGGTGTTATACAAAAGTAGATATGCGGTTTGGACCGGTGATCGATACGGCTGCGTATGTATTTGTTCTGATCTTTTCAAGAGTGATCCTGAACGAAAAGATCACAAAAGGAAAACTTGTGGGAAACCTGCTGATCATAGCAGGAATTTTGATTTATACGATGTGAGATGATACAAGAGTCAAAAGTACGGAACAATCCGGTATCAAAGCAAAACAATAACAGGAGTGAGAAGAGTGAGAATCAGTTTTAACCGCCCACCGTTTGTGGGAAAAGAAACAGAATATATTAAAGAAGCCGTAGAAAAAAACGGTATGATCTGCGGAGACGGTCCATTTACCAAAAAATGTTCCCAGTGGATGAAGGAAAGGTTTCAGACAAAAAACGTATTGCTGACAACTTCCTGTACCCATGCACTGGAGATGGCAGCGTTTCTGGCGGATATTCAGCCGGGAGATGAAGTGATCATGCCGTCGTATACCTTTGTATCCACCGCGGATGCTTTTGTTTTACGGGGAGCCACCTGCGTGTTTGTGGACATCCGTCCGGATACCATGAACATTGATGAGACAAAAATTGAGGAAGCAATTACAGAAAAGACCAAAGCAATCGTGCCGGTTCATTATGCAGGCGTCAGCTGTGCAATGGATGAGATCATGGCAATTGCGAAAAAATATAACCTGAAAGTGGTGGAAGATGCCGCGCAGGGAGTGAATGCTTTTTATAAAGGAAAAGCACTGGGAACAATCGGTGATTTTGGCTGCTACAGTTTCCATGAGACAAAGAATTATTCCATGGGAGAGGGCGGTGCGATTCTCTTTCAGGATGACAGATACCTGGAACCTGCAGAAATCTTACGGGAAAAGGGAACAAACCGCAGCCAGTATTTCCGTGGACAGATTGATAAATATACCTGGGTGGGCTATGGATCGTCCTATCTGCCAAGCGATATGAATGCCGCTTATCTGTGGGCGCAGCTGGAAGAGGCAGACAAGATCAATGATAAGAGATTGTCCATCTGGAACTTCTATCACGAAGAACTGAAAGAACTGGAAGACAAAGGGGTGCTGGAACGCCCGTATATTCCGGAGTATGCCACACACAATGCCCACATGTATTACATCAAAGTAAAAGATCTGAGGGTGCGTACAAAGCTTCTGGCTTATCTGAAAGAGCGTGGGATCCTGAGTGTTTTCCATTATGTTCCACTGCACTCTGCAACAGCCGGAAAGAAGTTTGGACGGTTCCATGGCGAGGATGTTTACACGACAAAAGAGAGCGAACGGCTGTGTCGTCTGCCGATGTACTACAGTCTGTCTCTGGAAGAAGCAGCGGAAGTGGTAAAGGCGCTGAAAGAATTTCCGGAGTATGAGACGATAGAAGACAGGTAGCTATTCAGAGGGCAGAAACTGTTAACCGGGAGGACACTGGACAGTTACGAAAGCAGATAAGAGGCAACAGAAAGGAGTATCGATGAGTTCAGGAAACTGGATGCGTTATCTCAAAAAGATAAAACCGTATACGATAAAAAAGGGGATCCGCTATCTGAAACATTACGGACCGAAAGAGTTCTGGGTGCGTCTGTGTGAGCGGATGGAGCCGGAAGAAGTGCCTTATGGTCCATGGTTTGAGAATCACAAACCTTCGGAAAAAGAACTGGAAGGGCAGAGAAGGAAACAGTGGAAAAAACAGCCAATGATCAGTGTGGTTGTCCCGGCATATAAAACACCGGAGAAATTCCTGCGGGAAATGATAGAATCACTGGAGGTGCAGACATATACAAACTGGGAACTGTGTATCGCCAATGCAAGCCCCGAGGATGCAGCGATGTCGGAAGTACTCCGGGAATACACCTCGAAAGATGCCAGAGTAAAAGTGGAGAATCTGAAAGAAAATCTCGGAATCGCGGAAAATACGAACGCAGCGATGGAGATGGCAGCCGGAGAATATACCGGTCTGCTTGACCATGACGATCTGCTGGCACCACAGGCACTGTACCGGATCGTGGAGGCACTGAATCAGAGTTCAGAAGAGCCGGATGTTTTTTATTCGGATGAAGATAAAGTGACTACAGATCTGAGCGAACATTTTCAGCCACATTTCAAACCGGATTTTAATGTGGATCTGTTAAGATCCAATAATTATATTACACATTTCTTCGTGGTGAGAACCAGTCTGATCCGTCAGGTGGGCGGGTTCCGCAGAGAGTATGACGGGGCACAGGATTATGATTTCATCTTCCGTTGTACGGAGGCCGCGAAGAAGATCTGCCATATCCCGGAGGTGCTGTATCACTGGCGGACGCATCAGGCATCCACGGCTGATAATCCGGCAAGCAAGATGTATGCGTTTGATGCGGGAAAGAGAGCTATTGAAGCACATCTGAAACGACAGGGTGTGGAGGGAACCGTGAGTCATACGAAAGATCTTGGTTTCTATCAGGTGGAATATCCGGTGCAGGGAACCCCGCTGGTGTCTGTCCTGATCCCGAATAAAGATCAGAAAGATACGTTGAAACAGTGTCTGGATTCGGTATTTTCCAAAACTACATATTGCAATTACGAAGTAATCATCATAGAAAATAACAGCCAGGAGAAAGAAACCTGGGAATATTATGAAGAACTGAAAAAACGGAATAACGTAAAAATTGTGATCTGGGAATCCGGATTTAATTATTCAGCCATCAATAATTTCGGAGAAAAATCGGCTTCCGGAGAGTATCTGCTGTTTTTGAATAATGATGTGGAAGTGATCAATCCTCACTGGATGGAAGAAATGCTGGGGAATTGCCAACGGAAAGAAGTGGGTATCGTGGGAGCAAAACTGTATTACCCGGACGATACGATCCAGCATGCGGGAACAATCATCGGAATCGGCGGGATCGCCGGTCATGCATTCTTAAATATGCCACGTTCGAGAAGTGGGTATCTTCACAAAGCATCTTTGCAGATGGATCTGAGCGCAGTGACTGCCGCATGTATGATGATGAAGCGAACTGTTTTTGAAAGTCTGGATGGATTTGAAGAAGCACTGACAGTGGCGTTTAACGACGTGGATCTTTGCCTGCGGTGCGTGAGAGCAGGATATCTTGTGGTCTATAATCCGAGGGTGGAATTATATCATTACGAATCCAAATCCAGGGGATCGGAGGACAGTGAAGACAAAGTGCGCCGGTTCCAGCAGGAGATAGAATTTATGCGGACCAGATGGATCGATTTGTTAAAGCAGGGAGATCCTTATTATAATAAAAACCTTACGTTGAGCAAATGGAATTATTCGCTGCGTGCGTAAGGAAGGAGATACCATGAAGAAGATAACTGTTGTGATTCCTAATTTTAATGGGATGCAGTATGTAGAACGTTGTCTGGACAGTTTGAAACGACAGACTTTTTCTGAATTCGATGTGATATTTGTGGACAATGGTTCCGTAGATGGGAGCAGAGAACTGACAGAAGAAAAATATCCATGGGTACGGGTAATTGCACTTGCGGAAAATACTGGTTTTTGTAAAGCAGTGAATATCGGAATTGAAGCAACACAGACACCATATGTAGTGCTGTTAAATAATGATACAGAGGCAGAGCCCGATTTTCTGCTGGAACTGTATCGGGGAATTGAAAGGAAAAAGGATGCTTTTTCTGCAGCTGCTCGAATGCTGCAGTTTCATGATCGGGGAAAGATAGACGATGCCGGAAATTATTATAACTGTCTTGGCTGGGCGTTTGCGCTTGGAAAGGGAAAACCGGAAGAAAGATACAGAAAAGAGCGGAAAATATTTGCTTCCTGTGGCGGAGCTGCTATTTATCGGACAGAACTGGTAAAACAGCTGGGAGGATTTGATGAGGAACATTTTGCGTATCTTGAGGATATTGATCTTGGATATCGGGCACAGATAGCGGGGTATGAAAACTGGTATTTACCGAAGGCAGGAGTGTATCACGTGGGAAGCGGAACTTCAGGATCACGTTATAACCAGTTTAAAATCAGATATTCTTCCAGAAATAATGTTTATATGCTTTATAAAAATATGCCATTGCTCCAGATTTTACTGAATCTGCCTTTTCTGGTGCTGGGATTCGCTGTGAAACTTATATTCTTTGCTTCAAAGAAATATGGGCGGGAATATGCAGCAGGGATTAAAAATGGTTTTTCACTGTGCAAAAAAGATAAAAAAGTACCGTTTTTATGGAAAAATCTTCCTAATTACGGGAAGATTCAATTGCAGTTGTGGATCAATGTGATACGGAGATTTGACGTTACTGTTCACTGGTAATATCCCGCGAATTTATGCGATTAGCATAAATTCTGTGCATCGCGCAGCGTGTTGCTGGGCACGGAGTGAACAGTAACGATTTGGCTGAAAGAAACATTGGAGAACGTAAGTTTTGTTGACAGGAAAATATATCCTGACTATAATATGTAAGAAAAGTGTAAGCTAATTAACAAAATGTTTGGTTGTGGTTTTGTATATTGCGTATTATAGTAATATGGTAAATACAAAACATACCAGAAATACTAAAAGGTGAAAAATATTGATTAAAGATAATCAGAAGTACTTTAATCGTATGCATGTAGTGATTGATGCTGTTGTGATCATTGTTTCTTATCTGCTGGCATGGACATTAAAATTCGTGGGTCCCTTTTCAGTAGATGCGGTCAGAAGTTTATCTTTTGAATGGTATATGACAGCGCTGGTTGGAATCGTACCGGTTTATCTGATCCTGTATTATGCGTTTAATCTGTATACACCGAAACGGGTGCAGGGACGCAGACTGGAATTTTCTAATATTGTAAAAGCCAATACGGTGGGAATATTGTTGATCATCGGGTGCATTTATGTGTTGCTCAAAGAAATCAACTTTTCCCGTGATATGTTGTTTTTCTTCTATTTTATAAATATGTTCCTGGAAGAATTGGTCCGTATCACGATTCGTTATCTGTTGCGGGATATCCGTAAACGAGGTCTGAATCAGAAGCATATCCTGTTGGTTGGTTACAGTAAGGCAGCAGAAGCATATATTGACCGGATACTTGAAAATCCACAGTGGGGATATCAGATCCGTGGAATCCTTGATGATAATGTGGAAGCCGGAACTATGTACCGCGGAATTAAAGTGCTTGGAAGAATCGCAAATCTGATGGTGATCCTGCCGGAAAACAGGCTGGATGAGATTGCAATCACTTTGGGACTGAGTGAATATTACCGGCTGCAGGAAATTGTGGCAATGTGTGAAAAATCAGGAGTACACACGAAGTTTATTCCTGATTACAATAATATCATTCCGACAAAACCATATACAGAAGATTTACTGGGACTTCCGGTCATCAATATCCGTTATGTGCCGCTGACCAATACGTTCAATGCGGTGGTAAAACGGCTGATGGATATTTTCGGATCGATCGTTGCAATTATTCTGTTTTCTCCGATAATGTTGTTTGCTGTGATCATGATCAAGCTGACTTCTCCGGGACCGCTGATATACAAACAGGAGCGGGTGGGACTGCATAATCATACATTTATGATGTATAAGTTCCGTTCAATGGAAGTACAGTCGAAGGAAAGTGAAAAGAAGGCATGGACCGTCAAAAACGATCCAAGGGTAACCGGAATCGGGAAGCTGATGCGACGGACGAGTATCGATGAGCTGCCACAGCTGTTTAACATTCTCAAAGGAGATATGAGTCTGGTGGGACCGAGACCGGAACGGCCGTTTTTTGTGGAAAAATTCCGGGAAGAGATCCCGAGATATATGGTAAAACATCAGGTACGTCCGGGTCTTACCGGCTGGGCGCAGGTCAATGGCTACAGAGGGAATACATCCATTCGGAAACGAATAGATTATGATCTGTATTATATTGAAAACTGGTCTGTCGGACTGGATGTAAAAATTATTTTGCTGACGTTTTTTAAAGGCTTTATTAACAAGAACGCATATTAGGAAGAGGGTCCGCAAGATAGGAAAACAAAGGAATAAGGAGTAAATACATGGCGAAAAAGAAAAACCTGACGGACAGACAGAAAAGAATCCGACGCAGACGCCGGAAAAGTACGATGAGCAGAGTAGTGTTTGCGCTGGAAATTATCATTCTGGTCGTTCTGATGGGCGGACTGTTTGTATATGCGAAACTCGGAAATATGAATTATGAAGACCTGAATTTTGAAAATGTGGATGTGAATCAAAGTGTGGAAGAAAATCAGGTTATGAAAGGTTATACAAGTATTGCACTGGTTGGGCTTGACAGTAGAGAAGGAGAACTGGATGGTGATGTCAACAGTGATACGATGATCATTGCGAGTATCAATAACGATACCAAAAAGGTAAAACTGGTTTCTATATACCGTGATACGTATCTTCGGGTTGGAAGTAATTCGGACGGCGAAAATGTATACAATAAGGCAAATTCTGCGTTCTGTACAGGTGGTCCGGAAAAAATGATGACCATGATGAATAAGAATCTTGATCTTAATATTGTTGACTATGTAACGGTTGATTTTAAAGGTGTTGCAGAGGCGGTGGAACTGCTTGGCGGTATCGATGTTGATCTGAAAGAAGAGGAGATTGAACATCTGAACAATTATTGTGTAGAGACGTCAGAAGTTACCGGTATGGATTATACACCACTGAAAAAGGTTGCCGGAGTTCATCATCTAAACGGAGTACAGACTGTAGCGTATGCGCGAATTCGTTATACAGCGGGAAACGATTTCAGACGTGCGGCAAGACAGAGAGAGGTTATATATAAGATCGTAGAAAAGGCAAAGAATTCCAGTATCAGTACTCTTAGCAAAGTTCTGGATAAAGTGTTCCCACTGATCAAAACCTCGCTGACGAAACCGGAAATTTTGCAGATGGGAATGAGTATGCTCTCCTATGATATTGAAGATCAGACAGGTTTCCCATTTGATCATTTATATGGAGGGGTAGTAGAAGACGCAATGGACGGTCTTGACTGTGTACTTCCGATTACTTTGGAATCTAATGTAATCAAACTGCATGAATTTCTGTATCCGGAAGACAGTTATGTTCCTTCTGAAGAGGTGAAAACATACAGTCAGAAAATTATAGAAATCAGTGGATTTGGAGAAGAATCCAGACTGGATCATTCGGAGGATGGTTCACTGGCAGCTTATCATGAATCAGATACAGAGTCTGCGAATTCGGCAGAGAATTCTGCAGATCCGCAGGAAGAAAGCCAGACAGATGTAACAGATGATACACAGGGATATGATGATTCTTCCCTGGAACAGTAAACCTCGGGGGATACGAAAGAGGGAGGGAAACCTATGTCTAAAAAACAGCCGTTGACCAGAAAACAGAAGAGATTATTAAAGAAAAGAAGACGCAGAAGAATTCTTTTCGGAATCGAGATTTTTATTCTGCTGATTCTGATTGCAGGTGTTTTTATATATGCAAAACTTGGCAAGATGAATTTTACGAGTCTTGATTTCAGCAAGATTGGAGTTAATTCCGGCGTCAGCAATAATAAAGTTATGAAAGGTTATACGACCATCGGCCTGGTGGGTCTGGATAATCGCAGTACTAAATTAAAATCCGGTAACAGTGATACTATGATTATTGCAAGTATCAATAATGATACCAAGAAAGTGAAACTGGTTTCCGTATATCGTGATACGTATCTGCGGATTGGCGAAGATTCGGAAGGAAATGGTCAGTATAGCAAAGCGAATGCTGCATATGCAAAAGGCGGCGCCGAACAGTTTCTGAATATGCTCAATACCAATCTGGATCTGAATGTGACAGATTTTGTAAGCGTAGATTTTCAGGCGGTTGCGGAAGCCGTGGAACTGCTTGGCGGAATCGATGTGGAATTGAAAGAAGAAGAAGTGGTTCATCTGAATAATTACTGTGTGGAAACTTCGAAGGTTACAGGAATGGATTACACCCCACTTGAGAAAAAAGAGGGCACGCATCATCTGAATGGCGTACAGACTGTAGCGTATGCACGAATCCGTTATACGGCAGGAAACGATTTCCGCCGTGCAGCAAGACAGCGTGAGGTGATCTACAAGATCGTAGAGAAAGCAAAGAAATCGGATATTGCCACACTGAGTAAGATTCTGGATAAGGTATTCCCGAATATTTACACTTCCTTTACCAAGGCAGAGATCCTGCAGATGGGAATGAGCATGCTGTCGTATGATATTGAAGATCAGACAGGCTTCCCGTTTGACCATTTGTATGGGCAGAGAGTAAAAGACGCGATGGGAGGAAAGGATGTAGTGCTTCCGGTCACACTGGAATCAAATGTGATCAAACTGCATGAATTCCTGTATCCGGAAGACAGTTATACACCTTCCGAAGAAGTGAAGGCATATAGCCAGCGAATTGTGGATAAGAGCGGATTTGGAGAAGAGTCAAGACTGGATCATTCGGAAGATGGCTCCCTTGCAGCTTATCGTGAGAGTGATACGGAGTAAGAAGAAAAAATGGAAAATAAAGAACTGTCGTGAAAAGTGCGACAGTTCTTTTCACATATATAGAAAATGGAGCAGATTATGGAAAAGAAAACGATAGATGTGATTATCCCGGCTTATCGTCCGGGAGAAGGGTGGAAACAGATGCTGCGCGGACTGGAAGGACAGACCTGGCCGGTACACCGTCTGATCGTGATGAATACAGGAAAGGAAAACTGGAAAGCAGCTTATGAGAAAACGACGATTCCGATGGAAGTGCACCATCTGACCAGAGAGGAATTCGATCATGGAAAGACAAGGGATCAGGCGGCGCGGATGAGCCGGGCAGATTATCTGCTGTTTATGACCCAGGATGCATTGCCGGAAGACTGCCATCTGATTGAAAAGCTGGTGGAGGCGATGGAACAGGACGAAAAAATCGGAGCTGCCTATGCCAGACAGCTGCCACGGGAAGACTGCCGGCTGATGGAACAGTATACGAGACAGTTTAATTATCCGGAGGAAAGCCGGGTGAAATGGCTGGCGGACCTGCCGGAACTCGGTATCAAGACGTATTTTTGTTCCAATGTGTGCGCAATGTACAGGCGGGAGCTGTATCTGCAGTTGGGGGGGTTTGTACAGAAGGCCATTTTTAATGAAGATATGATCTTTGCAGGAGAACTGATCCAAAAGGGATATGGAGTGGCTTATGCGGCAGAGGCAAAGGTGGTACATTCCCACAATTATTCGGCAATCCAGCAGTTTCACCGGAACTTTGATCTGGCGGTTTCACAGGCAGACCATCCGGAAGTTTTTGCCGGGATCCGATCGGAAGGAGAGGGGATCCGTCTGGTGAAAAAAACCGCCGGCTGGCTCTGCAGACAGGGAAAACCATGGATGGTGATCCAGCTGGTATGGCAGAGCGGCTGGAAATATCTGGGCTATCTTCTGGGAAAGAGATATCAGAAGCTTCCAAAGTGGGTGATCCCTCGCTGTACGATGAATCCGAAATATTGGGAATAAGCGGGAAAGTTCACAATTTTAACACAATTTTCGGATATGATAAACAGATACACAAAACGTGAAAAAGAATGTGAAGACATATAAAGGACAGGGAGAAAAACGATGAATGATGAATGGAAAATGCCGGGAACAGAACAGGAAGAAAATCAGCAACCGGTCGGTGAAGAATCTGAAGTGACAGAGGCGACAGCTGTAAAAGAACCGGAAGCAGGGGAAACCGCAGAAGCAATGCCGGAGGCGACAGAAAGTCAGGAACCTGAAGTATCGGAGCGGGTGGAAGTGACAGAAACGACGGAAGAAGCAGCGACAAACGGTGACGGGCAGGTTGCAAAAACAGAGGAAGAAAAACCGAGATATCCGTGGGAAGCAGTGTTGGGGAAAGAGGAGAAGAAAGAACAGTCGGCGGATGTGACGGATACTCCGGTACAGCCACAGGAACAGCCGGTGCAGCAGAGTGGTGCACAGCCGGAGAATTCGCGAGAAGCAGCTTCTTATCACTGGGTAAACCCGGATTATCAGAAACGCCAGAACGGAGCGGACGGCGGGGAACGTGCCAGCCAGAATACGTATGAGAATCAGAATTACCGGGAGGATGTCAGCGGGACTGCGGATACACAAAATTACACAGAGACAGCAGCCGAATCACAGGATAACGGAGGCTGGGGACAGCCGGTCGGTGGAGATCATACAACAAAAAAGACGGAAAACAGCAGTCCTTCCGGACAGACAACCGAGGGCTATCAGAATGGTAACTGGGGCTGTGCGGGAAACAGTCAGAATAACCAGAATACACAAAATGGCGGAGCGTATCAGAGTGGGAATTCCTGGACGAGCCGGGAACAGAGTACGCAGAACGGTCCGGTGACCGGTCAGAGAAAGTACGGAAATTATACGTATTACCAGCCACAGCAGGATCCGAATCAACCACAGGACCACAGAAAACCGGGCGGAACAGGAAAAAAAGTAATAGTAACGCTTGGCCTGGCGGTACTTTTTGGTGTAGTTGCCGGCGGTATCATCATCGGATCCAGTATGATCGCGAATAAAGAAATTAAAAATGAACAGAAAACAGAGTATCAGCTTCCGACCACGGAACTGCCACAGCAGGAGAATGCTGCCGGGGACAGTAACAGCGCAGCAGGAAGCGGAAGTGATGCAGCGGAGGAAGTAAGCGCAGGCACAACGGGAGAATACACCGTTGCGCAGGTGGCCAAAAGTTGTATGCCGTCTGTTGTATCTATTACGAATGCGTCTGTAAAAACGGTACAGGATTTCTTTGGCGGCGTGCAGCAGTACCCGAGTGAGAGTTCCGGTTCCGGTATCATTGTAGGACAGAATGACAGTGAGATCCTGGTAGCAACGAATAATCATGTAGTAGCTGATGCAGATACTATTACGGTCGCTTTTGATGATGATGCGGTGTATGAAGCTCAGGTCAAGGGAACGGATTCCGACAACGATCTGGCGGTAGTCGCTGTGAAAATTGCGGATATGAGTGAAGATACTCTGAAATCCATTAAAGTAGTAAGCATCGGCAATTCCGATGAGCTGGAAATCGGGGAACAGGTAGTTGCCATTGGTAATGCACTGGGATATGGACAGTCCGTAACTTCCGGATGGATCAGTGCGGTGGATCGTGAAGTAACCGACGAAGAGGGAAAGACAACCGGGAAACTGATCCAGACAGATGCAGCAATCAATCCCGGCAACAGCGGTGGGGCACTGCTGAATATGCAGGGAGAACTGATTGGTATCAACTCTGCGAAAGCGGCAGCCACCGAAGTAGAAGGAATGGGTTATGCGATTCCGATATCTGTGGCACAGCCAATCCTGGATGAACTGATGAACCGCGAGACAAGATATAAGGCGGATGAAGATCATGCGGGTTATATCGGTGTGACTTGTCTGAATGTAGATTCTACTTCTGCACAGACTTACGGTATCCCACTGGGTGCCTTTGTAGATTCTGTGGAAGAGGGCGGACCGGCACAGACAGCAGGTATCCAGAAAGGTGACGTGATTGTCAAGTTTGACGGTATGACGGTTTCCGGCAGTTCGGATCTGGTTGGAAAACTGGAGTATTATCAGGCAGGAGAGACTGTGGAGGTTGTGATCAGCCGGGCACAGAACGGGGAGTATCAGGAGCAGACGGTTTCGGTTACTCTTGGAAAGAAGAGTGAGATGAAGCAGGCGGATCCCCAGCAGGGTAAGTAAGTGAATAAGTAGTATCATAGACGGACGCGGCAGGGGTTCCCGTCAGAGTCCGGCAACGTGGGCAGAGCAACTTTAAGCTAAGTCCTAAGAAGAACTAAATGCCAGTTCGCGGAGAGCCGCTCACTGTCAAGTTCTTCTAAGGACTGGATCTTAAAGCTTGCTCTAAACGCCCACAAAGTGTTGCCGGACCCTGGCGGGAACCCCTGCCGCTGTGTGTTAACGGTGGGAGAAAGTTGAAATATGGTGGGAATGGCAGGAAATAAAAGGAATGAAGGGATAGAACTTATTCAGAGGGGGGAACAGAAGGAAAATAGGGGGAGACAGGCTGAAAGCTGTGTTTAGAAAAAGTTTACTTGAGGGCAAGAAGATTCTGTTTTATAATATAGGGTAAGTAACCGGAAGTACATAGGAGTGACAGGTGGTTTCGGGGACAGTGTCTCATAAAATGTGGGATGAGAAAGGGATAAACGGATGTCAGAAGACAAGGATTTACTGGAAAAAGAAAAGCAGGGGCGGGAGGCTTCTGATGAAAATATGAAGGAAGATGAATACGAAAAAGTCTGTTTTCTGTGTCGGAGACCGGAGAGCAAGACAGGACCGATGATCACGCTTCCTCAGAATATACATATTTGTACAGAATGTATGCAGAAAAGTTTTGATACCATGAATAACAGCAATATGAATTACGGGGAGCTGATGAGCCACATGCCCAATATCAGCATGATGGATCTGTCGAGTATTCCGAATCAGGTATCAGAGAAACAGAGAGTGAAGAAGAAAAAGAAAACGGAAGAAAAGAAGCAGGAATTTACCATGAAGGATGTTCCGCCGCCACATAAGATCAAAGAAAAATTGGATGAATATGTGATCGGTCAGGAACATGCGAAAAAGGTGATTTCGGTTGGTGTGTACAATCACTATAAACGAGTACTCAGTGCAGAGCAGAAAAGTGGTGAAGTAGAGATTGCAAAGTCCAATATGTTGATGATAGGACCGACCGGAAGTGGTAAGACCTATCTGGTGCAGACACTGGCGAAACTGTTGGATGTGCCACTTGCGATCACGGATGCGACTTCGCTGACGGAAGCAGGTTATATCGGTGATGATATCGAAAGCGTAGTTTCCAAACTACTTGCGGCAGCAGACAATGATGTGGAGCGGGCAGAGCATGGAATTATCTTTATCGATGAGATCGATAAGATTGCAAAAAAGAAGAATACGAACCAGAGAGATGTCAGTGGTGAGGCGGTACAGCAGGGGATGTTAAAACTTCTCGAGGGCAGTGATGTGGAAGTGCCGGTGGGAGCGAACAGTAAAAATGCCATGGTACCACTGACTACAGTAAATACCAGCAATATTTTATTTATCTGTGGCGGTGCATTCCCGGATCTGGAGGAAATCATCAAAGAACGGTTAAACAAAAAGGCAGCAATTGGTTTTCAGGCGGATCTGAAAGATAAATATGACAATGATAAAAATCTGTTGAATAAGGTAACGGTGGAGGATCTGAGAATGTTCGGTATGGTACCGGAATTTCTTGGAAGACTGCCGATCATTTTCACATTGCAGGGACTCGATGAAGACATGCTGGTGAAGATTCTTAAAGAGCCACGCAATGCAATCCTGAAACAGTATGAAAAACTACTGGAGATGGACGAAGTTAAACTGGAATTTGAAGAAAATGCGCTGCGTGCAATCGCAAAAAAAGCACTGGAAAAAGATACCGGTGCGAGAGCACTGCGAGCGATTCTGGAAGAATACATGCTGGATATTATGTACGAGATTCCAAAGGACGACAGCATTGGAGAGGTGATCATCACCAAAGAATATATTGAACACACCGGTGGTCCGAAGATCCTTTTAAGAGGACAGGAGCCACTGTTGTTGCAGTAAAACGGATACAAATGGGGTTTTATATTCAAGGAGGTATGACTTATGAACGAAGATTTATTTGGCAGCATTAAACAGACGATTACAGAAACAGCAGGGGCTGTAGGAAAGAAAACAGAGGAATTTGTTGAGACACAGAAGATGCGAAACAAAGTGCGGACACTGCAAAGAGAAATTCGGAAAAAATATGCGGATGTCGGTGAAATTGTGTATAAGCGCTATGTAGACGGAGATATTATGGATGAAGAACTGGCCGGTCACTGTGAAGTGGTGATGGGTCTGCAGAAAGAACTGGCAGAGTGTAAAGAGAGCATGGCTGCAAAACAGGGAAAAAATGTATGCCCTGCCTGTGGAATCTCCAATCCGAAAGATGCCGTATTCTGCATGTACTGCGGTACGGAACTTCCGGGGGAAGAGGAAGAAAAAGAAGAGGAATGGTTTACCCAGGGACCGGTAGAGGAGACGGAAGACCAGGAAGAGAAAGAAGAGAAAGAAGGCGAAGAGCCGGAAACAGAAGTTGAAGAAGAAACCGAAGAACCACAGGAAGAAACAAAAGAAGAAACAGCGCCGGAACAGGATGCAGAGCAGGAAGTATGGGATGCCTGCGCACAGAAGGAGGATGGCGATGAAGAGTGAAGAAAAACTGAATCAGTGTTATGAGGCAGTGAAAGATCAGCTCCCATTTGTACCGAAACTGGCGCTGATCCTTGGATCCGGTCTGGGGGATTATGCAGAACATGTAACAGTGGAAAAAACCATTCCATATGAGAGCATCGAAGGATTTCCACGGTCTACGGTAGCCGGACATAAAGGGCAGTTCGTATTTGCAAAGGTAGAAGGCGTACCGACTGTTATGATGCAGGGACGGGTACACTATTATGAAGGCTATCCGATGCAGGATGTGGTACTTCCGGTACGGCTGATGAAGAAAATGGGTGCAGAGATCCTGTTTCTGACCAATGCAGCCGGTGGAGTCAACGAGAACTTTCATGCCGGCGATCTGATGATGATCACGGATCAGATCTCAAGTTTTGTGCCATCACCGTTAATCGGAGCCAATATGGACGATCTTGGACCTCGCTTTCCGGATATGAGTGAGATTTACCGGAGGGAGTACCGGAAGATCATCCGGGAGAGTAGCAAAGCGTTGAACATTGATCTTCAGGAAGGAACGTATCTGCAGTTTACCGGTCCGGCATATGAATCGTCGGCGGAGATACGGATGGTACGGATCCTGGGTGCAGATGCTGTGGGAATGAGTACAGCATGTGAAGCTGTGGCAGCCAACCATATGGGAATGAAAATTCTTGGAATTTCCTTTATCTCGAATCTGGCAGCAGGTTTGAGTACACAGCCGCTGTCCCACAAAGAGGTGCAGGAAGCCGCCGATCTTGCCGCACCAAAATTCCGCGCACTGGTGACGGAAGTGATTCGGAGAATCGGTGAACAGGAAAAGTCAGAATAGTATAGAAAAAGGGGAGAAAAATGGAAGTTTTTCGCCCTTTTTTCGGTTATGATGAGAGTATCTGGTGTTTGGCAAAAACACAAAATGATAAATGTAAAAGGGAGAGATAAAACTATGGAAAAAAGATGGTGGAAAGAAAGTATCGTATATCAGATTTATCCGAGAAGTTTTAAGGACAGCAACGGAGATGGAATCGGTGATCTGAACGGTATCACGGAAAAGATGGGGTATCTGGAAAAACTGGGAGTGAATGTTGTATGGCTATCCCCGGTATATCAGTCCCCGAATGATGATAACGGATATGATATCAGCGATTACCGTGCAATTATGACCGAGTTCGGAACAATGGAAGATTTTGAACGGATGCTTGCTAAAGCTCATGAACATGGAATCAAGATCGTGATGGATCTGGTAGTCAATCATACCTCCGATGAACATCCATGGTTTATAGAGAGCAGAAAGTCTAAAGACAATCCATATCGTGACTATTATATCTGGAGAGATGGAAAAGATGGAAAGGAACCGAATAACTGGGGCTCCTGTTTCTCCGGGCCGGCATGGGATTATGATGAAGAAACGGATATGTATTATCTGCATCTGTTTTCGAAAAAACAGCCGGATCTGAACTGGGATAATCCAAAAGTCCGGGAAGAAGTATTTGACATGATGAACTGGTGGCTGGAAAAAGGAGTAGATGGATTCCGTATGGATGTGATCAGCCTGATTTCCAAACAGCCGGATCTGCCGGATGGAAAGCCGGGAATCAATGGATACGCAAGTTTTAATGAACCGGCAAACGGTCCTCATGTCCATGAATATCTGCAGGAGATGTGTGAAAAAGTATTAAACAATGCGGATACCATTACCGTAGGCGAGTGTTCCGGTGTGACTCTGGAAGAAGCTAAAAAATACGCAAGAAGCGATGAAAAAGAGCTGAATATGGTATTCCAGTTTGAACATATGGATGTGGATGCTGATGCGGATAACAAATGGACCGATAAAAAGATGGATCTGCGCGAGATGAAAGCTGTTCTGACCAAATGGCAGAAAGGTCTGGAGGATATTGCCTGGAACAGTCTGTTCTGGGAGAATCACGATCAGCCACGTTCGGTATCCAGATATGCCGATGATTCCGCAAAATATCATGATGTATCTGCAAAGATGCTGGCAACTTGTATTCACATGATGCAGGGAACTCCTTATGTATATCAGGGAGAAGAACTTGGCATGACGAACGTTCCGTTTACATCGATCGATCAGTTCCGTGATCTGGACAGCATCAATGCTTACAGAGAACTGGTAGAAGAGCAGCATGTATTTACCGCGGAAGAAATGATGCGTTATCTGTGCCGTAAGAGCCGCGACAATGCGAGAACACCGTTCCAGTGGGATGACAGTGCTTATGCAGGATTTTCCACTGTAGAACCATGGATCATGGTCAATCCGAACTATAAAGAGATCAATGCGAAGAAACAGGTCGACGATCCGGAATCTGTATTTAATTATTACAGAAAGCTGATCGCACTGCGAAAAGAAAAAGAGATCATCGTATACGGAACTTATGATCTGTTATTGCCGGAATCCGAAGAAATCTATATGTATACAAGAACATTGGGAGAGGAAAAACTGTTGGTGGTATGTAACTTCAGTGAAAAAGAAGTAGCAGTAGAGATTCCGGAGGAATTCCGCAAGGGAAGTTATCTGATCGCAAACTATCCGGAAGGAGAAATCAAAGAACAGATGACGATTCGCCCGTATGAAGCATTTGTGCTTGAAAAATAAAAGGAAACTGTGAGGGTATTGAACAGTTATAATAAGAGATGAAAGAAAAGGTCGCTGTGTTTACAGAAAAATGTGAATGCAGCGATCTTTTTACGATTGCAGAAAATAAATATAGAACAGAAGTCAGCCTGTACAAAGACAAAAAAATAGTGCAGGAAGCGGGACTTGAACCCGCACGATATTGCTACCACAGGCACCTGAAGCCTGCGCGTCTGCCAATTCCGCCATTCCTGCACAACTTTTATTATGAAGTTTTGTTGCATCTCAACAACATAATGTACTATACATGAAAAAACACTGGTTGTCAACAGTTTTTTTGAAAAAACATAGGAAAATATAGAAAATAGAGAACTTTTATGAAATGCGTAATTGAATAATGTATTCTGACGATTCGCGAAAATTAACTGTAAAAACATTTTTTGACAGGAAACAGACAAACAAATATCGGTAACTAACACAAGTAATAGTGAAAACTGGTTTTATATTGTTTAATATAATTATAGAGAAGGTAAGGTCAATCATAGAAAAAGTTTTGCAGAAACGAAGGGAGGAAGCTTTATGATGTGGAAAAAAGTTATTAGCATGCTGCTAATCGCAGCTATGCTGGCGATGCCTATAGGCTGTGGAAAGGACGGAAACAAGGATAAAGACACAACTTCAGGAGTAGAAACGACAGATACCGGAGACGATTCTGCCGAAACGGATGCTCCGCCCAAAACACCGGTACCAAAGGAGGACAAAGAAACCAAAGAATCAGATAAAGACACGGATACCGAGAACGAAACAGATTTCTCGGACGATGATTATGAACCGGCACAGGTTACGAAAAAAGAATATGAAAGCATGTCTGCTCAGGATCTGATAGATCGTATCAAAGACGTGAAAAATATCACAGAAGACGAAGCACTGGCACTCTATTCTACATATGCTTATACAAACTATAAAGAAGACTTTTATAGCAGAGAAGAAAATATTACCGATGAGGCTTTCAAAATCCTCAAGGATGATGGATGCAAGATTCCATATACCACAACAATTAGGGATAACATGCTCCACAGTGAAAATGCCAACGTTCGCGCCTATGCATTCACCACGATCGGAGGCCTGTTTGGCACAAGCAGTGAGGAAGAAAAGATGGCAGAAGAAGTACTGGCCAAGGAAACAGAACCTGTAGTATTATTTGCCGCTTTAAGAAGTCTTGGAGGTGCCGTGAGCAATCCGGCGGTTGCAGAGTTCGTTTTGAATATGACCGAGCACGAGAATGCCAATGTCCGGAAACAGGCAGCCCTTGCTATAGGATCTGAATGGGCTATGGGTATTGACGGCATGGTAGATGCCATTCTCAAACTGATGGGGGATGAGGATGAGGAAGTAAGAACGTGTGCATATAAGTATGCCGGAAGACTCCACGATGACCGGGTGATCGATCCGCTGGAGGAAGTTTTGAAGGACAGCAGTCTGGTTCGGTTCCACGATGCGTGCATCACTTCCCTGACCTATATGTGGTATGATTACCCAAGCCATAGATATACCAATGAAAGGGCATATCGCATAACGATAGATTATCTGGCACAGAAGCCACGCAACGGAGATATTCCATATTGGACAACGGTTGGCGCATTCAGAAGTGCTTCCAGCATGGGCACCAGCTATGAAGACTGGAAGAAAGAAGCCACCTATTTTGATGAGACAGAAATTAATAACCTGATGCTGGATATCGTAGCGGATCAGGATGCAGACAGAAGAGGAAGAGAAATCGCAATGAAATATATCATGGAGCGTGGAGACGATGCTTCAAAAGAAAGCTTAAAGAATATCATGGAAAATATGACCGAGGATGATCCGGGGCAGTTCCTGATGTCCCACACCTATGAAGCTTTGATAAATAAAGAGTAACTATTCAGTGGCCACTGTCCCGCGAGGTGTTTTGACATGAATACACTAAAATCCCGATCTATCTTAGGTGCGCTCGAAATCTTTTATAAAGGGGGAAACATGTGTGAAAAATAAAAATATATTGCTCAGAGCCCTTCTTACAGGAATGCTCTGCATTACATCGCTGACCATATTTACCGGATGTATTGACAAGAAAGACGGAGACGGCATGGTAAATGGAAGGACGGCGGATGGAGAACTTCCGGAGAATGGGGATGCCGAACCGGTTCCCATCAAAGCCAACAAGGCCGGAAAACCGGAAATAAAAGACAGTTCCACTACAGAGGAACCGGAACAGCCGGAAGAACCGGAGACTACTCCAAAACCGGAAAAGAAAGAAGAGACAGAAGAACAGAAAGCAGAGAAGTCTCTGGAAGCTTTCCGCCAGAGCATGGAAGGAACCCTTCAGAACTTTGGAGTGGCCTTTCTTGGAGAAGTGGATGAATCCTATGCAGACCGGATACCGGAATGGATCGAAGAAAACTTCCCGGATCTTTCGGAGAAATATCCATTTGTAAAGATGATTCCTGAAGAAAGGATCATTGGAAATGAAATCGGACAGCTGTTTTGCGTTGTTCCGAGAAGCGGTGATGATCCGGTGGAGATCATAGAACAGAGGATGAACTTTGAGACTTTTGAGATGGATGAAGTAGGGCAGCTGTATTCCTCCGAGACCGGAGAACCATATCTTGTGATGTGTAACGGAGTGGGAGGATATGCTACGGCTATGATCTCCATGGGAACAGAAGCCGGCTACCAGGCAGACTGGTATCCCATGATGGATATGCTTGGACGCGTGGCAATCCCTGTCACCGAGTCGGATGAGCCCCAGGCTAAGGATTTTACGGATTATGCCGCCTGCGGAGCCAGCAGATTTGGAGGATGGTATGGAGATGTCAGTATGGATTTGAAAGAAAAGGATCTGGCAGACACTAGCTGGGAACTTCAGATAGCGATGGGAAGTACGGATAGTTATGGAAACTATTTTCTGGAATTCCGAAAAGGCGGGAAATTACATATTTTCTGGTGTGAAAGAGAATATGGCGTGGACGAAGAGGACTACGATGATACAGAAACAGAGGCTTATGAAGGAACCTGGAGCTGTTCCCAGGAGAAGGGGAGGACGTATCTGACAATGGAGGCGACACGAACCGGTGGCGAATGGTATCAGAAGGGTGAAGATCCGGTTACCTGGTCAGAAACATTCTGTGTATATTCTGTATACAGCGGCTCGGGACTGCTTCTGGAAAATGAGACAGAAAACGCCAGCATGCCGTCCAATCAAAATGATACACAGCTTCTGGAGGCCATCAGGACCTATGGATAATGTTTCGAGAAACCGACAGGATAAAGATTCAGAGAGTATATAAAGAATGGAAGGAGGGATAGCGATGAGTAGTGTAAAAAATGGTAAGAAGAAAGATATAAAAATTATTCTATTGGGTATTCTGGTGGGACTTGTTGTGTGTGGCGCAGGAATTTATGGTGTGGTCTCAAGCCGGATAGCAAGCCATGAGTATAAAAACAGTACGGATATTCGGGAGGTTTCGGCTGTTGTCGGATATTGCAGAGAAGTCGTAAATAAAGACAAGGATGAGGATGGATATCATCGTGAAAGAGAATTACGGGAATACAGAGTGAAAGTCACTTTTGAGATCGATGGAGAAACCTACCAAGACAGAGACACCGTATACTGCCGGAACGATGAGGAGATCAATACAGGGGACGAGATCGACGTGGAAGTTTACAGAACGTCAAAAGGAAAATATAAGATTGCGCCGGACAGAGATCCCCTGGAATTCTTGTTCTGCTGTGTAGCTATTATCCTTGGGGCAGGTTTTGCAGCGATCTTCATAGCCGAGATGTTCAAGAAAGAACCGGAAAACGGTGAAGAATCAGAAAAAAAGAAAAATAAGGATAAAAATAGAAATAGATAACATGAAATGGGAGGCGACATATGGGACTATCAGATGCATCGTGGTTTGCTGCAACAGTTGCCATTTTGTTAGGGATTTATATCGGTGAACGGATACTGGATATCGATTTTTCTGTTTTTCTGGCAAAAAACCGGAAAAAGGGGAAAATAAAAAGAATGATGGAACAGTGCGGCGATACCACTCTTCAAAAGTCAGGGATACGCCGTGATATAAGGAAAGCCTTCGAGAGAATCCTGATTCCCCTTGAAAAAGCGGATAAAAACAGACTTCCCTCAAGAATGGATATGACTTTTCGGAAAAATATCGTAAGACAGATTGATCGACTGAATCAGCAGAAGCTGTGCCGTGAGATTCTGATGACAGACGTGGAAACTCAGCCCGACAATGATTTTGAACGCTGGAACAATGATGGACGAGAATGGAGAGAATCTATCATCAAGTGCAGTGCTCTGGAACGTCTGATTTCCACTGAAGATGGGAAAATCCGTTATGAGAATTATCGAAAACATGCCTATCTTCGGATCCTTCAGTCTCGGCATATCCGAAACTCAGATCGTGTCCAGAAGAAAAAAAGTTATTATTCCAGCGTACAGAAAATCATCTGTCCATCCTGTGGAGCGTCGGTGGAACTGACCGGTCAGCAGGTGGTCTGTGAGTACTGCGGAGGTGTGATCCGAAGCGAGTTTTATGACTGGCAGACGGAAAGATTTGAGGTATATGAGCGAATAGGAACAAATCTCCGGCGTGCATTGCTTTTGACAGGGGCTATGGGAATCGTGTATGTCTGCGTATTTTTGTGCCTGTATATGATCGAGGATACAGAAGTTTCCCTGACAGCCGGTGTTGGTGCGGCTCTTCTGGTTTTTGTGCTGATCCTGGTATCCAATCAGTTTTTCCGAAACAGACAGGAAAAGATGGAGGACTCCATAGTAAGATACTCGGAGAATTATCTCAGGTCCTGTATCGGTGATGCCATTTATAACGAAACAGAATCGGATGAACTGATGGATTATGGAATCGGAAATATCACATTAAAGAAAGTGGTCAACACAGAAGATATTACAAAAATAAAAGTAAAAGTCTATGCAAGCGAGACCTATTTGCCAGATAGAAGAAATCCATATACGAAAAAAGTGAAGCGAACACTTATCATGCAAAGAGCCCGTTACCCGGAAAGAAGAAGAGAAGACGGCGTTTTCTTCATGGAGAAAGAATGTCCATCCTGTGGAGCCAACTTTGTACCAGATGAGAATCATTGCTGCTCCTTTTGTGGATACAGCCTGAAGAGTGACAATGCCAAATGGGTTTTGATAAAATAAAAGAAAAAAATAGTGCAGGAAGCGGGACTTGAACCCGCACGATATTGCTACCACAGGCACCTGAAGCCTGCGCGTCTGCCAATTCCGCCATTCCTGCACAACTTTTAATTATGAAATTCTGTATGTCTCATCGACAAAAGATACTATACATGAAATTGTTGAAGTTGTCAACACTTTTCTGATAAAAAAGACAATTTATGTTAGGAATACGTGGACAGGAACCCGGAAAGGATATTGTGTGAAAAATTGTATTATCTGGACCAAGGGAAGGGTAAGATAGATAGAAACATGAGAGAACAGATCTGCATAAAAAAATAGTGCAGGAAGCGGGACTTGAACCCGCACGATATTGCTACCACAGGCACCTGAAGCCTGCGCGTCTGCCAATTCCGCCATTCCTGCACAACTTTTAATTATGAAATTGTTTGCCGCTTCGTCAGCGACAAGTGATACTATACAGTATAAAACACGAAGTGTCAATACTTTTTTATAAAAAAAGATTAAAAAATATTTCTCCCGCAGAAAGCGACACTTTTCTAAAATAGAGTATTGAAATGAAAAAGACTTTGTGGTAAAATTTCTAAGATTACGCAAGGGGGAGTGATTTCACGGGAAATTTCTCCCCTTTTATGCGGAAAAAGATATAAACAGGCTGTAAACAGCCTACATAAGAAAAAAGAAAGGAAACGGAATGATGAAAGCTTTTTTAATACTTGAAGATGGACATGTATTTACCGGAACCAGCATTGGAGCAAAAAAAGAAGTCATCAGCGAGATCGTGTTCAATACTTCCATGACAGGTTATCTGGAAGTACTGACAGATCCGTCTTACGCAGGACAGGCTGTATGTATGACTTATCCGCTGATCGGCAATTACGGTATTTGCTATGAGGATACGGAGTCTTTGAGACCATGGCCGGATGGATATATTGTAAGAGAACTTTCCAGGACACCAAGCAATTTCCGGTGTGAAGATACAATTCAGAACTTTCTGAAACGATTTGACATTCCGGGAATCGCAGGGATCGATACCCGCGCTCTGACCAGAATCCTGAGAGAAAAAGGAACCATGAATGGTATGATCACAACGGATGAAAATTATGATCTGGATGCTATCATTCCGAGACTGAAAGCATATACTACAGGAAAAGTAGTGGAGAAAGTAACCTGCTCCGAAAAGACCGTGCTGAAAGGCAGCGGAAAGAAAGTAGCCCTTCTGGATCTGGGTGCAAAAAACAATATCGCAAAATCTCTGAATCAGAGAGGATGCGAGGTAACCATTTATCCGGCATCCACCACAGCAGAAGAGATCCTGGCTGCAAACCCGGACGGTATCATGCTCTCCAACGGCCCTGGAGACCCGAAGGAGTGTACGGAAGTGATCAAAGAGATCCGTAAATTATATGAATCCGACACACCGATCTTTGCAATCTGTCTGGGACATCAGCTGATGGCACTGGCAACCGGTGCGGATACCCATAAGATGAAATACGGTCACAGAGGAGGCAATCATCCGGTAAAAGATCTGGAAACCGGAAGAGTGTATATTTCTTCTCAGAACCACGGATATGTGGTAGACACCGACAATCTGGATCCGAAAGTTGCCGTTCCGGCATTTATCAATGTCAACGACGGAACCAACGAAGGACTGAAATATACAGGAAAAAATATTTTTACAGTACAGTTCCATCCGGAAGCATGCCCGGGACCACAGGATTCCGGTTATCTGTTTGACCGGTTTATCAAAATGATGGGAGGAGAAGAGTAATGCCAAAAAATCCAGAGATTAAAAAAGTACTGATGATTGGCTCAGGTCCGATTGTCATCGGCCAGGCAGCAGAATTTGACTATGCGGGAACACAGGCCTGCCGTTCTCTGAAAGAAGAGGGCGTGGAAGTTGTCCTGTTAAACTCTAACCCGGCAACCATCATGACCGATAAAGATATCGCTGATAAAGTTTATATCGAGCCGCTGACTGTAGAAGTTGTGGAGCAGCTGATCCTGAAAGAAAAACCGGACAGCGTACTTCCGACACTGGGTGGTCAGGCAGGACTGAACCTGGCGATGGAACTGGAAGAGAGAGGATTCTTAAAAGAACATAATGTAAGACTGATCGGTACGACTTCCCAGACCATCAAAAAAGCAGAAGACCGTCAGGAATTCAAAGATACGATGGAAAAGATCGGTGAACCGGTTGCAGCTTCCCTGGTGGTTACAACCGTAGAGGACGGTATTGCATTTACCAATACGATCGGTTATCCGGTTGTTCTTCGTCCGGCTTATACGCTGGGTGGAAGCGGCGGTGGTATCGCTCATAACGAAGCGGAACTGATCGAGATCCTGGAAAATGGTCTGCGTCTTTCCCGTGTGGGCGAGGTTCTGGTAGAAAGATGTATCGCCGGATGGAAAGAAATCGAGTACGAAGTAATGCGTGACAGTGCAGGCAACTGCATCACCGTTTGTAATATGGAAAACCTGGATCCGGTTGGTGTACATACCGGTGACAGTATCGTTGTGGCACCGTCGCAGACACTGGGGGATAAAGAATATCAGATGCTGAGAACTTCCGCACTGAATATTATCACAGAGCTGGGCATCACCGGTGGATGTAACGTACAGTATGCGCTGAATCCGGACAGCTTCGAATACTGTGTCATCGAGGTAAATCCGCGAGTATCCCGTTCTTCCGCACTGGCAAGTAAGGCAACCGGATACCCGATCGCAAAAGTAGCTGCAAAGATCGCTCTGGGCTATACCCTGGATGAGATCCCGAATGCTATTACCGGAAAAACTTATGCAAGTTTCGAGCCGATGTTAGACTACTGTGTTGTCAAGATCCCGCGTCTGCCATTTGATAAATTTATCAGTGCAAAACGTACTCTGACCACACAGATGAAAGCTACCGGTGAAGTTATGAGTATCTGCAATAACTTTGAAGGTGCGTTGATGAAAGCCATCCGTTCCCTGGAACAGCATGTAGACAGCCTGATGTCCTACGATTTTTCCAATCTGTCCAGAGAAGAGATGTTGGAAGCTCTTCATATTGTAGATGATATGAGAATCTGGAGAATTGCACAGGCGATCCGTATTGGAATTTCTCAGGAGGAGATCCATGAGATCACCAAGATCGATCTGTGGTTTATCGATAAGATCGCGATCCTGACCGAGATGGAATATGCGTTGAAGACCAGAGAACTGGACGAAGATCTGTTGAGAGAAGCAAAACGCATGGAATTCCCGGATTATGTGATTGCAAAACTGAACGGGAAGACAGAAGAAACGGTAAAAGAAATGCGTAAAACATACGGCATCACCGCAGCTTACAAGATGGTAGATACCTGTGCCGCTGAGTTTGCAGCCACCACACCGTATTATTACTCTGTATATGGCGGAGAAAATGAAGCAGAACGCACACCGGACAAGAAAAAGGTTCTGGTACTTGGTTCCGGCCCGATCCGTATCGGACAGGGTATCGAGTTCGACTTCTGCTCTGTACACTGTACCTGGGCATTCGCAAAAGAAGGCTATGAGACTATCATTATTAATAACAACCCGGAAACTGTAAGTACAGACTTTGATATCGCTGACAAACTGTATTTTGAGCCACTGACACCGGAAGATGTGGAAAACATTGTAAATATCGAGAAACCGGACGGAGCAGTGGTGCAGTTCGGTGGACAGACCGCTATCAAACTTACCGAGGCACTGATGAAGATGGGTGTGCCGATCCTCGGAACATCTGCAGAAAATGTAGATGCAGCCGAAGACCGTGAGCTGTTCGATGAGATCCTGGAACAGTGCCAGATCCCGAGACCAAAGGGACAGACCGTATTTACCGCTGAAGAGGCTAAGAAAGCTGCCAACGAACTGGGTTATCCGGTTCTGGTTCGTCCTTCTTACGTTCTGGGTGGTCAGGGTATGCAGATCGCGATCAACGATGAAGATGTGGAACAGTATATCGGCATCATCAACCGGATCGCACAGGAACATCCGATCCTGGTTGACAAATATCTGGTAGGTAAAGAAATCGAGGTTGATGCGGTATGCGACGGCGAAGACATCGTGATCCCGGGTATCATGGAGCATATCGAGAGAGCAGGTATCCACTCCGGAGACAGTATCTCTGTATATCCGGCACAGACCATCAGCAAGACTGCAAAAGCTACCATCGAAGAATACACCAAACGTCTGGCAAAAGCACTGCATGTCATCGGTATGATCAATATTCAGTTTATCGTATGCGGTGAAGAAGTCTATGTCATCGAGGTTAATCCACGTTCCAGCCGTACCGTTCCGTACATCAGCAAGGTAACCGGTATCCCGATCGTTCCTCTGGCAGCAAAAGCCATCATGGGATACAAACTGAAAGATATGGGTTATACACCGGGACTGCAGCCGGAAGCAAAATATTTTGCGATCAAGATGCCGGTATTCTCCTTCGAGAAGATCCGTGGTGCGGATATCAGTCTTGGACCGGAGATGAAGTCCACCGGTGAGTGCCTGGGTATCGCAGAAAGCTTCAACGAAGCACTGTACAAAGCATTCCTTGGCGCAGGTATCAATCTGCCGAAACATAAAAATATGATCATGACCGTTCGTGATGAGGATAAAGAGGAAGCAGTTGAGATCGGAAAACGGTTTGAAGCACTGGGTTACCGGATCTATGCAACCAGAAATACAGCTAAAACGCTGCAGGAAGCCGGCGTAAAAGCAATCCGTACCAATAAGCTCGAACAGCCGTCACCAAACCTGATGGATCTGATCTTGGGTCACAAGATCGATTTGGTCATCGATACACCTTCTCAGGGTGTGGAACACGCAAAAGACGGTTTCCTGATCCGAAGAAATGCTATCGAGACAGGTGTTAACGTTCTGACTGCTATGGACACAGCCAAAGCACTGGTAACCAGTCTGGAAAATACAGATCTGAACAGGCTTACGCTGATTGATATCGCACAGATCTAAATAAAGGGGAAAATATGGATATTATCGAATTACTGAAAGTAATTTTTCTCGGTATTGTGGAGGGAATCACCGAATGGCTTCCTGTAAGCAGTACCGGCCATATGATCCTGGTGGATCAGTTTATGAAACTGAAAGTCAGTGAGGAATTCTGGCAGATGTTCCTTGTGGTCATCCAGCTGGGAGCCGTACTGGCGGTTGTGGTACTGGATTTTAAAAAATTATGGCCATTTCATAAAAATGATCCGTCCAGAGAGAGTAACTGGAACTATATCAGTACGAATGAGCGTATCGGGAAATTACAGAAATTTGCAGACAAATACATCAACATGAATAAGATCGTGCTGTGGTTAAAGATTCTGGTATCTTGTGTGCCGGCAATCATCGTGGCACTTCCGTTTAACAACTGGATCGAGAAAACATTCATGAATTACTGGGTCGTTTCCGTGATGCTGATCGTATACGGTGTACTGTTTATTGTTATCGAAAACTACAATAAAAGCCGGAAGCCCAGCAGAACAAAGCTCAGTGATATTTCTTTCAAAGATGCACTGTTTATCGGAATCTTCCAGCTGCTTGCCCTGATTCCGGGTACTTCCCGTTCCGGTGCAACCATCATCGGAGGTATTCTCCTCGGCATGAGCAGAAAACTGGCAGCGGAATATACCTTTTTCCTTGCCATCCCGGTTATGTTTGGAGCAAGCTTTCTGAAACTGGTAAAATTCGGTCTGCATTTTACCGGAACAGAGGTTGTGTATCTGCTGCTTGGTATGGTTGTCGCTTTTGGCGTTTCCATTGCAGCGATCAAGTTCCTGATGGGTTATATCAAGAAACACGATTTCAAGGTATTTGGATGGTACCGGATCGCTCTTGGTGTTGTGGTACTTGCCTATTTCCTGCTTGCATAAAGTAGAAAACAGGAATAAACTAACGATAGAGGTGTTGATCTGTAACAGAAACCGGTATCGGCAGATCATAAACCGAAACCCATATCTGTATGGAATTCGGTAAATACCGTGACAGTGACGGGTGAAATTCGCAAAAGGTATTTTTACCCGATTATGTATGAGAGAAAGTAAGAGGGCGTAACATGGAGAAGAAGAAAGTTGTCATTGCTCTGGGACACCGGGCACTTGGTAATACGTTGCCGGAGCAGAAAGAAGCTACAAAAAGAACTGCAAAAATCATTGCGCAGCTGGTAAAAGAGGGCGCAGAGGTCGTGATTTCTCACAGTAATGCACCCCAGGTGGGTATGATCCATATGGCAATGAATGAATTCGGAAAGTATCATCCGGATTATACATACGCACCAATGTCCGTGTGTTCTGCCATGAGCCAGGGGTATATCGGATACGACCTGCAGAATGCGATCCGTGCAGAACTGATGAAAGAAGGCATCTACAAACCGGTATCCACGATCCTGACACAGGTAACCGTAGACACGTATGACGAAGCTTTTGCTGAACCTGTTAAAGTCATCGGACGTGTGCTGAATGAGCAGGAAGCGGAAGAGGAAGAAAATAAGGGTAATTACGTTACCAAGATCGGTGACGGTTACCGCCGAATCGTAGCCGCACCGAAGCCACAGAAGATCGTGGAGATCGATGCAATCCGTGCACTGCTTGATGCCGGACAGATCGTTATCGCCTGCGGCGGTGGCGGAATCCCGGTTCTGGAGCAGGGTACGGAGCTGAAGGGTGCAAGTGCGGTTATTGAGAAAGATTATACCAGCGGTCGTCTGGCAGAACAGCTGGATGCAGATGAACTGCTGATCCTGACCAGTGTGGAGAAGGTTTCTGTGAATTTCCACAAGCAGGATGAGGAAGAACTGGGCGAGATTTCTGTTGCACAGGCGAAAGAATATATGGCTGAGGGACAGTTCGAAGCCAACACCATGCTGCCGAAGATCCAGGCTTCTGTCGAGTTCGTGGAACAGGGCGAAGGAAAGAAGGCTGTGATTACTTCAATCGATAAGGCAGTGGATGCGTACCTTGGACGGACGGGTACGGTGATCTGTTAAGAGATTATATTGTGCTTTTTTAGAAAAGAGCTATCGTTTTCAAAATGAAGGGTTTTGAAGACGGTAGTTCTTTTTGCTTTTTAAGGGGGGGACGCCAGCATGGCTTGGGAGCCTGAGTGCGGGAACGTGGGCAGAGCAACTTTAAGCTAGCCACTAACTACGACTAAATTCACTTGGGTCAGCTGACCCAAGCGAAAGTCTCCGTAAGTGTCGGATCTTAAAGCTTGCTCTAACCGCCCACAAAGTGTTCCCGCACCCAGGCTCCCAAGCCATGCCGGCTGTGTACCGGTTGAAACTGAGTGATGAAAAAGATTGATATGGTTGAAAAATGAACGGGTCTGGGAGAAGGAAATACTACATACATCGTAACTGTTCAGTAACTTCACAGTTACGAGCAAAAATGCATTTAAAATCACCTTCGGTGATGGCATTTTTGCTTGTATGTCTCGGGATTTTGGCATATTTATGCCAAAACACCTCGCGGGATAATGGCTACTGAATAGTTACCATACATCAATAGAACAACTACGAAAACATAAAAACAGCGACCCATCGCTCTTTCTCCAGGGATTTTCCGGGAAATTCATCACCAGTTCCAACGAATATCAGCCGGAGAAGGGGACGGGCGGGAGCGGGGAGGGAAGGGGCGAACGCACTTTGTGGGCGGTTAGGGGAAGCTTTGAGATCCGACGCTTACGTAGGCTTTCGCGAGGGTCAGCTGACCCTCGTGAACCATAGCCGGAGTTAGCGGCTAGCTCAAAGTTCCCCTGCCCACGCGTCGCCCCTCCCTCCCCGCTCCCGCCCGTCCCCTTCTCCGGCGTCCGCCTTACAACCATTTCCCCGCAAAATCCCATCCCCCCTCTTCTTTTTTTGTGCGAAATATGCTATTCTATAAATATCTATGGGCAATTGACCTGCCCGCGATCCAAAGGAGGTTGAAGTTGATGAAATTATCAAAGATTCTAGAACGTTTGGAATATACATGTCTGCAGGGCACTCTCGATCAGGAAATAGAGGAAGTCGTTGCGGATTCCAGAAAAGCAAAGGAAGGTTCTCTTTTTATCTGTATCCGTGGTGCTGTTGTGGATGGTCATACATTTGCAAAAAGTGTAGCTGGACAGGGAACGAAGGCAATTATCGTGGAAGAACCGGTAGAAGTACCGGAGGATGTGACAGTAATCCAGGTAAAGGACAGCCGGTATGCGATGGCACTTGTGGCAGCAGCCTACTATGATTATCCGGGAGATAAGCTGCGTGTGATCGGAATCACCGGAACAAAAGGAAAAACCACAACGACCTACATGGTAAAATCCATTCTGGAAAATGCCGGTTACAAAGTGGGTCTGATCGGAACCATCGAAACAATCATCGGAGATACCGTGATCCCGTCTGCAAATACTACACCGGAATCTCTTCTGGTGCAGAAATATCTGCGACAGATGTTGGATGAAGGCTGTGACTGTGCAGTGATGGAAGTATCCTCCCAGGGACTGATGCTTCATCGAACCGCAGGATTCACCTTTGATATCGGTATCTTTACCAATATCGAACCAGATCACATTGGACCGAACGAACATACCAGCTTTGAACATTACCTGTCCTGTAAAAAGATGTTACTTCGTCAGTGCCGGATAGGTATTGTCAACAGAGATGACGAACATTATGAGAAGATCATTGACGGACATACCTGCAGCCTGGAGACTTACGGATTTTCACCGGAGGCAGACCTTCGCGCGGTCAATCCTGAACTGCTTACAAAAAAAGGAGTGCTGGGAATCTCCTATGATCTGCAGGGACTGTTGAATTTTCCGGTGGAGATCGATCTTCCTGGAAAATTCAGTATTTACAATTCTCTGACGGCTATTGCAATCTGCAGACATTTTAACGTATCTGAAGAAAACATATGCAAAGCCCTGAAATGTGCAAAAGTAAAGGGCAGAATCGAGATGGAAAAGGTATCCGACGATTTCACTCTGATGATCGATTACGCACACAATGCGATGAGCCTGGAATCCCTTCTTACCACACTGAGAGAATATAAACCGAACCGTCTGGTATGTCTGTTTGGCTGTGGTGGTAACCGTTCCCGTGACCGTCGGTTTGAGATGGGAGAAGTGTCCGGTAAGCTGGCAGACCTGACGATCATTACATCCGATAACCCGAGAAATGAAGAACCTCAGGCGATTATTGACGATATCAAAACAGGTATCAGCAAGACAGAAGGAAAATACGTTGAGATCATCGATCGGAAAGAAGCTATTGCTTACGCCATTCATCATGGACAACCGGGAGACATCATTGTACTTGCAGGAAAAGGTCACGAAGACTATCAGGAGATCAAAGGAAAGAAATATCCGATGGATGAACGTGTACTGATCCGTGAGATTCTGGAAGAAGATGCCAAGAAAAAAGCATGATAAAGACATATGCGGATATTATTGTAGATATTACCAGTGAAAAACTGGATAGATCCTTTCAGTATCTGGTTCCACAGCATCTGGAGGGCAGGTTACAACCGGGGATGCAGGTGCAGGTTCCTTTCGGAAATGGAGGAAGGATGATCAAAGGATACGTGATCCGGGTGACGGATCAGCCTTCTTTTGATGTCAGCCGCATGAAAGAGATCCGGGGAGTGGAGACAGGAAGCAATTCCATTGAATCCCGCCTGATAGCACTTGCTGCCTGGATGAGGGAGCAGTATGGCGCCACGATGATTCAGGCGTTAAAGACGGTACTTCCGGTAAAACAGAAGATGAAACAGAAAGAAGAACGCTGGATCCGTCTGTTGCTCGAAAAAGACGAAGCAGAAAATCAGCTGGAACTGTGCCGTAAAAAACATTATGTGGCCAGGCAGAGACTTCTCGAGGCACTGCTTGAGAATGATACGATCTCTTATGCATTGGCAATGGATAAACTGCATCTGACAGCCAGTGTGATAAAGGCCATGGAGAATACAGGGATGATCCGGGTACAGGCTACGGAAGTGTATCGTAATCCCATCCGGACTACGGAATGTGAGCAGACAAAAGCACTACTGTCACCGGTACAGAGAGAAGTGGCGGATGGGATTCTGAACGGCTGGAGAGAAAACGATTTTCGCCCGGTGGTGATTCACGGGATAACCGGGAGCGGAAAAACCCAGGTATATATGGAACTGATGGAAGAAGTACTCAACCAGGGAAAGCAGGTGATTCTGTTGATCCCGGAGATTGCGCTGACTTATCAGACAGTGCAGCGTTTCTATCGGCGGTTCGGAGACAGAATCTCTGTTTTACATTCCCGGCTTTCTCCTGGTGAGCGTTCCGATCAGTTTGAACGGGCAAAAAAAGGGGAACTGCAGGTGATGATCGGACCGCGATCTGCACTGTTTACCCCGTTTCCGAATCTCGGGTTGATCGTGATCGATGAGGAACACGAAACTTCGTACCAGAGTGAGACGGTGCCCTGTTATCATGCCAGAGAGACAGCGATTGAGAGAGGCAATCTGGAACACTGTCCGGTGGTACTGGGAAGTGCCACACCATCGGTAGATGCGTATTATCAGGCACAGAATGGAACGTATCGGCTGTTTGAACTGAACAGCCGATATGAAAACAGGCAGATGCCGAAGGTTTATTCTGTAGATCTGAGGAAAGAATTAAAACAGGGGAACCGGTCGATCTTGAGCAGTATTTTACAGGAAAAAATCGAAGAACGGTTAAAAAAGAAAGAGCAGATCATGTTGTTTTTGAATCGTCGCGGATATGCGGGATTTTTCTCCTGCCGTTCCTGCGGAACAGTGATGAAATGTCCCCACTGTGATGTTTCTCTGTCACAGCACCGGAACGGAAAACTGGTGTGCCACTATTGCGGGTATGAGACGAGACAACCACAGCAGTGTCCGGTGTGCGGATCACCCTATATCGGAGGATTTCGTGCGGGAACGCAGCAGATCGAAGAAATTGTAAAAAAGCGGTTTCCACAGGCAAAGGTTTTGCGGATGGATCTGGATACAACCAGAAAAAAAGAAGGACATGCAAATATTCTGGCTGCATTTGCAAATCAGGAGGCAGATATCCTGATCGGTACACAGATGATCGTCAAGGGACATGATTTTCCGAAAGTGACGCTGGTCGGGGTGCTGGCAGCGGATCTTTCACTGAATATCAGTGATTACCGGGCAAGTGAGCGGACTTTTCAGTTACTAACGCAGGCAGCGGGAAGAGCAGGAAGAGGAGAAAAGCCCGGGGAAGCGATTATCCAGACATATCAACCGGAACATTACAGTATTCAGGCGGCGATGCATCAGGATTACCGGGCATTTTATGAAGAGGAGATCGGTTATCGGAAACTTCTCGGTTATCCACCGGCATCCAACCTGCTGGCAATCCATGGAAGCTGTGGTAATGAGGAACTGCTGGAGACAGGAATGCAATATATAAAAAAATTCCTGAACCGGGTAGACAGTCACGGACAGCTGCAGATCATCGGACCTGCAGACGAAACCGTATCGAAGATCGCCGATATGTATCGAAAAGTAATTTATATAAAGCAGGAGGATCACCAGCTGCTGCTGCGGGCAAAGAGCAGACTGGAACAATATATAGAAGTAAACAGCGGATTCAGGGAAATTCGGATCCAGCTGGATTTTAACCACTGACAGGAGGAAAAAGAATGGCAATCAGAAAAATCAGAACTATGGGAGACAGAATCCTGAATAAAGTCTGCAGACCGGTGGAAGAGATGACACCAAAGATTCAGGAACTGGTAGAAGATATGCTGGAGACCATGTATGATGCTTATGGTGTGGGACTGGCGGCACCACAGGTGGGAATGTTAAAACGAATTGTTGTGATTGATGTCGGAGATGAGAATGGTCCGTATGTATTGATCAATCCGGTGATCAAAGAGACTTCCGGGGAACAGACAGGGGAAGAAGGATGTCTTTCGGTACCAGGCAAATCCGGTGTGGTGACAAGACCGAATGTAGTAACCGTAGAAGCACTGGATATTAACATGGAACCGTTTAGTCTGACAGGAGAAGGACTTCTGGCACGTGCAATCTGTCATGAATGTGAACATCTGGACGGTATCTTGTACGTGGAACACGTGGAAGGTGAGTTGCACGATGTGAATTACGAAGAAGAGGATGGAGAATAGATGAGAGTAGTATTTATGGGAACCCCGGATTTTTCTGTGGGGACTTTAAGAGAGCTGGCGAAGGCCGGTCATGAGATTGCCGGTGTGATCAGCCAGCCGGATAAACCAAAGGGCAGGGGAAAGAACCTGCAGCCCACACCGGTCAAAGAGGCGGCGATGGAACTGGGACTTCCGGTATATCAGCCCAAAAAAGTAAGAGATCCGGAATTTATCCAGGTGATGAGAGAACTGAATCCGGATGTGATCGTTGTGGTGGCGTTCGGACAGATTATTCCGAAAGAGATTCTGCATATGCCAAAATATGGATGCATTAACGTACACGCATCCCTGCTCCCGGCCTACCGTGGTGCGGCTCCGATTCAGTGGGCTGTGATTAACGGTGATAAAGAATCCGGTGTTACTATTATGCGGATGGATGAAGGTTTGGATACCGGAGATATGATCAGTAAAGTGATTGTTCCGCTGAATGAAAAAGAGACTGGCGGCAGTCTGTTTGACCGTCTGAGTGAGTCAGGAGCCAAACTTCTGGTTGAGACACTTCCGATGCTGGAAGACGGCAGTGCCGTTTTTGAAAAACAACCGGAAGAGAGTACAACGCCATATGCAGCCATGATCAGTAAAAAAATGGGTGAGTTGGACTGGGCAAAATCAGCAACAGAACTGGAACGCCTGATTCGCGGACTGAATCCGTGGCCAAGTGCATTTTCCCATCTGAACGGAAAAACTTTGAAAATATGGGAAGCATCTGTAGAAGAAGAAAACGGTGAAAAAAAAGCACCGGGAACTGTACTGCAGGCAGATACAAAAGGATTCCGGATTCAGACCGGGGAGGGGATTCTGAAGATTGATACCCTGCAGCTGGAGGGGAAAAAACGAATGGATGCGCAGGCATTTTTACGTGGCTATACGGTGGAAGAAGGGATGATACTTCCCTGTTAGTATATCGTTTTCAAAATAAATGCGCCATAGACTTGGCGGCGGATCCGATTGCACAGTTCTTGAAGCCTCAGCGTAGCCACCGCTGCGTCTGTGTTTTCAGAACTGTATACCGGTATCAATGTTATACCGGTGAATCAGTGGAAATCGATGCCAACAGAAACAACCGGAGGAAAAAAACGTGGCAAATGGAACAGAACTTCGGGGAATCGCCCTGGAGATATTATTGGAAATTACACAGGAAAAAGAATACAGCCATCTGGCAATCCGAAATGCTCTGAATAAAGTTCAGTATCTTCCGAAACAGGACCGTGCATTTATCAACCGGCTTGTGGAGGGAACTCTGGAATATATGCTCCGGATCGATTATGTTCTGAATCAGTTTTCCAGTGTCAGAGTAAATAAGATGAAACCGGTGATCCGTAACATTCTTCGAAGCGGTGTTTATCAGCTTATGTTTATGGACAGCGTGCCGGACCCTGCAGCCTGCAATGAAGCGGTAAAACTGGCACAGAAAAAAGGATTTTACAGCCTGAAGGGATTTGTCAACGGCGTAATGCGTAACGTGGCAAGAAAAAAAGAAGAGATTATTTATCCGGATAAGAACAGGGATCCGGAGGAATATCTGTCGGTTTATTATTCAGTACCGCAGTGGCTGGTAAAACGATGGGTACAAACTTACGGAACAGAAACAACGGAATGTATGTTGAAAGATTTTCTGACGGATCATCCGCTGACAATCCGATGCCAGCTGTATCGGGTGGAGCCGGAACTGACGGTCAACAGTCTGAAAGGCCAGGGAGCAACGGTTGAACAGGCACCATATCTTCCGTATGCATTCTATCTGTCAGACTACAGCCATCTGGAAGGTCTTAAATCTTTTGTGATGGGACGATTTGTAGTGCAGGATGTAAGTTCAATGCTGGTAACGGAAGCAGCAGATCCGAAACCGGGAGATTATGTGATCGATCTTTGTGCAGCACCGGGAGGAAAGAGTCTTCATATTGCAGATAAGATGCAGGGACAGGGTATGGTAGATGCAAGAGACCTTACAGATTATAAAGTGGGTCTCATTGAGGAAAATATTGAAAGAACACAGACACTGAATATTCGTGCGCACCGGAAAGATGCTACACTTTTAGATAAAGAATCCGTAGAAAAAGCAGATATTGTACTGGCAGACGTACCATGTTCCGGTCTTGGAGTTATTGGAAAGAAAACAGATATCAAATACCGTACGGATGAAGATAAGATTCAGGAGCTGGCAGTGCTTCAGAAACAGATCCTTCACAATGCAGCTTCTTATGTAAAACCCGGCGGCATTCTGATTTACAGCACATGTACGATCACTTCGGAGGAAAATCAGAGCAATGTGGCATGGTTTACGGAGAATTATCCATTTGTACTGGAAAGTCTGGATCCGTATCTGTGTGAAGAATTGCACAGTGAAACCACCGCCCGGGGCTGGCTGCAGCTGCTTCCCGGAGTGCATAAGACAGATGGTTTCTTTCTGGCAAGGATGCGGAAAAAGTAAGAGAAGCACCGGATGGACAGCTCTGTAAGAAACCGATGCGGAAAAATGCTGAGAATACATCAGCGATAAAAAGAGGAAAAACAATGGAACAATTAGATATCAAATCGCTGTATGAAGAAGAACTGAAAGAAAAGATGATTTCTCTTGGAGAAAAGCCGTTCAAGGGGAAACAGCTGTATCAGTGGCTTCATCAGAAAGCAGCGGGAAGCTATGAGGAGATGACGAATCTGTCAGAAGGTCTGCGGAAAAAGCTGACAGAACAGGAACCACTGACACATCTGGAAGTTGTCGAAATTCAGACTTCAAAGATTGACGGCACACAGAAGTATCTGTTTCAGCTGGCAGACGGTAACGTGATCGAGAGTGTATGGATGCAATACAAACATGGCAATTCCGTATGCATTTCTTCTCAGGTTGGCTGTCGGATGGGATGCCGTTTCTGTGCATCCACGATCGGTGGACTGACCAGAAACCTTCTGCCCTCCGAGATGCTGGATCAGGTCTACCGGATCCAGGAACTGACCGGGGAGCGTGTGTCAAATGTGGTTGTGATGGGAACGGGAGAGCCGTTGGATAATTATGATAATCTGATCCGATTTATCAGAATTCTGAGTGATGAAAAAGGACAGAATATCAGCCAGAGGAATCTTACGGTGTCAACCTGCGGGCTGGTACCGCGGATCCGACAACTGGCAGAGGAAGATCTGACAATTACACTGGCATTATCTCTTCATGCACCAAATGATGAAAAGAGAAAAGAACTGATGCCGATCGCCTATAAATATTCTTTGTCTGAGGTTCTTCCGGCATGCAAATACTATTTTGAAAAAACAGGAAGAAGACTGACGTTTGAATATAGCCTGGTAGGCGGAAAGAACGACAGTCAGGAAGATGCCAGACAGCTGGCAGGACTTGTACGCGGATTAAATTGTCATATTAATCTGATTCCGGTTAATCCGATAAAGGAACGGAATTTCGTACAGTCTGACAAAAAAGTAATAGAGAATTTCAAAAATAAACTTGAAAAATATCGAATTAATGTTACTATTAGAAGAGAAATGGGCAGGGATATCGATGGGGCCTGTGGTCAGCTGAGGAAAAAATACAGTGACCGGCAGGAAAATACAACAAAAGACTCCGCCGAAGAAAAATAAAAGTGACTGTGAAGGTACTGAACAGTTACAAATAAAAAGACAAGGGAGAAGCTGGCATGAAGTCATTTTCTTTGACAGATGTAGGACAGGTCAGAAGTCAGAATCAGGATTATGTATATGCGTCCGAGCAGCCGATAGGAAATCTTCCAAATCTGTTTGTGCTTGCCGATGGAATGGGCGGGCATAATGCCGGAGATTTTGCCTCACGCTGTGCCGTTTCTGTAATCGAGGCATCAGTAAAAAAAGATATGAGTTTTAATCCTATAAAGATCATGCGTCATGCAATTGAGGAAGCGAATGAAAAGATTCATGAGCTGGCGAAAGCAGATGCAGGAAAAGCCGGCATGGGGACAACACTCGTGGCGGTGACCGTTGTGGGATATTATGCGTATGTGGCCAATGTGGGAGACAGTCGTCTGTATATTTCCGGTGAACAGGGCTTGGTGCAGATCACCAGAGACCATTCTTGGATCGCCGAGATGGTGATGCGGGGAGAACTCAGTAAAGAGGAAGCCCGGAATCATCCGGATAAAAACATTATCACTAGAGCATTAGGAGCGTCCGAAGAGGTGGATATCGATTTCTTCGATGTGCAGCTGGAGGAAAAGAATCGGATTTTGCTGTGTTCAGACGGGCTGAGTAATATGGTGGCGGATGAGGAGATCCAGAAGATTCTGGGGGATTCACCGGATATCGTACAGTCAGGCAGACAACTGGTGGCAACTGCCAATACAAACGGGGGCAGAGATAATATATCAGTAATTCTAATCGAACCATTTACAAACGAGGTGAAAGAATGTTAAAAGAGGGAATGATTGTAGGAGAAAGATACGAGATCATCAGCAGAATCGGCAGCGGCGGCATGGCAGATGTCTACAAAGCAAAAGATCATAAGCTGAACCGTCTCGTAGCAGTGAAGGTAATGAAAGCGGAATTCAGCCAGGACAAAGGCTTTATTTCCAAATTCCGCAAGGAAGCACAGGCCGCAGCAGGTCTTGCGCATCCGAATGTGGTAAATGTCTATGATGTTGGGGAGGATAACGGCATTTACTATATTGTTATGGAGTTGGTACAGGGAATTACCCTGAAAGACTATATTACAAGAAAAGGAAAACTTTCCGTAAGAGAGGCAACGAGTATTGCGATTCAGGTTTCTCTTGGACTGGAGGCGGCACATAAGAGCAATATTGTGCACAGAGATGTAAAACCGCAGAATATTATCATATCTGTAGATGGTAAAGTAAAGCTGTCTGACTTTGGTATTGCGCGAGCAGCTTCTTCCAATACCATCAGTTCTAATGTGATGGGATCGGTACATTACAGTTCACCGGAACAGGTACGTGGTGGTTACAGTGATGCCAAGAGTGATATTTATTCGCTTGGTATTACCATGTATGAGATGGTAACGGGACATGTTCCATTTGACGGGGATACTACTGTTGCAATTGCAATTAAGCATCTGCAGGAAGAAATTGTATCACCCAGAAAATATGTACCGGATCTTCCATACAGTCTGGAACAGATCATTCTGAAATGTACACAGAAAAGCGTTGACCGCAGATATGAAAACATGTCAGAAGTGATCGAAGATCTGAAACATTCGCTGCTGGATCCGAATGGAAATTTTGTTGTAGTGACACCGCTGGCACAGCATGCACAGACGGTGATGCTTTCCAATGATGAACTGGAAGCCATCAGGGAAGGACGTTCAGGATATGCCACTCCTCAGAAAGATACGTATGAGGAGGAAGAAGATGATGACGAAGAAGAATATGATGACGAGTATGATGACGATGAGGAAGACGATGAGGAAGGCGAAGTAAGTTCCAAACTGGAAAAAGCTATGACTATCGGCGGATTTATTATCGGTGCGATCATTATCTGTATCCTGATTTTCTTTATTGCACGGGCAGCGGGTCTGGTAAATATCGGTGGAACTGCAAAAAAAGATGACACTCAGCAGACAGAACAGGAAGAAATTGATGATACAGTAGATGAAAACGGACAGGTATCTGTACCGAAGCTGACCAGCATGACAGAAGAAAATGCGTTGAGTGTTCTGGAACAGCTTGGATTAAAGGGAAACAAGACCGGAGAAAGTCAGTCTTCCGAATATAAAGCAGGAACCATCATGTCTCAGGAAACAGAGGCAGGAACAAAAGTAGATCAGGGAACGGTAATTAACTATGTTGTAAGTTCGGGAACAGATGCACCGAGTGTGCCGAGTGTAACCGGTAAATCCCAGAGTGAGGCAGAAGCTCTGATCAAAGCACTGGGTTTGAATACTGAGATTCAGCAGGATTACAGTGATACGGTAGCCATCGGAAAAGTTATCAGTGTAAATCCTTCCGAAGGAACAAAGGTAGATGCAGGATCCACCATTACATTGGTTGTCAGCTTGGGAGAAGAGAACAAACAGGTAGAAGTACCGAATGTCATCGGACAGGATGAAGCAGCAGCAAAGAAATCACTGAATGATCAGGGATTACAGGTAAATGTTGAGACAACTACAGATGCGTCCGGTAATGTGGCGGAAGGCTGTGTGGCAAATCAGAGTGTGGCAGCCGGAACTTCTGTAGACCCGGGAGCTACTATTACGCTTCAGGTTTATCATGCGCCTGAGACAACAACTCTTCCGAATGAGGCACCTGCAGAGGGGGATGCTTCCAACAGTGATACCGGAAGCTGGACTTGTAATGTAAAACTGGATCAGCCATCTACGTATACGGGAGGACCGGTGCAGCTGACTTTGGTGCAGAATGTCAATGGACAGAACGTGGAGACTGTGATTCTGGACGGACAGACGATTACATTCCCTTATACACTGGCAATTGCCGGTGCAGATGGGGTGGATACCGGAACCGTATATCTGCGGGAAATGGTAGACGGAGATTATGTAGAACGTGGACATTATTCTAATGTGCCGTTTAAACAGTCTTAAGAGGTATCTATGCAGGGAAAAATTATAAAAGGAATTGCCGGATTCTACTACGTGGACGTAGCAGAGTCCGGAGTTTATGAATGTAAAGCAAAGGGAATCTTCAGAAAAGAGAAGAAAAAACCTCTGGTAGGAGATAATGTGGAGATTGAAGTTCTGGACGAAAAAGAAAAGACCGGCAATCTGATACAGATTCTTCCAAGGAAAAATGAACTGATCCGGCCGGCAGCGGCAAATGTGGATCAGGCACTTGTGATTTTTGCAGTCCGTCAGCCGGATCCGAACTACCAGCTGTTGGATCGCTTTTTGATTACAATGGAACAGCAGGAGATTCCTAGTATTATCTGTTTCAATAAAAAAGATCTGGCAGAGCAGGAAGAACTGGATCAGATGTATCAGATCTATATTTCCTGTGGCTACCAGGTGCTTCTTACCAGTGCCGAACAGGAGGAAGGAATCAGCCAGATCCGTAAGATTCTGGAAGGAAAAACAACAGTGGTTGCAGGACCATCCGGTGTGGGAAAATCATCGTTGACAAATCTCTTACAGGAAGAAGTCAGCATGGAGACAGGCGAGATCAGTAAAAAACTGAAACGTGGGCGTCATACGACCCGCCATGCACAGCTTCTGACAGTGGGAGAACATACCTATCTGATGGATACACCGGGATTCAGTTCTCTGTTTGTGGAGGGAATGGAAAAAGAGGAACTGCGGTTCCACTATCCGGAGTTTGCGGAATATGAAGGAAAATGCAGGTTTCAGGGATGCGTGCATGTTCATGAGCCGGAATGTGCGGTGAAACAGGCAGTGGAATCGGGAAAAATTCACAGACAGCGTTATGAAAATTATGTCAGCTTTTATGAAGAGCTGAAAGAACAGGAAAAAAGGAGATATTAAGCGATGTATCAGTTATCACCATCTATATTGGCAGCAGATTTTAATTGTCTTGGAGAGCAGATCCGACAGGTGGAAGAAGCGGGAGTGGAATGGCTTCATATTGATGTGATGGATGGAGCATTTGTTCCGAGTATTTCCTTTGGGATGCCGGTGATCGCATCCATTCGGAAAAACAGTTCTCTGTTTTTTGATGTCCATCTGATGATCGAGGAGCCGGGAAGATATATTGAAGAATTCAAAAAAAGCGGAGCGGATATGCTGACCGTACACGTGGAAGCATGTAAGCATCTGGACAGCACATTACGGGAGATCCGTAAAGCCGGAATGAAAGTCGGTGTGGCGATCAATCCGGGGACACCGGTCAGTCAGCTGGAATGTGTGCTGGATCTGGTGGATATGGTACTGATCATGACAGTCAACCCTGGATTTGGTGGTCAGAGTTATATTGAAAGCTGTACCGGAAAAGTACAGAAATTGCGAAAAATGATCACGGAGGCAGGACTGGACGTGGATATTCAGGTAGATGGAGGAATCAACGAAAAGACCATCGATAAAGTACTGGATGCGGGTGCCAATATTCTGGTTGCCGGATCTGCTGTCTTTGGCGGAAATATTGGAGAAAACGTCCGTTGCCTGAAAGAGAAAATGGAGAGCAGATAAAAAATGAAAACGCTGATTATCACAGGGGGCATGATCGAAGCAGATTTTGCTCTTTCCTTTATACAGGAGCTAAAAGCCGATTATATTCTCGGGGTAGACAAAGGGTTACAGTTTTGTTATGAATATGATATCCGTCCGGATTATATCGTGGGAGATTTTGACAGTCTTCCGGGAGAGATTCTGGAACGTTACCGGCAGGAGGGAGAGATCCCGATCCGTACCTACAATCCGGTAAAGGATGCGACAGATACAAAAATCGCACTGGATAAAGCCCTGGAAGAGGGCAGTACAGAGATCTGGATTCTGGGGGCAACGGGGACCAGGATCGATCACGTGGTCTGTAATCTGCAGATATTAAAGGAAGCATGGGAGAAAAAAGTACAGGTATGGATCGTGGACAGCAGAAATAAGATCGGTCTTCCGGTAGAAAAAACATTTTCTCTCAAAAAAGAAGAACAGTATGGTACCTATGTGTCTCTGTTCCCCATGGGTGAAACCGTGGAAGGACTGACACTTAAGGGCTTTAAATATCCGCTGGATCACTATCAGTTAAAAGACCGGGAAGGTCTGGGGGTAAGCAATGAGATCACAGCGGATGTGGCAGATGTCAGCTGGGAACAGGGTGTACTGTTGATGATACAAAGCAAAGACTGAAGTGACAAGGAGGATTTTTACATGAACACACAGGAAAAGAAAGAAGCACTGGTTCAGGCGGTAGAAGAAATCGCCGGAAAAGAAGCAGCATACTGGGAAGGAAATCCGAAGATGCAGGAAACATTCCGGAACTGCTATGTAAGTACTGCAAAAACCACGACAAAATTTCTTGAGAGCGGAGAAGCGTATGTATTTACCGGAGATATCGCAGCCATGTGGCTGAGAGATTCTTCCGCACAGGTCGTTCATTATCTGCCATATCTGAAAGAATATCCCATCTTAAAAGAGATGGTAAAAGGACTGATCGCCCGTCAGGCAAAGTATGTACATATTGATCCGTATGCCAATGCATTTAACGAAGAAGACAACGGAAACTGCTGGGAGAAAGATCTGACAAAATACAATCCGTGGAACTGGGAGAGAAAGTACGAGATCGACTCCCTGTGCTACCCGATCTGGCTGATCAAACAGTATGTGGAGAATTCAGGAGCAAGAGATGTCTTTACACCGGAAGTAAAACAGGCATTTCGCGACATTCTGGATGTATGGCAGACAGAGCAGTACCATGAGAACTCCGAGTATTCTTTCGTACGTCTCAACTGTCCGCCGTCTGATACCTTAAGTAACGATGGAAAGGGTGCACCGGTAGGTTATACCGGTATGACCTGGTCCGGATTCCGTCCGAGTGATGATGCGTGCAAGTATGGTTATCTGATTCCGTCCAATATGTTTGCAAGCGTAGTTCTGGATTATATGGCAGAATTTCTGGAGAAAGATTTCCAGGATCCACAGATGGCAAAAGAAGCAAAAGAGTTACAGGCGGAGATCCAGGAAGGTATCCGGAAATATGGTATTGTGGAAGATGAAACCTTCGGAAAGATTTATGCATACGAGACAGATGGTCTTGGCAACTACAATCTGATGGATGATGCCAACGTACCGAGTCTGTTATCCCTGCCATGGCTGGCATATTGTGGAAAAGAGGATCCGATTTATAAAAATACAAGAGCCTTTGTATTAAGTAAAAAGAATCCATATTATTTTGAGGGCGACTGCGCAAAAGGAATCGGAAGTCCGCACACACCGGATCAGTATATCTGGCACATCGCACTGACGATGCAGGGACTGACTTCTGATGACGAAGAAGAGAGAAAAGAACTGCTGGAAACCCTTCTGGCTACCGATGCAGACTGCAAAGTGATGCACGAAGGATTTGACTGTCAGGATCCGAAGAAATTTACCAGAGAATGGTTCGCATGGGCAAACTCATTGTTTGCATTATTTGCGCTTTCTATGAAAAAATAAAAGTAATGATATAAAATAAGAGAGGAACAGGTCAGGTGAGTATAATCAGAGCATACATAAGCAACGTTCAAACATATTTTTCCAGATTGGAACTGGCAAAAAAGATTCGTTTGATGTTGTTGCTGGTATCTCTGATTCCCCTGGCCTGTTTGTTTGTTGTTGTTTATCAGATCAGTTCTTCTATTATTCACAGCCAGACAAACGAACTGATCCAGGCAAATCTGGAGCAGTCGGCAAGCAATGTGGAAAGCTTCTGGCGAACCTGTGAGGGAATCATTCAGAGCATATATACGGATGACTTTTATCGGGAAGAAATGGAATGTATCAATAACTGGGACAATAATCAGTATAACGGTGCCAGGACGGCAATCTGCAAACGTCTCGAAAACATTACGGTGAGCAATCCGAGTATCATGGGAATCGCAATCATCGGAGAAAAATACGATGTATGTTTTTATGATGAGATAACGGTATCGAGTCAGAACAGTTATTGCTTTCCAATAGAAACTTACGGAAATGGACAGAAACTGAAAGAAATCACAAATAACAGAGAAATCAGATATTCATCCCTGGAACATCTCAGCAGTCGAGAATATGGAGCGGATGATGTGATCTATGTAAGTTCTCCGCTGGAAAGTGTCGATGAGGGAAGCACGGAACGACCGTATGGATATATTGTGATCTGCATCAAAGAAGAAGCTTTGCGCCGGGTCTATGAAAAAAGTAATACAGAGTCCAATCTGACGATGGTAGTTAACAACTATGGGGATCTGTTGTCTGTTTCTACCGGAAATGCAGAGAACATCAATCTTCCCGAAGAGACTGGTGTGTTTTCTGAGGATGATGTTTCTGAGATTAAGGAAGCAAATCTGACATCAGGTGTCGAAAAGAAGAAACTGGAAGAAGCATCCCTTTTGTATGTGAAAAATCAGAAATTGTTGGAAAGTAAAAACTTACTGGTCAGCAGTATTCAGCTGAAAGAAGGATGCGGGTATGTCATCAATGTACAGGATACGGATTATGCGTTAAGAAATTTTCGATACATGATCGGCATTATCGTCTGCTTTTGCGTGCTTGCAGGTATTGCCTGCCTTCTTCTGACACTTCGTTTCTCCGGTCAGGTGGATACATCGGTAAAACCGATTCTGCAGGCTATGGATCAGGCAAATCATGGGGATATGGAGGCAAGGATTGAAGTACGGGGCAACGATGAATTTACCAGGATTTCCGAACAGTTTAACTATATGATAGGGAAAATCCACCAGTCCAATGAACAGGAAAAAGAATCTCTGGTGCGCGTCAAGAATGCGGAAATCAAATCGCTGGAAGCACAGATCAACCCACATTTTCTGTATAATACGCTGGATGCCATCAACTGGGTAGCGCTGGACAATGAAGAATATACGATCAGTAAGATGCTCACGAGTCTTGCGGCAATTCTGCGGTACAGTATTCACAAAAGCAATGAGATCGTAGAGATACAGGATGAACTGGAGTATCTGAAAAGATATGTGTATCTGCAACAGCAGCGGTTTGATTATTCGTTTATCTGCACGATTGACGTGGAGGAGGGTCTGCGACATTACCGGATACATAAGCTGATGATCCAGCCACTTCTGGAAAACACACTGGTTCATGCATTTCCGGGAAATACGGGTATGGATGAGGTCAATATCCGGATCGGACGTACGGGAAAAGAGGACATGCTGGAGATTGTTGTGGAAGATAATGGTGTCGGCATGAGTCAGGAACAGGTGGGGCTGTTTAATCATTTTGACTATCAGAAAGAAAAGATTGAGAGCAGTATCGGTGTGCGTAACGTGATCACCAGACTGAAACTTTATTACGGAGGACAGGGAAGCTTTCATGTGGAATCCTGGAAGGGAACAGAAAGAGAAGGAACCAGAATCACGATGAAGATTCCTTATGAAGTATAGAAACTCCCGGAGAACAGAAAGATTCCGAGAGTACATAAAAAATAAAGGAGGAACAGGCGATGCGGATAGTCATAGCGGAAGATGAACCAAAGTCCAGAGAAGGGTTGATCCGTCTGATCCGGAGATTTACGGATTATGAGATCGCAGGTGTGGCGGAAAACGGTGAGGAAGGATACCGGATGGTGGAGAAGGAAAAACCGGATCTGGTACTTTCTGATATCAAGATGCCGGTACTTGACGGACTGGGCATGCTGCAGAAGATCAAGGAGGCAGACATTGAGGTGCAGGCTGTTTTGCTGACCGGATATTCTGAATTTGAGTATGCAAGAAGAGCATTGCAGCTGCAGGTAGTGGAGTATGTACTGAAACCGATGGACATTGATCAGTTCCTGGGTGTGCTCAAAAAAGTGGAAAGCCGGATCGCAAAACAGAAAGCGGAGCAGGTGACACCGGAGCGTCTGTTATGGAATTATATCAGCAGCAGTGAAGAACAGAGAGAACAGATCCGTCCGATGCTGGAAGAAAAGATTGGTGTAACGAAAGACACGCAGTTTACCATGTTGCTGATCCATCCGGACAGTATGGCGAATGAATCCTATGGTGAAATGAAAGAAGAACTGGAAAATCAGATGGAAGCTCTTTGTATGGAAAACTACTACATGCTGATCCGTCCGGGAGAGCAGGGAGGAATATATATCGTGCTGGTTGACACAGTACGAAATCGAACGTTAAAACGGCTCTTTGAACTGCGGATCCTGCCAAAGATCCAGAACATCACTCCATGTGTGGCAACCATGGATCGCTTTGTGGGTATTATGCAGCTACCGGATGTGATGAATGAACTTTCGGCACTGCTGAAACACACATTCTGTAGTGGACATGAAGTGATCATGACAGAAAAAATGGCACAGATGATGGAATATGAAAAACTGGATTATCCGACAGCATTGGAGAATGAGATGGTACGGGGAATTCGCAGTGGTAAGAAAGATAAGATTGCAGAATCCGGGGAAACATTTTCGAAGCAGGTGATCTTAAGTCAGGCAACACCGGAATGCGTCCGCAATTATACACTGCGTTTTCTGATGGGAATCGCCCGTGTGGAAGGAGAAATGCGGGGAGATGACAATCAGGAAGAGGAACTGCGATATATGATGGAAAGCGTTCGAAGCAGTCATACCCAGAAAGAACTGCAGTATCAGTTTCAAAAAGTGGTGAAGCAGGCCATCGCCTGGAACGAAGAAACAGAAGAAAATATTACAGAAAATGGTATTGTGCTGAATGCGATCGCTTATATCCGGGAACACTATATGGAAGCGGTCGGTCTTCAGGATGTGGCACAGTGCTGTAACGTGAGTCCGGAATACCTCTCAAGGATTTTCAAGGAAGAGACAGGTGTGAAATTTGTGGATTTTCTGGCAAATTTCAGGATCAGTATGGGAAAAAGAATGCTTGCGACAGGAAATTATAAGGTGGCTGAAGTGGCAGAAGCCACAGGATTTAATGATCAGAAGTATTTTCAGAAAGTCTTTAAAAAGATCTGTGGAATCTCTCCGGCAGAATATAAAAAGGAGAACAGCCGATGAGGTTCAAAAAAATATTATATATACTTGCAGCAGTTACAATGGTTATATTTGTTGCACTGTATGCAGGATTTCTCCAGAGTAATCAGCAGGAAGCGACAGAGAAAGAAGAACGCCAGGTGATCCGTGTGCTTGCACCGTATCAGGGGAAGATGCAACAGCAGATCCTGAATAAGGTAGCCGCAGAATACAGCAGAGATGAGTCAAAACCTGAAATTGAGATGATCTATGTGCCGAAAGAGAATCTGGAAAAAGAGCTGTCTGTACGGAGAATGACAGGAGAAAATCAGGTGGATCTTGTGATATGCGAGAATACGATGGTACAGGGGATGATCGGTCAGGGACTTCTGAAAGAAGTACCGGTCAGTTGGGAAATGAAGGAAGATATTGTAGATGACAGGTTCTGGCAGGCACTGCAGCACGATGGAAAATACTATGGATACCCATTGACCTGTGATCCGTATGTGCTGTATTACAATGCAGATATGCTGGAAGAAAGAAACGTTGATGTGCCAACAAGCTGGAGTGAGCTGCTCCGGGCAGGATATAAGGTGAAAAAATCAGGAATTCAGAGTATCGGGATTGCAGGAAAACGGGAGACAGAACTCACTAATCTGTATTGGATCATGATGTACAGCAGCGGAGGCAATCTGAATACTGTGAGTGAAGAATTATGGGAAAAGTGTTTTCAGAATTTCAGGCAGCTGTCAGTGGGAGAACTGACTTCCAGATACGCGACGAATTTTACACAGGAGGATCTTGCGCAGGAATTTGCCGAAGGAAGGGTAACGATGATGATTAATCAGATGAGCGTTACCAGTATCTTAAAAAGTAATCAGACAAAATTTACGGTAGGCATGGCAGAAGTACCATATGATGAAGCCGGAGGAACCTTCTGGTTTGGTGATGAAGTATGTGTGACAAAAGAGGCAGGAACAGGTGCAGTGTCTTTTGCACAATACCTGATAAAAAAGGAAATCTCAGAACGGATTAATGATACGATGGGAACATTGCAGGTATATACAGGAATTTCTTATAAGAAAAAGGGAAAAATCTATATGGAAGATACCAATAATTTATCTGCCAGGGCACGCCCCATGCTGTATTATCAATCCTGGTCGGATATCTGCGGAAAAATAGCGAGTGGTGTAAGCAGTGTTTTGAACAGTAAGCTGAGTGATGCATCGCTGGTAGCAGAAAAGACAAGAGATCAGATCCGGGTATCGATTATGTCAGATTCATGACTGTGAAGTTACTGAACAGCTATTCAAATTAAAAAGATCTTTTTGGATATTATGACAAAAATAATACCAAGGGGTCTTTTTTTGTCATGATTTTTCAAACAACATCAAAAATTTACCCCATTGTTAAAAATTTCAAATATACAAAACGTACAACGGTTGATAATATAGAACCATCAAATGACAACAGAGTCAACAAAGAAAAGGAGCGAACAACATGAAAAAAAGACAGATTTTAAGTATCCTTCTTGCTTCGGCAATGGTAATGAGCATGACTGCATGTGGCGGTTCAAACTCTTCCTCTGACAGCAGCGACGCAAGCAGCACATCAAGCAGCAACACAAAATCAGATGACAGTTCATCAGGAGATAAAAAGAAAATCACAATCACATGGCGTGATGACGGAACAGATATCAATGTAAACCCAAACTATGTTGCTATGCAGGAAGCATATGAAAACTGGGATAAAAAAGATGAAGTTGAACTGGATTTCCAGCCAATCACAGCTTCCGAAGGTGATTACTTCACAAAAATCGCACTGCAGTTAGGGGATTCATCCACTTGTCCTGATCTGGTTTGTGAAGATACTTTCCAGCTGCCAAACGACGTAGCAGCCGGCTATCTGACAGATCTGAGTGATTACGTGAGCGACTGGGATACATGGAATGACGGAACCTTCTATGACAAGATGAAAGAAGTTGTTACAACAGACGGAAAAGTATATGGTATTCCATATTGTACAGATACCCGTGGACTGTGGTACAACAGAGAAATCCTGACAACAGCAGGCGTTATTGCTGAAGGAGAAGACTGGGCACCGAAGACATGGGATGACATCCTGGATGCATGTGCTAAGATTAAAGATAAATGCCCGGATATCGTACCGTTCTGGTGCAACTCCGGTGTAGCAACCGGTGAAGCAACTTCCATGCAGACATATGAGATGTTACTGTACGGAACAGGTGAAAGACTGATCACAGATGACGGAAAATGGATCACAGACAGCCAGGGAATCAAAGATTCACTGCAGTTTATCTCTGATATCTACTCAAACGGATATGGACCATCCCTGTCTCTGGTACTGAATGGTTCCGCATCTACAACATCTGCTCAGCAGTATATTCCAGAAGAAAAACTGGCTATCTCTCTGGATGGTATCTGGATCACAGGTAACTGGAAAGATACAGGAGCTTCTCCATATGAAAACTATGGCGAGAAGATGGGATGGGCTGCAATGCCTACACAGAACGGTGACGGCGATGGAACCATCACAATGGCTGGTGGCTGGGCTTATTCTATCCCGGAAAACTCCGACAACAAAGATCTGACAATGGAATTCATTGAACAGCTGAATACATATGATGCATACAAAACATACATCATGCAGGCTGGTAACACTTCTGTAAGAACTGATATCGCTGAAGATGAAGATTATGCTTCTCAGCCTTTCATGGCGCAGGCAGCTGAGTTCCTGGATGTAGCAGCATTCAGACCACAGAATGACCAGTACTCAACAGTATCTACTTCTATCCAGCAGATGGTTGAAGCCGTAGCAAGTGGTGATACACCGGAAAATGCAATGAAACAGTATGCAACCAGTGTGGCAAATGCTGTTGGAGAAGAAAATACCACAAAACAGTAAGTAAGGATGACGGTGCGGGCTGCACATAGACCGGGCAGCCCGCATTTTTATACGAAAAAGTAATAAGAAAGTGCTTTCTCGTATAAGAATTGAGGCAAAAAAGAGTATGAAAAATAGGAGGAAAGGACCATGGCAAAACCGAATCGCGCAGCGATGATCAAAGATGAAGCTAAGAAGTCAATACTGCTTCTTCCAGCAGTGATTCTTCTGGTATGTTTCTTCATTGTTCCGATTATCCTGACAGTTTATTATTCATTTACAAACATGGCATTAACCGGAGCCAATGCGCAGAACTTCCAGTTCGTAGGCATTGACAACTATGTTAAGATTTTTAAAGATCAAAACACACTGATCGCAATCAAGAATACACTGGTATTCCTGATCGGAAGCCTTGCAGGACAGAGTATCCTTGGTTTCATCATTGCTTATTTGATGAAGGGAAAAGCAAAAGCCTTCCGTAGTGTTGTAGGACCGTGTATCCTGGTCGGATGGGTTATGCCGGAAATCGTAGTATCTCTGGCTATGCTGGCATTCTTTGATATGTCCGGTACCATGAACACTATGCTGACAGCTGTCCATATGCCGGCAGTAGAATGGATCTATGCACACCCGATGGCCACAGTAGTCATCGCGAACGTATGGCATGGTACTGCATTCTCCATGATGAACTTCCAGTCTGCGCTGGATAATGTATCCGGTGATATCGAAGAGGCAGCACGTGTGGACGGTGCAACCCGCATCCAGACGCTGGTTCGTATCATCGTTCCTTGTATCAAAGATACCATCGCAACCAATACCATGCTGAATACCCTGTCTACTCTGGGTGTATTTGGTCTGATCTGGGCACTGACCGGTGGTGGTCCTGGTACCAAAACAACAACACTGTCTATCTACATGTACAATGCAGGTATGAAGAACTTCCAGTTAGGACAGGGTACAGCAATCGGTATGGTACTGCTGGCAGTCGGCGCTGTATGCAGTGTCATCTATACAAAAGTAGTTAAGAGCGAAGAATAAGAAAGGAGAAAGATAAGATGAGTGAGAGAGTAACAAAAGCGATTCATTATGCAATACTGACGATCATTGCAATTATCTTTGTCCTGCCTCTGGTATGGCTGATTCTTGCAGCATTTGACTTAAATGCAAGCCAGGCCTTAAAATGGCCGTCACAGTGGACACTCAGTAACTTTACATCAGTACTGACAAATACAGATAACCTGAGAGGATTTGGTGTAGGTCTTACGATTTCCCTGATTCAGTCTCTGATTGTTGTACTGGTATCCGGTCTGGCAGCGTATCCTCTGTCCAGATATCGTCTGACATTTAAAAAACAGTTTATGTATGTCATCCTGTTTATGACAGCACTGCCAATGATCGCTGTTATCGTTCCGGTATACAAAATGTTCCTGAACATCGGACTTCTGGACAGCATCCCGGGAGTAATCCTGTATCTGACAGCTTCTGCACTTCCATATGGAATCTGGCTGATGAAGAACTTTATGGATGGCGTTCCGGTAGAACTGGAAGAAGCAGCATGGGTAGACGGAGCTACTACCATGCAGTCTATCAGAAAGATTGTAGCACCACTGATGTTCCCTGGAATCTGTGTAGTGTTTATTTACACATTCTCCGGAAGCTGGGGTAACTTCTTTATCCCGTATATTCTGCTGAGTTCCAAAACAAAACTGCCTGCAGCTGTTATGCTGTATCAGTTCTTCGGTCAGCATGGAACGATCGCATACGGTCCGCTGGCTGCATACTCGATCATTTACGCACTGCCGTCAGTCCTGTTATATGTGTTGTCACAGAATTATATGTCTAAAGGATTTACCATGGCAGGTGCCGCAAAAGGCTGATGCCGTTGTTACACTAAAAGAATAAGTAAGGTACCAAGCCATCACCGGATGCAGAGGGTACACGGTTTGTATGTTACGTGTTACAGGTTCACTGGTAATATCGCGAAGTGTGTTAATGGAAACGGAGTGAACAGTAACTATCACATACGGGCTGTGTGTCCGGCATTCAAAGATGGCTTTCTTTTTTGGAGAAGATATGGTATTATGAGGTAAATACAGTTACTTTGACTATTTTGAAAATATTGGGGGGAAAGTGACTGCATAATGGGTTTTACAAGGAGGTAGCAAAAATGATATTGCTAAAAGAAAGAATCGGTAAAATGCTGGAATATCTGCAGGAACAGGTATATCCGAAGCAGGTTGCGATTCCAAGTTACAAGATGATCCGCACAGATGAGAGATGTCTGGATGTAAACAATCTGGATACCTCATCCTGGACAGAGATTACCAACCAGGAATTGTGGGGCGGACACAGAGAATACTACTGGTTTGAGACCGTAGTGACAATTCCGGAAGAATTTGACGGAGAGTGTGTAGTGTATGAACTGAAAACCGGAAAAGAAGGAGAGTGGGATGCAACGAATCCACAGTTTTCCATCTTTGTAAACGGTGTGAGAGTACAGGGGCTTGATGTCAACCACAGAGAAATCATTCTGGCAGAGTCTGCCAAAGCAGGAGACACCTATCGCATTGTTCTTTCCGCATTTACCGGAGACCAGAACTTCAGTCTGAAGATGAACTCCAGCCTGAAAGTACTGGATCGTAAGACTGAGAAATATTATTATGACCTGGAAGTTCCGTACCAGAGTGCCAGACTGCTGAACACGGAAGACCAGGCATATATTACGATTATTCAGGCACTGAACGAATCTCTGAACCTGCTGGATATGAGAAAAGAAGGTTCCAAAGAGTATTATGAAAGCCTGGAAAAAGCACAGGAATATATTACCAAAGAATTTTATGAAAAATACTGCGACGGCGAGAAGAGCCCGATCATCTACTGTGTAGGACATACACACATCGACTGTGCATGGCTGTGGACACTGCGTGTGACAGAAGATAAGGCAGTTCGAAGCTTTTCTACCGTACTGGAACTGATGAAAGAATATCCGGAATATGTATTTATGTCCAGCCAGCCACAGCTGTACAAATATGTGAAGAAAAATGCTCCGGATGTTTATGAACAGATCAAAGAAAGAGTCAAAGAAGGACGCTGGGAGCCGGACGGTGGTATGTTCGTAGAGGCAGACTGTAATATCGCTTCCGGTGAAGCACTGGTTCGCCAGTTTGTACACGGACAGAGATTCTTCAAAGAAGAGTTCGGCGTGGATAATGAGATCCTGTGGCTTCCTGACGTATTCGGTTATTCCGCAGCACTTCCGCAGATTCTGCAGAAATGTGGAATTCCGTATTTCATGACAACAAAGATCAGCTGGAACGAGTTTAACAAGATGCCGTATGATACATTCGAATGGGAAGGTATCGACGGAAGCCGTGTACTGACGCATTTTGTTCCGACCCGTGATTATAATAAGGCAGCAGTAGAGGGTGGTACAGAGACAGAACACTTTACCACTTATAACGGATATATCAATCCAAGCCAGATGAAGGGTGCATGGGCACGATACAGCCAGAAATATCTGAACGAAGAAGTACTTTGCAGCTTCGGCTTCGGAGATGGTGGCGGCGGTCCAACCAAAGATATGCTGGAGAACCAGAGACGTCTGGCAAAAGGTCTCCCGGGTATGCCGAGAACCAAGATGTCTACTGCAAAAGAATTCTTCCATGTTCTGGATAAACATGTAACCGATAAAAAATATCTGCCGACATGGGTAGGCGAACTGTATCTGGAATACCACAGAGGTACTTATACTTCTATGGCAAGAAACAAAAAGTTCAACCGGAAAGCAGAATTTGCATATCAGAACGAAGAAATGTACGCAATGCTGGATGCACAGACCGCAGGCGGTGCATATCCGGAAAAAGAGCTGCATGAGGGCTGGGAGGTCATTCTGCGTAACCAGTTCCACGATATTCTGCCGGGATCTTCGATCAAAGAAGTATATGATGATTCCAAAGCAGAGTACGAAGGCATCTTTGCAGAGAACAAAGCGCTGACCGATGCAACACTGGCACATATCGCAGCAGGTGTAAAAGCACCGAAGCATTCTCTGGTTGTATATAACCCGAACAGTGCAGCAGCGTATGATCTGGTAACCTTTACTGTTCCGAAAGGAATGGGAGAACCTGCAGTTTACGATGGAGAGACAAAACTGGCTGTTCAGAAAACCGCAAACGGCGCATATGTATTCTTTGCAGCAGGCGTACCAGGAAAAGGATATAAGACTTATACCGTGAAAGAAGAAGCAGCAGATACCACACCGACGATGGAAGTATCCACCAAAGTGATGGAAAATGAATTCTTCAAGGTAGAATATAATGAAAAAGGTCAGTTTGCGAAGATCTATGATAAGAAAGCAGAACGAGATGTACTGAAACCGGGTGAAGCCGGTAACGTGATCGTAAGTTACGAAGACCGTCCGCACAACTATGATGCATGGGATGTAAACAATTATTATACAGAAAAATCCTGGGATATCGATCAGGTATCTGCGATGGAAGTAGTGGAAAATGGTCCGGTAAGAGCCTGCGTAAAAGTAGAGCGTAAATATCTGGATTCCACGATCACACAGTTTATTTATCTGTATCATGACATTCCGAGAATCGATATCAAGAATGTAATCGACTGGAAAGAGCATCAGATCTTTGTAAAAGACTACTTCCCGATCGATGTACATACCAATGAAGCTACATTTGATATCCAGTATGGTAACGTAAAACGTGATACCCATGACAATACTTCCTGGGATTTTGCAAAATTTGAAGTCTGCCACCATAAATGGATGGATGTGTCCGAGGATGGCTACGGTGTCAGTATGTTAAATGACTGCAAGTATGGTGTTGGTGTCCGCAATGGTGTGATCGGTATGTCCATGCTGAAATCTGCTATTCATCCGAATCCGGAAGCTGATAAAGAACTGCATGAATTTACCTATTCTATTTATCCACATCAGGGCGGCTGGCGAGAAGCTGGTACGGTAAAACAGGCTTACCAGATCAATAACCCTCTGACCTACAGTTGGAAAGAGAATGAAGGAGGAACACTTGCTCCGGAATATTCTCTGGTTTCCTCTGATCAGGATAATGCAGTGATCGAGGTTGTGAAAAAAGCGGAAGATTCGGATGCTGTCATCGTTCGTCTGTACGAGTGCTATAACAGAAGAACTCCGGTGACACTAATTTTCGGTAAGGAATTGACATCTGTTGTCGAGTGTAATATGATGGAGGAAGGAGCAGATCCTGTAGAGTTTACAGGAAATCAGGCGACTTTCGAGATGAAACCTTATGAGATTAAGACGTTGAAGGTTACGTTTTAAAAAAGGCGGGATTCCAGTCTGAGGTTTCGGAAACTGAATAGATTTTTGGTAGTAACCGGGGACTCCCAGTGTGTATGTTTTGCTTTTCCCCTTGCACTGGGAGGTCACCCGGCTATTATATTTTATTAAGATAGTTTTTTGGGACACAGGGGATGGGCTGACGGCTGGGTGTTCAAAGGGGGAAGGATGCTGGTATGGGGAGGGGATTCAAATGGGGAGAAAAGAAAACTTGCCTGTGTGGGGGAAATATGATAGACTTTATGGTGTTGTGTAAATGGCGCTTATTGTGGCACTCGATGCGATTGCGAAGAGCAAAAGGCTATAAAATAAAGGAAATTTAGGAAAGAGGTATATAGTATGAAGTTAGGTATCGTTGGGCTTCCGAATGTGGGAAAGAGTACCTTGTTTAACTCACTGACAAAGGCAGGGGCTGAATCTGCCAATTATCCGTTCTGTACGATTGATCCGAATGTGGGTATTGTGGCAGTGCCGGATGAGAGACTGAAATTGTTAGGAGATTTTTATCATTCCAAGAAGGTGACTCCGGCGGTGATTGAGTTTGTGGACATTGCAGGTCTTGTAAAAGGCGCTTCCAAGGGAGAAGGCCTGGGCAATCAGTTCCTTGCGAATATCCGAGAGGTGGATGCGATCGTTCATGTGGTTCGATGTTTTGAAGATTCCAATGTTATCCATGTAGATGGAAAGATTGATCCGGTACGTGATATTGAGACGATCAACCTGGAGCTGATCTTCTCGGATCTGGAGATTCTGGAGAGAAGAATTGCCAAGACAACCAAGGCAGCCAGAATGGATAAGACAGCAGCGAAAGAGCTGGAACTGCAGCAGAGAATCAAAGCACATCTGGAAGACGGAAAACCGGCGATTACCCTGGAAACAGAAAACGAAGACGAAGAGGCATGGCTGCAGGAGTATAATCTGCTGACAGCAAAACCGGTTATCTTTGCAGCAAATGTTTCGGAGGATGATCTGGCAGACGATGGTGCTTCAAACCCGCATGTACAGGCTGTCCGGGAACTGGCAAAAGAGCAGAACAGTGGTGTGTTTGTTATCTGTGCGGAGATTGAACAGGAGATCGCCGAGCTGGAAGATGATGAGAAAAAAATGTTCCTGGATGATCTGGGAATTCAGGAATCCGGTCTGGAAAAACTGATAAAAGCAAGTTATGAACTGTTGGGACTGATGAGTTATCTGACTGCCGGTGAGGATGAGACACGTGCATGGACGATTAAAGTGGGAACAAAGGCACCGCAGGCAGCCGGAAAGATCCATACCGACTTTGAGAGAGGATTTATCAAGGCAGAAGTTGTCAACTATAAAGACCTTCTGGAGTCCGGTTCTTATGCCGGAGCAAGAGAAAAAGGTCTGGTCCGCATGGAAGGAAAAGAGTATGTGGTAAAAGACGGAGATGTAATTCTATTCCGTTTCAATGTATAAGTGAATAAACAGAAAAAAATACAGGCAACTGTTCGACAGGCAGTATCCCGCGATGGTACCGAGCAGTTACAAATGCAGAAAAATGAGGAAAAGTTAAGCTTTTCCTCATTTTTTTTCCAAAATTTCCCCTTGTATTCTTTCTACATTTGGTTTAGAATAAAGAGCATAAGTGGTAGAAAGTGGAGAAAAGTGGTGCGAAAGGGAGAGCGTGTGGCAGCCGATTCCAGAAAGCACCTGAAATAAAAGGTTGGGGAGAACCGTTTATTTCATGATTCCGGGGAATACCCCGGCACTCAAAGAGGGTAGATTCTATGTTCATGGGAGAATACAGTCATACAATTGACGCAAAAGGAAGATTGATTATTCCGTCTAAGTTTCGCGAAGAACTGGGAGATGAATTCGTGTTAACAAAGGGTTTAGACGGCTGCCTTTCTATTTATCCTATGGAACAGTGGAAGATCTTTGAGAAGAAACTGGAAGCTTTACCGCTTACAAACAAAAATGCGAGAAAATTTTCACGATTCTTTGTGGCAGGTGCGACAACATGTGAACTGGATCGACAGGGGAGAATCCTGGTACCGGCAACGTTACGGGAATTTGCAGGTCTGGAGAAAGATGTGGTACTCACCGGTAATCTGAACCGGATCGAAGTTTGGAGCAAGGCGAAGTGGAGTGAAAATAATGACTATGATGATATGGATGCGATTGCAGAAGATATGCAGGAGATGGGAATTATCATCTAGATCCGGTGGAAAAAGGAGTAAGAGTGTTAGATGGAGTTTAAACACAAATCGGTATTACTGAAAGAGACCATAGACAATCTGAATGTGAAGCCGGACGGCATCTATGTTGACGGAACTTTGGGAGGGGCAGGACATGCCTCGGAAGTATGCAAATTATTATCTGCCACGGGGAGATTAATAGGAATAGACCAGGACGATGCGGCAATACAGGCGGCAAGTGAACGACTGCGGGACTATCAGGATCGCACGATGATCATTCGCAGTAATTATTGCCACATGGTCCCGGAATTAAAAAAAAGGGGAATCAACTCTGTTGATGGTATTGTGCTGGATTTGGGAGTATCTTCCTATCAGCTGGATCATGCAGAACGCGGTTTTACGTACCGGGAGGATGTGCCTCTGGATATGCGTATGGATCAACGGCAGACCAAAACAGCGGAAGATATCGTAAATACTTATAGCGAGAGTGAACTGTACAGGATTATTCGTGACTATGGAGAGGACAAGTTTGCAAAAAATATTGCAAAACATATCTGTCTGGCAAGACAGGAGACACCGATTCATACCACAGGAGAATTAACGGAGATTATAAAAAGAGCCATTCCGATGAAAGTCCGGGCAACGGGCGGACATCCCTCCAAGAGAACATTTCAGGCGCTCAGGATTGAACTGAATCATGAGCTTGACGTTCTGCGTGATTCGCTGGATGGAATGATTGACTTTTTAAATGACGGAGGAAGGATCTGCATTATTACCTTCCATTCTCTGGAAGACCGTATCGTAAAGACGATTTTCCGAAGAAATGAAAATCCATGTACCTGTCCGCCGAACTTTCCTGTGTGTGTATGCGGAAAAGTATCCAAGGGCAGAGTGATAACAAGAAAACCGATTCTTCCATCTGAGAAAGAACTGGAGTGGAACAGTCGCTCACAGAGTGCAAAATTGCGGGTATTTGAACGTCAGATATCCGAAGCTAAGTAAGGAGACAGCAACAATGGCCAGAAAGCAAAACAGAAGGGTAAATTCCAGATCGGAACGAACAGTGGAACAGTATGTGATAGATGGTAATACTGTCCGCAAGATTCAGGCCATACCACAGGAAGAACCGGAAGTGAGACCGGTTCGTCGGACAACTTCCAGAAATCGGGCAAGAACCAGAGCGATGAGCCGCGGTTATGTAATGTTTCTGGCAGTGGTATCAGCGGCAGCTCTGTTTATGTGTGTCCGTTATCTGCAGATGAAGTCTGCGATCACGACACAGACAAAGGAGATTGCCACTGCAGAGTCAGAACTGAGTCAGCTGAAAGCAGACAATGATGCATTATACAACAGTGTCATTTCATCAGTGGATCTGGAAAAGATAAAAGATAAGGCGATGAACGAACTGGGGATGACTTATCCGCAGGAAGATCAGATTTATCAGTTTGATACTGCAGGAAACAGTTATGTACGTCAGTATAAAGATGTACCTGATACGACAAAATAAGGTGGTTGCGTGCAAAGAAAGAGAAGAAAGAAAAGGGGGAATCCCCTTTTAACAAGAAAGATAAATAGTAAGATGCGTATGAAGCTGGTATGGCTGTTTGGAATGGTCGTACTGGCTTTCGTAGGTTTAGGTATACGAATCACAGTGATCAATGCCAGCCAGGGAAATCAGTACAGCAAACAGGTATTAAGTCAGTCGCAGCAAAAGTACGACAGCCGTGTGATTCCGTTCAAACGTGGAGATATCACAGACAGAAACGGGGTAGTACTGGCGACCAGTGAGAAAGTATATAAAGTTATTCTGGACTGCAAAGTAGTCAACACAAAAGAAGAATATGTAGAACCAACCATAAAAGCGCTGGTTGATGTGATGGGGCTGGATGAAGAAACTGTTCGAAAGAAACTGGAAGATGAGACCACAAAAGACAGTCAGTATCAGATTCTGCAAAGCAATGTTTCTATCAACCAGAAGAAAGCATTTGAAGATTATACCGATGTATCCGGCGAAGAAGCAAAAGAAAAACTGACAAAAGAAGAAATTGCAGAGCGTTCGAACATCAAAGGGGTATGGTTTGAGGAAGATTATCGGAGAGTATATCCTCTGAATTCCACAGCCAGTCATCTGGTTGGATTTACGTATACGGGAAACAGCGCGGACTGGGGAATCGAAGGCTATTATTCCAGTACTCTGAACGGAGTTAACGGAAGACAGTTCGGATATTACAACTCAGATGCTGATGTAGAACAGAATATTATCGATCCGATTAACGGCAACAGTGTGGAATCAACTATTGATCTTAATATTCAGCAGGTAGTAGAAAAATATATCAGCAATTTTATGGATGGTATGGCAAATGGTCCGAGAGGTGCCGAAGGAGCGGCAAATGTAGGTGTCATTGTTGCGAATCCGAAAAATGGTGAGATTCTTGCCATGGCGACGGATAACCCGTATGATCTGAACAATCCAAGAGATCTCACGTCCTATTATTCGCAGGATGAGATCAATGGGATGGATAATGGTACGATGCTGGAGAATCTTTACGGTATCTGGAAAAATTATTGCATCAGCGATGCTTTTGAACCGGGATCAACGGTAAAACCGCTGACCATTGGCGCAGCATTGGATGCGGATGTGGTGCAGCCATCGGATACGTTTGTCTGCGACGGTTACCAGATGTTTGGCGGAACCAGAATCAGATGTTCTATCTATCCGGGAGCACATGGAACGGAAACCCTGTCAGATCTGATCAAGCATTCCTGTAACGATGGGCTGATGCAAATCGGCGCTCTTCTGGGGCCGGAGGAATTTCTGAAATATCAGAAAATATTTAATTTCGGTGCTACTACGGGTATAGATCTTCCGGGAGAAGCAACAGGTATACTTCACACCGAAGAAAGTCTTTCATCGGGAAGTACCGAACTTGCCAGTGCTTCCTTCGGACAGGGATATACTTGTACGATGATTCAGGAGATTGCGGCAATCTGTTCTGTGATCAATGGTGGATATTATTATCAGCCACATGTGGTCAGTAAAATATTGAACGAGGACGGTGATGTGATCAAAGATGTGCAGCCTGTAGTAACAAAACAGACTGTATCCAGTGATGTATCAGCACTGATCCGCCAGTATATGGGGACTGTTATGGAGTCTGATGGTACCGGAGCAGCAGCGAAGGTAGACGGTTACAGTATGGGCGGGAAAACAGGAACTGCACAGAAATATCCCCGTGAGGATAAAAAATATCTGGTATCATTTATCGGTTTCGCACCGCTGGATGATCCGCAGGTGGTTGTGTATGTGGTTGTTGACGAACCAAATACAGAATATCAGGCAGACAGCCTGTATGCACAGTATATTTATAAAGGTGTTATGACAGAGATTCTTCCGTATCTGAATATTTTCCAGGATGAAGAGGTAACGGATAAAGCAAATGCAAAGATGACTTATCTGGAAAATCTGATCAATCAGCAGGCAGAGTCCAACAGACAGTCTGACAGCACCGATGATACAACAACGGCTGCACCGCCGGAGGATGACAGTGAAACTAAGCTTGACAATAAGCAGGAGAGTGAAGGTATCACTGATGAAGAAGCGGCCATACAAAGTGGAAATTAAGTAAAAACAGGAGTACGAATAACCTCGCAGAAGTGACCATACATTAAATGGAAAGCTTCTGCGGGGTTTTTATGGTGAAAAATAAAACATTTCATAAGAAAAAAACGCTGGTGGTTTTTCTGGGATGTATGCTTATGCTGACAGCTTTGATAGGGCGATTGGTCAATCTGATGGTAGTACAGTCGGAATATTATGCAAAAAAAGCCGATGATCTGCACGAAAGAGAGCGTAAGATCAAGGCCGCGAGAGGGCGAATTCTCGATGCGAACGGAGTTGTACTGGCAGATAATAAAACAGTTTGCACGATATCCGTGATTCACAGCCAGATCAAAGAACCGGAAAAGGTAATTGCGATGCTGACAAAAGAGCTGGGAATCGATGAGGCGGAAGCACGAAAACGGGTGAATAAAATATCCTCGATCGAAAGAGTAAAAACAAATGTGGAAAAAGAAGTGGGGGATAAGATCCGGGAATATCAGCTTGCCGGCGTAAAAGTGGACGAGGATTTTCGAAGATTTTATCCGTATGGTGGGCTTGCTTCCCGGGTACTTGGATTTACCGGAGGAGATAATCAGGGAATCATCGGACTGGAAGTAAAATACGAAGAAGTGTTAAAAGGAATCAACGGGACAATTCTCACAACAACAGATGCCCGAGGAATCGAGCAAAATGGAATCGGGGAAAAACGAAAGGAACCGGTAGAGGGATTCGATCTCTGTATCAGTCTGGATTATAATATGCAGATGTATGCCCAGCAGGAGGCTGAACGTGTGATGGAACAAAAAGAAGCGGAGAAAGTATCGGTTCTTCTGCTTAATCCTCAAAACGGCGAAATCTATGCCTGTGTAAATGTACCGGAATTTGATCTGAATGATCCGTACACACTGCCGGAGTCTGTGAGTGTATCAGACCGTAAGGAACGGACGGATGCGCTAAATCGGATGTGGCGAAATACCTGTATCAATGACACGTATGAACCAGGGTCTACATTTAAAATTATCACGGCATCAGCAGGGCTTGAAGCCGGTGTGGTAACGTTGCAGGATCAGTTTTCCTGTCCTGGCTTTCGGGTGGTGGAAGATCGGCGGATTCACTGTGCAAGAAGAACCGGACATGGAGCACAGACTTTTGTACAGGGAATTGAAAATTCCTGTAATCCGGTTTTTATTGATGTGGCATTACGGCTGGGTGTGGAAAAATATTACGATTATTTTCAAAAATTCGGTTTATTGGAAAAAACAGGTATTGATCTGCCGGGGGAAGCGGGAACCATTATGCATAAAAAAGAAAATATCGGACAGGTGGAACTGGCAACTATCGCATTCGGTCAGTCATTCCAGATTACTCCTCTGCAGCTGGCAACGACAGCCGCCTCTCTGATCAACGGTGGGGAGAGAATCACACCCCATTTCGGAGTAAAGGTGCAAAACCGGGATGGAAAGGTCATAAAAACGTATTCATATGAGAAAAAAAAGAAAATTCTTTCGGGGCAGACATCGGAGAAAATGCGCTATGCTCTGGAAATGGTAGTGAAAGAGGGTGGAGGAAAAAACGGGCAGGTGGAAGGATATCGGATCGGCGGGAAAACAGCTACTTCTCAGACATTGCCCAGAAGTGCCAACCGGTATATTTCCTCTTTTCTCGGTTTTGCTCCGGCCGATGATCCGGTGATCCTCGGGGTCTGTATCATCTATAATCCGCAGGGAATCTATTATGGCGGAACAATAGCAGCCCCGGTGATGAAAACGATTTTTGAGAATGTGCTGCCGTATCTGGGAATAGATAAAACAGCAGTCGTGACAGAGGAGAGCAAAACAGAATGACAGAATCACGGAATTTTCGGAAGCATTTGTGTGAAGCGTGTGGAATAACGGTTGATGAATAGAGGGAAAAGTATTATACTTAGAGCGTAAAAAAACTGAACAGAAAAATGTTCATAATGTACGAGGTGAAGTATGGATTTTAAAATTGTGATACCGGTGATTATTTCTTTTGTGATCAGTGTGATTCTGGCACCAGTGATTATTCCGTTTCTGCGGAGACTGAAAGCATCCCAGACGGAACGTACCGACGGTGTGAAGTCCCATCTTTCCAAGGCGGGAACTCCGACCATGGGTGGTCTGATCTTTCTGATTGCAGTAACAGTGACATCTTTGCTTTATATAAAAGATTATCCGAAGATCATTCCGATCTTATTTCTTACGCTGGGATTTGGTCTGATCGGATTTCTGGATGATTATCTGAAGGTTGTGCTGAAACGCTCCGATGGACTGCTTCCGGCACAGAAGATGGCAGGCCAGATCGTGGTAACTGCAATTTTTGCTTTTTATCTGATTCGCTTTACTGACGTTAAACTGACACTGCTGGTACCTTTCAGTCATGGATATTACTGGAATATCGGCTGGGTGGCAGTACCGCTTTTATTTGTAGCGGTGATCGGTACGGTAAACGGTGTCAACTTTACAGATGGTCTGGATGGTCTGGCATCCAGCGTAACCGTAATGGTGGCAACATTCTTTACGGTAGTGGCAGTGGGAACACAAAGCGGTATTGAACCGATTACCTGTGCGGTTGTCGGCGCACTGATGGGATTTTTGCTGTTCAATGTATTTCCGGCGAAAGTATTTATGGGAGATACCGGATCACTGGCACTGGGAGGATTTGTTGCAGGTACTGCTTACATGTTGCAGATGCCGCTGTTTCTGATTCTGGTAGGCCTTATTTATCTGATTGAGGTGGCATCTGTTATTATACAGGTTACGTATTTTAAAAAGACCGGAGGAAAGAGATTCTTTAAGATGGCACCGATCCACCATCATTTTGAATTGTGTGGATGGTCTGAGACAAGAGTTGTGGCAGTTTTCTCCATTATCACAGCAATCCTGTGTATGATTGGTCTGCTGGCACTCTAAGCACATTGAAAGAACGGGGAGAGAACCATGAAGTTAGAAGGAAAACGTGTATTAGTATTTGGCGCCGGTATCAGCGGTATCGGTGCAGCGGATCTGCTCTGTAAAGTGGGAGCTTGTCCGGTGATTTATGATGGAAACGACAAACAGGATCCGGAGGCGATCAAAGCCAGACTGGAACAGCCGGATAATGTGGATATTATTCTCGGAGAACTGTCTGAAGAGGCGAGAAAAACACTGGATCTGGTAGTGATGAGTCCTGGAGTTCCGACGGATCTTCCGATTGTGAAGACACTTCGCGCACAGGGACTTCCGATCTGGGGTGAGGTAGAACTTGCTTATCAGATGGGCAAAGGAAAAGTCCTGGCGATCACAGGAACCAACGGAAAGACAACGACAACTGCCATGCTTGGAAAAATCATGAGTGATTATCTGGACAGTGTCTATGTGGTTGGAAATATTGGAACACCGTATACTTCTGTAGCTCTGGACACAAAAGAAGAGACTGTGACAGTGGCGGAAATCAGCAGCTTCCAGTTAGAGACCATCCAGGACTTCCAGCCTGCAGTCAGTGCAATTTTGAATATCACAGAGGATCATCTGAACCGTCATCATACGATGGAAGAATATATCCGTGTGAAAGAACTGATCACCGGTAACCAGACCAAAGATCAGGTCTGTGTACTGAATTATGAAGATGAGGTGCTGAGAACTTTCGGGGAAAGCGGACAGGTGAAAGCAAAAGTTGTCTATTTTTCCAGCCTCAGAGAACTTCCACAGGGTATTTTCCTGAGAGGAAAAGAGATTGTTTTAAGAGCCGGAGAAAAAGAATTCGTGATCACGACCACAGACCGCCTGAAGATCCTTGGCCGACATAACCACGAAAATACAATGGCGGCAGCAGCCATGGCATATTATGCAGGTGTTCCGGTGGAAAATATCAAAAAAAGTGTGGAAAACTTTGTAGCGGTAGAGCACCGGATCGAATATGTGACAGAGAAAAACGGAGTGGTATATTATAACGATTCCAAAGGAACCAACCCGGATGCGGCTATCAAAGGAATCCAGGCCATGGACCGTCCGACACTGCTGATCGGTGGAGGATATGACAAACAGTCTTCTTACGACGAGTGGATCGAAGCTTTTGACGGAAAAGTCCGTTTCCTGGTGCTGATCGGTCAGACGAGAGAAAAGATCGAAGAGACCGCCCACAAGTGTGGATTTATGAATACGATTCTGGCTGATAATCTGGAAGAAGCCGTAAAGATCTGTGCCGAAAAAGCAAACAAAGGCGATGCGGTTCTCTTATCACCGGCATGTGCAAGCTGGGGACAGTTCGATAACTACGAACAGCGTGGTCGGATGTTCAAAGAATATGTATACGCCCTGCCGGAGGCAGATGCGTAACGAGAGCCGGAGGGTATGGAGCCTTCAGGTGGAAGAAGGAGGAATCGTCCAGGAAGTATTGAGAAAACAGGCAGGTTTCACAAAAAAAGAAATCAGCCGTGCAAAATTCCTTCCTGACGGAATCCGGAAAAATGGTATCCGGTGCAGAGTCACAGAAAAAACTCTGCCCGGTGATATCATAGAGATCCTGTTGGAGACGGAAACACAGACTTCCGCTCATCTGACAGTCAATACAGAGGTCCTGGATATTCTTTACGAAGACCAGGACCTTTTAGCTGTCAACAAACCGGCAGGTGTGGTCACTCACCCTCAGGGCGGCCACTATGAAGACACCCTGGCAAACCAGGTAAGTGCCTACTATGCTTTTCGGCAGGAGTCCCACACCGTCCGCCCCATCGGCCGCCTGGACAAAGACACCTCTGGCATCGTTCTCTTCGCCAAAAACCAGACTGCAGCCGCCAGACTGCAAAAACAGAGAGAGCGGGGAGAATTACAGAAAACCTATCTTGCCGTGACAGAGATTTCTGTAAAATGGAACGATGATACCAAAAAACATAAGAAAGACGTCGAAGAAAAAAACAAAGTGGAAAAATTTCCCGGATGGAGTGAAATCATCCGGCGGATGGAAGAATACGAGACAACGGCAGATCCTGACGGATGGACTCGAATCGACACTCCAATGGCTCCTGATCCTGAAAACCGTCTGCGCATGATTTCTACCCCTCTCGGCAAACCCGCCAGAACCCTCTATAAATCCCTCTGGACCGGCAAAGCCAACCAATGCTTCGCCCTCCACCTGGAAACCGGCAGAACCCACCAAATCCGCCTCCACATGGCAACCTTGAACTACCCTCTGCTCGGCGATCCCCTTTACGGCGGAGATCAGACCCAACTCCACCGGGCAGCTCTTCACGCCTACGGAGTCACCCTGTATCAACCCTACACCGGCGAAAAACTCCATCTGACAGCTCCCATCCCGGAAGATATCCGAAACCTGGATCTGGGGTAAAAATACATTTTTCGTAACTGTTCAGTACCTTCACAGTTACGAACCAAAATGCATTTAAACGATAAAACCACGCTTTGCGAGTTTTTATCGTTATCGCGGCACTCCTCAAGGTTCCGTGCAAGCACGGACTTTGACTCGTTGCTCGCGTAAATCACCTTTGGTGATGGCATTTTGGCTAGAGCGTGTCTGAAAAATCATTTCCGCAATCTGCAAGCCCCACTTTGCGGTATATTTTACCCTCATTCGGTTGCCGTAGCCCGCTACGCCGCCCTCATTCGGATAAAATCTCCCACAAACTGGGACTCGCAGCTCACGAAAAGCCTTTTTCAGACATGCTCTAGTATGTCTCGGGATTTTGACATATTCATGTCAAAACACCTCGCGGGACAGTGGCTACTGAATAGTTACTATTTTTCTTAGATAAACTTATACAAATATCTAAGACAGTAAATACAAAACCAATAATTTGAAAAGATTAAAATAATTTAAATCATCAAATTATAATCAAAGAAACAGTAAAAAATCAAAGCCAGATTCCACATTAAGCGCGGAATCTGGCTTTCCCCTTCCAAACAACAGCAAAAAGCACCGGACTCCAGGGGCAGGAAGCACTTTGTGGGCGTTTAGGGCAAGCTTTGAAATCCGACACTTACGGAGACTTTCGCTTGGGTCAGCTGACCCAAGTGAATATAGTCGCAGTTAGTGGCTAGTTCAAAGTTGCCCTGCCCACGCTGCCAGCCCCTGGAGTCCGGTGCTTTTTGCGTCCGGCGTAAGGGAAAAATCAAACTATTTAGTCCAGTTTAATCTCCTTCCACAACTTACTGTAATAATCCTGCGTCCCCCGGTCCAATGATCTGAAAATCTCACAATTATCCAACACATCACTGGGAGGAAACAGTGCCGGATCCTCCGTATACTTCGCAGGTAGAATCTCAGCCAGCTTCTTATTCGGCGTTCCATAATGATTATACTCAAAACTGATCTTTGAAATATCCACCCGAAGCAGATAATTCAGGAACTTTTCCGCATTTTCCGTATTTTTACAATCCTTTGTGACTGCCCAGGAATCTACCCAGACGTTGGATCCTTCTTTCGGAACCACATAAGCCAGATCGTCATTATACTCTGTTGCATAAGGAGCTTCTCCGGAATACACCAGTGCGATAGCAGCATTTTCAGCGATCATTTCGTCACGTGCGGAATCCAGCAGATACGCCTGTACCATCGGTCGCTGTTCAATTAAAATCTTTTCTGCCTCATCCAGCTCATCCGTATTATCCGTATTAATGGAATACCCAAGCATCTTCAGCGCCGGAACGAAGGAATCCCGGACACTGTTTTCCATGATAATCTGGCCACTGTATTTTGAATTAAAAAGAATATCCCAGGAATCCACCTTTTCATCCACCAGACGTGTGTTATAAAGAATGCCCAGTGTGCCCCAGTAATGAGGAATCGTATATTTGTTTTCAGGGTCAAATGTCTTCGAAAATTCCCAGAGATGTTCGTCTACATTGGCAGCATTCGGAATATTGTCAAAGTTGATCGGAAGAAGTTCATCTTCTGTACGAAGCTTTTCCAGAATATAATCGGAAGAACAGATCACATCATAGTCCACAATATCTGCCTTATATTTCATATACATTTCTTCCGGGGACTGATACTCTTCATACAGGATCTTGATGCCGGTTTCTTTCTCAAAAGAATCGATGATGGAAGGATCCAGATAATCTCCGTAGTTAAAAACAACCAAAGAATTATTTTTGTTATAGCCGCACCCGCCAAGAAGAAAAAGGGATCCGGAAAGTACAGATGCTATCAGTAATTTATGTTTCATATTCATGAGTCTCTTTTTACACCTCCATACTGTTTTTTCTTCCGGATAAGAAGTTAAAGAGCAGCAGCAGAACAAGAATCAGCAGAAACAGGAGCGTGGAAAGTGCATACATTTCCGGCTGGATTCCACGTTTCACTTCAGAATATACCATCGTAGAGATGGTGTTAATCCCAGGACCTCTGGTAAAATAGGTGATCACAAAATCATCCATCGACATTGTGGTTGCCATCAGAAAACCGGACATGATGCCCGGCATCAGTTCCGGCCAGCAGACTTTGAAAAAGGCATACAGTGGGGTGGCTCCAAGATCAAGTGCAGCCTCATATGCATTTTTATTGAGAGTCCGAAGACGGGGCAGGACATTTAAAATCACATACGGAACACCGAATGTCACATGTCCGATAAATACAGAGGTAAATCCCAATTTGATAAAACGGATAAATAACAGTGTCAGAGACAATGCAGTAACAATCTCGGCATTTAACATCGGGATATTGGTAGCTCCCAGCATGATAGAGTAATTTCGCTTTTTCATTGCGCTGATGCCGATGGCACCAACCACACCGATGATGGTGGCTGCCAGTGCAGAGCCGAAAGCAAGTGTCAGGGTGGTGGTGAAGGCATCCATGATCCGACTGTTATCAAAAAGGTTTGCATACCATTGAAAAGTAAATCCACGCCAGGTAACTCTGGCCTTGGATTTGTTAAAAGAAAGTATAACCAGAACGATAATCGGCAGATACAACAACAGAAAGATAAATGCCATATACAGCCGTTTGGCCCATGTTTTTACCATATGTTAGTTCCTCCTTCTGATTTATCAAAGACGGACATCAGCCCCATGCTTATCAGAGTAAATACCAGCAGTACAAAGGAAAGTCCGCTGCCCAGATTCCAGTTAAAATTGTAGGTAAATTCCTGTTCAATGATATTTCCGATCAGTAAGGTATTGGATCCACCCAGAATGTTTGAAATAACAAAGGAAGTCATGGACGGAACAAATACCATCGTGATCCCGCTGATGACTCCGGGAAGAGACAGCGGGAAAATGATTTTTCGCAGAATGGTAAAATAGCTGGCGCCCAGATCCTTTCCGGCTTCCACAACATCGTCTCCGATGGAAGAAAGAGAATTATAAATCGGAAGGATCATAAATGGCAGAAAATCATAAACCATACCAATTAAAACTGCCTGGAAGGTATAAATAATATGCACCTTCGGAAGATGCAGGAAGCCAAGCAGAGTATTTAATACGCCGTTATTAGAGAGAATCAGCTGCCATGCCATGGTTCGAAGCAGAAAGTTCATCCACATCGGAAGAATAAAAAGAAAAATGATGAAATTACTTTTCTTCAGATTCAAACTGCATAGCACCAGTCCCAGCGGGTAAGCGAGGATAAAACAGATCAAAGTCGTAAGAAACGCCATTTTAAGAGAAGTCCACAGAGACTTCAGATGTACAGGTTCTGTAATGGCGAGAACATTTGCCAGAGTAAAACCACCGTCTGCGCCGGTAAAGGCGTAATAGAGAACCAGTCCCAGCGGGATCAGGGTAAATCCGATGATCCACAGAATATAGGGAAAGGCAAACCAGGTTTTTTTAGAACTATTCATTAATATCCACCGCCTTTTCATCCTCAGATTCCGGTTTATGCATGATCTGAATATTGAACGGTTTGACAAAAATCCCCACTTCACTGTCTGCCGGATACATATCCGTGCTGTGTACCAGCCATTCAAAATTATTGGCCAGAACAGTCATCTCATAATGTACGCCTTTGAAGATGACGGAAGTCACACGGCCTTTGATAATACCGACTTCCGGTTTCACCAGTTCTACATCTTCCGGACGGATGACTACGTCTACCGGGTTATTCGTTCCGAAGCCCTCATCTACACATAAGAATTTGGCACCGAGAATTTCCACCAGACGATCCTGGATCATGGTACCGCCTAAAAGGTTACTGTCACCGATAAAATCGGCAACGAAAGCGTTTTGTGGCTCGTTGTAGATATCTTCCGGCGTACCGATCTGCTGGATATAACCGCCGTTCATAACCACAATAGTATCGGACATGGTGAGAGCTTCTTCCTGATCGTGGGTGACGTAGACAAATGTGATTCCCAGCTCATTTTTCAGACGGATCAGTTCGTACTGCATGTCCTGGCGCATCTTGAGATCCAGAGCACCCAGGGGCTCGTCGAGAAGAAGCACTTTCGGTTCATTGACAATGGCACGGGCAATGGCGATTCTCTGTTGCTGACCACCGCTCAAAGCATCGATTTTACGCTTTTCATAGCCATCCAGATTCACCAGTTTCAGTGCATATTTGATCTTGTCATCAATATAGGCTTTGCTTTTCTTTTTTATCCTGAGACCGAAGGCAATGTTTTCTGCCACATTCATATTCGGGAAGAGGGCGTATTTCTGAAATACGGTATTTAACTGGCGTTTATTCGGAGCCAGCTGTGTGATGTTTTTTCCGTCAAAGATAACACTTCCCTCATCCGGAAATAAAAAACCGCCGATGATTCGAAGCGTTGTAGTTTTACCACAGCCGGACGGACCGAGAAGGGTGAGAAATTCGTTCTCGCGGATATAGAGATTCAGATCGTCGAGAATCTTTTCACCGTCAAAGATTTTGGTAATATGCTGTAAATCTATTAATCGATTGCTCATACTATCTCCTTTTTATCATCAGAAATTTGGCGGGGAGGAGATCCACAGGATCGTAGCACCCCATTTTCCGGCTTCCAGCCAGTGTTCCTGGCCGGCAGGAAAATAAAACGTTTCTCCTTTTTGTACGCGGTAGGTTTTCTTACCCAGCGTAAGAAGGACACTTCCTTCCAGTACATAGCCCATTTCCTCACCTGCATGAGGGGGTTCCACACAGGAACGCCCCCGGGGGGCAAGGGTCATGCGGATGGGTTCCATCTGATTTTTCTGCGCGTTTGGAACCAGCCATTCAATCTGGTGTCCAAGTTCAGGATCATCTTTCAGAAAATAATCTTCTTCCCGAAAGACAATCTGTTCCGGTGTGTCATCTGTAAAAAATTCCTGAAGGCTGCTGCCAAGACACTGCAGGATATCCGCGAGGGTACTGATGGATGGCGAGGTAAGGTTTCGCTCAACCTGGGAGATAAATCCTTTGGTAAGCTCAGCCCGGTCTGCCAGTTCCTGTTGGGTCAGTCCATTCTGTGTCCGCAGACTTTTCAGTTTTGTTCCAATGTCCATAAAAACTCCTTTAAAAAGCACACGAAAATCCCGATTATCAGCCATGTGGCAGGTAAAAAGCCTCGTTTTACCGATAATCGGGAAAGTATCGTATTACTAAATTCTGTGTTTACTATTATTAAAATCAATTATAAAAAAAAAACGATATTTGTCAATGGAAATTTATTAAAAAAGTACTGAATATTTTTGCGATTCATAGACTGAAAAAAAAGCGTGTAAAATCTATGAAAAAAGTACAAAAAGAAGGGAAGGAAGATGAGCTTCTGATCCTTTTCGTAGCGATATTGACACTGGCCGGATTATTTTTTTTATATAGTACAGGTACATATAATGGAAAAGTAAAGTTTGGAGATGCAGGATACTATCTGAAAAAGCAGTTATTTGCCAGTGTGCTGGGCATGATTGCTTTTTGGGTGATGGCACGGATCGATTATCATCGGGTGGCGGCTTTTGCCACGGTACTGTATCTGTGTTCCATCGCGTTGTCTACGGCTGTCTTATTTGTAGGAAGATCCTATAATGGGTCAAAACGCTGGCTGGCACTGGGACCATTGTCGTTTCAGCCGGCGGAATTTGCAAAAGCAGCGGTAATACTGTTTCTGTCATTCAGGATCAGCAACCGGAAGAAAAAGACAGACAGTCTCTGGTTTATGCTCCGGACGATGGCGGCGCTGTTACCGATTGTCGGGCTGGTGGGAACAAATAATCTGAGTACGGCGATTATTATTCTTGGTATCGGCGTGATTCTGATCTTTGTGGCACACCCGAGGTATCTGCCTTTTCTTGGAATCGGAGCCGCGGGGATTGGATTTGTCGCGATTTTTTTGAGTATGGAAAGTTATCGGCTCGAACGCCTTGCCATCTGGAGGGATCCGGAAAAATATGAAAAAGGGTTTCAGACGATCCAGGGCTTGTATGCGATCGGAAGTGGGGGGATCTTCGGGCGTGGGATGGGAAACAGTCTGCAAAAATTGGGATTTGTACCCGAAGCACAAAATGATATGATTTTTTCCATCATCTGTGAGGAAACAGGACTGTTTGGAGCTATACTGGTTATCCTTCTGTTTGGAGGCCTGATCTGGAGACTCATGGTGGCAGCAGTTCGGGCAGAGGATCTGCTGGGAGAACTGATAGGCGCCGGAATCATGGGCCATATTGCACTCCAGGTAATCCTGAATATTGCTGTTGTTACAAATACGATTCCCAATACCGGGATTACGTTGCCGTTTATCAGTTATGGAGGAACATCTGTATTGTTTTTGATGGGAGAGATGGGGCTTGCATTGTCAGTCACCAGATATTCCCGTGCTGCATAGAATAAGATAACAGGGCATGTGGGAGCAAACGAGTGAGTGAAATATGGATGCGTGGAAATGGTCCGCTGGAAGGAGAAGTAAAGGTTCAGGGATCGAAGAATGCTGCCCTGCCAATGATGGCGGCTGCAGTGCTGCATGAGGGAAGGACCGTGCTTCACAACTGTCCCCGGATTGCAGATGTGTTTGAAATGGAAGCAATCCTGCGGTCGATGGGAGTAAAGACCGCGTGGAGTGGCCATACACTGGAGCTGGACTGTAATAAGATCTGTGAGACCGGTATTCCCGGAGAAGAGACGCGCACGATGCGATCTTCCATCCTGCTGCTCGGAAGTATGCTTGGAAGATGTAAGCGGATCCGGATCGGTTATCCCGGCGGCTGTACGATCGGGGCACGTCCTGTTGATCTGCATCTGGATGCGATGAAAAAAATGGGTGTCCTGATCAGGGAAACAGAGGGGGAGATCTGCGGAGAATGTCCGGAGGGCCTTTCCGGTGCACACATTCATTTTCCGATTTCCAGTGTGGGTGCTACGGAAAATGCTTTGCTTGCAGGTGTTACGGCACGGGGGGAAACGCTTCTTGAAAACTGTGCTCTGGAGCCGGAAATCATGCATCTGTGTCATTTTTTACAGGCGATGGGAGCGGAAATCCGTGGGATCGGAACAAGAAAAATCTGGATGCGCAGAGCCGCGGCTTTGCGGGATGTAGAATATACGATTCCTACAGACCGGATCGTAGCGGGAACCTGTCTGTATGCTGCTGCAGCCACAAGAGGTCATATCGGCCTGAAGGATGTGGATCCGCAGGAAATGAAATCTGTACTTCGGGTATATGAGAAAATGGGTGGACAATGGGAGATGAGGAGTGGTACACTAAGGGCGAATGCAGCCGGAATTCGTTTTCCGGTGGAGCAGGTGTGTACGATGCCGTATCCCGGATTTCCCACGGATATGCAGTCAATTCTGATGTCGGTGCTTCTTACAGTTCCGGGAGAAAGCAGGATCGAAGAAAGGATTTTTGAAAAACGCTTTCAGATAGTGGAAGAACTGAGAAAAATGGGAGGCAGGATCACGGTTACCGGCAGACAGGCGGTTGTCTGTGGTGGCAGAAAACTGACGGGGACAACGGTATGTGCCAGGGAACTGCGTGGAGGTGCCGCGCTTGTGGTGGCGGGGCTTTCAGCACAGGGAGAAAGCGTCGTGAAACATGCGGAGTATATAGAACGGGGATATGAACGACCGGATCAGTTGTTCGGGCAATTGGGTGCGGTAATCAGAATAAGAGAACAGGTGGAAGAATGAAAAAAAGATTCAGAAGAATAGAGCTGACAAAAGAAGGAAAAATGATTACAGCCGGAGCTGTGGCAGCCATCGTGCTGCTGGCTCTGCTGGCATTTTTCTTTTTGTTTCGGGTAGACAAAGTGTATGTGGTGGGAAATACCAGATACACCGATGAAGAAGTAAAAGAATATGTGATGACAACACCATTGACATCTAACACGGTGCTTGCGATGTTATTTGAAAGACATAAAAATGCAGAAAATATTCCGTTTGTGGATTCTTTTGATCTTGAGAGAGTCAATGCCCATACCATTCGGATCCATGTAAATGAGAAAAAAATTGTCGGTTATATCACTCAGGGAACAGAGAGGCTGTATTTTAACAAGGACGGACTTGTGGTGGAAGTGACTGCTATGGAACAGGATGAAATTGATTCCATGGATCAGGAAGAAGAAGAACTGAATCAGTTAAAGGAGCAGGCCGCACAGGAAGCTGCCGCAAAAGAAGCGGATGCGGCACTGGAAGCTCTGACAGGAGAAAGTGCCGATACAACGGACAAGGCAGATACAGAAGATACACAGAAAGAAGATGGTACAGAGAGTGATACGCAACAGGCAGACAGTACAGAGGGACAGGTACTTCAGGCTGTAGAGTCTGATACCGGGAATGAAAACGCGACAAAATTTAAGGCAGCAGTAACAGATGTGCCAAGAGTTATCGGCATCACAGACAAGGAAAAAGGTATCGCACTCGGAGATACGATTCCGGCGATTGCAGATGGTATCTATAATACAATTCTTGGAATCACCCGTATGGTGGAAAAGTATGAAATTCTTCCGGAGATGGTGTGTTTTGATGAGAATCAGGAGATTATTCTGGTGTATAACAATGGAAACATCCACTGCAATCTGGGAAAAGATACGCTGTTGGAGGAAAAGATTACCAGAGTAGCGGCAATTCTTCCAAAATTATCTGATTTTACGGGTATTCTCCACCTGGAAGATTATGAAACGGATATTACCAACATTATCTTTTCGAAAGAGACGCTGTATACACTGAAAATGGAAATTGCACAGATTGAGGGAAGAGACTTCGGCGAAGATACGGAAGATCCGGCGGCAGATACACAAACTGAAGACGGATCTCAGGATCCGGCAGGAGAGGGAGAGGGCAGCACAGATTCTGCAACAGATGAAAGTGATACACAAGGAGACACCGTGACAGATCCTGATTCTGATGCTTCTGGTGAAGATACAAAGACACAGGATGACAGCACACAGGACAACGGATCCGGAGACGGAAGCGATAACAGTACTACCGAAGAGGACGGGGGAATGACGGACACCGGGGCAGGAACAGAACAAAACGGTACAGATACGTCGGAGACACAGAAAACTGCGGGGGAGTAAACCGCAGGAAAACAAAATCCGGAAAAACCTTACAAAATTCGAAAAAAAACATGAAATCTGAAAAAAATAGTTGATTAATCAGAGAAGAAATTATATTATATAACCATATGTAACTCTTTAAGATAAGGCAAAAGTACCCTGAAGGGAATAAATATAAGCGCAAGCAAAAAAGGAGGAAGTACTTTGTTAGAGATTATGACAAATGAAGCGGAATCATCTGCAAAGATTATAGTAATTGGTGTAGGTGGAGCCGGTAATAATGCAGTAAACCGCATGGTAGAAGAAACAATCGGCGGTGTGGAGTTTATCGGGGTAAACACTGATAAACAGGCTTTGACTCTTTGCAAAGCTCCTACCGTATTACAGATAGGTGAGAAACTGACAAAAGGTCTTGGAGCCGGAGCAAAGCCTGAGATCGGTGAAAAAGCGGCAGAAGAGAGTATGGAAGAGATCCGTCAGCTGATGGAAGGTGCTGACATGGTATTCGTTACCTGTGGTATGGGTGGCGGAACCGGAACAGGTGCTGCACCGGTTGTTGCAGGTATTGCAAAAGAGATGGGCATCCTGACTGTCGGTGTTGTGACAAAACCGTTCCGTTTTGAGGCAAAAACCCGTATGAGCAACGCTCTGATGGGAATTGATAAATTAAAAGACAACGTAGACACTCTGATCGTTATCCCGAATGATAAACTGCTTGAGATCGTTGACCGTCGGACTACGATGCCGGAAGCACTGAAGAAAGCAGATGAAGTTTTACAGCAGGCAGTACAGGGCATCACAGACCTGATCAACATGCCGGCACTGATCAACCTGGATTTCGCAGATGTTCAGACTGTCATGAAAGACAAAGGAATCGCTCATATCGGTATCGGCGAGGCAAAGGGCGACGACAAAGCACTGGAAGCTGTACAGCAGGCTGTATCCAGTCCGTTGCTTGAGACAACCATCCAGGGTGCAAGCCATGTGATCATTAACATCTCCGGAGATATCTCCCTGATGGATGCAAATGATGCTGCAAGCTATGTACAGAACCTGGCAGGCGAAGATGCAAACATCATCTTTGGTGCCATGTATGATGATACCGCAGTAGATTCTGCTAAGATCACGGTTATTGCAACCGGACTGAATGATGCAACTGCAAAACAGGCAAGCGTAAGCAAAGCTTCTGCAGTATCTGCTCAGCCAGTACAGACTGCACAGGTAAAAGAAGCAGCACCGGAAAAACCTGCATTTTCCCAGGGTATGACGATGCCGAGCTTCCAGATGCCAAAAGCAAATCCGGGAGCACCGACCAGCAGTACTGTTCCGAGAAAAGATATCCAGATTCCGGATTTCCTGAAAAGAAGATAAAACGCAACTATTCAGTAGATAGCATTCTGCGAGAGTACTGAACAGTTACGATAAAACAGAAAAATAAAAACCCCGGGGTGAACTCCGGGGTTTTTTGACTCTTACGTAAAAAGCAGACAGAAAGGAACAGATATGGAAAAAGAAGAATTACTGTTGATTCATGGAACAGAGTATAAAGAGATGACAAAAGAGATCCTGTATGCTGCCGGACTGGAAGCACAGATCGGAGCGAGGGACAAAAAGATTGGGATCAAGCCGAACCTGGTGGCTCCGTCGGAGGCTTTTCTGGGGGCAACAACTCATCCTGAAATTGTGGCTGGAATCATCGAATATCTGCAGGAAGCGGGATTTCAGAATATCATCATGCTGGAAGGTTCCTGGGTAGGGGATAAGACGAGAGAATCCATGCAAGTCTGTGGATATGAGAAGCTGAGCGAAATGTACAAGGTTCCGTTTAAAGATATGCAGGCAGATCCCGGAGAACTGACGGAGTGCGGAGGGATGGAACTTGAGATCTGCCGGGAGGCAAAAAGTCTCGATTTTCTGATCAATGTACCGGTGATGAAGGGGCATTGCCAGACGAAGATCACCTGTGCACTGAAGAATATGAAGGGACTGCTTCCGAACCGGGAAAAACGTCATTTTCACGCGATGGGACTGCATAAACCGATTGCACACCTGGCAGTCGGGCTGCATCAGGATTTTATTCTGGTTGACAATATCTGCGGGGACTGGGACTTTGAGGACGGAGGCAATCCGGTGGAGATGAACCGTTTGATCGCCGGAAGAGATCCGGTACTGGTTGATGCATTTGTCTGCCATGAGATGGGGTATGGGGTGGAAGAAGTGCCGTATATCCGAATGGCAGAAGCACTGGGGGCCGGATGTGCAGACTGGACACAGGCCCGGATCCGGGAACTGAATCCACCGGTTTCACAGGTGGTAAAGACCGGAAGGAGAAAAGTAGTGGAAGTAGCGGATGCCGTAGAGGAGGTGGAGTCCTGCAGTGCCTGTTACGGGTATCTGATTCCTGCACTCGACCGGTTAAAAGAAGAAGGCATTCTGGAAAAACTGAATACGAAGATATGTATCGGACAGGGATATCGGGGAAAGACAGGAACGCTTGGAATCGGCAGCTGCACCAGGGGGTTTGCTTCCTGTCTGCAGGGATGTCCGCCTACTGATGAGGAAATCTATCAATTTCTAAAAAAATGTATACAGGAAAAAGAAGAAAGGATATAATAAGAAAGACAGAAAACTGTCTGGAAAATAATGTTTCTGTATGGAAAAGACAGAAAAAAGGAGGAACATGCTGTGAAGATTTTATTTTATGATACAAAAAGTTATGATAAAGAGTCTTTTGAAGCAAAAGCAAAAGATTATCCGGATATTCAGATCGAATATCTGAAATCTGAACTGGTTCCAAGTACTGCAAAACTGGCAAAAGGATACGATGCGATCTGTGCATTTGTCAGCAGCGATGTGGGAACCGAAACGATCGATGTCCTGTCTGCGTGTGGAGTGAAATTGATTCTGATGCGCTGTGCAGGATTTAACAATGTAGATGTGGAGAAAGCGACCGCATGTGGAATCAAAGTCATGCGTGTGCCCGGATATTCCCCGGAAGCTGTAGCAGAACACGCGATGGCACTGGCCCTGGCTGCCAACCGGAGAATTCATAAAGCCTATGTGAGAGTTCGCGAAAACGACTTCAGTCTTGGTGGTATGCAGGGAGTAAATTTCTACCGGAAAACAGCCGGTATCGTGGGAACCGGTAAAATCGGTGCAGCAATGGCGAGAATCTGCCATGGTTTCGGCATGAATGTCATTGCCTATGATAAATATCAGAATCCGGCACTGGATTTTGTGACCTATGTATCTTTGGATGAACTGCTGGCACAGAGTGATCTGATCTCCCTTCACTGCCCGCTTATGGATGAGACTTACCACATGATCAACCGGGAATCCATCCAGAAGATGAAAGACGGCGTGATCCTCGTCAATACTTCCCGTGGCGGTCTGGTAAAAACAGCTGATCTGATCGAGGGCATCCGTGCAAGAAAATTCTTTGCGGTCGGTCTGGATGTATACGAAGAAGAAAAGAAAAATGTATTTGAGGACCGTTCGGATGAAATCATGGAGACTTCCATCACCGCGAGACTGCTGTCCTTCCCGAATGTTATTATTACCTCTCATCAGGGATTCTTCACTTATGAAGCATTGGATGCCATCAGTGAGACAACTCTTAACAATGCAATGGCGTTTACAAAAGGGGAAAGAACAGGAAACGAAGTGGAAATTGAGTAAAAAAGCATTGAATTTCCATCGGTATTATATTATAATGAACTCGGTTTAGAAAATAGTATGAAAAAGCGTTGACGAAGAAAGTAATGCAGTCAGATCTTTACAGAGAGAGAAATGTATGGTGGAAGTTTCTTATGGACAGGTTGCAGGAAAACCACTTCTGAGTTGTGCGTAGAAGGGTGAGATTTCATCCGAAGCGTTACCGGGTTGCTCTGTTACAGGCAATAAGAGAAAAATAAGGTGGAACCGTGCATAATAGCACCCTTAGGTGGCAGTCTGTCATCTAAGGGTGTTTTTTCGTTACTCGGGTAATGAGTTAAAGTCTGTTCTTTCATGGAATCTTGACTACTGCCGCAATAGCGTGTTTTTCTCGCTGACAATGGTAAAAAGGAGAAGAAAAATGGTAAATTTTAAAGAAGATGAACAGTTAAAAACACTGAATCATTCCTGTGCCCATGTAATGGCTCAGGCGATCAAACATCTGTATCCACAGGCAAAGTTCTGGGTTGGACCTGTTGTAGCAGAGGGCTTCTATTATGATATTGATCTTGGAGAGGATGTAATTCGTGATGAGGACATCGAAAAGATCACAAAAGAGATGAAAAAAGTTGTAAAATCCGGCAAAAAGATCATCCGTCGTGAAGTGTCTAAAAAAGAAGCACTGGAAATGTTCGCCGATGATCCTTATAAACTGGATCTGATCGCAGATCTGGAAGAGGGAAATATCACTGTTTACGATCAGGGTGACTTTACCGATTTGTGTCGTGGACCTCACGTGGATAATGTAAAACTTTGTAAACATTTTAAACTGATTCGTCACTCCGGAGCTTACTGGAAGGGTGACAGTAAAAACAAAATGCTGCAGCGTATCTACGGTGTATGTTTCCCGACCGCAGAAGAACTGGAAGCACATCTGCAGTTACTGGAGGAAGCAAAAGAAAGAGATCACAGAAAGATTGGAAAGGATATGAATTTGTTCATGGTTGACGATCTGGTTGGACGTGGTCTGCCGATGTTCCTGCCGAAAGGATATACAATCTGGCAGGAGCTGGAAAATTACATCAAGGAAAAAGAACGTAAACTGGGTTATCTGCATGTTATGACACCTTGTGTTGGTACTGTCAACCTGTATAAGACTTCCGGCCACTGGGATCACTACAAAGAGAACATGTTCCCGCCGATGGAGATGGAAGGGGAATCTTTTGTTCTTCGTCCGATGAACTGTCCGCATCATATGATGATTTATGCAAACAAAAGACATTCTTATAAAAACCTGCCGATCCGTATCGGTGAGATTGCGCATGACTTCCGTTATGAGAGCAGCGGAACGCTGAAAGGTATCGAACGGGGAAGACATTTCTGTCAGAACGATGCCCATCTGTTTGTAACACCGGAACAGATCAAGGATGAATTTACAAAAGTAGTAGAACTGATCTTCAGTACCTATAAAGATTTCGGAATCACCAATTATCGTTGTGTACTGTCTCTGCGTGATCCGGAAAACAAAGAAAAATATCATGATGATGATGAGATGTGGAACACAGCAGAAGATGCACTGCGTAATGTAATGAACAGCATCGGAATCGAATACACCGAAGAAATCGGAGAAGCTGCATTCTATGGCCCGAAACTGGATGTCAATGTACAGCCTGCCATCGGTAACGAGATTACCCTGTCTACCTGTCAGCTGGACTTCTGCCTGCCGGAAAAATTTAATCTGTCCTACATCGACAGCAACGGAGAAAAGCAGACACCGGTTGTTTTGCACCGCGCAATTCTTGGATCTCTGGATCGTTTCATGGCATACATTCTGGAAGAGACCAAAGGAAACCTGCCGACCTGGCTGGCACCTGTTCAGGCACGTGTTATGCCGGTTAAGACCGATGATGAAGGTCTGAATGCATATGCACAGGAAATCGTGGATGCACTGGAAGCAGCAGATGTCCGTGTGGAACTGGATGACCGTGCAGAAAAACTTGGCTATCGTATGCGTGAAGGTCAGGTAGAAAAAGTACCGTATCTGCTGGTTGTCGGATTCAATGAAAAAGACGACAGAACCGTTTCCTTCCGTCTGCATGGCGAAAAAGAGACTACGGTTCTGCCACTGGATACTTTTGTAGAAAAGATCAAAGCAGAGATTGCAGAAAAATCAAGAGAACACATTCACGTAAACTAATTACAGGAAAACAGGAAGAATTATGTTTTATTGATACACAATGAAAAAATCCCCTGTGGAAGTTCAGGCTTTCCAACAGGGGATTTTTTTCGGTGAATATCAATAATTAATCCGGTGGATTGATTTTATTAGCAGAAATATACGTCCGTGTAAAGAAAAAGCTGCTGCATATGATGTATGCAACAGCTCGGATGCCGCTGGCCGGACTCGAACCGGCACGGCTGTTAACCGCTTGATTTTGAGTCAAGTGCGTCTGCCAATTCCGCCACAGCGGCTTGAAAAACGGTTCGTTAAAACCGACCTTTATATTATCATATCAGCGGATAAAAAGCAAGCATTTTATTTTGGAATGGAAAAACAGATTTCCACTTGTATCGGAGTAAGAGAGAGGATATAATAAAAAACAGGGCTCTCTACACAGCGAAAGCAGAGCCGGAAAAAGGACTGCAAATAAGAAAACGGGGGAAAAGTGATGGCAGGACAGACAAACTGTGAGAGTTGTGCGAATTATGTATACGATGAAGAATCCGATTGCTACTGCTGCGAAGTGGATCTGGATGAAGATGAGATGTATCGGTTTTTAAGTGATACTTTTTACCAGTGTCCGTATTATCAGCTGGACGACGAATATCGGATCGTAAGAAAACAAATGTAAAAAAAGAATAAAGTCTCTGTTTCAGTTTGACAAACAAAAGATTCTTCATTAAAATTGAAAAATAGTGGTAACTGTAAAGTTATAAAGCAGTTACGGACAGTGAAAAAGAAACAGGAGAACGGAGGAAAACTATGTATCAATATCAGGATCAGAAGGAAATGCGCCGGGCCCTTAACGGCAAGATGATCGTTATGCTGGTGGGAATCATGCTTGTTATGACAGCTCTGACATCCAGCCTGTCTTACGGTATACGGTGCTGGTCAATGGCAGGAATGGCGGACAAGGGGAATGAAGATGTTCTGGAGGCATTAAAACAGATTGACATTACAAGCGGAACACTTCGCGCATGCAGCGTAGTATATTATATTCAGGCAGTGATCGAAACCATGGTGGGAATCTTTTGTTTCCGGTTAAACAATCGGCTGGATAAGGTTGCACTTTTGTGGAAAATGAGCCTGGGAATTCTGGGTCTCGAAGTTCTGGCGGGTGTTGCACTGACAGCAATGCATATGATCAGTCCGTTTATGATCATTTCCAATCTGCTGTTACCGTTGTTTCTGCTCTGGGCGGTTAGTGGCCTGAAAAAGGTAGCGAAAAATCATCCGGATCGTATCTATGCGGTAGAACCGAACAATCGGAAAAAAGGAAAGGAAGCAGATAAAACTTCCGTTCAACCGAAAAAAGCAGGACAGAAGAAAAGTCTGATGGAGCATGCAACACAGGTAACACCGGAGAATATCACACCACTGGAACTGACCAGGGAACTGGAGAAAGAGGATGCCAACGTAACAGAAGAGGTTCAGGAAGCATCTGAGGAAGAGGTTGCAGAAGTGACAGAAACAAAAGAAGAGAAAAAGGAAACACAGGAGCAAGAATAAAGGATCAAAATTCCCTGCCATCCGGCCAATGACCGGTTGTGTGGGGAATTTTATAGTTTACACGAGACCTTGACGACTGTCGCGATAATGTGAGAAATCTAACAGAAAGAAGGCGAGGCAATGCATTTTTTTCATTTATCCGATCTGCATATCGGGAAGCAGTTATATGGATATTCTCTGCTGGAAGATCAGGAGTGGATCCTGACAGAGATTTATGAATTGATCCGGGAGAAACGACCGGACGGTGTCCTGATCGCTGGTGATGTGTATGACAAATCAGTACCTGCAGCGGAAGCGGTTACGGTATTTGACCGGTTTCTTACCAAAGTAAGCCAGCTGGAACCGAAGATTCCGGTGCTGATCATCAGCGGGAATCATGATTCTCCGGAACGACTGGCGTTCGGTGCAAAGATTCTGAGCAGGCAACAGATCTATGTAGCGGGAACCTGTCCGCAGATACCGGAAGACCATCTGAAAAAGGTCACTTTTCAAGATGAATGGGGAGAGACAGAGGTATGGATGCTTCCGTTTGTGAAACCCGGATATGTGCGAAAACTAATGGAAGAGAGCAAAAGGGAAACAGACAGAGAGGACGGAGCAGGAGAACAAAGAGACCGCGACGGGGAAACAGAGATAAAAGTGAAAAACGGATGGGAAGAGATACGCAGGGATTATAATGAGGCGGTAAAATTTCTTCTGGAGAGAGAGCAGGTGGATACGGAGAAACGAAATATACTGATTTCCCATCAGTTCTATACTGCAGGTGGTGAGACACCGAAAACCAGTGATTCCGAGACGATAAGTGTGGGAGGACTTGATCAGGTGGATATTTCGTGTCTTGCGCCGTTTTCCTATGTGGCACTGGGACATATCCACCGCCCGCAGTCGATGGGAAGAGAAAGTATCCGTTACTGTGGTTCGATGTTAAAATACTCGGTCAGTGAGTGGGAACAGGAAAAATCGGTGACAGAAGTGATTCTGGAAGCACCGGGACAGGAACCGGTGATTCAGCTGCATCCGCTGCATCCGTTACGGGAGATATGCGTGATCAGGGGAAGACTGGAAGAGATTCTGGAAGCGAACAAAGACAGTATCTGCGAGGATTATGTCAGTATTGTTCTGACAGATGAAGAGGAACTGTATCAGCCGAAGGAACAGCTGGAACGGATCTTTACGCATATTCTGGAAGTGAGGACAGAGAGAAACCGGAAGCTTGTACAAGAATGGGAAGACGGACAGGCAGAGGATACACAGACAGATCCGAAACTGGTTTTTGAACAGTTTTTTTCCCAGATTCAGGGACGGAAGCTGCAGGAAGAAGAGGCGGCAGTGCTGGAAGAAGTATTTGCGAAAATCAGGGAGGAAGAAGGATGAGACCGATGATACTGACGATGTCCGCATTTGGTTCTTATGCGGACTGCGTGACAATAGATTTCGGGCAGGTGCAGCAGGGTGTGTTTCTGATCACGGGAGATACCGGGGCAGGTAAGACAACGATCTTTGACGGGATCACCTATGCACTGTATGGACAGACCAGCGGTGGACGGAGAGACGGAACCATGATGCGCAGCCAGTACGCGCCGGATGGGACGAAGACATATGTGGATCTGACATTTTCCAACGGGGGACAGGTCTGGCGGGTGCTTCGAAGTCCGGAGTATGAGAGGGAGAGCAAACGACGGAACAAAGACGGTGGGAGGACGATGACAAAGGAGCGGGGCAGCGTGGAGCTGTATCAGCCGGATGGCAGTCTGTATCCGGGAAACAGACAGGAAGTTAACCGGAAACTGGTGGAAATCCTCGGTGTGGATGCCAGGCAGTTTATGCAGATCGCGATGATCGCACAGGGAGATTTTCTGCGGCTGCTGCTGGCAAAGTCCGATGAGCGAAAAGAAATTTTCTCCCGGATCTTTGATACAAGAATCTTCGGACGGGTGCAGGAGGAACTGAAAAACAGGAACAAACGGTGTTACGGTGAGCTGGAGGATAACAGAAAGTCCTGTCTGCGGGAGATAGAACAGCTGGAAGTTTCGGAAAGCACGGTTCAGGAAAAGGAGGAACTGCTCCGGACAGGACAAAAAGAACCGGATCTTGAGGCGGTGCTTGCTTTTGCAGAGCGCATGCTGGAAGAAGATAAATTGCAGTATGAACAGAGCCGGAAAGAAATGAAAAAAACAACTGCGGCGCTGGAAAAACTGAATCAGCGCTACAGTGTGGAAAAAGAGAGAGCAGAGAGTTTTTCAAAACTTACGCAGCTGGAAAAACAGATTCGTGTGCTGGAAGAGAAAAGAGAAGAAAAGGAACAGGAAAAGGAACGGATCGGTGCCGCAAAGCGGGCGGCAAAAGTAGAAATGGTTTATGTAGGCTACCGGGAGACGGCAGAGAGCAGAGAACGGATGCAGATGCAGGAAAAACAGCTGAAAGCGTGGCTGGAGGAACGGAAAGAGGAAACAGAAAAACTGAAAGAAAAGGAGAAAACCTGGAACAGTTATGTGCAGAAACTGGAGGAGAAAGAAGTGCCGGTGCTTGAACGGCTGCGACAGGCACTTGAACAGTACGGACAGCTGCAGAGCCATCTGAAAGAAGCACAGCGTCTGGAAATACACCGGCAGCAGGCAGCAGACAGTTACCGGAAAGCAGACCTTTCTTACCGGCAGCAGGCCCAGCGTTATGAAACTCTGTATCAGGAATATCTTGCCGGACAGGCAGGGATTCTTGCTTCCGGGCTACAGGACAATTATCCCTGTCCGGTATGTGGTTCCCTCCATCATCCGGCTCCGGCGGAGCCGGTTTCCGGGAATCTGAGCCAGGAACTGGTGGAAAAAGAGAGAGAACGCCGAAATCAGGCGGAAAATGCCAGGGAAGATCGAAGACAGAAGTATCAGCAGTCAGAAAACCTCTATCAGCAGGAAATAGCGGTCATCCGGGAGCAGCAAACGCATCTGTTACATAGAGAACAGACAGAGGAAGAAAGTCTGGAAGTGATGAAAAAACGCTGGGAAGACTGGGAAGAAAAAGCCCGGAAACGATTGATAGACGGAGAAGAAAAGCTTCAGATATCCAAAAAAGAGCTGGATCGTGTCTCCGGGAGTCTGCAAAAATTCCTGCAGGAAGAAAACAGGAAAAAAGGTCAGCTGGAAGAGGTACAGCGACAGTGTAAAACTTTAAAACAACAGGAACAGGAAAAACAGAACGCTTATGAACAGGTGCGGAGGGAACAGCTTTTTGAAAAAGAAGAGGATTTTAAGAAAGCATGCATGAAACCTGCGGAGCTGGAGCGGAGGAAGAAAGCAATAGATGCCTACGAAGAGGAGTTGCGCCGGAGCTGTCAGGAAGTGGAATGGCTGAGAAGCCAGCTGAAAGAAAAAGAAGCCCCGGATCTTGAACAGACGGAAAAGGAGTTGAAAGAACAAAAAGAACAGCAGAGGCTGAAGGAGAGAGAACTCCGAAAGCTTTACAGCCGACGAGAGACGAATCAGCAGGCAAACCGAAGACTGCAGCAGCTGACGAAGGAGAGAGAAGAACTGAGAAAGCGGTATCAGGTACTGAATACTCTGAGTCGCACTGCCAACGGGAGCCTTACCGGCACGGCAAAGATCGATCTGGAATCGTATATGCAGCGTCAGTATTTTCAGCATATGATCCGATGTGCCAATCGTCACCTGGAACGGATGGCTGCCGGACAGTTTCTGTTAAAATGCAGAAGTATGGAAAACCTTTCCACTCAGGGGAATACCGGCCTTGATCTGGATGTCTACAGTCTGATCACCGGAAAGGTGCGGGATGTCAAGACCCTTTCCGGTGGAGAATCCTTCATGGCAGCACTGGCACTGGCACTTGGTATGACGGATGTGATCACACAGGCTGTGGGAGCAGTTCATATCGATACCTTATTTATTGATGAAGGATTTGGTTCACTGGATGAAAACGCCAGGGAACAGGCAATCCGTATCCTCCAGGGACTCTCCGGAGGCAGCCGTCTGGTGGGAATCATTTCCCATGTAACGGAACTGAAAGAACAGATTGAGCAGAAGCTGGTGGTGACAAAAGGAAAAACCGGAAGCAAAGTCGAGTGGAAATAAGAAAAAGACCTATGCAGACCGCAAAATTTGTGGTACTGTTTTTAATATGGTCTGCAAAGACAAAAAGTAGTGTAACTGTGAAGATGTTGAACAGTTACAAAGTAGTTACAAAGCAGAAAGGGGTAAGAATCATGAGACAGTATCATGAGACAGAAAAAAAAGAGATCCAGAAACTGGCAAAGATGTACCGGGAATTTCTGGATGCAGGAAAGACAGAGCGGGAATGCAGCAGCAATATCTGCAGAATCGCAAAAGAACAGGGTTTTGAAAATCTGGAGGATGTGATCCGTGAAGGAAAGCAGTTGAAAGCCGGAGATAAAATCTATGCGGAAAATATGAAAAAATCCGTAATCATGATGGAAATCGGAACAGATGACATCGAAAACGGTATGCTTCTGATAGGTTCCCACATCGATTCTCCGCGTCTGGACATCAAACAGAACCCGTTATATGAAAACGGAGGTATGGCTTATCTGGACACCCATTATTATGGTGGAATCAAAAAATACCAGTGGGTAGCTTCTCCGATGGCGATCCACGGTGTGATCGTAAAAACAGACGGAACAACCGTGCAGATAAACATAGGTGAGAAACCGGAAGATCCGGTTGTGGGAGTGACCGACATTCTGGTGCATCTGTCCGCAAAACAGATGGAGAAAAAAGGAAGTGTTGTCGTTGAAGGAGAAGCACTGGATCTTCTGGTGGGCAGTCAGCCGATGGATAAAAAAGAAGATGAAAAGGAAGAAAATTCGGTCAAAGCTTATGTGTTACAGCTGTTAAAAGAACAGTATGGCATTGAAGAAAAAGATTTTGTATCTGCCGAGCTTGAGGTTGTGCCGGCAGGAGCAGCAAGGGATTTCGGTCTGGACAGCAGCATGATCATGGCTTACGGACAGGATGACAGAATCTGTGCCTTTACTTCTCTGATGGGATTCTTACACAGCAAACCGTCTGCAAAGACAAAAGTATGCCTGTTTGTGGATAAAGAAGAGATCGGAAGCGTGGGAGCAACCGGTATGCACGCCCATTTTCTGGAAAATACTGTTGCAGAAGTAATCAACAGTCAGGGGGAATACTCTGAACTGAAACTGCGCCGCGCTCTGAAAAACTCAAAAATGCTGTCTGCAGATGTCAATGCCGGATATGATCCGCTGTATGCTGAAGTATTTGAAAAGAATAATTCCGCGTACGTTGGAAAAGGAGCGGCGATAAGCAAATATACCGGAGCAAGAGGAAAGAGCGGTTCTAATGATGCTAATGCAGAATATCTGGGTATCTTACGTAAAGCGTTTGATGATGCAAAAGTGGAATACCAGACAGCAGAACTGGGACGAATCGATGCAGGTGGCGGTGGAACTATCGCTTATATTCCGGCAGCTTACGGTATGGATGTGATCGATATCGGTGTACCGATCCTGAATATGCATGCACCGTATGAAGTAAGTTCCAAGGCAGATGTATACGAGACAACCAAATGCTACAAAGCATTTTATGAAATGTAGTAACTATTCAGTAGCCACTGTCCCGCGAGGTGTTTTGACATGAATATGTCAAAATCCCGAGACATACAAGCAAAAATGCCATCACCGAAGGTGATTTACGCGAGCAACGAGTCAAAGTCCGTGCTTGCACGGAACCTTGAGGAGTGCCGCGATAACGATAAAAACTCGCAAAGCGTGTTTTTATCGTTTAAATGCATTTTGGCTCGTAACTGTGAAGGTACTGAACAGTTATGAAATGTAAATAACAGGGGCTGTGGTACGTGCCGGTAAGACCGTACAACAGCCTCTTGTATAAAGGAAGAGGACGATGACAGACCAAACTGCTTACTTAAACCTGGTACTAGAAAAACTGAAAGAACGAATCGCAAAGCTGAATCTGTCCCTTGAAGAAGGGGCAAAAGAAGTAGAAGACATGCATGAATACTACTGGGAAAACTATACGGAGATGGATCAGTACGGATATGAGGATTATGATAATCAGCAGGCTCTGTTGAATCAGCTGAATACAAATCAGCAGCAGATGCATCTGAAACACCGGTTTCAGAAAATGCTTGATTCCCCTTTCTTTGGCAGAGTGGATTTCTGTTATGACGGAGAAGATGCGGCGGAAAGTTTTTATATTGGTATCGGCAATTTTGCTGAAAGAACCGGACAGACACCTCTGGTATATGACTGGCGTGCCCCGGTGAGCGGTCTCTTTTATGATTTCGATAAAGGAGAAGCCTGGTATGAAGCACCGGGAGGACGGATGGAGGGAGAAATTGTCTCCAAGTGGCAGTATAAGATCAAAAACGGGAAAATGGTCTATGCCTTTGAGAGTGATGTGAAGATCGATGATGATATCCTGAAAGCGGAGCTTGGAGCCAATGGAGATGTCCAGCTGAAAAATATTGTGCGGACGATCCAGAAAGAGCAAAATGCGATTATCCGAAATACCAGTGATCGGATTCTGGTGATCCAGGGAGTGGCTGGAAGCGGAAAGACTTCGGTGGCACTTCACAGGATTGCGTATCTTTTATATCATGACCGGAAAAACCTGAAATCCTCGAATATTCTGATCTTATCGCCAAATGGTGTATTTTCAGATTATATTTCCCATATTTTACCGGAACTGGGAGAAGAAAATATTCAGGAAATGAGTTTTGATCTCTTTGCTTACCGGGAACTCAAAGATGTGGTGCCGGACTGTGAAGACCGGTATGATATGATTGAAAGGAACCTGGTACAGCCGAAGGAGCGGGGAAGATACTGGGAAAAGCAGTCTCCGGATTTTCTGAACCAGATGGAAGGGTATCTGATGGAACTGGAGGACAGTCTGATGGATATCCGGGATTTTACGTATCGAAATTACGAGATCAAAGCATCTCGAATCCTGCTTTTGTTTTATACCCGGTTTTTGGAGATTCCGTTACTGTCCCGGATGGATGCAGTGCGGGAATATGTGGTTGATGATTATGAAACTCTTGCCGGACGGGATCTGAACGAGGAAGAACAGCAGTATTTTTACGAACAGTTCATGGCGATGTATGAGACGAGAGATATCTATGTGCTGTACAGCCGTTTTCTGGAGTCTGTCGGGATGTGTCCGCTTCCATCGGTATGGTATGAGAAGCGTTTGCTGCGTTATGAGGATGTCTATCCGGTGCTGTATCTGAAATATCGTCTGTTACAGCCCGCAAAACGCGCAGGAGTCAAACATCTGGTAATCGATGAGATGCAGGATTATACGCCGATGCAATACCAGATTCTGTCACAGCTTTTTCCGTGTAAGATGACGATTCTTGGAGACCGGGCACAGACTATGGATGAAAAACAGCAGGATGTGCTGACATTTTTACCGGGGATTCTCGGGAAAAAACTTCGAAAAATCGTGATGGATAAAAGTTATCGGAATACGGTGGAAATCGCTGCTTATGCAGCTGAACTTGCCGGAATTACGGATCTTAAACTTTTTGAACGCCATGGAAAACCGGTGTGTGAGAAAAAAATTACAGAGAAAGAAGTTATCACACAGATTCTGAAGGAACTGCGGGTACAGCCGGACGGTTATGAGACAGCAGCAGTTCTTACCATAACCGATCAGGAAGCGTGGGAGATGGCAGCAATCTTGAAAAAAGAGCTGGGAGATGAACAGGTTACCTATATGAACAAGGACAGTTCCCGGTTCAAAAAAGGTATTACGGTGACAACGTTCTATCTTGCGAAGGGTCTGGAATTCGATCAGGTATTTACTGTCTGGGGAAGACAGCCGGAGGACGATTTGATCCGGCAGGCAAAATATATCTGTGCAACGAGAGCACTGCACGAACTGTATATGTATCAGGTTGTGACAGAGAAAAGCAGAGACAATAGAGAATAAGATACCGGGAAAATAGAAAACGGACAAAAAAGGATATCACCGCCAGAAAGTTACTGGCAGAGATATCCTTTCTTTCCTAACTCCTGTCCGATCAGATCCAGAGTTTCGCCGGAGTCCGCGGAGACGGTATGATAATGGTAGCCGGAAGTGACATCTTTCAGTGGCGTGGATTTGCCGCTTGTTAACTCTTCCAGAAAGAGCTGTACGTCTCTGCGTGATGAAATATGCAAAGGTGCCTGGAGCTGGCCGTAGATTTTATGATGAACAAAGACATCTTCAACGGTGCCGCCGAGATCCACAATAGTGCATAACTCATCGACAATCTGTTCACTGGTGTGAAAAACTTTGAAAATACGGGAAACACGGAGAGGGGCCTGGATCAGATATCCGCGATTGGTGGAAAGCACTTCATGTCCCTGAGCACGAAGCAGTGCCATATCCTGAACAATCACCTGGCGGCTGACGGTAAAATGTTTTGCCAGTGAGGTGCCGGAAATTGGTGTCTGTGTCCCGGATAAAAGTTGTAATAGTTCCTGTCGGCGTTCGCTGCCTGTCATGAGATTCCTCCTGTTGTGATATGATATGAGAATTATAAGCGTACAGAGTACGGAACAATTCGGTATCAAAGAGGTCAGAATACCTTTTGACCCCGACATCTTAATATATAAAAGAGTATATGCCAGAAAGAGGATAATTTCCAGTTATATTTTATGAGAAATTTATAAAAATTTTCTGATAGTTTTCTTGCAGGAAGCATTTTCCAGGGTATACAATAAAGTATATGAGAAAGGAGAAAAAAAGGATATGAATGAAGTCAAAAACAATTCGCCGAAACGGCCTGTGATTTTCTATTATGCAATCGTACTGGTTGTTCTGTTGGCTCTGAACTTTCTGCTGGTGCCTTGGATGAGTGAGCGAAGTGTAAAAGAGACCGGATATAACGAGTTCTTAAGCCAGGTCAGTGCCGGTAATGTAACTGAAGTAGAGGTACAGGAACAGAATGCTGTAATTTACTATAAAGTAAATGTAAACGGCAGGGAAGAGATCTGCAAGACAGGAACTATGAATGACCCGGAGCTGGTAGATCGGCTGAATCAGGCGAATGTAAAGTTTGGTTCTGTGATCCCGCAGAAACAGTCCATGTTGGGTACCCTGATTTTCAGCTGGGTGATCCCGATCCTGATCTTTGTGCTGATCGGAAACTGGCTGTCAAAGAAAATGGCCAAGAGCATGGGTGGCGGTCCGGGCAGTATGATGTTCGGAAAGAGCAATGCAAAGATTTATGTAAAGTCATCTACCGGTATCAAGTTTTCTGATGTGGCAGGTGAGGATGAGGCAAAAGAACTGCTGACGGAGATCGTGGATTACCTGCATCATCCGGAACGCTACCAGGATATCGGTGCACAGATGCCGAAAGGAGCCCTGCTTGTAGGTCCTCCGGGAACCGGTAAAACATTACTGGCCAAAGCGGTAGCAGGTGAGGCGGAAGTACCGTTTTTTTCCATCTCAGGATCAGAGTTTGTGGAGATGTTCGTAGGTATGGGTGCTGCAAAAGTGCGCGACCTGTTCAAACAGGCGAACGAAAAAGCACCGTGTATCGTATTTATCGACGAGATCGATACGATCGGTAAAAAGCGTGACGGCAATATCGGCGGTAATGATGAGAGAGAACAGACTCTGAACCAGCTGCTGACTGAGATGGACGGATTTGACGGATCCAAAGGTGTTGTCATTCTGGCAGCAACCAACCGTCCGGATTCCCTGGATCCTGCACTGCTTCGTCCGGGACGTTTTGACCGGAGAATCCCGGTGGAACTGCCGGATCTGCAGGGAAGGGAAGAGATCCTGAAGGTTCATGCAAAGAAGATCAAGATTGCAGATAACGTAGATTTCAGTGCTATTGCGAAAGCTGCAGCCGGTGCTTCCGGTGCCGAACTTGCCAATATTGTCAATGAGGCGGCACTCCGTGCGGTCAGAGATGGCAGACGATTTGCCACACAGGCAGATATGGAAGAGAGTATCGAAGTGGTTATCGCCGGTTATCAGAAGAAGAACCGTGTACTTTCTGAGAAAGAGAAACTGATCGTATCCTATCATGAAATTGGCCATGCACTGGTAGCGGCAAAACAGACGAATTCTGCACCGGTACACAAGATCACCATCATTCCCAGAACTTCCGGTGCCCTCGGCTACACGATGCAGGTGGAAGACGGCGAACATTATCTGATGAATAAGGAAGAACTGGAGAATAAGATTGCTACATTCACCGGTGGACGCGCTGCGGAGGAACTGATCTTCCATTCTGTCACAACCGGTGCTTCCAACGACATAGAACAGGCAACCAAACTGGCAAGGGGTATGATCACCCGTTACGGTATGAGCGATGAGTTCGACATGGTGGCGATGGAAAATGTCAGCAACCAGTATCTGGGCGGTGATTCCTCCCTGAGTTGCTCCTTTGAGACACAGACACTGATCGACAAGAAAGTGGTAGAGCTGGTAAAACAGCAGCACGAGAAAGCACTGCAGATTCTGCAGGACAATATTATGAAACTGCATGAACTGGCAAAATACCTGTATGAAAATGAAACCATCACCGGTGAAGAATTCATGCAGATTCTGGAAAGACAATAGAAAAAGCCCTTTAATTCTTAAAAAAAATGTGGTAATATGAAGACTATATCAGAGCGTGTCTGGTTTCAGACACGCTCTCGTGGTTGCATTACATATTAATCATTAGTTCAATGAACCAATGATTGATTATTTTGAATTGAGGAGGAGTGTAATGGAAAAAGAAGTAGTTTCCAAGAATTTTATTGAACAGATTATAGAAAAGGACCTGGCAGAAGGGAAATACGAGACAATCTGCACCCGTTTTCCCCCGGAACCGAACGGATATCTGCATATCGGACATGCAAAATCCATTCTGTTAAACTATGGTCTTTCTCAGGAATATAACGGAAAATTCAACCTGCGGTTTGATGATACCAACCCGACCAAAGAAAAGATCGAATTTGTGGAGTCCATCCAGGCAGATGTAAAATGGCTGGGAGCTGACTGGGAAGACCGTCTGTTCTTTGCATCCAACTATTTTGACCAGATGTACGAAGCAGCCATTAAACTGATTAAAAAGGGAAAAGCATTTGTATGTGATCTGACAGCAGAGCAGATCCGTGAATATCGCGGAACCCTGACAGAGCCCGGAAAGAACAGCCCGTACCGTGACAGAAGCGTGGAAGAAAACCTGGATCTGTTTGAACGAATGAAAAACGGAGAGTTTGAGGATGGAACAAAAGTTCTGCGTGCCAAGATCGATATGGCATCTCCGAACATCAATATGAGAGATCCGGTTATCTATCGTGTGGCACATATGACACACCACAACACCGGAGACAAATGGTGCATCTACCCAATGTACGATTTCGCACATCCGATCGAGGATGCAATTGAGGGAGTTACTCATTCTATCTGTACGCTGGAATTTGAAGATCACCGTCCGTTATATGACTGGGTGGTAAGAGAACTGGAATATCAGTATCCGCCAAAACAGATTGAATTTGCAAAACTGTACCTGACCAATGTGGTAACTGGAAAACGTTATATCAAACGTTTGGTAGAAGAGGGTATCGTAGACGGCTGGGATGATCCGCGTCTGGTATCCATCGCCGCTCTGAGAAGAAGAGGATTTACACCGGAATCCATCAAGATGTTTGTGGAACTGTGTGGTGTGTCCAAGGCAAACAGCTCTGTGGACTATGCTATGCTGGAGTACTGCATCCGTGAAGATCTGAAACTGAAACGTTCTCGTGTGATGGCGATCCTGGATCCGGTAAAACTGATCATTGACAATTATCCGGAAGGTCAGATCGAAGAGCTGGAAGCTCCGAACAACATGGAAAATGAAACTCTGGGAACCAGAAAAGTACCGTTTGGCAAAGAACTGTACATTGAGAGAGAAGATTTCATGGTAGAACCTCCCAAAAAATACAAACGTCTTTACCCGGGCAACGAAGTACGTCTGATGAATGCCTATTTTGTAACCTGTGTGGGTTATGATACCGACGAAGATGGCAACGTGACAGCCGTTCACTGTACGTACGATCCTGCTTCCAAGGGAGGCAATTCGCCGGACGGAAGAAAAGTAAAAGGAACTATTCACTGGGTAAGCGCACAGGATAATGTGCAGGCAGAGGTTCGTCTGTATGAAAATATCATTGATGAAGAGAAGGGTGTTTATAACGAAGACGGTTCCCTGAACCTGAACCCGAACTCTCTTACGGTTCTGAAAAACTGTTATGTGGAAAAGAGCCTGAAAGATGCGAAAGCATATGACAGCTTCCAGTTCGTAAGAAACGGATTTTTCTGTGTGGATGCAAAAGATTCCAAAGAGGGAGCGCTGGTATTTAACCGGATCGTTTCTCTTAAGAGTTCTTTCAAACTGCCAAATAAATAAAAAGATAAAAAAAGCGGAACAGCTGCAGATCTGTGAAACAGGAGCAGTCGTTCCGCTTTTTAACTTACACGAACAATCAGTCTTCTGAATTGTCAGAAGGAGTTTCTTTTTCAGAAGAGTCTTCTTCAGATTCTTCTATATGTTTTTCGTCTTCAGGAACAGGCGAATCTGAAGGAATCGTGGTGTAGCTGCGGCACGGGGTGCAGCTGCTGACTTCCGGGTTTTCTTCTTCACCATCCCACAGATCATCGAAGTCCTCCTCACCGAGGTCATTGACTTCTTTACATTTTTTTATATAGGCAAAGGCAGCACCTAAAGCAGTACCAACGATGGCCAGTCCAGTCAGAGTTTTTAAAAGTTTTTTATTCATTTGCGTCAGTCTCCTTTTTTGTACTCTCATATCATAATATCTATTCTAATCCATTTTGCGTTAAAAGAAAAGGATTATTTTTAAGAGAACAGATGGTGGAAGGTGAACAGTGTTACTATTCACTGGCAATATCCCGCGAGGTGTTTTTTGTGAGCGAAGGTCACAGAAAACCCGAGACATACCGCGCGAATTTATGCGATCAGCATAAATTCTGTGCATCGCGCAGCGTGTTACTGAGAACGGAGTGAACAGTAACTGAACAGTAACTGAACAGTAATGCGTTTTCGCTTGCATCAGGCGGTGACAGGAAGTATAATGTAAGAAATCTGAGAATGTTGTCTGAAAAAAACGGATAAAACAAAGCAATGACAGATTGGGTTGAAAGGAAGAGGACAGAAATGTATAAAGCTTGTATTTTTGATCTGGATGGAACACTGGCAGATACGGTAGAATCCATTGCAAATGTTGCAAATCAGATTCTGGAACGTTTTGGAGCGCCGGCACAGCCGGTAGAGGACTATAAATATCATGCAGGCGATGGCGGAAATGTACTGATGGAACGGTGTATGAAAGCTGCGGGAGCAGATATGAGCCGCCTGGAAGAAGGTCAGAGACTATACCGTGAGATTTTTGCCAGAGATCCATTATATAAAGTTACCGTATTTGACGGGATGAAGGAGACTCTGAAAGAACTGAAGCGAAGAGGCGTGAAGCTGGCGGTATTGTCCAACAAGCCACATGAAGCGACATATCTGGCTGTGACCGGACTGTTTGGCAGCGATACGTTTGAAGTTATCCAGGGGCTGGAAGTGGGGATGAAGAAAAAGCCGGACCCATCCGGAGCATGGAAAATTGCGAAAAAACTACAGGTGGAGCCGTTGGAGTGCATGTATGTGGGAGACACGAATACTGACATGAAGACCGGAAAAGCGGCAGGGATGTACACCATTGGAGTGCTGTGGGGATTTCGGGAGCGAAAAGAACTGGAAGAGAATCATGCGGATGAAATTATCGACCGACCGGAAAAATTACTGAAGATTCAGGAGGAAAAATAAAATGTACAGCAAGGAGTGCGTAGAAACCTTTTTAAAACAGCAGGGACAGCTTTTTGATGAACCTGTGGCAGAGACTTATGAGGAAGCAGAAGAATTTCTTGAAGAATGTATGGCTGTTGTAGTAAAAAACATCAAAGAAGTAAAAGAATATCTGGATGAAAGCGGCATGGATGTTGAGGGCATGAGTAAAGAAGAACTTCTGGAAGCCAGTGAAATCTTCTCTTTGCCGGGCGGAACCTATTTGATCGTGGAAGGATGACAACGCTACAAAAAGCTATTCTGGAAATCTTGTAACTATTCAGCCACTATTATATATAGAATGAATAGTTACGAAAATTTTATGGAATAAGAGAAAATTAAGAAACCTCCTGTGTCTTTCTAAATATTTGGCTGTTACTATAGTTCCTTGTAAACCAGGGAAAACTCGTAACAGAGAAACTGTAAAACAGTTACAAAATATTTTAGAAAGATACAGGAGGTTTTTATGAAGAGGAAAGACTGGACAGGTGGATTATTTTTTATTTATCTGGCGTTTGTGATATGGGTTATACTATTGAAGTTCAGCACATCACCAGATGCACTTCCTCATTTGCGAAATATCAATCTGATTCCTTATGGAGATTGCCTGATGGTAAATGGAAATCTGGACATCAGGGAACTGGCGGAAAATATATTGATTTTTGTACCATTTGGAATATATGGAGGTATGTTGGCGCGAGAAAGAGCAGGGGGAACAGTGATCCTCGCCGGGGCAGGATTCAGTCTGTTTTTAGAAACACTGCAGTATTTGCTTGCTATGGGAGCAAGTGACATTACTGATGTAATCAATAATACTCTGGGAGCAGTTATAGGGGTTCTTTTGTGGAAGGCATTTCGTAAAATTGCGGGAGAAAAAAGCTGGCTGATCGTTCAGATTCTTGCAACTGTGGGAACTGTTGGTATGTTGGGAGTGAGTGTACTGATTTGTATCACGAATGCATAGAAAAAGAAAATGTGATATGTAACAATAATAGACAATATATATATAAATGTACTTTTGAGTTTTAAATATTTGTAAAAGACATTGAATTCCCAAACGGATAATGCTAAACTAAGAAAGACATAAGAATCAACGGAACTGTTGAGACAATGAACAGTTTCGAATGAGTTCCTTAAGGAGGGAAAAGCAAATGAGAATCTTAGTTACAGGTGGTGCTGGTTATATCGGAAGCCATACATGCGTAGAACTGCTGAATGCAGGTTATGACGTTGTTGTTGTGGACAATCTGTACAATGCCAGTGAGAAAGCTCTGGAGAGAGTAGAAGAAATCACAGGAAAAAAAGTAGTATTTTATAATGCGGATATTCGTGATAAAGAAGCCATGAACGATATCTTCGACAAAGAGAAGGTAGACGCAGTTATTCATTTTGCCGGACTGAAAGCGGTAGGAGAATCTGTAGTAAAACCAATTGAGTATTATGAAAATAATATTGCAGGAACTCTGAATCTGTGTGACGCCATGAGAAATCACGGAGTTAAAAATATTATCTTCAGTTCTTCTGCAACTGTATACGGAGATCCGGCATTTATCCCGATCACTGAAGAATGCCCGAAAGGAACCTGTACCAACCCTTACGGATGGACAAAATGGATGCTGGAACAGATCCTCACTGACCTGCATACCTCAGATCCGGAATGGAATGTTATCCTGCTTCGTTACTTTAACCCAATCGGTGCTCATAAGAGCGGCATGATCGGTGAAGATCCGAAAGGAATCCCGAACAATCTGCTTCCATATGTTGCACAGGTTGCCATCGGTAAACTGGAATGTCTGGGAGTCTTCGGTGATGATTATGATACTCCGGACGGAACCGGTGTACGTGATTACATCCATGTAGTAGACCTGGCTGTAGGTCATGTAAAAGCATTGAAAAAACTGGAAGAAAAACCGGGAGTTCGTGTATACAACCTGGGAACAGGACATGGTTACAGTGTACTGGATGTGGTTCATGCATTTGAAAAGGCATGCGGTCATGAAGTAAAATACCAGATCAAACCGAGACGTGCAGGTGACATCGCCATGTGCTACTGCGATCCTACCAAAGCAAAAGAAGAGCTGGGATGGGAAGCGCAGTACGGTATCGAAGAGATGTGTCAGGATTCCTGGAGATGGCAGAGCCAGAACCCGGATGGATATGCAACCGAAAAATAATAGCTGCTCGGCAGGTATCCCGTAACCGGGAAGATACTGGAAAGTTACGGGAAATGAAGTATAAATAAAAAACATATAGCCCTGGATTTCGTACAGCGTGAAATCCGGGGCTATTTTTAAATTTACGCAAGCAACGAGCCAAATTCGCAAAGCGTATTTTATCTCGTTGCGTTGTAAATCAATTATGCATTATGAAGAATTGATTTGTGTTCGTAAATCGGTTCGCAGGTCAGCTGGATACCGAGACGTTTGAAGGTCTGGATATCAACCTGAGACAACATCACACTTGTGTGTACCTGACAGCCTTTCAGGTTCGGGATCTGTTCCAGTGCTTTCTGAGCAGCCGGGTTCAGAGCAGTACTGCTGGAGAGCGCGATCAGGATCTCATCGGTGTGCAGTCTCGGGTTGCGGCTTCCCAGATAAGAAGTTTTCAAAATCTGGATCGGTTCGATGGCAGCAGGGGAAAGAATATGTGTTTCATGGGAGATGCCAGCCAGCTCTTTCAGTGCGTTCAAAAGAAGAGCAGCAGAGGATCCCAGCAGATCAGAGGTCTTTCCGGTGATGATTTTACCGTCGGGCAATTCCATGGCAGCAGCCGGTGCACCGGTCTGTTCTGCGCGATTCAGAGCAGCACTGACAACCTTACGATCCTGTGGTGTGATATGTGCCTGCTTCATCAGCAGTTCCAGCTTGAAGACTTCGTCTTCTTTTTTGGAACCATCTACCAGTCCGGTCTTTGCCTGATAATACCGGCGGATGATTTCCTGACGGGAAGCCTCCTGGCATACCTCATCATCGATGATACAATTTCCAGCCATATTGACCCCCATGTCTGTCGGAGATTTGTAAGGGCATTCACCGAAAATCCGTTCAAACATGGCTTCCAGTACCGGGAAGATTTCCACATCACGATTGTAATTGACTGTAGTTTCTCCGTAAGCTTCCAGATGGAAAGGGTCGATCATATTGACATCGTTCAGATCAGCAGTGGCAGCTTCGTATGCCAGATTAACCGGATGCTTCAACGGAATATTCCAGATCGGGAATGTCTCAAACTTCGCATAACCGGCACGAACACCACGTTTCTGCTCATGGTACAGCTGAGACAGGCAGGTAGCCATCTTTCCGCTTCCTGGCCCCGGAGCTGTGATAACAACCAGAGGACGAGTGGTTTTGATGTAATCATTCTTTCCATAGCCTTCGTCACTGACAATATGAGAAACATTATTTGGATATCCGTCAATGGAATAAAGAATGTATACCGGGATATCTAAGTTCTCCAGTTTCTTTTTGAAGGCATCTGCACTTTTCTGACCGGTGTACTGGGTGATTGCAACGCTTCCCACATACAGACCTTTTCCGCGAAATGCTTCGATCAGTCGCAGCACATCCAGATCATAGGTGATACCGAGATCTCCACGAACTTTGTTTTTTTCGATATCTCCGGCACTTATAACAACAACGATTTCTGCCTGGTCAGAAAGCTGCATCAGCATCTGTAGTTTGCTGTCCGGAGCAAAACCGGGCAGCACACGGGATGCGTGATAATCATCAAAAAGTTTTCCTCCAAACTCTAGGTAGAGTTTGTTGTCAAACTGATTGATACGTTCCCGGATGTGTTCAGACTGCATGGATAAATATTTTTGATTATCAAATCCGATTTTCATCTAACCTTGTCCTCCTGTATAAAAAATAAAATAACATAACTGTTCTGTGTCTTTTATAAACACCGCCTATCGGACAGTTAAAAAATACATTCTCTAGTATACTACAAAAGAGACAAGAAATGCTATACAGAAATGAAAAAAAAACAGTAATTTGAAAATTCGATGACGAAAGGGGGAAAAGAGTTGATTTATCGGGAAGAAATCTTTATAATAATGTAGGTATTAAAAGGAGGAAATTATGGACCAAAGACCGAATAATTATAACGATCAGGGGCCGAACGGACAGGGACCGAATGGAAATGGCGGACCCGGAGGCCCAAAGAATAAATCATCTCTGCTGGTGCTGCTGATCTGTGTACTGGCAACCCTGCTGATCTGGACAGTGTTCAGCAATATTTTACAAAGTTCCACATCGAAAGAAATCACTTATGATAAATTTCTGGAGATGCTGGATAAAGGAGAAGTCAAATCAGTAGAACTGCAAAGTGGTGTGCTGACTATTGTTCCAAGGGAACAGAAAGTGGAGGGTGTGGAATTTGAATATTCTACCACTGCGATGGAAGACAGCACAACATTGACAGCGAGACTTCTGGAGGCAGAACAGAAAACCGGAAATAAGATCACTTTTAATGAGATCCAGCCAGACCCAACCGGATCGATCATCTATACTATTTTAAGTCTGCTGGTACCCTTTGTATTCCTGATTATCCTGATGAACTGGTTGATGAGAAAGATGAACAAAGGCGGCGGAATGATGGGGGTTGGAAAAAGCAAAGCCAAAGCCTATGTACAGCAAGAAACCGGTGTTACGTTCAAAGACGTAGCTGGTGAGGATGAAGCGAAAGAATCCTTGCAGGAAGTGGTGGATTTCCTGCATAATCCGGGAAAATATACGACAATCGGTGCAAAACTGCCAAAAGGAGCCCTTCTTGTAGGACCTCCGGGAACAGGAAAAACTCTGTTGGCCAAAGCAGTTGCCGGAGAGGCGCATGTACCATTCTTTTCTTTGTCAGGGTCTGATTTTGTGGAGATGTTTGTCGGTGTGGGTGCTTCCCGTGTCCGTGATTTGTTTGAAGAAGCTAAGAAGAACGCACCGTGTATCATTTTTATTGATGAGATTGATGCAATTGGTAAAAGCCGTGATAGCCGGTATGGTGGCGGTAACGATGAACGGGAACAGACACTGAACCAGCTGCTTGCGGAGATGGATGGTTTTGATTCATCCAAGGGTATTCTGATCCTGGCGGCGACCAATCGTCCGGAGATTCTGGATCCGGCACTGCTTCGTCCGGGTCGTTTTGACCGTCGGGTTATTGTGGAACGTCCGGATCTGAAAGGACGTGTCAATATCCTGAAAGTGCATGCAAAAGATGTGTCACTGGATGAAACCGTGGATCTGGATGCGATTGCACTGGCAACTTCCGGAGCAGTAGGATCTGATCTTGCCAATATGATCAATGAGGCTGCCATTCTTGCTGTAAAGAACGGAAGAAAAGCCGTTTCTCAGAAAGATCTCTATGAAGCAGTGGAAGTTGTCCTGGTCGGTAAAGAAAAGAAGGATCGTATTCTCAGTCAGGAAGAACGTCGGATCGTTTCTTACCATGAGGTGGGTCATGCACTGGTAAGTGCACTGCAGAAGGATGCGGAGCCTGTGCAGAAGATTACGATTGTACCGCGGACCATGGGAGCACTCGGATATGTCATGCAGGTACCGGAAGAAGAAAAATATCTGAATACCAAAGCGGAGCTGGAAGCGATGCTGGTAGGTCTCCTTGGTGGTCGTGCTGCAGAAGAAGTGGTATTCGGGAATGTAACAACCGGAGCATCTAATGATATTGAAAAAGCTACACAGATTGCGAAAGCGATGATCACCCAGTACGGCATGTCTGAAAAGTTCGGACTGATGGGACTGGCGAGTGTGGAGCATGAGTATCTGAACGGCCGTGCAACTCTGAACTGTGGCGATGCAACAGCAACTGAGATTGATCATGAAGTGATGAAGATGCTGAAAGAGTCTTACGAGCAGGCAAAACAGATGCTTTGCGAACACAGGAAAACACTGGACAAGATAGCCGCATTCCTGATCGAACGCGAGACGATCACCGGAAAAGAATTCATGGAGATTTTCCATGAAGCAGAAGGTACAGAGGGAAAGGAACCGGAACCCGCAGAAACAGCAGTGGAAGCAACACAGGAAACACCGGATGCGGAACCGATGACAGAAACCGCATTGCAGGAGGAAGAAGTAACTGTGGATCCTGTCAGCGATACACCAGAAGAAAAGAAAGTACAGGAGCCGGTGAAGAAAGACTCGCAGGAATCTCCGATACGGGAATAAAAGAAATATCTGCCGGAAGGCAGGCAAAGAGAAAGGAAAATGGAACAGGAGACTGCGCCATTTTCCTTTTTTCAAAAACAGAGATCAGAGGAATACAGGAAAGAAGGGAAAACAGGGGTTATGTTTGATATACAGGAAGAACTGAAAAAACTGCCGGGAAAACCGGGAGTTTACATTATGCACGATGCGAAAGATACGATCATCTATGTGGGAAAAGCCATCAGTCTGAAGAACCGGGTTCGGCAGTATTTTCAAAGCAGCAGAAATCTTGGAATCAAGAAAGAACAGATGGTGCAGCAGATCGCCCGGTTTGAGTACATCATCACAGATTCCGAGCTGGAGGCTCTGGTTCTGGAGTGTAACCTGATCAAGGAACACCGGCCGAAGTACAACACGATGCTCAAGGACGACAAAACTTATCCGTATCTGAAAGTGACGGTTAATGAGGAATATCCACGGGTACTGTTTGTGCGGCAGATGAAAAAGGACAAAGCAAAATATTTCGGACCGTACACCAGTTCCAATGCGGTCAAGGATTCGATGGAGCTGATCCGCAAGCTCTACCATGTCCGTACCTGCAACCGGAATCTGCCACGGGATATCGGCAAGGAGCGCCCCTGCCTGTATTATCACATCAAACAGTGTAAGGCACCGTGTCAGGGGTATATTTCCAAAGAGGAGTATCAGAAGCAGATTGAGGGGGTGCTGGATTTCTTGAACGGGGATTATAAAAAACTGTTAAAAGAACTCGAAGAGAAGATGCTTGCGGCATCAGAAGAACTGCGTTTTGAGGAGGCCGGGGAATATCGGGATCTGATGCAGAGTGTACAGAAGATTGGTGAGCGTCAGAAGATCACCGGAAGTCAGGGAGAGGATAAGGATGTGATCGCGATGGCGATGGATGAAGAAGATGCAGTGGTACAGGTGTTTTTTATCCGGGAAGGTAAAATGATCGGAAGAGATCATTTCTATCTGCGGATCGCAGCAGATGCCACACCATCGCAGATCCTTCTGAATTTTGTGAAACAGTTCTATGCAGGGACACCGTTTATCCCGAAAGAGCTGATGCTGCAAAGAGATATTGATGAGATTGAAGTGCTGGAGGAGTGGCTCAGTAAAAAACGGGGACAGAAAGTGCATATCAGGGTGCCGAAAAAGGGAACGAAAGAGAAACTGGTGGAACTGGCAGCAAGGAATGCACGAATGGTACTGACCCAGGATAAGGAGAAACTGAAACGGGAAGAGGGAAGAACAATCGGAGCTATGAAAGAAATCTGCGATCTTCTGGAACTGGACAGTCTGCAGCGGGTAGAGTCCTATGATATCTCCAACATCAGCGGATTTGAGTCGGTAGGTTCCATGGTGGTTTATGAAAAAGGAAAACCGAAAAGAAACGATTATCGCAAGTTTAAGATCAAATCTGTACAGGGACCGGACGATTACGCCAGCATGGAAGAAGTGCTGACAAGGCGGTTCCGGAGAGGAATTGAGGAACAAAAAGACAAAGAAGAAGAGGAATTCAGTGGTTTCAGTCAGTTCCCGGACCTGATCCTGATAGATGGTGGAAAGGGACAGGTGCATGTGGCAGAACAGGTACTGGCAGAACTCGGGCTTACGATTCCGGTATGCGGTATGGTCAAAGATGACAATCACCGGACAAGGGGGCTGTACTATCAGGAGCATGAGATTCCTATCAGTCACACCAGTGAGGGGTTTAAACTGATTACGAGAATCCAGGATGAAGTGCATCGGTTCGCTATTGAATATCACCGTCTGCTTCGAAGCAAGGGACAGATCCATTCGATTCTGGATGATATTGAGGGTATCGGGCCGACACGGAGAAAGGCACTGATGAAATATTTCAAATCCATCGAGGAGATCCGGGTGGCAAGTGAAGAGGAACTTGGCAATGTTCCGTCGATGAATCGGCAGTCTGCACAAAAAGTGTACCAATTTTTTCATTCTTGATGGTTGATTTCTTGCAGTTTGAGGTTTCATGTGATAAGATATTTATAAAGTTTTGAAAAAGGAGAGCGAGATATGAAGGCTGTAAAACTGACCAAACTGGTTCAAGAAATGAACCTGAAGAATCTTACGCCGGAAGTGGACATGGAGCATGTACGCATCACTCTTCCGGATATTAACAGACCGGCCCTTCAGCTGACAGGATATTTTGAACATTTTGCCTCTGAACGTGTACAGATTATCGGTTATGTAGAGTATACTTATTTGATGCACCTGAATCCGGAAGAGCGAAAACGCAGTTTTGAGAATTTTGTATCCAAACAGATTCCCTGTGTGATCTTTACGACGATGACGGAACCGGATGAAGATATGCTGGATATGGGAAGAAAGTACAATGTGCCGATTCTTGTAACAGAAAAAACCACATCCAATTTCATGGCAGAGATTATCCGCTGGCTGAATGTACAGCTGGCACCGTGTATCTCCATTCATGGTGTACTGGTGGATGTATATGGCGAAGGTGTTCTTATCATGGGTGAGAGCGGTATCGGTAAGAGTGAAGCAGCTCTGGAGCTGATCAAACGCGGTCATCGTCTGGTAAGTGATGATGTGGTGGAGATCAGCAAAGTCAGTGATGTGGAACTTGTGGGAACTGCACCGGATATCACCCGGCATTTTATTGAACTGCGTGGTATCGGTATCATTGATGTGAAGACGCTGTTTGGTGTGGAAAGTGTAAAAAATACCCAGTCCATCGATCTGGTCATCAAACTGGAAGAATGGAGCCGGGATAAAGAATACGACCGTCTGGGACTGAAAGAAGAATATACAGAGATTCTTGGCAATAAAGTGGTGTGCCATTCTCTGCCGATCCGTCCGGGTCGAAATCTGGCTGTTATCGTGGAATCTGCGGCAGTCAACCACCGTCAGAAAAAGATGGGATATAATGCGGCACAGGAACTGTATAACCGTGTACAGGCGAACCTGGCAAAAAAGAAGGAGGACTAAAAAGATGAGTTATTGTTTTGGAATCGATATCGGAGGAACAACCGTAAAATGCGGATTATTTACAACAGAAGGTGTACTTCTGGAAAAATGGGAGATTAAAACCCGTACAGAAGAAAATGGAAAAGCAATCCTTCCGGATGTAGCAGAAACGATCCTGAAAAAAATGGAAGAAAAAGGAATTGAGAAAACAGAAGTTACCGGTGTGGGTGTAGGTGTTCCGGGACCTGTTGTAAAAGAAAGAGAAGTACAGGTGGCAGTTAATCTGCACTGGGGATATACCATGCTGGCAGATGATCTGGAAAAACTGCTGGATCAGATTCCGGTAAAAGTAGGAAATGATGCCAACGTTGCAGCTCTTGGTGAGATGTGGAAAGGCGGTGGAGAAGGTACAAAGAACCTGATCATGGCTACACTGGGAACAGGTGTCGGCGGTGGTATTATTGTGGACGGTAAGATTGTCACCGGAGCACATGGAGCAGGTGGAGAAATCGGACATGCCTTTGTGGAACCGGAAGAAACCGAAAGCTGTAACTGTGGAAATAAAGGTTGTCTGGAACAGCTGGCTTCTGCTACCGGTATTGTAAGAATCGGTAAAAAAATCATGGCAGAAAATACTGCTGAGACAAAACTGCATCTGGATAATTTCAGCGCAAAAACCATCTTTGACGCATATAAAGAAGGCGACAGTGTAGCAAAACAGATCGTAGATAAATTTGCCGAATATCTGGGAACCGCACTGGCTGTTTTCACCTGTGTAGTAGACCCGGAAGTAATCGTTATTGGTGGTGGTGTATCCAAAGCAGGTCAGCCTCTGATAGATGCAGTGGCAGGCTACTACAAAGAACACGCTTTCATCAGCTGTAAAGACACTCCGATCGTTCTGGCAAAACTGGACAACGATGCCGGAATCTACGGAGCTGCAAAACTGGTAGTCGCTTAGATGAAAATAAGAACAAACAATGAGATGAAATCGTTGTCTGAATGTAACTATTCAGTAGCCACTGTGAAGGTACTGAACAGTTACGTCTGAATAACAAAAAGAACGGATACAAATCCATGAAAAACATGGTATTGCATCCGTTCTTTTTGTTGCATTGTATTGCGATAACCGGTCCGATGGACCAATTATGATTCCATCTGTTATGTGGATCTGTCAGGCGGCCGGAGCTGCATCCTGTCCGCCGGTATCCGGAGTGGCAGGATCACCGCCTGCGGCCGGAGCAGAAGCATCCGGTGGTGCAGCACCGGTGCCACCGGTATCCGACGGTGTTGCGCCAGCACCGGCATCCGTTGTTGTGCCATCTCCGGTCGCAGAATCTGTGGTTTCTCCGGTAGTGGTATCACCATCTGTATTGCTCTCAGAGTCGGAAGGACTTGCTTCCGGTGAAGGCAATGGAGGTGGTGTAGGAGCCACATAATGGCGGGTACACCGCACAGTAGGAATTGTAGAAGTTTCAAAATATTCTGTACGGGTCGGGCATCCGGAACCTGCCAGCAGTCCGCTGGAGGTACAGATCGTAGCCTGCTTTACAGTAGAAGGAATCTCAAAATCCACATAAGGAAGATCCGCATGAATCCGGCCCATAACCTTTTTCCACAAGTTTTTATGGAAAGATTTGCAGTCATCTTCCAGAAATTCGTTGGTGTCATAACCTGCCCATACGGCACAGGTGTAATATGGTGTAAAACCTGCAAACCACACGTCACGGGTTGCAGAAGTTGTACCTGTCTTACCTGCTACCGGCATATTATCCAGTTTCAGACCGTTACCGGTACCACCCTCATCGTTGACAACACTTTCGAGAGCACTTGTGAGCAGATAAGCGGTGCTTTCACGGAAGACTTCGGTTGTTTTTGGTTTGTTTTCCAGTACCACATCCCCGTTCTGATCCAGAATCTTGGTATAAAATACCGGTTTGGTGTAAGTACCACCGTTAGCGATTGCAGCGTAGGCAGCAGTCAGTTCCAATGTGGAAACACCGTTGGTGATACCGCCCAGGGCAGTAGGTTCTCTGGCATCATCGAAAACCTGACCGTTGATTACTTCGTGATCGGTAACTTTTTCGAACCCCAGATCTTTCAGATACGTATATCCAAGTCGTGGGGTCACATCACGGAAGCACTGTACGGCAATGGTATTACAGGAATACTTGAGAGCATCACGGATCGTCATGGTACCGCGATAACCGCTGTAGGCATTTTTAACCGGGCGGTTTGTATTCTCATAAGTGATGGCCTGATCCACATAAGTGTCTGCCAGAGTAAGTCCCAGATCATTGATAGCAGGTCCGTAAACAGCCAGCGGTTTGAAAGTAGAACCAGGCTGGCGGTAGGTATCGGTTGCCCGGTTCAGAGTAAGACTGGCAGTCTTTTCACCACGTCCTCCGACCAGAGCTTTGACATATCCGGTGTGCTGGTCAATGATAACCATAGAAGATTGTGGCTGAGGAGCAAAGCTGATTCGTTCGGCAAGAATAGTTTCTCCTTCACCAACGACGGCTGCTTTATATTCATCCACATAGTGTTGTGCTTCTTCTTCGGAGTCAAATAAAAGATCAAAATTATCTTCTCCATGATCTTTGAAATATAGTTTCATCATTTCTTTACTATAGTTCTGGATGGTTCCATCTGCTTTCTGCACTGTCAGGGCCCAGTCGATACCGAGCTGTATATGAGCCGGGAAGTTTTCTTCATTTTGATATTCTTCATCCAGGATAGACTGAATTGCCGGATCCTGTGTGGTATAGATCCGAAGACCACCACTGTAAAGTGCATTTTGTGCCTGTACTTTTGTATAGCCTTTCTGTTCCTGCAGATCGGTAATGATCTGTGAGGTCAGTTCATCAATGAAATAAGAGTACGGGGTAGCGGTTTCCTGGGAAGAATCTGTTTCCTGGATCCGTTCATAGACGTTGTCAGCAAGCGCTTCCTGATATTCTGCTTCGGAAATATATCCCTGATTCCGCATATTGGTCAGTACCTTTTTGCGACGTTTTGCATTTTCTTCCGGAAAACGAATCGGATTATATGCATAAGGATTCTGGGGGATTGCAGCAAGTACGGCACATTCGGAAAGTGTCAGATCTTCACTGTTTTTTCCAAAATAGCGCTGAGCCGCGGCCTGAACACCATAAGTTCCCGCAGACAGATTGATGGTATTCAGATAATTTTCCAGAATTACACTTTTGGTATCCATTCCTTCGGCAGTCAGGGAAGCTTCCAGCTGAAGTGCCAGATACTGTTCCTGGATCTTACGCTTAAAACGTTCGATCTTACCTTCGTTGGTCCAGTTGGTAAATACATTATTTTTCAGAAGCTGCTGTGTCAGAGTACTGGCGCCCTCATTAAAATGAAATCCATGGGAGACACCATTTACAAAAGCACGTAGAATTCCCTGGATATCAATTCCATTATGTTCGTAAAAACGTTCATCCTCGATGGCAACGATTGCATGTTGCATATTCAGCGGAATCTTGCTGATCGATACCGACATACGGTTGGCATTGGGAGCGGACAGTTTCTGAAGCTGATTACCATCTGCATCATACACGAAGGTGGCATTTCCACTGGGCATGATGTTTACATCAGAGATATCCGGAGCAGTATCGAGAATAGCACGGAAGGCGCCAATCCCCATGCAACAGAAGATCACACATACTGCAGCAAAACTCAGAAACAGAATGCGCAGAAAAGTGACACCCGCCTGTTTTCCTCTTTTCGAGGAGGCGGAAGACAGTTGTTTTCGCTTTTTCTGGGTGGAATTTTTTCCAAAATTCATTTGTGTACCTCCTTTATCCTGCTTATTATAGCAAATTTCAAAATTCAATAAAAGACTGAATTAAAAAGTTCACATTTTCCTTGCATCCAGAAAGGAAAATCCCCTATAATAAAAAAACAATGAATGATACTTATAAGGAGAATTACCATGTTGGAGCGATATAAAACAGTCTATCGTGGAAAAGAAGGGGAAATTATTGAAAAGAAATCCCGCTTTATTGCTACGGTACGTCTTGTGGAGACAGAAGAAGAAGCGCTGGCATTTATTGAAGAGATGAAGAAAAAGTACTGGAATGCCACCCATAACTGTTTTGCCTATGTGATCGGAGAGCGGAGAGAATGTGTGCGATGCAGTGATGATGGAGAACCAAGTGGAACAGCAGGAAAACCCATGCTGGATGTGTTACTCGGAGAAGAGCTGTATAACACAGCGGTTGTGGTAACAAGATACTTTGGTGGAACGCTTCTGGGAACCGGAGGACTTGTGCGTGCGTATTCGAAGGCGGTACAGGAAGGTCTGGCACAGAGTGATCTGATCGAAAAACAGTATGGAAATATCCTGGAGATCGGAACGGATTACAACGGGGTGGGAAAGATCCAGTATCTGATCGGAGAAAATAAAATTCCGGTGCTTGAGTCTGAGTATACGGATAAAGTACGGTTTCAGGTACTTCTTCCAATGAGTGAGACAGAACACTTTCAAAAATTGCTGACAGAGGCAACAAATGCACGGGCCAGTCAGGAGATTGTGGATAGCTGCTATTATGCGGTGTGGAACGGGAAGATACTGATGGGGGATGAACTGAGAGGGTGAGAAACGCCGGTGCCGAAAATGACACCGACGTTTTCCCTGCGTTTTGACAGATCAATTGTTTTGAAACTTCCGGATTAAACAGTCACCGGTTCCGGATAAGTCTCGCCCAGTGTGTCGATTACAATAGTTGCAATCACCTGATCTTCCAGTGGTCTGTCACGGAAATCAGTTGGCACTTTGGCGATTTTGTCAATGACATCAAGACCTTCTGTGATCTTACCGAAGGCTGCATAAGCACCATCCAGATGAGGGGAGGTCTCATGCATGATGAAGAACTGACTTCCCGCAGAATCCGGATGCATGGCACGTGCCATGGACAGAACACCAGGGGTGTGCTTCAGATCGTTGGCAAAACCATTCTGTGCAAATTCTCCTTTGATGGAGTATCCGGGACCACCCATACCGGTTCCCTCCGGGCATCCGCCCTGGATCATGAAACCGGGAATGACACGATGAAAGATTTTTCCATCGTAGAAATGTTTGTTTGCCAGGCTGATAAAGTTGTTGACGGTATTTGGTGCGATTTCAGGATAGAGTTCGCCCTTCATCACATCACCGTTTTCCATTGTGATCGTAATAACAGGATTTGACATGATAAACGCTCCTTTTTCTTTTCATTTTTCAGCTGTTACAGCTGTCAGAACTCATTATAATATGGAAAGAACAAAGGCGCAAGAAAAAGAATAGATGAGGAAATTATGGAAAGAGAAATTGATTTAAAGAAAATATCTGATGGAAAATTATATACAAATAAAGATATGGTAAAGGCAGGATGCGGTGAATGTCAGGGGTGTTCTGACTGCTGTCGGGGGATGGGAAACTCGATTTTTCTGGATCCAATGGATATTTACCGGCTGACAACAGGATTGGAATGTACGTTTGAAGATCTTTTAAGTACCTGTGTGGAACTTCAGGTGGTGGATGGATTTATCCAGCCGAATATGAAGATGACCGGAAAAGAAGAACAGTGTCCGTTTTTAAATGAAAAAGGCCGCTGTAACATCCATGCGATCCGGCCGGGGATCTGTCGGTTATTTCCACTGGGAAGATGCTATGACGGTGAAGGTGGATTTCAGTATTTTCTTCAGATATATGAGTGTAAAAAAGAACCGAAGTCCAAAGTAAAGATCAAAAACTGGCTGGGCGTGGAAGAAATCGGAAGATATGAAAACTTTGTGGCACAGTGGCACTATTTTCAGAAGGATGCCCGGAAGGTGTTGGGGGAAATTTCACAGGAAGCACTGGTAAAGAAACTTCATCTGTATCTGCTGACACTGTTTTATCAGAAACCCTATGATGGAAAACGGGATTTTTACAGTCAGTTTGAGCAACGACTTCAGGAAGCAAAACAGCAGATTGGTATCGCTGGATAAACAAAACCAGACAATACTCGTTCCGGTGTACACAGATACGGAGAGAGTTCCTGCCCGTATAAAAGGCGATAAATGATCAGGGAACGATCAGGTTGCTTTCAGCGAATCCCTGTAGGGGATATAGGAAGTATCGAAAAGACAGAGTTCATCGAGACTGTTAAACTCCCGGACAATACCTTCTGGATATTTTCGAAGAGTCAGGGAAAGTTCGTCCAGATGATTACTGTAAAAAGCTTCCCAACTGAGGTCTTTTGAGCCAGGGTCATCGTATTCTTTCTGCATCAGTTCACAGAAACGGGCAGAAAACTGATTATCCCAGTAAGCGGGACCGGTCATATACCAGCAATTGCTGCCACCTTTTCGAATACGGGAAATTTTTCCGTTAAAACCGGTAGTAACACATAACTTGTCTGTTTTTTCTGAAGAAAAAGTACCGGCGTAATAAGATTCATATACATAAGAATCAAAAATATTTTCCATACAGTACAGATCAGAACAACAGATGTATGAATTCTTCAGCACTTTTCGTGCGGCATAAATAGATGAAAGATTATTTCGGACTGCATACTCTGTATTTTCAATCAGATGCACACCATATTTTTCTGCCAGATAAGAAAATGCTTCTTTTTGATGACCAACCACGATATAGATTTCCGTAATCTCAACCTCGATCAGCTGACGGATCATCCTTTCAATAAGAATCTCTCCCTTGACTTTCAGAAAAGCTTTAGGCTTCGTATCAGACAGAGGTTTGAACCGGGAACACATACCGGCGGCAAGGATGATGGCATTGTCTACATGATAAGGACGGAGCGCATCATAATTTCCGTTTTGAAAGCAGTCATCGAACTCAGACTTTACCATAACGAAAGAATCCTCCTGTGAATAAAACACAATAATAACGTTACGATTGTAGTGCAGTTTTCAGGGAATGTCAAGAAAAATGGTGTGGGGGGAGAAAAGACGGAAACCAAAAGGCGTACAAAGAGACGAAATTGTAAGAAATCTGTAACGAAATATGATTAGAATATTAATATAAGTATAATACAATAGAATAAAAGTGTAGGTTTATATGCACGGAAAAATACAGGAGGGGAACAGATGAAAAAGAGAAGAAGCATATTATTCGCTTTGGGAATTGTACTGACATTATCGGTGGCTGTTCCGGCGGTAGCAGCAGAAAATGTAACAGGTACTACTGTTACACAGGATTCTGCCGAGAATGAACAAGAGCAGGAAGCACCGAAAGAAAATAACACAGATGCAGCTCAGATTCCACAGATACAGGATGAAGAAAAATCTGCAGATGCTGCTGGGGCAGAAAAAGAAGTTACACCGACATGGGAAAAACATAAAACTGATGGTGGAGAGGCCTGGCGGTTAAAACTGGGTGAGAATACTGACCCGGACAATGATGGCTATGCACATGACACAGTCTATACAAATGATGGAAAAACATACTATATTAATGAAGACGGTGATATGACGACCGGATACGTCAAAGTGGATGATTCAGCAACAGATCCGTCAGCAGATAAACTCGAACCGGGATTGTACTATTTTTCCAAAGAAGGAAACGATCCTTCCGCAGATACTCTTGGAAGTATGTTGAAAGATTGCTGGGCACAGGAAGCAGATGAAAACGGTGCATGGCATTATCTGGGATCAGATGGAAAAGCGGTAAATACCGGAGAAAAAGCAGGGTGGCAGCAGCCGGAAGAAGACTGGTATTATCTGAAAGAGGATGGAACCATTGATACTTCTAAAACAGGCTGGGTGCAGATTGAAAATGTATGGATGAAAGCCGACAAAGGTGTGGCGGCTATTCAGAATGCGGGCTGGTATCAGATTGAAAACAGATGGTATATGCTGAAAAACGATGGAACCAGAGACACTTCCAAAGTGAACTGGCAGCAGATCAACGGAAGCTGGTATTTCCTGAAAACTGACGGAAGCAGAGATACTTCGAAAACCGGTATGCAGACAGGAATAAATGGAAAAACCTATTTTCTGAATGCAGAAGGAGTACCACAGAACGGATTCCAGACAGTAAACGGTGTTGCCTATTATTTTGATGTACAGGCAGGAACAGCAAGACAGCTGGGAAATAATTGGCAGCAGATGAATGGTTCCTGGTACTGGATCGAAAACGGAAGGGTGGCAACCGGCTGGAGAGTAATCAATGGTAAGTGGTATTATCTGAATCCGGCAGACGGAAAAATGCTCACCGGATTCTATAAGGATGCAACCGGACAGTTGTTCTACAGTGATGGAAGCGGCGCAATGTTAAGTACTACCGGCTGGTATCTGCTGAATGGAACCTGGTACTGGGTAAATGGAAACGGATCTCTGGCAACCGGCTGGATCAATGTTGGCGGAACCTGGTACTACATGGGTGAAAACGGTGCTATGAAAACCGGCTGGTATCAGGTGAATGGTGCATGGTATTATTCCAATGGAAGCGGAGCGATGCAGACTGGCTGGCTGAACCGCGGAGGAACCTGGTATTATCTGACGGGAAGCGGAGCGATGGCAACCGGTTGGATCAATCTGGGAGGAACCTGGTATTACCTGAACCCGGGCAATGGTGATATGAAAATTGGCTGGTATCAGGTGAATGGTGCATGGTATTATTCCAATGGAAGCGGAGCGATGCAGACTGGCTGGCTGAACCGCGGAGGAACCTGGTATTATCTGACGGGAAGCGGAGCGATGGCAACCGGTTGGATCAATCTGGGAGGAACCTGGTATTACCTGAACCCGGGCAATGGTGATATGGTGGGTGCCGGCTGGCATCTGATCAATAACAAATGGTATTACTTTGGCGGAAGTGGTGATATGTACAGCAATCGCTGGATTGGTAACTATTATGTCGGTGGAAACGGTGAGATGCTGACGAACACCTGGGTTGGTTCTTACTGGGTTGGAGCAGATGGAAAATGGATTCCTAATTATGACCCGGATGCTAATGCCAACTGGGTGAAATCCGGAAATACATGGTACTATCAGAGACCGGATGGAAGCAAACTGACAAATTCCTGGAAGAGAATTAATGGAAGCTGGTATTACTTTGGTGCAGACGGTGCCATGACAACCGGATGGAAATATGTAGATGGTTATAAATTCTACTTTGGCACAGATGGAAAAATGGTACAGGATGTAGACAAGCTGATTGGGAAACAGTCCAGCTACAGAATTACCGTAAACAGAGTTAAGTGTCAGGTTACTGTATATGCGGCAAATGAAACCGGTAATTATTGTATTCCGGTAAAAACATTTACCTGCTCGGTAGGTAAAGCAGGAACACCAACACATGCAGGAACTTATGCAACCCTGAAGAAACAAAATCCAGTAGAGTTGATGGGACCGTCTTGGGGTAAATATGGAACACAGATTAATAATTATGGTGACTGGTTCCATTCGGTAGCCTGCAGTAATCCGGATCCAACTTATGCGCTGGCAGCTGGAAATTATAATATGTTAGGTCAGCCGGCATCCCATGGATGTGTACGGCTTTGTGTACGAGATGCAAAATGGATCTATGATAATTGTGGTCTGTACACAAGAGTTGATATTTCGGATACCGAGTATACACCGTTTGACAAAGCACCGACGATTAAGATTCCGGCAGGTCAGAACTGGGATCCTACGGATGCAGATGCAAAAAGATAAATACATCGAACAGATCAGAAGAAGTCTTCTGATCTGTTTTTTTTGTTATATTACATATCAATAATTGATCCAGTGAATTAATTTTGACTTACGCGAGCAACGAGCCAAAGTCCGTGCTTGTACGAGTCCTTAGTGACTGCTGCGATAACTTGTGAAATTTGCGTAGCGTGTTGCTTATAGTTTATAAGTATAAGTGACTTAATAAAGAAAGCAGGTGATCTGTTTCTTACGATTTGCTGAATATCTGCTTTTTAGGCTTGAAAAGCCCTGATAATTGTACTAGAATAAGACAGGTATAAGGAAAAAGATCCCATTTGAGAGGAGAATGATAATGAAAAGGAGAGCAAGTCTTTTATTTGGACTGGGAGTTTTAGTTTCTTTATCGATGTCTGTTCCAACCTATGCGGCTACGGATAACACACAGAGTATTCCACAGACGCAGGAAGCACAGCAGAATGAAGAAGGAACAGAAACCAGTAGTTATAAAATATCTGAAAAAACAGAGAATGGTCAGTGGCAGTTGCAGAAGCAGGATGGAAAAGTCGTAACCGGACAGAATGGTTTTTATATAATGGGCGAATATTGCTATTATGTAGATGCAGATGGTTATATCTGTACTGGATTTGTGGATGCAGCAGCGGATGAAACAACAGGAAAAGTAAACATATATCTTGCATCTGGCAAAACCACAGACAGTGTTGCGGCAGGTACATACTATGCATCAGAAGATGGAGATACACCGGAAAAAGGCCTGGGAAATATCCAGAAGAGCAGCTGGGTAAAACAGAATACTGCGTGGAGATATCTGGATGAAAATGGTCGGGCAGTGGATACAACAGAAAAAGCTGGCTGGCAGAACATCCAGAAAACCTGGTATGCGCTGAAAACAGACGGTACGGTAGACGAGTCTGTGAATGGCTGGGCAAATGTCGGCGATATCTGGTTCAACAGCACAAAAGGTGTGGGAACAATTAAAACCGGCTGGCAGAATGTGGCAGATAAAACCTGGCTCTATCTGAAAGATGACGGTACTGCCGACAAAACAAAGAACGGCATGCAGAACATCAATGGAAAAGTATACTTCCTGAAAGACGGTGTTGCACAGTCCGGAAAGCAGGCAGTCAATGGAAAAGAGTATATGTTCGATGCGGCAAATGGAACTGCAACACAGGTGCTTGGCAATGGCTGGCAGAAGGTTGATGGCAATTGGTACTGGTACGAAAACGAAGCACCGGTAAAAGGCTGGAAAGTAATCAATGGCAAATGGTACTATATGGAAACTAGTACCGGTGTTATGAAGACCGGATTTTTCCGTGATGCAAACGGCGGTCTGTACTACAGTGACGGAAGCGGAGCTATGGTAGGCAATCCGGGATGGAATGTGATCGGTGGTAAGTGGTACTGGATGAATTCCAATGGCTCTATTTACAGTGGCTGGCTGAGTCGTCCGAGCGGCTGGTATTATCTGAATGCCGATGGTTCTATGGCAACCGGTTGGGCAAAAGTAGGAAATACCTGGTATTATATGAATGGAAGCGGAGTGATGCAGACCGGTTGGCTGAACCGTGGAGGCACTTGGTATTATTTGACAGGAAGCGGAGCGATGGCAACCGGCTGGTATATGGTTGGAGGAGCCTGGTATTACAGTAACTCTGATGGCACTATGGCAACTGGCTGGGTAAAAGTAGGAAATACCTGGTATTATATGAATGGAAGCGGAGCGATGCAGACCGGTTGGGTTAAAACAGCCAGTGGGTGGTATTATCTGACAGGAAGTGGAGCGATGGCGACCGGTTGGTATATGGTTGGAGGAGCCTGGTATTACAGTAACTCTGATGGCACTATGGCAACTGGCTGGGTAAAAGTAGGAAATACCTGGTATTATATGAATGGAAGCGGAGCGATGCAGACCGGTTGGGTTAAAACAGCCAGTGGGTGGTATTATCTGACAGGAAGTGGAGCGATGGCGACCGGTTGGTATGTAGTTGGAGGAAACTGGTACTACAGTAATTCTGACGGAACAATGCAGACTGGTTGGGTAAAAGTAGGAAACAACTGGTATTATATGGATGGAAGCGGAGCAATGGCAGCAAATCGCTGGATCGGCAACTATTATGTGACAGGAAGCGGAGCAATGGCAACCAATACATGGATCGGTTCTTATTGGGTAGGTGCTGATGGAAAATGGGTTCCTGGATATGGAAGCAGTGCTGGGACAACAGCAGGTACTGGTGGAGCCGGCTGGCAGCAGGTAGGAAATACTTGGTATTATGCAGACAGTAATGGAAACAGAGTTGCAAACAGATGGCTGAGAATCAAAGGCAGCTGGTATTATTTTGAATCGAACGGAGCAATGGTAACCGGTTGGAAACGTATCAATGGTTACAAATATTATTTCAATGCTGCAGGAGCAATGGTACAGGATCTTGACAGTGTCATCGGACGTCAGTCTTCCTACTATATTACTGTAAACCGTGTAGCATGTCAGGTAATGGTATATGCAAAGAGTGAAACAGGAAAATACGATATTCCGGTAAAAACATTCACATGTTCTGTTGGAATGCCAGGCACACCAACACCGACAGGTACGTTTACAACACCTGCAAAATATCGTTGGCATACCCTGATGGGACCATCTTACGGTCAGTATTGTACAAGAATTGTAGGTGGTGTATTATTCCACTCTGTAGCTGGTTCTAACATGACCAGTCACAATCTGAGTGCCGGTAACTATAATATGCTTGGTCAGCCGGCATCTCATGGATGTGTGCGCCTCTGTGTAAGAGATGCAAAATGGATCTATGATAATTGTGCACTTGGAACCACAGTAACAATTTCTGATACAGCAGCAATGTTGTTTGATAAACCGGCAACAATTAAGATTCCTGCAGGTCAGGATTGGGATCCAACAGACCCAAACGTATAATTATATAATAGAAAACTGTCCGTAGACTGAAATGTTTACGGACAGTTTTTTGCTTTACAGGAAATTGCGTTCCTGTAAAGCAAAAAACGTTCCGCGAGGATGCACACTTCGGCGTATAAGGTAGATGTCGCAAGCGACCGCCGCAGGCGCGAGAATGTGCCAAGGCACATGCTTTGTTCTTGCGTTGCATATCAATAGCTGGTCCGGTGGACCAATTTTGATTTTACGGAAAACATAAAACACCAGGTAACGAGAGATTACCTGGTGTACATGAAAATTCATATTTTATTTTTGAAAAGCAGATCATGTGGTCTGATACGCGGTGAAACACAACGGGGTATTAGTAATGTTCAAGAATTTCCCGGATTCGCTGTGGAAAATCAGCACTCATATTTTTTGATTTTACATAGGCGGCAAGAAAATCAAGAACTCCTGTTTCAGTATCACGGCTTTGAGAAATGGCATTTAAGAATGCCTGCTGTTCTTTATAGGCTTCTTTTGAAATGGCAGCAACATATGCTTTACCGGTTCTTGTATAAGATTTCCCAATCGAATCAACTTTCAGATAACCTTTATTTTCAAGGAGAACCAGTGCGGGAGCTACCGTATTTCTTTTTAAAGCAGGCGATGCTTTTAAAATTTCCGAAATCAGACAAGGATGATCCATGTTCCATATGGTATTCATAATCTGTTCTTCCCTGGGTGTCAATCCATACATATTTCTATCCTCCGTAAAATTACATATTCTATAGTAGTTTAGTAACTATTCAGTAGCCACTGTCCCGCGAGGTGTTGTGACATGAATATGTCAAAATCCCGAGACATACAAGCCAAAATGCCATCACCTTCGGTGATGGCATTTTGGCTCGTAACTGTGAAGGTATTGAACAGTTACGTAGTTTCATACAGAAAACCCCATCTCCAACACATCCTAGTATAAAGAAAGGGATGAAAAAAATCAATAGAATTGTAAAAAAATCAAACGATTTATTGACTTTTTGACATGGGATCCTATAAATAATCCGAGGAACTGCTTTTTTGAAATGATAAAACAAAAACCGCCAGAATCAAATTCTGACGGTTAAACGTGCGTTAGAGGATTCGAACCCCCGGCCTTTTGGTCCGTAGCCAAACGCTCTATCCAGCTGAGCTAAACGCACATTTTGTTTGTGTTGTTCGGTTGTCCCTCACAACAAAGCCTATTATAAGGGAGAGGTAGTCAAATGTCAACACTTTTTTTAAAAAAAATTAAATTTTTTTAATTGTTAGAAAAACAGGCAAAATTATGGGATTGCTTGAAAAGAAAGAAATGATGTGCTAATGTTAGTAAGAGAATACACAGGGAGGGTATACAAATGAGAGCAAGTGGTGTGTTGATGCCTGTTTCTTCTTTGCCGTCCAAATATGGGATCGGCTGCTTTTCGAAAGAGGCATATGAATTTGTGGACTGCCTGGAGCGTGCAGGCCAGTCAAAATGGCAGGTCCTTCCATTAGGGCCTACCGGATATGGAGATTCTCCGTATCAGCCGTTTTCCACATTCGCAGGTAATCCGTACTTTATCGATCTGGATATGCTGGTGGAAGAAGGTCTCCTTTTTAAAGAAGAATGTGAACAGCTGCAGTGGGGATGGGATCCGAGATTTGTAGATTATGAAAGAATCTACTTTTCAAAAAATGAGATTTTGAGAAAAGCGTACGGGCGTTTTGATGCAGATGATAAATTTTATGCTTTCTGTAAAAAAGAGCAGGAATGGCTGGAACCGTACTGTCTGTTCCGTGCCATCAAGGACAGCCAGAACGGTGCACTGTGGACAACCTGGCCGGAAGAACTGCGAAAGAGTGATTCCAAAGAAGTGCAGAATAAGAAAAAAGAACTGGAAAAAGAGATGGAATACTACCAGTTTCTGGAATATGAGTTTGACTGTCAGTGGAACAAACTGAAAGCATATGCTAATAAGAAGGGAATCACCATTATCGGAGATCTTCCAATCTATGTGGCTATTGACAGTGCGGATGCATGGGCGAATCCGATGATGTTCCAGATGGACGAGAATGGTGTGCCAAGTGCTATTGCAGGCTGTCCCCCGGATGCATTTTCAGCGGACGGCCAGATGTGGGGCAATCCGTTGTATGATTGGGAAACACAGAAAAAAACCGGATATAAATGGTGGATTCAGCGTATGAAGAGAAGTCTTGTATTATACGATACCGTGCGCATCGATCATTTTCGTGGATTTGCAGAGTATTATGCGATTCCGGCGGATGCAGAAAATGCATTGGAAGGAGAATGGAAGGAAGGTCCAGGCATCGATCTGTTCCGGGCGATGGAAAAAGCACTGGGAGATATGGATGTGATCGCGGAAGATCTTGGAACTTTGGATGAGAAAGTTTTTGATCTGATGGACGAGACAGGATATCCGGGGATGAAAGTCCTGCAATTTGCTTTTGATTCCGGTAATACAAACTTTTATCTGCCGCATCGCTATAAGAAAAACTGTGTCGTATATACAGGAACTCACGACAACGATACGACAAAGGCATGGTATTATGGCATGAACGACTGGGCGAGAGAGTACTCCAAAGCATATCTGAATAATTATGACCGCCCGTGGGAAGACATCCCGTGGGATTTTATCCGGGCAGCAGAAGCCAGCGTTGCTGATCTGGCAGTGATTCCGATGTGGGATCTGTTGTGCTGTGGCAGCGAAGGAAGAATGAATCATCCATCCACACTGGGGGAAAACTGGAAATGGAGGATGCTTCCGGGCGAGTTCCGTGAGGATATCATCGGACGACTGCGCTGGCTGACAGATAATTTCCAGAGAATGCTTGTTCCTCCGAAAATCAAAGAAGAGCAGGAGGAAAACGAAGATGAAACAGATGCTTCAGTATCTGAAAGCGTATAAAAAAGAGTCGATTATTGCACCACTGTTTAAAATGCTGGAAGCCAGTTTTGAATTGCTGGTTCCGATCGTTATGGCAAACATCATCGATGTCGGTATCCAGAATGGCGACAAGCCGTATATCTGGAGAATGTGCGTGCTGATGATCGCACTGGGCGTGTTGGGACTGGTGTGTTCCCTGACGGCGCAGTATTTTGCTGCAAAGGCGGCGATGGGATTTGGAACGGCGCTGAGAAAGGCACTGTTTGGACACATCAACAGCCTGAGCTATAACGAACTGGATCAGATCGGAACGCCGACACTGATCACCCGTATGACCAGTGATATCAACCAGGCGCAGACCGGTGTCAATATGATGCTCCGTCTGTTCCTGCGTTCTCCGTTCATCGTCATCGGAGCAGTTGTGATGGCTTTTACTATCAGCGCAAAACTGACGATCATTTTCCTGATTGCAGTACCGTTCATCGGACTGGCAATTTATCTGATTATGCGTATCACTGTACCGATCTATAAAAAAGTACAGAGTATTTTGGATCAGATCGTGCTTCATACGAGAGAAAATTATGTAGGTGCCAGAGTGGTACGTGCATTTTCCAGGGAAAAAGATGAGACGGAACAGTTTGATGAAATCAGCGGCAACCTGAAAAATACACAGCTGTATGCCGGTAAGATTTCTGCACTGATGAATCCGATCACCTATGTGATGGTCAATATCGCGATCCTGTGTATCCTGTGGTTTGGCGGCTGGCAGGTACAGATCGGCAGCGTATCCCAGGGACAGATTGTGGCGCTGGTCAATTATATGAATCAGATTCTGCTGGCGCTGGTTGCACTGGCGAACCTGATTGTTGCTGTAACAAGAGCACTGGCTTGTGCGATACGTATTAATGAAGTTTTCCGGGTAAACAGTTCCATGAAAGAGGGCGCTGAAGAAAAAAATACGCAGGAAAGCGGGAAACCGAGAGTCGTGTTTGACCATGTGACTTTTACTTATGGTGGGGCGCAGGAAGCTTCTCTGACAGATATCAGTTTTTCGGCAATGCCGGGAGAAACGGTTGGAATCATCGGCGGTACCGGATCCGGAAAGTCCACACTGGTTAATCTGATTCCACGGTTCTACGACGCTACAAAAGGTTCGGTTACTGTAGACGGTCAGGATGTGAAAGCTTATACTTTCCGGCATCTGCGTGAGAAGATTGGTGTGGTTCCGCAGAAAGCAGTTCTGTTCCTGGGAACGATCCGCAGTAATCTGTTATGGCGGAAAAAAGACGCAAAAGAGAGCGAACTGTGGAAAGCCCTGCAAATCGCCCAGGCAGAAGAAGTGGTGAAGAAGAAACAGAAAGGTCTGGATGAGAAGGTGGAGACCGGCGGACGGAACTTCTCCGGCGGTCAGAGACAGCGTCTGACCATCGCGAGAGCTCTGGTCGGCGGGCCGGATATTCTGATCCTGGATGACAGCGCATCTGCCCTGGACTTCGCAACGGATGCGGCTCTGCGCAGATCAATCAAAGAAAATACGAAAAAAGCAACCGTATTCCTGGTATCCCAACGTGCGGCAACCGTAAAAAATGCAGACCAGATCCTGGTGCTGGACGATGGAAAGCTTGTGGGAAAAGGAACGCATGAGGAATTGTTCAAAACCTGTAACGTATATAAGGAGATCTGTATGTCACAGTTTTCCAGTCAGGAGGTAGCACAGTTATGAAAAACAAAAAGACCATAAACCGTGTCCTGAAACTGATTCGCCCGTACACGTATCTGGTGGTCAGTATTCTGGTACTGGCGGCAGTCACAGTAGCAGCTACCCTGTATTCGCCCATCCTGATTGGTAAAGGTGTGGACTGTATGATAGAGAAGGGGCTGGTAAGCTTCCCGGATCTGAAACTGGTGCTGCTCCAGCTGGCAGTGGTGACTGCAATCTCTGCGATATCTCAGTGGGTGATGAGTCTTCTGACCAATAAAATGACATACAAGATCGTAGATGATATCCGCAGACGGGTATTTGCCCATATGGAAATTCTTCCGCTCCGTTATATGGACGCGCACCAGCCTGGTGATGCGATCAGCAGAATTTCCACAGATGTGGATCAGTTTTCCGACGGTCTTTTAATGGGATTTACCCAGCTGTTTTCCGGTGTGATGACGATTCTCGGAACACTGGGATTTATGATATCCATCGATGGAAGAATCACGCTGATCGTGGTATTGATCACGCCGTTATCTTTTTTCGTGGCAAACTTTATCGCAAAACGTACATTTACCATGTTCCGTCTGCAGTCTGAGACGAGAGCAGAGATGACTTCTCTGGTAGAAGAAATGGTGGGAAACCAGAAAGTGGTTAAAGCATTTGCCTATGAAAAAGAGGCGGAGGAACAGTTTGATGATATTAACCAGAGACTGCAGTCCTGCAGCCTGAAAGCGACCTTCTTCTCTTCCATTACTAATCCTTCCACCCGTTTTGTCAACGGACTGGTATATACGGGCGTTGGTATTTTCGGTGCATTTTCCGCGATCCAGGGAAGAATTACCGTTGGTCAGCTGAGTAGTTTTTTGAATTATGCCAATCAGTATACCAAGCCGTTTAACGAGATCTCCGGCGTGGTGACAGAACTTCAGAACGCGCTGGCATGTGCGGGAAGAATCTTTCATTTTCTGGACGAAGAACCGGTACCGGAGAATGCGGCAGATGCTAAGACGCTGGATCAGGTGGAGGGCCGCGTGAGATTTGAGGATGTAAGCTTTTCTTACACCAGTGAGGTGCCACTGATCGAACATATGAATCTGGAAGTAAAACCGGGACAGCGGGTGGCAATTGTGGGTCCGACCGGATGTGGTAAGACGACAGTAATCAATCTGCTGATGCGTTTTTATGATGTAAATAAAGGAAAGATCACACTGGATGGAGTACCGATTCAGGATCTGACCTGGGAAAGTCTCCGTTCCAGTTACGGAATGGTGCTTCAGGAAACCTGGCTGAAAACGGGTACGATCCGGGATAATATTTCTTACGGAAAACCGGATGCCACAAGGGAGGAAGTGATCGAAGCAGCAAAACAGGCCCATGCCCACAGTTTTATCAAACGTCTTCCGAAAGGATATGACACGGTGATGGGCGAGGACGGCGGAAGCCTGTCCCAGGGACAGAAACAGCTGCTTTGTATCGCCAGACTGATGTTACTAAAACCGCCGGTACTGATTCTGGACGAGGCGACATCGTCCATCGATACGATGACAGAGATCCGTATCCAGAAAGCATTCCAGAAACTGATGGAGGGACGGACGAGTTTTGTGGTGGCACACCGGCTGTCTACCATTAAGGAATCGGATGTGATTCTGGTTATGAAGGACGGACATATTCTGGAGACCGGCAAGCATGAGGAACTGTTGGAGAAGAAAGGGTTCTATGCACAGCTGTATCAGAGTCAATTCTGTAATGTGTAAGTGAGATTGCAAAAAAGGACGCGCCAGATCCCGGATGGAACATTCAGGCAACATGGGCAGGGGAACTTTGAACTAGCCGCTAACTTCGACTAAATTCACGAGGGTCAGCTGCCCCTCGCGAAAGCCTGCATAAGCGTCGGATCTCAAAGCTTGCCCTAACCGCCCACAAAGTGTCCCCGCCCCTGTGCTACTCTCCCTCTGCGTCCCTCCTGAATACACTCCCCTAACAAACTTTGACATAACCGCCTAAAAATGCTATAGTATAGACCAAATCTATTTCACCCAAAACCAACGAATCCAAAAATCAAAAAGGGGGCAAACCCATGTTTCATAAAGTCATCATCACTCTTCTGAAACCCTTATCCTTCCTCCCGGCTCTTCTGGTTATGTATATGATATTTTCTTTTTCGGCGCAGAACGGTACGGAGTCGGGTGATCTGAGTTTCAAAGTGAGTGTAAAACTGGTGGAAGTCGGATCAGAAGTGCTGGATATGAAACTGACGGACAGCGAGATTCAGATGTATGCGAACAAATACCATCATTATGTAAGAAAACTCGGCCATATGACCGAATACTGTGTATTGGCGATCACGCTTTGTGTGCCGTTGTATGCGTACGGTGTGCGGGGCATCTGGCTGTATCTGCTGGCGGGATTGATCTGTGCCGGATTTGCGGCAACGGATGAATACCATCAGTCGTTTGTGGCCGGACGTGGGCCGTCGGTGCGGGATGTCTGCATCGATACGTTTGGAGCCATGATCGGTATCACAGGAACACAGATTGTCGGCTGGGCAGCCGTAAAGAGCACGAAAGAACTGGAAAGAGAGCGGAAACGCAAAAGAAAGCAGAAAAGAAGAATGCAGGGACGCTGATCGGAAAAGAAGAACAATAGCAGAGCAACAGAACAGATGAGCGGAAGTGTCAGAATAAGATTGAATTCGATGTATCACTATATTATAATAAAATCAGTGATTCCGATCAGGCGAAGAGTCGGTTCGAATAAGGAGGAAAGCAATGAGTTACGCAGATGATTTATTTATCCGCATGTGTCAGGATATTATTGATAACGGCTTAAGTACGGAGGGAGAAAAAGTGCGTCCGGTGTGGGAGGATACCGGAGAGAGCGCTTATACGATCAAGAGGTTCGGTGTGGTCAACCGCTATGATCTTTCGAAAGAATTTCCGGCACTGACACTTCGGAGAACAGCACTGAAAAGTGCTTTTGATGAGATCCTGTGGATCTGGCAGAAAAAATCGAATAATATTCACGATCTGAACAGCCATATCTGGGATAGCTGGGCAGATGAAGACGGATCCATCGGAAAGGCCTACGGGTATCAGCTGGGAGTGAAGCACCAGTATAAAGAGGGCATGATGGATCAGGTCGACCGTGTACTGTATGATCTGAAAAACAATCCATACAGCAGAAGAATCATGACGAACATCTATGTGCATCAGGATCTGCACGAGATGAATCTGTATCCCTGTGCGTATTCGATGACATTTAACGTGACAAAAGAAAAAGACAGCGACAGACTGACACTGAACGGTGTGTTGAACCAGCGTTCTAATGATGTGCTGGCAGCGAATAACTGGAATGTCTGCCAGTATGCGCTGCTTCTGATGATGATCGCACAGGTATGCGATATGAAAGCGGGCGAACTACTCCATGTGATTGCGGATGCTCATATATACGACCGCCATATCCCACTGGTAAAAGAGCTGATCAGCAGAGAAACTCATCCGGCACCAAAGGTATGGCTGAATCCGGAAGTCAAGGATTTCTATGCATTTACTGTGGATGATCTTCATGTGGAAGATTATGTGACAGGACCACAGATTAAAAATATTCCGATTGCTGTGTAAGAAGATGATTTTAAATGCATTTTGGCTCGCAACGGTGAAGGTAGTGAGCAGTTACAAGCAGACAATGAGTCGGGAAAACAGAAAAATAAAAACGTATCAGACAGGAGAATAATAATGAATCTTATTGTAGCAGCAGATAAAAACTGGGGCATCGGAAAAGACAACAAACTTCTGGTGAGCATCCCTTCCGATATGAAATTTTTCCGTCAGGAAACCATGGGAAAAGTAGTAGTTATGGGAAGAAAGACTCTTGAAAGCTTTCCTAACGGTCTGCCGTTAAAAAACAGAACCAACGTGGTACTGACCAGCGATAAAAATTATCAGGTGAAAGATGCAGTGATCGTACACAGCATCGATGAAGTTCTGGAAGAACTGAAGAAATATGATGATGATGAGATCTACGTCATCGGTGGAGGAAAAGTTTATGAAGAACTGCTTCCATACTGTGATGTGGCGCATGTGACCAAGATTGATTTCGCTTTTGAGGCGGATACTCATTTTCCGAATCTGGATGAGGATCCGGAGTGGGAAATCACTGCATCCAGCGATGAACAGACGTATTTTGATCTGGAATATACATTTGTAAAATACGAGAGAAAGTAATAAGAAAAAAAGGCAACTGTGAGGGTACTGAAAAGTTGCGAAAAAAGAAAGCAACAGGAAAGACCGGGAGGACATTGGGTCAACATGGAAAAAAACGATTGGCAGGATCAGAAAAATAATAATGGAAGCGATTTTATGAAAGTTGTCCAGGATGCCATCAACAGCGGGGACTATCAGCAATTAAATGAGCAGGTGCGAAAGACAGTCAGTGCTTCCGTACAGGAAGTGTGCAATATGGGCGGAAAACTGCAAAATGGTATTATGGAGGGGATGCGACAGGCAGGAAACGGACTGCAGGAAGGTCTGAAAGAGGGCATGAACAGTGCACAGCGGGAGTGGAGAGAGTCAGCAAATACAGGCTGGAAAAAAACAGAAGTGACATACCGTACGAATTACGGCAAAGATCATACACCGGCATATCAGGCGGGTGCCTGGAAGCGGACACAGCAGGGGAAACAGCTGCCGGCCATCTATGCACCGAATCCGCCAGGAAAAATCACAGGAACGATTCTTGCCATTACAGGGTACTCTCTGACCGGTGTATTTGCACTCAGTACGATTGTGACAGGAATCGTGACAGCGATTTACCCAGGTGCACCGGCAATTATCGCAACCGCTATCGTGGGAGGCATTACGGCGGCAAGTCTCGGAATGGGAATCACCGGAACTGTGATCCGCGGCAGAGTGAAGAGATTCCGTCAGTACGTACAGCAGATCGGAGACCGGGCATACTGCAATATCAAAGAACTGGCCGATAAGACCGGAAAGACAGAAATTAAGGTTCGTAAGGATCTGAAACTGATGATTGAGAAAAGAATGTTTCTGCAGGGGCATCTGGATCAGAAAGAAACCTGTCTGATCGTTACGGATGCAATGTATCAGCAGTATCTGGAGACGGAAAAACAGGCGAAAACCGTACAGCTGCAACAACAGCAACAGAAAGAACAACGTTCCCGGATGCCGGAAGAGTGCAGAAAGATCCTGGAAGAAGGACAGGAATACATTACTTATATTCATAAGTGTAATGACGATCTTCCAGGAGAAGAAATCACCAGAAAACTGAGCCGTCTCGAAGCCATCATCACCCGAATCTTTCAGGAAGTGGAAAAACAGCCAGAACTGGCTTCAGATCTGCGCAGATTTATGAATTATTATCTGCCAACCACAAGAAAACTGGTGGATGCTTATCGCGAGATTGAACTGGACAGCTTCAGGACAGAACAAAATGAAAAGACGAAAAAAGAGATTGAAGATACTCTGGATACGATCAATCAGGCATTCGAAAAACTGTTAAACAGTTTCTTTGAGGAACGTGCTATGGATATTTCTTCGGATATTTCCGTGCTGCATTCCATGCTTGCGCAGGAGGGACTGACTCAGGGGGCATTTGAGCAGAAAACGGGATATAAAGACCAAACATGAGGAGGAGAACGATATGAGTACACTGGATGAGATGGAGATGCCAACGCTGACCTTTGATCCGGCTCCGGAACCGGAAGAAAAGGCACCGGTAGTTCCGGTACAGGAAGAAAAAGCAAAACTGGATGACAGCATGTTAAATGATAAAGAACGTCAGATGGTGGAGAGTTTCGCAAAACAGATCGACCTTCATAACACCAACGGCATTCTGCAGTACGGTGCGGGAACCCAGAAAAAAATGGCCGATTTTTCTGAGAAAGCACTGGAAAATGTAAAAACCAAAGATCTTGGATCTGTGGGAGATATGCTGACGAATGTGGTGACTGAACTGAAGAGCTTTGATGCGCAGGAAGAAGAAAAAGGATTTTTCTCTTTTCTGAAGAAGCCGGTGGACAAAATCACCAGTATGAAGACAAAGTATGACAAAGTAGAGACAAATGTGGAAAAAATCTGTACAGCCCTGGAAGATCATCAGACACAGCTGATGAAAGATGTGGCGATGCTGGATCGGATGTATGAGCAGAATCTGCTGTATTTTAAAGAACTTTCCATGTATATTCTGGCAGGAAAGAAGAAACTGGAAGAAGTAAAAACGACCGAACTGACACAGCTGATGGCAAAAGCACAGGCAAGCGGACAACCGGAAGATGCACAGGCAGTCAAAGATCTGACAGGGCTGTGTGACCGGTTTGAAAAGAAGATCCATGATCTGGAGCTGACACGTATGATCTCGATTCAGACAGCACCCCAGATCCGTCTGGTACAGAACAGTGATACCATGATGGTGGAAAAGATCCAGACTACGGTAGTGAATACGATTCCGCTGTGGAAGAGTCAGATGGTACTGGCTCTTGGCGTGGAACATGCCTCTCAGGCAGCACAGGCGCAGCGTCAGGTTACGGATATGACCAACGATTTGCTCAGAAAGAATGCGGAAGTGCTGAAAGTGGCATCTGTGGAAGCAGCGAAAGAGTCTGAGCGTGGTATCGTAGATCTGGAAACACTGCAGAATACCAACGCATCTCTGATCTCTACCCTGGACGAAGTGATGCAGATCCAGGCAGACGGCAGAATGAAACGACAGGCAGCAGAAGTGGAACTCCGGAAGATGGAAGATGAACTGAAGAATAAGCTGCTGGAGATTCGATAGTTGTAAAATAAGGGAAATCAGAAGAAAGTAAACAGTGACAAAGACGGAATCATATCAGATGCATAAAAAGGATGGTTTATGCAGAAGAGAAAAGAAAAAGGAAGGTGCAGTGATGTATCGGGAACATACAAAAACAATTAAAATCGGAAATCAGGTGATCGGTGGCGGACATCCGGTGCTGATTCAGTCGATGACGAATACCAAAACAGAAGATGTAGCGGCGACGGTTGCGCAGATTCTGACATTGGAAAAAGCAGGATGTCAGATCATCCGCTGTGCTGTGCCGACGATGGAGGCTGCAAGAGCACTGGGAGAGATCAAAAAGCAAATTCATATTCCTCTGGTAGCAGACATTCATTTTGATTATAAACTGGCAATCGCAGCGATGGAAAACGGTGCGGACAAGATACGTATCAATCCGGGAAATATCGGAAGCCGGGAACGCATCCAGGCTGTGGTTGATGTGGCGAAAGAACGCCGGATTCCGATCCGTGTCGGTGTAAACAGCGGTTCGCTGGAAAAAGAACTGGTGGAAAAGTACCACGGAGTGACGGCAGAAGGTCTGGTGGAGAGTGCTCTGGATAAAGTAAAGATCATCGAGGATATGGGATATGATCAACTGGTGATCAGTATCAAATCCTCGGATGTTCTGATGTGTGCAAAAGCACATGAATTAATTGCCCAAAAAACGGATTATCCGCTCCATGTGGGAATCACTGAGGCGGGAACTCTGTTTTCCGGAAATATTAAGTCTGCAGTAGGACTTGGTATCATTCTCTACCAGGGCATCGGCGATACGATCCGAGTATCCCTGACCGGAGATCCGTCAGAAGAAGTCAAATCAGCCAAACGGATCCTGAAAACACTGGGACTTCGAAACGGCGGCATCGAAGTCGTATCCTGTCCGACCTGCGGAAGAACGCAGATAGATCTGATAGGTCTAGCCAATAAAGTAGAAGATATGGTACAGGATATTCCACTGGATATCAAAGTGGCTGTTATGGGTTGTGTGGTAAACGGACCGGGAGAAGCAAAAGAAGCAGACATCGGAATTGCCGGAGGTAAAGGTGTGGGACTGCTGATCAAAAAAGGAGAGATTATCAAAAAAGTACCGGAGGATCAGCTCTTAGAGACACTCCGGGATGAGTTACTTCACTGGAATGCGTAAGTGGTGAATAAGACATGATGACAGAAAAAGATTTTTTAGATGTATTTCCCCAGTTGAAGGTGGATCCGGAACTGGAAAGCCTTCTTGGGGAAGTAAAAGTAATGAAAGTATCCATAAACCCGCAGAAGGACTGTCTGCGGGTTTATGTTCTGAGTAGACAGTGGATTCATAAAAAGCATGTTTATCATCTGGAAGAGACAATTAAAGAACAGTTTTTTGCCAATGCACCTCTGCGGGTGAAAATCATCGAAAAATTCCAGCTTTCCAGTCAGTATACACCGGAAAATTTTCTGGATGTATATCGTCAGAGTATTCTGCTGGAATTAAAGCAGTACAGCGCACTGGAGTACAATATGTTCTATACAGCAGAGATTACGTTCAGTGATCCGGAGACGATGGAGCTGGTGATGACTGATTCTGTGGTCGCGAGAGACCGGGAACATGAACTGGTGCGGGTGCTGGAAAAAATCTTCTGCGAGCGGTGTGGTTTCAACCTGAAAGTACATCCGGCTTATCGGAAACCAGTGGAAAGTAAAGGAAGAAAGAACAGTGAGCTGAGAATTCTGGAGGAAGCCAGACAGATTCTGCTGCATTCTAAAGTCGGGAATAAAAACAGTGACCGTGAAGCAGGGGAAGACCTGTCCGGTCAGGGCATGGAAGCACCATTTGATGAAGACCGGATGATCGGGGTAGACGGAAAAGAACAGAGACCACAGGGGAAAAATCAGCAGAATCAGGACACGGACGGTGGAAAACAGCCGGCAGCTGCACAGGAAAAAGGAAAAGAGGGGAACAAAGGCGGTTTCCGGGATCGAAACGGTGGAAAAAATGGTGGCCGTGGGAATTTTCAGAAAGGTCGTTACGGCGATGGACCACGTCCTTTGAAACGGTCCGACAACCCGGATGTGATCTATGGAAGGGATTTTGATGACGATGCCATCACTATTGATTCTATTGCCGGAGAGATGGGAGAGATTACGATCCGCGGACAGGTAACTTCCGTGGAAGCCAGAGAAATCCGAAACGAGAAGACGATCTATATGTTCAACATCACGGACTTTACGGATACGATCACCGTAAAAATGTTTCTGCACAACGAACAGGTGCCGGAAATCAGTGGAGCCATCAAAAAGGGTGCCTTCCTGAAGCTAAAAGGTGTGACCACCATCGATAAGTTCGATCATGAGATCACCATCGGTTCCCTTGCAGGTATCAGGAAAATCAGTGATTTTACCACCAGCCGGATGGATAACAGTCCGGAAAAGCGAGTAGAGCTGCACTGCCATACGAAAATGAGTGATATGGATGGGGTTACGGATGCAAGCGTTCTGGTAAAACGCGCCTACAAATGGGGACATCCGGCCATCGCGATCACAGACCATGGAGTAGTACAGTCCTTCCCGGAAGCCAATCATGCCTATGACGATATTGTCAGCGATTACCGAAAACAGTACCAGAAAGATCACCCGGAAGCGACAAAGGATGAGATGAAACAGGTGTATCCGCCGTTTAAGGTAATTTATGGTGTGGAAGCCTATCTGGTGGATGATGTGAAAGGCATGGTTACCGGAAGCAGGGGACAGAGTCTGGATGATTCCTATGTGGTGTTTGATATCGAGACCACCGGTTTCAGTCCGGTGGCTAACCGGATCATCGAGATTGGTGCGGTTCGAGTGGAAGAGGGTTCCATCGTGGATCGCTTTTCCGTCTTTGTCAATCCGCAGGTGCCGATTCCATTTAAAATCGAACAGCTGACCGGCATCAATGACAGCATGGTTGTGGATGCAGAGACCATAGAAGAAGTTCTGCCAAAATTCCTGGAATTTTCCAAGGGTGCGGTCATGGTGGCACACAATGCCGGATTTGACATGAGTTTTATCATCGAAAACTGCAAACGCCTTGGAATCGAACAGGATTTTACTTATGTGGATACGGTAGGTCTTGCCCGGATGCTTCTGCCGGGACTGAACCGGTTCAAGCTGGATACAGTGGCGAAAGCACTGAATATTTCCCTGTTGAATCATCACCGGGCAGTGGACGATGCGGCCTGTACGGCGGAAATTTTTGTAAAATTCATTAAAATGTGTAAGGAACGAGACATCTTTGATCTGAATGTATTAAATGAGGCCGGAAAACTCTCCGAGCATACCATCAAAAAACTGCCGACCTATCATGCGATTATTCTGGCCACCAGCGAGATTGGCCGGGTCAATCTGTACCGTCTGGTGTCAAAATCACACCTGGAGTTTTACAATCGGCGGCCCAGGATCCCAAAGAGTGTGTACCTGCAGTATAACGAAGGATTGATGATCGGATCTGCCTGTGAGGCGGGAGAACTTTTCCAGGCGATTTTAAGGGATGAACCGGAATCAGAGATCGCCCGTCTGGTGGAATTCTATGATTATCTGGAGATCCAGCCGATCGGCAACAACATGTTTATGGTGCGGGATGAAAACCGGGATAATGTAACCTCCGAGGAAGATCTTCGGGATCTGAACCGACGGATCGTGAAACTGGGAGAACAGTTTAAAAAACCTGTGGTTGCCACCTGTGATGTACATTTTATTGATCCCGAGGATGAAGTCTACCGGAGAATCATCATGACCGGAAAGGGATTCAGCGATGCGGATGATCAGGCACCGCTGTATCTGCGGACCACAGAAGAGATGTTGAAGGAATTTGAATATCTGGGTGCGGAGAAAGCGGAAGAGGTTGTCATCACAAACCCGAATAAAATCGCGGATATGTGTGACCGGGTCTGCCCGATCCGTGACGGTAAATTTCCTCCGGTTATTGAAAACTCGGATCAGATGCTTCGTGATATCTGCTATAATGAGGCTCATGCGATCTACGGACCGGATCTTCCGGAGATCGTATCGGCACGGCTGGAGCGGGAACTGAACTCTATCATCTCCAATGGATATGCCGTAATGTACATCATTGCACAGAAACTGGTTTGGAAGTCCAACGAGGACGGGTATCTGGTAGGTTCCCGTGGATCCGTAGGATCATCCTTTGTTGCCACGATGGCGGGAATCACGGAAGTCAATCCGTTAAGTCCTCACTATCTGTGCGGAGAGTGCTATTATGTGGATTTTGATTCCGACGAAGTGAAAGCATATTCCGGCCGTGCCGGTTGTGACATGCCGGATAAGATATGTCCCCGGTGTGGAAAACCATTGAAGAAAATGGGGTTTGATATTCCGTTTGAGACTTTCCTGGGATTCAAGGGAAACAAAGAGCCGGATATCGACCTGAACTTCTCCGGTGAGTATCAGAGTAAGGCACATAAATATACAGAAGTAATCTTTGGTGCGGGACAGACCTTCCGTGCCGGAACGATCGGTACGCTGGCGGATAAGACAGCGTTCGGTTATGTGAAAAATTATTACGAAGAGCGTGGTGTGCACAAGAGAAACTGCGAGATCGACCGGATCGTGCAGGGATGCACTGGTATCCGTCGTACCACCGGACAGCATCCGGGCGGTATCATCGTTCTTCCGTTTGGCGAAGATATCAACTCCTTCACCCCGGTACAGCATCCGGCAAATGATGTGAATACCGATATTATCACCACCCATTTTGATTACCATTCTATCGATGCGAACCTGCTGAAGCTGGATATTCTGGGACACGATGATCCGACCATGATCCGTATGCTGGAAGATATCACCCATTTTGATGCCCAGCAGGTGCCACTGGATGATCAGAGTGTCATGTCTCTGTTCAAGAGTACGGAGGCACTGGGAATCACACCGGAGGATATTGGTGGCTGTCCACTTGGCTGCCTTGGAATTCCGGAGTTTGGTACGGATTTCGTTATCCAGATGCTTCTGGATACCAAACCGGAATCTTTTTCGGATCTGATCCGTATCTCCGGTCTGTCCCATGGTACGGACGTATGGCTGGGGAATGCACAGACATTAATAGAGGAAGGAAAAGCGACCATTTCCACGGCTATCTGTACCCGTGATGATATCATGATCTACCTGATCAATAAGGGACTGGAGAGTGAGCTTTCGTTTACCATCATGGAGAGCGTCCGTAAAGGTAAGGGACTGAAGCCGGAGTGGGAAGAGGAGATGAAAGCCCACGATGTGCCGGACTGGTATATCTGGTCCTGTAAGAAGATCAAATACATGTTCCCGAAGGCGCATGCGGCGGCGTACGTTATGATGGCGTACCGTATCGCGTATTATAAGATTTTCTATCCCCTGGCTTATTATGCGGCTTACTTCAGTATCCGTGCTTCTGCATTTTCCTATGAACTGATGTGTATGGGACGGGAACGGCTGGAGTATTATATGGCAGATTATAAGAAACGAAGTGATACGCTGACGAAAAAAGAACAGGATACCGTAAAGGATATGAAGATCGTACAGGAGATGTATGCGAGAGGATTCTCGTTTACGGAGGTGGATCTTTATAAGGCACAGGCGCACCGCTTCCAGGTTGTCGACGGTAAGCTGATGCCGGCTCTGGACAGTATTGAGGGACTGGGAGATAAAGCGGCTGATGCGGTGGTGCTTGCGGCGAGAGACGGCCAGTTTCTGTCGAAAGATGATTTCAGACAGCGGACGAAAGTCAGTAAGAGTGTGATTGATTTTATGGATGATCTGCATATCTTTGGAGATATACCGGAATCGAATCAGATTTCCCTGTTTGATTTTCAATAAAAAATGTTGTACCGATGGAAGATAACTTTCAGAAATAAAAGGAAGAATAGCAAAAATCGGAAAAATATGTACAAATATTAATAAAATCAATTGACTTACAAAAATATTTTATTATTATAATAGTATAAAATTGAAAAGCACTTTTATATGGCACAGAAATATAGCTGTATGGGAGTGCTTTTATCACATATGCAGAGTGCAAAGTATCATCTTTATATAAAAAAATCTGCATGTAATAAATATTCCGTAGATAATATACTGCGAGGTGCCGAACAGTTACAAAGAAACAGTAAAAGGTGACAGAAAATGAGCAGACAAAAGAAAAAAGGATTTACTCTTGTAGAACTTGTGGTGGTACTGGTGATCATGACGGTCATCCTTGGTATCGCAATTCCATCGGTTTTGCACTATATGAAAATGGCAGAATTCCGAAAAAATGAGGAGAATGCGAAGACGGTGTATCTGGCTGCAGAGTCGAAGCTGACTTATTATCGCAGTTCCGGACAGTGGGAAGAGTTCAAAAAAGAAGTGATGAGCCAGGGAAAAGAAGCACCGTTTACAGATAGTAAACGGAAGGGAAAAATCTATGGAATCACGCTGGACAAAGAACATGACGGGGCATCGGCGTCAAATAATGCAGTTCTGGGTCTTCTCGACGGATATACCTATGACAAAAGTATGCTGGATGCATCGATTGCCATCGAGATTGATATTGAGTCGGGAGAGGTTTACTCTGCGTTTTATGGAACCCGCTGCAAGGGACTGAACTATGCAAGTCAGGATGGCAACGGTTATCTGACTATGGCAGACCGGGAATACAAGAGCCGCAAAGACAGGGTACTCGGATATTATTCCGTGGAAGATACAGTCAATGTTGTGGCATTGAAACCGACGAGGCTGAAGATGAATACGATTTCTCTGCTGAACGGTGAAGTCCTTTCTTTGAACTGGTCAAGTAATGTAGGAAACCGTCTGGATGTGGAATATGATATCCAGTTTTATCAGAAAAATGGAAAAGATAAGGAAGACAGTCTGCTGTTTTCCATGGCGGTAGCACCGGCACAGCTTCGAAGCGCAGGATGGGATACGGACAGTTCAAAAGCCAGGAATATGGTTCCGGTGGAATTGAAAAATGCGGAGGGAAAAAGTGCGGGTACCTGGTATTTTCCGATTACTTTACAGGACGGGAAATATGTGCTGACGCTGGATGCAATGATGTCTGCGGAGATACTGGGAGTGCTTTCTTCTTCACAGAATAAAGACGGAGAACTGGATGCAACAACAAGTACAAGTGTTCTGCGTCTGGCAAAAGTAGCAGAAAGTCTGAAAGAACAGCAGACCATCTATGCAAGCATCCAGGCAGTCCCCTATTATCAGCGGGGAAGTCAGTCCACAAATGAGTATCGTTCCAGTGAAAAAGTAACTTCCAATAGTTCCAATACATTGTACGGAGATGATTCGACAGAGAATAAAATCAAAGTAGCGTATTTTCGGCATCTGTCCAACATCCGTTATGAAGAGAAAGATACGAAAAAAGAGATTACACTGACGAATCGCAATATGGACTGGTCCGCAGTAGGAACCGGGCTCTATACCTTTGCTCTTCAGGAAGAAGGAGATGGACAGGCTATCCGGAGACTGGTCTGGTATGGAAATGAAAAAGATAAAACCGCAGATTTTCCCACCATCGCGAAACTGTCCGGAAAAGATACACTGACAGGAAAAGGGAAAAATACAAAAATCAGCAATCTGTCACTGGGAGAGGACTCTGTTGTAAAAGACAACAGTGCAGATACACTGGAGATAGATGCGGCAAACTATCTTGGACTTTTTGGCGAGATAGAAGGAACAGTGAAAAATATCACTTTCCAGGATCCGGTACTGAAACTTACGACCAGTCAGAGCAAAGCGGATCATGACAAACTGAAGGGCGCGGGAATCCTTGCAGGACGTACAGAGGGGAATCTGAACGATATTACTGTCGAGGTAAAAAAAGAAGATCATGTGATCCTGCATGTATCGATGGAAGGAAGCCATAATGCACTTGGAATCGGAGGTCTTGTCGGAGTACTGGCAGATGAAGAAAGAGGACAGCTGGGAGCTGTAAAGAAAGCAGAAATTTCAAACATCTGTGTATCCGGCGTGATCCGGGCAACACTTCCGGAAATTACAGTTACCGGGGATGTGGAGAATGCAGCCGCAGAATACGCATATGGAATCGGTGGTGTGGTCGGCTATGCATATATGGACAGTAGTGCGAAAAAAAGTGAAGCAGTGATCACGGATTGCGAAAACCACAGCAATATCTACGGTAATTATTTTACCGGAGGAATCATCGGTAATGTACATGGGAATGATTCCTCCGGAGGAACAGAAGATATTGCAGAGAGAGCCAATGTCCGCACAAACAGCAATGACGGTCTGATACAGTGTACGGTAGATGCCAAGGATACTTCGTTGTGCGGACACTACTTTGGTGGGATCGCAGGATATGCGGATCAGGTACTGATCTATAAAGGAAGCAGTGCATCCGGACGGGCAGGGGGATTTTCTTACAATGAAACAAAGAAAGACCAGCTGAAGGGACAGTATGTGGGAGGAATCATCGGCTATGGACAAAGTACGATATTAAGTAACTGCAGTACGAAGAAAAACGGATACATTCTTGGCGATAAGTATGTAGGTGGAATCGCAGGGGGATTCCGTGGTGCGATCCGTGCGGACGGCGAGGTACAGGTGACAACAAATGCCAGTTATGTGATCGGGAACAGTTATGTCGGCGGAATCGTCGGTAAAAATACAGAAAATGTGACGATCGAAAACTGTGTCAACAATGGTGTGGCAGCAGGATATGACAGATATATTGGCGGAATCACCGGATATAATGACGCAACGATCGCAGACTGTGCAAGTTATCTTTCTGATTATAACAATTCGATTTTTAAAATGATCGTATCTGCCTGGAAAGCTACCGGAGATTACGTAGGAGGAATTACCGGGTATAATAACGGAAGGATTACTTTCTGTAAAGCAAGCCAGAAAATTACCGTTAAGTCAGTATCCAGCATCGTGGCAGGTGAAAATTATGTTGGCGGTATTGCAGGATTTAACGATGTGGCGGGCACACTGGATGTGAACTATACGCTGATCGGTGGAAAAGTCTATGCTTACGGAGACTGTGCCGGAGGAGGATTTGGCTTTAATGCGTCAACGGAGGTATTGACCAAAGAGCTGGCGATCAAACCCACCAGTGTGCAGGGACGGTACTATGTTGGCGGCTGCATCGGTGCAAATGTGGTGAATCTTTCCAAAGATCTTACCATGGAATATTTCCGGGCAGATAACCGGCTGGGAAGTATTGTCGGAGAAGCCTTCTGTGGAGGAATCATCGGTTATCAGAGAACGTATACAGCAAAGCAGTTTGGAACAGGTGCGCTTCTGGATGAGATGGATGCACAGCAGTCTGCGATCTTACCGGGAATCGATGGAAAAACCAATCTTCCGGGAGCAGAGGCAGCATCAGCGAATACACATACATTGACGATTTGTGACAGCAGGAATAAAAACAATCCTCTGCAGACGATCACGAATAATATTCCGATTCGTGCATGGCTGTATGTGGGAGGAATTGTCGGTTATTGTGAAAATAACAGCAAACTTGTGATCAGCAACTGTGTGAATGAAGGAACGATTGGGACACCGGCAAATGACGATACACAGCATACCCATGCAAAAAATGGAGTAAATCTTGCCACATTTATTGCCGGAGAGGTGGATGGACGGCAGCTTGCCGATGGTGCAGCAGATGTTACTATTTGTCCGATCGGTGGAATCATCGGTGTTAATCTGAAGAATCAGGTGATTGAACACTGTACAAACAAGGGAACCATCACAGGAACTTCGGGAATCGGCGGTATTGTGGGGTTGAATGCTGGAAGTGTGAGAAGCTGTAATCTGACAGAAAATTTTGGAAGCACTTCGATATCGTATCTTGGTGGTATCAGTGGTATTAATCTGGGAACTATTACGGAATGTACCACAAAACATGGGAAAACCGTGTCCGGAAAGAGTAATGTCGGTGGTATCACCGGATGGAATCTGAATGGAGGAGCGGTAACAGACAGCAGCAGTTATGCGAATATTACCGGAGACGGTGATCAGGTCGGTGGTCTGACCGGACGAAACAGCGGTATGTTGCAGCTTCAGGATGAATCGTCAAACAGTCCGTCAAGAACGATCCGCGGTAAAAAAAATGTCGGTGGTCTGACCGGCATGAATGAAGCAGCAGGCACGATCACAGTTACCGGAACCAGCGGCGAACAGACGGCTGCAGGAAATGGCATTACCGTAAACGGAACCACACAGGTCGGTGGAATTGCCGGAGATAATCAGGGTGAACTGCAGGGAAGTGCAGGCGCCTATCTGGTAAGCAGTGCAGATAAAGTCCATGCAACACAGGGACTGGCAGGAGGAATCGCCGGTGTGAGCAAAGGATCGATCCGTTATGCGGCCAGCCGTTGCGGCAGTGTTCAGGCAGACGAAGGAGAAGCCGGAGGAATCACCGGAGTCAACCGGGCAGGTCAGGGAATCAGAGACTGCATCAATTATGGAAACGTAACATCCAGTGACGGATATGCAGGCGGAATTACGGCAACGAATGCGGGTACGATCACTAACTGTCAGGTGAAGGCAGCAGATAAAGGAACTCTAAAGATTCACAGTGCGGGAGTAAAAGAAAGCGGTGCGATCTGTGGGATCAATACGGGAGTAATAAGCGCAGCAAACGACAGCCGGACGATGGCTGATAACACAGTGATTCTGTCCGGAAAGGCGACAATCTACGGAGGAATTACCGGAAGTAATCAGGGAAGTATTACCGGGGTTACACTGACAGCCATGCCGCAGATCAGTACTTCAGAGAATAATCTGACCATCGGAGGAATCGCCGGAGAAAATAAAAACAGTATAAATAATGTGAGCGCTGAGTTGAAATTTGAAAACTTCAGCAGTTACCGTTATCTTGGCGGGATCGTCGGATCCAATAAGGCTGGAACTATTCAGAATGCAACGTTCACCGGAACAATCACAGAAAAGAACGGTTCTGCCGGGAATTGTTACGGAGGAATCGCCGGCATCAATAAGGCAAGACTGAGCAGCTGCAAAGTTGGAACCATCTATATGAACATCAACGGCGTTTACACGGCTACCAGTACCAGTACAGCCGAACAGAAGGAAAAGATGGCTACCCATGCCGGAGGTGTGGCAGGCAAGAATGAATCTGATGCAGTAATTACCGGATGTACGATCGCAAATGATACGAAAAGCCAGCTGATTGCCAAATATGGTATGTTAGGTGGAATCACCGGTTACAACAAAGGTTCTGTGACCCTGTCAGGAACTACAGAGACGGAGCAGGTATTTGCTGATGTTCATACAGTGGATGAGCTGCATGCGAAGGCTTCCGGAGTGGTATCGGCAGATCAGTCTTATATCCGCTGGGAATCCGGAAAAAATCAGAGGTTGGAACAGGTTGTATATGATAACACCAATACAAAAGTATCTGAAAACCGTCTGAAGATGTACATGGATAAGAACGGAAATCTGGGCGGTATCATTGCATTTAACAGCACAGATGGACAGATCAGTAAATGTATGTCCGGAAACTGGTTTTTATCGAATAAGTCCACGGCAATCGGTGTAGGTACAGGTGGAATTATCGGTATGAACGAATCAGAAAAAGATATCACAGGACTGGTAAATGCCGCCTTTGTGGGAAGACAGCTTGCCTCTGCGGATACGAACCGTTTTGCGGGCGGGATTATCGGAAATCAGAACAATTCCACATCCAGCGACTGGGTGATTGAAAACTGTATCAATTATGGAACTGTATACTGCTATAATACCCATTATGCCGGCGGGATCATGGGACAGTGGACCGGAACCGGCGGAACGATACAGAACTGCCGAAATTATGGTATGTTACAGACAACCTATGGAACGGACTGGGTAGGTGCGTCTGCCGGCATCGTGGCACAGCTGTATCATGCCTATGAAGGAAATACATACAATATCATAGGATGTCGAAATTACGGAAGTATATATACAAGAGAAGGAGAAAAATCTGAAGACAGGTGCGGAGCAAACGACAGCGCCGGAATCCTTGGAAACATCACGACCTATCGTGCCGACTCTGCTTCTGATGCGCCATCCTTCACCGTTCAGATCCTGGACTGCGCCAACGAGCCCGGAGTGAAAATCTATTCCGGTTCCATGGCATCGGGAATCTTTGGTTTCCTTTCCTGCGATAATCCGAATAAGGATTCGATCACAACATCTACCGGAAATGTAAACATTCGTGTGGAACGATGCCGGAATTTTGCAAAAGTTCTGAAAGGTCATTATTATTCCTGCGGAATCTTCGGAGACCGTTATGGATCCAACGGATGGAAAAATACGGTGGTAAAAGATTGCTATGGTGTTCATGTGAGCAGTTCTTACTATAATGGTAAGAATGGCGGGAATGGATATCCTGTTTTCGGTTATGGTAATGCGGGAAATAGTTCCTGGATGCAGAACAGTGACCGTGTCAATAACTTCTTCATAGAAAATGTGGATAACTGGGGTTTTACCAATGTCAGAATCGGAGAAGGCGAAAGTTCCCTGAAAAAGGGAAGCGGAAGTGCGGAGAATGGTTATCTGGAACAGGGATATAATGGTCGTTATACAACCAACCTGTTTGTGATGTATGATATCACCAATGGAAAATATTTTCTTGCAGACATTTTACCATCTGTTTTAAATGGTACGGCAGATCACACAGATTATCAGACCACACACTTGGAAAACGGTATACCGAAGGTTACTACGGTGGTGAAAGGAAACAGCCAGTATATCGATGCGGAAGATCGTTTTATCAAAGCAGAGGATGGGGCGAAACTTGCAAAAATCATCTGTTATCTGGATACGGCAACGGCAGAAATCACAAAGTACAACAGTGTGGAAGCATTTACAGCTAATGCGCTGGAAATAGAAGACAATGCATTTTATCAGGATCTTCGCGAAAGCTGGAGACGTCTGGAAGGAATCGAAGACGAAAAGATGTTACAGCCGAAAGAAGCAAAAGCCAATATTTCCGATGGAAAGATCACGGTAAAGATCACACCGCAGGATCGAAAAGCCCGGGATCTGGATCTGAACCAGGATTCACAGCCCTATGATCCGTTCCTGTATGAAGTGAAGCTCAGCGGCAGTGGGAAAACGGTGGTACAGAAGATCTATTCAGAAGAAGAATCTTTTGCGCTTCCGGCAGGTATGAGCGGGGATGTAAACTTGCAGGTGCGGGCCGTCAGCATGTTTGATGGCGTGGAACCTTCGGATTGGTTTACTTTGAAAGAGAGTGATATCAACAAAGTACTGCCGGATCCGGATGTGGAGATTTATCTGGTAGAGGATGAAAACGGATTCCGGGGTTACAGTTATCAGTACAGTCTGAAGAATCTGGAAGATTACACACAGGTGGATGAAGACGGAGAAGCGGTTTATCCGGACTGGCAGGTAAGGATCCATGTGCAGGGACTGGGAGAGACAGTACTGGATGCACAACATCAGACGGGAACGATTCCGGTAAAAGACGAGAGCAATCCAATCTATCAGATGGTGACGAAAGCAACAGCCAAAACGGGAAGTACGGAGCTGATGCAGGATTCCAAAGAGGTGTCAACACCAATCTACATTCCGTATTATTACCGGCCGCCGATTACACTGAAGACCTGGGAGCCACAGGTGAAGACCAGCTGGGAACTGACCGGTGATACACTGGAAAAACTTCGTGTGAAAGTGACATTGGATGCCACCGGTAAGGCGGCCATGAACACACCGCCAATCTATCGGGTAGAACTGGTCGGTGACTGGAAAGAACAGAAGGATATAGTTTTGGCAAAAGAAGATGTGCTGCTTGTTTCCGGTGGAAGTGCCGGGGCAACATTCTCAGATCTGCCATCGTATCTGGCAGAGGCCGATCATATCCGCTTGCGGATCTGGTATGCATCTTCCGGTCTTGGACCGGTCTATACCTACTATCCGCTGGAAGCAGGGGATGATGCGATTAATGTCAGTGAATTAGTGAATGTGGATCAGGATGGCAGGGAAGAATGGTCTTACAGTCACAGTACTGTGCTGAGTGAATACAGCAAACAGAATGTGGCAGATAGAGTATCTTATTTTGATCCTTATATATATGATTCCCGGTCGGCTCTCTGGAGCTGGCTGCCGGCACCGGTATTGGATGATACGGATACGCTTCTGACACCGGAGATTACTTCGGACGGAAAAATATATTATACATTTACCTGGGATACGGGAGTAAACGGTACGGACAATGCATCTTATCAGGTAGCACTTACCGGTATCGATGCAAAAGGCCGGGAAGTGACCATTGATGCAAAGGATGCTTATACGAGTGGAAAATCATTCCGTATCGATGCAACCGACTGGAATTACACCAGTGTCAAACTGAAAGTGAACAGAGTTGGTGATGAAGAGAAAAAACAGATTGGGCTTTCCGCCACCGGAACATATCAGATCCGGCAGCGGCTGGAAAAACCGGGACAGCCGACGGTACAGAATGTGGATGTCAATGAGCTGGATTATCAGATTTCCTGGAACCCGTTATCTTCGGAGGATGGATGCGAAGGATATCAGGCCTATATTCAGACGTATGACGGGGATCAGCCGGGAAAAGCCAGAAAACTGGGAGAACTGGTGAAAGCCGGAACACAGGCGGATGGAATCTATAAAGAACGTCTCTTCCTGGATGAATCTTATGCAGGAAAAACGGTTGTGATCTATCTGGTTGCAAAAGCGGATCCCTCCGGTAATTATCTGGACAGTGAAAATGGTGTTACGTATCAGCTGACGATCCCGAAACGACTGGATACACCGGTCGTGACCTGGAAAGTGAACTGGGGAAACGGAAAAAGTAATGCCATAGAGGCAGCAGATTTCCGGGCAGGCGGACTTACGGTCAGTCTGTCAAAGACCACGGTGCTGCCAGGAGGAAGTACCTATCTGCTGAAAGGATATGTATACGATACAAAGGCTGCTGCAGAGGCTGCCGTCGCAGGTGGTGATCCGCAGACAAATGCTTCTGCCACCTATCCGGCACTGAATGATGAGGTATTGGATCCGGTGGGTATGGATATGGACAGCACCGGCGCTTATCACCATGATCTTGAGGACTTTTCCATTACAAATGCGGGAAAATATATAGTATTTTATGTGAGAAGTTCTTCCGGAGCCGGAAATTTGAGTTCCCTTTGGGTGAATTCTGAGGTATATCAGCTTCCGTATGTGAAACTGGAGGCCCCGGATATTACTTCCGACAGGACAGAGGGAAGAACCGTAACCGTACAGACAACGTCCAATAATCCGGATCTGCCAGCCGCAACAGAAACCTGGAACATGACAAGTACAGCGCTGGAATGGAACAGTGTGGAAGGTGCGGATATCTGTCAGATGACTCTGAGCGGAACCGTACAGGTACAGAATGGAAATGATATCAGCAGCAGAAAACTGAACAGTCAGATCCGAATCCTTGAGAATTACAAAGGTAATCTTCTGACTGTACAGCAGAAAGATGCCAACGGAAACTGGTCCGCTGCTTCTGTAACCGGTCAGCAGGAAATCATTCAGACGGCGGATCCACAGAAACCAAGAATCATTCATCATTTTATGCTGGACAGCTATCAGACTCAGATCAGTTCCAGTTATTCACTGAACGGTGTACAGAACTATTATCAGCTGACGCTGACTGCAGAACTTCTGGCAGAGCAGCAGGAAGATGGAACGTTCCATTATACACTGTTCCTTCCGGATGCAGAGCAGATGGATAATGGCGCAGGAACTACGATCACCAATGAAAACTTCTCACTGACTGATCAGGTGAGTGCAGAGGCAAATGTGGTATCCGATATCTGGCCGACCGGACTTGCCGGAGAGGATGCTTCCCAGAAACCGAAAGAACAGCCGTATGTAAAATCTGACGAGACACAGATCCTGTTTCAGTAACAGATGGTGAGAGAAAGAACAGACGGAGGAACATTCGGTGGAAGAAGAAAAAGAAAGGAGGAAGCCCCAGTGGGAAAACGTGTGGAAAACCTGAAAGAGAACAGAAAGAAAGGCATATCGATGGCTATTGTTCTCTGCGTGTCAGCATTTTTCCTGGCTTTTGCGGCAGCGATTGTCTATACGGCGGGGCTTCTTACCGCTGAAGCCAATGAGCGGCTGGAACAGGAACGATGTTATCAGCTGGCGAAAAGTTATGCAAAAGTTCTGGATACGGAGCTAACTTCGTATACCCGGAAAACAGAAGAAAACAGTACTACCTTTTATGGATTTGCCAGTCGTTTTCTGGATGGCAGATATGCAGAATATGATCCCGGCAATCAGGACAATACGGTCTTTTACTACCAGCCGGTTGCCGCAAGTATGCCGGATCCGAAATATGGAACGATAAAGATTGCCCTGTATAAGGAAACCGGAGAAGAAGATAATACAGATCTTCTTTCCGGTACCTTGCCTGCAGGGAGCGGAAATTATCGGGAAAAAGTGCGAGAAGTGGAAAATTATACCATTATGCAGTACATTCTGACGGTAGAAGTGATTGCATCTTATGGCGATTCCAGTTATACTTACAGTACGGAATATTACAGAAAAGAGCGATATCCTGCATCATTCTCCCATAATGGAACGGTTTTGGTATGGAATGATGAAAACTGGCACAAAGGAAATACCGGTGGTCCGATTTATGATATGTCACAGATCACAGAAGATACTCCGGTGAAGTATACACTGGATAAGTCACAGGCAAAAGAGACAGTCTTTGAGCCGGTATATGAGGAGGCGGGCCATGAGTAAGAAAAACAGATGGAACCGGGGGGAAACCCTTGTGGAAGTCATGGCAACCATGGTGATCTTCCTTCTGCTGATGGGAATCTTGCAGGGATCTGTCAAGTACAGCAGAGCAGCACTGGAAAAGAGCAGGCTTTTACGGGAACAGAACGAAGAAATCTGTGAGAGTGTGCGAAATGAGATACAGGAGAACAATGGAGCACAGACGACCATGACCTTCCAGGCAGTCAGTGCTGACGGAGAGGTAACAGGAAATCAGGTATTCAGCGTTCCTGTGATTCCGGAAAAAAAGCAGGCAAAATATACGGATCAGGGGCATGAAACCCGGACAATGGTTTTTTATGTCTATGGTGCAGTGGCAAAGTCGAAGGATGACCCTCTGCTCTCCGATATGAAGGAGGATACCGGAGGGGGTGAAGGCTCATGAAACAGCTTGAAAAGTGTCTGAAAAACAGGCGGGGCACCACACTGGTTGAGATGCTGGTTACACTGACACTGATCACGATCATGGTCGGTATGGCCGCCACCACACTGAGTGCGGCCTTTAAAATTTTCCTGCGGGTGCAAAAAGAGCAGTATGCCCAGTCCGTACTGGATACAACGATGACGGAATTACGGTCACTGACCAAAGAGGCTACGCAGTATGTGAAGATCTACGGCAACGATGCTTCTCCGGAAAGACAGGGGGGAGCGGACAGTGGTCCGGTTCTGGAATATGTCAATACCGACGGATATGCAGTTCTGGTCAGTACGGGAGGCTGCGAAGCCACCAATCTGTACCAGGGAGAGACGCTGATGGATCAGGCTGATGCAGTTACCCCGGGAAGACTTCTGACCCGGTTTTATCTGCGGGATCAGGATACTTATGTATACAGCCGTGACGGCTTACCGGCGGCTCGTGCGGTGGCGACGGTATTTGCAGATAAGTATTATATGGGTAATTATCTGGGCGTGACCTTTTCCTACTGGAAAGGGGAACAAAACGGCGCCCAGGTCCCTTCTGTGAAAGCAGAGGTAACGCTCTACAGCGATGCAGAGCGGACCAACGTTGTGGCGAAGGAAAGTGAGATCCTGGATCTTCGCTACAAAGCAGTAAGAAACGATGGGGCGACAGCCTCGTCCCAATCGGCGGGCGGCTGAGAGGGACTAAAAAAGGTATAGGCACGGGCACCGACGTGTTTATCGATAGACGGAGACCCGAAAGAGGAAATCCGAAAAGAAAAACAAAAGAATCCAAAAGGAGAGAGACGTATGATTAAGAAACTTAAAGAAAATAAAAAAGGTTTTACACTGGTAGAACTGATCGTTGTACTGGTAATCATTGCAATCCTGGCAGCTATGCTGATTCCGGCACTGACTGGGTATATTGATAAAGCAAAGAATAAATCTATTATTGCAGAAACACGTTCAGCGGTAATGGCAGCACAGACATTAATTGATGAGGAATATGGAAAGACAGATGTAGGCGAAGGAGTAGCAATTACAAAAATTACTAATGAAAAAATTGCTGAACTTGCAGAAGTAAATGCAGATAAGATTTCTAATTTTACCTTAAATGAAGCTAGAACGAAAGTAGCTACTTTGACTTATACAGATGGAAAGAAAGTTTGTACCTATGATCCTGCTAAAAAGAGTAGCAATTCAGATGGTGCTTATGATGTAAGCAAAAAATAATAAAGTGGTGAAAGGTGAGTAAGAATGATGCAGCATAAGGCAATTATAGCAAAATCAACTACATACCGTTGGATCAAAAAATCCCTCACTTTTCTCACCATCCTTCTGCTGACCCTGTTCGCAGGAGCCCCCGGGGTTCTGCGGTTAGTCTATCGGGCAGATGCCCAGGTAGCTCTTGGACATGCCAAATCGGTGCGCATGGCGATCCAGATAACTGGAACAGAACAGTACAGCAAAGGAAAAGGTTTCTGTGATGCCACCCAGGAGGGTGGCGTCACAGAAGCTCTTTATCAGAAGATTCTTAACTTAAGTGATGCCCCGGGAGAGTTCTGGGTGATTCAGGTCGGAAACGACGGATATAAAGTGAAACAATTTGTATACCGGGAAGGAAATTATACCGTCTGGTATCAGGCAAATCCCCGATCCTATCAGGTATACCGGGGAGATGAGATGATCTCCACAGAGAAAATACAGGACGAAACAGGAGAAAAGTAAGATGATAGTACTGACAGAAGGATTTTTATGGCTGATTCGATTTATGATCGGTGCCTGTATTTTCAGTTTTTTAAATGTGGTGGCAGACAGACTGCCGCGGGAAGAGAGCGTGGTACGTGGAAGAAGTCACTGTACCGTATGTGGGCGGACCCTTGGTCCTCTGGAATTGATTCCCTGTGTAAGCTTTCTGGCTTTGAGGGGAAAGTGTAAAGGCTGTAAAACAGCCATTCCGAAACGATGTTTTTTATCTGAATGTCTGGGTGGAGCGGCATTTGTATGCTGCGGAATGAAATTTGGCTGCGGTGCTCTGGGGATTCTCTCCCTGGGTGGTGCTGTGGTATTTTGTTACATAGGAATATTACTGGTTGTGGCCCTGATTGACTGGGACACACAGATGATCTACGATAGATTTCACATATTGATTTTATTACTTGGCATGGCATCACTGTGGCTGTTTCCACAGCATGGACCGGTCGATCGACTGATCGGTGCTTTGGTGATCGCAGTGCCCATGTTACTGCTTACGCTGCTGATACCGGGTGCCTTTGGAGGCGGGGACATCAAACTGATGGCGGTATCCGGCTGGTTTCTCGGATGTGCACCGGTGATATGTGCCATGTTTTTCGGGATTCTGAGCGGTGGGACATATGCCGGCGTAATGCTGGCAACAAAGAAGCTGGGCGGAAAGGACCATTTTGCTTTTGGTCCTTTTCTTGCGGCAGGACTGATGATCGGAGCTGTCTGGGGGGATGCGATCGCCACCTGGTATCTTCGATTTTTATAGAAAGGAAAGGATATGGCACAATTTCGTTACACGGCAAAAAGTATGAATGGTAAGACAAGGCGCGGAACCATGGAAGTGCTGAATGAGACTGTCTTGCAGCAGAACCTGAAAGAACAGGGACTGTTTCTGATACAGGCCAAGAACCTGGCGGAAGCAAAAGACTACCGCAAACTGAAAACTCCCCAGCTGGCAAGCTTTTGCAGGGAGTTTTCCACACTCCTGGAATCCGGTATCACACTGGTAAGGGCACTGGATATTATTTCCCAGCAGGAAGGGCTGACCGGCTATGAAAGAGAGATTTATCAGGCTGTCCTTCTCGATGTGAAAAAGGGTATCACACTGTCGGAAGCGATGGAGACGAAGAAGTGTTTTCCGGAACTGATGATCGGTATGATACGTTCCGGCGAAGGAACGGGTAATCTGGATCAGGTAACACGGCGTCTGGCGATGCAGTTTGAAAAAAATAACCGTTTAAACCATCAGGTTCGTTCAGCGATGACGTATCCGATGGTTCTTCTGGTGATGTGTGTGGCGGTTGTCATTCTGATCGTGACATTCATCCTGCCACAGTTCCAGTCACTGTTTGATCAGCTGGATGAACTTCCGGCGATGACACAGATGCTGGTGAATCTGTCTGACTTTCTTGTAACGAAATGGTATCTGGCAATCATTCTGGTGTGTCTGGCCGGGATGTGTCTGAGAATTCTTATCGGGATCCATCAGGTGCGAAGAATTCTGGATTATCTCAAAGTCCATATCTGGGGATTTGGGAAACTGTGTAAAATTATATATACGGCACGTTTCGCACGTACACTGAGCAGTCTGTACTCCAGCGGTATGCCTCTTGCGACCGCATTGAACATCGCAGGAAAGACGATCGGCAACAGTTATGTGGAAGAACAGTTTGTTCAGGTAACCGTGCAGGTACGCAGTGGTGTCCCTCTTTCCCGTGCACTGGAACAGGTGGATGGTCTGGTGAAAAAACTGGTGAGTACGATCCGTGTCGGCGAAGAAAGCGGTCAGCTTGACAATATGTTGGATTCCATTGCAAATGCGCTGGAAGAAGAAGCTGAGAATGCAACCAAGAGAATCGTGACCTTGCTGGAGCCGATTCTGATCTGTATTATGGCATGTATCGTGGGATTTATTATGGTTGCTGTCCTGATGCCAATCTATCAGTCCTATGCGGCCATCGAGGCAGCGGCATAAAAAGTGCTGTAAAAGAGAAAACGTAACTATTCAGTAGATAACATTCCGCGAGGTGTTTTGGCATGGTTTTTGCCAAAATCCCGAGACATACAAGTCAAAATGCCATCACCGAAGGTGATTAGAAATGCATTTTGACTCGTAACTGTGAGGGTACTGAACAGTTACGAGAAAACAAAGAAAGCAGGGAGAGACCGAATGAGTGAGACAGTTATTGTTTTACAGGAATCAAGTGTTCTGATCGGAAAGGGAAAAAGCGGACAGACACCGAAACTTCAGGAGACCAGAAAAATTCCGATGGAAGGGTACGGCAATCTGATCGAACAGTGGGACAACGTCCTGATCAATTATCAGAAAAGTCATAAAGGAGAGCAGATACGGCTGGTACTTCCGGCAGGGTATTCCAGTGTGCGTGTCAGCAGAATCCCATATGCCACAGGAAAACAGCTGAATCAGATGGCGGGAAAAGTTCTGGAAGAAGGCTTCCGGGATGGGATAGCCGATTATGGGATCATCGATGTAGACAAAAAAGACGGCATCTGCCTTTGCTGCGGTGGGGCAGAGAAGGATGCGATGGAACACATCCGGAATATATGCAAAGAAAACGGCCTGCAGATCTCCGGGATTACGGTGCCGATGGAAGGATATCTGCGGCTGCTGAAACAGAAAAAGGAATATCAGGGAAAGACCGCCGTCTTTTTGTTTTTTGAAGAAAACAGTGTGACAAGCGTGTTGTATAAAAAAGGAATGTATCATTATTCCACCAGAAGCAGAATCTTCAGTGAACCAGGAACCATGGATTTTGGGACAGAGATTGTGCGAAATATTTCCGGTATCATGCAGTTTTACCGCGGATCAAGAGAAGAGGATCCCATCACGGATGTCTACTATGTCGGCTGTGATCAGGACGATTTCGAAGCGGCGGTAGAAGAACTTCGGAATATGAATCTTCAGGTAGCACCATTTCGGCTGGGAGATGACTTCGGTATGCCGGAAAAAGCGGTGGAACCGTGGCTTCTGTGTATCGGTGGTCTGTATGCAGATAAGAAAAAGAGCCGGAACCTGAATCTGTGGAAAGCAGCGGGGCAGGAAGGCGAACAGGGAGAAAAACAGAAAGAACTCTGGCAGCATTTTCTTGTGCCGGGTATCGTACTTGGCGTATGTGTGGTCAGTATCGCCGGTGTAAAAGTTCTGAATCAGGTAACAAGCTCGCAGATCCAGAAGATGGAAGACTGGATCTTCAGTGATTCTGTACAGGAACAGTATCAGCAGGCGACGGAACTGGAAAATAAAAGTGCGGATATTCTGATGGCAGAAAGGCAGGTCACTCAGGCGACGAAGAATCTGGACAGCTATCCGGATCTGACAAAAGAGATGATTGAGGAGATCGTGGATGCCGGAGGAAAAGATATCACAGTACGGATCCGGCAGATGGATGCAGATACCGGTATACTTGAATTCGATGCGGAGAGTCAGAAGGTTATCGATATTCCGGGCTATGTGGTAAAGCTACAGAATACCGGATTATTTTCGGAAGTAAACTATACCGGATATGTGTATCAGGATGATAAATATTCATTAAGTCTTTCCTGTACGTTAGAAGGGGTAAGTACAGACGGAGAAGGGAGCGGAGAAGAATGAAGCTGGAATTTGAATTAAAACCGACAGATATTTTACTGTTGAAAGTCCTCTCCTGTATTCTGATGGCGGTTCTTACCCTGAATCTTTTTATTTTCCCGGGGCTGAATAAACAGGCAGATCTTTCTGCTCAGAAGGAAGAGACCAGGCAGGAAAAACAGCAGGTGGAAGAAGCGATCGCTTCGATGCCGGCGACAAAGGCCAGAATTGAGCAGCAGCAAAGCGACCTGACAGAGCTTTCAGAGGATTATTATCCGCAGATGGAAAACAATAATGTGGATGAACTGGTGACCGGAATTGCTCTGGCGCACGGACTTTTTCCGGCAGCACTGAACATCGGGGACAGTGTGCCGGGAGGACCGGCAGCCTATGGTGTTACGGGAGATACCAGGGATACAACATCCGCATCGGAAGTGGATCAGATGCAGGAAGAGGCAGAAGGAGCGAATGACGATACAGACGATACTGCCAGTGCAGGGAACCGGCTGATCGCAGAACCGTACGTATCTGACATTCAGTATATGAACACCACGCTGGCAACGCTGACGCTGCAGGGAACGGAAGAAGAACTGCAGGCATTTCTGGATGATATTGCAAAACATTATCCGGCGATCCAGGTTCGTTCTATGCAGGCAACACAGCAGACCTATGTGGGACAGAATCTGAAAGCGGTGAATCAGCTGGATATTACATGTACTCTGGCAGTATATACCTGCGGCGACAAGAATCATGAAGAGGTGACAACAGGTGAGAACAAATCTTAGAATCGGGGAAATCCTGACAGAAAAAGGATATGTAACAGAAGAACAGATGAGTCAGGCACTGGTCTATCAGAAAGAACACCGGGACAAACGAGTGGGACAGATTCTGATGGAGCTTGGATTTGTCACGGAAAAACAGGTGCTGGAAGCTCTGGCGGACAGACTGCATCTGCAGATCGTCAATGTAGCGGAGCTGCAGGTGGATCTGAAAGCGGTAGGACTGATCGAAAAGGAACTGGCAGAGAAAAACAACCTGCTTCCTGTGAAAGTGGAACAGGAAGTGATGACGCTGGTAACCAACGATCCACTGAATTATTTTGCTCTGGAAGAAGTGCGCCAGCAGTCCGGCTGCCAGCTTGAGATCCTGTTGAGTGAGGAACAGCCGCTTCATCAGGCAGTTGCTTATTATTTTGCCGAGGTCAATGCCAGGAAGGCAGCCAGTAAGGCCAATGTGGGATTCTCCACTACTGCCGCAGAGGAACTGGCCATTGCGGACCTTTCCGAGACAAGCGATGAAGCTCCGGTGATTCATCTGTTGAACAGTCTGATCGACCGCGGGATCAAGAGCGGTGCCAGTGATATTCACATCGAACCTTTTGAAAATGAAACGAAAGTCAGGATGCGTATCGACGGTGTGATCATGGAATATGTATCGATTCAGCGCAATGTACATCAGCCACTGATCGCCCGCATCAAGATTCTTGCAAACCTGGACATTGCAGAAAAACGTATCCCACAGGATGGGCATTTCCGTGTGTCTCAGGAAAATGGATTTATCAATATCCGTGTTTCTGTTTTACCGACGGTATTTGGAGAAAAAGCGGTACTTCGTATCCTGGCTTCGACAGGAAAAATGGATCATGCCGGTCAGTTTGGCATGGATGACTTCAGTTATCAGCAGTTTGCGCCAATGCTGAACGCACCAAATGGGATCATATATATCACCGGCCCCACAGGAAGTGGAAAGTCTACGACACTGTATATGGTTCTGGAATATCTGTCCAGGAGAAATGTGAATATTTCCACCATCGAAGACCCGGTAGAAAAGAATCTTCCGGGCATCAACCAGACCCAGGTGAATCCGGTGGCGGGACTGACCTTTGATATTGGGCTTAGAGCACTGATGCGCCAGGATCCGGATATTATCATGGTAGGCGAGACCAGGGACGGAGAGACAGCATCTACATCTGTCCGTGCGGCAATCACCGGTCATGTAGTACTGTCCACACTGCACACCAACGATGCCGTATCCAGTATCGTCCGTCTGGAAGACATGGGTGTTGAGACGTATCTGGTGGCGAACTCGGTGGTGGGACTGGTGGCTCAGAGACTGCTCCGCAAAGTCTGCCCGGACTGTGCAAAAGAAGTGGAGACCACGGATCGGGAGCGTATCCTGATCGGGGCAGATATCCGCAGGGTAAAACGTGGTATGGGATGCCAGAAGTGCAATAATACAGGGTATCGTGGACGAATTGCTATCCATGAGATCCTAGTGGTGGATAACCATGTCCGCCGGATGATCATCGAGCATGCTCCGGTGGAAGATATTAAAAAGTACGCGCGGGAAGTGCGTAAGATGCGTACTCTGAGAGAGAGTGCACTTCAGCTGGTGGAACAGGGAGTGACCACGCCGGAAGAGATGATGAAGATCAGTTATGAGATTTAGGGACAACATAGTATATAGAACTTGACCGATATTGTAACGGCCCAGATAGCTGCGAAAAGCAGCTATTTGTGTATAAAGAAGATTGGATCAGGAAAGTTTGAAAAAGGAAGAATATATCGACAGAAATCATAAAAAGAGTACAGGAGGATAGCGAATGGATGCAAAGATGGAACAGCTGATTCTTGATGCAAGACGTGTGAAGGCATCGGATATTCATATCACAGAGGGGATGCCGGTCTGGTATCGTGTGCATGGCAAGCTGACAAAAAGTCAGCTGCAATTTTCCGGGGAGGAACTGCGGGCACTTTTAATGGGAAGTATGGACGAGAGACAAAAAGAAATCTTCGCTTCCGGACGAGATGTGGACTTTGGGCTGGAGATCAGTGACGGCAGCCGTCAGAGGGTCAATATTTTCCGGCAGCAGCATCAGGTGGCGGCGGCCATCCGTCTGTTGAATACGGAGATTCCCACGTTGGAACAGCTGAGGATGCCAACCCGGCTTTACCAGATGGCACAGCAGCCGAGAGGACTGATTCTTGTGACCGGACCGACCGGAAGCGGAAAGTCCACGACACTTGCGGCGATGATCGAACATGTGAACCAGAACAGCGACCGGCATATTATTACGATCGAAGATCCGATCGAGTACAAATATCAATGTAAGAAATCTTTGATTCACCAGAGAGAAGTGGGGGAAGATGTGGGAAGCTTTGCGGATGCGCTGCGAAGTGCTCTGCGTGAAGATCCGGATGTGATCCTGGTAGGAGAGATGCGGGATTATGAGACCATCTCTGCCGCCCTTCTTGCGGCTGAGACCGGTCATCTGGTGCTGTCCACTCTGCATACCACAGGGGCGGCACCGACAGTGGAACGTATTATTGATGCCTGCCCGACCGGCAGTCAGAATCAGATCAGAATCCAGCTGGCCGCTGCTCTGAAAGGAATTGTCAGCCAGTGTCTGATCCCCTGCGGAGAAGTGAAAGGAGCAGCCCGGATAGCAGGAACAGAACTTCTTGTGGCTACCGATGCGATCCTGAACCTGATCCGGGAGGGAAAGACGCACCAGATCTCTTCAATGATGCAGGCGGGTGGAAACGCCGGTATGCATACCCTGAATATGGATCTGTCCCGACTGATGCGGCAGGGCTATATCACGAAAGAACGTGCCAGAGAATATACGAACAACCCGGCAGAACTGGAACAGTATATGATGTAAGCTGTCAGGAAGCATAAAAGTCAGGTTTTACAGTAACACCTCTCGGAACGCTTCCAAAAGCCGATCATTCTGTTCCGGCAGCATCACGCAAAATCTCACAAAATGATCATCCAGAAACGGAAACGTGGAACAATCCCGGATCATCAGTCCCTTCCTGATACAATGATCGAACAGATCCTGGGAAGTAACTCCGGGTTTCCGGATCTTCATCAGAATAAAATTCGCCGAAGCTTCATACACCGTCACACTGTCCCAGGTCGATAACTCGTTATACAACCGGTCTCTCTCCCCGCAGATCAGTTCTCTCGTGTGACGAATATATTTCTCATCCGGAAACATCAGCCGTCCGGCAATCTCTGCCAGGGAATTGATCGTCCAGGGATTTTTTCTTGTATTGATTGCCTTGATCAGATCCTGATTTCCTGTCACCGCATAGCCAAGCCGCAGTCCCGGAGCTGCGAAAAACTTTGAAGTACCACGCAGAATGATCAGATTTGTATAATAATTTGTCAGAGGAATACTGGTCACATCTTTTTCTTCCGGTGCAAATTCCACATATGTTTCATCCACCATCACGAAAATTCCATACTGCAGACAGGCATCCAGGATCCGGCGCATCTGACTGCAGGTGATTGCGGTAGAAGTAGGATTATTCGGATTACAGAGTACCAGAAGCTCCAGCTGATCGGAAAGATGGCTGCAGAAATCTTCCACATCCATATGAAACCCATGTTCTTCTTTCAAAGGATAATACAGTGTTGTACCGCCGCCCAGTGCGATTTCCCGTTCATACTCCGAATACGTAGGACCAAGTACCAGTGCTTTTTTCGGGTGCTTCGTCTGAATAAACAGAGAAATCAGTTCTGTGGAACCATTTCCGACAATCACATTTTCCGGCTGCGTTCCCGCATACGTGGCAATACAGGTGCGAAGAGCTGTATACTCCCGGTCAGGATACGTAGTGATCGCATCCAGATTATCGGCCAGTGTGGAACGTAGCTGATAAGAAATTCCCAGCGGATTGACATTTGCACTGAAACTGATGATATCCTCCTTCTTAATATGATAACATTTCTCAATAGCTTCCAGGTCACTGCCGTGGAAATGATCCTTGTGTTTAATCATAATGTCTCCTCTTTTCTTGCAACAAACTTTTGCGTAGTGTATAATAAAAATAATTATGAGTATTTTTGCAGATTGCTTTGCAAAATGATAAGAAAGTGGGCAAAATGCCTTTTGCCCCAACACCATATGAAATGAGCAATCATGTTAGTTTCATTATAATGATAAGAAAAAAATAGTCAAGGTCGATAAAAGAAGAAGCGCAGGTGGATACTTTGAAAAGAAGAATGGAACAGTTACTAAACGGAAGATTTGAATATGAAGTACCAAAGCTGACTCTTTCCGATACACAGATTAACCTTACGACCAATGAAGGGGAGAATGTTCGGGGAGAATTATATGTGGCGGCAGAAGATAACCGCAGGATCAAGGGAATGACCATGTCATCCAATCGTCGGGTACTGCTGGCAAAGGAAAAATTTTCGGGAACAACCGTATGTATTCCTTACGGGCTGGATGTGAAGGGACTGTCCGCAGGTGAGACGGTAGATGCAGTGATTACGATCAACAGTAACCTGGGAGAATACCAGGTGCCGGTACACGCAGAGATCACAGACGACGGGATTCAGACATCCCGCGGAGCAGTGGATAATCTGGAAGCATTTATCAAACTGGCGGAGAGTGATTATCGGGAGGCATTTCGTCTTTATACAAGCGAGAGCTTTCTGAAAGTGCTGCAGGGAGAAGATCCGGGATACGAAAGCCTGTACCGGGGGATGTCCAGAAACCCGGTGACCTATCAGCATATGGAAGAGTTTCTGATCGGAACCGGGAAAAAAGAACCGGTGACTCTGCGTCTGGAAAAGACAGAACAGACCTGGGATCATCTGGATACTACAGTCAAAGACTGTCTGAATCTGTATAAGAGCACCTGGGGGTATACCCGGATGGAAGTGGAGGTTACCGGAGATTTCCTGGAAGTGGAAAAGAAAGTAATCACCAGTGAGGATTTCATCGGAAGTGTTTATGGGCTGGAATATCTGATCCGCAAAGAAAAACTGGGAAGCGGAAGAAAATACGGACAGATCCGGGTCAAAACCGTATATGGAACGTATATCTATGAGGTGAAGGCTTCGGGCAATGCTTCCTATGAACTGAGCACAAGAACTTATGAGAAAAAAGGACAGGCGGCACTGGCAACACTGTATGAAAAATATCTGCTGGGCGAGATAAAACAGCAGGAATGGAAAGAAGCATCCTTGAAAGAACTGGAAAATCTCCGGAATCTCGGATGTTATTATCCGAAACAACAGCTGACAGAGGCATACATCTATGAACAGACCGGAGATGTGGCAAATGCCATGTCTGTGCTGTGGCCTCTCAGGGAACTGAAATTTACCAGGGAACAGATGGAGGAAGAAGCCTGGTATCTGGCGCTGGCAGTGAAGACCTCTGTGGCTACTGAAGAACAGAAGATGACAGCACAGGCCAGGATCGAAAATCTCTATCGTATGAATCCGGGTAGTTATCCAATCCTGAAAGTGCTGATGGAAACTTCGGAGGAATATAAGCAGGCACCGGGCAGACAGATGTATATGTTGGAAGAACTGTTTGATCTGGGATGCAGAAGCCCGTTTCTGTATCTGGCAGCCTATGAGAAAATGGAAACAGAAGCAGGCTATCTGAAAAAACTGTCACCGTTTATGGTACAGGTTCTTCACTATGCAGCACGTTATGGAAAACTGAATGAAGAACTGACCATGCGGATCGGGCATCTCTCAGAATATGTGAAGAATTTTCAGCCGGTGATCTACCGTCTGCTGGTAAAATGTTACGAGGCTTATCCTGGCAATGATCTGGTGGATCATATCTGCAAATACATTATGAAGGGACAGCCGGCGAAGAGCGAGTATTTCCGCTGGTATCAGCTGGCAGTGGAGGCAGATATCCGGATCACCCGCTTATATGAATATTATATTGAAACTATGCCTCAGGGCTTCCAGAGTGTACTGCCGCAGGTGATCCGTATGTATTTTGTATATAACAATACACTGAGCAGCAGAAAACGGGCATCTGTATATGCCAATGTGATACGCAATAAAGAGGCAGATAAGACAACATATCAGAATTATCGTAAGGCGATGGAAGCATTCGCGCAGGAAGCATTGATGGAGGGAAGAATCAGTGAAGATTATGCTACCATCTATCAGGAATGCATCGAAGACATTGCAACGCCGGCTCTTGGAGAAGCGATGGCGAAAGTTATGTTTTCTTATCGGGTGTACTGTGATGATCCGAAGATTCGCAACGTCATCGTGTGTCATGGAGAACTGAAAGAAGAACAAAGCTATCCGTGCACAGACGGTGCTGCCTATATTCAGCTGTATACACCGGATGCGAGAATCCTTTTTGAGGATGAGAAACGGCGGCGTTATGCGACAACGGTAGATTACAATATACAGAAACTGATGGATGAAAAACCATATCTGCAGTCGTGCATGAATCTGGATATCGCAACACCCGGATTGTTACTTGCCGTATGTGGCAATGACAGCCGCAGACAGATCGGGCTTTCCACCCTTGGCTGTTACCAGCATGTGGTGGAAATGTCAGAATTCCAGGAGCCATACCGCCATATGGTATGCAGAAAAATTCTGGAATATTATGCAGAACACGCAGGCGATGATACGCTGGATAGTTATCTGAAAAAAATGGATCTGGTGACATTTGCAAAAGTAGATAAGGTATTACTCTGCGAGATCCTGATTGAAAAAGGGATGTATGCCACGGCATTGGACATGATCAGCCGTTATGGCTATGAAGGCATAAAAACGGAAAGTCTGATGAAACTGACCAGCTATCTGATTCTGGATTATGATTTTGTGGAACAGGAAGAACTGGTGTATCTGGCGCAGTATGTATTTGAACAGGGACTCTACAATGAAGTGATTCTGATTTACCTGAGCGATAATCTGCTTGGATCTGTGGAACAGATGGCACTTTTATGGGAACGGATGCGCGGATTCCAGCTGGATACGTATGCGCTGGAGGAAGAGATTCTTCTACTCTCCATGTTCGGACGTGTCTATCTGAGGCAGGGAGCTGCGATGCTGGAACAGTATGTGGCACAGAAGGGAAAAGAACCTGTGATCCTGGCATACATTTCTTTCTGGGCATACGGATATTTTCTGGGCAAAAAAGAAACAGATCCATATATTTTCCAGTGCCTGGAACAATGTTGCAGGAGAAAGCAGGAGGTAGACCGGATCTGTCACCTGGCACTCCTGAAATATTATGCAGAACTGGATACTTATACAGAAGAGCAGGAAAAACTGATCGATGAGATTCTCGAAGAATGTACGGAAAACAGTCTGCGGTTTGCATTTTACCGGAAGTTCCCGGCAAGATTCACAAAACCATACCAGATGGATGACAAACAGTTTATACAGGTTCAGTACCCGGCCGGAGCGCGGGTGACAATTCATTATCGACTGATCCGTGACAAAGATACCGGTGAAAACTTTAAAAGTGAACCGATGAAAAATATGTACCAGGGCATTTTTGTAAAGGAATTCCTGCTGTTTTATGATGAGATACTGGAATATTACCTGACAGTGGAACTGCCGGATGATACCCGACAGACGGAAAAGAAACTTCTGACGATGGAAGAGTCTTTACAGGAAGGAAACACAAAATATCAGCTGATCAATCAGATGCTGGCAGGCCGGAAACTGGGACGGAGAGAGCAGACAGAAAAAGCCATGGAACAGTACCTACAGAGAGAACATTTTGCAAGAAAAATGTTTCCGGTACTCCATGCGTAATACACAGATGGAGGCAGAAAAATGAACGAAGTCAGAAATATATTGGTAGGATTTGATTTTGGGGAGAAGGTCTCACAGCTGTGTTATTATGACCGGCGTGAGGGAGAACCCGTTTCTCTGCCGGTGAAGGTGGGAACCGGTCAGTATACCTTCCCCAATGTGCTCAGCAAGAAACCGGGAGAAGAGGAATGGCACTTCGGCCTGGAAGTAGAGTACTTTGTGGAACAGCAGGAGGAGATTCCTGTGGAAAATCTGTATACACTGTGTCTGAAACAGGAGACAGTGGAAGTGGACGGAGTTACATGGAAGGTTGGAGAACTTCTCGGAAAATTTATCGGTAATGCACTTCGTATCCTTGGTGTGCCGGATCTGGTGAAGAGTATCAACGGACTGATGATCACTACGCCGGTACTGACACGCCCGATGGTGGAGAACATCCGGGTGGCATGCCGGGAGATGGGATTTCCGAGAAACCGTTGTTTTCTGCAGGATTATGAAGAAAGCTTTTATTATCATACGTTATATCAGAAACCGGAGATCTGGAGCAGAAGTGTAGGCTTGTTTGTATTTGACAAGGATGAAGTTTCTTATGCAAAACTGGAGATGAACCGCAGTACCCGTCCGGTACATGTCGGAGTCAGACGGGGTGGTCATATCACACTACACACGGAATATATGCAGCGTGATGTGGATTTTTGCCAGTTTGTGACAGAATCAGTGGGAAGTGAGGTTTATTCAAGTATTTACCTGGTGGGGGAAGGGTTCGAGCGAGACTGGGCAGAAAAATCTGTGGCTGAGCTTTGTAAACACCAGCGCCGGGTATTTTACGGAAATAATCTGTTTTCCAAGGGTGCCTGCTATGCTGCGAAAGAAAAGACAGAGGAACGGAATCTGAAGGGGTATCTGTATGTAGGCAATGATCTGGTACGGGAAAATGTGGGCATGGAGATGACCGTGTTCGGAACACCGGCCTATCATCCCCTGATCGTATCCGGTGTCAACTGGTACGAAGCAATGGGAGACTGTGAAATTATTCTGGATGATACCAGGGAACTGGAATTTGTTGTGTCTGATATGGAAAATACCGGTAAAGTGCGCTACAGTATGTCTTTGCCCGGTCTTCCGGACCGTCCGGCAAAAGCGACTAGACTGCATATACATCTGGAATTTACTGCGGCAGACGAGTGCAGGATTGATGTGACGGATATGGGATTTGGAGATCTTTATCCGTCGAGCAACCTTACATGGCATGAGACGATGAAGAGTCGGGGGGCAGAAGAATGAGCGGATATATTTTGTGTCAGGTAAAACGGGCAAAACTGCCTTATTATATTGAAAACATCAGTACCAATATCTATTCCATCGAAGAACTGTGCTTTTATTTTTATCATAATATATATCTGCTGGACAGTACGATCCTGAACGAGGAATTGTGTTTCTGGATCCGGGATCAGCTGGGATTGAAGAAATTGGCAGAAAATCTGTATAAACATCTGGATGACGATGAGATGAAGGTGGGAGATTTTATCCTTCCGGTGTTCAAGGAGATCAGCTATCTGTCTCTGGAAGAGTTCCGCAGATTGAATCAGCAGATCCGACAGCTGGCAAATGAACCGGAAGTGTTGCGTCAGAAGCGAAAAGGTGATTATCTGATGGAACACGGAAAATATGTGAACGCCATCAAGGTTTATCAAAGGGCGCTTCGCCGGGAAGCGGAAGATGACACCGAAGTGACGGATATCAGAAAACCGGAAGCGACCGAAGCAGCAGCGGATCATACTGTAGGAGTGCAGGAAGCAACAGAAAAACCTGCAGGCACAGAAGCAGAGTCTCCGGTTGCGATCACCATCGATATGATGGAAGATCCACAGGGTGGATCAGAGGAAGAGACCGACAGTACACCGGAGAATCCGGAAACAGATGCAGCGGAGACGGATAGTTCTTCTTCCCGGGAGGAAAAACAGGAAGAAGTGACCACAGACCAGGAACTTCCCCGCCAGGAGATCCTTCTCGGAAAACAGTTTATCGGAGAAATCTACCACAATATGGGCTGCGCCTATGCAAGGCTGTTTCAGATGGAAGAGGCGATTCGTTGCTTTGAGATCGCCTACGGCAAACTGCACACGATGGGAGCGGTAAAGAGCCTTCTGTATGCCGTGTATATGGAACATGGTGTGGACGCTTTTGTGGAAAAGGCGAAACAGCTGGAAGTCGATGAAGAACGCCAGGAAGAAATCTATGTAGAAGTGGAAGAAGCTGTGGAAGACCTCTATGACACACCGGAAGGCCAGGAATATAAAAAGTTACTGGAAGAAAAACAGCAGGGCAGAGAAGAGGATTATAAGCAGGGGATGGAGCATCTGTTGGAACAGCTGACTGCGGAGTACCATAAGAGTACGGGATACTGATAAAAATTATAAAAATTATCGTAACTGTTCAGTACCTTCACAGTTACGAGCCAAAATGCATTTAAAATCACCTTCGGTGATGGCATTTTGGCTTGTATGTCTCGGGATTTTGGCATATTCATGCCAAAACACCTCGCGGTACAGTGGCTACTGAATAGTTACAAATTAGCAATAAAAAACAATGAGAAATAAAAATAATTGAATATCAGGTTAAACAGGAAAAAGCAGAGTAAGGCGGTGAATAAAACCGGTTTCACTGCTTTTTCTTTGGGTGCATTGCATATCAATCATTGGTTCAGGGGATCAGTTTTGATAAAAATGAATGTTCGGAAAAATATGCTGCAGATGAGAAATCCCCGGCGTGTCCACAGTACAAAGACAAATTTTTAAAAATGTCTTGACATTAATACTTTACTATGATAGAGTGTTAGCATATGAAAAGCCGGAGGGTAATTGTTATGAAAAAGAAAACAGTAAGTATCATGGTAGCAGCAACAATGGCGCTGTCCCTGTTTGCAGGATGTGGTTCCAGTAAAGATACGGCGACCGAAGATACAAGCAAGACCGAGAGCACAGAAACAACGGATGAGAGCAGTGAGAATGCTTCCGCAGAAACAACGGATGAAAGCAGCAGAACAACGTTTACAGTAGGTTTCGATGCAGAATATCCGCCATACGGTTATATGGATGATGACGGAGAATACACCGGATTTGATCTGGAACTGGCACAGGCGGTATGTGACAAAGAAGGCTGGGAACTGGTGAAAAAGCCGATCAACTGGGATTCCAAAGATATGGAACTGAATTCAGGATCCATCGACTGTATCTGGAATGGATTTACCATGAACGGAAGAGAGGATGAGTATACCTTCTCTGTTCCGTATGTAGATAACAGCCAGGTGATCGTGGTTGCAGAGAATTCCGGTATCGAACAGCTGAGCGATCTGGCAGGAAAGACCGTTGGTGTACAGGCAGCTTCCGCAGCACTGGATCTGTTACAGAGTGAAGAGGAAGGCGGACAGAAAGCACTGGCAGATACCTTCGGATCCCTGAATGAATTCGCAGATTACAACACCGCATTTACCGAGTTACAGGCAGGTGCGCTGGATGCACTGGCCATTGATGTAGGAGTTGCCAAATATCAGCTGAACTCGAGAGGAGAGGGCTTCAAGATCCTCGATGAGACACTGAATACCGAACAGTATGCAATCGGATTCAAAAAAGGAAACCAGGAACTGTGTGACATCGTAAACAAAGATCTGCAGGAACTGGCAAACGAAGGGAAAGTTGCAGAACTGGCAGAAAAATATGAAATCGCCGATATGGTGACTTTAAAAGCTGAATAAGAAGACGAAAATAACGTTGGATAAGAAAAAATGTAACCCCTCGGGAGGCGTTAGAGCGTGTTTGAAAAAGGCTTTTCGTGAGCTGCGAGTCCCAGTTTGTGGGAGATTTTATCCGAATGAGGGCGGCGTAGCGGGCTACGGCAACCGAATAAGGGTAAAATCTCCCGCAAAGTGGGGATTGCAGATTGCGGAAATGATTTTTCAGACACGCTCTAGGCTTTCCGGGGGGCATGTTTGCTGTAAAGGGGCAAATGCAAAGCTATATTTCAGTATTTATAACACGGAGGATAAGCAATGAGTATTGAGGTAATGGTACGACAGATGACGGCGGGTTTTGGACAGACCTGTCTGATCTTTTTTCTGACACTGATCTTTTCCCTTCCACTGGGAATGATCGTATATTTTGGACGCGTATGCCGGTTTAAGCCACTAAGCTGGCTGGTGAAGATCTATATTTCCATCATGCGTGGAACCCCACTGATGCTGCAGCTGCTGATCTGGTATTTCGGACCGTTTTATCTGTGGGGCATGAATATCGGCGGTTATAAGTTTACAGCCATCATTCTGGGATGTTCTCTGAACTATGCGGCATATTTTGCGGAAATCTACCGTTCCGGTATCGAATCGATCCCGACCGGACAGTATGAGGCAGCACAGCTGCTCGGCTACACCAGAGTACAGACCTTCTTCAAGATCGTTCTGCCACAGGTGGTAAAAATCGTTTTGCCATCTGTCACCAACGAGGTCATCACACTGGTCAAAGATACCTCTCTGGTATATTCCGTATCTTATATCGAGATGTTTGCCGTTGCAAAACAGATTGCAGCTGCACAGACTACTGTAGTACCGTTCTTTATCGCAGGTATTTTCTACTATGTATTTAACTATGTGGTAGCCTGGGTGATGGAACTGTTTGAGAAGAAACTGAACTATTATCGCTAGGAGGGTCGACATGAAACTGTTGGAAATGAATCATATCAAAAAAGAATTTGACGGACTGGGTGTTTTAAAAGATATCTCTCTGTCGGTGGAAGAGGGAGAAATCGTTTCTATCATCGGTCCTTCCGGTTCCGGCAAATCCACGATGCTTCGCTGCGCGACGATGCTTGAGGAGATTGACGGCGGCGAGATCCTGTACATGGGAAAAAAAGCAGCCTGGGTAGAAAACGGCAAAGTGATGCATCCGGATAAAAAAGAGATGAAAGAGATACGTTCCTGTTTCGGACTGGTTTTTCAGAACTTTAATCTGTTTCCACATTATTCAGTATTGAAGAATATTGCAGACGCGCCGATCCATGTACAGAAACGGGACAAGGCCGAGGTGTACAAAGAGGCGATGGAACTGCTGAAAAAGATGGGGCTGGAAGATAAGGCAGATGCTTACCCCTATCAGTTATCCGGCGGACAGTGTCAGCGTGTGGCTATCGCAAGAGCCCTGGCACTGAATCCGAAGATCCTGTTCTTTGATGAACCGACTTCCGCACTGGATCCGGAACTGACCGGTGAAGTACTGAAAGTCATCAAATCTCTGGCGGATCTGGATATCACCATGGTGATCGTGACCCATGAGATGGAATTCGCAAAAAATATCTCTGACCGTGTGATCTTTATGGATAAAGGTGTGGTGGCACTGGAGGGAACACCGGATGAGGTATTTGGTGCAGACCATACAAGAATGAAGGAATTTTTAGGAAAATTTCATCAGAACTAAGCTTGCGTTTCACGGGGCGGTATTATATAATTTTACTGTTGTGAGGCGTACAGCCGATAAAATGTAAGCCGTCCGTAAAGAGGCGGCAAGTACAAGAAAAAGGAGATTATATATGAGTACAGACAGATATGTAAGTCCGTTATCTGAGCGTTATGCAAGCAAAGAAATGCAGTATATCTTTTCCCCGGATATGAAGTTCCGTACCTGGAGACGCCTGTGGATCGCACTGGCAGAGACCGAGAAAGAACTGGGTCTGCCGATCACCCAGGAGCAGATCGACGAATTAAAAGCGCACAAAGACGATATTAACTATGATGTGGCAAAAGAGAGAGAACGCCAGGTACGTCATGATGTTATGTCTCATGTATATGCATATGGTGTACAGTGCCCGAAGGCAAAGGGAATCATCCATCTGGGTGCAACTTCCTGTTATGTAGGTGACAACACCGATATTATTGTTATGACCGAAGCTCTGAAATTGGTAAAGAAAAAACTGGTGAATGTGATCGCAGAGCTGGCAAAATTTGCAGAAAAACACAAAGATCTGCCGACACTGGCATTTACCCATTTCCAGCCGGCGCAGCCGACAACCGTAGGTAAACGTGCCACCTTGTGGATGCAGGAGTTTATGCTGGATCTGGAAGACCTGAATTATGTCTTAAGCACTATGAAACTGCTGGGTTCCAAGGGAACAACCGGAACACAGGCAAGTTTCCTGGAACTGTTCGACGGAGATCAGGAAACCATCGATAAGATCGATCCGATGATCGCTGAAAAGATGGGATTCAAACAGTGCTATCCGGTATCCGGCCAGACCTATTCCAGAAAAGTAGATACTAGAGTGGTCAATATTCTGGCAGGCATCGCAGCGAGCGCACATAAGTTTTCCAACGATATCCGTCTTCTGCAGCATCTGAAAGAAGTAGAAGAACCATTCGAGAAGAGCCAGATCGGATCTTCAGCCATGGCTTATAAGAGAAATCCGATGAGAAGTGAACGTATCGCTTCCCTGTCCCGTTTCGTGATGGTAGATGCGATGAACCCGGCAATTACTTCCGCTACCCAGTGGTTTGAGAGAACCCTGGATGATTCTGCCAACAAGAGACTGTCCGTTCCGGAAGGATTCCTGGCAATCGACGGTATCCTGGATCTGTGCCTGAATGTGGTAGACGGTCTGGTGGTATATCCGAAAGTTATCGAGAAGAGACTGCGTTCCGAACTGCCATTCATGGCTACGGAAAACATCATGATGGATGCTGTAAAAGCAGGCGGTGACCGTCAGGAACTGCATGAGAGAATCCGTGAACTGTCCATGGAAGCAGGAAAGACCGTCAAAGTAGAAGGAAAAGACAACAACCTTCTGGAACTGATCGCTGCTGACCCGGCATTCAACCTGACCCTGGAAGAACTGGAAAAAACCATGGATCCTGCAAAATACACAGGACGCGCTTCCGTACAGGTAGACGCTTTCCTGAAAAACGTCATCAACCCGATGCTGGAAGAGAATAAAGACCTGCTGGGTATGACTGCTGAGATCAATGTATAAAAGACTGGAAATAACAAAATATAAAGTATAAAAAACTCCCTCGATTGGAAAATACGATATCGTGTATTCCAATCGGGGGAGTTTTTAGTTATGTGGCAGCGGAAAAAGGTGGTTTAATTGTCTTCTGCCAGCTGATCCCTCTCCGTCGTCTCTCTGCGGATCAGCACCGGTGTGATCATCTTGTGTACCGGTTCGCTGACCGGTGTGTGTTTGCTGTTTTTATGTTCTTCAATCTGCTCCACCAGAAGTTTCACCGCTTCAGTAGCGAGCATATCGATCTGCTGAGCCACGGTGCTGATCGGGAAGATGGCGTTTCGGGAGGCGGGGGAGTCGTCGAAGCCGACGATCAGGTAGTCTTCCGGGAGTTTACCGTATTTTCGTACCAGCAGGTTGACCAGGATGCTGGCGTGGGTATCGTTGGAGACAAAAATGCCCTTTTTCCTGCCGGGAGAGTCCGCCTCGATCTCGGAGAGAATCTCTTTCAGATGCTCCTGGGAAGCTGTCTGATCTTTCATCTCATGGAGAAAGACGCGGTGTGGAATCTGCTGTTCCCTGCAAAAATCTTCAAACCCTTCGATTCGACCGTATGCCGGGATACTTTTGGCGGTCGGATTGTTGATGTGGAAAAGCACTTCACAGTTGTGACGATAGAGCAGACTGGTCGCCTGGATCGCACCCATGTAGTTATCGGTGTTGATGCTGCTGATGTGAGCATCTTCCCGCTCGATCGCTACGATCGGGATATGCAGGTTGGCAAGTTCCATCGAAGGGATCGCATGGCTTAAAATGATCAGCCCCTCGATCTTGTAGGCGAGAAGTTCCTGAATATACTGCCGCTCGGTGTCAGCATCTCCGTTACTTAAAAACACCAGGAATTTATACCCAAACGTCTCATATGTGGAAAGAATCCGGTCAAGCATCTCGGAATAATAGTGAAGAAACAGGTTCGGGATGATCACACCGACGAATTCGGTCTGTCCGCTTGCCAGGATCCGCGCCACTTTATTTTCCTGATAATTCAGCTTTTCCAGTGCGTCTGCGATGATCTTCTGGTTCTTCTCGGTAAGGGAATCCGGGTTATTAAAATACCGGGAAATGGTTGTTTTGGAAAAATTCGTATATTTTGCAATGTCCGCGAAGGTTACATTCTGTTTTCGTGCCATAATCGTTGCCTCATGCATTCTTTTTATAGGAACAACGAGTCGAAGCCGTACAAACCTTCGACGATTGCCGGAAAAGATCTCAGGCATATCGTGTGCGTCAGACCCGTTGTAGTTGAATTGTTGTAACTATTCAGTAGGTAATATTCTGCGAGGTGTTTTGGTATGGATATGCCAAAATCCCGAGACATACGAGCAAAAATGCCATCACCGAAGGTGATTTCAAATGCATTTTTGCTTGTAACTGTGAAGGTACTGAACAGTTACAAATCGTTTCAATTTCTTAATCCAGTATAGCAAAAAAATCTCAAAAAAACAAGGAAAGATCGAGTAACCGGTAACACTATTCAAAAAAACGGAAATGAAAAATCCGGGAAAAGATTGACGAAAATACAGGGGAATGATATGATAAAAGAAAAAGTAACCGGTTACTTTAAGTATCGAAAGAAAGGAAACGATAAGAATGAAAGATTTTGTACATGTAAAAGCTCCGGGAAACTGGATCAACGATCCGAACGGTTTTATCTATTATAAAGGCAAATATCACCTGTTTTTCCAGCATTTTCCCCATGCACCGGAATGGGGAACCATGCACTGGGGACATACGGTCAGTGAGGATCTGGTGCACTGGGAGTATCAGGGAATCGCACTGTTTCCAACCAAAGAATATGATCAGAATGGTGTGTTTTCCGGTACTGCACTGGAAGAAGATGGTAAGCTGAAGATTTATTACAGCGCGGTAAAATATCTGAAACCAGATCCGGAAGATATTCACCGGGTACTGGACGATGCCATTCAGACGAGCCAGGCAATGATCGTATCGGAAGACGGGTTCCATTTTAATAACTGGGACAAAAAAAAGGTGCTGCCGACTGTTCATGATGAAGAGGTCGGAGAGCCGAAGATGAGAGATCCGAAGGTGTGGAAAGACGGAGACAGCTATTATATGATGATGGGAAGTTCGTATCATGATGCCGGAAGAGTTCTCTTTTATACGAGCAAAGACGGAGAAAACTGGACATACGCAAATCAGTGCCGGCCAGAATCATACGGATGGACGATCGAGTGTCCGGATCTGTTTTCTCTGAATGATCAGTGGATTTTCATCGGCTGTCCGATGCGTCTGACACCGGGGGAGAAGAAATATCCGGACCAGGCTGTGTGGGCGCTGGCGGAATTTGATCCGAAGACCTGTGAACTGAAGCTGCCGGATACCCACAGTTATGTGGATTACGGTCTGGATCTGTATGCACCGCAGACGACACTGGATGCGGAGGGAAGAAGAGTGATGATCTCCTGGATGCGTATGCCGATGGCAGTGACAGACAGTACGGATCGCCCGGCATGGAACGGTATGATGAGTAGTGCCCGCGTGGTGGAAGAAAAAGAGGGACATCTGTATTTCCACATGCATCCACAGGTGGACGCATACCTCAGCACGGAAACTACAGCCGAAGAGGCAGCAGAGAGTGGAAAAGTCTTCCGGATCCGGACAGAACTTTCTGAGGGAGAAACCTTAAATATTGGCGGGTATGTGATCAGCCGCAGCGAAGGAAAGATCATTGGCGACCGGTCAGCCGTTCTTGAAGGATGTGACGAAGTGAGAACTGCTGGTGCGACTCCGGTGATCGAGGGTGCGGCACAGCTGGATATTCTGGTGAACGATCATCTGATTGAAATTTTTGTCAACGACGGTCAGTATGTGCTCAGCCATGTGGTTTACGGAAAATCTAAAAAGATTTCCGGAAAATATGAAAAAGTTCTGGTGGGAAAATAAGAAAGATGGTATACTTATTAAGGAAATTTATAATTGACTTTAATTTATAAGTAATAATAAGTTTTACTAATAAGAAAAGTGTTGTATAATCATTTTTGTAAAGGAAATGATGATAACCTGTCAGGAGGTAACCAAATGATTAAAGCTGTTGTTGGAGCAAACTGGGGAGATGAAGGAAAAGGTAAGATTACCGATATGCTGGCTAAAGAAGCGGACATTATCGTTCGTTTCCAGGGTGGAGCCAATGCCGGACATACCATCGTAAATGATTACGGCAAGTTCGCACTGCATACTCTGCCGTCAGGTGTATTTTATAATCATACCACAAGCGTGATCGGAAACGGTGTTGCACTGAATGTACCACTGGTTTTCAAAGAGATCCAGGATATCGTATCCAAAGGGGTACCGACACCGAAGATCCTGATTTCCGACCGTGCACAGATGGTAATGTCTTATCACATTCTGTTTGATCAGTACGAAGAAGAACGTCTGGGTGGCAAATCCTTCGGATCCACAAAATCAGGTATCGCTCCTTTTTATTCTGATAAATTTGCAAAGATCGGTTTCCAGGTCAGCGAGCTGTTTGACGAGGAAGCACTGAAAGAAAAAGTAGCAGGCATCTGCGAGAAAAAGAACGTTATGCTGGAGCATCTGTATCACAAACCGCTTCTGAAACCGGAAGAGATTTTTGAAGAGCTGATGAGCTACAAGAAGATGCTGGAGCCATATGTATGCGACGTATCTTTGTTCCTGTGGAACGCACTGAAAGAAGGAAAAGAGATCCTGTTAGAGGGTCAGCTGGGATCCTTAAAAGACCCGGATCACGGTATTTACCCAATGGTAACTTCTTCCTCCACACTGGCAGGATACGGGGCAGTGGGAGCAGGTGTACCGCCATATGAGATCAAGAAAATCATCACCGTATGTAAAGCATACTCCAGCGCAGTAGGAGCAGGAGCATTCGTATCCGAGATCTTCGGAGATGAGGCAGATGAGCTGAGACGCAGAGGCGGAGACGGCGGCGAGTTCGGTGCAACAACCGGAAGACCGAGACGTATGGGATGGTTCGATGCAGTGGCTTCCAAATACGGATGCCGTATGCAGGGAACTACCGATGTAGCGTTCACCGTACTGGATGTTCTGGGATATCTGGATGAGATTCCGGTATGCGTAGGATACGACATCGACGGCGAAGTAACTACAGACTTCCCGACCACCACACTGCTGGAAAAGGCAAAACCGGTGTATGAAACTCTGCCGGGATGGAAATGCGATATCCGCGGTATCAAGAAATACGAAGATCTGCCGGAAAACTGCAGAAAATACATCGAATTCGTAGAAGAGAAGATTGGTTTCCCGATCACCATGATTTCCAATGGCCCGGGAAGAGATGATATCATCTACAGATAAGAAATGCTATACCGGGATTGCTTTATTGTTGTGCAATTTTGCAATCCTCAAAAACGAATAGAAAACGGGGAGCTTGCATAAGCAGGCTGAGAGGAGACTGGCAGCGTTTCGACCCATAACCTGATTTGGATAATGCCAACGTAGGGATGATTTACAGAGAGAAACAGGCACACCATCCTTTTGGTGTGTCTGTTTTTGACTGTGCATTGCATATCAATAATTGATCCGGTGGATCAATTTTGATACGCGGCGGATTGGGGGCACCACCTTTCGTCGCTATAAAAAAGTAATGGTGAATTCATATGCAAAGGAGAAAAAATATGAGAACAGCATTAACAATCGCTGGCAGTGATTCCAGCGGAGGCGCCGGCATCCAGGCAGATATCAAGACGATGATGGCCAATGGCGTATATGCCATGAGTGCTATCACGGCTCTGACAGCCCAGAATACAACCGGTGTAACAGCAATTATGGAGGCAACTGAGGAATTTTTAGGAGAGGAACTGGACAATATTTTCACAGATATCTTTCCGGATGCAGTGAAGATCGGAATGGTTTCGTCCTCCGGTCTGATCATAAAGATTGCAGAAAAACTGAAAGAGTATGATGCAAAAAATATCGTGGTTGATCCGGTTATGGTGGCTACCAGCGGAGCCAGACTGATCAGTGAAGACGCGGTAAGCACCTTAAAAGAATATCTGTTTCCGCTGGCACAGATCCTGACACCGAATATCCCGGAGGCAGAAGTACTTTCCGGTATGACCATCACTTCTGAGGCGGAGATGATGGAGGCGGCTAAAGTGATCGGTGATCAGTACGGATGTGCAGTTCTGTTAAAAGGCGGTCATAAGGTGAATGATGCCAATGACTTGCTTTATCATGAAGGAACCTGCCAATGGTTTTACGGAAAACGAATCGATAACCCGAATACCCATGGAACCGGCTGTACACTTTCCAGCGCGATCGCTTCCAACCTGGCAAAGGGATTTCCTATGGATGTGTCTGTAGAGCGCGCAAAGGCCTATATTTCCGGTGCTCTGGCAGCTATGCTGGATCTCGGCAAGGGCAGCGGTCCGATGAACCACGGGTTCGACATTACCGGAGAATATGTAAAGGAGGCATCTGATCATGAGTGAGAAAAGAACTTCTTTATTTGAAAACGGCTTGATCTGGTTTGGAGCGGGGGTATCGATCGCCGAGATCCTGACCGGAACGTATCTGGCCTCGCTGGGCATGAAAAAGGGATTGGCAGCGATTCTTGTGGGACATCTGATCGGATGCATCCTGTTGTTCCTTGCAGGTGTGATCGGTGGTAAAGTAAGAAAAAGTGCCATGGAAACCGTAAAGATCAGTTTTGGACAAAAAGGCAGCCTGTTTTTTGCCCTTCTGAATGTGATCCAGCTGGTGGGCTGGACCGCGATCATGATCTATGACGGTGCGCTGGCCGCCAATCAGGCCGCCGGTGTGGGCAACTGGGTCTGGTGTCTGGTGATCGGTGCGCTGATCGTTTTATGGATCGTGATCGGTATCACCAACCTTGGAAAGCTGAATACGGTTGCCATGGCAGCATTATTTATCCTTACCCTGATTCTCTGTAAAGTTATTTTCTTCGGAGATTATACAGCAGAGACCGTGGCAGCTGATGGACTGACCTTTGGCGCTGCTGTGGAACTGGCAGTGGCGATGCCGTTATCCTGGCTTCCGCTGATCAGTGATTATACGAGAGAAGCAAAACAGCCGGTAAAGGCAACCGCAGTCAGCGCTATCGTCTACGGTGTGATCAGCTGCTGGATGTATCTGATCGGTATGGGAGCAGCCATCTATACCGGCGAGAGCGATATCGCCCAGATCATGGTAAAAGCAGGTCTTGGTATCGTGGGACTGCTGATCATCATCTTCTCCACCGTTACTACGACCTTCCTGGACGCGTATTCCGCAGGAATCTCCAGTGAGACCCTCAGCCATAAGCTGAACGGAAAATATATCGCCATTGCGGTTACTGTCGTAGGTGCCCTGGCAGCTATCGTATATCCGATGGATAATATTACAAACTTCTTATATCTGATCGGTTCCGTATTCGCCCCGATGATCGCGATCCAGATTGCGGATTTCTTCCTATTAGAAGAAGACCACAGCGAAAAAGAAATCCAGATTTCCAATATGGTACTGTGGGTGATCGGCTTTATCTTGTACCGGATCCTGATGAAAATAGACATCCCGGTAGGCAATACACTGCCGGATATTGCGATCACGGTGGTACTGTGTCTGATCTGGGGAAAAATCAGTAAAAAGAAATAGAAAATAAAAATACAGATATAGTAAAGTGATTGGGATAGCCAGAAAAGTAAGCGGATATCCAGTCGGAAAAGTGTATCTGAAAAACGAAAGGCGTGAGTCATAGAAATAAGACTTACGTCTTTTTTAGACGTATCACATATCATGAATTGGTCTACAGCATTGAAAAACCAGTCCCCGGCGGAAGCGTTCTCCTTGCAGCAACACTTTGTGGGCGCTTAGGGTAAGCTTTAAGATCCGACACCTACGTAGACTTAGGCTCGAGCGCTCTCGCGAGAGTCTTAGTCGAAGTTGGTGGCTAGCTTAAAGTTACCCTGCCCACGTTGCTGCAAGGAGAACGCTTCCGCCGGGGACGTCCCCTTTTTCAATACAATCCAACGGGAAAAGGCGCATACCCTTGGAGAGAGGTATACGCCCTTGCGTAAGAAAAATGTGATGTATGTAATCGGAGAAGTAAGACTTCTTCCGCGATTACTGTTTTGAAATTTCCATCGGATACTTATTGTCGAAGCAAGCTTTGCACAGTGGAAGATCGCCCACCATTGACTGAAGATCTTCAATCTTCATATATCCTAAGGAATCAGCTCCGATTAACTGTCGGATCTCTTCCGTTGAATGGGAAGAGGCGATCAACAGCTGATTGGACGGTACATCGGTACCGAAATAACATGGGTACAGGAAAGGCGGTGAGCTGACGCGCACATGCACTTCTTTTGCACCGGCATGTTTCAGAAGGTGAATCAGATTGGCGATCGTGGTTCCACGCACGATGGAGTCATCGACCAGCACAATATTTTTTCCTTTGACAGCGGATTCCAGAACGCTTAATTTCAGACGTACACTGGATTCCCGTTCCTTCTGAGTAGGCTTGATAAAGGTACGGCCTACATAGCTGTTTTTATAGAATGCCAGTCCAAAAGGAATTCCGGATTCAGCCGCGAATCCCTGTGCGGCAGTAATTCCTGAGTCAGGAACACCGACGACCAGGTCAGCATCTGCGGGATAGGCTTTGGCAAGTGCTGCACCGGCACGAAGTCGGGACTCATATACGGAGATGCCGTCCAGTTTGCTGTCCAGACGGGCAAAGTAAATGTATTCAAAAATGCAATGAGCCTGCCGGGACTGACATAAGGTAAGGTTAGAGGTGATACCTTCCCGGGTGATCGTTACGATCTCACCAGGTTTGATATCACGGAGGAACTGTGCACCGATTGCAGTCAGTGCACAACTTTCAGAGGCGATGATATAAGAATCATCTCTCTTACCAAGACAAAGAGGTTTCAGTCCAAGGGGATCACGGACACCGATCAGCTTGCGGGGGCTTGCGATGACCAGACCGTAAGCACCTTTGATCTTTTCGGCGGTCTTCATGATCGCTTCCTCGACCGATTTGGTACGGACTCTTTCTCTGGCAATATAATAAGCAATAACCTCTGAATCAGTTGTTGTATGGAAAATGGCTCCGTTTTGCGCAAGTTCATTGCGAAGCTCTTCGGTATTTACCAGATTGCCGTTATGAGCGAGAGCCAGAGTTCCCTTAATATAATTCAGAACCAGAGGCTGAGCGTTACTCAATGTAGCCGCCCCTGTTGTGGAATAACGGACATGCCCGATACCGAGATTTCCTTTCATATTTGAAAGAACATCTTCTTTAAAAACTTCACTGACAAGTCCCATCCCTCTTTGTACATTCATATTTCCCTTGGGACCGCTGGTGTCAAACACAGCGATTCCGCAGGATTCCTGTCCACGGTGCTGCAGGGAAGAGAGCCCGTAATAGATGGAAGAGGCTGCATCTTCCCCGTGGGGATTATAAATACCGAATACACCGCAGGCTTCTTTAATCCGTTCATCCTGACACATAGATTCCACCTCACTACAGGGAGAACAAAAGCTGATCGTAAGTAGGATAGCTCAGGATAGAATCTGGAATTAAAGCTTCAATATCACTGGCAACGGTACGGATGTCTTCCATTTTTGCCAGTACCTGATCATGGAATGCTTCTGCACATTTCTGGGTATCTTCCAGAGCGAAAGAAGTATCAATCAGGGTTTTCAGTTCTGTTACCTCGGCAGTCAGAGCAGTGTAAGCAGTGGACAGTTTTTCAACCAGTGCTTCTTCCGAAGCAGTATCAGCGGCAGCCATAAAGGATTTCTTTGCTGATGCGTTTTTGGAAACCTCTGCGGCATAGGTGCTGACAGCCGGCAGAAAATCTTTGGTGATCATCTCTGCAAGAGTACGAGCCTCGATACCGATGGTTTTTACATAGTTTTCCAGTTTGATCTCATAACGGGAAGCAAGTTCTTCTTTTGTAAATACATGATGTTTGGTGAACAGTTCCACGTTTTTATCTGCTAACAGCTGTGGCAGGCAGTCCGGAGTAGACGGCAGATTATATAATCCGCGTTTTTCTGCTTCAGCAACCCACTCATCGGTATAACCGTTGCCGTTGAAGATAACTTTTTTATGTTTGCGGATGGCACGTTTGATCAGTTCATGTACGGCCTGTTCCATATCTTCCGGTTTGGTTCCTTCCAGTTCGGTATAGAACTGAGCCAGAGCCTCTGCAACAGCAGTGTTCAGTACCACATTCGGGTTTGCAACAGATGCTGCAGAACCAAGCATACGGAATTCAAATTTATTACCTGTGAAAGCGAATGGTGAAGTACGGTTACGGTCCGTGGTATCTTTCACAAAGTGTGGAAGTACATGAGCACCGATATCCAGCTGTACTTTTTTCTGTTTTCCGAAGAAAGTATCATTTTCGATGGATTCCAGAACTGCAGTCAGTTCATCACCAAGGAAGATAGATACGATAGCCGGCGGAGCTTCGTTACCGCCCAGACGGTGATCGTTGCCGGCGCTGGTTGCAGATACACGCATCAGATCTGCATATTCATCTACGGCCTTGATGACAGCCATCAGAAATACCAGGAACTGGATATTCTGTGCCGGTGTGCTTCCCGGATTTAACAGGTTTACCCCATCGTTGGTTATCAGAGACCAGTTGTTATGTTTACCGCTTCCGTTGATACCCTCGAATGGTTTTTCATGTAACAGGCATACCAGACCATGTTTGTCAGCCACTTTTTTCATGATTTCCATGGTCAGCTGGTTGTGGTCAACGGCTACGTTTGCGGTATCAAAGATCGGAGCCAGCTCATGCTGTGCAGGAGCAACTTCGTTATGTTTTGTTTTTGCCGGGATACCAAGTTTCCACAACTCTACATCCAGATCATGCATATAAGCAGCAACCTTTGGTTTCAGTGAACCAAAGTAATGATCTTCCATTTCCTGTCCTTTTGGAGCAGGTGCACCAAACAGAGTACGTCCGCAGAATACTAGGTCTTTTCTCTTCTTATACAGGTCTTTGTCTACCAGGAAGTATTCCTGTTCCGGTCCGATGGTTGTGGATATGCTGGTAACGGTTTCATTTCCCAGGAGTTTCAGCATCTTTACTGCTTCTGTGTTCAGTGTTTCCATGGAACGGAGCAGTGGGGTTTTCTTATCCAGTGCCTCACCGCTGTAAGAACAGAAAGCCGTCGGAATATATAAAGTACCATCTTTAATGAAAGCCGGTGATGTAGGATCCCATGCTGTATAACCTCTTGCTTCGAAAGTAGCACGAAGTCCGCCTGACGGAAAACTGGATGCATCCGGTTCACCTTTTACCAGTTCTTTTCCGGAAAAGTCCATGATAACTTCGCCGTCACCAACCGGTGTGATGAAACTGTCATGTTTTTCAGCTGTGAAACCGGTCATCGGCTGGAACCAATGGGTGTAGTGAGTGGCACCGTTTTCTACAGCCCATTCTTTCATGGCAACGGCTACAGAATTAGCTACGTCCAACTCCAGATGAGTTCCGTTTTCGATTGTTTTGCGAAGTGCTTTGTACATATCCTTCGGCAGTTTGTTACGCATTACCTTATCGTTAAAAACAAGGCTTCCATATAAAGCAGGAATTTCTTCATGTGTCATGATTTGTTCTCCTTTCTGATTGCCATAGTGTTTTCAGAATGTTTAAAATAAAAAAAGACGCCTTGAACCTGTTTCCAAGTTCAAAGCGCCATTGCTTTATGTCCTGTAGTATACACGGATATTCTGGATTGTCAATCCCTGATTTGAAAAAAATCAAAAAAATTTTCCGGATTTGCATGGAAATAAACATTACATTGATGAAGAAAATGGGGTATTATGCTACGATGACTTAATAAAATATTTTGCGCTTATGGAATAATGAGGAGGAACTGTAACGGTATCTACAGTGCGCTGGAGCAGATTCGGAAAAGACTCAGCGAAGAGACTACTTACACAGAGGGTGTGTCAGAAGTTCCGGAAGGCGAAGATCCGTCCTTTGAGGCAAATCAGGTTGCTTCAGGTTATTCTTTGCCTTGGGATTCTGGAGATCGGAAGAATCCTGGACTATGAGTGGATGCACAGAAAATTTGCCCGGGCAGATCAACAGAAAAAAGTCCGCATCTATACACATCTATATAGAAGAAATGCAGAAATTGCCGGCTTTTCTCGGAATATCTATGAGCCTTGGATGGAAAACCGGTGAAGTAGATCGGAAAATTCATGAAAAATATCAGAGAGTAGAGGCAGGTGCATATCTTCGCGTATGTGAGATTCTGGAAAAATCTATCTATGGACAGCAGAATCTGGAGCCTTATGAGATGCGGACAGTCTCTGCATTTATGAAAAAACTGGAAGTAATCGGAGATAATACACTCAACCGGAGAGAGAGAATAGAACTTCGATATGGTTATGTTGTACGGATAATGGAAAAAATCCGTCGAAAAACAGGGCAAAAAGGAAAAACAAAAAAAAACAGCAGAAAAGAATTGACAAAATAAAAGGAAAGGGACATAATATTAGCATTAAAAAGCACTGACAAAGGCGTCAGAGATCCGAAAGGGTTTCTGACGCCTTTTTGCGTAAGCAACGAGCCAAAGTATGTGGCTGCATGAGGCCTTGGCGACTGTTGCGACAACCTGAGAAATTCGGAAAACGTATTTCTCATAGTTTTTTCAAAAGAGGAGGAAAATGTGATGGCAGTAAAGTATGTGTTTGTAACAGGCGGCGTGGTATCCGGTCTGGGAAAGGGGATTACGGCAGCTTCCCTGGGAAGACTTCTGAAAGCCAGAGGTTATCAGGTGACGATGCAGAAGTTTGATCCGTATATCAATGTGGACCCGGGTACGATGAATCCGATTCAGCATGGAGAAGTGTTCGTAACAGACGACGGTACCGAGACAGACCTGGATCTGGGACACTATGAACGGTTCATTGATGAGAGCCTGGACAAGAACTCAAACGTAACGACAGGAAAAATCTACTGGTCCGTGCTTCAGAAAGAACGCCACGGAGATTACGGCGGAGGAACCGTACAGGTCATTCCGCATATTACCAATGAGATCAAAGATCATTTTTATAAAGCAAAGTCAGAGGATGAAAACCGCATTGCGATCATCGAGGTGGGTGGTACGGTAGGTGATATCGAGAGCCAGCCGTTTTTGGAGGCCATCCGTCAGTTCCAGCATGAGATCGGTCATGAGAATGCGGTTCTGATCCATGTAACCCTGATTCCGTATCTGAAAGCATCCGGAGAGATGAAGACAAAACCAACCCAGCAGAGCGTCAAGGAACTGCAGGGAATGGGACTGTGGCCGGATGTACTGGTATGCCGAAGCGAATATGAGATCTCCGAGGAGATGAAAGCCAAGATCGCACTGTTCTGTAACGTGCCGGTCAATCATGTACTGCAGAACCTCGATGTGGAGTATCTGTATGAAGCACCGCTTGCCATGGAGAAAGAACATCTGGCACAGGTGGTATGTGAATCCCTTCAGCTGCCTTGCCCGGAACCGGATCTGACCGACTGGAAACAGATGGTAGAAGACCTGAGAAATCCGATCCACGAAGTGGAGATCGCAATGGTCGGAAAATACATCCAGCTGCATGATGCCTATCTGAGTGTGGTAGAAGCGCTGAAACACGGCGGAATCGCAGCCCGTGCAAACGTAAAGATCCGCTGGGTAGATTCCGAAGAGATCACACCGGAAAATGTAGCTGAAAAATTAAAAGGCGTGGATGGTATCCTGGTACCGGGAGGTTTCGGAACCCGTGGTACGGAAGGAAAGATCGCAGCGATCCGCTATGCAAGAGAAGAAAAGATCCCGTTCCTTGGCATCTGCCTTGGTATGCAGATGGCAATTGTAGAATTTGCCAGAGATGTGATCGGCTATAAAGATGCCAACAGCATCGAGTTGGATCCGGAAACCACACATCCGGTCATTGCGCTGATGCCGGAACAAAACGGTGTGGAAGATCTGGGCGGAACCCTTCGCCTTGGTGCTTACCCGTGTGTCCTGAAAGAAGGAAGCAAGGCAAGAGAATTATACGGAACCGAAGAAATCAGCGAGAGACACCGTCACCGCTATGAAGTAAATAACGACTATCGACAGGAACTGGAAGAAAATGGAATGGTACTTTCCGGACTGTCACCGGACAAACGCATCGTAGAGATGCTTGAGATTCCCGGTCATCCGTTCTTCGTGGGAACTCAGGGACATCCGGAACTGAAATCCAGACCAAACCGCGCACATCCGCTGTTCCGCGGACTGATCCAGGCGGCAGTAGCGTATCACCAGTGAGAGGAGAAAATGTGATGAAAGAAAATCAAGGTTTATATCGACAGCAATTTGAGCATGATAACTGTGGTATCGGAGCGGTCATCAACAGCAAAGGTATCAAAAGCCACACTACTGTAGAGAATGCTCTGAAAATCGTAGAAAATCTGGAACATCGTGCAGGAAAAGATGCAGAAGGAAAAACCGGAGACGGTGTAGGTATCCTCCTGCAGATCTCCCATAAGTTTTTCAAAAAAGAATGTGAAAAACTGGGAATCGAGATCGGAGAGGAGAGAGAATATGGTATCGCCCAGCTCTTCTTCCCGCAGGATGAACTGAAGTGCAACCAGGCAAAGAAGATGTTTGAGATCATCGTGGAAAAAGAAGGCCTGGAACTGCTTGGTTATCGTGAAGTTCCGGTTTATCCGGATGTTCTCGGTCATAAAGCGAGAGTCTGTATGCCGCACATCGTGCAGGCGTTCATCAAAAAACCTGCCCGTGTGGAAAAAGGACTGGAATTTGACCGGAAACTGTACATCGCCCGCCGCGTCTTTGAACAGAGTAATGAAAATACGTATGTAGTATCTATGTCCAGCCGTACGATTGTATACAAAGGTATGTTTCTGGTAGGACAGTTGCGCACCTTCTTCGGCGATCTGCAGGATAAAGATTATGAATCAGCCATCGCCATGGTACACTCCCGTTTCAGTACCAACACGAATCCAAGCTGGGAGAGAGCGCACCCGAACCGCTTTATCGTACACAACGGTGAGATCAACACTATTCGCGGTAATGCCGACAAGATGCTGGCACGTGAGGAAACAATGGAATCCTCCCATCTGAAAAATCAGCTGCATAAGATCCTGCCGGTTGTAGATACCAGAGGATCTGACTCTGCCATGCTTGACAATACACTGGAATTTCTGGTCATGAGTGGTATGCCGCTTCCACTGGCAGTTATGATCACCATTCCGGAACCATGGACGAACAATAAAACACTGGATCAGGATGAGAGAGATTTCTATCAATATTATGCAACTATGATGGAGCCGTGGGACGGTCCTGCCTCCATTGTATTTTCTGACGGTGATCTGGTCGGTGCGGTTCTTGACCGTAACGGTCTGCGTCCATCCCGTTATTATGTATTAAAGAGCGGGGATGTGATCCTGGCTTCCGAGGTCGGCGTTTTGGAAGTACCGGAAGAAGAAATCGTGTTAAAAGAGCGTCTGCACCCTGGAAAGATGCTGTTAGTCGATACTGTAAAAGGAAAAATCTATCAGGATGAAGAACTGAAAGAAATCTATGCGACCAAACAGCCGTACGGTGAATGGCTCGACAGCAATCTGGTAGAATTGAAAGAACTGAAGATCCCGAACAAACATGTGGAAGAATACGGTAAAGAGCAGAGAAAACAGCTGCAGAAAGCATTCGGCTATACCTATGAAGAATATAAGAATTCTATCCGTACCATGGCATTGAACGGCGGAGAGTCAATTGCAGCCATGGGTGTGGATACACCACTGGCAGTACTTTCTGAAAAACAGAGACCGTTATTTGATTACTTCAAACAGTTATTTGCCCAGGTAACCAACCCGCCGATCGATGCGATACGTGAGGAGATCGTCACCAGCACCACGATCTATGTAGGTAAAAAGGGTAATCTGCTGGAGGAAAAACCGGAAAACTGCCAGGTATTAAAGATCAACAATCCGATCCTGACCAATACGGATATGCTGAAGATCAAACAGATGCACAAACCGGGATTCAAGGTAGCAGTTGTTCCGATTACCTATTATAAGAGTACGAAACTGGAACGCGCGATCGACCGTCTGTTTGTGGAAGTGGATAAAGCATACAAAGACGGTGCCAATATTCTGGTTCTTTCCGACCGAGGTGTGGATGAAAACCATGTGCCGATTCCATCCCTGTTAGCGGTATCTGCCGTACATCAGCATCTGGTCAATACAAAGAAACAGACATCTCTGGCCCTGATCCTGGAGTCCGGGGAACCGAGAGAAGTCCATCATTTTGCAACACTGTTAGGTTATGGTGCCTGTGCAGTCAACCCATATCTGGCCCAGGACAGTATCCGGGAACTGATCGAAGAAGGACTGCTTGACAAAGATTATTATGCCGCAGTGGATGATTACAATGCAGCAATCCTGCATGGTATCGTAAAGATTGCTTCCAAGATGGGTATTTCCACTATTCAGTCTTACCAGGGTGCGAAGATTTTTGAAGCCATCGGTATCTCTCAGAAAGTTATCGACAAATATTTCTCCGGAACCGTCAGCCGCGTGGGTGGTATCACTATGGAAGATATCGCAAAACAGGTGGATGAGAAACATTCTCAGGCATTTGACCCGCTGGGACTGGCCAGTGATCTGACACTGGACAGCCTTGGAAAACATAAAAGAAGAAGCGGTGGAGAAGAACACCGTTACAATCCACAGACCATTCATATGCTGCAGCAGTCCACCTGGACCGGAAGCTATGATATGTTCAAACAGTATACTGCAATGGTAGACGAAGAACAGAGCGGCTATCTGAGAAGTCTGATGGACTTTAATTATCCGGAAAATGGTGTGCCGATCGACGAAGTAGAAAGCGTGGATGAGATCGTAAAACGATTCAAAACCGGTGCCATGTCCTATGGTTCTATTTCTCAGGAAGCCCATGAGACACTGGCAATCGCCATGAATCATCTCCATGGAAAATCCAATACCGGTGAAGGCGGTGAAAGTGATGACAGACTGGATTCCGCAGGAAGCGATAATGACAGATGTTCTGCAATCAAACAGGTAGCATCCGGTCGTTTTGGTGTTACCAGCCGATATCTGGTAAGTGCAAGAGAGATTCAGATCAAGATGGCGCAGGGTGCAAAACCCGGTGAAGGCGGACATCTTCCGGCGAAAAAAGTATATCCGTGGATCGCAAAGACCAGACATTCCACACCGGGTGTGAGTCTGATCTCCCCGCCACCACATCATGATATTTATTCGATTGAAGACCTGGCACAGCTGATCTACGACCTGAAAAACGCAAATAAATACGCAGGAATCTCCGTAAAACTGGTTTCAGAGGCAGGTGTTGGTACGGTTGCGGCAGGTGTTGCCAAAGCCGGTGCACAGGTTATCCTGATCTCCGGATACGACGGAGGTACCGGAGCCGCTCCGGAAAGTTCTATCCACAACGCAGGTCTTCCATGGGAGATGGGACTTGCAGAGACCCATCAGACTCTGTTACAGAATGGTCTGAGAAACCGTGTCCGGATCGAGACAGACGGTAAACTGATGAGTGGCCGTGATGTGGCTATCGCAGCACTGCTCGGTGCGGAAGAGTTCGGTTTTGCAACCGCTCCGCTGGTAACCATGGGCTGCGTGATGATGAGAGTCTGCAACCTGGATACCTGCCCGGTAGGTGTGGCTACCCAGAATCCGGAACTGAGAAAACGCTTCAAAGGAAAACCGGAATACGTAGAGAACTTCATGCGCTTTATCGCTCAGGAGCTGCGGGAATATATGGCAAAACTGGGTGTTCGAACGATCGATGAAATGGTAGGAAGAAGTGACCTTCTGAAAGTAAAAGAAGACGCAAAAACACCGATGGCAGCAAAGATGGATCTGTCTCAGATCCTGTACAACCCATATGCGGGAGAAAAAGAGAGTGTGACCTTCTCTCCGGAAAAAGTATATGATTTCCAGCTGGAAAAAACGCTGGATGAGAAAGTACTGTTAAAGAAACTGGAGAAATCCGTAGAGAAGGGAACAAAAGCTTCTCTGGATCTGAAAGTCGGCAACACCGACCGTTCCTTCGGTACGATCCTCGGAGCAGAGATCACCCGTCAGCACAAAGACGGACTGCCGGAAGACACTATTACCATCAACTGTACCGGTGCCGGCGGACAGAGCTTTGGGGCATTTATCCCGAAAGGACTGACACTGCGCCTGTGCGGTGATACCAACGATTATTATGGAAAAGGACTTTCCGGTGGAAAACTGGTTGTCTTCCCGCCGAAGAACAGAGGATACAAAGCAGAAGAGAATATCATCGCCGGTAACGTAGCCCTGTATGGAGCCACCAGCGGTAAAGTATTTATCAACGGTGTGGCAGGTGAACGTTTTGCAGTCCGTAACTCCGGTGCCTACGCAGTTGTAGAAGGTGTGGGAGAACACGGATGTGAATATATGACCGGTGGTCGCGTGGTCGTTCTCGGTAAGACCGGAAAGAACTTTGCAGCAGGTATGAGCGGCGGTATCGCTTATGTACTCGACGAGAACAGCCATCTGTACCGGAACCTGAACAAAGATATGATCTCCATTGAAAAAGTGGAAAATAAATACGATATCAAAGAACTGAAAGAACTGATCGAGGAACATGTGGAAGCAACAGGATCCGAGAGAGGTGCGCTGATTCTGGAACATTTCCAGGAGTATCTGCCAAAATTCAAAAAGATCATCCCGAATGATTATAAGAAGATGATCGCTCTTTCTGCAAAACTGGAAGAGAAAGGTATGAGCACAGAGCAGGCACAGATGGAAGCCTTCTATGAAAGTTTCCAGACCAAATCGGAGGAGTAAGAAAAATGGGAAAAGCGACAGGATTTTTGGAATATGAAAGAAAAAACGCAGCAGTAGAGGAACCTTTGAAACGAATCCGTCATTTTAACGAATTCCGTACTCCACTGCCGTTAGAGGAACAGCAGAAACAGGGAGCACGCTGTATGGAGTGTGGCGTTCCTTTCTGCCAGAACGGAGCCATGTTAGCCGGCATGGCTTCGGGCTGTCCGTTGCATAATCTGGTACCGGAAACCAATGATCTGGTGTACAGCGGCAACTGGAAACAGGCCTATGAAAGACTTACAAAAACACACAGTTTCCCGGAGTTTACCAGCCGTGTCTGCCCTGCACTCTGCGAGGCGGCATGTACCTGTAACCTGAACGGAAAACCGGTATCCACAAAGGAAAATGAGCGTGCCATCATCGAACATGCTTACGAGATGGGCTGGGTACAGCCACAGACCCCGAAGATCCGTACCGGAAAGAAAGTGGCGGTAGTAGGAAGTGGTCCTTCCGGACTGGCAGCAGCGCAGCAGTTAAACCGCAGAGGACACAGTGTGACCGTTTTCGAACGCCATGACCGGATCGGTGGACTGCTCCGTTATGGTATTCCCAACATGAAGCTGGATAAAAAGATTCTGGATCGCAGAATCAAGCTGATGAAAGCCGAAGGTGTGGAATTTAAGACCGGTGTGGATGTGGGAAAAGATATCACGGCAGAAGAACTGAAAAGACAGTTTGACCGTGTGATCCTGGCATGCGGAGCTTCCAACCCCAGGGATATCAATGTGCCGGGAAGAGAGAGTGGCAATATTTACTTCGCAGTGGAATATCTTTCTTCTGTGACCAAGAGCCTGCTGGATTCAGGATTTGCAGATGGAAAGGCAATCTCTGCAAAAGGAAAACACGTGTTAGTCATCGGTGGTGGTGATACCGGTAACGACTGTGTGGGTACCGCTGTCCGCCAGGGAGCAAAATCCGTCACACAGCTGGAGATGATGCCAAAACCGTCCGTGGAGCGACTGCCATCCAACCCGTGGCCGGAGTGGCCGAAGGTATTGAAAACTGATTACGGTCAGGAAGAAGCTATCGCAGTTTTCGGTCAGGATCCGCGAATCTATAAAACAACGGTAAAAGAATTCCAGAAAGACAAAAACGGAAATGTGAAAAAAGCAGTGATCGTCAGCCTGGAGCCTAAAAAAGATGAAAAGAGCGGACGTATGATGATGGTTCCCGTTGAGGGAAGTGAGAAAGTTATAGATGCGCAGCTGGTATTGATCGCAGCCGGTTTTCTGGGAAGCCAGAAATACGTCACCGATGCCTTCAAAATCGATCTGAACCCGAGAACCAATGTTCTAACAAAACCGGACGAATACGAAACCAGCGTTCCGGGTGTTTTCACCGCCGGTGACATGCACCGCGGTCAGTCACTGGTTGTATGGGCTATCCGGGAAGGAAGAGAGGCAGCGAAAGCCGTGGATCGATCCCTGATGGGATATACAAACCTGTAAAATTTTTAATGAAGTATTGACAAGAGAAAGTCCGATTGCTATAATACGGAACATAAAAGGCAAGGGCGTCTTATCCGGAGGGGAAACTCTGGATAAGGTCGCCCTTTTTGAGTTGTGAAAAACGTAACTGTTCAGCAGACAGTAACGTGAAACTGCCGAACAGCTTGCAATAGCATCCTTTGGAATGACAGAACGTAACTGATAATATATGCGTAAGAAAAAGGAGAACAATATGGAGAATTATAGTAAATCGGAGATTCTGCAGATGGTGGAGGAAGAAGATGTAGAATTCATCCGCCTGCAGTTTACAGATATGTTTGGAGTATTAAAAAATGTGGCAATCCCGAGCAGCAGACTGATCAAAGCTATGGAAAACCGTTGTACCATCGATACCGCATCCCTGGATGGATTTACCGGTGGGGAAGAATGTGATCTGTATCTGAAACCGGATCTGAGCACGTTTTCCATTCTGCCATGGAGGCCCCAGCAGGGGAAGGTTGCTCGTTTTCTCTGTGATGTGTGCAGAGAAGATGGCACAGAGATTGAGGACAGTCCGAGATCTATTTTAAAAAGAGTAGTAAAAAAGGCACAGGAAAAAGGGTACACACTGAAGGTCAATCCGGAGTGCGAATTCTTCCTGTTTCATACCGATGACAATGGAATGCCAACCACGCTGACGCATGAAAAGGCCGGTTATCTGGATACTTCCCCTATTGATCTGGGAGAAAATACGAGAAGAGATATCATTCTTACATTAGAAGAGATGGGATATGAGATCGATTCCTCCCATCATGAGATTTCTCCGGCACAGCATGAAATTGATTTTACTTATGAAAATGCGATGGCCACTGCAGATAAGATCATGACTTTTAAGATGGCAGTCCGTACAATTGCAAAACGTTACGGTCTCCATGCAACTTTTATGCCGAAACCACGGGCAGAAGTTAATGGTTCCGGCATGCATCTGAACATGCGGCTGTTGAAAGACGGAAAGAATATATTCAAAGGTGAGGATGGAGCATTAAGTGCAGAAGGTGAAGCATTTCTTGCGGGTATCCTGTATCATATACAGGGTATGACTGCGGTAATGAATCCACTGGTGAATTCTTATAAACGGCTGGTTCCCGGATTCGAGGCACCTTCAGAAGTGACCTGGTCAAGAACACAGAGAAATGCACTGGTCCATGTGAGAAAAGAACGTGGTGGAGAAGTGAATCTGGAACTTCGCAGTCCGGACTCCGCGTCTAATCCGTATCTGGTATTTGCCCTGTGTCTGGCAGCAGGTATGGAAGGTATTGAAAAAGGACTGCAGGTTCCGGAAGAACTTACCAAGGATATCCGGAACCTGAATGAAGAAGAGAAAAAACTTCTTGGAATCCAGATGCTGCCGGAAAATCTTGGGGAGGCCATCAAAGCCATGGGACAGGATACTCTTGTATCAAAAGTTCTGGGAGAAACATACCGTAAAGGATATATGAGAGCCAAACGAAAAGAATGGAAAGATTATCTGGAACAGGTATCCGAATGGGAACTGAACCGATATCTTTATCGCGTATAGATAAGGGAGGCAGCTGATGAGTGTGGTGGTAATCGTCTTACCAAAGCTGGAAGACGCAAAGAAAATCCGTAAGATCCTGATGGGACATGGATTTCCACAGGTATTTGCTTATGCTACCGCTTCCGCTGCTCTTTCGGAGATCAGGGAACATGAGTCGGGAATGGTGATCAGCGGGTATCATCTGAAAGATATGTATTATACGGAACTCGCTGACAGCCTTCCTCTTCACTTCGAACTGGTTCTTCTGGGATCTGCCAGTACCGTCAGTGCGGCAGACACCGGAATCTTATCTCTTACCACACCGTTAAAGGTCTATGATCTGGTCAATACTGCAGAGATGGTACTGCACCAGATGGAACGGATGGCAAAGAAAGCCAGAAAGCCGAAACGGCGCAGTGAACGGGAAGACAATTATATAAAAAATGCGAAAGTACTTTTAATGGAACGTAATCATCTGAGTGAAGAGGAGGCTCATCGCTATATTCAAAAAAGCAGCATGGATAATGGAACCAACATGGTAGAGACAGCACAGATGATCCTGACCTTACTGTTTGAAGAAGGCTGACGGAAATTGCATGAAAAGGAGAATGTGATATGGAATTCATTACAGGATTAAAACAACAGGAAGAAGCAGAATTAGAAGATCTGCTGAAGGCAGAGGAAGGAACAACGATTATTCTGGAAGGGGCAGTGCACAGCATCCGTGATATGGGTGAAATCGCATTTGTGATTTTGAGAAAAAGGGAAGGACTGATCCAGACCGTATGGGAAGAAGGAAAGACAGATATGGAACTTTCTGAGATCAGAGAGGGAGATTACATCCATGTGACCGGTCAGATCAAAGACGAAGAGCGTGCTCCCCATGGGAAAGAAGTACGGCTGTCCACCATCCGTCACCTGTCTCACGTATCCTGTCCATTGCCACTTCCCATTGACAAATGGAAATTAAACACTTCTCTGGAAGCAAAATTAGACCGTCGTTCCCTTTCTTTGAGAAATATCAGAGAACGGGCAAGATTCCGTATTCAGGAAGGAATCGTTCGAGGCTTCCGTGATTTCCTCTATGAGCAGGGATTTACCGAGATCCACACACCAAAGATCGGTGCAAAGAGTGCTGAGGGTGGTGCAAACATGTTCCGGCTTTCTTATTTTCACAGACCGGCGGTTCTGCAGCAGAGTCCTCAGTTATATAAACAGATGATGGTCGGTGTATTTGACCGTGTCTTTGAAACCGGTCCGGTATTCCGTGCAGAAAAGCACAACACCAGAAGACATCTGAATGAATACACCAGTCTGGACTTTGAGATGGGATATATCCACAGTTTCCTTGATATCTGTGCGATGGAAACCGGCTTCCTGCAGTATACGATGAACCTGCTGGAAAAAGAGTACAACAAAGAGTTGAAACTTCTGAACATCACACTGCCGGATGTGGAAAAGATCCCTTATGTCCGCTTTGATGAAGCGAAACGCCTGGTTTCCGAAAAATACAACAGAAAGATCAGAAACCCTTTCGACCTGGAACCGGAAGAAGAGGAACTGATCGGAAAATATTTCAAAGAAGAATATAATGCAGATTTTGTATTTGTGACACACTATCCGAGTAAAAAACGTCCGTTCTATGCGATGGATGATCCGGAGGATACCCGTTATACGTTAAGCTTTGACCTGCTGTATCATGGTCTCGAGATCACCACCGGAGGACAGCGTATCCACGATCTGTCCATGCTGGAAGAGAAGATCCAGGAGAAAGGTATGACAGAAGAAGGCCTGGAACAGTATCTGGATGCGTTCCGCTTTGGTATGCCGCCACACGGTGGACTGGGTATCGGTCTGGAACGACTGACCATGCAGTTACTGGGAGAAGATAATGTAAGAGAAGCCTGCTTATTCCCGAGAGATATGAGCAGACTGGAGCCGTAGGACGGCAGAAAGGAGTCAGGGAATGAGCGAGAGAAAAATAGATGAAGCAACCATGGATAACGTAGAGATCCTTGCAAAACTGGCACTGACGCCACAGGAGAGACAGAAAGCCATGGATGAGATGGAAAAAATCCTGATCTATGTGGAAAAATTAAATGAACTGGATACGGATCAGGCAGAGCCGCTGGTACATATCTTACCGGAGGTGAATGTCTTCCGGGAAGATGAGGTGACCAACGGGGACGGCAGAAAAGACTCTCTGGCAAATGCCCCGAAGGCAAAAGAAGATCAGTATATCGTACCAAAGACCGTATAGCAGGAGGAAAAAGCAATGGAAGAAATCTTACAGATGTCTGCGCTGGAGCTTGCAAAGCAGATCCGGCACGGCTCCGTCAGTGTAAAAGAAGCAGTGGAAGCCTGCAAAAAACAGATGCAAAAGTCAGAGTCCCAGGTACATGCCTATGTTTCCATGGATGAAAAGATTCTGGCGCATCGGATCAAAGAAGTAGAAGAAGGAATCAAAAACGGCAGATACACCGGTCCGTTAGCCGGTGTACCAATCGCTGTGAAAGATAATATCTGTACCAAAGGACAGAAAACCACTTGTTCCTCAAAAATGCTGGAAAATTTTGTGCCAACTTATGATGCACAGGCAGTAAAACAGTTAGAGGATGCCGGTATGGTGATCCTTGGAAAAACGAACATGGATGAATTCGCCATGGGAAGTACGACAGAGACTTCCGCATTCGGCGTTACCAGAAACCCGTGGAACCCGGAACATGTACCGGGCGGATCCTCCGGCGGTTCCTGCGCGGCTGTGGCAGCGGGAGAAGCGGTAATGGCACTCGGTTCCGATACCGGTGGTTCCATCCGTCAGCCGGCAGCCTACTGTGGTGTGACCGGACTGAAACCGACTTACGGAAGAGTATCCCGTTATGGTCTGATCGCTTATGCATCCTCTCTGGATCAGATAGGACCGATCGGTAAAAATGTAAAAGACTGTGCAGCTCTTTTTGAGATTATCGCAGGACATGACAGCAAAGACAGCACCAGCGCCGATGTACCGGTGGAATCTTATGATAGCCTGGTATCCGGTGGATTAAGCGGTATGCGCATCGGTATTCCAAAAGAATATCTGGCAGAAGGCTGTGACGAAGAAGTGAAAAAAGCTCTGGCAGATGCCGTTCATACCTTGAGTAAAAACGGTGCTGTAGTAGAATTCTTCTCCCTGGGAATGGTAGATTATGTAATTCCGGCATATTATATCATCGCCTGTGCGGAAGCAAGCTCCAACCTGGAGCGTTTCGACGGTGTAAAATACGGCTACCGTACCCCGGGTGCGACAGAACTGCATGAAATGTACAAAAAGAGTCGTGCGGAAGGCTTCGGCGAGGAAGTAAAACGAAGAATTCTTCTGGGATCTTTCGTACTGAGTGCCGGTTACTACGATGCCTATTATATGAAAGCACTGCGCGCCAAAGGCCTGATCAAGAAAGAATTTGACAAAGCATTCCAGAAATACGACTGCATCCTGGCTCCGGCTTCTCCGACCACTGCCCCGAAGATCGGCACCAGTTTAAGTGATCCGCTGCAGATGTACCTGAGCGATATCTACACCGTGGCCGTGAACCTGGCAGGTCTTCCGGCCGTCAGCCTTCCATGCGGTATGGACAGCAAGGGACTGCCGATCGGTATGCAGCTGATCGGTGACTGCTTCCAGGAAAAGAAGATACTCCGGGCAGCAGCCGCTTACGAACAACTGCGGGGAGAATTCCCCAAAGCCTGGGCAAAGGAGGAAAAATAAATGGCAAAACAGTATGAAACCGTGATCGGTCTGGAAGTTCACATAGAACTTGCCACGGCAACGAAAATCTTTTGCGGATGCTCCACAAAGTTTGGTGCAGCACCGAATACCCATACCTGCCCGGTTTGTACCGGTATGCCAGGATCCCTCCCGGTATTAAATAAAAAAGTAGTGGAATATGCACTTGCACTTGGAATGGCTGCAAACTGTGAGATCAACCGGTACTGCCGGTTTGACCGAAAAAACTATTTTTATCCGGATAATCCGCAAAACTATCAGATTTCCCAGTTATATCTGCCGATCTGTCACGATGGACATCTGGAGATCACAACAGAAAACGGCAAAAAAACCATTCGGATACACGAGATGCATATGGAAGAGGATGCCGGAAAGCTGATCCATGATGAATGGGAAGACTGCTCTCTGGTAGATTATAATCGAAGCGGTGTCCCGCTGATCGAGATCGTATCCGAGCCGGATATGCGTACAGCCCAAGAGGTTATTGCTTATCTGGAAAAGCTGCGTATGATCTGTCAGTATCTTGGTATCTCCGACTGTAAATTACAGGAAGGCTCCATGCGTGCCGACGTCAATCTCTCCGTAAGAGAGGTGGGAAGCGATCGTATGGGAACCCGTACCGAGATGAAGAACCTGAACTCTTTCAAGGCGATCACCCATGCGATCGAGGGTGAGAGAGAACGTCAGATCGAACTGTTGGAAGAAGGAAAAGAAGTCATTCAGGAGACCCGCCGCTGGGACGATAACAAAGAATCCTCCCATGCGATGCGTTCTAAGGAAGATGCAAAAGACTACCGTTATTTTCCGGATCCGGATCTGCAGCCGATGCAGATTCCAACGGAATGGATGGAACAGATCCGAAGCCGTCAGCCGGAATTTCAGGAAGAACGCGCAGCCCGATACGAAGAACAGTACGGTCTTCCGGCATATGATGCCTCCATTCTGACCCAGACCAAACATATGGCAGATATGTTTGAACAGACCGCCGATCTGTGCGGAAACCCGAAAAAGGCAGCCAACTGGCTGATGGGAGAGGGACTGCGGCTGCTGAAAGAAAAAGGAATGGAAGCCGAAGATATGGACTTTACCCCGAAACACCTGGCAGACCTGATCCAGGCGGTCGAAGGAGGAAAGATTAACCAGGCCAACGCCAAGAAAGTATTTGCGAAAATTCTCGAAGACGATGTGGAACCACTGGCATACATGGAAAAAGAAGGACTTCTGATGGTATCTGACAGCGGCGCCATCGAAGGAGCCGTTGACCAGGTACTTGCGGAGAATCCGAAGACCGTGGAAGAATTCCACAGTGGAAAAGAAAAAGTCCTTGGTTTCCTGGTTGGTCAGGTCATGAAAAAGATGCGTGGAAAAGCAGATCCGGGAATGGTCAACGAACTGCTTCGGAAAAAATTATAAAAATGTGAAAAAGCGTAAGGAAAGGAACAACAATCATGCCAAAGTTAAATGAAAATTATCTGCAGTTAAAAGACAGCTATCTTTTCTCAGAGATTGCACACCGTACCGCTGCTTACAGCGAAAAACATCCGGACAAACCGGTGATCCGACTGGGAATCGGTGATGTTACCCGTCCGCTGTGCGAATGTGCCATCAAAGCGCTTCATGAGAGCGTAGACGAGATGGGACAGTCTGCTACTTTCAAAGGCTACGGTCCGGAACAAGGATATGCAAAAACAAGAGATGCCATCGCAGCTTATTATAAAAGAAACGGCGTGGAAGTGGATGCAGATGCGATCTTTATTTCTGACGGAGCCAAAAGTGATACCGGAAACATCACTGAGCTTTTCGGTCACGACAATGTGATCCTGATCCCGGATCCGGTCTACCCGGTATATGTGGATTCCAATACCATGTGCGGAAATAAAGTAACGTATATCAGCGGTAATGCAGATAACAATTTTCTTCCGATGCCGGACCACAGCCAGCATGTAGATGTTATCTACATCTGCTCCCCGAACAACCCGACCGGCGCATGCTACAACAAAGAACAATTGAAAGAGTGGGTAGACTACGCACTGGAAAATGAAGCCGTGATCCTGTACGATTCCGCATATGAAGCCTTCATCTCCGATCCGGAACTGCCAAGAAGCATCTATGCTATTGAAGGGGCCAGAAAATGCGCTATCGAGTTCTGCTCCCTGTCCAAAACCGCTGGCTTCACCGGAACCCGCTGCGGTTACACCGTAGTTCCGAAAGAACTGGTATTTACCTCCTCCGACGGAAGAGAAATGTCTCTGAACGCCATGTGGAACCGCCGTCAGAGCACCAAATACAACGGAACCTCCTACATCGTACAGAACGCGGCAGCAGCCATCTTCTCCGAAGAAGGAATCAAAGAATGCCAGGAAAACCTGAACTACTACAAAAATAACGCCAAAGTCATCGCAGACACCCTGACCGAACTGCAGATCCCGTTCTACGGCGGCATTCACTCCCCATACATCTGGTTCGAGTGCCCGAACGGCATGGACTCCTGGACCTGCTTCGACTACTTACTCGAAAACATCCAGGTAGTAGGAACTCCAGGCGCCGGCTTCGGCGAAAACGGCAAAAACTACTTCCGCCTGACCTCCTTCGGAACCTACGAATCCACTGTAGAAGCCATGAACCGCTTCAAAAAACTCTTCGCAAAATAAACCCGAAGAATATAGTGGTGGAAGAGGGAAAACGGAAACAGAAACGGAATTCTGCAATGCAATTATCAGAAACTTCGTTTTTCAGGGAAAATGTTGACGGATGGACGATACTGCTATGTGTGAATCAATCAGTAATTGTAAAGAAAATAAAAAAATAGAAGAAAAAACATAATCTAAGCCTTATCACCTGAGATTAAAGTACGAAAGTACGTAACTGTTCAATATCTTCACAGTTACGAGCCAAAATGCATTTAAAATCACCTTCGGTGATGGCATTTTGGCTTGTATGTCTCGGGATTTTGGCATATTCATGCCAAAACACCTCGCGGTACAGTGGCTGTTGAATAGTTACGAAAGTACAATATTCTAAATTTACAATTACCTTGAAGGAACATACAACCGTAGCATCCAGTCTCAGCCAAAACCCAGCAGAGGAAGACGGAACGGGCAGGGGAAAGCGAAGGGACACTTTGTGGGCGCTTAGAGCAAGTTTTGAGATCCAGCATTTACGCAGACTTTCGCGAGGGTCAGCCGACCCTCGTGAACATAGCCGGAGTTAATGCTTAGCTCAAAGTTGCTCTGCCCACGTCCCTCGCTTCCCCTGCCCGTTCCGTCTTCCTCTGCGTCCGCCTTGCCCATACCGTCTTCCTCTGCGTCCGTTTGCACAATACCCATTTACACCATTACGTTACCATGCTATAATTAACCGAAAAACATAAAAATAAAAACCAACATGAAAGGGGAAACAAACATGTCAGGAACAATCTGGGCCTTAGTCCCGCCCATCGTGGCGATCGCCTTGGCCTTATGGACTAAAGAAGTCTATTTATCACTACTCATCGGAATTCTGTCCGGAGCCTTGCTCTTTACAAAATTCCACATCCTCGCCGCCACCCAGACCATGGTAGAAGTCATGAACTGGAAAATCGGCGACAACGTAAACATTCTGCTCTTCCTGGTATTCCTTGGAATCATCGTAGCCCTGATCACAAAATCAGGCGCTTCTCAATCCTATGGAGACTGGGCATCCAGAAAAATCAAATCCCAGAGAGGTGCACTGTTCTCAACCATGCTCCTCGGCGTAGTCATCTTTGTGGACGACTACTTCAACTGCCTGACCGTGGGAACCGTTATGCGCCCGGTCACAGACAAATACAAAGTAAGCCGCGCAAAACTGGCTTACATCATCGACGCCACAGCAGCACCGGTCTGTATCATCGCACCGATCTCAAGCTGGGCGGCAGCAGTAGGATCCTCCCTGCCGGATGACTGCGCAATCGACGGATTTTCCTTATTTTTAAGAACCATTCCGTTCAATCTGTATGCGATCCTGACCATCATTTTCATGATCATCCTGATCGGTAAGAATTTTGATTACGGTGCGATGGCAAAATACCATGCAGATCTGATAGGAAAAAAAGAAGAAACCGCGGACGGAGACGAAGAAATCAAAATTATTGGCAACGGAAAAGTCATCGACCTGATTCTGCCGATCATCGTACTGATCGTTCTTTGTATCAGCGCGATGCTGTATACCGGCGGTATCCTTGACGGAGCAGGAGTAGCCGCAGCATTTGCAGACTGCGATTCCTCATTGAGTCTGGTACTCGGATCTTTCTTTACCCTGGTATTTATCTTCTTCTTCTACCTGCTTCGCAAGATTATTACATTCAGCCAGTTCTGCGAAAGCTTTGTACAGGGATTCAAAGCCATGACACCGGCGATTATGATCTTGGCACTGGCATGGACACTGTCCGGTATCTGCTCTTCAGATTACCTGGCACTTGGAAACTTCGTAGGAGATGTGGTAAGCGGCAATGCTGTCATCGGCGTACTGCTTCCGGCACTGTTCTTCGCAGTAGCGATCGGACTTTCCTTCTCCACAGGAACCTCCTGGGGAACCTTCGGTATCATGATCCCGATCGTAACAGCCGTGATCAATACCAACAACGTGTCCTTACTGGCACTGAACGTGGCAGCCGTACTGGCTGGTGCTGTATGCGGAGACCATATTTCTCCGATCTCAGATACCACCATCCTGGCATCCGCAGGTGCACAGTGTAACCATATTAATCATGTGTCCACACAGATTCCGTATGCTATGACGGTAGCAGGCTGCTGCCTGGCCGGATATCTGGTCGGCGGATTCACCGGAAACGGCTGGCTGGCTCTGATCGTAGGACTGGTGCTGGAACTGATCGTACTGGCGATGCTGATCAAAAAATGTGGAAAAGTAAATCTGGAGTAAACGATATATGAATAACAACCAGAATCAAAATCGATCCACCGGACCGATTATTGATATACAATGCAACGAGACAACCGGGCGCATGATGCGTCCGGTTGCTTATATAAAAAGTGATTTTACAAGCAAATTCGGAATCCCAAGGCAGAGCGGTCTGGCAGACCTTGAAGCCGAGATCCATTTCTATCCGGAATATCAGAATCCGGAAGCCGTGAGAGGGCTGGAAGAATACTCCCACCTCTGGCTGATCTGGGAATTTTCCCAGGCAATCCGAAAAGAATGGTCCCCGACCGTGCGTCCGCCAAAACTGGGAGGAAACACAAGAGTCGGCGTCTTCGCCACCCGCTCCCCGTTCCGCCCAAACCCGATCGGACTCTCCAGTGTGCAGCTTACAGGCGTTACATTGAATCCTCAGGATGGTCCGGTCATCCATATCCAGGGCGCTGATCTTCTGGACGGAACCCCGATCTACGACATCAAACCCTACATCCCTTATGCCGACAGCCACCCCGAAGCACGTGGAAGCTTCGCAACCGCTCACCGCGACGACCACCTTCAGGTACAATTCCCGCCGGAACTCCTGAACAAAGTTCCGCAATCAAAACAAAAACCCCTGATCCAGATCCTGGCTCTGGATCCCCGCCCCGCCTATCAGCAGGACTCCGAAAGAATCTACGGCTTCCCCTTCGCCGGCCTGGAAATCAAATTCCGCGTAGAAGAAGAAACCCTGTATGTATGCGAGGTCAACAAAGAGGAGAGAAAATAATGGAAGAAATCATAAGAAAATACTTTGCCTGCTGGCTGAACAAAGACGAAAAACCACTGACCGATATATTTGCAGAAGATATCATCTACAGCGAGTGCTACGGTCCCGAGTACCACGGAATCCGGCAGATCCAACAGTGGTTCCACGACTGGAACCAAAAAGGAACCGTACAGAAATGGGATGTCAAACAAATCTACATCAGCCGGAACACAGCAATTATCGAATGGTATTTCCAGTGTAACTACTGCAACATCCCGGGAGCATTTGACGGCGTAACCATCGCACAGTTCGATGAAAACAACAAAATATACAACCTCAAAGAATTCCAGTCCAAATGCGACCACGAATATCCCTACGAACCAGTCTAACAAGATACTGGAACATTTGAAAATCAACACTTTAGAAAGTTGAAAAGCTGACCACGATATACGGTTAAACGATCCGGAGACATATATGAAAAATCAGCCAATACCCAGAAGTGGAAAGGCGGACACGGCGGGACAGACAGCCTTTTGCTGGTGCTTTTAGCAAAGATGAGATCCAGTCCTTAGAAGAACTTGACAGTGAGCGGCTCTCCGCGAACTGGCACATAGTTCTTCTTAGGACTTAGCTCAGATTTGCGTTACCAGCGGTTGCCTGTCCCGCCGTGTCCGCCTTTCCACTTCGTCCGTTTCGTCCACTTCGTCCGTTTTGAACACTCCTATTGCTTTCTGATAAGAAACCAGTATAATAAAAGAAGCAAAACAAAAAAGGAGATTCCTATGAAAAAACTACAACGCATCCTGGCAATTCTCGGCGTAGTCCTCTTGCTGGCCCTCTATGCCTCCACCATGATCTTTGCCCTCTCCGGAAGTGAAAACTCCATTGGCTGGTTCAAAGCCTCTATTGCAGCAACGATCATCGTCCCGGTATTATTGTATGCCTACATGATGATCTACCGTTATCTGAAAAACCGAAACAAATAAAGTAAAAAATAAAACACAGAAAAGAGGAAAGGGAAACATGATAAAAAATATTGTTTTTGACGTCGGGCAGGTTCTGATGTCTTACACTCCGGAAAACTATCTGAAGAACCTTGGATTTTCAGAAAAAACAGTACAGACTCTGCGTAAGGTGATCTTTGAAAGTACGCTGTGGGAAGCAGGCGACCGCGGGATAATTTCAACGGAAGAAATCTGGGAAGGCTTTCGGAAAAATGCACCGGGATTAAAAAAAGAAGTGCAGACGGTATATGATAATCTTGGTGACGTGGTGGAACTGATGCCGTACGCTGAAGATTGGGTAAAAACCCTGAAAGAACAGGGATACCATCTGTATATTCTGTCGAACTATGCGGAGCATACGTATCAGCTGTCCAGCCACAAGATGAAATTCCTGCCCTACATGGACGGAACATTGTTTTCTTATGTTTATAAAATGGCAAAACCGGATCGAGAGATTTATGAAAAACTCTGCACAATGTATCAACTCAATCCAAGGGAAACCGTATTCTTTGATGACCGGGAAGACAACATCGCAGGAGCCGGAGCCTGTGGGATCCACGGCATTCTGTTTCAGAACCATGAACAGGCAAAAAAAGACCTGGAAACGTTGCTGAAAAGAGAAAACGGAAAGTAAAATGAAATAACATAACATGTATTTTATAAAGATACTCCTTCATCTTACATAACAAAAATTTTAGAAAAAATTTAGATGCCGATCCTTGTAATACTCAGGAAAGTAGTATACAGTAAACCTGTTGACAAAACGACATCTGAAACAAAGATGTCAAATACCGGAAAAATTAAAAAAGCGGACAGATGGAAAGGCGGGAAACAATATTATGTTAGATTATAAAATCATGTATGTCAGTCACACGGGAAATACCCAGCGGCTGGCAGTTTGTATTTATCAGAGTTTACAACAGCTTGGTAACGGAGATATCGAGGAAATCAACTGCAATACGGAACCTGGGAAAAGCCATCTTTTGTATGTGGGATTTTGTGTGGAAAAAGGAGACTGCCCCATCGAAGTGCAGGAACTTCTGAAAAAAGTACATAACAGGCAGATCGCACTGTTTGGAACCTGCGGATTCGGGCAGAGTCAGGAATACTATGACAGAATTGTGGAAAATGTAAAACAGTGGATTCCGAAAGACAACAGCTGTCTGGGGGCTTTTCTCTGCATGGGAAAGATGCCGATGCAGGTACGAAAACGTTATGAAGTCATGGAAGAGAATCCGGAGCAGAGAGAAAAAGCACAGATGCTGATCCGAAACTTTGATAAAGCGTTGCTGCACCCGGACGATGCAGATATACAGAATGCAGTTGCATTTGCCAGGGAAGCATGGGAAAAAGCAGAAAGCTGCACAGATATGTGAGAAAGAGCTGAGAATGTGGTGACAGTAAAAAAAGAACGGGGAGAAAACAATGAATAACTGGAGAGACAAACTATATCGATTTATGCAGGGCAGGTACGGAAGAATAGATGAACTGGGAAGATTTCTGATGTATCTGCTGTTCGGACTTCTGCTCGTATCCTTCTTTGTGAGAAGTTCGATCTTTTCCCTGCTGATTCTGCTCGTATTGATCTATGATTACTATCGTATTCTTTCCAAAGATATCTCTGCGAGATACCAGGAAAATCAGCATTATATTCAGGCACGTGAAAAAGTAAGAACAAAATGGAACAAACTGACCGGAAGTCACGGAGACAGCACCCATCGAATTTACAAATGTCCGACCTGCGGACAAAAAGTCCGGGTACCAAAAGGAAAAGGAAAAATATCGATTCACTGTCCAAATTGCAACTGTAATTTTATCAAACGCACCTGATTAATTTTATGAAGTGGATGAACAGATCATAAACAGACAAACAAAGAAAAGAGGTGAGGGAGGATGTTTGGCTACGTTACAACCAATATGGAAGAAATGAAGATCAAAGACTACCGGATCTATCATGGATTTTACTGCGGAGTCTGCCAGGATCTGAAAGAAGGTCACGGACAAACTTCCAGGGTTACTCTGACGTATGATGTGACCTTTCTCGGAATTTTGCTGACCGGCCTGTATGAGACGGAAACAAAGCGGGAAGAGCACTTCTGTGCCATGCATCCGTTCAAAAAGCATCTCTGTCTGAGAAACCAGTGGACTGCCTATGCGGCGGATATGAATGTACTGTTGAGTTATTATAATCTGTTAGACGACTGGGAGGACGAGAAAAAACCGGTTCCTCTTATACTTGCATCAGCATTAAAAAAAGACGTAAAACGTTTAAAGGAAAAATATCCGCGGCAGGCGAGAGCAATCGAAACCTATCTGCAAAAGCTGAAAGCATGTGAGCAGGAAGCAAGTATAGATCTTGACAGGGCAGCAGCAGATACGGGAGAGATGCTTGGTGAAATCTATGTCTGGAAAGAAGATGTCTGGGCAGATACAATGCGAAAGATCGGTTGTGCCATGGGAAGATTCATCTACCGGATGGATGCCTATGAGGATATTGAAAAAGACAGAAAAAAAGGAAACTATAACCCATGGAAGCCGATCGCACAGGAAAAAGACTTTGATGACCGGGCCAGACAGATTCTGATGATGGAAGCGGCTGAAGCTTCCCGCCAATTTGAAAAACTTCCGATCATAGAATATGTGGACATTTTGCGAAATATATTGTATTCTGGTATCTGGACAAAATATGACAGAATAAAGTCCCGGGAAAAAGAGACGAGGAGAAAATAAGGAATGTTGGATCCATACAGCGTCCTTGGTGTATCGCGAGATGCAAGCATGGACGAAATCAAAAAAGCATACCGGAAGCTAAGCAGAAAATATCATCCGGATGCGAATATCAATAATCCCAATAAAGAGCAGGCGGAAGAGATGTTCAAACAGGTACAGCAGGCTTATGATCAGATCGTGAGGGAACGGGAACAGGGAACTTCTCAAAACTCCTGGTACGGTGGTTATCAGTCCGGAGGGTATCAGACACAGGATGATCAGCGTTCCATGGAGATGCGTGCGGCGGCGAACTACATCAATGCCGGTCATTACCGGGAGGCTTTAAATGTCCTGGAAAGGATGCAGGAAAAAAATGGAGAATGGTATTATTATCATGCCATTGCAAGTGCCGGAGCGGGAAATACAGCAAGTGCTATGGAGGATGCCAGAACAGCGATGGAGATGGAACCGGGCAACCTGATGTATCAGAGACTTTATCAGCAGCTGCAGTCTCAGGGACAGTGGTATCAGAATATGAGTACCGGATACGGCTATCAGAAACCGGGAGAAGGTATGGGAAACTGGTGCTGCCAGTGCCTGTGCATGAATATGCTCTGTCCGGGCTGTTGTTGTATGCCCTGTTAGTATTTTGGTAACTATTCAGTAGCCACTGTCCCGCGAGGTACTGAACAGTTACGTATTTTGTAAAAATCTATATGAGGGAGAAAGATGAATGAAGGAACGAGAAAAATTAAAGTCGCGTCTGGGATTTATCCTGATATCTGCCGGATGTGCCATCGGAATCGGTAATGTCTGGAAATTTCCTTACATTGCAGGAAAAGGTGGCGGCGGCGCGTTTGTACTGTGTTACCTGATCTTTCTGGTGATTCTTGGACTGCCGGTTATGACTATGGAGTTTGCCGTTGGCAGAGCCAGCCAGAAAAGTCCGGTAAAAGCTTATCAGGCACTTGAAAAACCGGGGCAGAAATGGCATATACACGGCTACATCGCCGTGATCGGCTGCTATCTGCTGATGATGTTTTATACAACTGTATCAGGATGGATGCTGCACTATTTTTATCTGACAGCAACCGGTAAGTTTGCAGGACTTGATGCAGATCAGGTCGGCGGCGTATTTAATGAGATGTTGTCACAGCCGCTTGTTATGGCTTTCTGGATGATCGTTGTAGTGGCCATTGGTATCTTTGTATGTTCCAGAGGTTTGCAGAATGGTCTGGAAAAAATCACAAAAGTAATGATGATTGCACTGCTTGCCATCATGGTAGTGCTGGCGATTAACAGTATCATGATGGACGGAGCGGCAGAAGGTCTGAAGTTTTATCTGATTCCGGACTTTGGAAGAATGAAAGAACTGGGTATCGGTTATACCATTGTAACGGCGATGAATCAGGCATTCTTTACCCTGAGTCTTGGTATCGGAGCCATGGCAATCTTCGGAAGCTATATCGGAAAGGAAAGATCATTGCTTGGAGAATCTGCAAATATTGCGATTCTGGATACATTTGTGGCAATCGTATCCGGTCTGATCATTTTCCCGGCATGCTTTACCTTCGGAGTAAGTCCGACATCCGGACCGAGCCTGATCTTTATCACTCTGCCGAATATCTTCAACCATATTCCGATGGGAAGACTGTGGGGAAGTTTGTTCTTTATTTTTATGACCTTTGCGGCATTCTCTACAGTACTGGCAGTTTTTGAAAATATTATATCCTGTGTGATGGAACTGACCGGATGGAGCAGAAAAAAGAGCAGTCTTGTGAATCTGTTTGGGATTATCCTCTTGTCATTGCCATGTGTTCTGGGATATAATGTATGGAGCTGGGATGGATTTTCCATCTTCGGCGGTGCAGTATTAGACCTGGAAGATTTTCTGGTAAGTAACATTTTACTGCCATTGGGATCTCTGGTATATCTGCTGTTTTGTACCAGCCGTTACGGGTGGGGCTGGAAAAACTTCAAAGCAGAAGCCAATACAGGAAAAGGTTTCAAGATGCAGGAGTGGATGCGTGTGTATCTGTCTTACATCCTGCCGCTGATGATCTTATTTATCTTTGGTTATGGCATCTATGACAAATTCTTCGCTTAAAACAAACAGAGGTATCAGCGAATAGATGTGAAGGAAACCCCTTAGTAACGGAACAAAAGGAACGTTACTAAGGGGTTTTTCAGTTGCCAAGCATACGACAAAAAGGTCCGGTGGATCTTTTTTAGTGTCACGAGACAGAAAAAATATCTGACGCAAAGACGGGGAGGTGATGCGGGATGCAGAGTGTGGAGATGATTCCATTTGGACTTCTGGCAGGATTTGTCGATGACAAAGAAGTGAGGATCACGGAGATTTCCACAGAAAGCTTTTGCTTTCGGGTAAGAGAACAGGTGGAAAGACCGCGGCATATACGGATCGGATTCTATGATTTATCTGAAAGCATGTACCGGGAAGTGGAGTTGGAAAGTTATCATTTCATAGAAAAAAGGCAGGAGCAGTGGTATGTAAGTTATACCGTCGAGGTATTCCAACAAGATTATGTACAGGCAGTACAGAAACTTTTCCGGGAATACACCGGATATATCCGGGCACGGATCGAAGGAACGGACGGAGAGATGGCACAGATCACCTGCAACTATCCTGTGAATCAGGACGAGATCCATGCAAAGAGCATGGAAGAGCAGAAATCCATCTGGTTTTCCGGTGCGCAGATCCGGCCGGTGGTACGGGGCATGGAACTCGCGCTGGCACTCGACCGAAGAACATGGTATAACCTGTATGAACGAAATACAATAGAAAAATTTACCGAACTGTACTGGAAAGAAAACGGAATCGGAGGCTGGGAACAGCATAAAATCATTCCGGATCGTCTGTATATCGGCAATGCATTCTGCCATCTGCTGTTGCCCGGAGAAGAGCAGCTGTTTGCTCTGATGGAGAAAGCAAATGTGGAAAACGTGGGTATCACCCTGGTATTTCCCTGTATGCGGGAGTTTCAGGTGGAAGAGATGGGAAAACTCCTGAAAAAAGTGGAAAACTGGTGTGAAAAACGGCAGATCAGGGTGGAAATCCTTGTCAATGACTGGGGAATGGCAGCGCTGGTCAGAGAAAACGGGGAATATCTGGACCCCTGTCTCGGTGTACTTTTGAACAAACAGAAAAAAGATCCGCGGATGCACTATAAAAAAGGCAGTACCCGCGGACTGGGAGAAAATAATCTGCAGGCCGGTTTTTATCGGAGATTCTTAAAAGACACGTACGGGATCAACCGCTATGAGTGGGAAAGCTGTGGCTATCCGCAGGTATTTCCACAGGGAAAGAACAGCCTGCATCTGCCGTATTATCAGACCAATACATCGCAGTATTGTCCACTATATGCGAGCTGTACCGAGGGTGAGCGGGGAAAACAGCGGCTGCCGGAAAGTTGTCCGGGATACTGCGAACAGTATGCGTATATTTACCCGGAACATCTGCATATGGCAGGACGTTACAATTCCCTGTTCGGACTGGATGAGGAACTTGTAAAGCATCCGGAACAGCTGAAAGCATATCAACAGGCAGGTATCGACCGTCTGGTGATTGGACTGTAGGAGGGCATGCGTATGAAAATTGTGGCAGGACTGGGATGCATCGACGATTATCCGTTATTTTGCGAGGCAGGAGCGGATGAATTCTTCTGCGGGTATGTGCCCTATATATGGACGAAACGTTACGGAACCACGCTGGCATTAAACCGCCGGGAAGTGCTCTGTTATCAGGTGCAGCTGGGCGCTTACAGTGAACTGGAGATTCTGGCTGGCATGCGTGAGGCATATAAACGTCCGATACATCTGACTTTTAATTCCCTGTATTACATCCCGGAGCAGTATCCGATGATCGAAGATATCATCCGAAGCTGTATGAAACTTGACTTTCAGAGTTTTATTCTGGCGGATCCGGCGCTGATCGTGTATCTTCGGAAGCAGAGGGTGGACTGTCAGATCCATCTGAGCGGAGAGATGGGAGAAAATAACAGGAAAATGTTGGAAATCTTTCAGAATCTGGATCTCAAACGTATGATTTTTCACCGAAAGAATACGATAGAAGATATGGCATCCATGATCGCGGCCCGGAAAACAGCAGGAGAAAAAAGGAGCGGGACGGAGTTTGAAGCCTTTGTGTTGAACGAACTGTGCCAGTTTTCCGGAAGCTTCTGCAATTCTCTGCACTGTGACGAACTTGGACATCTTTGTCGTGTACCGTACTGGCTGCGCCCGCAGAAAGCAGAAGATCCCGGATGGAAGAATCGGCTGGAAGTAATCCGAAAAGAAGAGAGTGTTCCGGAGAGGGATGACTATCTGTGCGGTGCCGGTGGATGTGGACTTTGTGCACTGTACCGGTTGCAGAAAGCCGGAATCACCCATCTGAAACTGGTGGGTCGTGGCAACCACAGCGAGGATATGAAAGCAGATATTCAGAATCTTCACAAATCCCTGACAATACTGAAAACAGCGGGGAGCGAAGCGGAATATTGCAGACAGATGAAACAACAGATTTTCCCCGGGGGATGCAGCAGACAGTGCTATTATAGATGAAAGGCAACGGTTCATTTTTTTGCATTGAGCGGCCGCTATTTTTAACGGATGTAAAAAAAGCTGCCGCACAGAAGGCGACAGCTTATAAAGGGGAGGATAAGTATTTCATCTCTTCTTTCGTTATTTCGGGCCGGAGGGGGGATCCGGCACAGTTTTTCTTTCGGGCCAATGAAAAGCGTCACGCCTTTGTGTCATCTCTCCACCGGCTATTTATAGTATGACCGGAAAATGAGAAGATATTCAGAAAAAGACACAAAAGTTTCAGGATTTTTCGAATTTTTTCGGATTGAAATTCCTTGTTTCCGGAAGTAAAAAGAATTATAATGATTTGTGTGAAGGTGATTGCACAGGGTGTATAAAAAATGTGAATTTACCGGAATTTAACCTGCAATTCATAACTGTTGAACAGGCACAGGGGATAATAAATAATGGGAGCATTTCCCAAAGTGAAAAAAGGGGACGATACATATGCCGACGACATATACACATGACAAGTTTGGAAAAGATGTATACAAAAAATTACCGGAGCATATCAAGGCAGTGATTCGGAAAGGAAAGGGTGTTTATCGGATCGGTCAGCACGGACCGGATATTTTCTTTTACTATAAACCGATTTGTCTGCCGCAAAGCAGAATTAATAAAATAGGTCCGCAGATGCATAAGGAACCGGCGTTTGGATTCTTTCAGAAGGGAATACGGGAATTTGAAATCAGCCCGTCACCGCAGCTGGCATCCTATCTGTTTGGATTCGCCTGCCACTTTATGCTGGACAGTACCTGTCACGAGTATGTGGGACGGTTTGAGAAGCAGACGGGAATCTCTCATGCGGAGATCGAGACAGAACTTGACCGTTATCTGATGATTGAGAGCGGTAAGGAGCCGAGGGTGTACCTTCCGGCAAGTGTCCTGGATGATTCAGAGGAAAACTGCAGAGTGATCGCGCGGATGTTTCCATCGGTGACACCAAAGCAGATCCACCGGGCACTGGAGGGTCAGAAGCTGTATGACAGGCTTCTGACCTGCAAGAATCCGATGAAAGAAAAGGTAGTACTTGGCGGTATGCATGTACTTGGATGTTATGATATTCTGGAAGGCCAGGTGATGCGAAAAAAAGCGAATCCTGCCTGCAGAGAGTCAACCACACGTCTGATGGAACTGTATCAGAAAGCACTGGATGAGACACCCGCTATTCTGGAGAATCTGTATCAGTGCCTGTATGGAACGGGAACGACGCTTTCTAGCCGTTTTCTAAGAGATTATCATTAAGGAAATCCATGAAAGAAGGAGGAATGTTTATGACAAATGAGAAGTTTATCGGTTTTACTATGGAGAAGACAAAGCATATTGCGCTGGTTGCTCATGACGGTAAAAAGAAAGAACTGGTGGAGTGGTGTGACCGGAACAAGGACGTGCTGAAGAACCATTTTCTGTGTGGTACGGGTACCACGGCGAAGCTGATCGCGGAGAAGACGGGGCTTCCGGTGAAGGGGTATTGCAGCGGTCCTCTTGGCGGAGATCAGCAGATAGGTTCACGGATCGTTGAGGGAGGCATTGATTTTCTGGTGTTTTTATGGGATCCGTTAGAGGCACAGCCACATGACCCGGATGTACGGGCACTGCTTCGTATCGCAGTGGTTTATGATATTCCGGTTGCGAATAATCTGGCTACGGCTGATTTTCTGCTGACGTCGAAATTTATGGATGAGACTTATGAAAGACGGGTGGAGAATTTTAATGTTACGATTCAGGAGAGAGTGAAGGCTTTCCAGAAGTGATTGTTGCTTGAATGTGTTTGGCTACTCGGACGAAAGGGAGCACAGGCAGGATGGGGACGGACAACCGCTGGTAACGCAAAGCTGAGCTAAGCATTAACTACGACTATATTCACGAGGGTCGGCGGACCCTCGCGAAAGTCTTCGTAAATGCTGGATCTCATCTTTGCTAAAGACACCAGCATAAGGCTGTCCGTCCCCGTCCTGTCTGCGCTCCCTTTCTGGGGAGTGGGGGAGGAGGAAGAAATGAGACAAGGGGAAATGGTTGGAAAGAACTTCGGGATGAGAGAAAAATGTTCTTAAATGGTAAAAGATTCTGAAAATTTAAAAGAATAAAATAAATTATAAAAAAGTATTGACAAAATAAGAAAGAAGAGTTACTATATACTCAACAAAAGAAAAGAACGAAAACAAAAGAACCTACGAAAGAGAGGTACAGACCACCAGAAACTTAACGTAAAGTTCAAAGGCAACATCCCTCCAGATGTAATTTTCAAGAAAGGAAGGTACGGACCACCGAAAACCTAAAGTAACACCTCAAAAACAAATTTTAAGAAAGTCAGGTATAGTCCAATGAGAAAGTAAGGATTTATCCCATTAAAAAAGCAGGAGGTACAGACCACCAGAAAGTTTATGATTCATCTTATAATTTAAGAAAGAGAGGTTATCCAATGATAGAGCCTGCAATGTAAGGTGAGTATCGAATCGTAAAGAAGATTTCGGTACTCACTTTTTTGTGAGCGAAGGTCACAAAAAAGCCGAGACATACCCCGCAAATTCATGCGATCAGCATAAATTCTGTGCAGCGCGAAGGGTGTTACCGAGAATGGAGTGAACAATAATCTGGATGCCAGGTGAGTACGAGAAAACGTGATTTGTGCTTGAAAATCTGTGGTATATCGTATATACTTAATAGAGTCACACGGAAGTCCCAGAACTACTGCAAGAATATGAACGAACAGTAGTGGACCCGTGGAGTATAATTACCAATTGAGTTGAAGGAAGGTACAGTAATCATGGGATTATTAAAACAGTGGAGAGATGTTGCATACTCTCAGCAGGCAGATAAAGCAAAACTGCAGAAATTTTGGGCAGAATATTTTGTGATTGAAAAAGGAATCTACGAACAGCTGCTTTCCAATCCGGACGAAGTAGTACGTGGAACGGTAAAGGAACTGGCAGATAAATATAAAGTCAATGTAATGACAATGACAGGTTTCCTGGATGGTATCAATGACAGCCTGAAGGTTCAGAACCCGATCGAAGAGATGGAAGAAGATACCGAAGTAAATCTGGGATTTGATAAAGAGCTGCTTTACAAAAACATGGTAGATGCAAAAGCAGACTGGCTGTATGAACTGCCGATGTGGGATGAAATCTTTACACCGGAGAAGAAGAAAACTCTGTATATGGAACAGAAGAAATCCGGCACGATCATCAAAGGTGCAAAAGTTGGAAGAAATGATCCATGTCCATGCGGAAGCGGTAAAAAATACAAATTCTGTTGCGGAAGATAATAAAAATGTAAAAGAGCGGGGAGAAAAGAAACTACCCGCTCTTTTCTCGTTTATGTGAATCGTTGGTGATAATCCGTGTCTGTAGGTAAAATGATGACCGATGTGATAACGGGGAGCCATATATAAGAAAGATAGGAGAAATGTATGGGTATTATTACGAGCCTGTTAGGAATCGTATGTATTTTGTATTACATAGCAGGTGTCCGATATGCCGGCTATCGGGTGTCCGGATTGTGGATCTGGCTGGCAGCAGGTATTGGATGGATGGTATGGGGCGGTTGCCGGATCGGATGTGCAGTTGCCGGTGTTCCGTTCTTTGTACCGGGTGCATTGGTTGCGATTGTAAGAGTTTGTCTTCTGGCAGGGCTGGTACTGTTTTTTTATCTGGAACATCAAATCGGTACCGGAATGAAAGCAAAAGGAATTGAGAATCTGGATTATATCGTTGTTCTTGGATGCCAGGTGAAAGGAACAAAACCAAGCAAAGCATTAAAAGACCGGTTGGATACGGCAAAAGAATATATGCAGGCAAATCCGGAGACGATTGCGGTTTTATCCGGAGGGCAGGGAAAAATGGAGGAGATTTCAGAAGCAGAATGTATGAGACGATATCTGGAGAAAGCCGGAATCAGCAGGGAACGTCTGATCCTGGAACAAAGATCCACCACAACCAGACAGAATCTTCGATACAGCAGAAGATATATGGATTATCAACATGACGAGATTGGAATCATTACCAATAATTTTCATGTATACCGCAGTGTTCTTCTGGCAAGACGAAGTGGCTATCAGAGAGTATGTGGTATTGCCGCACCGTGTAAGAGTGTACTGCTGTACCATTATCTTGTGCGGGAAGCTTTTGCACTGGCAAGGGAAATGTTGCATAAAAGGTAACTATTCAGTAGCCACTGTGAAAGTACTGAACAGTTACCATAAAAGATAAATATATATTAGGTGCAAAATAAAAAATAAACAAAATATATATAAATATATTGACGTACTCGGAAAAATGAGATAGAATCACTTTAACGTGGTAATATAAGAAAGAAATTCAGTGAAGAGAAGAAGTAGAAACAGTGTAAGCGTTTCCAGAGAGCTGTCGGTGCTGAGAGACAGTAACCTTCCTGCTTTGAAGATCATCTCTGAGAAGGAAAGTCGAAAGAAGTATCGAATAGGCTTTCACGGGCGTTTCCCGTTACAGAAACCGCGTATGCTGGTGCGTTGTATTCGTGCTTGTTTCAAGGAGGAAACAGGGTGGTTGCGGAATAATTTTATCCGTCCCTAGTTGGGGACGGATTTTTTTTGTGAACAACGCGCCAAAGTCCGTGCCTGCACGAGACTTTGGCGACTGCCGCGATCACTTGAGAAACTCGCAGAGCGTGTTTCTCATAGTTGTCAAAAACACCCGAAAGAAAACGAAACCGACACGATACGGCTAGTCAAAAAACAAGGGAGGATGCGTAATGAAAACGTACAAAAAAATCATGAATGGCGTAGCTATGGTGGAAAAGCTGATTCTTGTCCTTGCTACGATCCTGATTGTGGTGCTTACTGTGGGTAATGTATTATCCCGTAAGCTCCTTCACCAGTCCTGGTCATTTACCGAAGAACTTGTCGTTGCGGTATTTGTACTGATCACGCTGATGGCTGCAGCTTTGGCCGCACGTGACGGAGAACTGGTCAACCTGTCACTGATTCCGGACAGACTGTCTGTGAAAGGACAGAAAGTGCTGCTGACGATCAACACGGTTCTGAGTGTTGCATTTACCGCTGTACTGTTCAAATATGGTCTGGATAAAGTTATCACTCAACTGGAGAACGGAAAGAGAACGTTCGTACTGAACTGGCCGGAATGGATCTTCTGGTCTTTCGTGCCGATCGGAGCAGCCTGCATGGCACTTCATATAATCGAGTATTTTGTTGATTATTGTGCAAAGAGTAAAAAAGATAAGGAGGAACAGGAAAAATGATAAGTGCAGTATTGTTTGTTTCGTTTTTTGTATTTCTGATCCTTGGTATTCCGATCGGAATCTGCCTTGGATTATCATCTATCTGCGCGATCCTGTACTCCGGTACTTCACTGACGATCGTGGCTACCAATATGTATTCCGGTATCAGCAAATTTCTGTTGCTGGCGATCCCGTTTTTCGTGTTGTCCGGTAATATCATGGCAAAAGCCGGTATTTCCAAACGTCTGATTCGTTTCGTGGATACCTGCGTGGGACATACCAGAGGCGGTATCGCGATCGTATGTGTTATCGTAGCCTGCTTCTTCGGAGCAATCTCCGGTTCCGGTCCGGCAACAGTTGCCGCATTGGGTATGGTACTGATCCCGGCGATGATCGAGCGTGGCGGATTTTCCGCACCGTTTTCTACGGCACTGATGGCAACTTCGAGTTCGATCGCGATCGTTATCCCGCCAAGTATCGCATTTGTTGTATATGCATCTATCACAGGTGTATCTATTGCGGATATGTTTACGGCAGGTATCGTTCCCGGTATCCTGATGGGTGTTGCTCTGGTGATCGTTGTTATGTTGGAGGCGAGAAAAAACAATATTCAGCCTACACAGAAAAAAGCAAGTGGCAAAGAACGCTGGGATGCGTTCAAGGATGCGTTCTGGGGCTTCCTGATGCCGGTTATCATCCTTGGCGGTATCTACGGAAGCATTTTCACACCGACTGAGGCAGCTGCCGTGTCTGTTGTGTACGGTCTGTTTGTGGGAATATTTATTTATAAAGATATCAAGATCAAAGACCTGTGGGAGCTGATGGTAGACTCTGCGAAGACAACCGGTGGTATCATGCTGATCGTGGCGAGTGCTTCCCTGTTTTCTTTCGTATGTACCAAATTCGGTATCGCACAGGCAGCTTCCGATCTGCTCGGAAGCGTAGCGCATAACCAGTTTGTATTCCTTCTGATCGTCAATGTGATCTTCCTGATCGCAGGATGCTTTATTGATGCAAACTCTGCAATGTACATCTTTATTCCGATCATGCTGCCGGTATGTAAGGCACTGGGATATGATGTAGTAGCATTTGGTATCGTGGCAACGGTCAACCTGGCCATCGGACAGGTAACTCCTCCGGTAGGTGTCAACCTGTTTGTTGCGATTTCTGTCAAACTGAAAAAAGGAATGGAAGTTACCATTCAGCAGATTTCCAAGGCTGTTATGCCGATGATCGGAGCGTCTGTGGTTGTACTGTTACTGATCACCTATATTCCCGGAATTTCGACCTTCCTGCCGAAAGCACTGGCCGGAGAAAATGGTGCTTACAGCGGAACGGTAACGGCTTCTTCTGACAGTGCAGACGATGCACAAGACAGCACCGGTGGTTCCGAAGATTCCTATAATGATATCGCAGATTACAGTGATCTTGGCTGGGAAGAACAGACCTGGAACTTCACCTGTTCCACCACAGAAACCAGTACCTGGGCAGAGGGTGGAAGAAAATTCGGTGAACTGATGGAGAAGGCGACCGGCGGTAAAGTAAAAGTCAATGTTTACGCGGCAGACCAGCTGACCAACGGAAACCAGTCCGAAGGTATTCAGGCTCTGATGAACGGAGATCCGGTACAGATTTCCATGCACAGCAACCTGATCTATTCTGCATTCGATCCGAGATTTAACGTAGTATCCTTACCGTTCCTGTTTGACTCTGTGGAAGATGCCGATGCAAAACTGGACGGAGAAGCAGGAGAAAAACTGAAAGCGATTCTGGATGAATACAATCTCCACTGTATGGGAATTGCAGAAAACGGCTTCCGCCAGCTGACCAACAGCAGACAGGAAGTAAAATCTGTAGAAGACATGAAAAACCTGAAGATCCGTGTGGCAGGAAGTAACCTGCTGATGGAGTGTTATAAGAGATGGGGAGCAGATGCGACCAACATGAACTGGTCCGAAACTTACACGGCCCTGCAGCAGAAAACCGTAGAAGGACAGGAGAATCCGCTGCCGGCCATCGATGCAGCCAGTGTGCAGGAAGTACAGCCGTACTGTTCCCTGTGGAATGCAAACTATGACTGCCTGTTCTTCTGTATCAACGGAGACATCTATAACAGTCTGACGCCGGAACAGCAGGCTGTTGTTGACGAAGCAGGACAGAAAGCGGTAGATTATGAACGTGAGATCAACCGTGCCGGAGACGACGAGATCATGAGCCGCTGGCAGGAAGAAAACGGCGTGACGATCACCAAAAATGAAGACATGGATATTGATTCTTTCAAAAAAGCGGTAGACGGTATTGATGAGTGGTATCAGAAAGAACTGGAAAATCAGGGATATGATGATGCTGCAGATCTGATCGCTGCATTTACCAGTGATGATGAAAGTGCTTCCATCGGAACGTATGATGTGGAAGATCACAGTGACCTTGGATGGAACGAGCAGACCTGGAACTTTACCTGCTCCACCACTGAGACCAGTACCTGGGCAGAAGGTGGAAGAAAATTCGGTGAACTGGTAGAAAAAGCGACAGGCGGTAAAATTAAAGTCAATGTGTATGCTGCAGACCAGCTGACCAACGGAAACCAGTCTGAAGGTATTCAGGCTCTGATCGACGGAGATCCGGTACAGATTTCCATGCACAGCAACCTGATCTATTCTGCTTTTGACCCGCGATTTAATGTGGTATCCTTACCGTTCCTGTTCGAATCTGTGGAAGATGCCGACGCAAAGCTTGACGGAGAGGCAGGAGAAAAACTGAAAGCAATCCTGGATGAATATGGACTGCATTGTATGGGAATTGCAGAAAACGGCTTCCGCCAGCTGACCAACAGCAGACAGGAAGTCAGATCCGTAGAAGATATGGAAAACCTGAAGATCCGTGTGGCAGGAAGTAACCTGCTGATGGAGTGCTATAAGAGATGGGGTGCAGATGCGACCAACATGAACTGGTCCGAAACTTATACGGCCCTGCAGCAGAAAACCGTAGAAGGACAGGAGAATCCGCTGCCGGCCATCGATGCAGCCAGTGTACAGGAAGTACAGCCATACTGCTCCCTGTGGAATGCAAATTATGACTGTCTGTTCTTCTGTATCAATGGTGATATCTATAATAGTCTGACACCGGAACAGCAGGAAGTTATTGACGAGTGCGGAAAACTGGCTACTGACTACGAACGTGAGATCAACCGCGCCGGAGACGACGAGATTATGAGCCGCTGGCAGAAAGAAAACGGTGTGACGATCACACAGAATGAAGATATGGACATCGACTCATTCAAAAAGGCAGTAGACGGAATCGACGAGTGGTATCAGAAAGAACTGGAAGACCAGGGATACGATGATGCCAAAGAACTGATTGCTGCTTTCCAGTAAAAAAAGGACATCAGACCAGGCAACATTGTCTGGAAGTAAAACAGATCCGGAAACCGATAAATGGTTTTCCGGATCTGTTTTTGCGTCCGGCTATTCTCATATTAAAAAATATGATATAATGAGCGTTAGAGCGTGAACAAACGAGGTGACAAATATGAAAAAACAGGAAAAAATACTTGCAGATCCCATGGAAAAACTGAAACTGTTACTGGAACAGGGGGAATTTGAGCTTCTGGAAGAAAAGACAGAGGGAAGAATCTCTTATCGACTGATCTATCTGATGAATGATGCTGTGGAAAGTTTTCTTGTTCTTAAAAACTGTCGGATGACCGGAGAATATCTGGCAGATTATGAAGGTAAGATTGAAACGGAACTGCGGGAATATAAAGAAGAAAATGTGAAATCAGAAACAGGGTTCGGAAACCATTCTGAAAAAAATAAATATATCCTTGTGGTGCATCAGGGTGATTCGGTATGCACTCTGATGTTTACCGGTCTGGAAGAAGAAGTTCACCTGTATAATTATGGAACAATCGGTCATTTCTGGGTAAAAAGATATGAATATCTGCGTCAGCTGGAGTATACGTTTGCCATTATACGTGACAAACGGGAGTATCTGGGAGAAAGATATTGTAACAGACGGGAGCAGAAACTGGCAGCTCTGGCGGATTTTCCGCCGTTGAATTATACCTGTTATCCGGCAATCAGCAAAGAATATCTCGTGGAGAGAGAAAATGCCTGGAAACCAGCCGGACAGGCTTTGTCCGTTATAGAAGAACTGCTGAAGGAAACCGGTGATAAACAGCTGTTGAGACTGGTGCGTCTGTATGCAATGTTCCCGGTGAAAATACTGGCAAGATATATAGCCATGCAGCTTCACAGAACAAAACACAGAAAAGTGGTGCAGCTTCTGCAACAGCAGGTACGACAGGCGGCAAAATACTATCCGGAACGAAAATTTTCAGGAAAAGAAGAAAAAAAGTTTCGGGAGCAGAGAAAACGGGCGCAGGACTGTGCAAGAGAATGGGAAGAAAAAGGATACCGGGTGGATATCTTCCGGGAAGAACCGTTTACGGTATCGAGAGATTCTGTTGAAGGAAAATATTATGTGATGATATGGAAAAAAGGTTTCCGGAATCAGAAAGTGAAAATAGAGGAGATTCTGTAAAAAAGGTACGGAAGAATGGATATGACGTAACTATTCAGTAGTCACTGTACCGCGAGGTGTTTTGGCATGAATATGCCAAAATCCCGAGACATACAAGCCAAAATGCCATCACCGAAGGTGATTTTAAATGCATTTTGGCTCGTAACTGTGAAGGTACTGAACAGTTACGATATGACAAAACAACGACAAAAATAACAGACAGAGGATACAGAAGCAAAGAAAGGAAAAAATATGAGTTACGCAGTAGTTACACTGAAAAAAGGAGAGGGACGTACACTGAAAGCAGGCGGGGCCTGGATATTTGATAATGAGATCGAGAGTATCACCGGAGGATTTGACAACGGTTCAATTGTGCTAGTACACGACTTTGATGGCTACCCCATGGGACGGGGATTCATCAATCAGAATTCCAAGATCAGAGTTCGAATGATGACCAGAAACATTCATCAGGAGATTGACGAATCATTTTTAAGGATGCGTGTAAAAAATGCATGGGAATACCGAAAAACTACAGTGGATACCTCATCCTGTCGTCTGATCTTCGGCGAAGCAGATTTTCTTCCCGGACTGACCGTGGACAAATACGAGGATGTGCTGGTGGTGGAGTGTCTGGCACTGGGCATGGAAGCATTCAAAGAAACCATCGTGAAACTGTTAAAAGAAGTACTGGCGGAAGATGGCGTGACCATCCGCGGCGTATATGAGCGGAGTGATGCCAACGAGCGGAAAAAAGAAGGACTTCCGAAAGTCAAAGGATGGATCGGCGAGCCGTATAAGACGGAAGTGGAGATTGTGGAAAATGGAGTACATTATCTGGTGGATGTGGAAAACGGCCAGAAAACCGGATTTTTCCTGGATCAGAAATACAACCGTCTGGCGATGCAGCGCATCTGTAAAGGAAAACGGGTGCTGGATTGTTTTACCCATATGGGAACATTCGCCCTGAACGCCGGAATCGCCGGAGCCGCAGAGGTAACCGGACTGGATATCTCGGAGTATGCCGTTTCCCAGGCAACGGAAAATGCGAAAAGAAACGGACTGGAAGACCGGGTCACCTTCCGCTGTGCGAATGTCTTTGATGAACTTCCGCGCCTGGCAGAAGCGGGAGAGAAATACGATGTCGTGATCCTGGATCCTCCTGCATTTACCAAATCCCGTCAGGCAACCAAAAATGCCATCAAAGGCTATCGCGAGATCAATATCAAAGGACTGAAATTGGTCAAAGACGGCGGCTACCTTGCCACCTGCTCCTGTTCCCATTTTATGACCCAGGAACTCCTTGCGAAAACGGTTCGGGAAGCTGCAAGAAGCGCTCATAAACGTCTCCGCCAGGTGGAATTTCGCACGCAGTCCCCGGATCATCCGATCCTGTGGGCAGCAGATGAGTCGTATTATTTAAAATTTTTTATTTTCCAGATCGTTGACGAAAAGTAATTTTTTCCGAAAAATAAAAAAATATTTCAAAAAAGCCTGAAAGAGATAATAGGATGTATTTATGGATGCTTGCGGCAGTCGTCGCTTATTTTATCAAAGGTTTGTGTGGCTTTGCCAACACGCTGGTATTTACAGCAATTCTCAGTTTTGGATCGGTAAATGCCAATATTTCTCCAATTGATCTGCTGTTGGGTTATCCGGCCAATGTGATTCTTACCTGGGAAAACCGAAAAAATCTGGATCCGAAAGTGTATATCCCGTTGGCAGTCCTGGTACTGGCAGGCAGTATTCCCGGAGCATTTCTGCTGAAAAATGTGGATGCCAGAGCGATCAAGCTGGTATTTGGAATGGTAGTAGTCGCATTGGGTGCGGAGATGCTTTCCAGAGAGTACAGCAAAAAACGTGTACCTTCCTCCCGGCTGGTGCTGGCGATCATCGGTGTGGCAGCCGGGGTTTTGTGCGGTCTCTTTGGTGTGGGCGCTTTGCTGGCCGCTTACGTCAATCGCGTGACGGACGAGGACAGCTCATTTAAGGCAAATATCAGCGCGGTCTTTATTGTGGACAACACATTTCGCATTATTTTATACAGTGCACTTGGATTACTTACGTTTGATACGGTTCTGTCCGTCTTGAAACTGATTCCGTTTGCACTTTTGGGGCTGTTTTTGGGAATCAAATGCAGCAATCATATGGATGGAAAAAATGTTAAGAAGATTACATCGGTATTGCTGGTACTGTCCGGTATTTCGCTGATTTTGAAAAATCTTTAAAAATGCAGGAACAATGCAGGAAAAGAAGTAAAAAAATAGGATTAAACAGCAATGTGATGTGAGGGTGATATAAATCTGTTGTCAGTTTCCCGGAAATTGCTATCCGTGAGTTGTTGGCAAATGCTATGATACATCAGGATCTGCAGCAAAGAGGTACAAATCCGATGGTAGAAGTGTTTAAAAATCGAATTGAATTTTCAAATGCTGGTGCACCACTGGTAGCAATTGAAAGAATTGTAGATTCGGTGCCGGTGTCCAGAAATGAAAATATTGCCGGATTTATGCATAAATGTGGTATCTGTGAGGAACGTGGCAGTGGATATGATAAGATTGTTGAAGCAACCGGCAAAAATGAATTACTTGCACCGAGGATTGAAAATCAAAACAATCAATTTACAAAAGCAATATTGTTTGCGAAAGTACCGTTTGAATTAACCACGAAAGAAGATCGGATGCGTACTTGTTATATGCAGGCATGTCTGGCATATGTCAATTTTGAGGGGATTTCTAACTCAGATATTCGAAAAATATTTGGATTGGGAGAAAAAGAGAAAGCGAAAGCATCTCGACTTCTTACCAGTGCAGTTGACGGAGGCTATATTAAAGTAATGGATCCGGATACTGCACCAAGATATAAAAAGTATATTCCATATTGGGCATAATTTAAGTTTCGCTAAGTTTCACTTATGTAGGTGTCTGAGGGAAATTCAATAGTTAAAACATGAAAAAAAGCACTGAAAACCGTTGGATTATTGGTTTTACAGTGCTTTTTCTTTTGCCAAAGAGGAAAAATGCAGTGAACTTAAGTTTTGCTAAGTTTCACTGAGTTCTGATTTTACAGAGCGCCATTGTTTTTTTTGCTCAAATTTTCCACAATCATCACAGGTATAAGACCAGTTGAGCATCATGAGAAAAACAACAGAGTATAAACTGTTTGAACAAAACCTGTAAAGAAAAATAAACAAAGTAACTAATAAATTTCTTAGTTAGTTGATTCTATACGGAAACAGGATTATGATAATTATCGACATATGACGGAAATAAAAAAGGAGAAATTATGGCGCGACCAAGAAGATGCAGAAAAATCTGTACAGAACCTGCATATGACAGTTTTAAACCGGAAGGAATCTCTGTGGGAGAAGAGATTATTATGACCGTAGATGAATACGAAGTGATTCGACTGGTTGACCTGGAAAAATATACACATGAACAGTGTGCAGAGCGAATGGGAATCTCAAGGACAACAGTGACTGAGATCTATGAATCCGCACGTTATAAACTGGCAGACAGTGTGGTAAATGGAAAAAAGTTACATATTTCAGGGGGCGACTATCAGTTATGTGATGGAAAGAATGTATTTTGCTGTAACAGACTCTGTAAAAGATCCGAAGAATCCGTCAGAAAAATAATCATTCAAAGAAAGGTTGGAGCACAGACAGCACTGAAAGAGGCAGGAATCCGGTTATATGGAGGCGTAAAAGGAAATGCAGATAAAGCGATAGAGGCTTATTTGAAAGGAAACCTTGACTATAATCCGGAAGTACACTGTACCACACACGAACATGGTCACTCCTGTGGCGAGCATCACTGTGGTGAAGAGAAACACGGATGTTCCGGAAATGGTGAAAATCAATAGGAAATAAAGTACTTTCTTTGGTTTTTCTCTAAAAAAAGTAGTGGTTTGATGTACTTAGGGCTAGACGTCGCGCTAGCGACTTGGTACAATAAAAAACAACATGGTTTTATACCAAAAGAAAGGACGATTTATTATGAAACTGAAAGTTGGCGTACAGCTTTTCTCGGTTATGACCGAGTTGGCAAATGACTACCTCAAAACTCTGGAGAATGTTGCAAAAGCAGGCTATAAGTATGTTGAGTATGTAGATGTTCCCGGCAACAGCCCCGAAGAAATCGGCAATAAAGTAAAAGAGCTTGGTCTGACTGCTATTGCAAGCCACGTACATTTTGATCCTTTTACCTCTACCCATGAAGATATGGTTAAGATTGTAGAAGACAACGTCAAGATGCATTCGGAAGCTATTATCCTGCCGATGGGTATCATGACCACAATGGAAGAGATCAAAACAGTTGCCGCAGCCTGCAATGAAATGGCTGCTCTGGCAAAAGCACACGGCATGGCTTTCTATTATCACAACCACTGTCAGGAATTTTATCAGGTTGAAGGCAAAACCGCTTATGAATGGCTGGTTGAACTGACCGATCCCGAACTGGTTTTCTTCGAAGTCGATACTTTCTGGGCAACCCGCGGCGGACAGAAGGCTGTTGAACTGATTAAAAAGCTCGGTTCCCGTGCAAAACTGATCCATCAGAAAGATATGGGTAAATCTGCTGATCCGATCAACCTGATTGAGGGTGTTACCGATCTGACCAGAGAGAACTACTGCGAAAAGATTTTCGGCCGTACAAATCCGACCGATATCTGCACCGTTGGCACCGGTATCATGGATATCCCCGAAATCGTTAAAACTGTAACTGAGCTTGACTATGCTCCTTACATTATTGTTGAACTTGACTGCTGCGCCCGTCAGACCGAAGAAGAGTACAACACTCCTCTTTCGCCTCTCGCAAGCATCAAAGCAAGCCGCGAGTATCTCGAAAGCGTTATCGGCTGATTTAAACTTAATAAAACGCGCTTCCTTCTCCGGAAAATGAGGTGACCCCAAAAAGTTAGATTTTTGCGAGACGATTTCGGTCGTCTCGTTTTTCTTTATGTAGCTAGGATATGAAGCCTGTATTGAACAGGGCTCATCCATCTTAACTTCTCTTTTATTCGTTTTTCATTGTAGTATTTTATAAAACGTTCTATCTTAGATTTTAATTCCTCGTAGCTATAGTAAACAACACCATAGTAAATTTCTTGCTTGAGCAGTCCAAAGAAGTTTTCCATTACAGAGTTATCCAGGCAGTTTCCCTTTCTTGACATACTTTGAAATATACGTTCTTCTTTTAGTCTATGAGAATATGCTTTCATTTGGTAAGCCCACCCTTGATCAGAATGAAAAGTTCTTCTGTACGGACAATCCGCAGTGATCTCAATTGCCTTATCTAAAGCATCCATTACGTTCTTTGCAGAAGGTTTCCGGTGTAAAGGTGCCTGACACCAATGGATTTATGCTGTTTCAAAACAAGCCTTGAGCATTTGCACAAATTCTTCGATATAGTATCCGGATAGGATAAAAATATCCCCTTTCACGAAAGAAAAATTTTGGTGAAAGGGGATATTTTTACAAGTATAGTAAATGCATGTATTTTACAGAATGTCACTGCCATCCGGTATTTTAGAAATAATCTGTCGGTTGACACTGAACAGGAAAGTCAGTGAAACAACAAGAGATGCAACCTCTGCAATCGGGAAGCACCACCATACCACATGCAGTCCTCCGATCCGGGAAAGAAGGTAGGCTACCGGGATCAGGACCACGAGCTGACGAAGGATCGATACGATCATGCTGTATACTGCTTTTCCGAGAGCCTGAAATACTGTTCCGCAGATGATACAGAACCAGGCGATCAGATAATGAACCCCGATGATACGCAGTGCAGGTATACCGATGGCGAGCATATCTTCGGAAGCATTGAACATTCCAAGAAGAACCTGTGGAATCAGCTCAAAAGATAAGAATCCGACAAAGGTCAGACAGAAAGCAGTGATCAGGCTGAGTTTGATCGTTTTGATCATACGTTTTCTGTTCTGAGCCCCGTAGTTGAAGGCGATGATCGGCGTGATACCATTGTTCAGACCGAACACCGGCATGAAGAAGAAACTCTGAAGCTTGAAATATACACCGAACACAGCGGTTGCTGTGGATGAGAAAGCAATCAGGATCCGGTTCATGGAGTACGTCATCACAGAGCCGATAGACTGCATGATGATCGAAGGAACACCGATCGCATAGATCGTTCCGATGATTTTGATATCCGGACGGAATCCCTGAAAACGGATCTTAATCTCTGTGTTAAACTTGTGATTGCAGGTAAACGCAACAACAGCAGCGACACACTGGCCGATGACGGTTGCCACAGCGGCACCGGTAACGCCCATGGCCGGACATCCCAGCAGACCGAAGATCATGATCGGATCCAGAATGATATTGGTAAGAGCTCCGCATAACTGGGAAGTCATGCTGAAAAGTGTTTTTCCGGTGGAGGTTAGAAGGCGTTCAAAGTAAATCTGTGCAAGTAAACCGAAAGAGAAAATCATAACGGTACGAAGATATTCGATGCCCATCTCCATGATCTCAGCATCCGCACCTTTGATCTGGCTGGCATAAAATGGTTTTACAACGGTAAATCCCAGAATCAAAAATACAAGATAACTTAAAAAATACAGAAAAGCTGCATTGACACCGATCTTATTGGCTTCTTTAAACTTATGTTCCCCCAGTGATCTGGAGAGCAGAGCATTCATACCGACACCGGTACCGGTTGCAACAGCAATCAGTAATGTCTGTAAAGGAAAGGCAAGAGAAACAGCAGTAAGGGCATTCTCGGAAAGCTTCGCCACGAAGATACTGTCAACGATGTTGTAAAGTGCCTGCACGAGCATGGAAATCATCATCGGTAACGACATATTAAATAAAAGTTTACCGATGGGCATAGTTCCCATTTTATTTTCTGTTGCAGGGGCAGAAGTATTTTTTTTTGTCATAGGTCCTCCAATCTGTATGATATGTTTGGCTTCGCAGCGCAAAAAAGCGCCAACGATGTATGATACCACTATTTGTTGTAAGATTCAAGAAAAAAGAAAAAGTTCATAATATTTTGCATTGAGAACCGGAAACGAAAACTGTATAATGAAAACAATACGAAAGACAGGAAAATGAGGTGTGGGAAGAGCAATGATTACATATAATTATGGGAACAGTCATTCACCGATCACTTTGCTTCAGATGGTGGGAGATCATGATCTGCCGGGAATAGAAAACGAGATCCGGGAGATCCACAGACTGACGGATCAGGAGTTTGCGTTTGTGGCGGTAAAAGTGGAAAACTGGAATCACGATCTTTCACCATGGAATGCCCCGGCTGTATTTGGAACGGAAGATTTTGGAGACGGTGCGGAAAATACACTGGAAGAAGTATTGCAATTGTGTACGGACAACGACCGCAAATACTGTATCGGTGGATATTCGATGGCAGGATTATTTGCCCTGTGGGCAGCCATGCAGACAGATCGCTTCAAAGGTGTCGCAGCAACATCTCCCTCGGTCTGGTTTCCGGGATTCCTGGAAGATATGAAGAGCCGGCGGGTAGGAAGTGACTGTATTTACCTGAGTCTTGGCGATAAAGAAGAAAAAACAAGGAATCCGGTGATGGCGCAGGTGGGAAACTGCATCAGAGAGACGTTTACCTGGCTGAAAGAAGAAGGAATACCGTGTACACTGGAATGGAATCACGGAGGCCATTTTAAAGAACCGGATATGAGGACCGCCCGGGCCTTCGCGTGGGTGCTGGAAGAACTTGCAAAGAAAGATTAGTATACTTTAAAATATGGAATGGAAAAATACGGGAGAATGAGAAAATGACAACGACAACGTTATGTTACATAGAAAACGAAGGCAAATACCTGATGCTTCACAGAGTAAAAAAGAAGAATGATATCAACGAGGGAAAATGGATCGGTGTCGGCGGTCATGTGGAATATCAGGAAAGCCCGGAGGAATGTCTGGTGCGTGAGGTGAAGGAAGAGACCGGGCTTACACTTACCTCGTATCGGTTCCGTGGTGTGGTGACATTTATCAGCGATACCTGCGAAGCGGAACTGATGTGCGTGTTCACAGCGGATGGATACACAGGGGAACTGATCGAATGCGATGAGGGAGAACTTTGCTGGGTAGATAAAACAGTTGTGCCAGAACTTCCGACCTGGGAGGGCGACAGAGTGTTTCTGGATATGCTTCTTTCCGGGGAAGAAAGATTTTTCTCGCTGAAATTAAGATATGAGGGAGATAAGCTTGTGGAGAAGAAAACTCATTTGTACTAAAAGATAGAGAGGAAGATTTATGCAAACAGTAGGAATAGATATCGGAACAACAACCATAAGCGGTGTGGTTCTGGAAAAAAACGGAACACAAAAACCCCGGATTCTTAAAGCAAAAACAATTGAAAACGGGAGCTTTCTTACAACGACAAAGGACTGGGAAAGGATCCAGGATGCAGAAAAGATTGTAAAGAAGAGCAGACAGATGCTGGATGATTTTCTGGACGAATATCCGGAAGTGGAAAAAATCGGACTTACCGGGCAGATGCATGGGATCGTCTATATCGACAAAGAAGGAACCTGTGTCAGTCCGTTGTATACCTGGCAGGATGCGAGAGGAAGTCTCTGTGAGGAGAATAACGGTTCCCTGACAGAAGAGATTCAGCAGACATGTAACGTGCAGGTGGCTTCCGGCTATGGAATAGTCACGCATATTTATAATTTGAGACATCATCTGATCCCGGATACGGCAGTGAGCTTCTGTACGATCATGGATTACTTCGGGATGCAGCTGACAGGAAGAAAAAAAGCAATGGTGCATGCAAGCAATGGAGCAAGTTTCGGATTCTTTAACGTACAGAAAAATGTTTTCATGACAGAAGAACTTTACAAAATGGGCGTGGAAGAACAGTGGCTTCCGCAAGTCTGCACCAGAATCGAAGCACTGGGAAGTTACAGAGAACGAATCGTGACCACAGCGATCGGCGATAATCAGGCAAGTTTTCTCGGAGCAGCGGGAAATGAGAATAATACATTGCTGGTAAATATGGGAACCGGCGGACAGATCTCAGTACTCTCAGATCAGTATTTTACAGCGGAGGGAATCGAAGCAAGACCTTTCTTACATGGTACTTACCTGCTTGCAGGAGCTTCTCTGTGCGGAGGAAAAGCGTATGCACTGCTGGAAAAATTCTTCAGAGAATTTGTGAAAGAGGCAACCGGACAGGAGAAACCTCTGTACAAAACCCTGGAGAAACTGGCAGGAGACGGGAAAGCATCCTGCACCGGAAGGGAAAACAGGAAAAAACTTCAGATAGAGACAACATTTGACGGAACCAGAGTACATCCGGAGCAAACCGGAAGTATTACCAATCTCAGTACGGACAATTTCACACCGGCAGCGTTTGTTTACAGGACTCTCGAGGGAATGAGCAGGGAACTCTATCAGATGTATCAGACGATTCAGAACGGAACCGGAATGCAAATAAAACGCATGATCGGATCCGGAAACGGATTGCGAAAGAATCCGGTTCTCTGTGAAATTGTAGAAGAAATGTTTGGCGCGAAACTGGTATTGGCAGAGTGTGAAGAAGAAGCAGCAACAGGGGCGGCATTGAGCAGTATGCAGCAGGATTAATAATTGAAGCGTATGAAGAGGGTGTTACATGAAACAGAAGCTGTTAGATGAACTGATGGAGGTATCTGAAGAAGAACAGAAATATCTGGATGGTCAGGGTGATATTGAAAAACAATTGTATGCAAAGGAAAAGATAGAGGAAATAGACAGGGAACTGCTGCTTAAAAGGGGTCAGCTTATTACTGTGCGTCCGCATAGCCGTTTTGTTGATTTTCCGGAACACAGACACAATTATGTAGAGATTATGTATGTGGCGCAGGGCAGTATTACGCATTGCATAGAGGGAAAGAAATTAGTGCTTCATAAGGGTGATGTTCTGATGCTGAATCAGCAGGTTGTGCATTCAATAAAAAGAGCGGATTATCAGGACATAGGTATCAATTTTATTGCCCTGCCTGAATTTTTTGAGGTACCTTTATCTATGCTCGGCGGGGAGAATGTCCTTGCCCGGTTTGTGACAGGTGTATTCAGTCAAAAGGATCCGGTTTCGCATTACCTTCTGTTTCGCCTGCAGGAAAATGAGCAGGTGGAAAACCTTATGGAAAACATGGTGGAATCCATGCTGCACGGATATGTGAACGAAGATATCATAAACCAATATTCCATGGGAATTGTATTTTTATATCTTCTGAATCATCTGGAGAATCTAAGCCATAACTCTTCTATGGACTATAAAGAGACAGTAGTCCAGGCGGTGCTCGGATATATTAACAGCGATTGTAAAAATGCCAGTCTGACGAGAATTGCAGAGGATACGCATCAGTCCATGACCGCATTAAGCAAACTGATAAAGCAAAAAACCGGATACAATTTTCAGGAGCTTCTGCAAAGAAAAAGATTTCAGATGGCAGTTCATCTGCTCTGTGATACAAAGCTTTCGATTGAAGAAATAGCCCTTGATGTAGGGTATGAGAATCAAAGCTATTTTTTCAGGCAATTTAAGAAACGTTACGGAATGACACCGCACAAATACCGAAAAGAAAACAGAAAAGACAAAAAATGATCACATGGAAAATAAGGACAGTTTTTTGAACTAATGAGGTTCTAAAAAACTGTCCTTATTTTTGCTATATTATAGGTAACTATTCAGAACTGTTGAGAACAAGAAAGAAAGGAACTCACATATGGATACAAGATATTATCTTGCTGTTGATATTGGTGCTTCAAGTGGCAGGCATATGCTTTCACACATGGAAAATGGAAAGATGGTGCTTGAGGAAATCTATCGCTTTCCAAACGGCATGACAGAAAAAGCAGGTCATAAGGTGTGGGTTGTGGACAGGCTTTTTGAGGAAATACTTACAGGCATGAAAAAGTGTCTGGAAATGGGGAAAATTCCTTACAGTATGGGAATTGACACATGGGCTGTGGATTTTGTCCTGTTGGATGAAAACGACAAAATGCTTGGAGATGCGGTTGCCTACAGGGATGACAGAACAAAGGACATCGACAAAGCTGTGTATCAGTTTGTATCGGAGACAGAGCTTTACACAAGAACCGGTATTCAGAAGCAGAGCTTTAATACCATTTATCAGCTGATGGCTGTAAAAAAACAAAAGCAGGACATGTTTGCAAATGCAAAGACAATGCTTATGATACCGGATTACTTCCATTTCCTTTTAACAGGAAAGAAGGTTCAGGAATATACCAATGCAACAACTACCCAGTTGATAAATGCAAAAACAAAGGACTGGGATTATCAGCTCATAGAGAAGCTTGGATATCCGCAGGATCTGTTTTTAGAAATAAAAAGTCCGGGATATGAGCTGGGAGACTTATCAAATGTCATTCAGGAAAAGGTGGGATTCAACTGCAAGGTCATTCTTCCTCCGACTCATGATACTGCGTCCGCCGTTATGGCGATTCCAACGCAGGAGGAGGATGCGTTGTATATCAGCTCAGGAACATGGTCACTTATGGGAACAGAGCTTAAGGAAGCAGACTGTTCAGCCGGCAGTAGGAAGTGTAATCTGACAAACGAAGGAGGTTATGATTACAGATTCCGGTACCTGAAAAATATTATGGGACTGTGGATGATACAGTCGGTAAAGAAAGAAATCGCACAGGATATGAGCTTTGCCCAAATATGTGAGATGGCGGCAAAAGAGGATATAAAGTCCGTGGTGGATGCAAATGCTGACAGATTCTTAGCTCCGGACAATATGACAGAGGAAGTAAAAAAAGCCTGCAGTGAGAGCGGACAGCAGATTCCACAGTCGGTGGCAGAGGTGGCAGCCGTTATCTATAACAGTCTGGCAAAGTGCTATGCAGGGACTGCTCAGGAGATCGAAGAGCTGACAGGAAAGAAGTACTCTCATATACATGTAGTCGGGGGAGGCGCAAATGCAGCTTACCTGAATGAGCTTACCGCAAAGGAAACAGGAATGACTGTTTACGCGGGACCGGGTGAAGCCACTGCGATAGGAAATATAGCTTCACAGATGATTGCAGCTGAGGAACTTTATGATTTAAAAGCTGCAAGACAATGTATTTTCGATTCTTTTGAGATAAAAGAATATTGTCCGGATTAATAAAACAATAGTTACGATAAATACAAAAATGCTATCAAAAAGAAGGGAGAAACAAATGTTAGTAGAGACAAAAGCAAAGGTTGGTGTTTTTTCGATAGCGCTGGGTGCATACCTGCCACAGTTTCCAACACTCGTTCCGGAGTTTGAGGCACAGTATGAGGCGTTTAAAAAGACGATTCCGGATACCGTTGAGCTGGTAGATGGAGGAATGGTTACCACAAAAGAGCTTTCCATGAAAGCGGGAGACAGATTCAGGGCAGCGGATGTGGATCTGGTGATTTTACAGCTTCTCACATATGCAACAAGCTACAATATGCTTCCGGCAATCAGAGATTTAAATGTGCCGGTTGTTCTGGTGAACGTCCAAAAGCTCAAGGCCCCGGATTATGCGAATACGGACACACCAAAATGGCTTGGTGAGCTGTATGCATGTGGAGCAGTCGGAGAGATGGTTGCAGACCTTGAAAGAGCAGGAAAGAGGCATGCAGTAATCACAGGCGTAGTGGAAGGCGGAGATGACTATGTGGCGGCGGAGATAGCACAGTGGTGCAAGGCAGCACAGGTCAGAAGAAGATTCCGCTATACCAATATCGCGCAGATCGGAAGACCATATCCGGGAATGATGGATCTGTATATTGATGAGACAAACCTGTATAACCGCATGGGGCTTTACACAAAGCAGTTTGACTGGGAGAAAATGTGGGCGATCGCTGACCATATCACAGACGAGAACGCGATCAGGGCAAAGGCCGAGGGCATACTTGCGACATTTGATATAGCACCGGACAAAGACGGAAAAACAGCTACCGTTGAGACGGTATGGGACATGGCAAAATATGTTGTGGCCTTTGAAGAATGGGTAAAGGAAGAAGAGCTTGGAATGATAGCCTCTCATTATGACGGTTTTGCCCGGGGAATCGCAGGAAAGCTTGACAGTATGCTGATACCGGCGTTTTCCATGCTTATAAAGCAGGGAACAGCCTGTGCAGTTGAGGGAGATATGAAGGTTGCTATGGCTATGAGCATCTTAAAAACAATTGCCGGTACCGGCCAGCTTTCAGAGATGTACTCCATCGACTTTAATGAGGATATCTGTATCATCGGACATTCAGGCTCGGGAGATGCTGATATTTCACAGGCGAAAAAGCCGACCATGAAGATTGTAGATGTATTTCACGGAAAAACAGGCGGTGGATATCTGACACAGTTCTATCCACCTGTCGGAGCTGTAACTTATCTTGGAATCACCCAGGATATGAACGGAAAATTTAAGTTTGTTGTGGCAGAGGGTGTAAACGAGGATGGCCCGATATTCACATTCGGAGACACAAATATGAGAACGCGTTTTTCAATCGGAGCAAGAGAATTCTGTAACCGTTGGAGCGAAGCAGGACCTACACATCACATGGCAGCAGCAGTCGGCAGACATATCGATACCATACGCAAGGTGGCAAAGATACTGGATGTGCCGGTTGATATTGTATGCAGGTAACTATTCAGTAGCCACTGTGCCGCGAGGTGTTTTGGCATGAATATGCCAAAATCCCGAGACATACAAGCCAAAATGTACAGTGCGACATAGCTTTAGCTTTGCAGGTGATCAGGTACAAATAATATAAATATAGTAGAAAAGTGAGGAAAATAGCATGAGATTTTTAGATGCAGAATTTGTAAAAGGATTTATACGTATGGCAAATGACGGATGGGAGCAGGGCTGGCACGAAAGAAACGGCGGAAACCTCTCATATCGTGTAAAGGCAGATGAGGTAGAGTCGGTAAGAGAAAATTTTGAGCCAAAGGAGTGGCAGCCAATCGGGACAACAGTGCCTAATCTTTCCGAAGAGTATTTTCTTGTGACCGGAAGCGGAAAATATTTCAGAAACGTGATCATCAAGCCGGAGGATTCTATCTGCATGATAGAGCTTGATGAAAAGGGAGAAAATTACCGTATCGTATGGGGACTTGTGAATGGCGGAAGACCGACAAGCGAGCTGCCCAGCCACCTTATGAATCTCGAAGTAAAGAAGCTTCAGAATCCAAATTACAGAGTCGTATATCATGCGCATACAACCAATATTATTGCGCTCACATTTGTCCTTCCGCTTGAGGATAAGGTCTTTACAAGAGAACTTTGGGAAATGGCAACCGAGTGTCCTGTAGTATTTCCTGATGGAATCGGCGTAGTTCCGTGGATGGTTCCGGGCGGAAGAGAGATTGCTGTTGCAACAAGTGAGCTTATGAAGAAATATGACCTTGCCATCTGGGCACATCATGGAATGTTTGCTGCCGGAGAGGATTTTGATCTCACATTCGGCCTCATGCATACAGCAGAAAAGTCAGCAGAGATTCTGGTAAAAATGCTGTCAATGAGACCTGATAAACTGCAGACAATCACACCTGATAATTTCAGACATCTGGCTAAAAATTTTAACGTTACCCTTTCAGAAGAGTTTCTGTATGATAAATAAAAATTTAAAAAGCTGAAAGTGAAAAGCAGCAGGAACAAGGCAACATGCAGTTCCTGCTGCTTTTCTATATATTAATATTCTCCAAGATCAAATAATTCATCAAAAGTTATCTTAAGATTCGGAAACATCACCAGTTGCAGCTCGTCTTTATTCTGAGCGGTGACGGTTTTGTAAAGATAGGGATACCCAGTACCATCTTCTCTAAAATCAAAAAGATAAATTTCCACAGATTTTTTTCTCCAGTCAACGATCCAGTATTCAGAGACTCCCACCTTACAGTAAATATCCATTTTCTCATGTCGGTCATAGTCTTCCGTGGCATTGGATAAAACTTCCATTACGAAACGGGGAATACCGGTAAAAGAAATATTTTTACGATCTCGCAGGTTGCAGATGATGGAGACATCAGGAATGATTATCTTATCATCATTCTCACGCCATTCATATTGTACACCGTCACCAAAAACACGACACAGGCTGTCTTTAATCTGGCTGCCGATTTTGATAACAAAATTATTGATAACCATAGAGTGCTCAAGATAAGTTTTGCTTAAATCTTCGATTGGTAAGGCATTATTCATACAGCGCTGCACCTCCTTACTTTATTGAGATAATTATAAGGTTTTGCAGGATATTCGTCAAGAACAGGAAAGTAGATGATGAGCAGATAAAGATGTCTTGCAAAACAGATAAAACTTTGTTAAAATAACCAAAATTACAGTTCCGGCAGATGCTTTTCAGATTTTAGTGATGTTATCTTAGCACAAAGCTGTTTCGAAAATAATCGGGAAAAGGAGAAATCATATGAGCATTATAAAAAATGAAATACCAATATTGGAATTTGATACAGAACAAACGGCAGTGATCAGCCCAGTGCATGAGAACCTGAATCTGGTTCTTCCGAAAAAATGTGTATTTGCCTTTCTTGGCGAATACATTGATGAATATGCGGAGAAGACCGGAGCGCAGATTGTATCGTATTTTATTAGTATGACCAAAGAATATCCTGTTTATATAACAACATATAAAGGTGAAAAAATTGTGCTTTGCCAGGCACCGGTGGGTGCGGCGGCTGCGACACAGATTCTGGACTGGTTGATTGGATATGGAGTGCGTGAAATTATTTCCGCGGGCAGTTGCGGAGCGTTGGAGAAATTTGCAGAAGGAACTTTTCTGATACCGGAGAAAGCTTTGCGTGATGAAGGAACCTCATACCATTATGCTGCGCCTTCGAGATTTATGGAAATTAATAAAAGGGCAAGAAAAGCGATCGAAAAGACGATACTGGAACACGGGATGAAATATCAGGAAGTGATCACCTGGTCAACCGATGGATTTTTTCGTGAAACAAAAGAAAAGGTTGCATACAGGAAGGCAGAGGGATGCTCAGTAGTAGAAATGGAATGTTCAGCACTTGCCGCCTGTGCAGCGTTCAGGGATGCGACCTGGGGAATGATATTATATACAGCGGACAGTCTTGCCGAGGTTGACAGATACGATGAGAGAAACTGGGGCGGCAATGCATATGAATATGCGCTTATATTGTGTCTGGATTCGGTACTGGCAGTGTAGATCCGTTCCCTGTCCCGGAGAAAAATGGGTTGCTTGTTCTTGGAGAACAGGACGAAGTATTACTCGCTGATTATACGAGACATCACTCCAAACAGCTTGACAGTGTAAAATGTGCGCTTGAGATGGCTCACGAGCAATTTCCGGATGCACAGATCCTCTCCATGGATTATGACCCGGATATCAGTTTCGCCAATCTGGAGAATCGTCTGCAGATGCTGATCATGAGCATAAAAGAACAACAGGTACAAAAAGACAGATAAGAGAACAGGAGCAGTGTGGTGATAAAAAGCCGCACTGCTCCATTTTGGTTTGGTGAGTAAGGAAAAGTTTTTCAGTGAATGACTGGAAATATAAAGAATATGTGCTAAAATAAAAGTTAGAAAAGTCTAACTATTGACCGGGAGAGGAGAGAATACGATGACATATTCAGAGGAGCTGAAAGCGTTCAGAGCGACACATACCTATGAGACAAAGATCGTCGAGGGAAGCACGTTTCATTATGTATTCATGCATTCTTTCAGGAACTTGGAATTACACAGCCGGTCTTTGTCGGAGCGAGCGACGGAGGTATGGTTGCACAGATTTACACACAGATGTATCACGGCGAGGTCGGAGGACTGGTTCTGATCTCGATAGGCGGGATGGATGAGAACACACTCAAAAGCCTTAAGAAAAAATATTTCCTTGCACCGGTTATGCTGTTTATTATGAAACATGGCAATTATGAAAAAATGAAACCAAAACTGATCAAAGCCGGCATGAGCCATATTCGAAATGAAAGTAAAGAAGAGATTGCGTATGCACAGGATATGTTCGAAACAATTTTTAAAGATTACAAACAGGAAAAAGATGTCCACATTTCCAGCCTGCTGGCTGATCTGATGAATCAGAAGCCGGTGACTGCGGATGATTTTGCACAGTTGAAAGGAAACATTTTACTGATACTTCCAGATCAGGATTTCTTCTCGGGAGAAATGCAGAAAAATCTGATTCAGCTGATGCATAACCCGGAAATACAATATGTATCGGGAGGACATCTTTCTACAGTCCTGAAAGTAGACGCGTATGTGCGGACAATCCGTGATTTCCTCAGTAAACATCAGGGTAAATGATTCGTAGATTGACAAAATCCCTCAGATTCGCCTATGCTGTTACTGTAAAAACATGCCTGACGGAGGGCAGACAGGCAGTTTTGGAGAATACATAGAACAGCAGGGGAGGAAGCGACAGAACATGGAAGCAAAAAAATTCGGGCAGTTTATCGCCGGGATACGAAAAGAGAAAAAAATGACACAGGCAGAACTTGCCGGGAAGATTCATGTGACAGATAAAGCCATCAGCCGTTGGGAGCGGGGGCTTGGCTTTCCGGATATTCAGACACTGGAGCCGCTGGCGCAGGCACTTGGAATCTCCGTTCTGGAACTGATGCGTTCCGAAAGACAGGAAACGGAAAAGCAGGACCAGCAGCCGGAAGAATTCCGCTATACACAGGGCGAGGTGGCTGAAATGTTACAGAATGCAGGGGATATTTCCAGACAGCAGAAAAAACAGGATCGAGATGCCAATGTGATCGCCGGGATCGTGCTGGCTGCGATCACCATCATCGTATGGATGACAAAACTGGCAAGTTTTGGCGGAGCACTGGTGGTTGGCGGGATAGCTGCGACTGTATTTGTGTCGCTCTGGTATTTCTTCCAGAATATCGACGATGCAGAGAGTCGGAAAATCTATGGCGTTGCGGCGATTCTTTCGGTTGGATTTTTGCTGGCGCTGATGCAGTATGTCTGGGGCGAACAGCTTGGCGAACTTCTGCCCGGAGAAATCGACACGCAGCAGGAAATTTTCTGGACGGTATGGTATCTGTTTGTGATTGCCATGCTTATGATGGGAACCTTCCGTGCGATCCGGCAGCAGAGACAGAAAAAAGTGAAACTCTATAAAACAGTGCTGTTTTCTCTGATCATGGGTGTGCTTTTATGTGCAACGCTCTGGCAGTATCAGGGAACGATACAGAGACAAAAAGGTGACAGCGGTGTGTGGAGCAGTGCGCAGCAGTATGCGGAAACACTGTTGAAAAATGAAAAACAGCTGGAAAATGACTGGCTTGTTGGGGATGAGTCCTGGAAGGAAAAGAAGAATGTTTATCATATCCGGTTGACTTATTATGCGAATGCCGAGGCAGCAAAAGAAGGACAGGAAAGCGAATATGAGTATGTGATCCGGTTTGATGCGAGAGATGGATTTGTCATCAAATCACAGGGCGTACCGGAAAAAGAGATGGATCTTTCCGGAGAATAAACGGATGGAAAATGGTTCATGAAATCATGAGAAACAGTAAATAACAAAAAAGCGGTGGAAAATCAGAGAAATCTGGAGTTTCACCGCTTTTATTGGGTTATAGAAGAAAAGAAGGAAAAGCATGTGCCTGTATGAAGAAATGACGGTTGCATGAATCATGGAGCAGTTGAGCGTGTGTGATTGAATGAAAAGAAAACGTAAGAAAATTAGTCTTGCGTATCTGCGGTAAGAAAGATAAGATAAACGGGATGAGAGAAAGAAAACAGGCATATTATCCTGATGTGAGGTGAATACGCAATGAATTATTATGACCTTTCCAACCCGTCCACACCACCAACCCGTGGATACAGGCTTGGACTGTGGCGGCTTCGGAGGCAGCGGATCTATCGTATTCTGATCGCTCTGGCAGCGATTCTTACCTATATTCTGCTGTATCTGACACTGAAAAGAGACGATTATACGAATGATATGTTAAAAGCCATCGTTCTGCTGTTTTGTTCTGTGGCAGTGTTTCTGGCAATGTTACTGGTTGCACGCAATCGGATCGATGTCGTACGGATGAGAAAACGGGAAGTGCAGGAGCGGCATGATTATAATTATGCCATGTACCGTACCTTATATAAAAAGAAGGAAAAACTTCGCTCCATTACCCTGATTCAGATGGCAAGGCAGCAGATTGAACTGCACCGTCCGCAGATGGCACTGCAGGCACTGGAGCTGGTGAAAAGGGAAAAATTGAATGTAGCGCAGCTTCGCAGCTTTTATTTTTATCAGGCAGCAGCGCTATATCTGGATGCACAGGAGAGCTGGCAGGAAGCGCTGACCAGTTGTTATGCAATCCCACAAAAACCGCAGCAGTTATCACAAGAGGAAATCGAAAGCCTGTTTTTACCGGAGAGCAATCCGGACAAACTGGTGCTTGCTGTGAGTGACTGGGAGGAGCAGAAAGCTTCCTGGCCGGTGGTTACGATTCTGGCTGCGATTCTGATTTTGTATACCGGGGTCTATTACAGTGTCAATGGGTTACTGTCATGGCGGTATCATTACAGAGACTGGGTTGTGTATGTCTCCTTTTTCGTTCTTTTCTTTGGGTGGACAGTGCTCACGCTGTACTGGCTGGCCAAACTGTTCCGGCTGATCGGAAAACAGACAGAAAAAGGGAAGGGTGCAAAGACTGTGCAGAAGATCTTTCTGATGATTTTCTGGATCTGCCTCTTTTTGGGAAATAGCCTGATGCAGGTGGCTCAGATTTTTGGAAGTGATGCGGAGGTAGAGGTACAGCCGAATGGTGTGATCGAGATGAAGCATGAAAACTGGCTGGATCCGCCGGAGTATTATTATAACAAAGCTACCGGACTGTTTTTCCGCCGAACGCTGACACTGGATGAGATTATCGAATATGGAATCTCCGAGGAAACACTGGAAGACGATTCGACAGTGCATGCATCCGATGGGGAAACACAGAACGATAGCGGAACTGAAGAAGATCAGACAACCGGAGAGAATACGACAGATACCAATATAGATGGAACCACAGAGAGCGGAGCAGATACCGAAACAGAAGATCCGCTGATGTCTCAGGCGCGGGCAGTCTATACATACATGAAAGAACATGGTGAGATAGCAGATGACGGAGATGTCTCCCAGGTGACTGCAAGTTGTAATGCAAAAGGAAACTTTTATGCCATATTTGAAAGCGGTGAAGAGAATGGCAACGGCTGGGACAATCGCCTGGTCTATGACCGGACATCAAAGAATGGAGAATGCGAGTTGTTTGTCTATGAGAGGGTGGAAACAGGAAAAGATACCCAGCTGCTCGGATTCTATGCAGTGAATAAGACAACCGGTGAAGTGATCTCCGGGGAAAAAACATCCTGGAGTGAGGTGGGAAGCGAAGCTTACCGGGAAGCTACCGGGGAGTAAGAAAAAAAGAGAAAACACGTAAAGAACAAAAAGAAGAAAGACAGAAAATAAAAAAGCAGAAAAAAACAAAGAGTCTGTAAGTGAGAGAACAGTATCTGACATCGTTTCTATAGAAAACATGCCAAAAAACATATCACTTACAGGTTCTTTTCTATTAATCGGACGGATCGTAGAAAAAATGTCAAAAAATATAAAAAAAATCTATGAATCCAAAAAGAGCATCTATTTGTTTTTAATTTAACAATCCTTTATAATAAAATCATGGTGAATGTGACGAATGGTTTTTGGAAAAATCAAAAAAAATAATTGGTTTGAACAAAGAATCATTTGGTCGATCGTGTTAAAAAAATAACTGTAAGGGAATGATATCCTTTAGAGTTAGGAAAAGGGATCATGCACAAGAATCATCAAGATATTTTTAAACAAAAGGAGATCGCTTATGAAAAAGCAACAGAAACATTTTCTCATTGCGGTGATTGCAGGTGTATTGCTGTATTTCCTGCTGCCGGAAGCAAACGGGCTGACCCAAGCCGGTATTGCCATGCTGTCTGTGTTCCTGCCAACCATTTATCTGTGGTTGACCTGCGGAACCAGCTGGACATCTCTTCTGAGTGTGACTGTAGCAGTTCTTCTCGGAACGTATGCGGGAGCCAATGCTTACGGGACCTTATGGGGTAACGTAGTAGGAGCTGCTGTTATTCCGTTCCTGATGGTCGCTACTGTTCTGGAAGAGAGTGGTGCCTTTGAATGGATCGTGAAATGGATCATTTCCAGAAAATTCATTCATGGAAGACCAACCCTGTTTATGATCATGTTTACACTGGCTATGATCGTTATTTCCATCTTTACAGCACCTCAGGTTGTAGCGGTACTGTTCTTCAAACTGCTGGAAGATGTAACTACTTCCATCGGTTATTCAAAAAAAGACGGTTTCTACAAATCACAGGGTCTGCTGATCGGCTGGGTATCTCAGCTGTGTGATGGTACTCTGATCTGGGGAAGACCGTATATCCTGACCATGGTTGCAATTGTAGCCGGTCTGGGATTCGGAAACTTTACAGCAGCAACTTACTTCAAGTTTGCCGGTCTGTATCTGCTGTTTGCTGTTGTTGTTGCTATCCTGATGGTAAAACTCTGGATGAGACCGGATGTATCCAAGTTCAAGAGCTTTGATGATGCGGCAATGCGTGAAGAACTGAAGAAAAACCCGATCAGCAAGAGAGGAAAAATCGCTCTGGCCGGTATGGCAGTCATCCTGCTGTGCTACATCCTGGCTTCCATGGAATTCCTGGGACCGATTGCTACTTACTTCAGCGGCATTACGATTGCAGCACCTGTAACCCTGGTATGTGCTCTTCTGTGCGTGATCACAGTTGACGGAAAACCGGTTATGGATTTCGGCAAAGCAGCTTCCAAAGTGCCGTGGGGAATGATCGTATTCCTGGGTGCTATCATGTTCTATGCAGGAGCTGTTGGCGGAGACGACTATGGTATCACTCTGTGTCTGCAGAACATTCTGGGACCGGTCGTTGCCAAGATGCCTATCATCGTGACAATCGTGATCGGACTGATCGTTGCCAGCCTGGCAACCAACTTCTGTTCCAATACGGTATCCGGTGTTATCGTTTGCTCCAGCTGTATCCCGGCTCTGATGTCTGTTCCTGGAATCAACCAGGCACAGGTTCTGGCTTTCGGATGCGCAGTTATCGCAATCTGCGGTACTGCAATCTGTACACTGAGTGCCTGCCCGCTGATGGGTATTATATATTCTGATATCGGTATCGAATATAAAGGAACAGCAAAATACAGTGTGGCTTTCTGTGCGGTCATGATCGTGATCTGTGTAGCTATCCTGATTCCGATCGGAACCGGAATGTTTGCCGGACTGGTATAAAAAGTAACTGTGAAACATAATCACAGCGATTCATGAAAATAGCGGAGGCTGTGGCTATCAAAAATTTGATGCGTCAGCCTCTGTTTTTTTGCGGTCACGCGGACAATAGGTCAAAGTCCGCGCCTGCACCAGATCTCAACAGTTATTGTGATAACAGAAAAATGAAAACAGCAGGCCGGGAGGAGCCCGGTCTGAAAGAGAGAAAGGAGAATATCTATGACAAAAAGAATTCCACAGGCAACGTTACTTCCACGTACAGAGGAGTCCTTCCCATGGGGTGCCGCTGACCGTCAGCTGGTTCCAACTTATCTGGGGAAATACGGATATGAGGAAGAAGAATATCTGTACTCCGGAGAAGCCAATGTATATACGTTGAAAGATGGTCGTGCACAGGTGAAGATTGCCGATGCACCATACACCAACCGTTTTATTCTGAGAAAACCGAAAGATCCGAAGAAATTCAGCGGAAATGTAGTAGTGGAACTGCTGAATTCCACAAACAGCTGGGATGTAAGCCCGATGTGGTGTCTGCTGTGGCAGAAGATGCTACGGGAAGGGGATATTTATGTCGGTGTGACTGTACGTGCCATCTGTACACAGACGCTGAAACAGTATGATGCAAAACGGTATGAAAAACTGTCGTGGAAGAATCCGAACCCGAATCCGGGAGAAATCAACCATAATATTTTACTGTGGCAGCATTGCCTGCCGGACTGCGAAGATGGTCTGCTGTGGGATATGCTGACACAGTTGGGTAATCTGTTCAAGTCCGAGCAGGGTACTCAGATTGCCGGAAAAGAAGTAGAAAAGATTTATGCAATCAGCTGTTCCCAGTCTTCCATGCAGTTATCAACATACATCAATGTATTCCATGAATCAGGTCGGTTATCACCGGTTGAGCTTCCTTATGACGGATATCTGACTTATTCCGGATGCCGTATGGTAGCACTGAACCAGGAGGAATCACCTGCAGAGGTGACCGATGAGATTCAGATTACAAAGAACTGTCCGGTTCCGATTATTCGTTGTGTCACGCAGTGGGATTTTAAAGATTTTACAGGTCATATCAATCTGAGAAGAGCAGACAGTGATGAACCTGGCGACCGTTTCCGTCTGTATGAGCTGGCAGGACAGGCGCACAACTCGTTCTCCGGAGCGTTTTACCGTCCTGGATATGAAGAGATCGCGCAGATTCAGAAGATTACCGCACTGCCGCATACAGATATAACAGCGCTTCCACTGGAAGCATTTATGCGCCAGGCACTGACGAATCTGGATTTGTGGGCGAGAGAGGGAATTCCGGCGCCGCATGCACAGGGACTGATTGAGGTGGATGAGAATAATATTGAGGTTCTGGATGAAAACAATAACTGTAAGGGTGGTTTCCGTTTTCCACAGCTGGATGTACCGGTGGCTACTTACTGCAGCGGAACAAAGAAGAACGATCAGGACAGCTGTTGTGTGTATTTCTCTGAGGAAAAGCTGAAGGAGCTGTATCCTACGAGACGGGATTATATTGATAAGATTTTCAAGGCGATTGATGTTCTGGAGGAGCAGAGATTTTTCTCGATTGAGGATGCGGATCAGATGAAGCTGGATATTCTGAAATTGCCGGTTCCTTGTCGGGATCATAGTTCTAAGTTTGAAGGTTAATTGAAAAAAGGGACGCAAGCCAGGAGCCGGGGAACAGATCATGACAACGTGGGCAGGACAACTTTGAACTAGCCACTAACTGCGACTATATTCACTTGGGTCGGCTGACCCAAGCGAAAGTCTCCGTAAGTGTCGGATTTCAAAGCTTGTCCTAACCGCCCACAAAGTGTTGTCTGAACCTGTTCCCCGGCTCCTGGCTTGCTGGTTTTTCAAGACGGAAGGAGAGGAGTATGTGCTACTTCTTCGGTTTGGTGATAGTTGGTGTTATAAGACAGAAGAGATGGAAGACTATAATAAGATGAAAATGTTATCTTATAAAATAATAAAAAGCTACTGTATCATATGGTAAGAAGAATACCGATGATACAGTAGCTTTTTTATTACAGTCAGCAGAAATGCTGATATGTTTTGTTTTATTTCAGCAGATTGTCATCTGTGAAGTAGTCGATGCGCATGGAGTGACGAACATCGTCCAGTGTTTTGGCGGCGGTTTCTCTGGCTGCGGCGCTGCCTTTTTTCAGGATGTCGTATACGTCCGGCAGGTTTTTCTCCCACATTTTACGGCGGTTACGGATCGGTTCGAGTTCGGACTGAATGACGTTGTTCAGGAATTTCTTTACTTTTACGTCTCCCAGACCACCGCGCTGGTAGTGTGCTTTCAGCTCGTCCAGGTTGTTGTATTCCGGAAGGAATTCTTCAAAGTGTTCCGGACGGCAGAATGCATCCAGGTAGATGAATACCGGGTTGCCCTCTACTTTACCCGGATCCTGTACACGGATGTGGTTCGGATCAGTGAACATGGACATGATCTTGGTTCTGATATCTTCCGATTCGTCGGACAGGTAGATGCAGTTGCCAAGGGATTTGCTCATTTTAGCTTTGCCGTCGATACCCGGCAGACGCAGGCAGGCCTGGTTGCTTGGCAGAACGATCTTTGGCTCGGTCAGGGTTTCGCCGTATACGCTGTTGAACTTGTGTACGATTTCTTTACACTGTTCGATCATCGGCATCTGGTCTTCACCAACCGGTACGCTTGTGGCACGGAAAGCGGTGATGTCAGCGGCCTGACTGATCGGATAGCAGAAGAATCCAACCGGGATGCTGGCTTCGAAGTTTCTCATCTGGATCTCAGCTTTTACAGTAGGGTTACGCTGCACACGGGATACGGTAACCAGATTCATATAATAGAAAGTCAGCTCGGTCAGTTCCGGGATCATGGACTGGATGAAAATAGTTGATTTTTCCGGATCCAGACCACAGGCAAGATAATCGAGTGCTACCTGCATGATGTTTTGACGAACTTTCTCCGGATGTTCTGCGTTATCGGTCAATGCCTGCGCATCGGCGATCATAATATAGATTTCGTCATAGTTGCCGGAGTTCTGTAATTTTACTCTTTCTTTCAGGGATCCGACATAATGACCCACATGAAGACGACCGGTTGGACGGTCGCCGGTTAAGATGATTTGTTTCATAAAAACTCTCCTTTGTGCTCTGAAAATAATGTGCTACAAGTATGCTTATACAGAGCAATATAAATTAATTATAAAGCCCCGAGAGAGTGCTGTCAACAACACAAACGAATTAAAAAATTTAGCAATTTAAAGCGAAAAAACGTTAAACCGTATTGTGATATTTAAAAACACCTGTTATAATAACGGAAAAGAACGTTCCAAAACCGGTCTGATGGATCTGTTTTGCATATGAGATGAAATTAAGGAAGGTAAGAGAAATGAATCAGTTGGAAGTATTGAGAGAAAGTCTTGGACAGTGTGACGAGATCATTCTGGATGCACTGCTTATGCGTAACCGTATTGTGGAAGATATCATGGCATACAAAGAGGCAAATGATATTCCGATTCTGCAGCCGGAGCAGGAAGCAAAGCAGAAAGAATGGCTGGAACGGAGAATGGAGTCCAGACGTCACAAAGCAGAAGTGGAAGATGTTTTTAGCAGCATTACACAGAATAGTAAGAAGATTCAGGCAAGAAAACTGTTCAACTACAATATCGTCCTGATCGGCTTCATGGGTGCCGGAAAGAGTACGATTTCTGAATTCCTGAAAACAGCATTTGCGATGGATGTGATCGAGATGGATCAGATCATTGCCGAGAGAGAAGGCATGAGTATCTCCGATATCTTCGAAGTGTATGGCGAGCAGTATTTCCGCGATTTGGAGACGAACCTGCTGATCGAGATGCAGTCGAGAACCAATGTGGTTATTTCCTGTGGTGGTGGTACTCCGATGAGAGAGTGCAATGTTGTGGAGATGAAGAAAAATGGTCGTGTCGTATTACTGACCGCAAAACCGGAGACGATTCTGGATCGTGTCAAAGACAGCCATGACCGTCCACTGATCGAAAACAACAAGACAGTACCATTCATCGCGGAACTGATGGAAAAACGCAGAGAAAAATACGAGGCAGCTGCAGATATCGTCATCGAGACCGATGGAAAAGATGAGCTGCAGATCTGTGAGGAACTGATCCACAGACTGCGCCAGATGGATAATGAATAATTTATAAAAAATACATAAAAAGCTGCGGAAGCAATGGAAAAAACATTGTTTCTGCAGCTTTTTTGCGTTGCCAAGCATACGACAAAAAGGTCCGGTGGACCTTTTTTAGTTACGCAAGCAAAGAGCCAAAGCTCGTGCTCCAATGATAACAGATACCGGGGAGAATCAGATCGTCCGGTAATCGAGTTCCCCTCGTGTCTGGTCAATGACAAACTGTTTGAAGATATCCACCACCGGCGGATGATAGGCATCTTTTAAGGTAGCCATATAAAAGTTTCTCTGCCAGGTCGGGGAAACCAGGGGCAGAACTTTCAGATTCAGTGAATGAATGATCGGTATATCCGGTGCCACAGCAATTCCGAAACCGTTGGCGACAAAACCGGCAACCACGTGATCTTCCGCAATCTCATAGGAAACATCCGGATAAGCACCAATCTGATCAAATAAATGATCGATGATGTGTCGAAGACCGCTTCCACGCTTATAGATAATCTGCTTGTACTCGAGTGTCTCCTCCAGATGAATCTCCGATTTGGAAGCAAGCGGATGACCCTCTGGCACGATGACTACAAGATCCTGTTTGGCGACCGGGATAAATTCAATCAGTGGTTCATCATTGATTTTGGAACAGAAGCCGATATCATATTTCTGTTCTTTTATGCCTTTCAGAATCTCATTTGTGATCACTTTATCGCAGTGCAGAGCAAAGTCAATCTGTTTTCCCTGATTTTCATCCAGAAAGCGACGCAGGATCCGGGGAACAAAGTCACTTCCAAGAGTCCTTAGAAAGGCAATATCAATGTGCCCCTCTCCTTTTCCGGCAAGCTGTAAACTGCCCACGGAAGCATCCAGTTTCTGCAGAATATCCTCAGCATCCGTAAGAAAGGATTTTCCATATTTGGTAAGAGTGACATTTCTTCCGTTCTTTTTAAATAATTTGACACCCAGTTCAGATTCCAGAGATGAAATCGCATGGCTGAGACTTGGCTGGGTGATTGCCAGAAGGTCAGCGGCCCGGGTGTAATGCTCCATGTGCGCAAGTGTTACAAAATATCGCAAATGATAAAGATTCATAAACAGATATGCCTCCTAGTAAAAAAATATCCTCCGCAAACCAGAAGTAACTGTCTGAGATACATCCAGTTACAATTTTCCTTTACAGTATAACACGATATATCGAAAAAATCTATGAATACTCAAATACAATCAATTTGTTTTGAATTTAACAAAGATATATAATCAGAAGTAAGAAAAAGGAATGAAACAAATGATTTTTCAGGAGGATAAAACTATGTCAAAGAGATTCCCAATTACGGTCAGTTCCTGGACACTGGGAGATCAGTGTACTTTTGAAGAGCGTGTTGCAGCGGCAAAGAATGCCGGATACGAAGGCATCGGTCTTCGTGCTGAAACCTATGTAGATGCCTTAAATGAGGGAATGTTCGATCAGGATATTCTGAATATTCTGGACAAATATGATATGAAAGTCACAGAAGTGGAGTACATCGTACAGTGGGCAGAAGAACATCGTTCTTATGAGCAGAAATACAAAGAGCAGCTGTGCTTCCACATGTGTGAATTATTTAACGTAAAACAGATCAACTGTGGTCTGATGGAGAACTACTCTGTAGAATATACTGGACAGAAATTGCGTGAGCTGTGTCAGAGAGCAGGAAAATATATTATCGGTGTAGAACCAATGCCATACAGTGGTATCCCGGATGTGAAAAAAGGATGGGCTGTTGTAAAGGCGGCAGATTGTGACAACGCAAAACTGATCCTGGATACCTGGCACTGGGTAAGAGCAGATCAGCCGGTAGATATTTCCGTACTGGCAGATGTTCCGGCAGACAAAGTCGTGTCCATCCAGATCAACGATGTATGGGAAAGACCATATGCAACCACGATTTTAAGGGACGAATCTATGCATGACCGTCTGGCACCGGGAACCGGTATCGGATGTACAGCGGCATTTGTAAAGATGATCCGTGAAAAAGGTATCGAACCTAACGCCATCGGTGTAGAGGTAATCAGCGATGCAAACCTGGAAAAAGGAATCGAGTATGCGGCAAAACATACTTACGAAAATACAAAGAAAGTACTGGAAGAGGCGTGGCCGGAAGTACTGAACTAAGAAAAGGAGAACAGTTATGAAATTTGTTGCAATGTTTCAGCCGATTCAGATCGGACCGGTAACGGTTAAAAACCGTTTTGTAGTTCCTCCGATGGGCAATAACTTTGCCAATACCGACGGAACCATGAGTGAACAGTCTGTTGCTTACTACAGGGAACGTGCAAAAGGTGGGTTCGGACTGATCACTATCGAAGCAACTGTCGTACATAAAGGAGCCAAAGGTGGCCCGAGAAAACCATGTCTGTATGACGATTCTACCATCGAAAGCTTTAAAAAGGTGGTAGATGCCTGTCATGCAGAAGGTGCAAAGGTTTCCGTTCAGCTGCAGAATGCAGGCCCGGAAGGAAATGCAAAAAATGCAGGAGCACCGATCACAGCAGCTACCAGTATCCCGGCAGCCTGCGGAAGAGATATTCCGAGAGAACTGTCTACCGAAGAAGTGTATGAACTGGTAAAAGGCTACGGAGAGGCAGCCAGAAGAGCAATGGAAGCCGGTGTGGATGCCGTAGAGATCCATATGGCCCATGGTTATCTGGTAAGTACCTTCATGTCTCCGCGTACCAACAAACGTGTGGATGAATTCGGCGGATGTTTTGAAAATCGCATGCGTTTCTCCAGACTGATCATCGAAGAAGTGAAAAAACAGACCGAAGGAAAAATCGCTGTTCTGGCGAGAATCAACTCCGATGATGAAGTACCGGGTGGTCTGGATGTACATGACAGTGCAGCTATCGCAGCTTATCTGGAATCCTGCGGACTGGATGCCATCCATGTATCCCGTGCCGTTCATATCAAAGATGAATATATGTGGGCGCCGACCGTAATTCACGGCGGATTCTCCGCAGATCTGGTAGAAGAGATCAAACGTGCGGTGAATATTCCGGTTATTACTGTAGGACGTTATACCGAACCGCAGTTCGCCGAACTGATGGTAAAAGAAGGACGTTGCGATCTGGTTGCTTTCGGTCGTCAGAGTCTGGCAGATCCGCATATGCCGAAGAAAGCAAAAGAAGAACGTCTGGAAGATATGATTCCATGTATCGCTTGTCTGCAGGGTTGTGTTGCCAACATGTATGCAGGAAAACCGCTGTGCTGTCTGACTAACCCGTTCCTGGGACATGACGCAGAACCGTTAAAACAGGCAGAAACACCGAAGAAGATTATGGTGATCGGTGGCGGCGTTGCCGGTCTGTGCGCTGCATTTGTCGCAAAAGAAAGGGGCCATGAGGTTACTTTATATGAAGCAGGCGGAAAGCTTGGTGGAAATATGCGTCTGGCCGCTTACCCGCCGGGAAAAGGTGACATCACAAATATGATCCGCAGCTATATTCATCGTTGCCAAAAAGATGGAGTTGAGATAAAATTGAACCACGAGGTGACAGCAGACTTCATCAAAGAGGAGAATCCGGACAGCGTAATTCTTGCAACCGGTTCCAAAACACTGGTACTGCCGATCGAAGGCATTGACAATCCGTCTATTATTTACGGATCCGATTTGCTGGAAGGAAAGCGTGCAGCAGGCAAGAAAGTACTGGTAGTCGGTGGTGGAATGGTTGGCTGTGAGACAGCAGCCTTCCTTGGAGAACAGAACCACGAGGTAACAGTTATTGAATTCAGAGACACCGTAGGTGCAGATGTGATCCACGAGCACAGAGTATATCTGATGAAAGATTTTGAAGAATACGGTATCGGTCAGATTACCGGAGCAAAAGTATGCAGATTCTTCGAAGACGGCGTAGAGTATGAGACAGCAGACGGCGAACATCACGAGGCCAGAGGCTACGATTCCGTTGTCCTTTCCATGGGTTACAGAAATTATAATCCTCTTGAAGAACAGGTGAAAGCTATCGTACCGGATACCTATGTAATCGGTGATGCAATCCGCGCAAGACGTGCACTGGATGCAACGAAAGAAGCCTACGATGTGGCATCTCAGATTTAAACCCAAAGCAGGAGGAAAAGAAGATGGAACAGAGAATCAAAGGAACAACAGGATTATTGGCACTGATTGGAAGCCCGGTAGGACATTCAGGATCCCCGGATATGTACAATTTCTGCTTCCGCTATCATAATCTGGATTACTGCTACATGGCTTTTGACATCAAAGAAGATCAGGTACCGGCAGCACTGGATGCCATGCGTCTCTTCAACATGAGAGGATGCAACGTAACCATGCCATGCAAAACTGCAGCAGCGCAGAACATGGACGAATTATCACCGGCAGCACGAATCATCGGCGCGGTAAACACCATCGTTAATGAAAACGGCAAACTGGTTGGTCATATGACAGACGGTATCGGATTTGTATCCAACCTGAAAGACCATGGCGTAGATGTAAAAGGAAAGAAAATGGTAGTTTTAGGTGCCGGTGGAGCAGCAACAGCGATCCAGGTACAGTGTGCACTGGACGGCGCAGCATCCATTTCCATCTTCAATCCGAATGATCCTTTCCTGGATCGTGCAAAAAATACAGCTGAAAAGCTGAAAAAAGAAGTACCGGATTGCGATGTTCAGGTATTCTGTATCGAAGATCAGGACAAACTGAAAGAAGAGATCGCAAAAGCAGATATTCTGGTAAACGGAACACTGGCAGGGATGAAACCTCATGAAGATGTTTCCCTGATTACGGACAAATCCGTATTCCGCCCGGATCTGGTAGTATGTGATGTTGTATACAATCCGGAAGAAACAAAACTCCTCCGGGAAGCAAGAGAAGCCGGCTGTGCAAAGACCATCGGCGGAAAAGGTATGCTTTTGTGGCAGGGAGTTGCAGCCTACAAATTATATACCGGCCTGGATATGCCAGTAGAGGAATATAAAAAGTTCCAGGCGGAAAACGCAAAATAAATAAGAGGTAAAAATGAAACAGAACAGCAAGAAGAATTATGTGATCACATCACTGGCTTTGTATTTCACGTATTTTATTCATGGAATAGGAGCATCTATTCTCGGACTGTATAAACCCCAGTTTGCAAAAGCCTGGGGTGCGGTTGTTGGAAGTGATGGCGTTGTCGATGTGAGTAGGGTAGTAGCTGTTATTGCGGCTTTGGGACTGGGTCGTCTGATCTCTCTTCCTTTCTCCGGGCCGATCTCAGATAAGTTCGGACGAAGATTAAGTGGAATCATCGGTGTGATCTGTTACGGTATCTTTTTCTTCGGAATCGCATTTTCTCCATCCATGCAAATCGCCTATGTATTTGCCATTATCGGCGGAATCGCGAACTCTTTCCTGGATACCTGCGTAAGCCCTACCTGTATGGAGATTTACGTCAATAATCCGTCTATTGCGAACATGTTTACCAAGTTTTCCATGTGTATCAGCCAGTTCCTGTTACCTTTCATGATCGGAATGGTGGCAGCGGCTAACATGTCTTACCGGACGATCTTTCTGGTTGCCGGTGTGGCGATCCTGATCGATGGAATTCTGATCCTGTTACTTCCTTTCCCACAGCGTGGAGAAAATGGTGGTGAAAAACAGGAAAAGAAGAAAAAACAGAAGGTAAAACTGACAAAAGTATCCTTTGCAGCCATTATGATCGGATTTACCAGTTCTTCCACCTTTATGCTGTGGCTGAACTGTAACCAGGAACTGGGACGCTCTTACGGTATGACAGATTCTTCTGCTATTCAGTCATTCTATGCGCTGGGAACTGCGACAGCAATCCTGGCAACCACTTTCTTGATCAAAAAAGGTCTGAAAGAAATCAATGTCCTGATCCTGTATCCGGCGATTTCTACTGTGATGCTGGGTCTGTGCTTCCTGATTCAGGCACCATGGATCTGTCTGGTGGGCGGATTTGTGATTGGTTATGCAGGCGCCGGCGGAGTCCTTCAGCTGGCAACATCCACAACCGCCGAATTCTTCCCGGAAAACAAAGGAACAGCGACCTCCATGGTAATGATCGCATCCAGTATTGCGAACTATACCATCATCTCTCTGGCAAGTTACATTACCAAGGTAGGCGGAGCATCTGCTCCGAGAATGATTCTTCTTCTGAACATGGGAGTTACCGTGGTGGGAATCCTTCTTGCTTTATATGTAAAGAAGAACAGAGATAAATAAAAATTGAAAGATGAGCCATTATCCGGCTGGGATCTTCAGGAAAAATATCTGAAGATCCCAGCCGTTTTTTACGTGACCAGTGAGTCAAAGCCTCACACATACGTGGACTTTGGTGACTGCTGTGAAACATGAGTAAATAGCCATTTTTCAAAGAAAAATGAGCGGATTACGAATGTTTTTGAGGATTGCGAGAGTGCAAAGCACGTAGCAATCTGGTATCAAAGGGGTCAAAATACCTTTTGCCCCCAACATCATTTGTGGTATAAATTTCTTTTGCTTTTCTTATCTCATGTCTTGAAAAGCCAGCCCCAGGCAGAAGCTTGCTCCTTACAGCAACACTTTGTGGGCGGTTAGGGTAAGCTTTAAAATCCGACGCTTACGTAGACTTAGGCTCGAGCGCTCTTGCGAGAGTCTTAGTCGGAGTTAGCGGCTAGTTTAAAGTTACCCTGCCCACGTTGCTGTAAGGAGCAAGCTTCTGCCTGGGGCGTCCTGATTACAAAAAACAGCGCCGGTAAGGGGAATTTACCGGCGCTGCCTATATATCTTTATAAGGTTAATGAAATAGGAATTTGAAATATACATTTCTGAACTTATGCTTTTACAACTAAGTTTGCGTTCGGAGGGTTACAAACTTTTGTGAATGATGTCCAGAACCTGTTTCAATTCATGGACACCGATCTGTCCCGGTGCAGAAGCTTTGGAAGCGGCACCGAAGGTCAGTGCGGAACCAAAGGTCTCACCGGTCAGACGGCTTACAACACCCGTTCCGGCCATAGACATGGTGATGATCGGGCGGTCTGCGTACTGTTCGGACATTTCCAGAGTAGCTTCTAAAAGAGTCAGAACATCTTTTTTACAAGTTGGCATCAGAGCAATCTTAGGAATGTCTGCGCCGAGGGTCTGCATTTTTCTGAGACGGCGAACAATCTCGTCTTTCTCAGGAGTTTTTGCAAAGTCATGGTTGGAAGCGATGACTTTTACGCCATTTGCATGGGCATGAGAAATGATGGAGGTCACAATCTCATCCCCGGTAAATGCTTCCACATCCACCAGATCCACATAGCCGCTTTCCGCCACGGCTTTGTTTAACTGTGCATACTGTTCCGGTGAAATTTCTTTTTCTCCGCCTTCCTTGGAGGTTCGGAAGGTGAAGAGTACAGGAATCTCGCCCAGAACTTCGTTCAGCTGCTTTGCGGTGGTCAAAACTTCCTCGGTATCGAAGACATCATCGTACCAGTCCACACGCCACTCTGCAACATCTACAGGAAGCGAGGAGAAGGTAGCGGCTTCTTTGAGAATTTCCTCGCGGGTTTTACCAACGATCGGCACACAGATCTTCGGTCTGCCTTCGCCGATGGTAATGTTTCTAACTTTTACAGTATTCATAGTGTTTTCCTTTCTCGAAAACCATTTTTGAAGTTTAGTCGTATTTGATGTTCAGAACTTCTTTCATGTGTTCGATAGGCATCGGTTCGCCGGTCCACAGCTCGAAAGCAGCAGATCCCTGGAACAGCATCATGCCCAGACCGTTCATGGTCTTGCATCCAACTTCTTTTGCCATGGAACGCATCTTTGTCTCCAGTGGAGAATAAGGAACATCGACAACGATCAGTTCCGGACGGAAGTAAGATTTGTCCGGTACTACGGACTGTCCTTCCAGCGGTTTCATACCAACACCAGTGGCGTTGACAAACAGGTAGCTGTCCTCCATCTCTTCTTTCAGTTTGTCAAGTTCTGCCAGATCGTAGAGTACTGCGTGAGAAGAAGTACGGGTGTTGATCTTTTCTACGGTAGATACTGCACGATCCCAGAATTCATCTTTGCGGTTGAAGATTACGATCTCTGCAACCCCGTCCAGAGCTGCCTGGATCTCAATAGCTGTAGCAGCGCCGCCGGCACCTACGATGGTCATTTTTTTGCCAATGACGTCAATGTTGTTGTCCTTCAGAGCCTGCATAAATCCGATACCGTCTGTGATATGACCGGTCAGATGGCCGTTGTCATTGACGATGGTATTGACAGCACCGCAAAGCTCAGCTGCCGGTGACAGTTCATCCAGATACTGTCCTACCAGTGTTTTGTTTGGCATGGATACGTTGGATCCTCTCATTTTCAGAGTACGGATGGCTTTTACTGCATCTTCGATTTCGTCGGCACCAACTTCGAATGCCAGATATGCATAGTCGTAACCTAATTTTGCAAATGCTTCGTTCTGCATTGCCGGTGAACTGGAGTGACGGATCGGGTATGCCATCAGTCCGATAAGTTCTGTGTGTCCTGTGATTCTTTCTGCCATGATTTTTTGTCCTTTCCTGTAATCATGCTGCTCCACTGACAAGAATGGTAAAGGGAGCAGCATGATTACGCTTTATTTATTTCATCAATATCGGTGGAGAAAAATCCGCCGATATAGGATAACAATTAATCCAGATAACCTCTTTGGGTAAGATGGTAAAGAATATTTCTTCCTTCCATGGTTCCGTCGATGATACGGCGGGCTCTCTGGCTGTCACCGATGTTGATAATTTCCACATCGTCATCTGCGAAAGCATCCAGAAGCTGCGGATACAGCTGACCTTTGGCTCTCATGCCAAGACATACGAAACCATAATCGAATGGAAGTTCATATTCGCCCTCGCTGCCTTTTACCAGGAAGGAATCTGCTTTTACTTCCAGAAGAGCAGTTTTGGTCAGCTGATGTACGCCATGTTTTTTCATCATGCATCTGGTATCGTTTTTGGTTACCGGATCCAGATCACGGCCGATCTGATCCATCATTTCAACGATAGAGATATCAGCTTTACGTGCTGCAAAGAATTCCACAACATCCAGACCTACGGCACCGCCGCCGATAACAGCGACTTTTTTACCTTCCAGATCCTGCGGGAAATCGTTGATATGATTGATCATACCTAAGATAGAATAAACATTTCCGCCTTCTTTGTCAATATTATCCATCAGACCGTTGATCGGAGGAAGCAGAGGACCGGAGCCGGTAGCATTCACGATCAGGTTCGGATGGAACTTGCGGATGTTTTCCGGTGTTGCCTGTGTTCCGGTAAAGATATACAGGTTATCAAGACCTGCCGCACGATGTTCCAGATAGTGTGGGAAGTCAGCCAGACGTTTCTTTGCCGGGATCTTGGAAATCTCAGCAGCCAGACCGCCCAGTGTTTCTTTTTCTTCCAGAAGGAAGGTGTTGCATCCCACTTCTGCAGCTGTACAGGCAGCTTCCAGACCGGCGGTACCGCCACCGATGACAACTACGTTGCAGTTTTTATTGACTTTCTGGCTTTTATAAATATCGCCTTCCAGTACGGACGGGTTGACGGTGCAGCGGATCGGGCGGTTGAAGCCGATACGGTTTCCGGCACAGCCGATGTTACAGGAGATACATTTGCGGATATCACATTCGTGACCGGAGGCTACTTTATTTACCCATTCCGGATCCGCGATCAGTCCACGGCCCATACCGATCAGATCTGCATCACCGTCAGCCAGGATCTTTTCAGCCACTTTCGGGTCACGGATATTTCCCATGGAAATACATGGCTTGCCGAATTTTTCTTTGACAGCTCTTGGCATGTAGGAACGCCATCCGTCTTTCATATAATTGGCATCGATCTGATACTGGATGGAACTGTTCAGACCACAGGATACGTCGAAGATATCCACTTCTTCCTGTACATATTCCAGATATTTCAAAGTATCTTCCAGTGTGTTGCCACCTTCTACCATTTCATCTGCACTCAGACGCAGCATGATCGGAAAGAAAGGTCCTACCTGTTTTCTGACTTCTTCGATGACCATACGGCAGAAACGTGTTCTGTTTTCTACAGAACCACCGAATTCGTCAGTACGTTTGTTAGTGGTAGGAGAGAGAAACTGGCTGATCAGATAAGAGTGTCCTGCATGGATCTCTACAGCATCAAAACCTGCGATCTGTGCACGTTTTGCAGCCTGTCCATATTTTTTTACGATATCCAGGATCTCTTCTTTTGTTAACGGGCGCGGGATATCACCGCCGTCTTTGGTTGGTACATCCGATGCGGACACCGGCTGCATGTTGATACGGGATGATACTGCGGAAGCACCGGCATGGTTGATCTGGATGGCAATGCAGGTTCCGTATCTGTGAATATTTTCACAGAACTTGAACAGACGAGGCAGATAGTTGTCATGATCGATACGCAGCTGAGTGGTACCGTTGGAGCCCTGCGGAGAGTCCACACTGGCGTTTTCCACGATGATCAGACCGGTACCGCCTTTGGCACGCTGCTCATAATAGTTAATATGAAGAAAACTCATTTCACCGTTCTGTTCACCATAGTTGGTGCCCATCGGCATCATAGTGATACGGTTTTTGATAGTCATATTCTTCACAGTCAATGGGGTGAAGATATGCTGATAATTGCCTTTCATAAAGAAACCTCCCTGAGAGTTTTGTAGGTGATGGGGCAAAAAGTGTTTTGCCCTGTTCATGTTTTTGGCGAGTCCCAAGGTCAGAAATCTTTCTGCAAGCAAGCCTGCGTCAGACTTCCGACCTTTTGACTCTGGGTATCATGTATGTGTTAATTATATAACAAAATCATACCAAGAACTAATTCGTATTATTTGCGGTATGATAAAAAAATTCTATCGGTTATCATAAAATTTATTAAAATAAGAAAAAACGGCTGAAAAATGGATTTGCATTGCATATCGGGAGGTGGAATGGTAAGATGAAACATATGTTTGAAAAAAGGAGAGGGATAGCATGAAAGAAGAACTGACGATCCGGGTGGCAAAGCCGGAAGATGCAAAAGGACTTCTGGAGATCTACGCGCCTTATGTGGAGAAAACAGCGATCACATTCGAATATGAAGTACCGTCGGAGGAAGAGTTCGCCGGACGGATCCGTCATATTCTGACGAAATACCCATATCTGGTGTTGGAAGAAAACGGGGAGCTGTTGGGGTATGTGTATGCAGGGACATTTAAGGAGCGGTCTGCTTACGACTGGGCGGTAGAGACGACGATCTATATCCGGGAAGATCAGAAAAAGAGAGGACTTGGAAAGAAGATGTATGCGGCACTGGAACGGGTGTTGAAAAAGCAGAATATCACAAATCTGAATGCCTGCATCGGTGTGCCGGAAGTGCCGGATGAACATCTTGACCGCAACAGCATGGATTTTCATCATCATCTGGGATACCGGCTGGTGGGAGAATTCTATCAGTGCGGGTATAAGTTTGATACCTGGTATCACATGGTGTGGATGGAGAAAATAATCGGCGAACATCAGAAAAAACAGCCGGCGATGATCACGTTTCCGGAACTTTTAAAGAAAGATCCGACACCGTGGGAAACATAAAATCAGAGAAATAGTGGATGAAGCACAAAAAGAAAAGTATGATGTAAGGAGAATTATATTACATGGAAGGAAATTTGACGAAGGGCCCTATTCTGAAGACGCTGACCAAACTGGCGATACCGATCATGGCGTCTTCCTTTCTGGGGACTTTATATAACATTACCGATATGGCGTGGATCGGACTGCTCGGTTCAAAGGCTGTGGCGGGTATCGGCGTTGGAGGCATGTTTATCTGGCTGTCGCAGGGATTTGCGTCCATGGCAAGGATGGGCGGACAGGTACAGGTAGCACAGTGCGTCGGAAGAGGAGATAAGAAAAAGGCTCATGGGTATGCACAGGCTGCGGTTCAGCTGGCAGCCATTATGGGAATTCTGTATGCAATCATTGCGCTGATTTTTACAAAGCAGATGATCAGATTTTTTAAACTGGAGGATCCGGAAGCGTATGCGGCGGCATTTGCCTACACAAAGATTGCCTGCGGACTGATCGTCTTTTCATTTCTGTCGGTGACACTGACCGGTATCTATACGGCACAGGGAGATTCGAAAACGCCGTTTTATGCGAACCTGATCGGTCTGGCGACCAATATGGTCCTGGATCCGATCCTGATCCTCGGACCGGGACCGCTTCCGAAACTGGGCGCGGCAGGAGGAGCGATCGCAACGGTAACGGCGCAGTTTATCGTTATGAGTATCATGATTCTTGGAATTATGAAACAAAAGAAAGAAAATGTATTAAAAGGCATTTCGTTATTCGCAAAAATCCCTGCAGAATATCTGAGTGGGATCTGTAAAATAGGAATTCCTACGGCACTGCAGGGAATGGCATACTGTGTGATTTCGATGGTGCTCACCCGCATGGTATCAGCATTTGGAGCGGAAGCCATCGCCACGCAGCGCGTGGGCGGACAGATCGAATCGGTTTCCTGGAACACAGCAGATGGCTTTGCCACCGCGTTAAACGCATTTATAGCACAGAACTATGGCGCAGGAGAGATGGGACGTGTAAAGAAAGGATATCGGGCGTCTCAGTGGACGGTTGGTATCTGGGGGCTGTTCATTACGGTGATGTTTGTGTGTGTGCCCCGTCCGATTGCAAATATTTTCTTCCATGAGCCGAAAGCGATAGTGACAGCGATCGATTACCTGATCATCGTCGGATTCAGCGAAGCATTTTTATGTATCGAGACAACGACGGTGGGAGCACTTTCCGGACTGGGAAAGACCAATCTCTGCAGTGTGATCAGTATTATATTTACGGGTGCACGGATTCCGCTGGCGATGATCCTTGGCAACACTTCCCTGGGACTGAACGGTATCTGGTGGGCACTGTCATTGACTTCCATTGTGAAAGGCGTGTTATTTGTGATTGTGTTCCAGTGGGTAACCCGCACAAAAAAACAGGTGGCTGCCTGACAAAAAACAAGTACAGAATGTCAGAACGGAATCGGCAGAGACTTTGGGTCTTCGGTATTCCGGTAGGCGGAAGGGGTACAGCCTTTGCAACGCCTGAACTGACGGATAAAATAACTCATATTTTCGAAACCGGCGTTTAATGCAATCTCAGTGATGGGAAGCCGGGTGGAGAGCAGCTGGGAGGCCGCCTGGTTGACCCGGTATTCATTCAGGTAGGAAAACGGTGTTTTTCCTACCTTTTCTTTAAAGAAACGGCAGAAATAATTCCGGTTCATATGAATTGTGCCGGCAAGGTCTTCCAGAGATATTTTTTCTCCGTAGTGAGATTCAATATAAGAAAATACAGCTTTTAACGGATTCCCATCGCCGGAAGGCTCTCCTGTCTGGGTACCGGGGATAAAGGACTGGCTGGCAAACAGCAGTTCCAGAATCTGTAACAGTGTGATCTTGATCGAGAGAGCAGCAGTCAGCGAGGTATCGCAGTTTCGGTACTCGTCGGCTGCTTTTTTGATCAGTGAACCAATCGGATCAGTGAGCTCCGAAGGGAGATCCTCGCCATCGGGAAACAGATATTTTCCGGTGCAAAGAGGTACCAGATAAGAGGTCTGGCAGGAATCTGCCTGGAGAAAATTCAGCATATCCAGCCGGAAAACCAGAGCATAATGGTGGGAAAACGGACTGTTTCCAAACAGTCCGTGCAGTGTGCCGGGATTAATAAAATAGATATGCCCTTCCTGAAGTAGCCGGGTACGGTTCTGGGTACGCAGCACCAGACTTCCTTTTGTGACATATAAAAATTCCACTTCTTCATGCCAGTGATATGGCACAAAGTATTGCCCGTAAGGATCTTCCTGAGAGAATGCCTGAAACGGAAGACCGAGAGGACCATGAGAGTGACTTTCGTGATAAGATAAGCTATTCATGTAAATACAGTCCTTTAATTAAAATATATTTGAGTATTATCTGAAAATGTTATGTTTATAATCTAAAGATATCACAGGACTTTCAAAAAAGAAAGAGTCACCGCGTGGATCACAGTAACGATTATTCTGCTTTGTGTATTTCTTATGAAAAAAGGGAGAAATATACAGAAAGATATTACATAGGTGTCAAAAACAGAGCAACAAAAAGTGAATATAGTATAAAAAAATAGCAATATATTACAAGAAATGTGAAATGAAATATAGTATCCTGAATATATATGAAAACGAGTCTGAAAATACAGAAAATTTTCGGAAGAAAGAAAAGAGGACAAACATATGAGCAAAGCATGGTGGAAAAGTAGTGTTATTTATCAGATTTATCCAAGAAGTTTCGCAGACAGCAACGGTGACGGTATCGGTGATCTGAATGGTATTACCGAACATCTGGATTATCTGAAAGAACTGGGAGTTGATGTGATCTGGCTGTCACCAATCTATAAATCCCCGAACGATGACAACGGATATGATATCTCCGATTATCAGGATATCATGACCGATTTCGGAACCATGGAAGACTTTGACCGGATGATCGCCGAGATGCACAAACGAGGCATCAAACTGGTGATGGACCTGGTAGTAAACCACAGCTCCGATGAACACAGATGGTTCCTGGAAAGCAAAAAATCAAAAGACAATCCGTATCGTGATTACTATATCTGGAAAGATCCGAAAGATGGCAAAGAGCCAAATAACTGGGGCGCATGCTTCGGAGGTTCTGTCTGGGAATTTGACGAAGAAACAGGAATGTATTATCTGCATTGCTTCTCCAAAAAACAGCCGGATCTGAACTGGGAGAACCCGGTAGTACGTGATGAAGTATTTAACATGATGACCTGGTGGTGTGAAAAAGGTGTAGATGGTTTCCGTATGGACGTTATCAGCATGATCTCCAAAGATCCTGCATATCCGGACGGAGAGATCCGTGATGGACTGCACGGCGATATGTCACCATATGTATGCAACGGACCTCATGTACACGAATATCTGCAGGAAATGAACCAGCGTGTACTTTCCAAATTTGATCTGATCACCGTTGGTGAAACACCAGGTGTTACCACAGAGGAAGCAAAGAAATATGCAAATCTGGATGGAAGCGAACTGAACATGGTATTCCAGTTCGAACACATGGGAACAACAGACGGAAAATACGGCAAATGGACCACTAAGAAACCGGAAATGAAAAAAGTCCGCGCGGTCATGAACAAATGGCAGAATGACCTGGAAGGAAAAGCATGGAACAGTCTGTACTGGGATAACCACGATCAGCCGCGTGCGGTATCCAGATTCGGTGATGACAGCCCGATGTACCGTGAGGTATCCGCAAAGATGATCGCAACCTGTCTGCATATGCTGAAAGGTTCTCCGTATATCTATCAGGGAGAAGAAATCGGTATGACCAATGCATATTTCAAATCCATTGATGATTACAAAGATATCGAAGCTATCAATGCATACAAAGAGTATACCGAGAGCGGTCTGATGACAGAAGAAGAGATGCTGAACTGTCTGAAGATGGTCAGCCGCGATAACGCCAGAACTCCGATGCAGTGGGATGACAGCGCAAATGCCGGATTTACCACAGGAACGCCATGGATCAGTGTGAACAAAAACTATACACAGATCAACGCAAAAGCTGCCCTGGAAGATAAAGACAGTGTATTCTACTACTATCAGAAACTGATTCAGCTGCGTCATGAGAATGAGATCATCGTAGAAGGTGTATTCCACGGACTGCTGGAAGACAACGATGATATCTATGCATACGAGAGAACACTGGGCGATGAGAAACTGGTGGTAGCTTGTAACTTCACAAACAAAGAAGTACCTTGCGATCTGTTCGAAGGAAAAGAAGGCGAAGAGCTGATCACAAACTACAAAAACCATGTAGCAGGTGTTCTGCAGCCATATGAAACAAGAGTAATTCTCTACAAATAATAATAAAAAACAAGAAAATATACCGCTGATCCGAAAGGAATATGTATAATAATTTCGAAAAAGCGAAAAATCAGGAATGGGGTGTCGAGCGAAACTGTCGTTCGACACCCCATTTTTGACAAAATAAGCACTTCCTGTTCCATATAATAATACTTGTTTTCCAGTAAGTATTCCAGATGGAACAGGGGGTGCTTTTTGTCTTACACAATCTATCCGGATGAACTGTTTGTTACCAATCTGGTGATGGATTATTATTTACTCCGACTGGTAAAAAAACTGTGTGGAGGAAGGGCAGGAGTATTGGCTTCTCTTGGAGGAGCTGCTTTTGGAGCTTTGAGTTATTGTATGCTGATTCTTTTACCCGTCAGCTTTCCGGTGAATACATTACTGGCATATGTGGCAATCAACACAATCATGGTGAGGTTTGGATGTGGACTGCGGACACCCGGGAGGCTCTGCGGTGGAATCGCCGGTCTGTACATAGCAGGATTCCTCATGGGAGGTATGCTGGAAGTCCTGAAACGATTCCTGGGATTTGCCGGGACAAAAGACGTGTTGCTGGCGGGAACCGTCTGTTACCTTGTGTATGCTGCTGTTCTTCCGCGATACCGGGAATGGAGAAAAAAAAGCAGGATCCGCTGCCGGGTAAGACTGCAGATGGAAGGGCAGATTACAGAGGTAAATGCCTTTTTTGATACAGGGAACAGCCTGTATGATCCGATCGCGCAAAAACCGGTAAGTATCATTCAAAAAGGAACTCTGGAAAAGCTTTGTGATGCAGATACAATGGAAAAATTACAGGAATTTCAGAGGGGAAAGGCAGAAAAAGAACCGGCTTTGTCGTTTCGGCGTATGCATCCACATTTTCTGGCTTATTCCAGTCTTGGCTGTTCTTGCGGGCTGCTGGTAGCAGTCACGCTGGATGCCATGTACCTGGAAAATGAAAACGTACAGAAAGTGATCCACGCTCCGGTGGTCGCTTTTTCGGGGGAAGACAGTTCTGCTTTCGGGGACTGTCAGATGATCTTACATCCAAATCTGATAGACAGTTAGGAGGAAATTCTATGATGCAGGCAGTATTACCCAGTCATTTTCGTATGCGTATGTTACCGGGTTTTTCCCGCATGCTGTGGAGAAAACCCGGAGAGGTGTATTATATCGGTGGAGCAGACGTACTGCCCAATCCGTTATCTCCTCAGCAGGAATCCGCAGTGATAGAGAGTCTGACAAAAGAGGACAGCCAGCAGGCGAGGGCAAGTCTGATCGAACACAATCTGCGCCTTGTGGTATACATCGCACAGAAGTTTGATAACACCGGTGTTGGAATGGAAGATCTGATATCTATTGGAACGATTGGACTGATCAAGGCAATCAACACCTTCAATCCGGAAAAGAAGATTAAACTTGCAACGTATGCGTCCCGCTGTATCGAAAACGAAATCCTGATGTATCTGAGAAGAAACAGCAGAACCCGCATGGAAGTCTCCATCGATGAACCGTTGAATGTGGACTGGGACGGGAATGAGCTGCTGCTTTCTGATATCCTCGGAACAGACGAAGATGTGATCTACAGGGATCTGGAGCACGAGGTGGAGTGTAAGCTTCTGTTAAAAGCTATTAACAAGCTAAATGCCAGAGAAAAGATGATCATCTGTCTTCGCTTCGGGCTGAATCAGCCGGATGGGAAAGAAAAAACGCAAAAAGAAGTAGCAGATCTTCTCGGAATATCTCAATCCTACATCTCCAGACTGGAAAAAAGGATCATGGTGCGGTTAAAAAAAGAAATTGTCCGCTATGAATAAACACTTAAAACTATGTTTATTGCTTGAAAGAAATGTCTGAAAACAGTATAATATAGAAAAACAAAAGCGAAAGTGAGGAGTTGCACCATGCATTGTGTGAAAAAAGTAACGGATGATTTATACTGGATCGGCGGTAGTGACCGCAGACTGGCTTTATTTGAAAATGTATACCCGATTCCAAGAGGAGTTTCTTATAACTCTTATGTCCTGCTGGACGAAAAAACGGTTCTGTTAGATACCGTGGACGCATCCATCAGCGGATTATTTTTTGAAAATCTGGAATATGTACTGAACGGAAGGACACTGGATTACCTGATCGTCAACCATATGGAACCAGATCACTGTGCGGTCATCGGAGAGGTAGTGAGGAGATACCCGGATGTAAAACTGGTATGTAATGCGAAAACAGTTCCTATGTTAAAACAGTTCTTTGATTTCCCGGTGGATGACCGTACGGTGATCGTAAAAGAAATGGATACTTTGTGTACCGGAAAACATACATTTGCCTTCGTGATGGCACCGATGGTACACTGGCCGGAAGCAATGGTTTCTTATGATACCGTAGATAAGATCCTGTTTTCAGCAGACGGTTTCGGAACATTCGGAGCAATCAACGGAAATCTTTTTGCGGATGAAGTGAATTTTGAAAGAGACTGGCTGGATGATGCCAGAAGATATTTTATTAATATCGTAGGAAAATATGGCGTTCAGGTACAGAATCTTCTGAAGAAAGCAGCTACCCTGGAGATTAAAATGATCTGTCCTCTCCACGGACCGATCTGGAGAGAGAATCTCGGATGGTTTATTGAAAAATACGATACCTGGAGTAGCTACAAACCGGAGGATCAGGCAGTTATGATCGCCTATGCATCCATCTATGGCAATACGGAAAATGCCGCCGAGATCCTGGCATCAAAACTGGCAGATAAAGGTGTAAAGAATATCGCCATGTACGATGTATCTGTGACAGATCCTTCGGTGATCGTATCCGAATCTTTCCGCTGCAGTCATCTGGTATTTGCCGCACCGAGCTATAACGGCGGTATCTTTACCAAGATGGAGACTGTACTCTCTGAACTGAAGGCTCACAGTTTGCAGAACCGTACTGTAGCCATCATGGAAAACGGGACCTGGGCACCGGTTGCCGGAAGACAGATGCGGGAAATCTTTGCCGGTATGAAAAATATTGAACTCTTAGAGGAAGGTGTAACGATCCGTTCTGCGGTAAAAGAAGCACAGGAAGAATCCCTGGAAGCACTGGCTGAAAAAATCGCTTCTTCCTTACAATAAAAGGCAGAACAAAAAAGTCAAAATAATATACTTTTTTGTCAGTTTAATAGAGGAATTCTCCCAATTTATATAGTATATTTACTTTAAACTATAATTGTTCAGCATCCTCACAGCCACGAGTCAAATAGCATTCCGGACGATAAAACATGCTAGTTTGACTTGTATATCTCGAAATTTTGGCATGTTCATGCCGAAACACCCTGCGGGATATTAACTGCTGAACAGTTACAAAAAAAAAATTAAAGGAGGTTTTTTACAAGCATGGGAATGGAAGAGTATAAGCTGGAAGCACATCCGGTAAGCAAAAAAGAAGCGATTATTCAGGGAGATTGTTATCGAATCACGATGCTGACATCTGCACTGGTACGTCTGGAATACAACAGCGAAGGTGTATTCGAGGACCGTGCAACACAGTCCGTACTGAACCGTGATTTCCCGGTACCGGAATTCAAGGTCGTTGAGGATGAAGAAGAGCTGGTTATTTATACAGATTCTCTGGAGATTCATTACAACAGAAAACCATTTGCAGCAAACGGTCTGTCTATCAAAGTCGTAGGCGGCGGTGGCGGCTGGGGAAGAAACTGGAATTACGGAGATGAACCGAGTGATCTTCTTGGAACAGCCCGCACACTGGACGGATGCGACGGCGCTATGAAACTGAGTGATGATGCTTATTTGAAGGGTGACACACCGATGAACGAAAAATACAGCGGTAAAGTCAAAATGGAGCATGGTATCATCTCAAGAAAAGGCTTTGCTGTTGTGGATGACAGTCATTCGATGGCACTGACAGAAGACGGATGGGTAAGTCCGAGACAGGGAGATGGCGAGGATCTGTATTTCTTCGGATATGGACATCGTTATCTGGAAAGCCTGAAAGATTTCTATTATCTGTGTGGAAAACAGCCGCTGCTGCCAAGATATGCATTTGGTAACTGGTGGAGCCGTTATCATCGTTACACAGAGGAGGAATATAAAGAACTGGTAGAACGTTTTGAAGACGAAAAACTGCCGTTCTCTGTAGCTGTTGTTGATATGGACTGGCATATTGTTGATGATGTAGATCCGAAATACGGAAGCGGCTGGACAGGATATACCTGGAACAAAAACTTCTTCCCGGATCCAAAAGGATTTATGTCCTGGCTGCATGAGCACAATATGAAGATTACACTGAATGTGCATCCGGCTGACGGAATCCGTGCATATGAGGAACTGTATCCGCGCGTGGCAGAAAAGATGGGAATCGATCCTGAAAGTGAGATTGCAGTGCAGTTTGATCCTGCAGATCCACATTTCATGGAAGTGTACCTGAAAGATCTGCATCATCCGCTGGAAGAAGAAGGCGTGGATTTCTGGTGGCTTGACTGGCAGCAGGGAACTGTTACCAAAGTGCCGGGACTGGATCCGCTGTGGATGCTGAACCATTATCATTATCTGGACAGCAGCTGGAAGGGTAATCGTCCGCTGACTTTCTCCAGATATGCAGGTGTGGGAAGTCACAGATATCCGGTAGGATTCTCAGGTGACAGTGTAATCTCATGGGAAAGCTTACAGTTCCAGCCATATTTTACCAATACAGCAAGCAACGTTGGATATGGATGGTGGAGCCATGATATCGGTGGCCATATGATGGGTATCCGTGACGATGAACTGATGGCAAGATGGGTAGAATACGGAGTATTCTCTCCGATTAATCGTCTACACAGCACCGATAACCCGTTCAACGGAAAAGAACCATGGAAATTTGACAAGATCACACAGGGTGTTATGGAAGATTACCTGCGTCTGCGTCATGGAATGGTTCCATATCTGTACACCATGAACCACAGAGCAAATTACGATGATCTGCCGCTGATCCAGCCAATGTATTATCTGGAGCCGGATCGTGAAGAAGCTTATCAGGTACCGAATGAATATTACTTTGGTTCTGAACTGCTGGTGTCCCCGATCACAGAGAAACAGGATCCGGAAGTTCGTGCAGCGAAAGTAACAACCTGGCTGCCGGAAGGAATGTGGGTTGATTTCTTCACGGGTATGGTATACCAGGGTGGCCGCATGATCGATCTGTGGAGAGGTGTAGAAGATATGCCTGTTCTGATGAAAGCAGGAGCTATCGTTCCGATGAAAGATATGGCTGATTATGACAGCAGCACCGATAACCCGAAAGCTATGGAAGTTCGTGTATTCCCGGCAGAAGACGGAACCTTCACTCTGTGGGAAGACCAGGGAGATACACCTGTAGATAAAGAAGAAAACTGGGTAGCTACACAGCTGACATTTACCGGCGGAGAAGAAGATACTTTCACCATCGGCAAAGCACTGGGCAATGTATCTGTGATTCCGGAAAGCAGAAGCTGGAAGGTAGTATTCATGGGTGTGGAAAAAGCATGCTGCAAAGTAACTGCAGACGGCGAAGAAGTAGCTGTAAAAGTTTCCTATGATAAAGCAATTGCAGCACTGACCGTAGAAGTACCGGAAACAGCAGTAGGAAAAGAAATCGTGATTACATTTGCAGATGGTATATCTCTTGCAGAAAACGATCTGGCCGAACGCTGCTATGCAATGCTTGATAAAGCTCAGATTCCTTACAACCTGAAGTCTGCTATTCAGGCGGTTGTGGAAAAGATGGGCAAAGACGGCATCGGAACACTGGCAACCATGAATCTGAGCCCGGCACTGATGGGTGCAGTTCTGGAACTGCTGACAGCATAAGAGTGTGTGACAGATAAATTACATAGGTAAATACAAAGCCCCTGTCCGGACAATACTATAAAGATTGTCCGGGCAGGGGCTTTGTTATCTTTCAGGAAATTGCAGATCCTGGGATTCTGTATCGTGAGAATGATGCATCTGAAAAAGTGTGTGGATCATCCCTGGACGATCCGGATCAGATTTTTGTCGAGCATTAGCGTCCGGTTCCACGGATTGATGATCACGCCGTCTATTTCTTCTACTGAAAGAGCAGAAGTAAACAGTTTTTCAATATCGGTGAGGAAAGTGGACATTACGCTGCCACCGCCTTTGATTTCTTCATCAAAACTGGTAAAGGCTGTCCACCATTTTTTACCGTCATCGGTTTGAAGTGCCTGGAGACGCATCTGATTATCACCAGCCGGTGGTTCCAACGCAACGATCAGCTGTCCGTGAGCAAGCATCCGTCTGCGGAGTACGGTGAGCGCGTGGGCAAGCATTTCCTGGGACGGCTGCTGCTGCAATGCCAGAATTGCCTGTTCGATCTGTTCGTTATCCTGTAAACTTTCGTCTGTATGTGAAGTTTTGTTATCTGTCATAGTGGATTTCCTCATCTTTCTGAAACATAATAAAAACAGTATAGCACAAAAAGTTACGGTTCGAAAAGACGGAAATAAGAAGAACTGTCAAGGAGTAAAACTTTTTTTATTTTTGTCGGAAATGAATAGACAGTTTGCCAGCTGAGAATCATTTTAGTTGTAAAAACAAATACAATTAGGAGGATTCTTATTATGGCATTGAACAAGGTAGAGATCTGCGGCGTGAATACATCCAGGCTTCCGGTACTGACCAATGAGGAAAAAGAATTGCTCTTTGAAAAGATAAAAAAAGGGGACAAAGAGGCAAGAGAACTGTACATCAAAGGAAATCTCAGACTGGTGTTAAGCGTGATCAAGAGATTTTCCGGAAGCAATGAAAATGCGGATGATCTGTTTCAGATCGGCTGCATCGGGCTGATGAAGGCGATTGATAACTTTGATACGACTTTGCAGGTGAAATTTTCCACGTATGCGGTACCTATGATTATTGGGGAAATCCGGAGATACCTGCGGGACAACAGTACGATCCGGGTCAGCCGGTCACTGCGGGACACGGCTTACAAAGCGATCTATGCCCGGGAAAATTATCTGAAAAACAATCTCCGAGAACCGACGATTATGGAGATTGCATCGGAAATCGGGATGGAAAAAGAGGAGATCGTTTATGCCCTGGATGCGATCCAGAGTCCGATGAGCCTGTACGAACCGGTGTATACCGAGGGTGGAGATACCCTGTATGTGATGGATCAGGTGAGTGATAAGAAAAACAAAGAAGAAAACTGGGTGGAAAATCTGGCATTGCAGGATGCGATGAACCGGTTAAATGACAGAGAACGTCATATTGTGAACCTGCGGTTTTATGAGGGCAAGACGCAGATGGAAGTAGCACAGGAGATCGGCATTTCCCAGGCACAGGTCAGCCGTCTGGAGAAAAATGCCCTGCGGGTGATGAGAAATTATCTCCGGTAGGGGATAGTGGCTTTTCTTTTTTGGGGGAGTTTGGTAAACTTAAGGAAAGCTGGTTTTGGAGGTTGATTACAATGGGAAGGGCAGCAGGAGTGAACTGGAAGAAAAGTTTGAAAAGCTGTCGTTCTGTTGGTAAAAATGGAAAAAGAATTGATACAGAAATTTTATAAATATAATCTGGAGAAGAAACAAAGTGAAAAGGTCGAGTCGCATCTGTTATTTTCGACTCTTACGAAAGATAGACATTGTTTTTCTTTTGTAGGGGCAGGCGGGAAAAGTTCGCTGATCGAAATTATGGCAGCCTGGGGAACCAAGCAGGGGAAAAAGGTACTGGTAACGACGACCACGCATATTTTCCGACCGGAGCCGGAAAAACTGGCACGGACACCGGAAGATCTGGAACGTATCTGGGGCGCGGGAGACTGGGCGGTGATCGGAGAGGTGGAAGTGAAGCAGCCACAGAAACTAAAAATGCCGGATCCCGACTGGATGAGACAGGCGATGGCACTTGCGGATCTCGTCTTGATCGAAGCAGACGGATCAAAACGACTGCCCTGTAAAGTACCCGCCACGCACGAACCGGTCATTTTGCCGGAGACAGAGGTTGTGATTGCAGTTCTGGGACTTTCGGCGTTGGAGCAACCGTTAAAGGAATGTTGTTTTCGGCTGGAAGAGGCGGAAAAGCTGTTGGAGGCGGATGAGGATCATCTGCTGAGCTGTGAGGATATGGCGAAGATTCTGGCATCTGAGGAAGGGCTTCGGAAAGATGTCGGAGGGAGAAAATATGTGGCTGTGTTGAATCAGTGCGACGATGATACGCGGAGAGAGGGAGGAGAACGGATCGGAGAAATGTTGCGTGGATGGGGCGTGGAGAATGTGGTTTTGACAAAATTACGTAACTGTCGAGCGGGGGGAGCAACTGTAAAGTTTTAAGGCGGCAGTATAGTATAGATTTGAAAATTACAATTGATTCAAATTATGTTGAAAATGAAAGCATGTTACTTGTTACTTAGCAGGTATTACTGATTCTTTATTATGAGAAAGACTGTTTGAGACAGTAGAAAATTCAGAAATTAATTATTAAAATTAAAGATATAATAGAAGCCCTGAAAAGCAGATGTCAGGAACTTCACTTCATACAGAAGACGTCTGATTATTAGAATTGGCAGGGGTAAACAAAGGAGAAAATCATGAGTGGATTTACACATTTTGATGAAAAAGGAAATGCCGTGATGGTGGATGTGCATGAAAAGGCAGACACTTACCGGGTAGCGGTGGCGCAGGGGACGATTACGGTCAACGAGGAGGTTTTTCAGGCAATCACAAATCACACGGCAAAAAAGGGGGATGTTCTCGGTATCGCGAGAATCGCCGGAATCATGGGGGCGAAAAAGAACACGGAGTTGATTCCGTTGTGCCATATTATTGCACTGACAGACTGTGAGATTGAATTTGTACTCGATGAGAAAACCCGTCAGATCACGGCAACCTGCCGGACATCCTGTGTGGGAAAAACCGGTGTGGAGATGGAAGCTATGACGGGAGTCAGCGTGGCTCTTCTGACGATCTACGATATGTGTAAGGCGATGGATCGCGGCATGGTGATTTCCGAGATTCATCTGGTGGAAAAGATGGGCGGAAAGAGCGGACATTACAGAAACGAAAATGAATAACATATAAGAAAAAATGAAAAAGATTACGTTACGTCAGAAAAAAATAAATGAACAGAACACATGAAAAAAAGGGAAAGGGAATAGTAACAGGTGAACAGAATGGAAAAACGAAAATATAAAGTGGGAATTGTTACGCTGAGCGATAAAGGCTCCCGTGGAGAACGGGAAGATCTAAGTGGTCCGAAGATTCAGGAATTACTTCCGGACGATCGGTATGAAGTGGTATCTTATCGGATACTTCCAGACGATCAGCCAGCGATCGAGAAAGAACTTTGCAGACTGGCAGATGAGGAACATTGTGCGTTGGTTCTGACAACCGGTGGTACGGGATTTTCCATGCGCGATGTGACACCGGAAGCTACGCTTGCAGTAGCAGACAGGGTCGCGCCGGGGATTGCAGAGGCGATTCGGGCATACAGCCTGACGATCACACCGAGAGCAATGTTAAGCCGCGCTGCCAGTGCAATCCGCAAACAGACCCTGATCGTCAATCTTCCGGGAAGCCCGAAGGCTGTAGCGGAGAGTCTTACCTACATACTGAGTTCACTGGGACACGGGCTGGATATTCTTCTGGGAGAAGATGGGGAATGTGCACGGAAGTAAAAATAAGGATGCATCGGCTAAAGAGGAGTTTTGAGATTAGGGTAACTTTGGTTTGGTGAATGATAACTGTAGAAATAGTGAAAAGGATTGTATGATCGGAGAGAGTATGAGCGAAAAAGAAATTGTATTCTGCAAAAGCGGTGGTTGTACCGCAAAACTGGGAGCCGGAGTGCTGGAACACATCCTGGAACGGCTTCCGAAAGGAAAAAAAGATGAAAATCTGCTGGTTGGATATGACAGCAAGGATGATGCAGCAGTATATCGCCTGAATGAGCGCCAGGCAGTGGTACAGACATTGGATTTTTTTCCACCGATGGTAGAGGATCCGTACATATTTGGAAAAATAGCGGCAACGAATGCCCTGAGCGACATCTATGCCATGGGAGGAGAAGTAAAGACAGCACTGAATATTGTATGCTTTCCGGAGTCCATGGATCTGAATATTCTCGGGAAAATCTTACAGGGCGGCGCTGAAAAAGTACAGGAAGCGGGTGGAAGCCTTGCAGGCGGTCATTCGATCGCTGACAGCGATATCAAATACGGTCTGTCCGTGACCGGCGTGGTAGATCCGGAAAAAATATGGGAAAACAACGGCGCAAAACCGGGCGATTGCCTGATTCTGACGAAACGACTGGGTGTAGGCATTCTATGTGCCGCAAATCGTGTCAGCCAGGCACCGGAAGGAGCGATGGAGCAGGTGATTGATTCCATGACAACACTGAACCGCAAAGCGTCTGAGATTGGACGAAAATATCCGGTACACGCCTGCACCGATGTTACCGGATTTGGATTCCTTGGGCATCTGCACGAAATGATGGACGGCAGACATTCCTGCAAAATCTACGCAGACCGGCTCCCGGTATTTGACGGAGCGGAATCATGTGCAGAAGAATTCCTCCTGACCGCAGCAGGACAGAAAAACAGGAATCATCTGGAGCAGTATGTGCGGTTTGAGAATGTGTCGTTCGGGATGGAAGAAGTATTGTACGATCCGCAAACTTCAGGCGGACTGCTGTTTGCAGTGCCGGGCGAGGTGGCGGAAGAACTGCGCGGAAAACTGCGGAAGGCCGGACTTCCGGCAGAGATTGTCGGGGAAGTGATGGAGAGACAGGAAGTGGAGATTCTGGTTGCAGGGCGCAAATAAAGAGCAAATGACAGGAAAAAGACAAAACCACACGATTCTCATGTTACTACGAACAGCATATTGGCAGCATTCAACTTGCCGGTCGTGGAGTTCATAGCATTGGGAGAGCATTGACAAGGATACCCGTCCGTTATAAATTAATAGATAGCTAATAGTATCTATCATCAATATGAAAAAATACACAGGAGGAACCGAAAATGAAAAAAACAGTAAATGCACTCGGAGATATCTGCCCGATCCCGTTAGTGAAAGCAAAGGAAGCCATCAAAGAACTGCAGGGTGCCGGAACGGTGGAGGTGCTGGTAGATAATGAGATTGCTGTGCAGAACCTGACCAAGATGGCAAACCAGAAAGGTTATGGATGTAGTTCACGGAAAGTGAAAGAACAGGAATACCAGGTGACGCTGGCGGTTGGCGAGGCAGAGGCAACGCAGGAGACATCAGTGGAAGAAGCAGATTATGTAGTATGTGCACCGGCGAAGAAGAATCGGCTGGTGGTGATTTCTTCGAAAACGATGGGTGAGGGAAATGACGAACTGGGTGCTACGTTGTTGAAGGGATTTATTTATGCGCTGACACAGCAGGACGAGCTGCCGGATCAGATGCTCTTTTATAATGGGGGAGCATTCCTGACCTGTGAAGGTTCTCAGTCTCTGGAAGACCTGAAAATGCTGGAAGAACAGGGCGTGGAGATTCGTACCTGTGGTACCTGTCTGAACTTTTATGGAATATCCGATAAATTACAGGTGGGAGAAGTTACCAATATGTATGATATCGCAGAGCGGATGACAAAGGCCGACCGGATCATCAAGCCATGATATATCTGGATAACGCGGCAACATCGCTGCAAAAGCCGAAAGAGGTGGAAGAAGCTGTGATTCGTGCCTTTCATACCATGGGGAATCCCGGACGGGGCGCACATGAGGCCACGTTGCAGGCGGGACGGTGTGTCTATCAGGTAAGAGAGCAGCTGGCAGAACTTTTTCATGCAGAAAAAGGAGAGCGGATCGCATTTACCTCGAACGCTACAGAGGCACTGAACACTGCGATTTTGGGGCTGTTTCATAAGGGGGATCATGTGATCACCACAGTCTGCGAACATAATTCGGTTCTTCGGCCTCTTTACCGGTTGCAGGAGGAAGGTGTGGAAGTCAGTTTTCTTTCCGCAGATGAAAATGGTGTGTTGGAGTATGAAAAACTTCCGGAGCTTGTCAGGGAGAATACAAAAGGTATCGTAATTACACATGCTTCCAATCTGACCGGAAATATTACCGACCTGGAAAGGATCCGGGAAGTAACAGAGAGCAGAGATTTGCTTTTGGTGGTAGACGGGTCGCAGACGGCGGGAATTTTACCGGTGGATGTACAGAAACAGGGAATAGATATCTTTTGTTTTACCGGGCATAAGGGACTTTTGGGACCCCAGGGAACCGGTGGACTTTATGTGCGTCCGGGAGTGGAGATTTGTCCGTTGAAGGTAGGCGGAAGCGGTATCCACAGCTTTGACCGGGAACATCCGAAAGCGATGCCGGAGCATCTGGAAGCCGGAACTATGAATGTCCATGGAATCGCAGGACTTGGTGGTGCGTTGGATTATCTGAAGAAAAAGGGAACAGAGGAGATTTTGCAGCAAGAGCGACAGCTGTTAAGACGACTGGAAGAACAGATTCGGGAGATTCCTGGGATTCGATTTTATGGAACTCCGGACGGAAACCGGCGCGTGGGGATTCTTTCTTTTAATATGGGAGAGGAAGATTCGGCGTATGTTGCGGACTGGCTGTATGAAGAACATGGGATAGCGGTTCGGGCAGGAGCACATTGCGCGCCGCTGATGCACCAGACTCTGGGAACAACAGAACAGGGGGCGGTGCGAATCTCTGTGTCGCATAGGAATACGGAAGATGAGATGGATCGGACGGCAGGGGCTTTGTGGGAGCTGGCTAAATTGCTGTAAAGGTTACATCTATGCGAAAAGAGGATAACAAAAAAACAGGACGGCTGAATAAAAAATGAGAATCAAAAAGAAAACATGGATTTTGACTTTCGAGAGTACGACGCAGGCGATGGCAGCAGAAAAATATGCCATGGAACAGAACCTGCCGGGACGTCTGATCCCGATTCCAAGGGAAATTACAGCAGGTTGTGGCCTTTCCTGGAAGGCAGTGCCGGAGGCAAGAGACGAGATTCTTACGGCACTGGAGAAAGCAGGCTGTCACTGGGAAGGGGAGTATATACTGGAATTGTAGAAAAACCTGAACGGCAGCTGTTCGGTTTCTTCACTTCGCAGGACAGAGTCTGCTGAACAGCTGCCATAAACTTAACAATTCAGGAAAATACAGGAATGTATGGTGGACAAGGAGAAAAATGGAAGAAAATAAGCTGCATTATCATATGAAGGTGCGGGTGTTTCGAAAAGAAGGAGCTTTTGGTCCGGGAGTGGCGGAGCTGATGCACCATGTGGAAGAGACAGGGTCGCTCTCCGAGGCCTGTCGGTGCATGGGGATGGCGTATTCCAAGGGATGGCGTATTATGAAGCACGCGGAAGAAGATCTGGGGTTTCCTCTGATGGAAGGAAGCCGGGGCGGAAGCAGAGGCGGCCGGACCATGCTTACCGAGAAAGGAAAGGATTTTCTGCAGCGATATGAAATGTTTATGGCGGAACTGAATCGGAGCGCCGGAGAATCTTTTATGAGATGGTTTGAAGCATAGACAGAGAAAGCACGTGCCGGAATATATATGGGATACTATGCGAAACGTGTTACCGGGAACAAAGTGCCCAGTAACTCATATGGGAAAAAGAGAGTCAAAAAAGCGTACAGAATTGACAAATAAATATAAGTATTGTAAAGTTATGAGTATGCAAGCGTTATTCTCAAACGAGAATAACGAAAGAGAAAGGAATTACGGATGAAAAAGAGTGATCTGATCATTGTCCGGGGAGCGGGGGATCTGGCGACCGGGACGATTCATCGACTGAAAAAAAGCGGATTTCATCTGCTGGTTCTGGAAACAGATCACCCGGCAGCGATCCGAAGACAGGTGGCACTGAGTGAAGCTGTGTACAGTGGAAGCACCTGTGTGGAGAATGTAGAGGCTGTCCGGATCGAAAGCGTGGAGCAGATGCGTCAGGTCTGGGAGGAAGGAAAAGTTCCGGTTCTGGTGGATCCGAAGGGAGAAAGTATCCGGTTACTGAAACCGAAGGTTATGGTGGATGCGATCCTTGCAAAGAAAAATCTCGGAACAACAAAAGATATGGCACCGCTTACGATCGGACTTGGTCCTGGATTTTGTGCGGGTGAAGATGTGGATGTGGTGATCGAGACGAAACGTGGGCATAATCTTGGAAGGATTATCCGTCAGGGAAGTGCATATCCGAACACCGGGATTCCTGGAATCATCGGCGGCTACGGTGCAGAACGTGTCATTCATGCGCCGGCAGCAGGAAGAATGAAAAACAGAAGTAAAATCGGAGATATCGTGGAAGCCGGGCAGGTTCTGGCTGTGATAGAGGGAGAAGACGGATTGACAGAGGTATCAGCAACCATTGACGGACTTCTCCGTGGTCTGATCCGCGATGATTATCCGGTGACAAAGGGATTTAAGATCGCAGATATTGATCCGAGAAAAGAAGAACTGGCAAACTGTTTTACGATTTCAGACAAAGCCCGCTGTATCGCAGGAAGCGTGCTTGAAGTGATCTGTGAAGCAGTGGAGTAGGTAGAGGAGAACACGCATGAAATTAATGAAGACAGAAGACGCGATCGGGCAGGTTCTGTGTCATGATATCACACAGATTATTCCCGGGGTGACGAAAGATGCAGTATTCCGGAAAGGTCATATCATTACCGAGGAGGATATACCGGTACTTTTGAGTGTTGGAAAAGAACATATTTATATCTGGGAAAAAGATGAGCATATGCTTCATGAAAATGAGGCGGCACAGATTCTGTATGCAATGTGCAGAAATGAACATATGCATCCTTCAGAGGTCAAAGAAGGGAAAATTGAGGTGATCGCTGACTGTGACGGACTGTTGAAAGTAGACCGGGAAAAACTGAAAAAAGTCAACGGGCTTGGAGAAATGATGATCGCAACCCGCCACGGCAATACCTGTGTCAAAGAAGGAGATAAGCTTGCAGGTACCAGGATTATTCCACTGGTTATAGAAAAAGAGAAGATGGAGCGCGCAAAAGCAGTCTGTCAGGATGGTCCGATTCTGACATTGAAACCGCTACACAGGAAAAAAGTGGCGATTCTGACAACAGGAAGTGAAGTATACCATGGAAGAATCGAGGACAAATTTACTCCGGTACTGGTTGAAAAACTGAAAGAATATAACTGTGAAATGATTTTTCATGAAGTATATGATGATGATCATGAAGCAATCACCAAAGGCTGTCTGCAGGCAATCGAACAGGGGGCTGAGCTGGTACTTTGTACCGGCGGTATGAGTGTGGATCCGGATGATAAAACACCTCTGGCCATAAAAAATACGGGGGCGAGGATGGTTTCTTATGGTGCACCGGTACTTCCGGGAGCCATGTTCCTGTTGGCTTATTACCGGGAAGAGATCCCGATCGTAGGACTTCCGGGGTGTGTGATGTATGCAAAACGGACGATTTTTGATCTGGCACTGCCCCGTCTGCTGGCGGATGATGAGATCACAGCAGAGGAACTGGCAGCGTTGGGAGAGGGCGGTCTGTGCCTGAACTGTCCGGTCTGTACTTACCCAAACTGTGGTTTTGGAAAAGGGTGGTAACAGGAAGATGCTGGATCGGTATGGAAGAGTGATCAATTATCTGCGTATATCCGTTACGGATCGTTGCAATCTGCGATGCTGCTACTGTATGCCGGAAGGCGTTCAGGATGTAGGAATGAAAAACATCCTGACTTTTGAGGAAATCTGGGAGATCGTGAGAGCAGGCGTAAGCCTTGGTATCACGCACATCCGTATTACGGGCGGGGAACCGCTGGTGCGAAAAGGCTGTGTAGATCTGATCCGTGGAATCAGGGAGATTCCCGGGGTAGAGACTATCACTATGACGACCAATGGTGTTTTGCTTGGAAATTATGGGAAACAGTTAAAAGAAGCCGGTGTGGACGGCGTGAATATCAGCCTGGACACACTGGATCCGGAAGAATTCTATAAGATTACCGGAAAACGGGAACTGCAGGAAGTCCTGGCAGGAATCCGGGCGGCGAAGACTGCCGGATTGCCGGTAAAGCTGAATGCAGTGAATAGAAAAGAACTGGATCCGATTCCACTGGTGCGTTATGCACAGGAAGAAAACCTGCCCCTTCGTTTTATTGAAATGATGCCAGTCGGATATGGCAAAAAATACGTGGGGAGAAGTAATGAAGAACTGAGGGAGACACTGGAGGCAGTCTGTGGAAAAGCAGAATGTATGACCAATCGGGAAGAACTTTCCCGGATGGGCAGTGGGCCGGCGGTGTATTATCAGTTTTCAGATCTGAAAGTTCCGGTTGGGTTTATCAGTGCCATACACGGAAAATTCTGTGATACCTGTAACCGGGTCCGACTGACGGCAGAAGGGTATCTGAAACTGTGTCTGTGCTATGATGAGGGTGAGGATCTCCGCCGGGTACTCCGCGAAGGAGAGAAGGAAAATCTGCGAACGATCATGGAGCAGACGATTTTCCGAAAACCGGCGGCACACTGCTTTGAACATCCGGCAGAGATGACAGAGACACATGAAATGGTAAAAATTGGTGGATAGAGTAGACACAATAGAAAGGAACAGTTTTGGGAGTAATTAAAGGAATCTGTATCAGTGAAAAACGTGGTACAGCGAAACATGAAATCGAAGAGGCCATTCTGGCAAAGGACTGGGGGATTCAGGGAGACGCTCATGCGGGACACTGGCACAGACAGGTCAGCCTGTTATCTTATGAAAAAATCGAAGAATTTCGGAAAAAGGGTGCTGATATCGAACTTGGTGCCTTTGGGGAAAACCTGATCGTCAGCGGATATGATTTTCGCAACCTTGCGGTGGGAACCCGTTTTCAATGTGGAGAAGCCGTTCTGGAGATGACCCAGATCGGGAAAGAATGTCACAGCCACTGTGAGATTTATAAACGGATGGGGGAATGCATCATGCCCAGAGAAGGTGTATTTGCCATTGTGTTACATGGTGGTACGATCCGAAAAGGTGACCTATTGGAAAGAATAGAATAGCAGAAAATTCACATAAAAGGAAACACAATCAATGAAAAAATTATATCAGTTGTTACTGGAGCGATGGAATCAGAAGACAGATACGGTTCTGGTTACTATTGTAGAAGGAAATGGTTCTGTTCCGCGAACTACAGGGGCTTATATGGTAGTGGCTAAAAACGGAAGAATCTACGGAACGATCGGAGGCGGCAACCTGGAATATCAGGCAGTAAAAAAAGCCATGGAACTGGCAGGAACAGCTGCCCATTATGTGGAAAACTTTGATCTGGGAACCGGAGAAAACAGCGAACTGGGCATGGTCTGTGGGGGCAGAGTAAAAGTACTGTTTTACAGTGCCTGCGCACAGGATCCGGGCGTCGGAGAATTTTTAAAAGAAGCACTGGCGGCAGCAGATGAGGGAAAACCTTACTGGCTGGTTCTTCCATTTTCTGAAGGAACGCCCCGGATCCGAAGAGAGATCACAGAAGGAAGAGGACACTGCAGGATTCTGGAGGAAAACGGACAGAAGATTTACGCAGAAGAATTCTGTTACGATGGAAGGGTTTACATTTTTGGAGGTGGTCATCTGGCTCAGGAGCTGGTTCCGGTGCTCAGTCATCTGGGATTCTGGTGTATGGTCCTGGATGATCGGGAAGAATATACAGATCACGCTTTGTTTCCGGGAGTTCAGGAGACAAAGACCGTAGACTTTACAGCACTTTCGCAGATTCTGGAAGTAAAACCGGAAGACTATCTGGTGGTAGTCACGAGAGGGCATCGCTGTGATGCCGATGTGGAACGGTTTGCCTTGCGGACACCTGCTTCTTATATAGGCGTAGTGGGAAGTAAAAGAAAAACCCGGTACGTCAGAGAAAAACTGTTAAGCGAAGGCTTCACAGAGGAAGAACTGGATCAGGTGTATGCACCTATCGGAATCGAAATCGGAAGTGAAACACCGGCAGAGATCGCAATCAGCATCGCAGCACAGTTGATACAGGTCCGCGCAGACAAAACAGGAATGAAGAGAAAAAAATAATGAAGAAAAAAAGTGTAAGTATGTTACTTGCAACAGCTATGGTAGTGACTCTGTTCGCAGGATGCGGCTCTAAGAACAACAGTGCAGCGGATACAACAAAAGAAGAGACACAGACAGAAGCAACTGCAGAAGCAGCAGCTGATGAGAGCGATGATACAACAGCAGACGATGCAGGCGAAGAAACTACGATTACAGTATTTGCTGCCAAGAGTCTGAATCAGGTAATGGAAGAACTGATTACAAAGTTTCAGGAGACTCATCCAAATGTAAATGTACAGGGAAGTTATGACAGTTCAGGAACGCTGCTGACACAGATCGAAGAAGGTGCAGCCTGCGATGTGTTTTTCTCAGCAGCGGTAAAACAGATGAATCAGCTGGATGAGACAGATGGTCTGGTTGTGGACGGTACCCGTCATAATGTAGTAAATAACCAGGTGTGTCTGGTAACTTATAAAGAAAGTAACACAGAAGTAACCAGTCTGGAGGATCTGAACAAAGCCAGCAGTATCGCACTGGCAGATGGTTCGGTGCCGGTTGGAAAATACACCCGTCAGGCACTGGTAAATGCAGGAATTCTGGAAAAAGCTGACGATGTATCTACTATTCCGACAGCTACTGTTTCAGAAGCACTGGGCGGTGTGGAGATCAATGAGTGTGCCAATGTTGGTGCGGTTACTTCCGCAGTAGCAGAAGGCTCCAATGAGGTAGGAACGGTATACTATTCCGATACTTATGGACTGGAGGATCGTCTGGAGATCCTGCAGGTCATTCCGTATGATCTGACCGGAGATGTGATCTATCCGGTGGCACAGGTACAGAATCCGGAAGCAGAAGAACTGGAATCCACAACAGCCAAAGAATTCATAGATTTTCTGATTACCGATGATGCAAAGACCATTTTCCGGAAATACTACTTTGATACAGATGTAGAGAACTAATCAGACTTTTCGAAAATAACATAATAAAAATACATATTTCGCGCCGTAACAGGATGTTCCGGCGGGGGAAAGATAAGAATGGAGACACGAATGGAACAGATGATGGAATTTATGAAGGGGCTTGACTGGAGTCCTCTGCTGATCTCATTAAAGACTGGAGTGGTGGCTACCATTCTTTCTTTTTTTGGAGGAATCTATGCGGCAAGACAGGTGGTAAAAGCAGGTCCGAAGACAAAAGCGGTGATGGACGGGATTCTGACCCTTCCGATGGTACTTCCTCCCACAGTGGCCGGATTTTTCCTGCTTCTGATCTTCAGTGTGCGGCGGCCGTTTGGTGCTGCATTGTATGGAAATTTTGGAATCAAGGTGGTACAGACCTGGCTTGGCTGTATTCTGGCGGCAACGGTAATTGCTTTTCCACTGATGTACCGGAATGCCAGAGCTGCTTTTGAACAGGTGGATGCCAACCTGGTTTATGCAGCAAGAACGCTTGGTATGTCGGAAATAAAGATTTTCTGGAAAGTAGTGATTCCATCTGCCGGACCGGGTATTCTTTCAGGAACGATTCTGACATTTGCCAGGGCTATGGGTGAGTATGGGGCAACTTCCATGCTGGCGGGAAATATCCCGGGAAAGACAGGGACGATCTCTCAGAAGATCGCCATGGTTATCCAGGATGGCGACTATGGGACAGCAGGTTTCTGGGTCGTTGTGATCATGCTGATTGCTTTTTTTGTGGTGCTGGTGATGAACCTGCTTGGATCCGGTGATAATAAACATAAAAAACGGTGGTAAGGAGGGCGGATATGCTGCAGGTAAGGATAAAAAAGAAACTGGGGAATTTTCTGCTGGATGTGGATTTTTCCATGGATGGAGGCATATTTGCTATTCTGGGAGCTTCCGGATGCGGAAAAAGTATGACGTTAAAATGTATTGCAGGTATCGAACGGCCGGATGAGGGAAGAATCGTTTTGAATGACAGGGTACTCTTTGATTCGGCAAAACGGATGAATCTGCCACCGCAGAAACGAAAAGTCGGATATATGTTTCAGGATTACGCATTGTTTCCTACAATGAATGTGGTACAGAATATTCAGGCAGGGATGAGGAGAAAGCCGGATCCGAAAAAAGTCAGGGAATATATTACAGGATTTCAGCTTGGCGGACTGGAACATCATATGCCGGATCAGCTCTCCGGTGGACAAAAACAACGGGTAGCCATGGCACGTATGCTGGCAGCAGAGCCGGAAGTATTGCTTCTGGATGAACCGTTTGCCGCATTGGACAGCTATCTGAAATGGAAAATGGAACAACAGATGCTGGAACTTTTACAAAAAGTACAGACACCGGTATTGTTCGTATCACACAGCCGGGATGAAGTCTATCGACTGTGTGATACGGTCAGCTGTATTCATCAGGGGCGGATGGAAGTGATCGAACCGGTAAAAGAATTTTTCCGGAATCCGAAGACGAAGACGGCGGCGCTTTTATCCGGATGTAAGAATATCTGCGCGGTGGAAGCTATGGAAAGCCACAGAGATGGAAACTGGTTGTGGACATCGGACTGGGGAGTTGGCATCCGGGTATCGAAAGAAGCTTTACAGGCACGGACCATCGGGATCCGCGCCCACTTTTTTACAAAGGAAAAACCGTCGGAAGGATGTTACAGTGAGTTCCCGGTGGGAGAATACCGAATTATGGAAGATCCCTTTGAATGGAATGTTTCCTTCCGAAAAGACAGATCCTGCGAGTGGCTGCAATGGAAAACAGCGAAAACGGACTGGGATCCGTCGGACGGTGTGCCGGAAAAATTGTATGTGAAAGAAGAAAATCTGTTGTTGCTGGACATCGATACAGATAACAGAAGATGAGAGAAACAGCCAATGGATCAGGGAGCGGGCCTGAAGAACATTCTGATGACTGCCAGGAGAGCAATCACAGTTTCTTCAGGCATTTTTTCTCATCGATTTCCACAAGAATAATATCTTCTCCGATCTGACAGATGCATTCCCAGGGGATACAGAATTCGCTGTCTCTTCCGAGAAAACAGCAGAATTTTCCGGGGCCTGGGATGATGATGGCAGAAATCCGTCCGCTGCAGGGATCAAATTCCACATCCACAGGACAGCCAAGGGTTTTACAGTTGCAGGTATTGATGACTTCTTTTTGTTTCAGATCAATAATTCGCATAAAAAACCTGATTTTTATACTTCTTTTATATTAATTATATGTTTTGTGGTTAATTGTCTTGACGGTAAGTTTACGATTATATTATGATGGGAAAAGATAAAGCATCCACTGTGTGAGGAGATACAGGAGTGATGAAAGTTACAGGAAAATAAGAAAACTGTGAGACAATTGAACGGGAAAATAAGAGGATACAGAAGAATACCGGACAATCAGAGGCAGTTTGCGGAAAGAGAAGGATGAAATATGAAGTGTCCGTTTTGTAATCAGGATAATACCCGGGTTGTGGATTCACGCCCGGCGGATGACAACACTGCCATCCGGAGAAGAAGAATGTGTGATGCGTGTGGAAAACGATTTACCACTTATGAGAAAGTGGAGACGATTCCGTTGATCGTGATCAAAAAAGACCAGAACAGGGAACAGTTTGACAGATCCAAGATAGAGGCCGGTGTCCTTCGTGCCTGTCACAAACGGCCGGTATCAGCAGAACAGATCCACCGGCTGGTAGATGATGTGGAAACAGAGGTGTTTAATCTGGAAGAGCGGGAGATCCCAAGCTCTGTGATCGGAGAAATCGTGATGGATAAACTCAAAGATCTGGAAGCGGTTGCCTATGTCCGTTTCGCTTCTGTGTATCGGGAGTTTAAAGATGTGAATACCTTTATGGATGAACTGAAAAAAATCCTGAAATAGCATATAAATCATAAGGATTCCGGGTTTGACAAAAAGAAGGTAATGAGCTACAATTGAAAAGATATATAATCACTGAATTAGTGTGCTAAAGTAAAAGAAAATAAAAACGAATGGAGGCAGATACAATGAAGACTTTTGATAAATCTTCCAAACTGGATAACGTATTATACGATGTAAGAGGACCCGTGGTGGACGAGGCGGCCAGAATGGAAGCGGATGGTCTCAGTATTCTGAAACTGAATATCGGTAATCCGGCTCCATTTGGATTTAATGCACCGGAAGAAGTTATTCTGGATATGAGACAGTCATTGTGGGAATGTCAGGGATATTCAGATTCCAAGGGACTGTTTTCCGCAAGAAAAGCAATCATGCAGTACTGTCAGTTAAAGAAAATTCCGGGTGTGACGATGGACGATATCTATACAGGTAACGGTGTCAGCGAACTGATCAATCTGAGCATGCAGGCACTGTTAAATGATGGTGATGAGATCCTGATCCCGGCACCGGATTATCCGCTGTGGACAGCAACAGCTACACTGGCAGGTGGGAAAGTGGTACATTATATCTGTGATGAAGAGTCCGACTGGAATCCGGATATCGCGGATATCAGAAGCAAGATCACAGACAGAACAAAAGCAATTGTTATTATCAACCCGAACAATCCGACCGGTGCGCTGTATTCCAAAGAGATCCTGGAAGAGATCGTGAAAGTGGCAGAAGAATTCGGACTGATCATTTTCTCAGATGAGATTTATGACCGTCTGGTGATGGATGGACTGAAACATATTTCCATCGCATCGATTGCACCGAAAAATGTATTCTGTGTGACGTTCAGCGGTCTGTCCAAATCTCATATGATCGCAGGATTCCGTGTGGGTTGGATGGTATTGAGCGGTAATAAAAAAGCGGCAGCAGGTTATATCGAGGGAATCAAGATGCTTTCCAATATGCGTCTGTGTTCCAATGTACCGGCTCAGTCGATCATTCAGACCGCACTTGGTGGCTATCAGAGTGTGGAAGAGTATCTGCAGCCGGGTGGAAGAATCTATGAACAGAGAGAAGTCATCTATAAATTGTTAAACGATATCCCGGGTGTATCAGCGAAGAAACCGAAAGCAGCATTCTACATTTTCCCGAAACTGGATGTGGAAAAATTCAATATCTACGACGATGAGAAATTTGCCCTGGATCTGCTGAGAGAAAAGAGAATCCTGATCGTGCATGGTGGCGGATTCAACTGGGGACAGCCGGATCATTTCCGTGTGGTATATCTGCCGAGAGTTGCAGATCTTGAGAAGGCGACAAAGAAACTGGGAGAATTTCTGGATGGATATCATCAGAAATAGAAAAAATGTTATGGATATACAAAAAAGAGAGAAGATGGAACTCTTATGGAGTTCTGTCTTCTCTCTTTTTTGTATATCCATAATTAGTCCGGTGGACCAATCTTGATTTAAAGTTCATGTTTATTCCTGTACATGATCCAGTCCCTGTGCGAGAATAGTTGCCACATGCGTGTCAGCCAGAGAGTAATATACGGTTTTCCCATCTCTTCGGAATTTGACCAGCGCCGACTGCTTTAACACACGTAACTGATGGGAGATGGCACTCTGTGTCATACCCAGAAGTTCTGCGATGTCGCAGACGCAAAGTTCACCACCGGATAATGCATATAGAATGCGGATTCTGGTAGGATCCCCGAACACTTTGTAGAGGTCTGCCAGACGGTATAATGTCTCATCAGCCGGTGCTTCCATCGGAAGATGCGGATGATGATGGTGGCAGATGTCACAGGTTTCTATCTCGCTGTTTGCGGAGGTATGTATGTGTGGTTGCTGTAGTGTCTGTTTCATTCCTTTTCACCAATTCCTTACTATACTGTTTCAGTCCTTTCGGACTGTTTCTTTTTTGATCATTACCATTATGTCTGCCTTTTAGTTTAACGGAAAAACCAGATTTGGTCAAGGTGTAAGAATCATACCTTTTATTGGGTAAGGTTATGAAAGGCTGACCTTTTTGAATGTTCGGTCACGAAAAAAACACCGGGTCGGAGTCCGTGCTTACACGTCTCGTGACCCGGTGTGAGTCAGATCAGGAATTGATCAGCAGTATAAAAGTCTTAGAAATTCAGAGTAAAGGTAAATGTCAGTTTGTCCTGATCTACCCGATATTTTTTTGCCAGAGCAGGACCACAGCTGTTAGAGCCACAACCGGACATATATCCATCCAGGCACAGCACTGTGTACGGAGATTTTTCCAGTTCGAAGCTGTGTGCTTTTGTAGTCAGTTCTTCCTGTGTGTACCGGGATGCATTAAAACTGAAGTTCTGTGTACCGGATATCAGCAGAGAACGATGATCGGAAGTGGTCAGTGCCAGTCCGGAGCAGTTCCAGTGGCTTCCGTTTTCCTGCGGACGCAGATAATCTTCATGGAGACTGTCTACATCAGAGGTATAAAGCCCAAGTTTTGCATCGTGATGTTTGTCCGGATAACTTTCAATCGGTCCATAACCGAAATAAGTAACATCGGCAAAGGCTGGTTCCAGAAACAGGCGCAGACCGAAACGAGGCAGGAACGGCATCTTTGGCAGCGGAGTTTTTGCAAGCGGTACGTGAACCGGTTTTCGCTCACCGTCTACGGTAACGGTCAGAATACCGTCTTTGGCAACTTTCCATGTAATAGTTCCCTCGATGATCCTCTGCAGATATACGGCCGCCAGAGAATAGGTGGAAGTGATCGTTACACCATCTTCATCCTGCGTCCATTCAGTAGCATAAATTTTTGTGCGTGCTCTGTCGTAGCCTGCAGCTTCCCATTCCCAACGGATCCGGCGGTCATTATCCATCGGTGCACGCCAGATATTTAACTGGATCGGCTGAGCAATCAGGTTTTTCTGATCTTTTACAAGAGCAGTGAAAGTTCCTTTCCACTTGTCATAGACGTAACGGAAAGCAGAGCCGCTGACTACCAGTTCGTTTTCCAGATCCTCTACAGATACAGCAGATGCAGCAGATGCGGTCAAAGCACCGGAAGCTTTGGCAACAGCGGCGACAGCACTTGTGGTATCGGTAGAAAAGATCAGCTGATCATGACCGGCTTCATATCCTGACGGGGTCAGCAGAGCATCTTCTTTTTGCAGATAATGCAGGGTAACGATGGTATTGGCTTCTACAGTTACAGCAAATGGTAATGTAATCGTTACTTTTTCTTTTGCCGGGCAGTCTACCGGATCCAGTGTACCGGAAAGAACAGTCATACCGTCTTTTTGTACATCGTAAGTGATTGTAAATCCATCCTTGATATTGGTATAATCCAGTTTGTTATCCAGTTCGACCAGTCCTTTGGAAGTATCCAGCAGAGTGGCACGGATTGGACGGGCTACATTTTTATGTTCCAGAAGACCGGTATGTGGGGTACGATCCGGGTATACCAGACCATCCATACAGAAGTTTCCGTCATGTATTTCCTCGTTCCAGTCACCGCCGTAGAAGAATTTGTCTTTGCCTTCGAGGGTCTTACCCATATAGACGGAGTGGTCACACCATTCCCATACGAAACCACCGATATAACCGGGATACTTGTAGAGACGTTCAAAATAAGCCTCCAGATCTCCAGGTCCGTTACCCATAGCGTGGCAGTATTCTACTTCGATAAATGGTTTTTTACCTTCTTTAGAGCAGAACTCATCGATAAATTCCACCGGTGCATACATCCGGGAGAAGACATCCAGATCATGTACATCGTTGACATAATCAGTATTGGTCTGCTGCCAGATACTGTTCTCATAGTTCAGAACACGATCCGGGTCGTAAGATTTGATCCATGCGGCGGCTTTTTCCATATTAGGACCGTATGCACTTTCATTTCCCATGGACCAGGAGAAGACGCTGGAGCAGTTTTTGTCTCTGTGAACCAGGTGTTGGATACGATCTACGACAGCGTTTTCATAAGAAGGATCGCGCATCAGATAGCCATAGCTTTCTTCGTACTGTACTTCTCCCATATCGACATGTTCACTCTTACTTCCGTAGAGTGTGGTACATCCGTGGGATTCCAGATCTGCTTCATCCATAACATAAAAACCGTATTTGTCATACATCTGTGTGGCCCATGGAGCATTTGGATAATGGCTGGTACGGATCGCATTGATGTTATGTTCCTTCATCAGCTTCAGATCAGTCAGAAGCTGTTCCCTTGTGACTGCAGCTCCGGTAAACGGATTGCTGTCGTGGCGGTTGGTACCTTTGATCTTGAAGTTCACACCGTTGATATAGATGACATTTCCTTTGATATCGATCCGGCGAAGGCCGACTTTCTGAGCGATCACTTCATCCGGTGTGGAAAGAATCAGCGTATACAGTGCCGGATGTTCTGCATTCCACAGATCCGGATCATCTACGGCAAACCGCACTTTTTCGTCAGAAGGAGTGGCAGCAGCCAGGAAATCTCCGTCTGGTGCATACAGCTTTACAGTGACGGAAGGAGAGCCACAAAGTTCCAGATCGACCAGAATCTCAGCTTTGGTAAGATCCTCGCTTACCGGTGTATGGACAAAATAATCACGGATATGATCTACCGGACGAACCAGCAGGTAAACGTCGCGGAAGATACCGGTAAAACGAAGTTTATCCTGATCTTCCAGATAGGTTCCGTCACACCATTTTAAAACCAGGACAGTCAGGCGGTTATTGCCGGCGGTTACTTTGTCAGTAATATCAAATTCACTTCCAGAATGGGAAATCTGACTGTAGCCGACAAAAGCTCCATTGATCCATACATAATAGCAGGAGTCCACGCCGTCAAAGTTTAGATAAATTTTCTGCGTCGCTTCTTCTTCAGTCAGTGAAAATTCTTTCACATAGACACCTGCCGGGTTGTCATCCGGCACATAAGGCGGATCGAAAGGAATCGGATAGCGGACATTGGTATACTGATTCTGATCGTATCCAAGGATCTGCCAGCAGCTTGGAACCGGGATGGTATCATAGCCTGTGGTATCCGCAGCTTTTTCAGTGCATCCTTCAGGAACCTGGTGATAGCTTTCATAGAATTTAAATTTCCAGTCGTCACCATTTAAAATGATTGCCCGGGAAGCCTTCAGCATGTCTGCGCCGTTGGCTTCTGCTTCTTCTCTACATGGAACATAGTAGGCACGAAGCGGTTCTGTTCCGATGTGTAAAGAGGAAGGATCCTGAAAATAATTTTGCAGTTTCATAAGAAAAACCCTCCTTCTAAAAGGTGCAATGTTTAGTTATATGCACCTGATATATCTATTTTAATCGGTCAATGTCAGAAAAACAAGAGAAACAAGCTGATGTTTCAGACTTTTCTGCTATGCATGTGTGGCGGTTGACACAATGCTGTCTTACGATAACCGGAAGATCACAGTTTCGTATGGCTTCAGTGTTAAAATATCATCTTCCGGGCAAATATCATGTTCCGGATAATTAGATAAAAGTACTGAAGTATCCAGCTGCAGACCGGTTCCGGTGTACTGGAATTTCTGCACATCCTGCGAAAAATTATGTACAGCGAGCCAGGTTTCATCCTGATAACTTCTTGTATATGCAATCACCGGTCCGTCCTCCGGGCAGCAAAGCTGCAGATCACCGTGTGCCATGACAGGGTGTTCTTTCCGCAAAGAGATCAGTTTCTGATAAAAACGAAAGACAGAAGAATCATTTGCCATCTGACTGGCTGCGTTGATTTCTTTATAGTTGGGATTGACACCGAGCCATGGTGTATGATCGGAAAATCCACCATTTAAACTGTCATCCCACTGCATCGGTGTCCGTGCGTTATCGCGACTGATTCGTTGAGCTTCTGCCAGTGCTTTTTCGGGAGCAATCCCCTGTTCCAGCATGGTATGGTAGGCATTTCTGGTATCAATATCGTCATAATCTTCAATGGAAGGATAAGCAACATTGGTCATACCAAGTTCCTCCCCCTGAAAGACAAAAGGAGTTCCCGGGAGCGTATGGAGGTAGGATGCCAGCATTTTTGCGGAGACTTCCCGGAAGGTTGTATCATTTCCGTAGAGGGAAACCTGGCGTGGCTTGTCGTGATTACTTAAAAATCGTGCCCACCAGCCGTCTTTTTTCAGCAGTTCATAATCGTGACGAAGATCCCGTTTCATTTTTTCCGGTGACCAGGTCTGAATCTCCACAATCGGCGGTACAAAAGGAATTGCCATGTTAAATTCTTCACTGGCAGCACTCGAGTAATGGATAGCATCCTGATCGTTATTAATATTAACCTCTCCGACACTCATCAGATGGTCGGGTGTCATGGTTTTTGCAACCATTTCCCGGATATAACGATGTGTTCCTTCCAGGTTCACACAGGCGACAGTACCAAACTGTTCGTTTGGATTGGCACGGCCATCCAGTCCTTTGTCCAGATAACTGATGGCATCGATGCGGTAGCCATCCACGCCTTTATCGTTCCAGAAGCGGATAATATCAAAGATTTTTTCTTTTGTCTCCGGATTGTCCCAGTTGAGATCCGGCTGTTCTTTTGCGAAGAAATGCAGATAATACTGTCCACGCTCCGCTACATATTCCCAGGCACTGCCGCCAAACACAGACATCCAGCCATTCGGTGCACCACCATCAGGAGCAGGATCTCTCCAGATATAATAATCACTGTAGGGGTTGTTGCGGGATTTTCTGGATTCCTGAAACCAGATATGCCTGTCAGAAGAGTGATTCAACACCAGATCCATGATAATCGCGATCCCCCGCGCGTGAGCCCCGTCCCGGAAAGCATCCCAGTCCTCCATGGTTCCGAATTCTTCCATGATGGAGGTATAATCGGAAATGTCATATCCATTATCCACATTTGGTGAAGCGAACACCGGTGACATCCATACCGCATTGATGCCAAGTTCCTGCAGATAATCAAGTTTTTCAATCATTCCTTTCAGATCTCCGATTCCGTCATGGTTGCCGTCTTTAAAACTTCTTGGATAAATCTGATAGATCACCAGATCTTTATACCAGTCTTTTTCGTGTTTCATTTCGTTCTCCCTTCGTTTTTTTGCATAAATATTTGGTAAGTTTATTATATTCTATTGTGCAAAAAAGAGCAAGATGAAGTCGTTTCCGATGCTTGACGAACGAACACAGCATGTTATAATAAGATGCAAATGCAGAATATTTGAATGGAGGATACAAACATGAAAAAAACAATTTTTGCTGAAAAAGCACCTGCAGCAGTAGGACCTTATGTACATGCTGTAGAAGCTGGAAATATGGTGTTCACTTCCGGCCAGCTGGGACTGGATCCGGAGAACGGAACTCTGCCGGAAGGCATCGAGGCACAGACCCATCAGGCACTGAAAAATCTGGGAGCTGTTCTGGAAGCAGCAGGCGTTGGATATGAAGACGTTGTTCGTACCATGGTATTTCTGGATAATATGGATGACTTTGCAACGGTCAATGCCATCTACGCAGAATACTTCAAGGAGTCTGCACCGGCTCGTTCCTGTGTGGAAGTTGCAAGACTTCCGAAGGGCGGTCTGATCGAGATCGAAGCAATCGCAGCAAAATAAAGGAAAAAGATACCCGGATACGGAGAAAATACATCCGTATTCGGGTGTTTTTTTATACAATGCGCTTTAATATGGTAATATGATAAAAAAATAAAGTAAAAATGATTGACAAGACAAGAAGTTTTAGGGATAATGGATTACAAATATTTTACGGACTGTGAAAGTACGAAGTACGGAACAATCCGGTATTATAATTACATAAAGGAAGGATGAGAAAAAGGAATGAGTAACACAGATGCTATAGTAATCCTGATCGCATTTGCGGCATATCTGGTGCTGATGATTGCGATCGGTGCGATCTACATGAAAAATACGAATAATTCAGAAGATTATTTTCTTGGCGGAAGGGGACTGAGTGGCTGGGTGGCTGCGCTGTCGGCACAGGCGTCGGATATGAGTGGATGGCTGTTAATGGGACTTCCGGGAACCGTGTATGCACTGGGAACAGGGCAGTCCTGGATCGCGATCGGACTGTTTCTCGGAACAGTCTGCAACTGGGTGTTTATTTCTTCACGATTGAGAAAATATACGATCAGGGCAAATAACTCCCTGACACTGCCGGCATACTTTGAAAACCGGTTCCGTGATAAAAGAAGGGTACTGCTTCTGGTATCTTCGATTGTGATCGTTATCTTTTTCCTGGTATATACAGCGTCTGCACTGTCTGCCGGTGGAAAACTATTTAACTCTGTATTCGGCGTGGATTATCATGTGGCTCTGGCCATCGGTGCTGCGGTTATTCTGATTTATACGTTTATGGGCGGTTTCATGGCGGTTTGTGTGACCGATTTTATTCAGGGAAGTCTGATGTTAGTAGGACTGCTGGTGGTTCCGATTGCCGCGTTTTTTATGGTAGGAGCGGATCAGGTAAAACCGATTCTTGACCAGAGCGGTGTTGTGGGCGGTGCTTCGGCATATCTGAGTCTGTTTCGGAATGGTGACCGGTCTTATACCGCAGTGGAGATTGTCTCACAGCTGGCATGGGGGCTGGGATATTGTGGAATGCCGCATATTCTGACTCGATTTATGGCGGTAAAGAATCAGAAAGAGTTGAGAAAATCGAGAGTAATTGCTATTATATGGGTAACGATTTCTCTGGCAGCAGCTGTAGCGATCGGCATTATCGGTCGTGTCTATCTGTTTCCGACGATTCTTGGAACGGAGGGAAATGCTTCCACAGAAAGCGTCTTTATCGAGATGATCACAAAAATGTTTACGAAAGATACGAATCTGCCATTTATCGGAGGAATCTTCCTGTGCGGTATCCTGGCAGCGATTATGTCCACAGCGGATTCGCAGCTTCTGGTGACGGCTTCATCCGTGTCTAAAGATATTTATAAGGATATTCTGAAACCGGAATCCGATGAGAAAAAAGTGCTGAAGGTGAGCCGCTTTACGGTACTGGTTGTTGCATTGCTGGCATTTTTGATTGCCTGGGATCCAAACAACAGTATTATGGGACTGGTATCTAACGCATGGGCAGGTCTTGGTTCGGCGTTTGGGCCGATCGTAGTGATGTCCCTGTTCTGGAGAAGAACGAATTTTGCCGGAGCAGTAGCGGGGATTGTGTCCGGTGGCGGTGCAGTTTTGATATGGGATTATCTGCCGCTGGTACATGGACAGACGCTTGGATCTGCGACCGGGCTGTATTCACTGGTGGTAGGATTTGCGCTGAGTATTCTCTGCATTGTGATCTTCAGCCTCTGTACGAAGAAACCATCTCAGGAGATTCTGGCAGAGTTCGATGAAGTAAAAAACTGGAAAGAGTAAGAAATTTATGAATTATTTGCTGACAATAGAATATGAAGGAACCCGTTACGAAGGATGGCAGAGACAGAAGAAAACCACCCAGACGATTCAGGGAAAGCTGGAACAGGTATTATCCAGAATGACAGAAAAAGAGATTGAGATCGATGGGGCAGGGCGGACGGATGCCGGGGTTCATGCGAAGAATCAGACAGCCAGTGTGCATCTGGCAAAGAAATGGGATCCGAAGGAGATTTTGCAATATATGAATCAGTATCTGCCGGAAGATATCTGTGTAAAGTCTGTGGAACCGGTATCGGAGCGGTTTCATGCAAGACTCTGGGCGGAAGGAAAATGTTATTCTTACCGGATTGGAACGGATGAGCAGAAATCGGTGTTTGACCGGAAGTTTCGGTATCATCTGGGAGAAGCTCTGGATGTAGAGGCGATGCGCCGGGCAGCACAGGATCTGGTGGGAACCCATGATTTTAAATCGTTTTGTGGCAATCCGAAGATGAAGAAATCCACGGTGCGGACGATTACGGATATAGTGATTGAAGAGTCGGAGCATGAGATACGGATTGTGTATACGGGAAATGGGTTTCTTCAGTATATGGTCAGAATCTTAACCGGAACTTTGATTGAGGTTGGGCAGCATAGGAGGGATGCGGACAGTATGCCGGAGCTGCTTGAGAGGATGGAGCGGAAGTTTGCGGGCGTTACGGCGCCGGCAGAGGGGCTGTGTCTTGAACGCGTATTTTACTCGAAAAAATAGGATGGAAGAGCTTTGATGGAAGCGGACGCGGCAGTCATTGCTTCGGTCTGCTGGCAGCGTGGGCAGGGGAACTTTGAGTTAGCCGCTAACTTCGGCTATAGTTCGCGAGGGTCAGTGGACCCTCGCGAAAGCCTGCGTAAGCGTCGGATCTCAAAGCTTCCCCTAACCGCCCACAAAGTGCTGCCTGCAGACCGAAGCAATGACTTCCGCTGTGCGTTGGTGGAAACTCTTGTGGCTGGTATGGTGAGATTTTTTTGAAAAAGTGGAAGAAAATGAGAAAAACGAAGAAATATTTGCTATAAGTGATAAGAATATGCTGAATGAGTTGAGTGTATAAAGAAGGAAGATAGTTGTGTACGTTAAGAGGTACTGCTATCTTCCTTCTTTATAGTATCTGATATTTTGCAACTTTTGCAACAATGTTCATTGCTGGATAGTAATGAAAGTATTTATTCCGGGTATACCAGGCGGTCTTCTTTGATGTCGGTTAAGACTTCGGTCAGGAAGCGGTTGGCCAGGTAGTTTGCCATGGACAGGTTCATGTCCAGGTAGTTGCCGCAGTCTTTTGGGGATGCGCCCGGGACTTCGTCGTGGTAGTCGCGGATGAAGGTGAACATTTCGGTCATCAGCGGGACGATGTCTGCGGAGGTGTAGTCACCTGCCAGAAGGAGATAGAAGCCGGTGCGGCAGCCCATTGGTCCGAAATAGATGGTTTTGGAGCCGAAGTCCGGGTGATTTCTTAAGAAGGTGGCTCCCAGATGTTCGATGGTGTGTACTTCGGCAGTGTTCATCACCGGTTCTTCGTTCGGGGATGTCATACGGATATCGAATGTGGTGATCAGGGAATCGCCGACCGGGTCTTTGCGGGATACATATACGCCCGGCTGAAGTTTTAAGTGATCAATAGTAAAACTTGTAATTTTCTGCATAATAAAACAACCTCCTGTGTAATGATGTACTCACAAAATCGGACACAGAAAGATCTCGGGAGTACATGGATTATCGCTCTTTACAGAAACAGGCAGTGTCTGCACCTGTTTGCTGAAAGCTATTATAACATAGTTTGAACTATTTCACAAAATAAACATATTTTGATAACAAATTGACCACAAACCTTTTCTATACTATAGCCATAAACAAAGAAGAAATAAAAAACAAAAGAATACATTTACATAAACAGGAGGAATGACTTATGGAAGAATATGGAAGCTATAATTGGAATCAGCAGGGAAATGGACCGCAGAATAATATACCGATGGAACCGAAAAAACAGCCGGGAAAGAGAAATGGAAACGGAGCCAAATGGGCAAAGAAGATCGGTGCAGTAGCACTGAGTGCCGTACTTTTCGGAGGCGTAGCCGGGGGTGTGTTTACCGGGGTGACTTATGCAACAGGTGCGACAGCAAAAGCACAGTCCACACAGACAGACAGCAACAGTCAGGAAACAACAAAGACCACACTGCAGACCACAGCATCTTCAGGCAGCACGGGAAGCAGTGCTTCCGGACAGAGTCTGGATGTCTCTTCTATCGCCAAAAATGCGATGCCGTCGATTGTTGCAATTACCAATAAATCTGTACAGGAAGTACAGGATTATTTCAGTATGTTTTCAAGAGGCAGTGGTACACAGGAACAGGAAGTAGAAAGTCAGGGCTCCGGTATTATTATTGGACAGAATGACAGCGAACTTCTGATCGCCACGAATAACCATGTGGTAGAAGATGCAGATACTTTATCCGTATGTTTTGCGGATGATCAGGCATATGAAGCAACTGTAAAAGGAACGGATGCGGATAACGATCTGGCAGTCATCGCCGTGAAACTTTCAGATATTTCGGATGACACCATGTCTCAGATCAAAATTGCAGAGATCGGTGATTCCGACCAGCTGCAGGTAGGGGAACAGGTGGTAGCTATCGGTAATGCACTGGGCTATGGACAGTCTGTAACGACCGGTATTGTAAGTGCGGTAAACCGCCAGCTGGAAGGCTCTGACTCCGAGAACGGATTTATCCAGACAGATGCAGCAATCAACCCTGGTAACAGTGGTGGTGCTCTTTTGAATATGCAGGGTCAGGTGATCGGTATCAACTCTGCAAAACTGGCATCTACAGAAGTAGAAGGTATGGGATATGCAATCCCGGTAAGCACCGCTTCTCCGATTTTTGAAGATTTGATGAACCGCCAGACAAGAACAAAAGTAAGTTCTGACCAGGCAGCTGCTCTGGGAATCAAAGGACAGACGGTGGATAGTTCTATCGCAGAAGCTTATGGTATCCCACAGGGTGTCTATGTAGCAGAAGTGGAAAAAGGAAGTGCTGCTGAAAAAGCCGGCATCACATCCGGAAGTGTCATCACAAAATTTGATGGAACTTCTGTAAAATCAATGGATGACCTGAAGAGTCAGCTGGAGTACTATGCAGCGGGAGAAACCGTAGATCTGGTTGTAAAAATCGCGGATAACGGAAGCTACGTGGAAAAATCACTGACGATCACACTGGATAAAGCAGATACTTCAACCACTGCACAGAACAGTCAGCAGGGACAGAATCAGCCGGGAGCATCCGGACAGGATGGTAATCTGCAGGGATCTATTTTGAGATAAATATATAGAAATCACAGACAACATAAAGATGGAAAAACATAAACCGGCTGACAGAAGGACAGCCGGTTGGCGAAAACAAAACGGGAAACTCGATGCAAAGAGTTTCCCGTTTTGCTATATATTGTATGAGACTATGACATCTCGATAATGGATAAATCTGTTGAAGTGTAGTTCAACCTGTTATGCATCCTCAAAAGCCACCTGATTTTTCCGGAAAAATTTCCGAACCATCTCATCCCACACCCGGTCCAGCTGTTTGTCCAGGGTGAAAATTTTCAGAGAAGTGCCGGTAGTACAAAGAAGCTGCTTTCCGTCAAACTGACAGTTCAGGTACAGTCCGTAGATGTCCTCCGGCTTCAGTGCTATGCCGCTTTGCGAGAGCAGCTTTTCCACATTGGAAGCGGAAAGCTGGAAGACAATCTTAAAATTCAAAGGCGTGCGTTTCCCTTTGATTATGGAAAAACACTGTGCCTGCACATCTTCCCACAGGCAGTACGTCCGCACGGGTTCCTGTTCGGAATCAAAAAATTCTTTATGCAGTTGTCCATTCAGGGTATAAGTGACAAAGGTGGTAAAAGAAGCTTCCACAAAAGAAAAATGCTGAAACATTTCTCCAATAAATAATTTTCCGGTAAAATCTTTCAAATCTAAAATACGAAGTGCTAACAAATAAAATCCTCCCAGTGTGATATGACATAATGGTTATCCGGTATGCAAATTCAGGAAAACCAGTTGTTTTTATGAAAAATCCAGATTTCGCTCAAAACAATAACAGCGCAGATACCGATCAGGATCCCGTAGGCGTGGGGAGCAGAAAGTTCCGGCATATGAGAAAAATTCATGCCATACCATCCGGTGATAAGAGACAGCGGGAAAAAGATCGTGGTTACTACGGTGAGAATCCGCATGGTGCGGTTCTGTCTGGCATCAATCTGAGACTGCTCCATTTCACGAATCTGCAGGGCATATTCCCGAAGCATCTGGGAATGATCATAGAGCCGTTCGATCCTGGATGCATACAGAGAAAAAATCTGACATTCTTCTGCCTGAAAAAAGTGGTTGGAATTTTCTTCCAGATCCTCACAGAAATCAGACAGCTGCTGATAATAAGAATGCAGGATCAGAAGACGTTTGCGGATGTGCATAAGCTGTGCGGAAGAGTCAGAGATCGTGTTTTTTATAATTTTTTCTTCCAGATCACTCATATGCTGTTCCAGTTCCTGTAAAAACAAGGCATCTTCCAGTGTGAGTGTGCCGATGAGCTGACACAGAAATTCTGCGATGGTCTTACAGTTCAAAAGCTCCCCCTCTTCAAGAATGGTAAGAATCGCCCGGATATGTTTCGAATCATCAACGAGAACCAGCAGATTTTTATTCATATAGAAAGAAATGGATAAAACAGTCTCTTCAATACTTCTTTTATCGGGAATCAGAAGGGTTCCCAGGATACAGTCCTTGAACATTTCCGCTTTGCAGTATCGGATATTGTGATTTTGCATGTTCCTTGCGAGGATATGATAATAGGGGAGAGAATGATAGCGCTGTTCACACTCTTCAGTGGAAACCAGAGATACCACCACATCAGTGTCTTTCGGCTGATAATTTTCATCCAGCATTTCCATGGAACTGTTCAGTAAATAATCCATACAACCTCCAAGTTATAATTTAAAAAAACAGATATCAGTATTATAAACCAAAAGACACAAAAAGAACATAGAAAATCTCTTTTCAATTTTCTGAAGATATGATATAGTAAAATGTAGTATTGAAAACTATATCAGGTAGGCAAAATTACAGGGTGTGACGAAGTCCAAAAGCGAAAGCTGTAATCCTGTGATGATGAGAAAAGATATGGATACACAGTTATGTAGAAAATATATAATGCTGGAGGCAGGAAGTAATGAAATATAAAATAATTGTAGATAGTTGTGGAGAATTGACACCTGAGATGAAACAGGATGAACGTTTTGCATCGGCAGCACTGACTCTTGAAGTGGGAGCAGATACTATTGTGGATGATGATTCCTTTGATCAGGCAGATTTTTTAAGAAAGGTGGCAGCATATCCGGAGTGCCCGAAATCAGCATGCCCGTCTCCGGAAGCTTACCAGAGAGGCTTTGAGACAGATGCGGAACATCTGTATGCGGTGACTCTTTCCGCTGAACTGAGTGGTTCCTATAATAGTGCGGAGCTTGGAAAAAGTCTGACACTGGAAGAACATCCGGATAAGAAAATTCATGTATTCAACTCAAAAAGTGCTTCGGTCGGGGAGACACTGATCGCACTGAAGATCCGGGAATGTGAAGAAGCAGGCATGGAATTTGAACAGGTTGTGGAAACTGTAGATGCTTATATCGAATCTCAGCATACGTATTTCGTACTGGAGAATCTGGAAACGCTGCGAAAAAACGGGCGACTGAGCAGAGCAAAAGCACTGGTGGCTTCCGCATTGAAGATTAAACCGGTGATGGGTGCCACACCGGAAGGTACCATCTGTCAGCTGGATCAGGCGAGAGGAATCAATAAAGCACTGGTAAAAATGGTTGATTATGTAAAAGAAGGAGAAAACAACAGCAGTGACAAAGTACTTGCGATCAGCCACTGCAACTGTCCGGAGAGAGCACAGATGGTAAAAGAGGCACTTCTGGAAAGAATGCAGGTGAAAGATGTGATTATTCTGGATACCGCAGGGGTGAGCTCCATGTATGCGAATGACGGTGGAATTATTGTTGTATTGTAATTGTACAGAAGGCAGCAAGCCAAACGTTTTAAAAACCTTCTTTGCTTTTAACGTGTGATATGTTATAATTGTCAGTATGAGATATGCAGCTGTCCCAATCTCCAAAAGACAGCGGCAAAACTGAAAGCAAAGGAGCACACTTATGAGTCAGGCGAAAGTAGATAATTATAAAAAAAGTAAAGCCAATCGCCAGAAAATCATGAAAAGAGAAAAAATCATGCATCGTCTGGAGCTGGTATGTATTGCCCTTGTCTGTGTGGTTTTCGTTGGATGGATCGGATATTCCGTATATGCGAAAATTGACAGAGCACAGGGTACTGCGCAGGAAACGGTAGAATTTGATGCAAGCGCGGTACAGAATTATGTCAGTGGACTGACACAGGACTAAAACAGACAAGGAGCTGAAAATATGAAGAGAGTATTATTAAAATTAAGCGGAGAAGCACTGGCTGGCGAAAAGCATACCGGATTTGACGAAGCAACCGTAACTGAGGTCGCAAAACAGGTAAAAGTTCTTGTTGAGGAAGGTGTGGAAGTCGGTGTAGTAATCGGTGGCGGAAACTTCTGGAGAGGAAGAAGCAGCGAGACTATAGACCGGACAAAAGCAGATCAGATCGGTATGCTTGCAACTGTTATGAACTGTATCTATGTATCCGAGATTTTCCGTTCCGTAGGAATGAAAACGGAGATCTTTACGCCGTTTGCCTGTGGAGCTATGACAAAACTGTTTTCCAAAGATGAGGCAAATGCATGTTTTGCAGAGAAGAAAGTCGCTTTCTTTGCAGGCGGAACCGGACATCCTTATTTCTCAACAGATACAACTACCGTACTTCGGGCCATCGAGATTGAGGCAGAGACTATTCTTCTTGCAAAAGCAGTGGATGGTGTTTATGACAGTGATCCGAAGACGAATCCGAACGCTAAAAAGTACGACAGCGTGCATATTCAGGAAGTCATTGACCAGAAACTGGCAGTGGTAGATCTGACTGCATCGATTCTGTGTATGGAAAATAAGATGCCGATGCTGGTATTCGGACTGAATGAAGAAAACAGTATTATCCGTGCAGCAAAGGGAGAGATTGACGGAACAAAAGTTCTGGTAGACTAAAAGCGAAATAAAAAGGTGTTACTCAGACAGAGTGAACAGTAACAAAAAGACAGACCAGGAGGAAATATACATGGATGAGAGAATTGTAAAATATCAGGAAAAAATGGATAAGACACTGGCCAATCTGGACAGTGAATTTGGAACAATCCGTGCAGGAAGAGCCAATCCTCACGTACTTGACCGTATTATGGTAGAATATTACGGAGCACCGACACCACTGCAGCAGGTAGCCAATATCTCTGTACCGGAAGCCCGGATGATCCAGATTCAGCCGTGGGAAGGATCTCTGGTAAAAGAAATTGAAAAAGCAATCAATATGTCAGATCTGGGAATCAATCCGACTAACGATGGTAAAGTCATTCGTCTGGTATTTCCGGAGCTTACTGAAGAACGAAGAAAAGATCTTGTAAAAGAAGTTAAGAAAAAAGGCGAAGCTGCAAAAGTAGCTGTCCGCAATATCCGTCGTGATGCAAATGATATGCTGAAAAAGCTGGGAAAAACTGATGTGTCTGAAGACGAAATTGCTGAGCTGGAAGATTCTGTTCAGAAAATGACAGATAAGTTCATCAAAAAAGTAGATGAAGCAGTGGAAGTAAAATCAAAAGAAATCTTAACTGTGTAATATCATGTACTTCCGGAGTACGTGAAAAGCTGAGGGGCATCAACATATGGAAAACGATCCATTGTATGGTGTCCCTTTTTCAATGAGCAAAGGAGAATTGTATGAGAGTACCAAATCATATTGCTATCATCCTTGACGGCAACGGTCGCTGGGCAAAAAAAAGAGGCATGCCGAGAAGCTTCGGCCATGTCAAAGGATGTGAAAATCTGGAAGATATCTGTGAAGTGGCAAAAGAACTGGGAGTAAAATATCTGACTGTTTATGCTTTTTCCACAGAAAACTGGAAACGATCCAAAGAAGAAGTGGATGGGCTGATGAAGCTGTTTCGGAATTATCTGAAAAAATGTATTAAGATCTCACAGAAAAATAATATGCGTGTAAAAGTGATCGGGGATATCACCGCCTTTGATTCGGATATTCAGGAAAGTATCGAAAAATTGGAAGATTTTTCCAAAGATTTCACAGATCTGCATTTTCAGATCGCACTGAATTATGGAAGCAGAGATGAAATCACCAGAGCAGTGAACCGGATGCTGGAAGATCAGAAAGCCGGAAAGCTGGAGACACCGGTGAGTGAAGATACGATATCAGGTTATCTGGATACGGCCGGACTCCCGGATCCGGATCTGATGATCCGTACCAGCGGAGAACTGCGGTTGTCTAATTACCTGCTGTGGCAGCTGGCATATAGCGAATTTTATTTTACCGATGTGCCGTGGCCGGATTTTAAAAAAGAAGAACTGGTAAAAGCAATTGAAAAATATAATGAGAGAGACCGCAGATATGGCGGTGTAAAGGAGGAATAGGATGTTTAAGACAAGATTGATCAGCGGAATTGTCCTGGTGATCCTGGCACTTGCCACGATTATCTGTTCCGGACCGGTACTTCTGGTGACTCTGATCGGAGTTTCCTGTATCGGTATGCAGGAGTTGTATCGGGCAGCGGGCGTCCATGAAGGAAAGACAAACGGACTGGAGATTGCCAGCTACCTGGAGATTGTGATCTATTATCTGGCAGTTGCCTATCTGCCGGTAAGTTATCATCTGCCAGCAGTGATTCTTGGTGTACTGGTGATGATGAGTATTTTTGTATTTACCTATCCAAAATATCAGAATAAACAGATTATGACTGCATTTTTCGGTATGGTGTATGTGGGCGTGATGCTTTCTTATATTTATCAGACCCGTGTACTGCCGGGTGGCGCTTTTCTGGTATGGCTGATCTTTTTATGCTCCTGGGGATGCGATACATGCGCGTACTGTGTGGGTGTCCTGATCGGAAAACACAAGATGGCACCGGTGTTAAGCCCGAAAAAATCCATTGAGGGAGCTGTCGGCGGCGTTGTCGGTGCGGCACTTCTGGGAGCTATCTATGCGGTAGCGACAGGATCGTATAATCCGAATCCGGCACATACACCGTTGATCTATGCGATCATCTGCGGCGTTGGTGCACTGGTATCCATGGTGGGTGATCTGGCTGCATCCGCGATCAAGAGACAGGAAAATATCAAGGACTACGGAACACTGATTCCGGGTCACGGCGGTATCCTGGATCGGTTTGACAGCGTGATCTTTACCGCACCTGTCATCTATGCGCTGTCGATCACCCTGATGTAAGGTGAAGCAGACACAGACAGGAAATGCAATAAAATAAGGAAATAAAATCCGCGAAAAGAAGCATAGAACGTGGAGGAGAGAACATACTATGGAAAAAACAATTGCAATTTTAGGGTCAACCGGTTCGATTGGAACGCAGACTCTGGAAGTCGTAAGAGAGAATAAAGACATCCGCGTAGCGGGACTGAGTGCGGGAAGCAATATCACCCTGCTGGAAAAACAGATCCGCGAATTTCATCCGTCGCTGGCAGCTGTCTGGGATGAAGAACAGGCAAAGATTCTGGCGGGAAGAGTCAGCGATCTGGAAGTAAAAGTCGTCAGCGGGATGGACGGTCTGCTGGAACTGGCACAGATGGAAGAAAGCCAGATTCTGGTGACCGCGATCGTGGGAATGATCGGAATCCGTCCGACCATCGCGGCAATCCAGGCGGGAAAAGATATCGCACTGGCAAATAAAGAAACGCTGGTGACAGCGGGACATCTGATCATGCCGATGGCAAGAGAAAAGGGTGTACAGATCCTTCCGGTGGACAGTGAGCACAGTGCGATTTTTCAGGCAATTCACGGAGAGGATAAGAGAGAGATCCACAAACTGCTGATCACAGCGTCCGGCGGACCGTTCCGTGGAAAGAAGCGGGAAGATCTGGAACATGTCAAAGTGGAGGATGCGCTGAAGCATCCGAACTGGGCGATGGGACAGAAGATTACGATTGACTCGGCAACGCTTGTCAACAAAGGTCTGGAAGTGATGGAAGCAAAATGGCTCTTTGATGTGGAGCTGGATCATATCCAGGTCGTGGTACAGCCAAAGAGTATCATTCATTCGATGGTAGAGTTTGTGGACGGTGCGGTGATGGCACAGCTTGGCACACCGGATATGAAACTGCCGATCCAGTATGCGCTGTATTATCCACACAGACGGTATCTTCCGGGAGAACGGCTGGACTTTAAGACGCTGACCGAGATTACCTTTGAAGAACCGGATATGGAGACGTTTTTAGGACTGCCGATGGCGATGGAAGCATCCCGGAGAGGCGGCAGCATGCCGACGGTTTTCAATGCCGCAAATGAACGTGCCGTTGCAAAATTCCTGCATGGACAGATCGGTTTTCTGGATATCTACCGGAACATCCGGGAGGCGATGGACCGCCATCAGGTGATCGAGCATCCAGGTCTGGAAGAGATTCTGGAGACCGAAGCAAAGACCTATGAATGGATGGAAAGCAGGTGGAGTGTTTGAGTATTATAATCGCTGTTCTGATCCTTGGTATTGTAATTATCGTACATGAGTTCGGACATTTTTTACTGGCAAAGACAAATGGCATCGTGGTGGAAGAATTTTCTGTGGGAATGGGACCGAGGATACTGTCGACACAGCGGGGAACGACGAGGTATTCACTGAAACTGATTCCTTTTGGCGGTTCCTGTATGATGCGGGGGGAAGATGGAGAAGATAACGGAGAAGGGACATTCAACAGCAAATCTGTCTGGAGACGTTTTTCCGTCATTGCCGCAGGACCGATTTTTAATTTTATTCTTGCATTTTTCGGTGCAATGATTATTATAGGTATTATCGGATACGATCCACCGGTTGTCACACAGGTAAAAGAAGGGACACCGGAAGAAGCTGCAGGGCTGAAAGAAGGTGATCTGATCACTTCCTTTGATGGGAAGAAGATTTATCTGGGAAGAGAGCTGTATTCTTATCTGACACTGGAAGGGTTGGAAGATAAAGATATCACAGTTGCTGTAAAAAGAGATGGAAAAAAAGAAACACTGACCTATCATCCTGCGACGGAAGAACGTTATATGTTGGGGTTCAGTTATAACCCGGATGAAAATCAGGCACAGATCCAGTCGGTAACGATCGGTGGTGCACTGGCCGATGCGGGTCTTCAGGCGGGCGATTACATCGCAGCGGTGGATGACAATGAGATTGCGTCAGGGGAAGCTTTGAGTCAGTATTTTGAAGATCATCCGCTGTCGGATCAGACGGTGACACTGACGTATCTGCGTGACGGACTGGACTATGATGTGGAGGTGACTCCACAGGCAGTCCACTATGTGGAACAGGGATTTTCCTATAATCTCGGACGGGAAAAAACCAATGCTCTCGGTGTGATCAGGTACAGTGCCCTGGAAGTGCGGTACTGGATCAACAGTACGCTGGAAGGATTGAAACTTCTGATCACAGGAAAACTGGGAATGGACAGCCTGTCCGGTCCGGTGGGAGTGGTGAATGTGATCGGAGATGCTTATAAGGAAAGCAAAAGTGAGGGCACACTGATGACCTGGCTTACGATGATCAATATGATGATTCTGATTTCCGCGAATCTGGGAGTTGCCAATCTGCTCCCGCTTCCGGCACTGGATGGTGGCCGACTGGTATTTTTACTGATTGAGGCAGTGAGAGGAAAACCGGTGAACCGGGAGGCAGAAGGTATGGTACATTTTGCAGGACTGCTTTTGCTGATGGGGCTGCTTGTGTTTGTTACGTTTAAGGACATAAGGGGACTGTTCTGAGAACTGCGGTGTGGAACTGTAATGGAGTATGATGAAATGACATGAAAAAAAAGGACAAAATTAGAAAAATCATTGTATATAGTCTGGCGGTTCTCTTTCTTTTGGGAAGCATTCAGGTTCATGTGCCATCCGGCAATCCGCAGTGGATGTTATCGGAGAAGGAGACAGTACTCACTTCTTTTTCGGAAGATATGAAACTGGTAGATTGCAAGAAAGAGGAAAATGAAAACGGACCTTTCAACGAGGGAAAAGAAGAAAACCGGCAGTCCCAGGACGGTGAACGGTTGCTGTATTATCTGGCACTGGGCGAGTTTCTGATGTTTCTAGGGACTCTGCTTTCAGGGACTGGACAGATTGAGAAGTTCAGCAGGAAGTATCTGGAGCGGATGGTGTATGTGATCCGTTATATGCAGGATATGGACGGTCGAAAAAAGCATCATTTCTGTTATGAATAAAGAAATATATTTTTATAATAGAAAGGATGTTTATTAAAAATGGAAACGTATAAATTCTTACTGGATCTTTGCCTGATCCTGTTATCAACAAAAGTCCTGGGGCTTCTGACCAGAAAATTCAGTATGCCACAGGTTGTAGGTGCACTGCTTGCCGGAGTTATTCTCGGCCCTGGTATTCTCGGAATTATTACACCGACTGACTTTATCAGCGATACAGCGGAAGTTGGCGTAATCGTCCTGATGTTCTGTGCCGGTATGGAGACGGATGTACAGGAACTGAAAAAAAGCGGCAAATCTGCACTGATCATTGCATTGATCGGTGTACTGGTACCTCTGGTTGGTGGCTATGCCGTAGCAGCGTTCTTTAACCGTCCGGGTATGCTCGAATCAGATGCATCCTGCAGTCTGTTTTTGCAGAATGTATTTATCGGTGTGATCCTGACAGCAACTTCCGTAAGTATCACAGTTGAGACACTGAAAGAACTTGGAAAATTAAAAACCCGTTCCGGTAACGCGATTCTTGGTGCGGCAGTTATCGATGATATTCTTGGTATCATTGCATTGACACTGATCACCAGTATGGCAGATGAATCAGTTAAGATTTCAATTGTGTTACTGAAGATTATTGGTTTCTTTATCTTTGTTGCTGTCGCAGGATTTATTTTCTATAAGTTCTTCAGCAAATGGAGTGCGGGGGAAGGTACAGGTCTGCAGAGACATGTAATCGTATCCTTTGTATTCTGTCTGTTTATGTCCTATGCGGCAGAACAGTTTTTTGGCGTTGCCGATATCACCGGAGCTTATTTTGCAGGACTGATTATTTCTATGACCCAGAGAGAGCCATATATCGCATCCCGATTTGATGTGCTTTCTTATACATATCTTTCACCGATCTTTTTTGCAAGCATCGGTCTGAAGGTAAGTCTTCCGGAAATGAATGGTACGATCGTTGCATTTGCGGTTGTGCTTACCATTGTCGCTATCCTGACCAAAGTAGTCGGATGTGGTCTGGGTGCAAAGCTCTGTCACTATAAGAATTATCAGGCGATTCGTATCGGTGTGGGTATGATCTCCCGAGGTGAGGTTGCGCTGATCGTGGCAAGTAAGGGAGAGAGCCTGGGAATGATGTCGACGGCAGTTATGGGACCGGTTGTTATCGTGGTTATCCTGACGACCATTATTGCGCCGATTCTGCTGAAACCGGTATTCAAACGGGGACCGGAGACAACACCGGATCCGAATGTGGATATGTCTAAGAATTATGAGGCGATTAATAAGTTCAGGGAAGGTAAATAAAAGATTAGTTGAGAACTCCTGAAAAGGACGATGTGCAAGGCGGACGAAACAGGGGGACTCACATAGAAAAACAGACACCAGCTGGTAACGCACAGCTGAGCTAGTCACCAACTACGACTAGATTCACGATGGTCGGCTGACCATCGCGAAAGTCTACGTAGGTGCCGGATCTCATCTGTGCTAAGGGCACCAGCAGAAGGGTGTCTGTTTTTCTATGTGAGTCCCCCGGTTTCTGTGCATCGCGAAGAGGATACTAGAGCGTGTCTGAAAAATCATTCCCGCAATCTGCAAGCCCCACTTTGCGGTATATTTTATCCAGATTCGGTTGCGTAGCCCTCTACTCCGCCCTCATTCGGATAAAATCTCCTACAAACTGGGACTCGTAGCTCACGAAAAGCCTTTTTCAGACACGCCCTAGCCAAAATGCCGGCTGGGTTGAGACGGAAGATGATAGAAATTGACAGTGAAATACTGAGGCTTTATAATAGAAATAAAGAGAAATGATATATCATTTAAGATGAAAGGATATAAGCGTGGAGAAAGAGTTATTGTATAAGAAAATCTATGATGATTTGCTGGAGGCTATTGAAAAAGGGATATATCCGCCTGGTTCGAAGCTTCCTTCCGAAAAGGAATTGATGGAACAGTATAATGTGAGCAGAATCACCAGTAAAAAGGCTCTGGAAATGCTGGCTGACCGGAATATTATTGTCAGGATGCCGGGAAAGGGTTCGTTTGTACTGGAAGAAAATGAGCAGGACAGAGAGAATCTTCCGGTGGTGCCACAGACCGTGGAACCGGTAAGAAAAGGGAAAATGCTGGGTGTCATTCTGGACTTTTTCAGTGGTTTCTTCGGGTGTGAGCTGATAGCAGGGATTGAGCATGAGTGTTGGTCTAAAAATTATCATATGATCCTGAAGTGTACCTACGGAAATGTGGAGGCAGAGAGCAGAGCGATTGACGAACTGATGGAACTTGGTGTTGACGGGATTATTCTGATGTGCGTGCAGGGGGAAAATTACAGTACAAGGATTGTGAAGCTTGCACTGGATAAATTTCCGGTAATACTGGTCGACCGGGCGCTGAAAGGACTTCCGATTCCCTGTATTGGCACAGACAATTACAGGGCAGCCCAGGATCTGGTGAATATCTTGCTGGAAGAAGGACATGAAAAGATTTGTTTTGTATCCCAGGCTCCGCTGGAGACATCTTCTGTGGAGGAACGGTTTAATGGGTACAGGGATACCATGCTCGAACACAAGATCCTGACGAATGAAGATCTGTGGATGGTTAATCTGAACAGTCTGGTTGAAAATATCGAAGAAACCAGGGAAAAAGAAAAAAAGGTAATGGAAGCACTTGAAAACTATGTGGAAAATCATCCGCAGGTGACCGCCTTTTTTACGGTTGACCTGCAGACAGGTGTACTGGTGTACAGAGTATTGCAGAAAAAGAATCTCAGGAAAGAGATTGTCTTTTTTGATGGTGTGGAAGAGGGATATGAGTTTCACACGTATTGCACGCACGTTATGCAGGGGCAGTACCTTATGGGGGCAATGGCGGTGAAAAATCTGTGTCGCCTTATCAAAGGAGGCGAAGTGGAATTGCGGAAATATGTCCCGTACAGTATTATCAGAAAAGATCCACAGATGTAAAAGAAACAGGTGATATTTGATATAACAGTTTTGAAAAAAGAATTGACATATTAATATATCAATAGTATGATATGGATGTACAAGGGTGTATGCAAAAATACAATATAAGAAAAGGAGAAACTGTATGAAGTTAATGCATTCAGAGTGGCAGGATAGAGTAAAGCACTGGGTTCGTACATTGAGAGATGATTTTTATGAACCGTTGGGGGAAATTCGATGGGAAGCTTTTCGAACCATGGATCATCTATCTCCGGAAGAAGCATTACAGGGGCACTTTACATCTGCAGAACCAGGTTTTATATGGGGGAAAACCTGGGAATACTGTTGGTTTAGAGGCACTGTGATCCTTCCTAAAGCAGCAGAAGGAAAGAGAATCGTGATGAACCTGGATGCCGGAGGAGAATCCACCGTATTTGTCAACGGAAAGGCATTCGGAAATTACCGTGCGGCATGGGTGGATGAACCACATCAGTTTATTGAAGATAACTGTCTGGCAGTCAGTGGAAAAGAAGGCGACACCTATGAGATCCTGATGGAAACATATGCAGGTCATTTTTATCCGGAGGCACCAACGGGGGGCTGCGCGACGGGACCGGTGTTGCCGGGGGCATATACAGATCCGAAAAAAGAAGGAGCAAGATGTGTTCTGGGTACTTCCACTTTTGGGGTGTGGAACGAAGATGCATATCAGCTGTTTATGGATGTGGATACACTGGGACGTCTTCTGGAAACGATGGATTCCACAACACTGCGTGCTGCGAAAATTGCAAAAGCATTAGAGAAATTTACACTGATCGTGGATTTTGAACAGCCGCGGGAAGCACGGATCGCATCTTATAAAGAAGCGAGAGAAGCATTAAGACCGCTGATGGAAGCAAAGAACGGTTCTACGATGCCGGTATTCTATGCGATCGGTAATGCGCATCTGGACCTGGCATGGTTATGGCCGATGGAAGAGACACATCGGAAAACAGAGCGTACCTTTGCGGCACAGCTGCGTCTGATCGAACAGTATCCGGAATATAAATATGTACAGAGCCAGCCTGCAGCATATGAGATGTGCCGGAAGTATTATCCGGAATTGTTTGAACGGATCAAAGAAGCAATCAAAGGCGGCCAGTGGATCGCTGATGGTGCCATGTGGGTAGAGCCGGATACCAATATGGCCAGCGGTGAGGCACTGATCCGTCAGCTGGTTCACGGAAAACGCTACTATAAAGAAGAGCTGGGAGTGGACAGTGAAGTGTTATGGCTTCCGGATACATTTGGCTATACGGCAGCACTGCCGCAGATTCTGAAAGGCTGTGGCGTGAATTATCTGGTAACACAGAAAATTTTCTGGTCTTATAACGAAGGAGAACAGTTCCCGTATCATTACTTCACCTGGCAGGGTATGGACGGCAGTGAGATTGATTCTTTCTTACCGACCAGTTATACCTATCGGACACATCCGAGTGAAGTAAATAAAATCTGGCAGAATCGTGTGCAGGTGCAGGATCTGGATGCTTTTCTGCTTCCGTTCGGATATGGAGATGGTGGCGGCGGCCCGGCAAGAGATTTTATCGAATCTGCAAAACGTCAGGAAGATCTGGAAGGCAGCGTAAAAGTAAAAATGGCAGGTCCGCTGGAATTCTTCCACGATATGGAAGCACAGGGCGGCCCGGCAAATACTTATGTTGGAGAATTGTATTTCAGTGCCCACAGAGGAACATATACCTCTCAGGCGATGGTAAAACAGAACAACAGAAGATGCGAACTGGCACTGCGTGAGATGGAGATGTGGAGTACTCTGGCAATGAATAAAGGCATGGCATATGATTTTTCCAAAGCAGATGCTTTATGGAAAGAACTTCTGTTACATCAGTTCCATGACATTCTTCCGGGTTCCAGTATTGCAAAAGTTTATGTGGATGCAGAAAAAGCGTTCCATGAGATTCTGGATGGTGTGGAAGAACTGCAGGCAGATGCACTGAGCGAACTGACCGATCAGAAAGAATCTCAGGCAGTGACCGTATTTAACTCTTTAAGTTTTCCGAGAAAGATGCTTGTAGAGCTTCCGGCTGCATTTGCAAACGGAGCGAAAACAGTGGATGGAACCGCTGTACAGGTACAGAAGATCGGTGATACTGTGAAAGCTTCCGTAGAAGTACCGTCCTGTGGAGCAGTTTCTCTGATTCCGGCAGAAGGTCAGGTGGAAGAAAAGGCAGTTGCAGTAGAAACATGTGATGGTGGATTCACCATGGAAAACAGCCAGGTAAAAGCAGCCGTAAACGAAAAAGGCGAGGTGATTTCTTTCGTACTGAAAGAGTCCGGAAGAGAGTTCGCAGCAGATGCCATGAACCGCTTCCATCTGTACAAAGATGTACCACGTCTGTTTGATGCATGGGATATTGATTCCAATTATATCGATCAGGAAATCGAGGCGGCAAAAAATGTTGCGGTTTCCATGGAAGCAGATGGTCTGGAAGGCGTGCTGAAAGTAACCGGAGAGATCAGCAATTCCACCTTTACACAGTATATCCGTCTGGCAGCAGACAGCCGAAGAATCGAGTTTGAGACAGAGATTGACTGGAAAGAAATGCATCGTCTGTTAAAGACAGGATTCCCGGTAAATGTTTATGCGGAAAATGGTATCAATGAGATGCAGTTCGGATTCGTGGAACATCCGACACATCGTTCCAGAGCTTATGACAAAGATCGGTTTGAAGTATGCAATCACCGTTACAGTGCACTTGCTGACGGCGCACATGGTGCAGCGGTGTTGAATGACTGTAAATACGGAATCAGCATGAATGGAAATGCTCTGGAGCTGACACTGCTTCGTGCAGGTACTTGCCCGGAAATGTGTGCGGATAACAGAGTTCATCACTTCACCTATGCATTTACCGCATGGGAGGGAAGTTTTGCAGAGAGTGATGTGGCAAGACAGGGGTACGAACTGAATGTAAAACCGGTAGTTGCCGGCGGTGCAGTACGGACGTTCAGTGCACTCACCATTGATAAAGAGAATGTTATTCTGGATACCATGAAACCGGCAGAAGACGGAAGTGGAGATATTATTCTTCGTCTGTATGAATCCAAGAAGGCTGCGGTTTTGGCAACAGTTACTTTATCGGATCTGTTACAGGGCGAGAAGGTTTATCTTTGCGATATGCTGGAGAACTGTAAGGAAGAGATTTCGGTGGAAAACGGAGAGATTCCGTTGAACTTCCGGGCGTTTGAGGTTAAGACGGTTCGGATTAAGAAGTAAGATTTTGTTGTGATGTGCAAGAGGGGACGAACCCGCAGGATGCACATAGAAAAACAGACACCCGCTGGTAACGCACAGCTGAGCTAGTCACCAACTACGACTAAGTTCACGATGGTCAGCTGGCCATCGCGAAAGTCTACGTAGGTGCCGGATCTCATCTGTGCTAAGGGCACCAGCAGAAGGGTGTCTGTTTTTCTATGTGAGTCCCCCGGTTTCTGTGCATCGCGAAGAGGATACTAGAGCGTGTCTGAAAAATCATTCCCGCAATCTGCAAGCCCCACTTTGCGGTATATTTTACCCTCATTCGGTTGCCGTAGCCCGCTACGCCGCCCTCATTCGGATAAAATCTCCCACAAACTGGGACTCGCAGCTCACGAAAAGCCTTTTTCAGACACGCTCTAAAGTGCAAAATATTGTTAGTATCTTGGAGTGGCGGATATTGTGGTTCTGGCGTGAAAGCTGTCCCAGAGTTTGTTGCAGAGGACTGTGTAGGCAGCACCGAAGATGTTGGTTCCGATACGGAGGGCCAGGGCGTAGGGGAGACCGAAGAGGGTGGTGGCGATGGAGAGGGCACCAAAGGTGTTGAAAACGGTCTGCCATGGATAGCTTGCAGAGTAGCCAACGCCGATTCCGCCGATCATTCCGATGTAGGGATACATGTTTTCCGGGAGCAGGAGATAGAGAACCAGAAAAACAGCGCATCCGATGATGTTATATAATCCCCTTGGAACAGCACGCTGTTTACAGTCTTTTGTAAAAGGAAGACATACGGACATACAGGCGATTCCTGCCCACATGGCACGGGGAAGGCCGGCCAGGTTCATAAAAAGCATGGCGCTGGATACGATAAAGGTCAGTTTCAGGTACCAGCGGCTTCTTGTGGAATGTAAATCAAATTCCCGGAAAAGATCTGAGAATGTTCTGCGATAGGGACGATGTTTCTGGTTTTTATAGAAGATTCCCATACACAGGAGCATTCCCGCAAAAAGACCGATGACACGAAGCAGGAAGGCATATCCCTGCACATCATATCCGGTCAGAAGGAGATAACCAAGAACAAAAGTGGAATGGTTATACATAATAACATTATGACATCCGAGAATCATCAGCAGAAGGATGCAGGTCAGGTGTACCGGAAATGCTGCCAGGGGAGGAAGCATATTTGCCAGACGCGGACCGGTCATGAGAATCGCAAAGAGGAGGGCAATAACGCCAAGTCCATGGGTGGTGCGGATTCCGAAATCAGCCTGCCGGAGAACTAAAACCGCCAGAAGTACGGTAACACCTACGACGCTGTTTTCGCTTCCGAGAAATCTGCTGAACAGAGAGACCACCGCCACACAAAAAGCCATGACCAGATAAACTTTAAAATTGTAAACCAGAATATGGCGCCATTTTTCTTTGGGGTTGGTTGTCTTACGGATCAATTGTTTGGATCCGGCAGAGCTTAACTGCAGTTCCTGATAAAAAGTCATATGATTTATCATCCTTTCTGTTTTTTGTTGGTTGAAAAGTAAAACGTAGAGGGAACTATAACGCAAAACAGATGAAAGGTCAAGAGAAAAATCATTTTTTAGTGCCTGGCACTACTCCTGTGCATATACTATCCTGAGCCTAAAATTATGAGGTTATAATAAAATGTCAACCACGCTTATAAAATCTGTGCAATCCTATACCGACCACGGCAAGCTGCAGATCCAGCTTGTCTCTCAGATCCAGAATCGGCCTGTCCAGGGAGCGAAAATCAGTATCAGCTACACCGGAGCCCCCGGGCAGCCACTGGAACAATTACGGACCAACAGCAGCGGTCAGACCGAAACCATCGAACTGGCGGCACCACCGGTAGAGTACAGCCTGCAGCCATCGGAAGAACAACCTTATTCGGAATATAATCTGAAGGTGGAAGCCGAAGGCTATGAACCCATAGAAGTATCCGGAAGTGAGATCCTGTCCGGTGAGATCAGCAGACAGAAAATAGCACTCCGGCCGATCAGCGATGGTAACTATGAAGATGTAGTGATTCCGGATCATACGTTGTTTGGTAATTATCCGGAAAAAATACCGGAAGAAGAAGTTAAACCGGTCAACGAATCCGGAGAAATTGTGTTGAGTCGTGTAGTGATACCGGAATATGTAGTAGTACACGATGGATCACCAGCAGATTCCACTGCTGATAATTATTATGTAAGATATCGGGATTATATAAAAAACGTGGCATGCAGCGAGATATACGCAACCTGGCCACCTGAGACGATCAAGGCGAATGTTCTGGCAATCATGTCTTTTACTCTGAACCGGGTTTATACGGAGTGGTATAGAAACAAAAAGTACGACTTTACCATTACATCCTCCACTGCCTTCGATCACAAATGGATATACGGTCGCAATATTTTCGACAGTATATCCAACATAGTGGATGAACTTTTCGAAAACTATTTGTCACGTCCGAACGTCCGTCAGCCGATTCTGACCCAGTACTGTGACGGACAGCGGGTGACCTGCCCGCAGTGGATGAGTCAGTGGGGAAGTAAGTATCTGGGTGATCAAAATTACACAGCCATCGAAATCATCAGAAACTATTATGGGGAAAGTATGTATATCAATTCAGCAGAAGAGATTTCAGGAATCCCGGCATCCTGGCCGGGCTACGATCTGGATATCGGAGCAAGTGGCATGAAAGTCAGGCAGATTCAGGAACAGTTAAATACTATCGGGGAAGTTTATACAGAAGTTCCCAGGGAACCGGTGGATGGCATATACGGAGAGCGAACGAAAGAAGCAGTACGGCAGTTTCAGTCCGTTTTTGGACTGGGACAGACAGGAGTCGTTGATTATCCGACCTGGTATAAGATCCAGGAAATCTATGTGGGAATTACGAGAATCGCAGAGCTATATTGAAAGAATTATTCCTGTTCACGGATAAGATCCCGCGAAGCGTGTTACCGGGAACGGAGTGAACAGGAACAGAAAAAATGTCGGTAATTGAAGTATTACATTTTTGACATGGGCAATGAAAAGGATTATAATCAATAATCAGGGAAGTATACGTAACGTGAAACAACAGGAGGAAATACCAGAAAGTGATAAGAAAAGAATGGAAACGTATGCTGGCACTGTCTATGACATATATAATGACTTTGTCCGTGGCAGCGCCAGTTAAGGCTGCTGAAGAAGAACTCGGTGTACCGATAGCGGAAACAGCAGCGGAAACAGCAGCAGAAGTACAGGAAACCCCGGAACAGTTTGAGGCAAGAACAGGATACCATTTATCAGAGGGATATACCTATGTACTGAATAACGGGTTTGTGATTCTGCAGGCAGATGGTTCGCCACAGATCACACCGGTTGCAACCCCGGAACCAACACCAAGTGAAACGCCGACACCGACACCGACACAGACACCGGAGCCGACTGTAACACCGACGCCGGCAGGAGAGAATACTCCAACACCCACACCTGGTCAGGAAGGGGCAGAACCACAGGAAGTGACAGAACAGCCCACGCCGGAGCCTACACCGGCACCGGAGACCACACCGGAAGCTGCGCAGGAGACTGCGGTGGAAGAAAATATCCCGGTTATTACAGCATTTCCACAGTCTGTGGAAGTACCGGTGACGGTGGAGGATTACCGTTTCTGGACAGTATCTGCCAGCAGAAAAGCGGCACAGGCGAAAGTGGTTCAGGAGATCAAAGAAGAGAAGTCACAGGATTCCCGGAGTGTGGGAAGGCTGGAAGAAGGCGGTATCTGTTATATTTTAAGAAAGGAAGACGGATGGTACTACGTGGAATCCGGAACCGTTCGTGGTTTTGTGGAGAAAAAAGCGCTTCGCAGAATCGGAGATAAGAATGAGGCGCTGCTTACTCCGGTATATGCAACAGAGCTGGTTGCGCCGGCAGAAAATCAGGCATATGCATATTACCGGGCAACGATTCAGCAGACTGCAGCAAAGAAGCATTATGCACTCTGCAAAGGAGATGAACTGAATATCAGGGCGGACAAGAGCACAGACAGTGAGATTGTCGGTACGATGAAAAAGGGAAATCTCTGTTATATTCTTGCAGATGAGACAGAAGAGTGGGTATATGTGGAATCCGGAGAAGTTCGTGGGTTTGTAAAAAAGGAATATCTGCAGACAGGCAGGAAAGTGAAGAGAAAAGTGAATAAGACCGGAGCGGATCGTTTTACGCTGGCGGTTGCCAAGGTAGATCCGAAGGAAAATCCGGCACGTTATTATACGTTGACTTCGGTGAAAACGGGAATTCCGGACGGGGCGATCCGTGATTCGATCGTGGATTATGCCAGTGGATTCCTTGGAACTGCCTGGAAGGAAGAAGGAACCAGCCTTTGCGAAGGAATTGATACCAGCGAATTTGTTGAGCAGATTTATGAGGCATACGGATATAATGTTACGGATAAAGACGGAAATATACAGGAACAGGGAAAGGTTTCTGTGGATCAGGCAAAACCCGGTGATGTGATCTGCTATGGATCCGGGGAAGAAACAAGTGCAGCCGGTATTTATGTGGGTGACGGCAAGATGGTACAGGCTTCTGAGACGAGAGGCAAGGTGGTAACAGTAAAGATAGATCCGGAACAGGAGAGCTTTGCCCTGGAGCTTTTTGAAGATACGAAAGTGATTGCGGGAAGTAAGAATATCAGTGAAGTGAATGCAACGGAAGCAATGTACGGACAGGATCTGGGACTTTTTAAGCTGACATATTACTGTGCGTGTGCGAAGTGTTGTGGAAAGGCAACCGGAATTACTGCTTCCGGAGCGAGGGTTGCGGAAGGGGAAACGATCGCGGTGGATCCTTCGGTGATTCCTTATGGAACGAAAGTTATTATTAATGGACATATTTTTACGGCACAGGATTGCGGCAGTGGAGTGAAGCAGAATCATATTGATATCTATGTGGATGATCATGAGCGGGCTCTGGCACTGGGGTGCAATTATGCGGATGTGCATTTGATGAAGTGAGAAGAGACTGTCACACTCTGGGTAGGGTGTGGCAGTTTTTTACTTTACGGGAAATTGCTTTACAGTAAAGTAGAAAACGCTCCGCGAAGATGCTCCAGGGCACATTCTTTGTTCCTGATTAGATAAGAACACTGCGTATCGGAAGAAACCGGGTGAGGATTTCGACAAATGTATACACAATTAAGTGAAAATCAGGAAAAAATTGGAAAATAAAAAGGATTTTGTGAGGAAAGAGTGGAATATATTTAACAGAATAGATGAAAATAGAATGGTTTTTGCTGTTTTTGGTAATAGAAGGGGTGATGTATTTGAATATCAGGGAACAGGCAGAGGAGCGGGAGTTTCAGTATCTGAGCCGGTATGCTTCACACAGCAGAGAGTCGAAGGGCAGAGAGCGTGTGGAGGAGGAGTGTGATATCCGGACGGTGTATCAGAGGGATCGGGATCGGATTATTCATTCGAAGGCGTTTCGACGGTTGAAGGATAAGACACAGGTGTTTCTTGCGGCGCAGGGAGATCATTATCGGACCAGACTGACACATACGCTGGAGGTATCACAGACGGCGCGGACGATCGCGAAGGCGCTGGAACTGAATGAGGATCTGGTGGAAGCAATTGCGCTGGGGCATGATCTGGGGCATACACCGTTCGGACATGCCGGTGAAGCGGCTCTGAATGAAATCTGCCCGGAAGGATTTGCACATTTTAAGCAGAGTGTCCGGGTGGTGGAACGGCTGGAAAAGAACGGGGAGGGACTGAATCTGACCTGGGAAGTAAGAGACGGGATGTTGAATCACCGGACATCCGGCACACCGCATACCCTGGAAGGTCAGGTAGTCCGACTGTGTGATAAGATTTCTTATATCCATCATGATATGGATGATGCACAGAGGGCAGGAATTTTTCAGGAAGATGATATTCCGATCACAATCAGGGTGACACTGGGAGATTCCTGCAAAGAGCGGTTAAATACGTTGATCCATGATACGATCCGCAACAGCTACGGAAAAGATAAAGTCGAGATGACACCGGAGATTGCGGAGGCGATGCGGGAACTTCGCACATTGATGTTTCGGAGCGTTTACAATAATCCGGTGGCGAAAAAAGAAGAAAGAAAAGCCAGGACGATGCTGCAGGAGATGTATCTGTATTACAGCAGGCATCCGGAACAGATGTCCCGGGAATACCAGAAACTGATCGCAGAAGGCGAGAACAGAGAAAGGGTGGTATGTGATTATATCTCCGGCATGACGGATCAGTATGCGATGGCAAAATTCAAAGAAATTTTTATTCCTTCAGCCTGGGCGGTATACTGAACTGCAGGGGAATCGTTGCGAAGAAGAATAAAAAAAAGCATATTTTGTCAAAGAAAAAGAGAACCGGGACAAATAAAAAAGGATATTGTCGCCGGACGGGGAATATATATATACGTGGGTCAATGACAACAGTGGATAAAGGAGAGAGAAAACATGCGTTATTCGGATGATCTGATCGAAGAAATTCGAATGAAAAACGATATTGTAGATGTGATTTCCGGTTATGTGAAATTGCAGCGAAAAGGAAGTTCCTATTTCGGACTTTGTCCCTTTCATAATGAAAAATCACCGTCGTTTTCCGTAAGCCCCGGAAAGCAGATGTATTATTGCTTTGGATGTGGAGCTGGTGGTAATGTATTTACCTTTCTGATGGAATATGAGAACTTTACTTTCCCGGAGGCGCTGGAGATGCTGGCGGACCGTGCAGGAGTGGAACTTCCCAAAATGGAATATTCCAAAGAAGCGAAAGAACAGGCAGACCTGAAATCCGCACTTCTGGAGATAAACAAGGAAGCGGCGAAGTTCTACTATTATCAGCTGCGCCAGAAAACCGGAGAACAGGGAATGGCATATCTGAAGGGCAGAGAACTCAGTGATGAAACCATCAATAAGTTTGGTCTTGGGTATTCCGGCAAGTTCAGCAACAACCTGTATCAATATCTGAAGGGAAAAAACTATTCAGATGAGCTCTTACGGCAGTCAGGGCTGTTTAATGTGGATGAAAAACGTGGCATGTATGATAAGTTCTGGAACCGTGTGATCTATCCGATCATGGATGTGAACAACCGTGTGATCGGATTCGGCGGCAGGGTGATGGGAGATGCAAAGCCCAAATATCTGAACTCACCGGAGACGAAGATCTTTGATAAGAGCCGAAATCTGTACGGACTGAATATGGCGCGTTCTTCGAGAAAGAAAAATCTGATCATCTGCGAGGGGTACATGGATGTGATCTCCATGCATCAGGCAGGATTTAACAATGCAGTGGCGTCTCTGGGAACGGCTCTGACCTCTCAGCAGGCCAGCCTCCTGAAACGGTATACCGATGAAGTCCTGATCATTTACGACAGTGATGAAGCAGGTGTGAAAGCAGCTCTCCGGGCCATCCCGATGTTAAAAACCGCCGGACTTTCCACGAAGGTCATCAATCTCAGGCCTTACAAGGATCCGGATGAATTTATCAAAAATATGGGAAAACAAGCCTTTCAGGAGAGGCTGGATCACGGAATGAACAGTTTTATGTTTGAACTGAAGGCACTGGAAGGGCAGTATGATATGGAGGACCCGCAGGGTCGCACGGACTTTTTTAAAGAAACGGCAAAGCGGCTGCTGCGTTTTGAAGACGAGATTGAACGAAGCAGTTATATCAAAACCATTGCCGGAACTTATCAGGTCGAGCCGGAAGAACTCAGAAAGATGGTGAACCGGCTGGCGATGAAGGGCGTGGGAATGACAGAGACTGTCAAACCCAAATCGGGTCTGAACAGGAATAAGGAAAAGCAGAACGGATACGAAGTATCTCAGAAACTGATGCTTACCTGGCTGACTTCTTATCCGGAGATTTTCGGAGAGGTAAGCCGTTATATCGGACCGGATGATTTTACAAGACCCCTCTATCATCAGGTGGCTGAACTGCTATATGAGCAGTATCGGCAGGGCGAGCCAAACCCGGCGAGACTGTTGAACCGGTTTACGGACAGCGAGGAACAGACCGAAGTGGCGGCTGTATTCAACGCGACGATCCCGCTGGACTCGGAACAGGAGAGGGAGCAGGCATTACTGGATGTGATATGCAGAATGAAGGAAGACAGTATCGCCCACCGCACAGAGAATCTGGCACCTACAGACATGCAGGGACTGATGAATCTGATGCAGGCGAAAAAAGAACTGGAAGAGTTAAAAGCCGGAAAGCTGCATTTGCATATTTCTTTTTGTTAAGGATAAAATATAAACAATATATGGAAGGATGGAAAAACAGATGGAAATGGATAAAGCCCAATTTGCAGAACAGTTGAAAAACCTTGTGGAATTAGGCAAGAAGAAGAAAAATGTGCTGGAGTATCAGGAAATCAATGATTTCTTTAAAGGAATCACCCTGAACAATGAGCAGATGGATCTGATCTTCGAATATCTGGAAGCCAATGGCGTGGATGTACTCCGGGTAACCGAGGACGACGCACTGCTGGATAATGAAGATATGCATATGGAAGAGGATGAGGTGGATCTGGAAAATATAGACCTTTCCGTACCGGAAGGGGTCAGTATCGAGGATCCGGTTCGTATGTATCTGAAAGAGATCGGTAAAGTGCCTCTTCTGAGTGCAGAAGAGGAAATCGAACTGGCAAAACGGATGGAAAACGGCGATCAGGCGGCGAAAAAATGTCTGGCAGAAGCCAATCTTCGTCTGGTAGTCAGCATCGCAAAACGATATGTGGGACGCGGCATGTTGTTCCTGGATCTGATTCAGGAGGGAAATCTGGGTCTGATCAAAGCAGTGGAAAAATTTGACTACACCAAAGGATATAAGTTCAGTACCTATGCAACCTGGTGGATCCGTCAGGCCATCACCCGTGCGATCGCCGATCAGGCAAGAACGATCCGTATCCCGGTGCATATGGTAGAAACCATCAACAAACTGATCCGTGTGTCCAGACAGTTACTGCAGGAGCTGGGCCGTGAACCTACGCCGGAAGAGATTGCAGAAGAGATGAATATGCCGGTGGAAAGAGTCCGTGAGATCCTTAAGATTTCTCAGGAACCGGTTTCTCTGGAAACCCCGATCGGTGAAGAAGAAGACAGTCATCTGGGTGACTTTATCCAGGATGACAACGTTCCGGTACCTGCAGATGCAGCAGCCTTTACACTGTTAAAAGAACAGCTGGTAGAGGTGCTGAGCACACTGACCGAGAGAGAACAGAAAGTACTTCGTCTGCGTTTCGGCCTGGATGATGGAAGAGCCAGAACACTGGAAGAAGTAGGAAAAGAATTCAGTGTCACAAGAGAACGTATCCGTCAGATCGAAGCGAAAGCATTAAGAAAACTGCGTCACCCCAGCCGCAGCAGAAAGCTGAAGGATTATCTGGATTAATGGAATTATCCAAAAGACTTCGGATGAATGCTTCTTTTGTGACACCGGGAAACCGGCTGGCAGATGTGGGAACGGATCATGGATATATTCCGATCGCTCTTTGCCTGGAAGGCGTGATTCCATCAGCTCTGGCTATGGATGTGAATCCGGGACCACTGGAGCGCGCAAAAGAACATATACAACAGTTTGATCTGGAAACAGATATACATACCCGCCTCTCCGATGGTGTACAGGCTTTGTGCCCCGGGGAGGCGGATTCTGTCCTGATTGCCGGAATGGGCGGGGCACTGACAGTGAAGATTCTGGAAGCAGGTGAAAAGGTGCTTGCTTCCGTAAAAGAACTGATCCTGCAACCCCAGTCAGAGATCGACAAAGTCCGGTCATACCTTCTGACTCATGGATATGTGATAGCCGGGGAAAAGATGGTATATGAGGACGGAAAATATTATCCCGCCATGCGGGCAGTACATGGGGAAATGCCGCTGTGGCAGGAGGTGGAGTTACAGTATGGAAAATATCTGCTGGAAGAGAAACATCCGGTATTAGAGGAATATCTGAAAGACAAACAGAAAACCTGCAGGAAAATACAGGAAAAACTCGCAGCAGACGGAAAGAAAGCAGAAAAGATCACCGCACGGCAAAAAGAGCTGGAGGACGAACTTCGGCTGATCGGGCAGGCACTGGAGGTGTATGAACGATGATATGTAAAGAAGTTATGAGAAAGCTGGAAGAACGGTGGAATCCTTCCTATGCACTGGAATGGGATAACGTAGGACTTCTGGTGGGAAGAGAAGAAAAAGAAATCAAAAAAATATTTACAGCACTGGATGCTACAGAAGAGACGATCGCACAGGCACTGGAATTCGGTGCGGATCTTCTGATCACCCATCACCCGATGATTTTTTCACCGGTAAAAAAAGTGACCAGTGCAGATTTTATCGGCCGCAGACTGATCACGATGATCCAGGCGGATCTGTGTTATTATGCAATGCATACGAACTTTGATGTGAAGGGGATGGCACAGCTGAATCAGGAATGTCTGGGACTTACGGACTGTGAAGTGCTGGAAGAAACCGCTCCCGGGGAAGGCATCGGAAGAGTAGGTGCGCTGGAAGGGACGATGGATCTGAAACAATTTGCCGGAAAAGTAAGAAACGACTTTGAGATCCCGGATGTACGGATGTACGGAGATCCGGCAGCGATCATTCATCGTGTGGCAGTGAGCAGCGGATCCGGAAAAAGTATGATCCGTGGTGCAATTGAAAAAGGTGCCGATGTGATCGTTACCGGAGATGTGGATTATCATTCGGCAATTGATGCCGTTGCGCAGGGAATCGCTGTAATCGATGCCGGTCATTATGGAACTGAATATGGATTTATCGCATATATGAGACAGGAACTGGAAACTATGTTTCCGGAGCTTGCGGTAGGCACTGCCAGAGTGCATCATCCGTACCGGGTGGTGTAGCGGCAGCTGAAAGGAGTGGTGAAGATGGGACTTAAGATGTGTAAAGTAACAGTGGGTTCCAGGGAGAAAGCATATCCGGATGGAACACCTTTTGGAGAAATTGTCAAAGATTTCGACCAGGATTGTAAGTATTCGGTGGTTCTGGTAACAGTAGACGGAAAACTTCGCGAACTTCATAAAAAGATTCACCGGGACTGCCGGATCTCACTGGTGACGGTGGCGGACAGTATCGGTCATAAAACATACAAAAGAAGCATGAATCTACTGCTGTTAAAGGCGGTATATCATGTGGCAGGGCATGAGAAGATCCGGAAGATTGTCCTGCATTTTACGGTGGGAGAGGGATTTTACTATACGATTGATGGAGATGTGACGATCGATCAGCCATTTCTGAATCAGGTGGAAACGTATATGCATGAGCTGGTGGAAAAACATGCACAGGTAATGAAACGGAGTGTGTCTACCGCCTCTGCGCTGGATCTCTTTCACAAATATGGCATGTATGACAAAGAAAAACTGTTTCGTTACCGGAGAAGTTCCCGCGTAAATATCTATAATCTTGAGGAATTCGAGGATTATTTTTACGGGTATATGGTATGGCATACCGGATATCTGAAATATTTCAAATTGTATCCGTATGACGAGGGCTTTGTGATGCAGATGCCAACCCGGGAAGAACCGGAAAAACTGCCGCCGTTTACGCCGTCACCGAAGATTTTTCAGGTGCAGAAAGAGGCGGAAAAATGGGGCGAGATGATGGGAGTTTCCGTGGTAGGGGAACTGAACGAGAAGATCTCGAAAGGAAAAATGCAGGAACTGCTGCTGATCTCGGAAGCCCTGCAGGAGGGAAGAATCTCAAAGATCGCAGAGCAGATCATCGAGCGTGGCGGTGTAAAATTCGTTATGATCGCCGGACCATCCTCTTCAGGAAAAACCACATTTTCTCATCGCCTGTCTATCCAGCTGGCGGCTCACGGGATGAAACCGCATCCGATCGCGGTGGATAATTATTTTGTAAACAGAGAAGATACGCCGCGGGATGAAAACGGGAACTACAATTACGAGTGTCTGGAAGCTATCGATGTGGAACTTTTCAACCGCGATATGAATGCGCTGCTTAAGGGCGAGCGGGTGGAACTGCCACGGTTTAATTTCAAACTGGGAAAACGGGAATACAAAGGGGATTTCCTGCAGATGCAGCCGAACGATATTCTGGTGATTGAGGGAATCCACGGACTGAACGACCGGCTGAGCTATTCGCTTCCGACGGAGAGCAAATTCAAGATCTATATCAGTGCGCTGACGCAGTTAAATATTGACGAACACAACCGGATTCCGACGACGGACGGACGATTGATTCGCCGTATTGTCCGGGATAACCGGACGAGAGGAACGAGTGCGAAAGCAACGATTGCGATGTGGCCGTCGGTTCGCCGTGGAGAGGATGAAAATATCTTCCCCTATCAGGAACAGGCAGATGCAATGTTTAACTCGGCACTTCTGTATGAACTGGCAGTGCTGAAACTGTACGCGGAGCCGGTACTCTTCCAGATCGGTTCGGACGAACCAGAGTATCAGGAAGCGAAGCGGCTGTTAAAATTCCTGGATTATTTTGTGGGGATCCCCAGTGAGGATATCCCGAAGAATTCTATCCTGAGGGAATTCGTGGGCGGCAGCTGTTTTGATGTGTAAAATAATGTACAGAAAATATATAAAAAATATATGAAAAAATGTCAGGGGTGAAAGCGATTTTGTCCCTGGCATTTTGAAAAGAAAGGGTGGAAAGTATGAAAGTATTGATGTTAAACGGAAGCGCAAAAAAAGAAGGCAATACATACCAGTCTCTTCTGGAAGTAGGAAAGGAACTGGAAAGACAGGGCATCGAGTATGAGATCTTTCAGATCGGCAGTCAGCCGGTGAGAGACTGTATCGGATGTGGACAGTGTAATGAAAATGGCTGTGTGTTTGCGGATGACAAAGTCAATGAATTCGTGGCAAAGGCGAAAGAGGCGGACGGATTTGTCTTCGGTACACCGGTCTATTATGCACATCCAAGCGGACGGATCCTGTCATTTCTGGACAGAGTATTTTACAGCAGCGGCAGAGCATTTGCCTTCAAACCGGCGGCTTCTGTAGCAGTGGCAAGACGCGGTGGATGCAGTGCTTCCTTCGATGTACTGAATAAATATTATGGCATCTGCCAGATGCCGGTAGCCGGCTCTACTTACTGGAACATGGTACATGGCTGTGAACCGGGAGAAGTGAAGATGGATGCAGAGGGAATGCAGACCATGCGGAATCTGGCAAAGAACCTGGCCTGGATGATGAAATGTTTTGAAGCCGGAAAAGTAGCAGGTGTGCCACTTCCGGAGACAGAGAGAGGAAATCAGACAAACTTTATCCGATGATGAAAAAACAATATTCTAAGGTTATAAAAATTGTAATCCAGATTCTGTTTTTTCTGTGGATACCGGAGTCTTTTGCTGCCAGTCTGTATGCGGTAAAAAAGCTGATCCATGCGGTTTCGGTGATGGATTTTACTTATGCGCGGGAACCGGTTCTTCTGCTGCTGGAAACTGTTGTAACAACAGCGGTTTTCGGACGGTATTACTGCGGATATATCTGTAGTTTTGGTGCGGCACAGGATCTGAGTTATGATTTGGGAAACCTGATACGAAAACAGACAAAATACCGTAAGAAACGTATGCTTTCGGTGAAAACAGACAAAATTCTTTCCAAACTGAAATATCCTGTTCTGGTGATTGTGGCAGTGAGTGCTGTCTGGAAGAAAAATCTGCTGGATGTCATCAGCCCCTGGAAGGGATTTGCCAGTCTGCTGTCCCTGCTGAGAGGAAATTTCAGCAAAGAGAATCTGATTTCTGCAGGTGTCTGGATCTGTATCATTGTTCTGGTCATATCGGCAGTATTTTTCAGAGCGTTTTGCAGATATCTGTGTCCGATGGGAGCAATTTATACACTGCTTTCCTTTTTCTCTTTGGACAGAAGAAAGCGAAGCTGCAAAAACAGTGGAGATTGTTCAATCTGTCCGTATCAGTGCAAACAGCAGAAAAGTAACCGCTGGGGTCTTGCGGTGACCATACTTGTCTTTTCCTGCATGAATCTGTATCTGTTAAAAGCAACGGGAAATGAAACAGCAAGCGGAACAGCAGATGTAAAAGTGACAGAGAAAGGGTCGTATACAGATGGAACGTATACAGGAACCGGTAATGGATTCCGTGGTAAGATCGATGTGACGGTCACTATTAAAAATGGAAATATTTCTGATGTGCAGGTGCAGGATTATGAAGATGATGCTACTTATATGCAGAGCGTTATCAGAGAGCTGATTCCGAAAGTGCTGAAAGAACAATCAACAGAGGTGGATACGGTTTCCGGTGCGACCTACAGCAGCAAAGGACTCCTGAAAGCTGTAGATCAGGCGATTTATCCGGAAAAAACAGAAAACGGGACAGATGTCACGAGTCAGATCCGGCTGAAAGACGGTAACTATGAGGGAACAGCCAATGGCTTTCGCGGAGAAATCAAAGTAGAAGTTACGGTAAAAAATCAGAAAGCAGAAAAAATCAGAATTCTATCTTATTATGACAATGAGGAATATCTTTTCCATGTGGCACCGGCAGTGATCACAGAAGTGCTGGAAAATAAACCGCTGGATACCGATGCTGTTTCGGGCGCGACATACAGCTGTAATGGTCTGACCAGAGCCATAGAAAATGCGTTGCAGGTAGAGGAAGATACCTATACCATTCTGGAAGCAAAACCACGCGCCGAAAAACATAAGAAAGCGCACCATCAGGTTCAGAAATTCGTAGAATCGGAGGAACAGTACGAAGAACTTGTGGAAAAATACAAAGAACTGATTTACGATTCCAACGGAAAGAAAAAAGAATAAAAAGTGATAAAAAGGAGTTTTCAAAAAACGTTTGTATGTTATTGAAAACTCCTTTTGTGTTTTGTTCTGTTGTCAGTTATCAAACATATGATCTTTCAGCTCCTGATACCAGTTTTCTGCCTGTATTTTTGTCGGAGCCGTAAGAAATACCGTGTATTCATCGGTCTGAATGGAAAGAACCGGGGATTCATCCAGCTCTACATACATTCTGCACGGACCGGTTTTCTTTCCTCTAAACACACCGAGCAGCTGATGCCCGTCAGCGGATCCGTTGGAGCGGACGAAGGAATCATCCGGCAGGCTGTCCAGAAGCTGCAGATCCCGGATCTCGTCGGTAGAGAAAGAAGTGTCGGTGTAACCGGAAGTGATGGAAACTTGTGTACCATCTATGGACATCTGCACCGGAACAAAATCCATACGTAAGAACAGTCCGCACATCCAAATCAGCAGTCCGGCAACCACAACTGCCAGACCGGCGGTGAGAATCTTTCCTGCAGGTCTTCCCATATTGGTAGTAAAGTTCGTCCCGCAGAAACGGTCGGGAACTATAAGCCGGGGATCGACGGGATTGTTATACCAGCCGTTTCTCCAGTAATAATCGTCATCCACGTATATTGGTGCATCGTCTGCTGCAAGAATCTGTGCCTTTTTCTTCTTTACACGGAAGTAGATCACGAAAATGGTAACGATCGGAATCGTCTGGAAGATAAAAAAGAGCAGATGCGACCACCAGTACCATTCCAGATCGTTTGCCAGGAAAATCAGTTCACTGATAAAGGCCAGGCTGTTGCACAGGCTGTAGAAGAAAAACATCCAGGACCAGGAACGATGTTCCTGCATGTTGATAGCAAGATTAATCTCCGTATGGGCACTGTAGATTCGGTTACCGGTTTTCGAATAGCACCATGCGATCAGAAGAAAAAGCAGCCAGACGGCAATCCAGGTAACCAGAAAGAGTAAGCCGGTAGTATCGGCGTGGATATAGTTACGGACAGAGGAGAAAAACAACGGAATAAAAACCATCACCAGCGGAAGCAGATGCCAGTACAGAGGGAGTTTTGCCTTTCCTGTCTGTGTGGCAGTGTGAGTATCAACAGCTGCTGTGAAAGATTCTTCTGCCCTATTGCATAGTTTCAGATCCTGCTTCAGAAGATACAGTTGACGGTGGGCACTGTACAGCAAAGAGACTGCACGGATCAAAAACACACAAAGCCAGATACACCAGAGGATCATAGCCACAGAAGTCCGCCAGAAAAAAGGAGCGGCAACTGCAACACCCAAAAACAGATGCAGCAGATAAAACTGTCGGATACGTTTTTTGTAGCTGTCAGTCAGCTGAACTACAGGCGGGAGGGATGCAGCAGACTCCGGCAGATGAACGCCAAGGAGCATCCCGTCCCGATAGGTTGCCGAACTTCCATAAACCGCCCAGGTGATGCCGACCATGATCAGGTCCGTGATCGCAAGAATCCAAAAGAGCATCATTCCACAGCCACCTCCATTTCCACAAATACTTTGCTGCAAAGATTGAGAAAATCTTCCAGGTTCATTCCGCGAATCCTGGCTTCCGCACTTAAAAGTTCCAGTTCGTCCTCCAGTTTTTCCTGAAAAAGAGAAGAAGGTTCCTCGTTTTCCGGAATATGAACGATACTTCCCAGACGGCGGTCAGTATAGAGAAAACCTTCATTTTTCAAAAGCTGGTAGGATTTGCTCACTGTCATGGTATTGATACCAAGATCGGCAGCCATCTGCCGCACGGTGGGAAGGGACTCACCCTCGGTCAGTTCCCCTTTGCCGATGCCTTTTACAATCTGGTTGCGAAGCTGCAGATACAGAGGAATCTGCAAGAGTGTATTGATTTTTATGATCATGAAAACACCTCCTTGTATTTTGTATTATATCACACAATACAAATAATACAATAGAAAATGTATTTGACGAAAAGTTTTTCCTGTGGTAGACTGATTCGGTAAGTAGAATAAATGGTCGCGGCTGACAGAACCGAAAGGGGTCAGGTGAGGAAAGTCCGGGCTTCAAAGGGCAGGATGCCGGATAACGTCCGGTGGAGGTGACTCCAAGGCCAGTGCAACAGAAATAAACCGCCAGGTTCGCCTGGTAAGGGTGGAAAGGCAGTGTAAGAGACTACCGCCTGTCTGGTGACAGAGAGGGCACATGTAAACCCCATCCGAAGCAAGACCGAACAAAAAACTATGTGGCTGCCCGTCACGTTTTTAGGTAGGTCGCTGAAGCCTGCTGGCAACAGCAGGATTAGATAGATGACCATTCAAGACATAACCCGGCTTATCGTTCTGCTTACTTTCACAGAATATGGCTGTCGTCCGGAACATGAAAAGAAGTGTTTCGGACGGCAGTTTTTTTGACGCACCCTTTGTTATACATAGAAAATATGATATAATGAGCGTTAGCGAGCGGGAATAAGCGCAGCTTATTCATCGGGAGCGGCGAATGACGATCATGAACGAAGTTCATGATATAGTAAACGTTAGCAAGTGGGAACAAACGAAGTTTGTTCATCGGGAGCGGTGAATGGGAAACAAACTATCCGGGAAAGGAGAAAAGCAGTATGGGATATTATGTAAATCCATCAGCAGAAAGTTTTGCGGCAATTGTGAGAAGTGGAATTTATGTGGATAAAAGTGGATTGATTGCATATATGAACAAAGTAGTACAGACCGATCGAATGCTGGTGTGCTCAAGCAGACCGAGAAGATTTGGAAAATCATTTGCGGCGAAGATGCTTGCGGCGTACTACTCAAGAGGTGCGGATGCAAGAGACATTTTTCAAAATCTTAAGATCGCAAAAGAGCCATCCTGTGAAAATCTGAATCAGTATGATGTTATTTTCCTTGATATCACGCTTTTTCTTTCTATCGCGGATACACCGGAGACAGTAGTAAGAGAAATTCAGAAAGATGTCATAGAAGAACTGAACAAGGAATTTCCGGGGGCAATTCAAAGAGAAACGGAATCGCTGTTAAAAGCATTGATGCAGGTACACACGGTTACAGGAAGAAAATTTTTTATTATTATTGATGAGTGGGATGCTTTGTTTCGGGAAGTAAAGCAGAATACGGAAATTCAAAAAGAATATATTCAATTACTGCGAAGCTTATTCAAAAATAATATAACGCCTCAGATTATTGCCGGAGCTTATATGACAGGAATCCTGCCAATCAAAAAATATGGAACGCAGTCCGCGCTGACAGATTTTCGGGAATACACCATGCTGGAACCGGGTCCGCTGGCACCGTTTGTAGGATTTACAGAGGAAGAGGTAAAGAAACTCTGTGAGAGATATCCGCTTGATTTTGAACAGGCAAAGAGATGGTATGATGGATATGTATTTGAACAGGCAGGTCATATTTACAGCCCCAATTCTATTATAGAGGCGATTCAGAATCAGAATTTTGCCAATTACTGGACACAGACAGAGACATATGAATCGTTAATGACCTATATGGATCTGAATTTTGATGGATTAAAAGATTCGGTGATTGATATGATCGGCGGTATGCGGTGTAAAGTTGATGTTGGATCCTTTCAGAATGATATGACATCTCTGAAAAGCAAGGATGATGTACTGACATTGTTTGTTCATCTTGGATATCTGGCTTATGACAGAAAAACAAAGGAAGTATTTATCCCGAATGAAGAGATCCGTGAAGAATTTATCCGTTCAGTAAAAAATGGAAACAGGCGAGAACTGGTGAAAGCAGTAGAGTTATCGGATAAACTGCTGAATGCGACTATCCGTAAAGATGAGGCGACGGTTGCAGAACTGATCGAAGAAGCACATGCAGCAAATACGTCACCGAAATTTTATAATAATGAACAGGCTCTGAGAAGTGTTGTTATTATGGCATATCTGAGCAGTGTGGATGATTACTGTCGGTTTGAAGAGCTGGCGAGCGGAAAGGGATATATCGATTTACTGTTTCTGCCGACCAAACAGTCCGCGAAACCGGCACTCGTCATTGAATTAAAATGGAATAAAAGTGGAGAAAAAGCTATTCGACAGGGAGAAGAACAGCAATATTGGAAATTTGCAGAAACATTCAGATACAAAGGACCAATCTTACTGGTAGGAATTAATTACAGTACAAAAACAAAGAAACATACCTGTCGAATCAAAGAAGTCAGGAAGGAATTATCATGAAAAATATTATACTCGCATCCCAGTCCCCAAGACGAAGAGAACTTTTAACACAGATCGGATTAGAATTCGAAGTGCATCCCGCAGGCGGTGAAGAAATCATCACAAGCACAGATCCGGTGGAAGTGGTAAAATCGTTGTCGACACAGAAAGCAGCTGCGGTAAAGGAAGAACTGGAAGGTCAGTTACCGGAGAACTGGCTGGTGATCGGGGCGGATACGATTGTGGTTTATGACGGGAAGATTCTCGGGAAGCCAAAAGATGAGGCGGATGCGATCTGTATGCTTACGATGTTGCAGGGGCAGACGCACAGTGTATATACCGGTGTGACACTGCTGGAGGAAGGAAGACAGACAACCTTTGCGGAAGAGACCAAAGTAACCATGTACCCGATGACGGAAGAAGAGATCCGCTGGTATGTGGATACAAAAGAACCGATGGACAAAGCAGGAGCCTATGGGATCCAGGGGCTTTGTGCACGATTTGTAAAAGAGATTCAGGGAGATTATAACAATGTTGTGGGACTTCCGGTGGGACGGATTTATCAGGAACTGAAAAAAGAAGAATCCTTTTGAAAATAAAAATGTTGAAGTGAGAGAAAACGATTTGCGATGATGTATTAAAAAATGAGAAATCGTAAAAATGTGGAGAAATGACAAAACAGAACTATACGGGACAGAAAGGGAAAAGACACAGATGGAAATGACAGAACAATACCCGGGTTACGATCATCGGGTGCAGTATTATGAAACCGATCAGATGGGATGCGTGCATCATTCCAACTATATCCGCTGGTTCGAGGAAAGCCGGAGCGATTATCTGGCATATCTCGGTATGGATTATGACAAAATGGAAGCTGCAGGTGTGATCAGCCCGGTACTGACGGTGGAAGCAGCTTATCGCTCCATGACACGGTACGGGGAAGAAGTATCTATTGAGGTGACGGTGAAAAAATATAACGGAGTAAAAATCTTTCTGGAATATCATATCAGGGATAAAAAAGACGGAACCCTGCGCTGCAGCGGACAGACCAGTCACTGCTTTTTGAACAGAGAAGGAAAACCGTTATCCTTAAAAAAAGAAAAACCGGAGTGGCATGAGCTCCTGAAAAGAGAATGTGAACGGGCACAGGAATAAAACGGATAACAGTGTATATGAAAATTTCCAAAATTGATACAGCACGCAACGAATCCACAATGACAGGAAACAAATCCCATATTTTTCGATTTCGCAGCATGTTATACTGAACATAGACTGCAAATAGAAAACAGACGGAAAAACATAACGTTGAATGTAAAAAACAGTGATATAAAAGGAATAAACTGTGATGCAGACAGAGCGATAAAAAGGAGGACGAACATGGCAATTTATATAGACGAACAGAAAAAACTTTTTACATTGTCAACAAAAAATACAAGCTATCAGATGATGGCGGATAAATATCTGGTGTTGAATCACCTGTACTATGGAGAAAGTATCGGACAGGATGATATGAGTTATCTTCTGGACTATCAGGATCGTGGATTCTCCGGCAATCCATACGAAGCAGGAAACGAAAGAGAGTATTCTCTGGATTTCAGACCACAGGAATATTCAACTAACGGTGTAGGCGATTACCGGATCAACAGTGTCAGCGTGATCAATGCAGACGGAACCGATGCGGCAGACTGGCGTTATGTGGGATATACCACACAGAAAGGCAAATACGCAATCACGGGTATGCCGGCTCTGTATGGAGGAGAGAGTGATGCCGATACTCTGATCGTAGAACTGGCAGATAAAGTAACCGGACTTCATGCGTTTTTATATTACAGCGTCTGGGAAGAGAGAGATATCATCACCCGTTGCGTAAAATTTGTCAATCAGGGAAGCGACAGCATTGTTCTGACCAAGGCAGCATCCATGAACCTGGATCTGATGAGTGGAGACTGGGAACTGATGCATTTCCACGGAAGACATAACCTGGAACGCCAGATGGAGCGCGTGCCGGTGATGCGTGGAAAGATGACGGTAGAGAGTGTGAGAGGCGCTTCCAGCCATCAGCATAACCCATTTGCCATCCTGTGCAGCAAAGATACCACAGAAGAAGCCGGACCGTGTTACGGAACAGCTCTGGTTTACAGCGGTAACTTCTCCATCGAAGTAGAAAAAGATCAGATGAGCCAGACAAGACTGACGGTTGGAATCAACAGCCAGAGATTTGCATGGACACTGGAAGCAGGAGCAGAGTTCTATACACCGGAAGTAGTTATGACTTACAGCAACCGGGGATTTAGTAAAATGAGCTCCAACTTCCATCATACCTTCCGGGAACATCTGTGCCGTGGCAAATACAAACATGAGAGACGTCCGGTGCTGATCAACAACTGGGAAGCAACGTACTTTGATTTTGATAAAGAAAAGATCCTGAACATCGCAAAAGGCGCATCCGAACTTGGCGTAGAGATGCTGGTTCTGGATGACGGATGGTTCGGAAAACGTAACGGTGACCTGAGCGGACTGGGTGACTGGTATGTCAATACCGATAAACTGGAAGGCGGCCTGAAACCGATCGCAGACGGAATCAATGCCATGGGCATGAAATTCGGTCTCTGGTTTGAGCCCGAGTGTATCTCCGAAGACAGTGATCTGTACCGTGCACATCCGGACTGGGCGATCCAGATTCCGGGAAGAAAGCCGAACAGAAGCCGCTATCAGCTGATCCTGGATATGGGAAGAGAAGATGTCAGAGATTATCTGTTTGAGAGAATGACGGCGATCCTCGACAGTGCAAATATTGAATATGTAAAATGGGATATGAACCGTCACATCAGTGATGTGTACAGTGCCGTTTTACCAAAAGAACGTCAGGGAGAGGCAAGCCATCGCTATATGCTGGGCCTGTATGATCTGCTGGAACGTCTGGTGAGCCGTTATCCGAATCTGTTACTGGAGGGCTGCAGCGGCGGCGGTGGACGTTTTGACCTTGGTATGCTGTATTATTCCCCACAGATCTGGTGCAGTGATGATACCGATGCAGTAGAACGTCTCAGTGTCCAGTACGGAACGTCCTTCTGCTATCCGATCTCAACAGTCGGTTCCCATGTATCCGCTGTTCCGAACCACCAGACCGGCCGTATCACTCCGGTAGAAACGAGAGGAACCGTAGCCATGGCAGGAAGTTTCGGATACGAACTGGATCTGAACCTGTTAAGCGACGGGGAAAAAGAAGAGGTCAAAGAACAGATCAAAACCTTTAAGAAATACTACAACCTGACCCATGAAGGCGAATACTACCGCCTGACCAACCCGATGGAAAACCGTCTGTACGCAGCCTGGGAGTTTGTATCTCAGGATCAGAGCGAAGCTCTGGTACACGGCATGCAGATCCTGGCACAGCCAAGCGGCCCGTCCATTCACATCCCGGTAAGAGGGCTGAAAGCGGATGCCATGTACGAAGTAAACGGCGAACTGGTAAGAAGCGGCCGCGCCCTGATGCACGGCGGCCTGAACTTCCCACGCCAGACCGGGGATTTCAAAGCGGTGGAGTTTTATCTGAAGGAAGTAAAATAAAGAAGCATAAGAACCATAAAAGAGCTGCGAAGTGGATTCGCGGCTCTTTTTAACGCGGGCAGCGAGCCAAAGTTCATGTTTAATTCTATTTTATGTAACATGCAACAAATCAACAATAAAATGGAAACAAAACAGATAGGATTTTTCACCTTATAAACATATAATAAACCCATAGCAAAACCGTAATTCATCCAATCGGGGGAAAAGACAGGGATGGATTATGGAAGACAACAAAATACATAGATTCGTACAGGAGGTATGAAGATGAAAATTACTTTTATGGGGGCTGGCAGCACCGTATTTGCCAGAAATGTACTGGGGGACTGTATGTGTACACCTGCGCTTTGTGAGGCGGAGATTGCGTTGTATGATATCAACGAGGAACGACTGAAAGATTCAGAGATCATCCTCGGCGCGATCAATAAGAATGTCAACGAGTCCAGAGCCACCATCAAAACCTATCTCGGTGTGGAAAACAGAAAAGAGGCTCTGCGGGATGCCGACTTTGTAGTGAATGCGATCCAGGTAGGCGGCTATGATCCGTGCACCATCACCGACTTTGAGATCCCGAAAAAATACGGTCTGCGTCAGACCATCGCAGATACACTGGGGATCGGCGGCATCATGCGTGCACTTCGTACCATCCCGGTGATGGAAGAATTTGCCAGAGATATGGAAGAAGTCTGCCCGAACACCCTGTTTCTGAACTACACCAACCCGATGGCGATGCTGACCGGCTATATGCAGAGATACACAAAGATCCGTACCGTAGGTCTGTGCCACAGCGTACAGGTATGTTCGGAGAAATTGCTGGAAAAACTGGGCATGGAAGACAAGCTGGAAGGCAGAAGAGAACTGATCGCCGGTATCAATCATATGGGATGGCTGTTGGAACTGCATGACAAAGACGGCAACGACCTGTACCCGGAGATCCGCAGACGGGCAGCAGAGAAGAATGCAACTGAAAAACATGACGATATGGTACGTTTTGAGTACATCAAACATCTTGGATATTATTGCACCGAATCCAGCGAACATAACGCAGAGTACAACCCGTTATTTATCAAATCCAGATATCCGGAAATGATTGAAAAATACAACATCCCGCTGGACGAATACCCACGCAGATGTGTGGAGCAGATCAAAGGCTGGGAGAAAGAACGTGAGGATATTCTGAAAGACGGAAAAGTAACCCACGAAAGATCCAAAGAATATGCTTCTTATATTATGGAAGCCGTTGTGACCGGCAATCCATATAAGATCGGTGGCAATGTGTTGAATACCGGTCTGATCGACAACCTGCCATCCGATGCCTGTGTGGAAGTTCCGTGTATGGTAGATGCCAACGGCATCAACCCATGCCACGTAGGAAGACTCCCGGTCCAGCTGGCAGCCATGAATATGACCAATATCAACGTCCAGCTCCTGACCATCGAAGCCGCAGCCACCAGATCCAAAGAAAAGATCTATCAGGCCGCCATGCTCGAACCCCATACCGCAGCAGAGCTGAATATCGATGATATCAAGGCAATGTGCGACGAACTGATCGAGGCACATGGGGATTATATGAGTATGTATAAATAAAAGATAAGGTATGACAAAAAGGAAGGGTCTGCCGCACTGATATAGTGCGGCAGACCCTGTTTGCATCAGGTTAGAATCCAGTCTCCAATTCATTAATTATTTTTCTGAAATAATTTGTTCATGTTTGGATGCTTCATTTATATTTTTATAAGTGTTTATATCAGGGATGCAATATTCTTTATCGGGTAGAGTCGTTATATATTTACCATTGAGATAAAAATCATATGCTCCATCTGAACGTTCTATAACGAAGCAATTATCTTTGGTAGGAATGATTATATCATCAGTAAACATATCGGGTGGAAAATAATTGTCTTCAAAAATAATAAAATAAGACGATACGTATATAAAGAACGAGATACTCAGGAAAACAATTGCAGCTAAAGCAGAAGTAGACTTGTTTTGGGGTTGAGTAAGCGTTTCAAAACGTCGTGCCAGAACAGAATTACAAAAGTTTATAGAAAAATCCGGTACAGGTAGAGGATTTTCTATTTGATAAGAAGCTGTTTTCAAAAGACAGGACAAATATTCAGCAGTATGCACGGGATTATTTGCCAATGTCTGATCAATCCGCATTTCCAATATCGTATCTGTGTCATTCTTTAAAAACCGACAAAAAGGATTCCACCAGTAAATCATACAAATAATATGTAATAAGAATTTTATATACAGGTCTTTATGAAGATAATGATTCACTTCATGCAAAAAAACATAGCGCCATTCGGATTCTGACAATTTCAAAGCATCCGGAATCAGAATGCATGGTTTTCGAAGCCCATAGATTACCGGACTCTTAAGTGGCGGAAGAGCCAGTAACGAGATTTTTTGAACCCCTTTTTTGGTGGCTTCGGATTTGATCTGAGTAAAAGCCTGCATTGGTATGCTGGTGTCTGATAAAATAACGGCATGTTTCCTTATATACTTTTGACAGTCATAATTACGTTTGATGTACTGGAGCAACGAATATAAGATGCCACAGCCCCATACAATCTCAAAAATATTCCACCAGGATACCGTATCATGAAAAAAGCGTATACGGCGTGTTTCTCCCACGATAGTGGCCAGTAAATCAGGAAGATATACATTGTGGGAGATCGATAATAATTCGACCGGAAATATCATACGAACACAAATAAGAATCACGAATCCAACCAGAAGTGGAAGTCCAAGCCGAAACATGATCTTGCGATTTCGGAAAATAAGAACCAGAAAAATAATAAAAAGATTACTTACTAAAATCGCCATATTTACAGAGGAGATAGAGAAATCTAACATAATTATTGCTCCTGTTCTTCCAAATTTTTCTTGTATTCATCTAACATTTTCTGCAATTCATCAATCGTTTCCCGTGCTTTGACAGGATCTTCCTCCGTGTCTAAAAGCGCAGAAACCAGTAACGGCTTTGAAAGTGTTTTTTCAAATGCCAGATAATCAGAAGTCACTTCATGAACAGCGAATTCTTCAGAGGTAATGGTCGGACGGTAAGAGCGAGATAAAACCGTACCGCTGTATACAATGTCTGCAACTTCGACCAACTGGTATTTCAGAAGCTTCCGAAGAACTGCCTGAACGGTATTAATCGTAAGATCCGGTCGACAATCGGCAATTTCTGATGCAATCAAAGGTTTTCCGCTTGTCCAGAGAATATTCATAATATCAACTTCGCGGGAAGTCAGTTTGGGAAATTTCTTTTTCTTAAATAACAAATAAAATCACTCCTTTATTTAAACTGTAAATATAATATATACCGAAAAAATGGTGAAGTCAATTTAAAAGCGTTGACAAAACAATAAAGTAAAAATATAATGAGAATGTAAAATAAATACAATAAAAGCATTTAAAATAATAAAAATGAAAAATTACAGATGACGAACGGAGGGCATATGGGAAAAGGTAGCGGAGTATTTTGTGCGATGTTGTTCTCTTGTCTGTTACTTACCGGCTGTGCCGAAAACCCGACAGAAGACATTGTGGTTAATAAAAATGAGGGAAAACTGGAACAGGCGATTCAGGGAGAAAATAAGAAAGACAGTGACGCATCAGTACCGGAAAAATATACGGATCAGTTTCAGGCAGATGGAGGAAAAATAGAGGTATCTGTGGATGCGAGTGTTACGGGACTGGAAGGAAACAAACCGGTGGTGAGAGTAAAACCACATGTGATTACGGAAGAAGAGGCAAAACAGTGGGCGGATGTGCTGTTTGAGGGTGCGACGGCATATGAACCTGGAGAAAAAAGTAAGACAGAGATAGAAGACAGGATTCTCCAACTGAAAGAACGCATAAGTGATCAGGATAAACTTCTGGAGGATTATGGAAGCCAGGAAGAGGCAGACCGGATAAAAAAGGAGCTGGAAGAAGAAATCAAAGAATATGAAGAGCAATATGCATCAGCCAGTGATACCGATGAAAAAATTCCATGTACATGGGAATTTCATCCATATGGCTATTATGATGACCTGCCAATGCCCACATCCGGTGATGCAAATTATGAAGGGCTGGACAAAACCAGCCAGCTGATTGCACAGGCAACCGTGAACGGACATCAGGCGATGGTGGAAGTGGACAACAGAGAAGAGAATGACTATCGGTTAAACACACAATGGTTCCTGTATGAAGATGAACAGGAATGGATCAAAGAAGAAACCGGAACATTATCCAAAGAAGAGGCGGTAAAACAGGCAGATGAGATAAAAAATCAGCTGGGAATGGAAAACTGGAAATATGCGGATTATAAAGCATCGGAAGCAGAAAACATACAAAATGTAATGGTAACCTACACACCGTCTTATGAAAATATTACGGCATTTCAGGGACCGCTGATTGATCTGAAATCAGAAAATCTGTATGCGGCAAATTATTATTATTCATCCCTGAGTATTGGATTTGAAAACGGTGTACTGACGAGCGTGGAACTGATATCTCCGATGGATGTGGTACAGATAGAAAATCAAAATGTAGAAACGATGGATTTTGAGGAGATTTATCAGACATTCAAAAAACAGGCGCAGGCGCAGTTTACAGAATCAGCATTTCTGGATTCGGATGCAACGGAAACCGGAACGATTCAGATTGAAATATCCGAAATCACAGAAGGACTTTTCAGAATCAAAGAAAAAAGCAATACGGAAGATTTTCTGATGGTTCCTGCATGGTCGTTTTCCGGAACACTTCGTATAGATGGTGATGACTGGGGAAAACAACAGTTTCTGATGATAAACGGGATTGATGGGAGTGTAATCAATACATCCCTCGGATATTAAACGGAGAAAATGAATGTTACCGTATGATAGAAAAAGAGCGTTTCGAAAGCAATGGCTGTACCTGGGAACTTTTCTTACTGTGATATTTCTTACCGTAACTAATCTGGAAATGGTGGCAGAGGTGCTGAGAAGTGGCAGGAAGCTGGGTGCAGGCTGGACGGAAAGTTATATTTTGAAAGTTCTGACGGGAGATGGGATTCGGTTGTATTTTCCCTTGTTGTGCACTGTTCCGTATGCGACCGGATTTGTGGATGAATATAAAAGTGGTATCTATAAATTTGTGCTGGTTCGAAAAGAACGAAAAAAATACATAATTTCAAAAGCAATCACAAATGCAGTTGCAGGTGGAAGTATTCTGGTAGCGGGGACAGTGGCTTTTATTTTGTGTACATGGATTGTTTTTCTGCCTATGGAAAAAGGATTTTCATGGAGGATTATACAGAATTTTTTGGGGAAATATGGACAGATGTTGTGTCAGTTTTTTGCTTTTGGAGCACTGGAAGCAGAAATCGGAATGTGGATTTCAACGCTGGTGAATCATCGATACATGGCATGGCTTGCACCATTTATGAGTGAATATCTGCTGATTATTTTATGTGAGCGATATTTCCCGGAATGTCGGGTGTTTTATCCGCCGGATTGGCTGGTGGTACAGGCAGACTGGCCATTGCATGGCTGGTCTGTCTTTTTCTGGCTGCTTTTTCTGACCGGCATTGCAGGATATGCTTTTTCAGATGCGGCGAGAAGGAGAATTGGATATGCGTAGAATCAGCAGAATGATACTTGTTACAGCCGGTTATAATTTTCGAATGTGGAAGAAAAATATGCGCGTGATTGCAGCATTTTTACTGGCGTTTATTTTATGTTTTATGCTGACGGATAAATTAGTTTTGTTTGCCGGGGAACAGGAGACAACCATGCAGTTGGTGGAGCCGTTTATATGGACGTTTGGTGATGGCAATTCTATTTTGCTTGGGTCCATGTTATTTTTGCTGCTGTTCGGTGACCTTCCCTTTATTACGACAGCAACGCCGTTTTTCCTGATCCGTGAAAACAGAAAGATATGGATCGCAGGGCAGTTTTTGTATATTGTGGGAGCCTGTGTATGTTATCTCATGTTTATCCTGGGTTCTACAGGAATACTGTGTATGAAATATCTTTTTCCCAAAAATACATGGAGTTATACAGCAGCAATGCTGGCATATTCGGAAAAAGGAGAAACACTGGGAATTCCTGCAGCAGTAAAAACACTGGAAATGAGCAGACCATACCAGACGATGTGCTGTATCTTTGTTCTGCTGTTACTGTATGCATTGGTACTAATGTTTTTGCAGATGTTTTTTACACTGTGGAAGGGGCAGCTGGCAGGGGTTATCAGTGCACTGACGTTCAGTGCATATGGGCTTTTGCTGAATCCGGATAATCTGAAAACACTGTTGAAACTTCCAGATGAATTTTATTATAAAGCAAGGGTAATTGTAGGATGGATTTCACCGTTGAATCAGGCAACCTATTCGATGCATAATTTCGGATATGATAATCTTCCAAGCCTGAAAGAAACTTTTTTGATTTTTGGCAGCATACTGACGATTCTGGTGTTTTTGAGTACAAGACAGATGAAGAGATATAATTTTCAATTCAGAGGGACGGAAGAGTAACAGGAGGAAAAGAATGCGTACGGTGATTAAACTGGAACATGTTTCAAAACAATTTTCCGAAGAACAGGTATTAAAAGATGTCAGTTTTGAGTTTCAGGAAGGGAAAATTTATGGGATCGTGGGAAATAACGGAAGCGGGAAAACGGTACTGATGAAATGTATCTGCGGTTTTCTGAATCCCTCCAGTGGAAAAATTCTGGTGAACTATAAAGAAATCGGGAAAGATGTGGATTTTCCGGAGGATATTGGTGTGATTATCGAAACACCCGGATTTTTGCCCAATCTTACCGGCATGAAAAATCTGGAGATCCTGGCGTCATTACAACATAAAATTGGAAAAGAAAGAATCCAGGAAGTACTTCTAACCGTAGGACTGGATCCGAAACTGAAAAAACCGGTATCCAAATATTCACTCGGTATGCGGCAAAGACTGGGAATTGCACAGGCGGTAATGGAAGATCCCTCCATTCTGATTCTGGATGAGCCGTTTAACGGACTGGATAAAAAAGGGGTAAAGCAGATGCACGAACTGATTCTGAGCCTGAAAAGTGAGAGAAAAACGATTTTGTTATCCAGTCACAGTCAGAATGATATCGATGTACTGTGTGATACGGTATGCGAAATGGATGCGGGAACGATGACATGTATCCGGGAAAGAGCAGGTGAGAGAGATGGATGAAATGTGCCTGGAAATGTGTAAGATTACCCGATGGGAACGTGGATATCGACTGATTCTGGATCGTGTGGATTTTTCGGTTCACAAGAAAGAAAAAGTGCTGATCAGAGGGAAAATCCAGGAAGATACCAGGCAGATGTTTCAGGTGGCTTCTGGAGTAACAGCAGTGCAGGAAGGAACATACAGAATATCACGTGCGGGTATCATACCGGAGCAATTTCCGGATCTGGAGCGGATGAGAGCAATCGATTATCTGCTATTGCCGTTGCTTACGCAAGGATATAACAGAAAGCAGGCATGGGGAAGGATAAAACCGATGGTTAAAACGAGCACATTGTGGGAAAAACGAATGATATATGCAGATAATCTCACAGCATATGAAAAAGGCGTTTTACTCAGCATCGCAGCACTTTCTACAGAACCGGAAATAGTGCTGGCAGGAGATGGAATCAGTGAAATGACAGAAGAAGAACGTAAAAAGTTCGGAACTCTGATTTCCGGGTGGCTGGCAGATTTGGGTATGGCTTTTGTGGCATTTGGAAATTTATGGGAAGGTATTTTGTACTTTGACAGAATCTATGAGATACAGAACGGACATCTTCTGGAGATCCATAACACACGGGAGGGAAAAGGATGAAGCGAACCATAAGAAAAGCACTGTGTCTGCTGTTGTTACTTTTACTGTTTCCCATGCAGACACGGGGAGCGGTGGAATCGGAGACAACAGCGCAGAGTGAAAAACTGAGACTGGATAATGAAAATCGGTATGAGGGTATGGAAAAAGCGTACCAGGATGGTTATGAACCGGAAGTAAGTGGAGAGAGTGTGTCTGTGATTCTTCCGTTGATGTGGAATGGGAAAAATGAAGTGAATACAATAACTGCATCGCTGGATCAGGGAGATCAGAATACAGCACCATTTATATTTCAGAATTATCAGAAGACATTCAAAAAAACGGAAGAAAAAATCAATGATACCGATCAGACGAGAGAAGTATTTCTGATAAAATTTGTGTTAAAACTGAAAAGTGACAGGAAAAATGGTGCATATCCGGTACAGATAAAAACGACAGTGCAGTTGGAAGAACAGGAGATTGAACAGAATTTTACAGTGTATGTACAGATCAATGATGAAAAAGTGGCGGAAATCACACCGACAACCACACCGACAACCACGCCGACAATCACGCCAACAATCACGCCGGAACCGACGCCATCTGTTGCGAGTGGCATTTCAGAGGAGACAGACAGTAGTATTGTGCCGGAAGCAGAAATAACAGGAGGATCCGGAGGAGAGGCTGTCGTTGCAGCCAAAGGAGAAAATAAAGAGGAAAAAGCAACATCCGAACCGAAAGTGATCGTGGCAGGCTGTAAAGAAATTCCGGAACATATTTATGCGGGAGATTCTGTGAATTTGAAAGTGGTCCTCAAAAATACAAATAAAAAGAAATATGTGCAGAATATGACCGTTACAGTAGGATGTGAAGGGGATGGGATTTCGCTTGGAAATACTGCGAATACGCAATATTATGAAAAACTTGGTGCGGGAAAAACACTGGAAGTTCCGGTAGAGATCCAGACAGATAAAAAGACAGAAGCAGGAAGATATAAACTGACGTTGGAACTGTCGTATGATAATCCGGACGCAGTAACACTTACCGCAACCGGGCAAATAGAAATAACGATTAAACAAAAAAGTGAACTTACGATGGAGATTGGTCAGATTCCGGAAGAAGTCAATGCAGGAGACCGTTTGCAGATACCGATACAGCTGGTGAATGTTGGAAGAGGAATGGTTTATAATGCGAGATGCACAGTGGATGTTCCTGGGTTACAGACAGATAAGAGTCTCTTCCTTGGAAACATTGAGGGAGGAACCGCTGTTTCGGGTGAATTGGACGCTTTCGCAGGTGTGGTAAATGCAGAGGAGGAGACAGCAGAAAAAAGATACGGGCGGACAGGCGGAAGGATTCTTCTGACTTATGAAGACGAGAACGGAAACAGCTATGAAGAAACCAGCGACATTGTACTGACGATTCAGCCATTAAAGATACAAGAACAAATTACAGACGAAAAGGAAAAAGAGAGCAATAAAATCAGCCGCCAGTTTCTTATCGGTGTAACCGCAGTTGTTGGTTTGGGCATTGTCGGAGTAGTTCTTCCGGGCTGGATTCGCAGAAGAAAACAGGGACAGTCTTATGAATAGAAGAGAAATACTCTGTTATACGGGAAAAATTGTATGGCGAAAAGATGCAATCATCATCTGTCTGTTTTGGAGTATGGTATTTTTTTGCCTGAATGCGCTGGTTGTTTGTGGGAAAAACATGAATGAACAGAAAAAGACCGCTGTGGATATTCTATGTGAGATTTCGCAGGAATATCAGGAGCAGATGGGGACTCTGCGGAATATGGAGGGGGTACAGGCGGTAACTGTGTGGGAAGAGAGTTCACAGCTGCTTGAGTGGAATGGATATGAAGCGGAAATCACGCTGACAGGAACGGATCAGGAATATTTGCAGACACAATTTCCGGAGGCGTACAGTCAGGGGAACCATTCATCCATGGCATGGGCAGTCGTAGATGAGAGTATAATAAAACAGCTGAAAGATGCAGAAAAACATGGAATTCAGGGATATGTGCCAGAAGATTTATTGTATCAGATTGTAGAAATCAATGGGGAAAAAGTAAGGGTATATGGAATCAACATCCCGGAAGAAAAACAAGAAGAACATCAGGTTTTTGTATATGCGGATATAGAAAAATATGAAGAAATAGCAATGTCGGATACGGAAAATAGAGAAAGCGTTGCAGATACCGATATCTTACAGGGAGAAAATCATACTGACCAGGAAGCTTATCACTATCGGATTCAGGTGGTGAATGAAGCTGTCGCAGAAAAAGTTATCGATACACTGTCCCTTCCCGGAATTTCTGTGCAGAACACAGAAGCACTGGAAAAACAGCAGGAACAGAGAGAAAAAATTATGGAAAAAATATGGCAGTGGATTCTCGGGCTGGCAGGTTCTCTTTTGAGTGGGGTTGTACTGATATGGCAGCAGGGAAAACTTTGGATGGCAGAACACCAAGGATTTGTCCTATATATGCAACAGATAAGCTACGGAACATGGGAAAAAATCTGGAAAAATCGGAAAGCGTTCTATATTGTTGCAGGAGGAATGGCAGGGGAAATCGGTTATTTACTGTTGTGTATGAATGGCTGGAAAGGGTATTAATATTATAGTATCAAAAATCTTAAGAAAATTGTTAAGCGTGCGGATAAAGCAGAAACATATGGGGTATACAATTATCCATATGCAGCATTGGAAGAAGCGCTTGCAAATGCAGTTTATCACCGTGCGTATGATATCCGGGAACCGATAGAAGTAAGGGTTGAAAAGGAAATGATTGAAATTGTAAGTTTTCCAGGACCGGATCGTTCGGTTACAAAGGAAGGTTTGAAACGATATAAGGTATCAAATCGCAGATATAGAAACCGGCGTATTGGAGAAATTTTGAAAGAATTACATTTGACAGAAGGACGAAATACTGGATTTGGCAAGATTCTTAGAGCACTTGAAGAAAATGGATCGCCGAAACCTGAGTTTGAAACAGATGATGATCACAGTTATTTTATCTCAAGATTATTTGTGCATGAAGCATTTTTGAGAGCGGGAAAGAAGGAACGTGAACAAAAAAGAGCCAAAAAGGAGCCAAAAAGGAGCCGAAAAAAATGGAATATTTTGCAAAGAATGAAAGAAGAGTCGACGATAACACAGGTTAAGCTTATGGAAGAATTCAACCTTACAAGAAAACAAGTCCAGAAAATAATAAAAGATTTGCGAGAGGATGGATTAGTTGAAAGGCAAGGCTCCAATAGAAGTGGAAAATGGATGGTGAAAAAGTAGTGTGATTGCCATGCTCGAACCCCATACCGCAGCAGAGCTGAATATCGATGATATCAAGGCAATGTGCGACGAACTGATCGAGGCACAAGGGAATTATATGAGTATGTATAAAATAAAAAGATAAAGTATGACAAAAAGGAAGGGTCTGTTGCACTGACATGGTGCGGCAGACCCTGTTTGCGTCAGGCTGGAATCCAGTCTGCAAGCCATTGATTACTTTTCAGAAATGATCTTTTCATGTTTTCGGGCTTCTTCTATGTTTTTATAAGTGTGAATCCTGGAGATACAATACTTCTTATCAGGATAAACTTCGATATATTCACCCAGAAGATAAAAATCATATTGTCCATCGGGACGTTCTATAAGAAAACAATTACTTTGTGTAGGGATAATCATATCATCAGTAAACATATCCGGTGGGAAATAATTGGCCTCAAAAGTAATAAAGTAAGATGTTACATATATAAAGAACGAGATACTCAGAAAAACAATTACAGCTAAAGGCGAAGTGGATTTGTTTTTGGTTTGAGTAAGTGTTTCAAAACGTCGTGCCAGAACAGAATCACAAAAGTTTATAGAAGAATCCGGGATAGATATTGGATTTTCTATTTGATAGGAAGCTGTTTTCAAAAGGCAGGACAAATATTCGGCAGTATGCGCGAGGTTATTTGCCAATGTCTGATCAATCCGCATTTCCAATATCGTATCTGTGTCATTCTTTAAAAACTTACAAAAAGGATTCCACCAGTAAATCATACAAATAATATGTAACAAAAATTTTATGTACAGGTCTTTATGAAGATAATGATTGACTTCATGTAATAAAACATAGCGCCATTCAGTTTCCGATAATTCCAAAGTGGACGGAATGAGAATGCATGGTATTCGAATCCCCCAGATTACCGGACTCTTAAGAAGCGGAAGAGCCAATAACTGGATTTTTTGCACACATTTTTTGGCAGTTTCAGACCGGATCTGAGTGAAAGTCTGCATTTGTACACTGGATTCAGATAAAACAATAGCATGATTTTTCACATATTTTCGAAAAGCATAATTGCGTTTGATGTATTTGAACAACGAATATAAGATACCACATCCCCATATGATTTCCAGAATATTCCACCAGGATGCCGTATCATGAAAAAAGCGTACACGGCGTGTTTCTCCCACGATAGTGGTCAGTAAATCAGGAAGATATACATTGTGGGAGATCGGCAATAGTTCAACCGGAAATATCATACGAACGCAAATAAGAATCACGAATCCAACCAGAAGTGGAAGTCCAAGCCGAAACATAACCTTACGATTTCGGAAAATAAGAACCAGAAAAATAATAAAAAGATTACTTACCAAAATCGCCATATTCACGGATGAAATAGAAAAATCTATCATATCATATGACCTCTATTCTAACTCTTTTTTGTATGCGTCCAACATTTGCTGCAATTCATCAATCGTTTCCCGAGCTTTTACAGGATCTTCTTCGGTATCCAAAAGTGCAGAAACAAGAAGAGGCTTTGAGACTGTCTTCTGAAAAGCAAGATAATCAGATGTCAATTCCTGAACTGCAAATTCTTCTGAGGTGATAGTGGGACGATAAGAACGAGACAAAACCGTACCGCTGTATACAATATCTGCAACTTCGACCAACTGGTATTTCAGAAGCTTCCGAAGAACTGCCTGAACGGTATTAATCGTAAGATCCGATCGGGCATCTGCTATTTCAGAAGCAATTAATGGTTTTTCATTTTCCCATAGGATATTCAGAATATCAATTTCACGGGAAGTCGGTTTGGGAAATTTTTTTTTCTTAAATAACAAATAAGGTCACTCCTTTATCTTTATAATGTATAAATATACTATATACCGAAAAAATGGATGAGTCAATTTAAAAGCATTGACAAAATAATCTTGTAAAAATATAATGAGAATGTAAAAATAATACAATATTAAAAATGAAACTATTACGAAATATTAGAAGATGAAGATAAAGGGGACTTAATCTATGAAAATACACAAAAAATTATTTTATACAGGAACTGTCATACTAACCTGCCTTCTGACTGCCTGTCAGGAAACTCCGAAGGAGGATATAGTGAAGAATAAAGCGGAAAGTAATCTGGAAGATGAGGTACAGCAGAGTACGCAGGCGGATACCGAAGAAGACAGCAGTACAAAAATTTCAGAACAATACCCGGAGCAGTGGACAGAGAGCTGGGAAGCTGGGAATATGGTTGTTGATGTACAGGCAGAGGTACATATTCCGGAGGTATCGGAAATCGTAAGCAAAAAAGTAATGCCGGCTGTTATGTCACAGGAACAGGCGCAGGAAATAGAAAAATACTTTTTTGGAGATGCGGATGCATATTATGCGGATAATGGTGTGACAAAAGAGGATTTACAGGAAGAAATTATCGCTATCCGGCAGGAAATAGAAAGTTTGAAAAACGGAACCGACGATTCGGCTATTTTACAGGGGGATGGAGATGTCAGTCAGCAGATCGAAGAGCTGCAGTCGCAGTTAAAAGAAGATGAGAAAAAATATACAGCGATGGATGAACAGAATACACAGCCGGTAGATGAGGTTGCTTTTGATTCGGATGATGCGATTGAACTGCAGGCAGATCTTGGAAGGGATGAAACGGCAAAATTATATCTGTATAATGACGATGACCGAGGTGCAAGTATCAATTTTGTTAATTACATCGAGGCGGAAAATGTGGTAACTGCGGATAGCACTGTGGGAAATACGCAGGAAGACAATAAGACGACAGAAAAAGAAGCGGAGTTGAATCTGTCTGAGGAAGAGGCGGAGAGTCGGGCGGAAACCCTTTTGGATGAATTGCAGCTGGGCAAACATCACGTAGTAAAGATAGAAGAAAAGACGCAATTGTTACATGGAAGTCGTGTGGGATATTATGAGATTTCCTACAGCAGAGATGTGGATGGAATGGATAACCTGTATATGGAAGCTGCTGCCGAGGTACAGACTGACACAGGAGACAGCAGTGAGGATGATTATATGGCACATATGGAACAGGAAAATGGTCGGATCCAGGTGGATGAGAGTGGAATCATCGGAGTGCAGATGGATCTGCCACCACAGGAAATAAGCACGGTAAATGAAAATGTGCAGCTGATGGATTTTGAAACCGTATGCCGGAAATTTAAAGAAAATATAGGAAACAGAGTCTATTCTGCATCCGGTGCAACTGCTCATCTGGAGATTACCAATATTTATCTGACCAGCATGTATGTGCTGAACAAAGGAAACAGCGGAGAATACCTTACAGTTCCGGTATGGGATTTCTGTGGATATATTTATGATGAAGAAACTCCTGAAAATGCTGTATATTCCATGAAACAGAAGGATGAAGAGAATGCATATAAGGTTTCTTATTTAACATTGAACGGAATCGATGGAAGTGTGATCAGCAGATATAATGGGTACTAAGAATGAAAGAAATACGTCTGGTGTTTACAGAGCAGAAGCACTTCGGTTGATACAGAGCCGGAGAATATGGATACTCTGTGGGATTCTGTGGCTGTATCTGATGATTCAGGGAACAGAGATTTATCGGGAAGTTGGAGCAGACCGGGAAGTCATAAGAGGATTCTGGCAGCAGACTGTGATACAGATATTACGTAAAAAGGAAACGGTGGTGCTGGTTGCATCAGTAAGTGGCATTGCGCATGCAGCGTCATGTATGGAAGATTTTCAAAGTCGATTTTATAAATTTTACCTGGCAAGGATGGATGTGGGAGCATATATCAGAGGAAAGATTTTTGGGAATTTTATCGGAGTTACCGGTATGATTCTGGCAGCAGGGATGCTGGGAATTCTTGGGATATATTTGTTGTATTCTCCGGCAGAAACAGGAACGATTGAGTGGAAAAAAGAACTGGAAGCATGGCAGATAATCGTAAATATGCTTTTTACATATTGTATTGGCAGTATGGTTTTAAGCAGTATGTCAATGTATTTTTCGGTGGCTGCGGAAAGTGTGTATCTTGCATATCTGATTCCTTTTGTATCTTTCTTTGTTATATATATTATGAATCAGAGATTTTTGAAAGAAATTTATTATTTGAATCCATATCACTGGTTTCTTATAGAAGATTACCTGAGCCATGAAAAGCTACAAATGTGGGGAATGCTGTTCCTGATGTATCTTGGATGGAATGGGCTGTTTGCTGATCGGGTTGTGCGGAGATTAAATGGTGAATAATATAAGAAAAATATGGATGGTAGTGGTATTTAACTTCAGACGCTGGCGATATGACAGAAAAATCTGGCTGGCGTTTATTCTGAATTTTATTATGTGCTACTTTCTGACAGAAAAGATTTTGCAGTTTTCAGAAAAAGAAAATACAATTATGCAGATATTCGAACCGTTTATCTGGGGATTTGATGATCTGGAAGCTATTTTCTTTATGACATTGTTGCTGTTGTTATATTTTGCAGACATTCCTTATCTGGGGAATGAGGTGCCATTTTATCTTTGCAGGATGACGAGAAAAATCTGGTTGGCAGGACAGGTGGTATATATTGTCTGTGCAACGGCAATTTATACAGTAGCGATACTGCTATCAACGATTTTGATCTGTGGGCAGAGGTGTTATGTAGGAAATATCTGGAGTGAGACGGCGGTAAAGCTGGCGTTTACAAGTGCAGGAAAGAAGTTGTCACTGGCAGCATCAGAAAAGACACTGGAACTGACGCGACCATATGCCTGTATGACAACAATCTTTTTTCTGTTATTCGCGTATGCACTTGTGATGGTGTTATTGATTTTCTGGTTCAGGATTCTGTGGAATGAGCTTGCGGGTATGATAGCCGGCGTGGTTTTTAACGGTATTTCGTTCATTTTTTCGCCGGGAGTTTTGCAGAAATTGCTGGGGATCAGTGAACGGAAAAGTTATCTGGCTAATGTGGCAGCGGGATGGATATCTCCGTTAAGTCATGCGACATATCATCTGCATAATTTTGGGTATGACAGGCTTCCTTCACTGAGAGACAGTGGAATCTATGATATGGTTCTTGTGATTGTGTTGATATTGCTTAATTTATATAGCATACGAACATATCATTTTGTATTTGACGGGACGGGAGAACGATGAGAGAAGCAGCAATTCAGATAGAACAGGTAAGTAAAAGCTTTCAGGGAAGGGAAGTGTTGAAAAACATCAGTTGTGAACTAAACTGGGGGCAGGTATATGGAATCGTAGGAAATAACGGAAGTGGAAAAACAGTATTGATGAAATGTATCTGTGGACTGTTACCCTATGATGAGGGGAGTATTCGGGTTAACGGGAAAAAGATTGGAAAGGATGTTGATTTTCCGGAAGATATGGGGATGATTATTGAATCGCCTGGATTTTTGCCGGGAATGACAGGAATAAAGAATCTGAAGATCCTGGCGGCAGTAAATCACAGAGTTCAGGAGTCGCAGATCAGGGAAACCATGCGTGTTGTCGGGCTTGACCCGAATCTGAAACAACCGGTGGGAAAGTATTCCCTTGGAATGAGGCAGAGACTTGGAATTGCACAGGCAATTATGGAAAAACCGGAAATCTTGATTCTGGATGAGCCAATGAATGGTTTGGATAAACATGGCGTGAAGGAGATCCGGGAGGTGCTGCTTCAGATGAAAGAGGAGAACAGGGTGATTCTGCTGTCCAGCCATAATCCGAAAGATATCGATTATCTTTGCGATGTGGTTTTTGAGATGGATGATGGATATTTACAGGAGATGAATGATGCGAAAGAAGATAAATAAAGCAATAGCACTGCTGGCTGTATTAGGTATTCTGGCAGGCAGTGGAAACGTGGTTTATGGAAATGAAGAGAACATAGCCGATCAGGAAGAACAGCTGACAAAGGAAAAAGAAAGTATATATATTGATAATACCGGATGCTACGAAGGGATGGAAACTTCTTACAGTGAGGGATATGTTCCGGAAATCACAGAAAATGAAGTGAAAATTGTGTTACCGCTGTTAGTGAAAGGGAATTTAAAAGAAAAGAAACTTCATGTACATCCGGATCTGGGATCTGCAACGCAGGCTCCTTATGTGTATAAAAACTATGATAAAGATGTGGTAGAGGAAGAAAAAACAGTAAGTACAGGAGAAGTACGAAAAGTCTATTATGTGAGTATTCTGTTGCAGTTAAAAGAAGAAAGAGAAGCGGGCACTTATCCGATCAACTGGGAAGTAACCGGTATGCTGGAAAATGGAGAAACACTTACGCAAACATTTAGTACTTATGTAAATATTGATGCAAAGAAAAACGAGAGCAGCGAAGACAATCCGACAGACCAGGAAACACCGGGAAGAGATACGAATGAACAGAACCCTGGAAATATTGTCGTTGATGGAGATACCGGAGGCGGAAGTTCTGTGGAGAATGCCGGTGAAACAGTGACAGAGGTGAAGCATAATCCGAAACTGCTTCATATAGAAACAAAATGTAATAAAAAGACGGTAGAACCAGGAGATAAGATAAAACTGGAATTAACCTTTCAGAATAAAAGTAAAAAGGAAACGATTCGAAATGTGGCGTTGCGGGTAGAAAGTAATAATGAAAATGTAGCTATCCGGAATAAAACAAATACCTGGTATTTTGAAAATATTGCCCCGCAGGAAAAAATCACAGTAAAAGTAAGCGCACAGATCAATCTTGGAGTGGAGGGGGAATTTGTAGATTTTAATTACACAGAACAGTATGATGATACAGATGGGGACCAAAAAGAAGAGGCAGGAACAATTGCCGTCACACTGACAAGACTTCCGAAAATCCAGTGGGAGATTACTGCATTAAACGATGTTGTGTATGCAGGTGACCGCATAGCGTTAAGCGGAAATATCATGAATGTTGGACAGGGAAAAGCCTATAATGTGAATGTTACGATGGAAGTTCCGGGACTGCATCTGGAAAAAACGATGTTCGCAGGGGAAGTGGAGAAAGGAACTTCAGCAGAAATCGATGGTGCGGTACTTGTGGATGGAAAACCGGACAAAGAAAAATATGGAAATACAGAAGGGAATTTTATTATCACCTATACAGATGAGACAGGAAAAGAATACCAGGATACTCTTGGAGTTATCACAGAAATACAGCCGCCTGTAATCGTTACAGATACCGGCACGGAAGATAACAGTAAAAGAAGTCTGCAATGGTGGATGATCTGTTTTGTGAGTGTAGAGTGTATCCTGGTTGCAGCGGTGTACTATTTTGTGAAGAGAAGAAAGAAATGAAAAAGAAACGATATTATATGATTTGTCTTATTATTGCGATTTTTTTTCTGATGCTGTTTCGGGATGTAAGAAGAGAATATCAAAATCTGAGAAAGGGAATGGAACAGCAAAGTGTGATACTGCTGGATGTACATCCGGATGCAAAAAATATTTCAAAGCTGAAAAAATATAAAGGAGTGCAAACAGCAGCGCTTTTGTATCGGTTTCAGGCAGAAACGGCAGATGGAAAGATTAATATTCAGGTGTTGGGAAGTGAGGAACTTCCGGGAACAGACAGGCAGAAAGAAGATTTGGAGGATACGATTCTGCTTCCTGAAAAATTAGAACAGGAGTTGGAAGAATCGGTTGTAAATAACAGAAGATTTCTTTTTGAGAGTATAACAGGAAGAAAACAAATGTATCAGTTTTCGGCCTGCGAGTGGATAAAGGGAGAGTATGCGATTATCAGTTGGTCTATGGCGGAAAAAATTATCCGTGAACTTGATACCGAATCCCGTCAGCCAGATGGGATTTATCTTGCGGCAGACAGTACGGAAGGTTTGAAAAATATTAAAAGTATTATGAAAGAGCTTTCTGACACAGGCAATGTTGATATTGATGGCATGATACAAAAGAGTGAAACCAGAGAGAAGAAGATGCAGAAACTTCTTGGAAAGGCATTGTTTGATGTGCTGTTTCTCCAAATAGTAATTTATCTGACGGAACGAAATGCAGAAAAGGATTTTTTCAGAACAGAAGGAACTGTGTTGCTTATGATAATCATGCTGGTTATCGTAAATACATTGAAAATTATATGACGATGAGGGTGTCAAAAGTATTCAACATCATTTTATATATAAGGAATATAAAATGCAATGCTTAGAGAGGTAACTGAAAAATCATGAAAAATAGAAGATATCGTTGGAGCGGTATAATGATAAGTAGTGTCATTATTTTCGTAATGATTTATGGAATACATATAAGAAACGAGCGCAGACAGGATTTTTCTCCGTCTGCTTATCGATACGATATAGAGTTACCTGACAGCCCGAAAGAATCTCCGGATGGAACGAAAAGATTAAAAGTAGGAATTGCTTTTGATACGCTTCCGGGAGGACTTGTTCATTTGTATGGAAGTGTCTGTGATGTGGCTACTGGGAAGGAAGGAATTATTTATCAGGATTACTGTTACATTCATTATAATGAAAAAACGATAGAATTTCTGAGTAATGCGCCGGAATTCAAATGGAAAGAAAACGATACGGTAGAGATTCAGGGGCATGAGATAGATATTCATGAAAAACAGGTGTATAAAGTCAGCTGGAATCATGTATATAAGGAAGTTCATTGAAGAAAGGAATGTTTGCATCCTTTTTTCTATAAAAGATGAAATTTATTTTTGACCGCAAAAATCCCTTGTCTGGATTTTTATAGCCGCACTTTTGATCAAGCTGTTTTTTTCGTTGTTTTTCCCTCAAACATCTATCTATGCGAAGGGAAGTAATATAGAAATAACGCAGGAAGAACTGGAGGAGTATACAGAAAGATATACGGTTATGGGATACAGCGAGAATGCAGTGGCGTATAATGATCTGGTCAAAAGAAAAGCATTATATCAAAAAGCTTTGAATAAGCCACATCTTCTAAATTCCTGAATGATGAAGAAAGTAAATATCGTCAGGAACATGGTGAAGATTGCTATGTCCTTGATGAGGAAACGGGGGTAATGGTCGACAGCTGGGATGCAGAAAAAGAAGAAATAATAAATAAAATTATTGCAGATGGAAATATGCAACTTGAATGAAATATTATAAAATATACTGGTTGATATGGAAATTATAATGACCAAAATAAAAAAATATGATATAATACATATAACAAAAACGATATGAAAGAGCGAGCGAAGAAAATAATGGCAGGAGGTGAAAAAGTAATGAAGAAAAAGATACTCGTTGCGCTTGGAATCGGAATCGTAGCTATAGCGGGTGCAGGAACGGTTTATGCGACTCGCAGTCAGAAAGCAAAAAGCAGCAGCGATCAGGCGTATGAGCTGGGGCAGATGATTCAGGAGCAGGACAAAGAGACGGACACGTCGGATGAGCTGTATGCGGTCGGAAAGGATATTCAGATCACGAAGCAGGAGATGAAGAATCATGAAAAGCGTTTCGCGCTGGGTGAGGAAGATGCACAGGATTTGGTGACGGATGGTGCGATTGTGTAAAGACAACATTTAATGTTTTAAAGATAGTTCCCGAACATCTGGCATACTAGTTGCCAGATGTGAGAACCTTAGAAATTCCAATGTATTTCAATAGGTACATTTTTTGTTACAGGGTCTTTTTTTCCAACCAATATGTAATCAATCAGTATTTCAACAATTTCCCTGTCTAAATGTTCAAGATTTGTATATTGCTCTATTAACTGCCGTCGATTGTCACCAGCCTGCATTTTTCTTTCGATAACGTCAAGCTGTTTTTGTGTATCTGCTACCAGCTTTTCAAGCCTTTCTTTTTCTTTTGAGAAGTCTTTGGATAAATCCAGATAATCCGATTCTGAAAGAACACCTTTTACTTTGTCTAAATATAGTTCACGTATTCCTTTTGTATATTCAGAAATCTTTTTTTCATATATGGATATTTCATTTTCAACAGATTTTTTCTGTTCTTGCAAATTATTGTTAAATTGTACTTTTTGTTCAAGCTCATCTTTGTTAAGATATTCTCTGGATAAGCAATTCAATTCATCAATAACTGCTTTTTCCAATTTTGGTATAGAAATAAATGAACCAATGCAAGAATCTTTTGATACATGTCTGCAAGAGCATTTCAAATATCGTCTGCCATCACTCGTTTTACTGGAACGCATTGTATATCCACAATTCATACAACGAGCTTTTCTGGCAAACAATCCAACTGTACCAACAGTAAATGGCTTTGCTTTTTCAGTCACCATAGATTGCACTCTGTCCCATAATTCCCGTTCAATAATTGGTTCGTGTGTTCCCTCAACTCTAATCCACTGGTCTTTTGGTATTGGCTTATTTTGTTTCGTCTTGTACGAAACACTTCCATATTTTCCTTGAACCATATTACCAATATATATTTCATTGACCAACATATCTGATATAGCAAAATATCTCCATAAAGTACTATTCTGAGTTTTAGGTTGCTTATAGCGTAATCCATGAAGTCGTTTATATTCTGTTGGATTTGGGATTCCTCTGTCATTTAATATACGTGCAATCGCTGTCTTTCCATATCCCTGTGAAAATAATGTAAAAACTTCTCTGACGACTTTGGCGGCTTCTTCATCAATAATCAAATGTCCTTTTTGATCGGGGTCTTTTTTGTATCCATATAAAGCAAAAGCTCCGATATGATATCCGTTTTTTCTCCTGTCAGTAAGAACACTTTTAATATTCTCTGACATATCCTCTAAATACCATTCATTTACCAGACCGTTAATCTGTCTTGATTTTTTATTTCCTTTATTTGCGGTATCTGCATTATCAACAATACTGATGAAACGAATACCCCAAAGAGGAAACAAACCGTGTATATATTTTTCCACCAGTTCAAGTTCTCTGGTAAATCTTGATTGTGTCTTACAAAGGACTATATCAAATTTGTGATTTTCTGCATCATCTAACAGTCGATTAAATTCTGGGCGTCGTCTATCAGAGCCGGTATAATCATCATCGCTATATATGTTATAGACTTCCCAGCCTTGCTCCAATGAATATTGGAGTAACATTGACTTTTGATTCTGAATACTGTTACTGTCGTCTGTTTCTGATTGTTTGTTTCTATCTTCTTCTGATAATCGGCAATAAATAGCAACTCTTAATTTTGATGTTGTCATAAGTCTTTCTCCTTTTTCCAGAGAAGACAAAACAAACTATCTCTACATGATGTCATTATAACATCTAGCAGGATAGTTTGTCTATTATCTGGCAGGTGTTGCCTTTCTGTTGCTTTTTTCATATTGGTTGATAAGTTCAACCCATTTCAAAGTAAATGCTGTTGCTAATGCCGTCTTATCACAATTTTTAAAAACATTTTTGCAAACTATATTTGTGTCATTCGCCATTGAATCACCTCACTTGCGTATATTTAAGACTATGCAAAAATGCTTGTTCGTTATGAAAGATTGTTTATATATAATAAGGTAACAATCAGATGGCTCTGGCAAGCTCCACTGGTGTTTCAACCATTCCCATTCCGATGGGCGAACCGTACTTCTACGGGTGTATCATTATTCAGATATACAGGTCTTGGCAATAGCTTTTCCACAAGCTATCCGTGGGACATTGAAATAATCGCTCATCAAATCACCCCTTTCACCGTCATGGCGGTTCAATCCACTGGCTCGTTGTATATCAAACGTATCTGATTGTTATATTCAATTTTCAAGGTGCGATTTTTGCCTTAAACTACCTCAACTTCAAATTTCAAAATCATTTCCATAAGAGCGGTTCTGATTCTGCCTTTGAGTTCTGTGTCAACTGCTATGTAAATATTCCCGTATTCGTCATACAATGGACGTAAGCTGGCTTTGGAAATGTATGCGTCATAATGTTTCAACACTTTTTCTATTGCCTGTACGTCACCATCTGCCGAAAGAGATATAACAGTAAAAGACGGGCATTTGTCTGCGGATTTCATTATTCGTCCTCCTGTAAATACTTTTTGATTTCTTCCAATGAACTTCTACGGTTGCGGAAAGAAGTGCTACGGTCAATCTGTAACAAATCGGCAATTTCAGCGTCCGACATTTCCAGAAAATAAAACATCAGTAAAATATCTAGTTTCTTTTCTGGTAAAATCTTCAATGCGTCTGCTAACTGTTCATTATTAACCTTTACCTTTGTTCCCAATACCTCGAAACAAGAATAATCGCTGTCGTAATCGTCTGTAATACCTACATGATTTAATTCCTGCTCCGGCAATTCAGAGAAAGCTATCTCGTGTGTTGCCCGTCTGGACAGCTCTCTTTGATAATCTTTTACTGTCGTGTCAATAACACGTTTTACAAGACAATCAAATTGAAGTCGAATAGCTGTCTGGAAAGAAGAGGGTTTCATGTTCTCACCCCCTTTCTGGCTAAATTGAAAGGGGATAAGAACTCCTTGTCCCTTTTCGCACTAACACTCGTCTGGCGATTGCGATTTGTTGCACGAAAAGCAAAGAATTTACAAAATTCTTTTAAATAGAAAAAAAGCACTAAGGCAATACAGATGTTGTACTGACTTTGTGCTTTCTGAATATTTCCTATTGTGTGATGTGAAAAACCACATTCAAGGGTGTAATTCGTTACTGCATAAGCTGGAATTTTTTTAGCTGTAAGATAAATAGATATTTACAGTTTTGTTGCAATGCAGTTACCCCCGAGAACCGCAAAACAAAACCTTTTGTTGGAAATAAAAAAGCGGTTTTGACCGCTAAGAAATGAATAAATATTGAGACATTCAAAAAGAACACTACTCATAGCGGTTTTTTTATTAACCTCACAAGTAGTATTTTGTTTTAAAATGCAAAATATGAACTCACGAACCTACATATACGTTTTTCAATACCTGTTGATTTACCAACAGGAACTGTAAAATGTAGTGAGGTGATTACATATGCGTAAAAAAGAAGATAAATACGATTTTAGAGCGTTTGGTCTGGCAATCAAACAAGCTCGGATAAAGCAGGGTCTTACCCGTGAGCAGGTGGGAGCTATGATTGAAATTGACCCACGCTATTTAACAAATATCGAAAACAAAGGACAGCACCCAAGCTTACAGGTGTTTTATGACCTTGTTCATTTGCTTAATATATCTGCCGATGAATTTTTCTTACCTGCCTCTGATCTGGTAAAAAGCACCAGAAGACGGCAGTTAGAAAAGCAACTTGATACTATGTCCGAAAAGGACTTAATCATCATTGAAAGTGTTGCTGATGGAATTATTAAGTCAAAGGAAGTGGAGGACGAGTAATCCTCCACCTTGCATATTCAATAAAATAAGCCGATAACCCAAGAAATTCTTAATCTGCGGTGGTCGGGCTTTTTTTTGATAAGCTGAAATGTGTCGTACTTTGTCGATACGCTATATATATCATGGCAACTACCTCCATTAGTCGTCGAAATTTAGGAATGGCGCGTGAAAATACCTCTGCTCTACGACGGCTTTTTTTCCTTTGCCGTCGTCCGGCAGATTGTAGTTCTATTCTTTACCTATATGCTATATGGAAAGTTTGTAGATTTCATAAAGATTTGAAAAAATAATGAGCGATACCGCAGTACCGCCCACTACTTTTAATATGGAATTTTGATAATAACCTGTGCGCCGCCAGTCTTTTTAGAATTGCTTAAAACAAGCTGTCCGCCATGTTGCTTGATAATGCTGCTTGTGATATAAAGTCCCATACCAAAGTGCATATTAGAAGTACGGCTTTTGTCGCCCATGAAAAACTGTTCCTGTGCATGATGTAGGGCCTCCGGCGTGAAGCCGCCTCCCTCGTCCGTTATAGATATATGCAAAAAGCAGTCAGTTTTTTGCACCGTTACATAAATTGTCCCCTGTGGTGGAGAATAGTCTAACGCATTGCTTATCACGTTCATAATTGCCCGTTCCAACAGCAGCTTATCCGCCTTGAGTGTACCCAGGTTACCCCCCGTTTCCAGTTGCAGACAAATTCCTTTGGTAAGGCATAAAGAGCTTGCCTGCGCTTCAATCTGGCCCATGTAATCAGCTATATCAAATCTCTCCAAATGAAGCTGATACCCGGCGACTGTCTGGGAAATGTCAATTAACGCTTTAATATAAATGCCTATCCGCTCGGAGTTTTCAGTGATGTAACCCGCATATAGACGTTGTTCATCGTCAAGCTCCGTTTCATTTATCAAATCAATATTTCCTTGAATGACGGTCAGAGGTGTTTTCAAATCGTGAGCGAGTGCTGCAATCTGTTCTCTCTGTAACTGTTCCGCGTTCCATTGCTTCTCTAAAGATATTTTCAGATTATCTTTCATATTTGCAAAAGAGCAAAGTACATCCTCAAATTCTTTGATTTTTGAATGTCCCACTTCAAAACCAAGATTTTGTTCTGCTACCTGCCTTGTCGCTTCAAAAAGTGGGGAGAGCTGCATCCTCATATTTTTTGCAAACTTCGCTGTCAATATCACGCATACTGCAATACAGTTGATTCCTATAAAAATATAAAGTAGAATTTCCGGTGAGGGAAAATGCTCATAAAGCCATTCATTTGTAAACTGTGAACCTATGTAATATTGCAGCACCACATATTCATTTTCGCGGGTCACAAGCAAATACTGTTTGTTGAGGTTTGTATTTATCTTCCCGGATATTGCGTATTCCATAGCCCGGTCCAAATCGTCACCCTCTAAGGTCGTTTCCGTCACTTGATAATTTTTATCCAGCACCAAATATTTACAGCCCATAGGAAGCTGCACATCTGCCAAATCCGGCGTTGCGGCAATAACAGGAGCAAGGTTTTTTGTGATGCGTTCTGAATAATTCGCATAGGTAATAAGCCCTGTACTGGTTCCGGCTAAAATAAGACTGAATGGTATTGCCACCGCACCTATTAGTCCAATCAGCAGCATACATAAGAATTTCCAAAAAGACGCTTTCAGTGATGTTGTTTTTTTCATTCCCATTTATACCCAATCCCCCAGACTGTCACTATCGGCTGAATATCCAGTTTGTTCAATTTTGACCGGATATTCTTGATATGAGTAGAAATTGTAGAATTATCACTGTCGCCCTCTAAGCGGAAAACAGCTTCGTAAATTTGTTCTTTTGAAAATACCTGTCCTTTATTCCTTGCAAGATATTCACAAATCAGATATTCGCTTTTCGTTAAGGCAACAGGCGTGTTATCCACCCGTAATTCTTTTGCAGATAAATCAATTTTTATGCGGTCAAAGGTAAGTGCGGTATGTCGTTCCCTACGTTCACGCCGTAAGTGGGCGTTTACTCTCGCCCGCAATTCTGCAATGCGAAATGGTTTTGTCAGATAGTCGTCTGCTCCCAGACCAAGCCCAAATGTGATGTCATGTTCCATTGTCTTTGCAGTCAGAAAAAGAATAGGGTAGTCCACAAGGGAACGGATTTTATCACAATAAGAAAAACCATCTATATCCGGCATCATAATATCCAGTATAATCAAATCGTACCTATTCAGTTTATCAAGCGGCACCTGTGCAGCAGAGGTATAGGCAGTTACAAAATGCCCATCCTTTTGCAGTCCATTTTTCACAAGCTCTAAAATAGCCTGTTCATCATCAATCATAAGGATCGCTGCCATATTGTCGCCTCCTTTCGTTGTCGTTTTCAGTATAGCACAATCTATAAGGACAGGAAAGCTGTCATTGTCGCTTTGCAATATAGTAGTTATCATTTACATTGACCGCAACCGCTTCAGCTTTATCGGTTCCGTAAATCTCATAAATATCTGTGTAAAACCAATTCTCCCGCCCTTGTCCGGCATTTTCCCCGTACCAGTCAATCTTGCTTAAATCTTCTTTTGACAAAGGGATTTTCGTTTCTGTATCGAATGTAACACTTTCAGCAAGAATATCAATGTAGCTGCCTAATTCATCATCCGATACCATATCAGACGTTACTTGATAAATCGTCCCCCCACAAAGGAGTTGTGTTGCATTTTCTGGATTGACTTCAAAGCTGCCGTTTATAGATTTTTCTGTTTTCTTAAAATCAAAAACCATATCGTTATCCTTGACATTCTCGCTGATAACAGCTTTATGATACCCACCATTTATATCTACAATCAGATAAGCATCTGCGTTAGGAGCTGCATATACATTGAGGAAAGGAATAATGTAAGCGGCTTCTGGTGCTTTCTCTGCCAAATCCGCTAAAGAATGAAAGGTAGCCGTTTCAACATTTTCTTGCAGCAATATTTTTCCTTTTTCATCTATGGCTGCCAGTTGCCGGATATATCCAATCCATTCTCCAAGCCCACCATTCGATACGGTATCTGCCAAAATCGTGTAATTGTTGCCCTTATAGGAAAATCGTGTTACGTTTTCCGTATCCAGATAACATTGTTCTTTGTCACTGGAATATTCTTTGATTTTATCCTGTAAAGAGCAGCCGGCAAGAGCGGCACAAACAATAAAAACAAACAGCACAAACATAATCCGTTTTTTATTCATAATTTTTTCGCCCCTCCCAATGAGAAAACCATAGTAAAGTCAATAACACGCCGCCTATTGTTAATGCAGCAATCCATATCCATTCTGTTACATGAACAGAAAGCCCATTGTTCAAAACATCATGCACCCAGTTCATAGACCATGCAAAGGGGATATACCGCCATATTCCTTTTAACTCAATATTACTGTATAGAATACATTGCAGGCTTTCAAATACTCCCAAAAACAATGAGATACCCAGTCCAAACCGAAAGCTAAAGAATAAATGCAGAGCATAAATAATTAAATTGTAAAATGCCATTCCTGCGACTGCTTTAACTAACATACTCAGTTGTACGGTATCAGCTATTTTTAAAAAATGAACGCCAAGCAGAAAGACAAGAAACAGATAAAACAGCGCAGCTATTCCTGCTCCATATAAAACGACCAATTTTGTCAGCATAACTTTATATCGGTTAGGTACTTCAAGCAATATTTGAAAGTGTGAAGCCTTTTCTTCTAATAAGACATTCAGGCTAACGATAACACTTATCAGCAAAGGAAAAACGGTTGCTGTAATCTCCAATATCATTTTTAACTTTTTGTAATCCGCTGTGCTTCCATATAAGACATAGTAAACAATAAACAGCAATGCCCCAACAACAGGCAGACATAAATGCATCGTCCAAAACGGCGTATGCTTCACTTTTACCAGTTCAGAATGAACCGCTCCAAGAAAGCCCATACTGTTTACCTCCTTTTTGAAAAATCCTTTGCGTCCACAAAAGATAATACAACGAATAAGAATATTGATAGTGCAATAGAGATAAAAACGGTTGTGGAAAAGCCGGGATTTCCTGCAAAAGTTCCGTTTAGGTCAATCCCCATAAGCGGCTCTGCCAGTTTCGCCGCCCAACAATACGGCATGAGCCACCAAACGGCTGTGTTTCCCAACGAGACAGGAAGAAGTATTCCAGGTACGGTATTTAGTATTATCGGCACAAACAGCCCTGTTTTACGTGCAAGATACAAGCATAACGGGATTTGCCAGACGGACGCGAGAGCAATCGCTATGCAACCTGCTATACTCTGTGGGACAGAATATACCGCCGTTTCCGGGGAAATGATATTGCTGCTTGAGATAAGTAATGCTAAAAATATTCCTGCTACAAGCAGCTTTTCAATCAGAATAATTCCTTTTGCCATTTCAAATTTTGAAAGGTTCAAGGGCATAGAAAATACAGAATAATATTTCCCTGCGCTTTCTTCTTTCCGGTGTGATAAGGAACATAAAATTGCGATTGCTCCCGGAAGCAGGAACTCATACCACCAGTAAAGCGTCATATATTGAAAACCGATGAAGCCGCCCACTATCCATGCAAAAATAGCTGTGATAAGTGGAATGATGAAAAGCAGCTTGTTTGATATTGTCCTTTTGAATTTCAAATGTTCTGATTTTAAGTAGTTCATGCCTTACCCCTCCCTGTGGTTATTTTTTACAACGTCCATAAAAAGCTGTTCCAAATTTTCATTCGCATTAAGTTTCCCCTCATAGCCTAAGACACCGCCCGCAATAATGCCGATATGGTCTGCTGTCTGCTGCACCTCGGAAAGAATATGACTGGATAAAATAACGGTAATTCCCTTTGCCGGAAAGGAACGGATAAGCTCCCTAAGTTCTTCAATCCCCACCGGGTCAAGACCGTTTGTAGGCTCGTCAAGAATAAGCAGCTTCGGACTATTTAATAATGCAATCGCAATTCCAAGCCGTTGCTTCATTCCAAGAGAAAACTGTCCGGCTCTTTTTCTGCCTGTTTCTGTCAGCCGGACGATTTGGAGCACTTCCTCAATCTTTTTGTCTGTCAGCCCTAAAAGGGTTGACCTAACTTTCAGATTTTCATAGGCGGTTAAATTCTCATAAAGCGGCGGCATTTCAATCAATGCCCCGATGTGGTTTAAGTCGCTTCTCTGCCATGTGTGACCGTCAAACTCAATGCTTCCAGATGTCGGCTTCAAAATGCCTGTTATCATTTTGAGTGTTGTGGACTTTCCGGCTCCGTTTGGTCCTAACAATCCATAGACAGAGTTTTTTTCAATGTTCAGCGATATGTTATTTACGGCTGTCTGCCCACTAAATGATTTGCAGAGATTTGTTGTTTTCAAAATTATACTCATATTTTGTACTATCCTTTCTTTTGATTATGCTAAAAGGATAGCTGTAAATTTTGAAGATTTCATAAAGAAAATAGAATTTCCCAGAATAATATAATATCCCTTTCTATAAGGTAGAACGATTGAGAGCCACAAAAAGATAATGCATAAACAAAATTTTTTCAAAAAACATAATGACAAACTGTCTAATTTATTTCTCTCATAAGATAAAAACAATTATAACGCGCTAAAAGTATTACTGCAAAATATCCGGCAAAAAATAAATAGGACTTACACTTCAAAATGCAAGCCCTAATCTTATGTTATCCTACAATCTTCCAGTTATCGTCCTTATGAAGCACAAGCTCATACTGCGAAATTTGCGTCATTTTCGACTTGTTATCCAGATATTTCACAGACACACTGACCTTGAGGTTATCGCCATCTTTGGTAAAGACAGGATTTACCAGTTCTGAAAATACATAATCGCCAGATACAGGAGCAAGCACACCGTCTTTGACATAGTAGGCAAGTTCTTTCTCCGTAGCGGTAGGGTACAGTTTGAAGAATGTTTCCAAGAAAGCGGTAGCGTCCTTAACTGTGTCAGAGCTAACACTGACATCGGCTTCCCGTACTTTCGGCTCATACTTTGATTTCTGTACTGCCGGAGCAAGGGTAGGATTTTGGGTAATGACCATTGCACTGTCCTTATCCACATGAACCGTCACAGTGTAGTTTTCTGCAACTGCCTGTGTCTGTTCTCCCTCTTTTACCTGCTGATCTACTTCGTAGGCAACGGTAAAATCGTCCGTTCCAGACTGTTCCACATTCCAGACCATCACATTTGTAACAGTGGCACTGGTTGGTATATCTGTTCGGACGGTATCGGTGTTCAATTCCTGTAATTCTTTGGTCAGATATTTACTGATTTCTGTTGTCCTTGTTTCAATCGCTTCCTTGCTGGTATCCCATGTATAGTAGGCTTTCGCAAAGTTCTTGACAAAATTCTCAATACCGTTGGTATCGTTCAATCTTAGCTGAATGATTTCTTTTTCATGTACCG